>OODF01000001.1_pt1 | contig 423769 bp, 320 predicted proteins | sample 1671431 | NCBI WGS metagenome assembly OODF01 (sample SAMN06348156, study PRJEB24527) | human gut metagenome | biome: human gut; feature: ankylosing spondylitis patient; material: feces | host: Homo sapiens | place: China | collected 2015-10 | reverse complement strand
AGCGCAGGTAGGGGTCGCAGGCTTTGAGCGGACTATAGAAATTACGCATGATGTTGCGGAGGACGGGCAGGTCCTTTTCTTCGTGCACCACATCGAGCAGGGGTGCGTCGTATTCGTCGATGAGCACCACCACTTGGCGGCCCGTCTGTTCGTAGGCACGGCGGATAACACCTTGTAGGCGTTGGTTCACATTTTCCTCACCTTCGCCACGGCCATATACGTTTTCGTATTCAATCAGTTTCAGGTTCAGTTCGCTTTCCAAGCGCTCCTTGTCCACATGCTTGGCCGTGCTCATGTCGAAATGCAGGACGGGGTATTTCGTCCATTCCGTTTCCAACTTTTCCACGGCCAATTCTTTGAACTGCTCCTTCCGGCCTTCGAAATAGGCTTCCAAGGTGCTGGTCAGCAAAGACTTACCGAAACGGCGCGGACGGCTCAGGAACATGTAATTCGAAGATGAGTGCGCCATTTGATAGACATATTGGGTCTTGTCTATATACAAATAGTTGCCGTTCCTTATTTTCTCGAACGTTTGTATTCCTATGGGGTAAAGTCTTCCGCCCTGTTGCATGATTTGTTCCTCCACCTTAATTTATATATTTACAAAGATAGCGAAAAAGTTTATATGCCATTTCCGTTTCTCGTGGAAAATAGCATAAATCTTTCAGAGGAGTTGGAAGTATTCCGGTTCTACTTCCACAGAAGAAGCCAACAAGGTTGGTCGTTTAACCAACGACCTCTTGGTCTTTGAACCTCTTGTGGTTATCAGTCCATTTTCACAATCATTAAGTTGTCCACCGATAATGCGTATCCGTCGGTTGTACATCTCCGGGGTGATTTCGTCCGGACGGTAATAACGGGGCAATTCGACAGGTTCCACGGCCCAAATAAAGCGTCCATGCCTTCCTTGGATGGTGGCTTCCATACTTATACCATCGGGGGGGGATTGTCGGATTCTCTTTTCTTGTCTTTCGACATCAGGTGTGCAGGATATTTGGCATTGTAACGTGTCAAGTCGCGCATTAATCGGTTTTGCTTTTAATTTGTGTTGTATGAGGCGTTAGTGAAGAGGTGTGCGTATATGAGACTGCAACGTGATATATTTCCATCCATTTTTTGACTACAAATGTCGTTTCGATAGCAGGATGACAGTTTAAAATAAAACAACGTATATTTGTATCGATTTTCTTTGGTGTGACCTGATTTGGTAACTGTTGTTTATGAATATCTCACTTTTATACCCCAAACTTTTGTCTAATAGGAAAAAAGGGACTAAATTTGCAGCTATAAAGAAAAAGTATAAAAACGCTATAAAGATGAAACATAAGTTGCGCAGTGCGCAGAGCACAGAAGGACGCCGTATGGCGGGAGCCCGTGCATTGTGGGTGGCCAATGGGATGAAACGTGAACAGTTCGGGAAGCCGATCGTGGCTATCGTCAATTCTTTCACCCAGTTCGTGCCGGGGCATACCCATTTGCATGAAATCGGGCAGATGGTGAAGGCTGAAATCGAAAAGATGGGATGCTATGCTGCGGAATTCAATACGATAGCCATCGACGACGGTATCGCTATGGGGCACGACGGGATGCTGTATTCTCTGCCTTCGCGCGATATCATCGCCGACAGCGTGGAGTATATGGTCAACGCGCATAAGGCGGATGCCATGATTTGCATTTCGAATTGCGACAAGATCACGCCGGGCATGCTGATGGCTAGCATGCGCCTGAATATCCCTACGGTGTTTGTTTCCGGAGGACCGATGGAGGCACACAAAATCAACGGGGAGAACGCCGACTTGATTACGGCCATGATCAAAGGGGCAGACACGTCAGTGAGCGATGAGGAGATGGCGAAGATTGAGGCATGTGCTTGTCCGGGTTGCGGTAGTTGCTCGGGGATGTTTACAGCCAACTCCATGAACAGTCTGACGGAGGCTATCGGCCTTTCCCTCCCGGGGAACGGGACTATTTTGGCGACGCATGCCAACCGTATCCGTTTGTTTCAGGATGCGGCCAGATTAGTGGTAGAGAATGCGTTCAAATATTATGAGGAAGGAGATGAGGGCGTATTGCCGAAGAGTATCGCCACGCGTCAGGCTTTCCTGAACGCCATGACGTTGGATATTGCCATGGGCGGGTCGTCCAATACCGTGCTGCATCTGTTGGCCGTGGCCAACGAGGCCGGGGTGGACTTCAAGATGGCGGACATCGACGCGCTGAGCCGTAGAGTGCCTTGCCTATGCAAGTTGGCGCCCAACACGCAGAAGTATTCCATCCAGGAATGTAACCGTGCGGGCGGCATCCTTAATATATTAGGTGAATTGGCAAAGGCCAGTTTGTTGGATACGTCGTGCCGCAGGGTGAACGGCCGTACTTTAGGCGAAGATATTGCGAAATATAGTATTACGTCCGGACAGGTGGACGATGAGGCGCGGCGCATTTACAGCAGTGCGCCGGGCGGGGTCTTCAGTAACAAGATGGGTTCGCAGTGCAAGGTGTACGATACGTTGGACACCGATCGTGCCACGGGATGCATCCGCGATGTGGAACATGCTTATAGCAAGGACGGCGGCTTGGCCGTGCTGTTCGGGAATATAGCCCAAGACGGTTGCGTGGTGAAGACGGCCGGAGTGGACGAAAGCATCTGGCATTTCAGCGGGCCGGCTAAAGTCTTCGATTCTCAGGAAGACGCTTGTGAAGGCATCCTGAACGGAAGTGTGGTGAGTGGCGACGTGGTGGTCATCACGCACGAAGGACCGAAGGGCGGGCCGGGCATGCAGGAGATGCTTTATCCGACATCCTATCTGAAAAGCCGCCATTTGGGAAAAGAGTGTGCCCTGATTACCGACGGGCGTTTTTCCGGAGGCACTTCCGGGCTGAGCATCGGCCATATTTCGCCCGAAGCGGCAGCCGGTGGGAACATCGGCAAGATTGTGGATGGGGACATTATCGAAATAGACATCCCGAACCGGAGCATCAACGTCAAGTTGGGCGAAGCTGAATTGGCAGCCCGTCCGCAACGTCCGATGACGCGTAAGCGTGTCGTACCCAAATCGTTGAAAGCATACGCTTCAATGGTGAGTTCGGCCGACAAGGGTGGAGTTCGTATGATAGATTAAAAACATTTTCAATATGGCAAAAGAAAAGATAACAGGCGCAGAGGCTTTGATGCGTTCGCTGGAGCACGAAGGGGTTACGACGCTCTTCGGCTATCCGGGGGGAGCCATCATGCCGGTGTATGACGCCTTGTACGGATATAGAGATAAGTTGAACCATGTATTGGTACGGCATGAGCAAGGGGCTACCCATGCGGCACAAGGGTATGCCCGTGTGTCGGGCAAGGTCGGAGTGGCTTTGGTGACCAGTGGACCGGGGGCGACGAACACCATTACCGGCATTGCGGATGCCATGATGGACAGTACTCCCATCGTGGTGATTGCCGGGCAGGTCGGTGCTTCTTTGTTGGGTTCCGATGCCTTTCAGGAATGCGATTTGGTAGGCGTGACGCAACCCATTAGCAAATGGGCCTATCAGATCCGCCGTCCGGAAGATGTGGCTTGGGCGGTAAGCCGTGCCTTTTATATTGCAAAGAGCGGCAGGCCGGGGCCGGTCGTGCTGGATTTTGCCAAGAATGCGCAGGTCGGCTTGGTGGACTACGAACCGCAGGGTACGGATTTCATTCGCAGTTATGTGCCTGTGCCCAAGACCGATCCGTGGGCGATACGTCAGGCGGCTGCATTGATAAACAACGCGAAACGTCCGTTTATCCTTGTCGGACAAGGGGTTGAGCTTGGCGGCGCGCAAGAAGAAGTCCGTCAGTTGATTGAACGGGCCGATATTCCTGCCGGTTGCACTTTGCTAGGCTTGTCTGCTTTGCCGTCCGACCATCCGTTGAATATGGGGATGTTGGGTATGCACGGAAGTCTGGCCAACAGCGTAAAGACACAGGAGTGTGACGTGCTGATAGCCGTGGGCATGCGTTTTGACGACCGTATAACTGGCAAATTAAGTACATACGCCCGTCAGGCCAAAAAGATACATTTTGAAATAGATCCCAGTGAAATCAACAAGAATGTACCGGTAGATGTAGCCGTGTTGGGGAATTGCAAACAGACGTTGGCCCAGGTACTCGAATTGGTGAAGCCTAACCGGCATACGGAGTGGATTGACAGTTTCGGGGAACATCACGAGAGAGAAAAGGAGGCAGTGGTAGAACCTGAAATCCATCCGGCAGATGGACCGATAAAGATGGGGGAGGTTGTACGTAAGGTAACGGAGATGACCGGTAATAAGGCTGTCTTGGTGACCGACGTGGGACAAAACCAGATGATGGCTGCCCGTTATTTCAAATTCTCGGAACAACGCAGCATCGTGACCTCCGGTGGTATGGGGACGATGGGATTCGGATTGCCGGCTGCCATCGGAGCCACATTCGGCGCTCCGGGACGTATGGTATGTCTCTTTTTAGGCGACGGAGGCATTCAGATGACGCTTCAGGAGTTGGGCACGATTATGGAACAACGTAGTCCGGTGAAAATCATATTGCTCAATAACAACTACCTGGGTAATGTGCGCCAGTGGCAGGAAATGTTCTTCGGGAAACGGTATTCTTTCACGCCGATGATGAATCCGGACTACAATATGATTGCTTCGGCTTACGGCATACCGAACCGTACGGTCGTGGAGCGTGAGGATTTGGCTGCGGCCATACGGGAGATGGTCGAGGCAGAAGGGCCTTACTTGTTGCAGGTGGCCGTGATTGAAGAAGGCCGTGTGTTGCCGATGTGTTGTCCGGGCAATGACGTGGACGACATGGTTTTGGATTATTAACGGGAGGATTTTTAGATGGAACAAGAGAAGAAATTCTATACCTTGATTGTTTTCTCCGAGAACTTTGCGGGGCTTTTGAATCAGGTGACTGCGGTTTTTACCCGCAGGCAGGTGAATATCGAAAGTCTGAATGTGTCGGCTTCCAGTATCAAGGGGGTACATAAGTATACCATTACTTGTTGGAGCACGGAGGAACAGGTGCAGATTATCACCAAGCAGATAGAGAAACGCATAGATGTGCTTCAGGCTCATTATTTCACGGACGACGAAATCTTCATCCAGGAAGTGGCGCTTTATAAACTGGCCACTCCCAAGGTGTTGGAGAATCCGGACATCTCAAAGGCCGTACGTCAGCACGGAGCGCAGATTGTGGAGGTGAACCCGACTTATACCGTGGTCAGCAAAAAGGGAATGACGGATGACATCATGTCGCTTTATTTCGCTTTGAACGAGTATAAGTGCGTATTGCAATACGTGCGTTCGGGGCGTATAGCCATTACAAAGAGTTGTACGGAATATCTGGACGAGTTTTTGGAAGAAAGGCGGCGTGCGTATGAGGAGCTTCAAAATAAAGAATAAATAAGGTAGGGATTCGAATGAAAGAGAATAAAGTCGGGACTTATTCGTTTGTGGCCGAACCTTTTCACGTGGATTTCACGGGAAAGCTTTTCATGGGGGTGTTGGGCAACCATTTGCTCAACTGTGCCGGATTCCATGCCACGGAGCGCGGTTTCGGTATGGCAGAACTGAATGAGAGCAACTACACGTGGGTGTTGTCACGTTTGGCCATTGAATTGGAAGACATGCCGTCCCAATATGAGGAGTTCTCTGTTGATACGTGGGTGGAGAACGTATACCGTTTGTTTACCGACCGTAACTTTTCCATTTACGGGGAGGACGGTAAGGTTTACGGTTATGCGCGTTCCGTGTGGGCCATGATCAATATGGATACCCGTAAACCGGCAGATTTGTTGTCGCTGCACGGCGGTGATATCGTAGACTATATAGAGACGGAAAAGGCTTGCCCGATAGAGAAGCCTGGCCGTATCAAGGTGAGCAGTTGTATGCCGGTACGTTCTATGGATGTGTATTATAGTGATATAGACATCAACGGGCATGTGAACAGTATTAAATATATTGAACATGTGTTGGACTTGTTTTCCAAGGAATGGTATGCCGGGCATGTGATACGCCGTTTTGAAATGGCCTACGTGGCTGAAAGCTATTCCGGTGACACGCTCAGCTTCTTCCGCGAGGAAAACGAAGACGGGACTTACGATGTTGAAGTCCGTAAAAACGTGGGAGGAGAGAATCCCGAGGGGGAAGTCGTGTGTCGAAGTAAACTTAAATTTGATAACAAATAGCAATTTATTGTAGGTGTATTAGAATAATTTTGTAACTTTGTCGTCGAGTTTAGTGCAAAAAAGGATTTTAATAAAGAACGCGGCTGTTTGTCGCACAAAACAGAAATAGAAAATGGCAGAATTGAATTTTGGCGGTGTCATCGAGACTGTGATGACCCGTGAGGAATTTCCATTGGAAAAGGCTCGTGAAATATTGAAGAACGAGACGATTGCAGTTTTAGGGTATGGTGTTCAAGGACCTGGTCAGGCTTGTAACTTGCGTGATAACGGTTTTAATGTAATTGTAGGCCAACGTCAGGGCAAGACATACGACAAGGCTGTGGCTGACGGTTGGGTGCCGGGGGAGACTTTGTTTTCTCTTGAAGAAGCTGCCGAAAAGGGTACGATAGTTTGTATGTTGCTTTCCGATGCGGCTCAGATGCAGTTGTGGCCGACCATCAAGCCTTATCTGACTCCGGGCAAGACCTTGTATTTCTCTCATGGTTTTGCGATTAACTGGAGTGACCGTACGGGTGTGGTACCTCCTAAAGATATTGATGTCATCATGGTGGCTCCCAAGGGTTCGGGTACTTCATTGCGCACGATGTTCCTCGAAGGCCGCGGCTTGAACTCTTCATACGCTATTTATCAGGATGCCAGTGGTAAGGCATTGGATAAAGTACTGGCTTTCGGTATCGGTATCGGTTCTGGTTATTTGTTCGAGACTACATTTAAGCGTGAGGCTACATCCGATTTGACCGGTGAGCGTGGTTCGTTGATGGGTGCTATCCAGGGCTTGTTATTGGCACAATATGAGGTATTGCGCGAGAACGGACATACTCCTTCCGAGGCTTTCAATGAAACGGTGGAAGAATTGACCCAATCCTTGATGCCGTTGTTTGCCAAGAATGGTATGGACTGGATGTATGCTAACTGTTCCACGACGGCGCAGCGTGGTGCATTGGATTGGATGGGCCCGTTCCACGATGCCATCAAGCCGGTGGTGCAGAAGTTGTACCAGAGCGTAGTGACCGGTAATGAGGCGCAAATCTCGATTGATTCCAACTCGAAGCCTGACTACCGCGTGAAGTTGGAAGCTGAATTGAAGGCTTTGCACGACAGCGAAATGTGGCGTACGGCAGAAACGGTGCGTAAATTGCGTCCGGAGAATAATTGATGAATTGAAAATTTAATAAGACCCAAAGGTGTCGGTTTATCTGACACCTTTGGGTCTTATATTTAGTAGCACCATGAAGAAAAAGCTGATATTGTTTTTGGGTGCTTTTGTATCCCTTACGGCTGAGGCACAAGAACCGTGTGTGATAACCGGACGTTTGTTCCATGTGGAAGATGGTGCTTGTATAGGGCTGTATAGTACGGATGGAAGAGTGATGAGACAGATGGAGACGGACACGTTGGAAACCGGAAGGTTCTCGTTTACAGTTGATTCTTTGAATAGCCAAGTGGAGAATTTTGTACTGATGGGGCTAAGTGAGGGATTTCCGAGTACTTATCTTGATGTTTATGCGGCTGCCGGAGATACGGTTAGGATAGAAGGTTGCAATAAATTGTTGCGTACTTGGTCGGTTGCAAGCAAGATTCCGGAACAACAGTGGTATAACCGCTTTATTGATGCGTCGAGGACATTGATAGATGAACAACAGGAAGTCATGGTAAAGACGAGAGAACTGTGGGATAGAGTAGACGATCCGGATTTGTCAGAAGAGATGCTGAAAGCCTATCAAGACAGTATTAGAGAGAATTTGAATCCCATGGTAGATTCGCTTGAAATGCTCATTATCAGGAATGACATAGCCGTCATGGAACAGATGCCGGTAAATAAGGTGTGGATGCAGCAAATGAATGCACGGAGCGCATTTGTGAGTGTGGTGGATTCGTTTCCTTATACCGAAGATTTGAAACGATTGTATGAGCGTATTCCTCAGGATTGGCTTGGGACGGAAGCAGGAAAGAAGGTAACCGCACAGTTGTTTCCTCCTAAAGTCGTAGCAGTAGGCGATTGCGTGTACGACACGGACTTGTATGACTTGAAAGGGCAGGTATGCCATCTGTCGGATTTTGAAGGACGGTATTTGTTGCTCGACTTTTGGAGTGCAGGCTGTGGTCCTTGTCTGATGGCTTTTCCTGAGATGCGTGAGGTACAAGAGATGTGGAAAGACAGGCTTGTTGTAGTGAGTATCAGTTCTGACAGTGAAAAGGTTTGGAAAGAAGCATCCGAAAGAAAGGGTATTACATGGACCAACCTGAATGATATGCAAGGGACAGTGGGAATATACGCTCATTATGGTATCAAAGGCATTCCTCATTACGTGATTGTATCACCTGAAGGGCGGATTATGCATGTCTGGCGTGGCTATGGGACAGGAGTGCTGAAAAAGAAATTGGAAGAATGGGTGAAATAAAGTGAGACGGAACCTGACGTTCCGTCCCCCATTGTGGGTCATCTCTTCTTCGGGCTTATTGTGTGTAGTATTCCCCGTAATAGAGTGCCCGGCACTGAATAGCGGAAAGAATTGCCTTGGTCTGTCCGTTCGTCTACTTTTTCGATGAAGCGTTCTGCGTCTTTTTCGGAAATCACGCCATCGTCTTGGAGTTTACGGATGGTGCGACGCTCGTAAGTGAGCATCATACGGATAGACTTGACGGTGAGCGCGTGGCGGTAAGCCTTCGGGTAATTTTGTTCCAGTTGCAAGGTGACGTGATTCATTCGGTCTATGTTATGGTTGATTTCCGTACGGAGAATGTCCAATCGTTTTTTCTGTTCGGGCGTGAGGAGTTCGGAAGCGTTGAGTTCGTTTAACAGGTTCAGGTCCTCGTTTTGTAAAATGATGAACCCTCTGGCCATGTCATATACGTTTACGATACGTTCGCGGAAGTAGAAACTGACACTGTCCCCCAAGTGAAGTTTCTTTTGAATAAGAGTCAGGATGGAGGTTCGGTCGCAATAATCGAATATGGAAGGACGGAAATCCAACGTATACTGTCCGTCATGGTCATACATCTCGTCGAGAGAGTTCATCAAATGAAGGAATGTGGTTTTCGAAACGACACCTTCATCATAAAGTTTATGGCATACAGCCTTTTCGCGGTCCAATATACGGAGACGTATTTCGGAAAGGAATTCCATTGTGGGAAGAGTTCCAGACGAAGGCAACGGCAGAGACGGTGGAAGGTATTTTTTCACTTTGTTCCAGTTAGCATCATGCAATGTTGGCTTTGCAGACAGTTTTTCCATATATTTTTCTGCACTGTCGTGTAAGTATCCTTGGATTTTGGAATCTATCAGTACTCTGGCGTTGGAAACTTGTATTAAGCCCAATCGTCTCAATAGCCAACGCATGGTGGTGGCATTGATGGAAAGAGTGAGCGTGACGATACCGGCTGTGAGAAACAGGACCTGTCGCCTGATGTCTTCCGGAATCCCCGGTGTGTAAGAAACCATCAGGGCCAATGTCATGCCTAATGCTCCGCGAAGGCCGCCCCATGTCAGGATGACGGACTCGCGTTTGGAAAGTCCGTATCCCAATCTTTTCATAGCGGGGTAGAAAAGCATGATCATGGCAAAACGGATGAGGTTTAGTCCTACGTAGACAAGCAACAAAATGATGAGGTCGGACCAATTCAAGTCTACTTTCTCTGCAATGACCACGCCGACCATGATAAAAACCAATGTATTGGCTATGTGGGTAAGAAGTCCCCAAAACTTTTCCATGAATATGTTTACTTGCGGTTTCAGTCTGGGGCGTCCGGTATAAGAGATGGTCAGTCCGAAAGCCACTAAAGCGATGACACCGGATATGCCCATATAGTATTGGGATAGAATAAACGTGACGTAGGCAGAAAGGATAATGACGCTGTTTTGTATCATCTCCTCCGAGTTGATACGTGTAATGAACCAGATGGTCAGTCGAGCCAGGCAGAAGCCTAAAAGTATTCCTCCAATAACTACTTCCAGAAATTGCACTATGGGAGAAGCTATGCTTGCTCCACTAAGCGTATAGGCTCCGAAAAACAGCATGAAACATACTATGCCGGTTCCATCGTTGAGCAAAGACTCTCCGTCTACTAAAGTGGAGAACCGTTTGCTGGTACCCAGTTCGTGCAATAAAGCGACGACGGCTACCGGGTCGGTCGCGCTGATGAGGGCGCCGAACATGAGAGCCAATGGCCATGTCCATGAGGCGTATTCCGGAACAAACAGGCTGATGCCAATCATGAGGGCGGCTGTAAGCAGCATACAGACGACTAATCCAGGGACAGCCAGTAGGGTGGAATTGGCTAATGTTTTTTTGAAGATGTGCATGTTCATTTCGTATGCCGCGTCGAATATCAAAATGGGGAGGAAAACATATAGAATGAAATCCGGATTCGTATCGGCTACGGTTGCCACTGCGTTTTCTACGCGTGGCATGAAGTCGAAATAGTGGAAACGGTTGAGGAGTCCTATCAATAAACCGAATACAAACAGTCCTACGGTATAGGGAAAGCCCGTTCGTCTCAGTATGGACTTTAATATAGCACCGACTAACAAGCCGACAATGGCCAACAGCAGGGGGGCCAGTAAGTTGAAATCTTCCATAATATTCTTTTTAATGGGTAGAAAAAGCTCTACTTTACAAATATAACGAAAAAAACCTACAAGATAGTATAATCTTGTAGGTTTCTATTGTTTTTATCGTAAAGTCTCCGCTTTTTTAGAAGAAGAGGTAACGATTGTCTTTTACTTCGGCCTTTTCATACAGTTCATTGGCAAAACGGCTGATGGCGCGCATGTTGAGGGACTCTTGTTGAGCCTCTTCTTTTTTAGCGTCGAACTTCTCGGCCGATTTGTTCTTGTTGATAACCTGCAACGTGTAAACTCCGGCATTGCCCTTGAACGGACCTGCGAATTGATTGGCCGCTGTTTTGCTGGCTACGGCACTCAACATCGGTTCGCTAGAGCCGGTCTTCATTACGAAAGCGGAGGCACTGAACGTCACGTGCTTGATGGTGTCGCTTACGGCACCTTGTACTTTCATGGCGTCTGCTATGCTTTTTGTCTGGGCCAGTTTCTCTTTCAGCATCTCGGCTTTTTTGTCCTTGATGACTTCTTGCGTGAGATATTCTTTCATATCCTCCATCGTGCGGTAACCGTCCTTGTGTATACCAGTAAGGATGGCCACAAGCATGTGATCGTTCTCACCACATTCGTAAAGAGGAGATACATTGCCTATTTCGGTGTCTTCATTGAATATCCATCGCATGGCCTCACGCGTGTTGCTTACTCCTCCTACATAATGTTCATTGCTGAACAAGTCTTTACGCTCTTGTAAGTTATAGCCGTTTTTCAGTGCTTTGGCTTCGATATCCTTTTGGGTAGGATTGGAAGCAATGAAGTGGCTGAAGTCGTTATAAGCCTTTGCATAAGTATCTTTGCTGAACTCAATCGGGCATTTGATTACGGCCACATCATATTTATTGATCATGGCACGGCGGTCTGTAACTTGTGCGATGATACATCCTTGGGCAAAGTCAATCTTTTCGGTGGCATTCACCGGCATGTTGGTGATGGTCTTGATAAACTTCAAGTTGTCGCCGTCCAAAGGAGCACCTTCATAATTACGTGAAGTAATCCATGTCTTTTCGCCGGTCTGGTTGTATTTCTTGGCGATGGAATCGAAAGCCACACCGTTGTGCAATGCCGTCATGATGCTGTCGGCTGTCTTTTGGATGGCATTCATATCGGCACCTGCCACTTGTATTTGGCGGAGCTGAATGGAATCCGGTGCGGAAATCTTGTTGATTACCTTGATGATGTTCATCGTGTTGTCTCCTGCATAATAATAGGGAGCTTTCATCTGTCCTACAGCCATGGAATCCAATTGTGAAGCTATGTCGTTGGGGAATATGTTCTTGCTGACCGGAAGCGGACTGTAATTAATCGTAGAGCCGCTCTCACGGACAATTTTAGCAATGTCGCCTCCGGCAGCCAACGCTGTGGCAGTCTCCGCCATGTCTTTGTCTAAGGCTGCCTTGTCGGCTGCGCTGGCTTTGACCTGTACATCAATGAATTTGATGTCGCGGCTTTCGGCTGTTTGCTTGAATCTTTCTTTCAACTCATTGTATTTGGCTTTTAAATCGCTTTCTTCCACTTTGATATCTTTGTCATTAATGGTAGAGTAGGGCACGGCAGCCATGATAATGTCGCTTTCATTGGCACGTGCCTCGAATGCGGCCTTGTCTATGATTTTGTTGCCTAACATCGCTTTGCCCAACAGTACTTGGTATTTTTGCGCAAGACTTTCCTGACGGAGGGTCTTTTCAATGAACATCCAGAATTTGTAGAGACTGTTATAGTAGTCCATGTATTCGGCCGGCATCTGTTCGCTTTTGGTTTTCATGCCTTCATAATCGGTCAGGAATTTCTTCAGGACATTGGCATCGAAACGGCCAGTTTGTTCGTTGCGGAAAGGTGTTTGCATCAGTATGGGGCTGTTGCCTTCCGAAATGATGGATTGGATTTCTGCGTCAGTGACGGTCAGTCCCAACTCTTCAGCTTCGTGCTCGATGAGTTTGTTGTTGACGTATGTGTTCCAAACTTGGTCGCGCAATTGGGTAAGCTGTTGGTCGTTGAGTGCACTGTTGCCACTGGTGAACTTCACAACTTCCGCATATTCGTCCACTAAGTTTTGGAATTCATGTACTGAAATCCGCTCTCCGTAAATTTCGCCGACTTGCTGCTTGCTTTCGTTAGAAGCAGACTGGATGGAGCGCATGGCTTCTTCGGCAATGAATGCAAAAAGAGCCACGCCGATCACGATGACCAACAAAGGCCCCTTAGCTCTGATTTTCTGTAATGTTGCCATTGATTTAAATGATTATTGTTTTTATTATTTTCTTTAAACGATTTAAGCGCACGAAGATACAAAAATCTTCGCACATATTCATGTCTGTCAGGCTAAATTTTAGTTATTCGATGATTTTCAGACGTACAAGTTCTATTTTTGTCGTTGTATTCTTGATGATTTTGAACTCGAAATGGCCGAATCTGATGATTTCGTTCAGTTTCGGAAAGCTTTGGTATTGATGTAGAATTAATCCGCTGACGGTGACATATTCTTCGGATTCCGGCAAATCCAATCCCAACAATTCATTGGCTTTTTCTATTTCCAGTCGTCCGGACAGGACGTATTCATTCTCATCAACCTTTTGGGCAATGTAGTTTGTATTGTCGTGTTCGTCTTCAATATCGCCGAAGATTTCTTCTACTAAATCTTCCATCGTTACGATTCCCGAAGTTCCGCCGAATTCGTCTACTACGATAGCCAGAGATTTTTTCTGCTGCATGAACTTCTTTAATAACTTCTGGGCAGACATCGTTTCCGGGACCACAGGAGTTTCTTTAATTCGTAAAGTCCAGTCAGCCGGATTCCGGAACATTTCGGATGAATGGATAAAGCCTACGATATGATCAATGTCTTCTTTGTAAACGATGATTTTGGAATTTCCGCTTTCAATAAACCTGTTTTTAAGGTTTTCTATGGATGAACTGATTTCCACCGCTTCTATTTCTGTTCGCGGCACCATACAGTCCCGAACCTTGACTTCCGAGAAGTACAGGGCATTTTGGAATATCTTGATTTCATCCGTAATTTCGTTTTCATTTTGAACCGATTCGATGCTGGACTGTATCAGGTTGTCCAAGTCTATTTTGGTAAAAGCCTGTTCCGACGCTTTTTTGTTTACTTTAAGTCCCATCAGGCGCAATATGCCGCGAGATAACGCACTGGTGAATTTGGATACGGGATAAAGTAGAATGTAGATGATAAACGCCGGAACGGCGAATATCTTCAGCATACGGTTCGGGTTTATCTTGAATAGCGTTTTCGGAAGGAACTCTCCAGTTACTAACACGATTAGGGTTGAAATGATGGTTTGCAGAGCCACATTCAGCCCTTCATTTTGGTTTAAGTGGATCGGGGAAAGGACGAATTCGTTAATCACTCCTGCCATTAAAATACCATAGATGACCAACGCAATGTTGTTTCCGACCAAAAGGGTTGAGATGAAATCATTTGGGCGTGTATAGAATATGGTCAGAATTTTGGACGTCAGACTGGCATCGCTGCGGTCCAGTTCGACTCGAAGTTTGTTGGAAGAGACAAATGCAATTTCCATCCCCGAGAAAAAAGCGGAGAGCAACAGTATGATGATGATTTCTATAATGGTCAGTGTCATGGCTGATTGGGTTTGGTGGGAGCGGCACGCATGACCGAGTCATTGGAGGACGAACTGCCACTATCGCTGAAAGGCGTTTCGGCATTGGCATTGCTGACAGAGTAGCGTGTCATTTGCTCGTTGGAACGGAAATTATAACCTTGTAGGAATTCATCCGGTTTCCGGATGGTCATGAACATGTTGGAATACATTTCGTGACGGTCCATATCCCAAAAAAGTTCTTCGCTGGTAAAGACAGTACCCTCTTGGTTTCGTATAACCACACGTCCGCGCAACTCCCATAGTTGTTGGTTGTGGCAATATGCCGTATCCGATTGCACAAACCAATCGATGTGGAACGTGGAGTCGAACTTTTCCAAAAGTATGCCTTTTACGAAAGTCCATCGCGGCGGATTGGTCGTATTGTAGATATTCCATTCTTCTGCCGTGATTTTATAGCGGATGACTCCGGAGTCCGAAATAAGGGTCGAGATGCCCCATGATTGCATGAAAGGCAAGGAGTCGTTTTCGTTTATAGCCGGAGCGTGGTTTGACTTTTCCGTAGAACACGAGAGTACTAAAATAAGCATAACAGTCGCCCAAACGGAGACTGTTATGTGAGTCGAGCGGGACAATCCCGCCGTAGACTTTATCTTACTTTTCCTCATTATTGAATCTTCCATTTCATGAACCATCTTTCGTTGAACGTAATACCGACGTTGAGCCGCAGGTAGTTTTCTGTAATCAAAGATGATACGCCGGGAACGGATCTGCCCCATTGAAATGCGATATTGACCACGGAACGGTTATTGATATTGTTGGATACGGGGAGGGCGAATCCCGCCGTTACGCCGAATTCCCGTGGGCCGTCATGTCCGTTTACCTTATAATAAGGTGTGGAAAAGGATGCTCCTGCGCGGTACTGTACTCGTCTTAAATATTTATTGCTGTAACGGTCCGGTTGGAACTCACCTCCGATAACAATTTTGGTACGGTTCATATAGTTTTCCGTAGTGCTGACAAACTTGTCGTTTATGATTTGAGGCACGCGGCATTCTCCCCACCTTTGATGAGTTACGTCCAAACCTATTTTCCATTGTTCTTTGTGTGCCCACGCCAATCCGACTCCGAAAGATGTGGGTAATTCAAAAGCCTTTTCTATGACTGATTTCGTGGTGTCTCCATTGGCCACATAACTGTAATAATGGGCGGGAGAGTTGATCGCATGTCCGATACCGTATGTAATACCGGGAGTCAAAACGTCGTTTTTACCAAGTTGTATAGGATATTGTATACCGATATCTATTTTATAAGATGAGAGGTCGGCATCTATTTGTCGACGTAATCCGTTGCTTGCGCTAGTGGCTGTTCCATTTTCATAAAATGTCTGTGTGATGTTTTGGGCATAGTTTCCCCAAACGTATCCGAAATTGGCTCCGATAGACAAATCTGCAAACGGATTCCACCCCAAACCCACGTACACCTCATGCAGCCCTCCGTCGCCGGTATAGCTGTTGGTATAAGTCATGGTCGAACCGCTGTTGAAATGGTCGCCCAGATATTTGCTTTCCGAGAAGTTGTATCCAATACTGGAAAAAGGAATAAAACCGAATGAAAATCCCAGTCCCGGGCACAAACGGAAGCCGGCGTTGATATAGTCCAACGTTGTGTTGTGCGCATTGATACTATTACCTCCACTTTTGAAATTTACGTTTTGCAGCGTGAGGCCTACGTCGAATATGAATGATAAAGAGTCTATGGCAGAGTAAGATGCCGGATTTTGCATGTTGATGCGGTTCCCGTCGCGAAAGCCCAGTGCCACTCCGCTCATAGCCTTGTTGAAACCTTGCGACTGGTCTTTCAAGCTGCCGAGTCCGAAGCGGGAATACGGGGAGTTTGAACCATTGGTTTGTGCGGGAGCATATAGTGTTGCCATGGTCAGCAACACGCATAGTATAAGTTTATGACTGCTCATTATTAAATGCTAATATTCGGTTTAGCCCTCTGGGCACTATATATTTGTCTGCAAAGATGAGATTTTTTATTTTGCTATCAAAGTTAAAAATATCGCCGCCAGTTAAAAAAACCAAAAGGGACGGGTATTTTTCTTGGAAATATTTGATGCGCCCTTCAATTTCAAACTTCATACCCTGAATGACTCCGGAGCGGATAGACGTTTCCGTGTCATGTCCGATGTCCAAGAGCGGCCCCTCGCTGTCTATCAACGGAAGTTTGGCCGTGAAAGCGCGGAGGCTTTTTAGGCGCATTTGAAGTCCTGGGGAAATGCACCCCCCCTTGTAATGTCCGTTTTTGTCGATGAATTCGTAGGTCAGGCATGTCCCGGCATCGACAATAAGGATGTCATGTCCAGGATATTGCATGTAGGCACCGACGGCCGCAGCCAACCGGTCCGCCCCCAACGTATCCGGAGTCCGGTAATCGTTTGTAATCGGGACGGGAGTCTGTGCATTTAAATACAACAAAGGGAAGTCGAGCCTTTTCAGTTGTCGTTCGGCTTCTGCGGTGATGCCGAACACACTTCCTACGATACCTTGTTTAAACGCATATTTATTCACGAACTCCGGCAGGCGTTCCAGTGTTTCATTTGAGGTCTTGATTTCTTCCACCGGAGTGTCACCGTCAAAGGCTACCAGTTTGGCCAACGTATTTCCTATGTCTATGATTAAGTTCACGTGTTCATGCTTTGCGGTTGCAAAGTTAATCAAAAAATAACATGGCAGATTAATTCTTTGTCAAAAAGATGCTCGTTTCGCTTTTTTCTGTGAATGGCATGGGGCAAAAGGGAAAATGCACTAACTTTGCAAAGCTAAATATGGCATGGAATGAGATATTTGAGATTTTTGTTTTTATACACCCTATTATATATAGGAGGAGTGGCCCATGCCTTTCGGGCCGACTCTGTTGAGGTTAGCCTTTTGACTTGTTCTCCCGGAACCGAGGTTTATTCTTTGTATGGCCATACGGCCATTCGTGTGAAATCATATACCACGGCGGAGGATTGGGTTTTTAATTACGGGGTGTTCAGCTTCAACCGTCCGAATTTTATATGGCGCTTTACGCGAGGCGAGTGTGATTATCAGATTGGAGCCTTGCCTTTTGCTTACTTTGCCGAGGAATATGAAGAGCGCGGGTCGACCGTCTATCAGCAAGTGCTGAATCTGAGTGCGTCGGAGAAGGAACGGCTTTGGACGTTGTTGGTAGAGAATATGCGTCCGGAAAACAGGGAATACCGCTACAACTTTCTTTATGATAATTGTACGACGCGGGCGCGCGACCGTATAGAGGAGGCTGTGGAAGGAAAGATTATTTATCCGGAACAGGACACTGTCCGTACATATCGCGAGATTATTCATCAGTATACGGCTCAGCATCCTTGGGCGGAATTGGGTAATGACATTTGTTTGGGGGCGGAGGCCGACCGTCCTATTTCTGTACGTGACGAGATGTTCGCTCCTTTTTATTTGTTGCGTTACGCCAATGACGCGGTGATTCAGGAATCTGACGGCAGTACGCGGCCGTTGGTGTTGTCTCAATCGGAAGTGGTTGAAGGGCGTGATGTGGAAATACAGAAAGAATTCCCTTGGTCTCCGGCACTGTCAGCATGGATACTTTTCTTTTGCGTGGCGGGGGTGACCGTAGTGGAACGGTGGCGTCATGCATGTTTTTGGGGGATAGACATTTTTTTGATGTCATTGGTCGGAGGAATCGGATTGGTGGTCGCGTTTCTCTTTTTCTTCTCCGTTCATCCCACAGTAGGCTCGAATTGGCAGATTTGGGTCTTCAATCCCATTCCGTTGGTGGCCATGCCGTGGGTGGTTTGGTGTGCAGTTAAAAGGAAAAAAACTTACTACCATCCATTAAATGCGTCGGTTTTAATATTATTTATGTTTTTTTCTGCCCTGATACCACAAGATTTCTGTGTGGTAATTGTACCTTTGGCCTTAGCTTTGTTGCTACGTTCGTGTAGTTATTGGATAAGCTGTCGAAAAAAAGAAAAATAAGCAAGCCATGCATTATAGAAGCTATCGTTTTCTGACTCCGTTGATAATGGTGCTGACCTGGGCCAATATGGAAGCCCAGACGTCGCATCCTGTCCCACGGTTGGTGGTCAACGTGGCGATAGACCAGTTGCGTACGGACTATATGGAAGCCTTTTCTTCGCTTTTCGGAGCCGGAGGTTTCAATAAGGTGATGCGCGACGGGCGTAGCTATATGGATGCAGCCTATCCTTTTTCCCACATAGACCGTGCCTCGGCAGTGGCATGTATCATGACGGGCACGGTGCCTTACGATAATGGAATCGTGGGCGGACGTTGGATGGATCGTAAGACTTTGCGTCCGATGTATTGTGTGGACGACACAGCGTGCGAGGGATGGCTGACTTCCGAGAAGTACTCTCCGGTGGCGTTGAATGTTTCGACCGTCACCGATGAGCTGAAGATGGCTACCGGAGGGCGGGCTTTGGTGTACAGCATTGCCCCGGATGCCGACGCTGCAATTCTGGCAGCCGGGCATGCCGCCGACGGTGCTTTTTGGATAGACAATGCTTCCGGGCAGTGGAGCAGTACGTCTTATTACGGCCAGTATCCGGATTGGGCCTTACGTTATGATGTTTCCGACCGTTTGTCCGGTCGTATTTCCGATTTGTCCTGGACCCCAATCAGTCCGATTGTAGAGAATTTCAATTTCTTTATTTCGCCTCAAGAGAGCAAAGGGTTCACACATAAGTTTGCAGGGGACCGTAAGATTTATGAGTTCAAGACCAGTGCCTATGTCAATGACGAGGTCAACCGTTTCGCCAAACATTGTTTGGATCATACCGAGTTGGGCGAAGACCTTGTGACGGATTTCCTGTCTCTGACGTATTATGCAGGGACGTTCGATCATAAGCCGGTAGCCGAGGTTCCGGTAGAGTTGCAGGACACGTATGTGCGCCTAGACCTTGAATTGGCAGAGTTGATTACGATGTTGGAAAAGAAAGTAGGAGCCGGGCGTTTTTTATTGGTCGTTACTTCTACGGGATATACCGATGACGAAATCACCGATTTCTCGAAATACCGTATACCCACCGGTACGTTCAGCGTGACGCGTGCTTCTGCGTTGTTGAACATGTACCTGATGGCAGTATATGGCCAAGGGCAGTATGTCGAGACGGAGTTCGGCTCGCAACTGTTCTTAAACCAGAAACTTATAGAAGACAAACAACTGAATTTGAGCGACGTGCTGACACGTGCGCAGGCTTTCTTGATACAGATGGCCGGTGTAAAAGACGTGTACACTTCCCAACGGTTGGCTTTGTCTGCGGGAGAGACCGAAATACGCCGTTTGAGGAACAGCTTCAACCAGATGCGTTCGGGAGATATTTTCATTGAAGTATCTCCGGGTTGGAAGGTTGTCAACGAAGAGACGCATGAACAGACCTTGGAAAGGGCTTCATACGTAGGTTTTCCCATTTTCTTTTTCGGGTGTAACGTACGGCCGGAAACGGTAAAGACGCCGGTGACGGTGGATTGTATCGCCCCCACTGTGGCCCGTTTCATGCGTATCCGCGCTCCCAACGCATGTTCCGCAGCCCCTTTATCGGCCGTCCGCTGATGAAGATATTTAAATAATTTTCTATTCTTTTACTTTTTTTGATTAACTTTGCGCAAAGAAGCGCAAAGCGCATCGCGTGAATAAAAAACAAAACAAAATATATGGATATAAATAAGTTTTTGAGCAAGCTTTTCGGGAATAAGTCTACCCGGGACATGAAGTTGATTCAGCCGTTGGTAGAGACCGTGAAAAAAGCTTACCCTGAAATTCAGGCACTCAGTAATGATGCCCTGCGTGCCAAGACGCAGGAAGTGAAAAAGTACGTGCAGTCTTCGGCCGACGACCTCAAGGCTAAAATTGCAGAGTTGAAGGCAAAGGTGGAAGAAATGCCGATTGAAGACCGTTCTTCTCTTTTTTCGCAGATTGACAAGTTGGAGAAAGACGTGTTGGAACGCTACGAACAGGCTTTGAACGAAGTCATGCCGGTGGTGTTCTCCATCGTGAAGTCCACGGCCGAGCGTTTTGCCACTCAGGAAATCGTGGACGTGACGGCCAACGATTTTGACCGCGAGTTGGCGGCAAAGTTCGATTTCGTAGACATTGAGGGCGACACGGCGCATTACCACAATCACTGGACGGCCGGAGGAAACGATACGGTGTGGAATATGATACACTACGACGTGCAGCTTTTCGGTGGTGTCGTGCTGCACCAAGGCAAGATTGCCGAGATGGCGACCGGAGAGGGTAAAACATTGGTGGCAACCCTGCCTGTGTTCCTGAATGCCCTGACCGGAAACGGCGTGCATGTGGTGACGGTCAATGACTATCTGGCCAAGCGTGACTCCGAGTGGATGGGGCCGCTCTACATGTTCCACGGTTTGAGTGTGGACTGTATCGACAAGCATCAGCCCAACAGCGACGCCCGCCGTCGTGCCTATCTGGCCGACATCACGTTCGGAACGAACAACGAGTTTGGTTTCGACTACTTGCGCGACAATATGGCAACGAATCCCAAGGATTTGGTGCAACGTGCACACAATTACGCCATCGTGGACGAGGTCGACTCCGTATTGATCGACGATGCCCGTACGCCGTTGATTATATCCGGGCCTGTGCCTAAAGGCGATGACCAGTTGTTCGAACAATACCAGCCTTTGGTAGAGAAGTTGGTGGGCGTACAGCGCCAGTTGGCTACGCAATATCTGGCCGAGGCCAAGCAGATGATAGCTTCGGGAGACAAGGAAAAGGTGGAGCAGGGATTCCTGCAACTGTACCGTAGCCATAAGGCGTTACCCAAGAACAAACCTTTGATCAAGTATTTGTCCGAGCAGGGAATCAAGTCCGGTATGTTGAAGACCGAGGAAATCTATATGGAAAACAACAACAAGCGCATGCCCGAGGCTGTGGAACCGTTGTATTTCGTTGTGGATGAGAAGTTGAACAGCGTGGATTTGACGGACAAGGGCTTTGCCTGGTTGTCTAAGGCTACTTCCGATCCGGATTTGTTCGTCATGCCAGACATCACGTCGGCCATGTCGGCTTTGGAGGCAGACAGGTCGCTTTCCGACGAAGAGCGCGTGATGAAGAAAGACCAGCTCTATTCCGATTATGCCGTGAAGAGCGAGCGTATGCATACCTTGCAGCAGTTGCTGAAAGCTTACACCATGTTCAACCGCGACGATGAATATGTCATCATCGACGGCGAGGTGAAGATTGTGGACGAGCAGACGGGACGTATCATGGACGGGCGTCGTTGGAGCGATGGTTTGCATCAGGCTGTGGAAGCCAAGGAGCATGTCAAGGTGCAGGCTGCCACCCAGACTTTTGCCACGATTACCTTGCAGAACTACTTCCGTATGTATCATAAGTTGGCCGGTATGACCGGTACGGCCGTAACCGAGGCCGGCGAGTTTTGGGACATCTATAAACTCGATGTGGTGGAGATTCCGACCAACCGTCCGATTGCACGTAAGGACATGAACGACCGTGTGTATAAGACACAGCGTGAAAAGTATAAGGCCGTCATCACGGAAATAGAAGAACTGGTAAAGGCCGGACGTCCCGTTTTGGTCGGTACGACTTCGGTGGAGATTTCCGAGATGTTGAGCAAGATGTTGCAGATGCGTAAGATTCCTCACAACGTGTTGAACGCCAAATTGCACCAACAAGAGGCTGATATCGTGGCACAGGCCGGACAAAGCAGTACGGTGACCATTGCTACCAACATGGCCGGTCGTGGTACCGACATCAAGCTGAGCGACGAGGTGAAGAAAGCCGGCGGTTTGGCCATTATCGGTACGGAGCGTCATGAGAGCCGCCGTGTAGACCGTCAGTTGCGCGGTCGTGCCGGACGTCAGGGAGACCCGGGTTCATCCGTTTTCTTCGTGTCCTTGGAGGACAAGCTGATGCGTCTGTTTGCCAGCGAACGGATTTCCAGGGTGATGGACAAGTTGGGCTTTGAAGACGGCGAGATGATTGAACACAAGATGATCAGCAATGCCATCGAGCGTGCCCAGAAGAAGGTGGAAGAGAACCACTTCGGCGTGCGCAAGCGTCTGTTGGAATACGACGACGTGATGAACAAACAGCGTACGGTGGTTTATGAGAAGCGTCGCCACGCCCTGATGGGGGAGCGTATCGGGATGGACATCTCCAATATGATTTGGGACCGTTGCGTGAACATCATCGAGAATAACGACTATCAGGGTTGCAAGGAAGGCTTTATCGAGGTCATGGCCATGGAAGTGCCGTTTACGGAGGACGAGATGAACAGCATGAAGCGTGAAGATTTGTGCGAAAAGGCCTTCCAGGCTGCCATGGAACGTTTCAAGCAAAAGACGGATATGTTGGCTGCTGTGGCCCAGCCTGTCATCAAACAGGTGTATGAGGCACAAGGGCACATGTATGAGAACATCATGGTGCCCGTGACGGACGGACGTCGTATTTATCAGATTTCCACTCCACTCAAAGAGGCTTACGAAACGGAAAGCCGTTCCATCGTGAAGGCTTTCGAGAAGGCCATCATGCTGCATACCATCGACGAGGCGTGGAAAGAGAACTTGCGCGAACTGGACGAGCTGAAACATTCCGTACAGAACGCCAGCTACGAACAGAAAGACCCCTTGTTGATTTTCAAACTCGAAAGCGTGAAGCTCTTCGATGCCATGGTGGACAAGATTAACAACCAGACCGTCAGCGTACTGATGCGCGGGCAGATTCCGGTGCAGCAGCCCGAACAGGTGCGTGAGGCCGAACCGGAACCGGCTCCCCGTCAGGAGAGATACGTGGAATCCCGCGAGGACTTGACCGACCCCAACCAGGAGGCAGCTGCCCGTCAGGATACGCGTGAACCGCAGAAGCAGCAACCGGTAGTGGCTGAGAAGCTTCCGGGACGTAACGACCCTTGTCCTTGCGGTAGCGGAAAGAAATTTAAGAACTGTCACGGACGCGGATTGTAATCCGTAGGTCGTGCTGCCATAGTATGTAAGGCATCTCCCGGAATGGAGAGGAGGCAATCCTCTTTCCCGGGAGATGCCTTATTTCCACCCCTGCAGGTTGAAAAGGATATGGGTGAGTTTTTCTAAGGATGTCTCTATGCGTTTGAATCCTTCTTCTGTGTTTATGTCGATGCCGCAAAATGGTGCGCATGGGCTGTGTAAGGTGAGGTAGTAAATGCCGGCCGTGAGTAGGGCAGATACGGCATTGATGTCTATGCTTGTGTTTTTAAAAGTTTCTTCATATCCCCCTACGAGTGGCAAGGTGTGAAGTTCGCGGTTTTGTGCCGTATGTTTGGTTATGTCGTTTGCGTCAGTTACTTCCCACCTGAGCAGTTCCTGCATCAGGGGACTTTCGCCCAATCCTCTGAGTAGTCCTTTTAATATGTTGGAGTAACGTTCTTCCGAGCACGCTCCGGACGTGGAGTGTTTGACAGTGTCGCTGAACCAGTAATCAAATTGATGTGTGAAGTTGTTGTAAAAATCTTCTAGGTTCTTATAGCGTTTGTAAAAAGTGGCAGGTTCTATTTTTGCCTTTTTGATAATGTCTAAAATGGTCGTTTGCGCGAACCCCTTTTCCATGATGGTGCTTCGGGCTGCTTCGTTTATGGCTTTTTCTATGTCTGCCTTTGTGCGTCTGGCCTTTCTTGTCTTCTTCTTTTCGTTCATCATTTTGTGCTTGCATGTTTTTTCTATTACAAAAGTAACTAAAAAACAACAAGTTTATTGATGATACGTTTGCTATAAGAAGCTTTAGTTTCTGTTTTTTTTTTTTATGTTAATGAAGGTTAAACTTGTGGCTTTTTATATAGTATATACATATCGATATGTATATTTGCAGTGTACTTCGTAATGATGACAGTGAATAAACTTAAAATAATACGGTTTATGAAAGAATTGGTTAAAAGGCTATCCGTTCCTATTGCGGAGATGGGGGCATGTATGGTGGTGGCCTGTCTGTTGCCTTCGTGTAGCGTAGCTTCTTTGTTCCATGAAGAAATAGGAAAGGAAGAGGCCATGGTCTTGATGGCGGACAGTACACGATATGTGGGAAAGACGTTTTTACCTGATTTCCAAGGCAAGTCGTTTCGTTTGGTGACGGATGAAGGCAAGCGGGTTAAAATCAAGTCGGGCGAAGTGGAACAGTTGCGTTTCAGGCGTGACGGAAAGCAGTCCGGGGTGTTTGTTTATGTGCCTTACGTGGCGCGTGGCGGAAAGGAAAGCAAACCGGGTTGGGTTAATTGCCAAGGTGTGGGCAGGCATCTGAAGATAGGTTTGTTGGCCTTTGATTGGCAATTCAACCGCAAGGGTGAGTTGGCTCCTATGAGTTTTGCTGATGGGGATGTGTATATAATAGGCATTAAGGAAGATGGAAAGGGGCAATTCCTTTCCACGTTGGGACGGACAAAGGCTGTGGTAAGAAAAGCTTTGTGCAAGTTTTTGGCCGACGATCCCGTATTGTGTGGGCAGATTGAAGATAAAGAGGTGGATGCTTTTGATTTTCAAGAAATCTGCAACCGGTATACTCCCGGAAGGGAACAAGGGCATGGAAGCTATGAAGTGATGGCCGTTCCATTGCTAGACGGAATGGACGAAACAGAGAAAGGAGGTAATGTATGAAACGGATGAGGTTTTACATGATGTTGGCTATGGTGTGCTGCGCTGTAGTTTCGGTAAGGGCGCAAGGGCATGGGTGGGTCCAATATTCTTTTTCCGGTGCCTATGAGAACTTTGCCCACACGTTTGAAAACTCCGGTTACACCTTGGCGGTCGAGGCCGAAGGGCATTCCAAGCGGCGTGTGTACGGTGCGTTTCTGGTCGGCTTGTCAACTTACGAAGGTTCCAAGCCGATTACGTTGGAATCGGATTTCGGCCTCGTCAGCGATAATTTGGCCGACAAGAAGACGCAGATGTTGTTTGCCTTAGGGCCGGGTTTCGATTTGTTGAGCAACCAAATCGACCGTTTTTACTTGAACCTTTACGGTGGCTATGCAGTGGTGGATTATGAATACGACGTGTGCGATGATGTTTTGAGGGATAGCCGGGACGAGAACCTGAATGGCTTTTGGGGGATGGCCCGTTTGGGCTACGAGCACCAATTCGGACGTTCGTTTTCCCTTGGTGGTTTTTTGCAAGGTGCCTACGTGGGTGAGGAATTCAATTGGGGGATAGGCCTGCGCATAGGTTTCCGTACGAGTGACTTTAGTTGGAAGAAGCCTTCGGCAAGTTATTGATGCCGGATGCGGGAAATAAATAAAAGTTTAAAACAAGAAGCGTATGAAAAAGAATGTAGGTTGGTCTTTGGTCTTGGGTTTGATGGCCTTGGCCGGTTTGCAGTCGTGCCAATTGGTGGCGGGTGCCATAGAAGTGGCACGTGAAGTGAAGGATTTCCCTATGGAAATCAAGTTGCATGACGGTACGGTGTTGGCAGGGGAGGCCCGGATGCCCAATGGAGGTACCCGGGATGTGAACCTGAAGTTGGCGGATGGTACCAAAAAAGAAGTGGAGTCCGAGGATATCGCGTATCTGACGGCCTGGAACCCGAAGATGCCTGATTCCAAGTTTGCCATGGTGTATAAGGACAAGAAATGGATGACTCCGAAGGCTGTTGGAGAGCATGTGGCCATATTTGCTTATGCCGCAGACTTCTTTGTGGGTAAGGACGGTACGATGACAGTGTCCGGCACGTCCATCAGCTACATTGCTTTCCGTCCGGGTGAAGAGGAAGGTACGGTGGTGTGTTCTTCCGATTCCAGTAAAAAGCGGGCACGTAAGAGTTTGATGGAATACTTTGCCGACGATCCGGATTTGTGTACCGCATTGGATGATGGTGAAATCGGCCCGTTTGATTTTGAAAGGATTTGCGAAGCCTACGACCCGGCAAAATGAGAGACGAAGCATTGTTTCATTATGCTCCAGTGGTAGAAAAGTAGGAAGAATTAAAATTTTGCGTTTCGTGGCCGGATTGTGGGAGGTACCTCCCTGTACAATCCGGCTATGTTTGGGTGAACTGATGTCTTTTTGGGGCAAGGATTTTTATTTTCCACGGATTTGCTTTTGGAATTTGTTTTTTTTGTACCTTTGATACGAGTATAAGTAAAACGACAGATTATGAAAGCTACTTCACAGACCATCCAGCAGATTGAACGTGCACTCAGGAAAATTGCAGCCAAATACCCGCAAGGCCGGGAGGATTTGGCCTTGACGGATATCCATCTTCAGGTAAAAGCCGATTCCGGCGAGTTGTTGGCGTTCAACGATGACGATGAAGAGCTGACGCGTTGCGTAGTAGAGCAGTGGATGGATAACGGAGATGAGGATTTCTATGAAGAGATTACGCCCGTGTTGCGCCAGTGTATCCAAAATATGAAAGATACGTTGGAGAACCTGTCCTTATTGAAGCCTTATTCTTTCGTCCTGGTGGATGAGGACAAGGAAACGCTTTGCGACTTGTACCTTGTGGACGATGAGACGGTGATTGTGGACGGTGAATTGCTGAAGGGGTTGGACGAAGATTTGGATGATTTCCTGAAAAAGCTTTTGGAGGAATAAGGTATCCTTTGAACGGACAAAATCGCGATTGGGTGAGGGCAAAGTCAAGTCCGTTTGGGGTTTGCCGGGTGCGAGGATTTATCAAAATGTCAGAATGTCAAATCTCATGGGACGAGAATCGCGTATTTTCGGACAGAAGGCGTTTTGTTCCGTGCGAGGGCATTCTCGCGTGTTGGGGAAAAGGCAGAGTGTAAGCCGTCGGCTGTTTTTCCCGTTTTTTGTTTCGCCTTTATGTCGAATCATACGAACAGATGCGGATAGGATGTAAGCGAAATGTCGCAATTCCTATCCGTTTGTTTTTTGTTTTTTGGAAACAAAATGAGTTCAAATAGTGTTTTTCGTATGCTTAAAATCTTGTTTGGGGGCGTTTGGAGCTTGGTTTTAAGTCGTGTGGTATATGTTTTCCGTTCGTTCTGCGCACATCGGAAAATCGCTTTCAGCCAAACGATTTTTCAATCTCTTGAGATTGATTTGCATATATGCAGGATTTATGCGGAAATACACAGCTTCTTTGTATGATTATTCTCTTTTGGGGCTTTATCTGATGCTGTTTTCTCAATTTAAAACAAGCGTAAAGGATTAAAACAATGTCTTTTTGTCGGGATATAGAGGAGAATGGGATTAATTTGTAAATTGAGGGCGTGACACTTTTAGTATAGTGAAAAATACAGGGAAATATCCGATTGGGTGAATTAGATTCAAGAATATTTGTTTTTATGTGTTTATTGTGCAGAAATCCCCTCCGTTTATCGTGAAGATAAGACGGAGGGGAAGGTTTTATATAGTATAAAGTTAAGGTCAGAACAGGCTCCACGAGACGGTGAGTCCGGCCATGACGATGGCCACCATCGACATGAGCTTGATGAGGATGTTCAGGCTTGGGCCGGAAGTGTCCTTGAACGGGTCGCCCACGGTGTCGCCCACCACGGTGGCACGGTGTACCTCGCCGCCCTTCCCGCCGAAATTACCTTCTTCGATATATTTCTTGGCATTGTCCCAGGCGCCACCGGAGTTGGCCATGAAGATAGCCAACACGAAACCGGCCGACAAGCCGCCGACCAAAAGGCCGATGACACCCGGTACGCCGAACACCAGTCCGGTAGCGATGGGAGCCACGATGGCCAACAGCGACGGGAAGACCATTTCGCGTTGTGCGCCTTTGGTGGAAATCTGCACGCAACGGGCATAATCCGGTTCGGCTTCTCCGCTCAGGATGCCCTTGATTTCACGGAACTGCCGCCGCACTTCCTCTACCATGTGAGCCGCTGCACGCCCTACGGCGTTCATGGTCAACCCACAGAACAGGAAAGCCATCATGCTGCCGATGAACATGCCCGAGAGGACCTTCGGGTTCATCAGCGTTACGTCATAGTAGGTCATGAAGTCGGTGAAAGAGGCGTCATGTATAGCCAACGTGTCGCCGTTCGGCAGGGTCAGTACAGTTTCGCCCAAGCGTGTCAGCCCGATGCGGATTTCTTCAATATAAGAAGCTAAAAGTGCCAGACCGGTCAGGGCTGCCGATCCGATGGCAAAGCCTTTGCCGGTAGCTGCCGTGGTGTTACCCAACGAATCCAAGGCATCTGTGCGTTTGCGCACAGCCTCGCCCAGTCCGCTCATTTCGGCGTTTCCGCCTGCATTGTCGGCTATGGGGCCGTAGGCGTCCGTGGCTAAGGTAATGCCCAAGGTGGAGAGCATGCCCACGGCGGCGATACCGATGCCGTAAAGCCCCATGCTCACGTTGGCAAAGTCGAACCCTGCAGCTAGCCAATAGGAAAGGATGATGCCGATGACGACGGCTATCACTGGGATGGTGGTGGACACCATGCCCAACCCGATACCGGATATGATGACCGTGGCCGGGCCCGTTTTTCCGCTCTCAGCCAACAGTTGGGTGGGGCGGTAGGACTGTGACGTGTAATATTCCGTGGAGCGTCCGATGACGATACCCACCAAGAGGCCGATGACTACGGCAAACGAAATGTTCAGCCAGTTGTCTATCTGCAACACCCAAAGGATAAGGAAGGTCGCCACGACAATCAGGGCGGAACTCAGGTTCGTGCCTACGGACAGGGAGTTGAGCAGGTCTTTCATGCCTGCGTCTTCCTTGGTGCGCACGGAAAATATGCCTAAAATGGAGAGCAGGATGCCCACTGCGGCTATCAGCATCGGGGCAATGACCGCCTTGAACTGCATGTCCACGTCGCCTCCTGCCATGAATGCAGCGGCACCCAATGCGGAGGTGGCCAGGATGGAACCGCAATAAGACTCGTACAGGTCGGCCCCCATACCGGCCACGTCGCCCACGTTGTCGCCCACGTTGTCGGCTATCGTGGCCGGGTTGCGCGGGTCGTCCTCCGGGATACCGGCTTCCACCTTGCCTACCAAGTCCGCACCCACGTCAGCCGCTTTCGTGTAGATGCCGCCTCCCACACGGGCGAACAGGGCCTGCGTGCTGGCTCCCATGCCGAAGGTCAGCATGGTGGTGGTAATCATGCAGAGTTTGGCTGTCGGGGCGTAGATGTCGGCAGGGATAAAGGCATCCAAAAGGAGATACCAGAAAGAGATGTCGAACAGGCCGAGTCCGACAACGACCAACCCCATGACCGCACCGCTGCGGAAAGCCACGCGCAGTCCTTTGTTCAGGGAGTTACGGGCAGCGTTGGCTGTACGTGCCGATGCGTAGGTAGCCGTTTTCATGCCCAAAAAGCCGGAAAGTCCGGAGAAAAAACCACCGGTGAGGAAGGCTATCGGTACCCATGAGTTTTGCAGGTTAAAGCCGTAGGCCATGACCGAAAACAGCACGACGAGTGCCAGAAAGACCAGTCCCACGATTTTGTACTGTTGTTTCAGGTACGACATGGCACCTTGGCGCACATGCGAGGCGATTTTCTGCATGGCCGGTGTGCCTTCACTCTCTCTCATCATCTGGCGGTAGAAGTACCAAGCCAGCAGCAATGCCAACAAGGATGATACGGGAATCATCCAAAACAGGAGATGCTCCATAGTAAAATGTGTTTTTGAGTTAACGATATGTTATTGTCGGGTGCTAAGGTAATGAAAAAAGGATAATGCGCGAAGAAATCCGGATGAAAAATATCGGTATTGTTACTTCGTTATGGTATATTTGTACTTTGGTTAATAAATAGGATAGAATAGGTTTAAGAAAAAGACCTGTTTATAAAAAGAAAAGGACATGAATGATTTCTTATTAATGAAAGACTCTTCAGAGGGTGATAAAGGAAAGGAAGCCATGTTGGACTTCGTGTTGTCGTGGACCTTGCGCGTAGCGTCTGATGCTTATCCTGATAAAGACGAAGAACAAAAATTGCATAAGGCTTGCCGAAGAATTCTTTTGAAGTTGATATACGGCTTAAAAAGATATGAAGAAATAGAAAAGCAGCAATGCCAGATTTGTTCTGTGCAAGTGTGGAAACAATGGAATTATATCGACTTGCATGCCAATGTGACATTGAGAATTGACGGTGGCGAGTTGGAATATCATGTCATTGTGGTTGAAAATAAGGTTTATTCTAGATTGCGTGATAACCAACTCGGACCGTATAAAGAGATAATCCTCAATACCTACAAAGGAAGTGCCTACGACAAGCATATCCATTTCAGGGTAATTACGGGCTTTGACGAAGAGTGTCAGAAAGACGAGTTTGATAAGATAAAGAAAGAATGTGAGGCCAATGGGTGGGATTGTATTCCTATTCGCGAGCTTCAACCCAATAAAGTTCCGGACGGGGAGAAGCCTGACAGTGATATATTTAATGAATTTTGGTTGAGGGAGTGGTGATACATGTAGATTGTGATTGTAGAAATGTAACAGTAAAAACGGAAACAGAATATGTCTCAATTAAGATGTAACGGTAAGGTTCCCGCCATTGTTTTTGGAAAGGTGGCTCGTGATATTGTTTCGTGTAAAGAGGTCGTGGATTGGCTTCAATGTCAGGTTTCCGGATTTGAGGATTTCATAGTGATTATTACGGACAGTGCTGTCGAATACGAAGAACGTATCGATGCCTTTTTGAAAAGTGTGATTGAAGGCAGGCTTCATTATATCGTATTGGATATGAATGAATCGCCCGACCGCCAACGTTTCCGTAACAAATGGATGTCTTATAATATAATAGGAGGGAACAAAGTTGAGGCTGTAATCCAAATTCTTCATAATATTTATGCCCATATTCTCAAAACAGGCATGATAAGTTATGATTTTACAGATTTACAAAGTATGAATTGAAGAAGAAAATAAAAGCCAATTAAATGAAAATAAATATACTGTATAATAAGCAATTATGCCGTATCTATATCTTCTCTTGTTTTACTTGATTATTGTTGCTTGGCTCTTTTTTAGTGCATTTTTGTTTCTTATTTGTTCCTTGTTTTGGATTATTCTTTCTACCTTTGTGGCAGAAATAACGAGTAAAAGAGGATGAATTATGCCACGAGTAAAGAAGCCCACGAAAGTAAAAGAGCCGATTCGTCTTCGGATGAAAGAGTTGGCCAATGGAAACAAAAGTCTGTATTTGGATATCTATCGGGACGGTAAACGGACGTATGAGTATCTGAAGATGTATCTTATCCCCGAAACGGATAACAATGCCCGTGTGCGGAACCAAACGACTATGGCCGCAGCCAATGCCATCAAATCGAAACGAATCATTCAACTTACCAACGGCGAAGCGGGTATCGAAACCCGTGAAAAGGTTTTTCTTCTGGACTGGATGGAAACCTACAAAGAGAATCAGGCGAAGCGAGGAAAGAAAGATGGGAACCAAATCCAAGTTACTATCCGCATCCTGAAAGATTATGCAGGAGAACGGGTAACGATGGATCAGATCGACAAGGCGTTCTGTCAAGAGTATATCGACTATCTATTGACTGAATATCGACCGAAGGGCAAACAAGTATCTAATTTTACGCTACACACTTATTACCGCATTCTGAACGGAGCTTTGAATGCAGCCGTGCGAGCGGAAATTATAAAAGTCAATCCTTTTACGAAGATCAACAATTCGGATAAAATCCGTCTGCCGGAGAGTAAACGGTCGTATATGACCATTGAAGAGGTGCGGGCATTGATTGCTACTCCGATGAAAAATGATGCCGTAAAACAGGCTTATTTGTTCTCCTGTTTCTGCGGACTGCGGATAAGCGATATCATCAGTTTGAAGTGGAAAGATGTCTTCGTCGATAGAGGACAATACCGTTTGTCTGTATCCATGCAGAAGACCAAAGAGCCGATTTATCTGCCTCTTTCTCCCGAAGCGTTGAAATGGATGCCGGAACGTGGTGAGAAGACATCGGAAGATCATGTATTCGATTTGCCGAGCCCAACGATGATAAACACGCTTCTCAAACCTTGGGCGAAAGCGGCTGGAATAGATAAGCGGTTTTCATTTCACACGAGCCGCCACACGTTCGCGACGATGATGCTTACATTGGGTGCAGACCTCTATACCACCTCGAAACTGCTCGGCCATGCCGATGTCAAGATGACGCAGGTGTACGCCAAAATCATCAATCAGAAAAAGGATGATGCGGTCAATTTAGTAAACGGGTTGTTCGACTAAAGCAGCCACCGAGTTTTCGGATTTTTCGTTGTTTTTTTGCTGGCGCAGTTTATTCCCGCGCAGGCATATATAATTCTGTTTAGTTTAGTATTTCTCTATATATAGGGCAAGAAAACTAAAGTAAACCGTTTCGTGCAAACATCTGAAAAGAAATGCAGTTGAACTTTGATGACCGAAATCGTACTCTAAAACTGGATTCTTACACTCGAATGCCGGTAGCATTATGACAAGGAAAAGGTCGTAACTCGACCGCTGAGAAATGAACGGATTATGTCGGAGAAGCAAACCCGTTCTTAACCCGCGAGAAACAATTACGGGTAACAATTCTTTTTACTCCCTTTTGTCGGTCGAAACCTGTTCGTGAACTGAGGTCTGAAATCTTCCGACAGGAAAAGGTTGTTTATCTATTTGACTGCCATTCCATAATCTGTCATATATCGAATAATCCCACCGCCTCTGCTTGCAGATTGTATGGCAACCCATCCGACGACGAATGTCGGACGGGGTATTAGGCTCCCCCGAAATAATTTTCGTGGCACACGGGCAAGCCCGAACGAAAACGGCTGTGGCAAATGCTTAATACCTAATTATGAGGTCAGAGATAGAGAATATTCCAAAGAAAATGCCGTAAAGAATATCGCTGCAATAGTATAAAATAATTATACGCCAAATTTCCAATCAAAACAAAGCCAAATTTCCAAATGATTTTGCGTCAAATCTCCAAATATATTTTTGAAATTGATTTGGAATACAAAGAAATAAGCTATCTTTGCAGAAAAATACGGTGTATGGAATATAAGAATCGAATAGCGGATCAGCTTCTACGTGATAAATTAGAGGCGATGGGTGCTGTATTGATAGAGGGACCTAAAGCTTGTGGTAAAACGACCACGGCTGAACAGCAGGCCAAAAGTGTTATCTATATGGATGACCCTACTAAGCAACAGCAATATAGGCAAATGGCTCAAACCAATATTAGTTTTTTGCTCGAAGGGGAAACTCCTCGTTTGATTGACGAATGGCAGGAAGTTCCTCAATTTTGGGATGCTATTCGGTTTGAAGTAGATCACCGAGATGAAGATGGGCAGTTTATGCTTACAGGTTCTGCTGTACCTGTCGAAGCTAAGGAAATTCACCACACAGGTACTGGAAGATATGGATGGCTCACCATGCGTCCTATGAGTTTGTGGGAATCAGGGGATTCTACAGGTGAGATAAGTCTGTCGGAACTGTTCCTTGCCCCGGATAAAATAGGAGCCTTGAATAAACTTACATTGCCGATGCTGGCATTTGTTGTTTGCCGTGGAGGGTGGCCTAAGGCTTTACAGAAGAAAACAGAAAAGGCGGCTCTGTTGCAAGCAGCAGAATATTACAAGGCTATTACGAATAGCGATATATCACGAGTTGATAATGTAAAACGTGATGCAGAACGAGCAAAGAGAATTATGCGTTCCTATGCCAGGCATCAAGGGGCACAAGCAAGTATTGCAACAATACTTGCAGATATATCAACAAATGAGCCGGAAGATGTTAGTGATGAAACAATAGATTCATATCTCACTGCCTTGCGGAAAATATTCGTAATTGAGGATATGCCTGCGTGGAATCCCAACTTAAGGAGTAAAACTGCTGTTCGCACATCAGATACAAGGTACTATGTTGACCCGTCAGTTGGCGTGGCTGCTCTTGGTTTAGGTCCTAATGATTTGATTAATGACCTGAATACATTTGGGTTGTTTTTTGAAACAATGTGTGTCCGGGATCTTCGGGTTTATGCAGATGCCCTGGATGGTTCTGTTTATCATTATAGAGACAAGAATGGTTTGGAATGCGATGCTGTGGTACATCTGCGTAATGGTTCGTATGGTCTTATTGAAATAAAATTAGGTGGAGAAAAGTTGATTGAGGACGGTGCAAAAACCTTAATGGCACTTTCAAATATCATAGACACCTCCCGAATGAAAGCCCCTGCTTTTTGTATGGTGCTGACAGGTGTTGGTGACTTTGCCTATAAACGAACAGATGGAGTGTATGTTGTGCCGATTGGATGTTTGAAACCATAAGTTTTGATATTCAAAACATTAATAGTTAATGTAAGCAATGATGCATGGATAAAATCTGTAACTTCGATATTGTAATCAATAAATGTCTTGCTGAGATCAATCCGGATTCGGTAATGCCGGATTTCGATAAGAATGGTTTTTTGTTATCGGTCATCAACGGATTTGAAGACGGAGCATGGCGGAAAAAAGTATTCCGTCAGTTTGTGATGGACAATATTGCACAAACGGGTCTATCGGCCGAAGATAGGGACAATCTTTATTGCGAATCTCCATATACGACGCTGACCGAATCTGTCAAGAATCTGAGGCTTGTTGATACAGATAACGGCCAAGGCAGTGAGATTGCTGAAATCGTCCTGTATGGAATTATGCGCTATTATTATGGTGCATTGCCTGTTGTGCCCAAAATATTTTATAAACAAAACGCCAATGACAATGCCAAAGGAGCAGACAGCGTTCATATCGTTTTAGACGACAGGGGCGATTTCACTTTATGGCTGGGTGAAGCAAAGTTTTATAGTAACATCGCCAATGAGCGAATGTACGAGCCTGTCAAGTCCGTATTCGATACTATCAGTACTGATAAGATAAAGAAAGAAAATTCCATTATTACAAGTATTTCGGATTTGCAATATGTCATTCCCGATCCTGATACGAGAAAGTTCGTTCAAACTATTCTCAGACGTGAAACTTCTGTTGACGAAATAAGGAAAAGACTACATGTTCCCATACTATTGCTTCATGAATGCGATAAGACACAGAAAGCAACTGAGTTGTCAGAGACTTATTTGGAAGAGATTAAGCGATACCATTTGGACCGAGCTGTCAACTATTTCAATATTCAGAACGGTAAGCAAAAGAAACAGAATGTCCATGGCTACGATAATATTCAATTCCATTTGATTCTTTTCCCTGTCCCTAATAAAAATGAGATTGTCAATTGGTTTGTAGAACGAGCTAAACAAATTAAGGAAGATGCTTGATTACGAGATATACTCCGAGTGCGATCAGATTAATGATTTGATTGAGAAGCGAGACTTGGCGACGGCTCGCTGTAAAGTGATCAATTTGTTGGATAGAATGCAACAAGACGGGAACCAGTATAATCCTATGGTTAATCATTTCATCCGGGTTGTCGGTCTATTCCCATATATCGATAAAAAGACAGCATCATGGGACGATCAAGTCGTGGTCGAGGCATTCAAAGCAGATGTTGGCGATAAAACACCCGTAACACTGCATAGTGCCCAGTCTCGTGTTTTGAAGCGCCTATTGCTTGGCGAGAATATCGCTGTGAGTGCCCCTACGAGTTTTGGCAAAAGTTTTATCATCGACGCTTTCATTTCAATCAGAAAACCGGACAATGTGGTTATAATCGTTCCAACGATAGCCTTAGCGGATGAAACACGCCGCAGGATTGAACATAAGTTTTCTCGTTTCTATAAGATAATTACTACCACGGATGCCACCATTACAGAAAGAAACATTTTTATCTTTCCGCAAGAACGCAGCTTTGCTTATTTCGATAAGCTTGAAAAGATTGACATGCTCATCGTGGATGAGTTCTACAAGGCAAGTTCCATGTTCGATGACTCCAGAAGTTCCTCTCTGCTAAGTGCGATGATAGAATTGGGGAAAATTTCTCGACAACGGTATTACCTTGCTCCCAACATTCATAAAATTTCTGACAACGTCTTTACCGAAGGAATGCAGTTTATGCGTTTAACGGACTTTAAAACAGTCATTACAAAGGCGGCCCATCTTTATAAGAATTTGCCCAAAAGCGCAGACAAGGAGCAATTTAAAAAAGGATATCTTCTGAAAATTTTACAAAAAAAGAGAGCAAAAACGCTGATCTATGCCGGCAGTTATAAGAATATCGATACAATCTCGAATATCCTTGCCAATGATTTAGCGGTAAAAAAGACCTCACTTCTTCAGGATTTCAACGATTGGCTTAGAGTTAATTATGGACGTAAATTTTCGCTATGCAAGTTAAGTGAAAGAGGAATTGGGGTACATAATGGCAAGATGCACAGATCATTGAGTCAAATACAGGTCAAACTTTTTGAGCAAGAAGAAGGTATTGACACAATGGTTTCCACATCTTCGATTATTGAAGGTGTAAATACTCAAGCCGAACAAGTAGTTGTTTGGTCTAACAAGAATGGCTCGTGCAAGTTTGACTATTTTACTTATAGGAACATCATTGGCCGTGCAGGTCGTATGTTCAAGTATTTTGTGGGAAAGGTGTATTTGTTGGAAGAACCTCCTGTACAAGAAAATACAACCCTCGAGATCGATTTTCCGGAAGAGGTTGTTGAATCTCTGGATTCAGCAAATCCGGGCGTAGAAATCAACGAAGAGCAGAATGACCGTATTAAAGAGTATGAGTCTTTTATGATAAAAGCTTTAGGACGAGAAAACTTCAACAACATCCGTAGGCTCCCTGCTTTCAAATCTTGTGATTCCAAACTCATAAAAACTTTGGTAAGAAAGTTAAAGGCAGATCCTGCCTGGCCCCAAAATTATGCTGCCCTTGCAGCAACTAATACATATAATTGGCGTGAACCTATTAAAGATGTCATTAATCTCCTTGGTGATAAAATGGGAGGATTGATAAAACTTGCTATATGGAAAATGCCAAAGAATTGGTCTCATTCTGTGGCATTCATCTATGATGAATTAGAAAAGGACGGATACAAAATTAGTTACGAAGACTTATTCGCAGCTGAACGTTACCTTTCATACAACTTATGCACAACTTTATCTGTCATTAATATTTTGAAAAAATCTTTCGATCCGGCAGCTCCCGACATATCTCTCTTTATAGGACGGGCATCTAACGCATTCCTTCCAAAACTCGTATATCAACTAGAAGAGTATGGGTTGCCAAGAATGATCAGTCGCAAGATTCAAGATTCTGGTTTAATTAATTTGGAGGATGATACTAAGGAAATTTCTGAAATTATCATACAATTTAAAACAATAAGTCCAAAGAACCTCATTTCAAATCTTAAAGATATAATGCCTTTTGACAAATTTATTATTCAATATTTTTATGAAGGTATCAGTTAAATAGAACGGGATTCTTTTTCTCGTTGAAAACTGTTGCTCCACAATATGCCCAAGCAAAAAGAAATAATATTTTAGAAGAAACCGACCACATCGGGCGGTCCCAAAACTATGGTTATGCCGACAAAAGCGACAGATAAGGACAAGAAATTATAAATCTTGCGCAGTTGGCACTCTCACGCATAAAAAATCACTCGGTAGCAAGGTATTGCCGAAACTTTTGATTATTTTTGCGTTGGATTTGAGGTAACTCCTTTCCAAGACATATTAGAAAAGAAAGAAGCGTTATGCTTATCCTGTACTTGAAAACGTAGGAAATTTTCAAATTGGATACAAAGATAGCATAGTGGTTCTCACGCTATAGCGTGGGCTGCTATTGTTACATCTGTATCCAAGGTTTCCTACGACCTTCAAGTAAGAGTGTGGCATACAGTTCCACGCTTCCCATTTTTAACTTTAAAAGGTCCCAAAGGAACTGTAAGACCACTTAATTTAATTATGGCTATTTCAATGATTGAACGTCGTAGTGCATGGTATGACATCTATGACGAACGTGGAAAAAAACAAAAGACACTCAGCGAAAGTATCGGTGAGGTACTTGGTTGGGCTGCTAATTTTTTCGTTGTAAGGCGAAGCGCATGGTACGATTTATATGATGAATCAGGTAAAAAGTACAAAACGCTTAGTGAATCCATCGGTTCATTTGTGAGTATTTCAGGTGACACTTTCATTGTGAGAAGAAGTGCTTGGCTGGACACCTATGATAGAACTGGTAAATGTTATTCTACAAATGATTAATCGTTTGTATATCATCATAATAGCATTTTGTTCAACTTGTAAGGGAAACAAAACAGGAACAAAATCAAGGATTTAAGCGATTCTCCGTTTTTCGCATTTCACTTAGTTTCATCCTTTACACTTGGTCGTACTAAAAGTGTTTTTCAAGCCATTTTTTCCTGACAACTAATCGCTCTTCTGAGAATATATTGTTGAAGCGCATTGATGAATTGTTGCAGCCAAAAGAGAAAATGACAAACGTCAGTCTTATGGGTATATCCTTATTAGATTTTGTTCTTCGCAAAGGTAACTATTTCTATCAAGTCATAGGCATATGGAAAGGCAAATATGCCTACCTAAATTTAGTTTACTTTGATTTAGCATATATATAGGCTAATAGACTAAACTAAACTGGTTTTTCAATGGATTTCCACATTCAACCCTGCATAAATGCACAGCCAAAAGAGAAGATAACTTTACTACATATTTCTCTTTTCGCTGCAAATTTATAGGACGAATAAAGAAGTTTAAACACCCAACAATTTTAGAGGGTTAACTAAGTCTATCACTCTGAAAGTAGATAATCAGCTTATATATATAACTTGCAGAATAAAGTGTTATTTGCGATTTTGAGTAATTTTATTGTGACTCTGACGTTTATATTATTTATCCTTATAGTTCATTTACTTTAATCTAGCCAATTGTCCTTAATAAATGCAACAATTCTATCTCGGCGTTCTGATATTTGTACTTCATTCCATTTCTTTTCGCTCTTTAATGTCTCATATATCTCTTTGTGAGAATAAAAAATACTATTATACATCTCCACTACACCATCATTTGCCGGATTGTGATTTTTCTTGGCAGAGTTATTCCCCCATGTAAGAAGCGATAGATTACCTATATTATTGAGATATTCATTACAAAATTCTTCGGAATATTCTACAAAATCAGGTGTTTGAGGGGTAATATGGTCTAATGTATTCGATACAGACACATCACGGAATACATTAGTACATTCATCTGGAGACAGTAAAGGCTGGCGTGCCTTAGCACGTAAGTAGTTTTCATATTTATAGAGTACATATCTCAGTTCTCTACGATAATGATACTTATTTGCAGTGAAGTAGCGCAGACAATCTCCATTAAAATTCCAATACTCCTTAAACCCATGGCAGCACTTGTATGTAAGGTCTGCTATAAGATTGTCATATTCATCAGGTTTATATTTTTTCGCTATGGATATTAAATTGTTGGTACGATAGCCACCTAGTGTATAAGTCATTTTGAATAATATTTTCTCCACTAATTTCAGTGCGTTATCAATAGCTGGAATATTTCTTACATCTATTCCGTTGCTATTATAATGGCAAAGTTTGAGTACCAATGGCATTGAATTAGCCTTATCAAGAATACATACATCAGCTATGGGGCTATTGAATAGATGCCAAGTATTCTCTATTTCACACATTAAAGAATAAGAACAGCATAGTTCACTTACAAAAGAATTAATCCACTGCGTTTTATCATCAGCACGAAGCAAACTTTCTTTTATTGCATCTAATGGAGAATCATAACTTGAAAGAAATGCCGAACAATGGTATCCTAAGACTGAATCTTCTTTGGTTTCAAGTCTTTCAATATAGTTGTAAATTGAAGCAAACTTAGCTTCTACAGAGTGGATGTTACTAATTGCATTAGTGGTATTATTCCTGTATATTTGATGCATTAGAAAAGCTTTCAACTTCTCTAATGTAGTCAATCCCAAGCCTCGGTCATTTTGGAAGGCAAAGATTTGAGTTGCCGTAAGTTTTGCAGACTCACCACTCAATAAAAATGTTGTTATGATGGCATTGTCGATTACATGAAACCACTTAAAAAGAGTTCCCTCCTCAGTTTGTGTAGCCATTTTTTCTTCAAAGAAACTTGAGGCTTCACGAATACGTCGTTCTGATCTTCTTCCAGTTTCTATCCTATAATCGCTATCACATTCAATAATTAATCGGTTAAAAAAAGAGGAATCTTCAGGGACAGTCTCAAACTTTTGGCTTCCATAACGCGGTTGAAGGTATCGCTCGTATATTTGTTCAGTAGCATATTGCATATTATTATAATCGAATCTTACAATCTTACGTTTACGCAATTCTTTCACTAAACAACTCATAAAGATGACCGTTGTAGTCAACCTTTGCTGTCCATCAATTAGCTCATATCTATTTCCTTGAGTTTTTTCAAAAAGATAATGACCAAGAAAATAGCTCGAATTATCAGGTTGGTCGATAATATCATTCAGAAACATATCAACCTGACCAACACGTCCATCTTTGCCCACTCTCCAAGAATAAGCTCTTTGATAACTTGGTATAACGAAAGTTATCATATCTTCTCCAAACAAGCGTCCGATAGTTGTTTGATTGTCCATTTTGTATTTAAAATTCCAATAACAATTTTATAAGTGTATGTGAATAGGGTGTACATGTTTGGTACACCCTATTTTACATTTAATATGCAGAGCGGGTATTTATCTTTTTACCAGATTTACAATATATACTGAAACAAGGTTGTTTTGTCCAATCCGTTTGTTTTAAAGGAGAACTTTCTGATTGGGTGAAATCTTTCCATATACAAGCCAATGCTTCGTATTCTTTTGGCCTCACATTAAATTTTGATGATGGCGAGAGGGTAAAGGATAATCTGGATGTTTTGCATGAGTGGCTTTGCCGGTTGGGCAATAATCCCGAAGTCAAGATTTCGCTTCAGTTGTATGAAGAAGAAGATATGGAGACCATTGTGATTTGGACTTATGATGATGAATATTAGTTTTTTGTGAGTTTTTCTTTGGCCAACTTAAATTAAGGTAAGGGCTGCCTCCCATTATATACAGGAGACAGCCCTTACTATTATAAGGTGAAGGGCTTTACTTCTTCAACTTGGCCAAACTTTCTTTCAAAGCCGCGATTTTGCTTTCGGCATCGGCTTGTTTCTTGCGTTCCATTTCCACCACGGCAGTGGGGGCGTTGGCTACGAAACGTTCGTTGGAAAGCTTTTTCAAGACACCTGCAAGGAAGCCTTCCAAGTGTTTCAGTTCGGCTTCTTGTTTGGCGATTTCCGCTTCCACGTCTATCAGGTTGCCCAACGGTACGGCATATTCCGTCGTGCCCACCATGAACGAAGCCGTGCCTTCGCCTTTCTGTACCACAGTGTTGACGGCACTCAGATTGCCCATTTTCTTGATGACACCTTCAAAGTCTGCTTCCGGATTCCCGCCCACGACTTCCAATGTCAATGCCTCTTTCGGGGCGATGTTCTTTTGGTTGCGTACGGTACGCACGCCGGCCACGATGCTTTTTACGTTTTCGACATGGGAGATAAGTGTGGCATCGTCTTCCGTAGGTGCAGCGGTGTGGAGCGGTGAAATCATGATGCTCTCACCCGGCAGGCGGTCATAGATGTGTTGCCAAAGTTCTTCGGTGATGAAAGGCATGAACGGGTGCAGGAGTTTCAACAGCGTGTCGAAGAACGACAAGGTCTGTTCGTACGTCTTGTTGTCGATGGGCTGTCCGTAAGCCGGTTTGACCATTTCGAGGTACCAACTGGAGAACTCGTCCCAGAACAGCTTGTACACGGCCATGAGGGCCTCGCTCAGACGGTACTTTTTGAACAAGTCTGCCACTTCCCTTGCTGTGGTTCTCAGCATGGCATCGAACCAACGTGTGGCGATGGCTGCCGTTTCCGGTTGCGCGATGTCGGCCGTCTGCCAACCTTTCACGAGGCGGAAGGCGTTCCATATCTTGTTGTTGAAGTTGCGGCCTTGCTCGCAGAGTGCGTCGTCGAACAGGATGTCGTTACCTGCCGGGGCGGACAGCATCATTCCCATACGCACGCCGTCAGCACCGTATCGTTCTATCAAATCGAGCGGGTCGGGGCTGTTACCCAACGACTTACTCATCTTGCGTCCTAATTTGTCGCGCACGATGCCGGTGAAGTACACGTTCTTGAACGGCATCTTCCCTTCGTATTCGTAGCCTGCCATGATCATGCGCGCTACCCAGAAGAAGATGATGTCCGGACCCGTTACGAGGTCGGACGTGGGGTAATAGTAGTTGAGTTCTTCGTTGCCCGGATGGTTGATGCCGTCGAACAGCGAAATCGGCCATAACCAACTGGAGAACCAAGTGTCCAATGCGTCCTCGTCCTGACGTAGGTCGGATGCAGTCAGGTTGGTGTCACCGGTCTTCTCCTTGGCCAGTTCGAGTGCTTTTTCGGCGGTCTCGGCCACCACGAATCCGCCTTGCGGCAGGTAGTAGGCCGGGATGCGGTGTCCCCACCACAACTGTCGGCTTATGCACCAGTCTTTGATGTTCTCCATCCAGTGACGGTAAGTGTTTTTGTATTTGGCCGGATAGAACTTGATTTCGTCCTTCATCACCGGCTCCAAAGCGATTTGCGCCAAGTGTTCCATCTTCAGGAACCATTGCATGGAAAGCTTCGGTTCGATGGGCACGTTGGTGCGTTCGGAGAAGCCCACCTTGTTGGTATAGTCTTCCACTTTCTCCAACAATCCTGCTTTTTCCAAGTCGATGCAGATTTGCCTGCGCACGTCGAAACGGTCCATGCCCACGTACATCCCGGCAGCCTCGCTAATCGTGCCGTTGTCGTTGAAGATGTCGATGGAAGGCAGGTTGTATTTCTCGCCCAACATATAGTCGTTCACGTCGTGTGCTGGTGTCACCTTCAGGCAACCCGTTCCGAACTCGATGTCCACATAGTCGTCTTCGATGACGGGGATACAGCGGCCTACCAGAGGCACAATCACCTTTTGTCCTTTCAGCCACGTGTTCTTCGGGTCGTTCGGGTTGATACACATCGCCGTGTCGCCCATGATGGTTTCGGGGCGCGTGGTGGCTACCACGGCATAGCGTCCGCTTCCGTCCGGTTGGCCGTTTTCATTGGCTACCATATATTTCAGATAGTACAGCTTGCTGTGTTCTTCCTTGTAAATCACCTCTTCGTCCGAGAGGGCTGTCAGGGCTTTCGGATCCCAGTTCACCATGCGCACGCCACGGTAAATCAATCCTTTGTCGTACAGGTTGCAGAATACCTTGATGACGCTTTCGCTCCGTTTCTCATCCATGGTGAAGGCCGTGCGGTCCCAATCGCAACTGGCTCCCAGTTTACGCAACTGTTTCAGGATAATGCCACCGTGTTCGTCCGTCCATTCCCAGGCATATTTCAGGAACTCTTCGCGGGTGAGGTCAGTCTTCTTGATGCCCTTTTCCGCCAAACGGTTTACCACCTTGGCTTCGGTGGCGATGGAAGCATGGTCGGTACCCGGCACCCAACAAGCGTTCTTGCCGTCCATACGGGCGCGGCGCACGAGGATATCCTGAATGGTTTCGTTGAGCACATGCCCCATGTGGAGCACCCCCGTCACGTTGGGGGGCGGGATGACTACCGTATAAGGTTCTCGTCCGTCGGGTTTAGAACTGAAAAGCTTGTGGTCGAGCCAGTATTGGTACCATTTGCCCTCTACGTCGGCCGGATTGTATTTACTTGCTAATTCCATTGTATATAACGTTTTTATGTATTTCTTTTTAGGACTTGCAAAGTTACATAAAAAAGGTTATATATGCCGGAGTTTGGGACAATTAAATTACGGTAAATACCTTTGTGTACTCGGTAAATTCCGTTCGGTCGGTCAAGTATCTCATTGCAGTTCTTTTCCGATGATGGAACCGTCGTCATCTTTCTTGCAGATGTACGGCTTGCCGTCTTTGAAATAGCAGGCATTGATGCTACGGCCGTATGGTGGTGAAATGTGTTTTAGGAGGAAGAAACTACCGTCATCAGACTCTTTGATGGCATAATCAATATCATCATTTAGCCCTCCACCAGTATATGAATATGAAATAGTCCATTTGTTCGCCTTGTACCGCCTTACCATATCATCGGCAAATTCTTGCCCGAGCACTTCTTTTACGCCATTGTACATGAAAAGGTTATCTTCTTTCTTAAAGTTGCTCCGGTCGTGGTAATAAGCTATATAGTAAGTAGGAATAGTTTCATCCACACATACAACGTCTTTGGATGGCCGGTAATAGGTTTTGCCGTTCTCACTGAATTCTTCCACTATAGGGAAGTAATGGAAATCTCGTTTAATTTGGGCGGTAAAGATTGGATTCTTTCTTTTTTGTTGGTTCTCGATTCTTCGGATTTTGCTCAAAATTGTGTCACGGCCGCCTTCGGTGAGCGCGGTGAATAGGCTTCCACCCGGTAACAGGGCTTTGGGTTGAATGGCATGTACGGGGGACACTTTGGGGGCGATGGCTGTAGGTTCTTCAGCCGTAATGTCAGTATTTACACAAGAAGATAAAATACTGATTCCAAACAATAGTGCGAAAAAGAATAAATTATATCTCATGGTTGTATTAAATCCAGTCATGGTTCATTCTAAATGTATTATGTTAAGGAGGTGAAAAAGGTAGTGTAAGACAGGACCGCCCGTTAAATTGTGGAGGACACAAATGTGTCCTCTTTGAAAGGAGTGTCGGCTAAGTGCCTTATTGCAGTTCTTTTCCGATGATGGTGCCATCTTTACCTTCTTTACAAATATATGGCTTGCCGTCTTTGAAATAGCAGATGTCGTTACTACCACCGTATAGGGTAGTGGATTTTAGCATAAAGAAACTGCCATCGTCAGACTCTTGGATGGCATAGTCCATTTTATTGGACATTTTTCCGTCCTTAAAATATTTACCAACAGTCCACTTGATGGCCTTGTACCGTCTTACCGTTTCGTCGGCAAATTTCTGTCCGTGTACTTCCTTGATGCCGTTGTACATGTAGAGGTTGTCTTCTTTCTTAAAATTGCTTCGGTCTTGATATTCTGCCCCATAGTAAATGTGGCTTGTTTCATTCAGGCAGACTACACCTTTCGATGCCCGATAATGTTGTACGTGGTCTGTACTATCTTTGAATGCTTCTATTACAGGAAAGTAACGGATATTCCGTAGTGATTTGGTGGAAACTGCGACACTTTTATCCTTTTGTCGTGTTTCATATTTTTGGATTTTGCTTAAAATGGTGTCGCGAGCACCTTCTGTGATGGGGGTGTACAGGCTTCCTCCCGGCAGTAGGGCGGCTGCTTGAAGGGCATATACTGGCAATGCCTTAGGGGCGGTGGCTGAAGGCCCTTCCATGTTGATACTTGTATTTACACAAGAAAGTAATGTACCAGAAACAATCAGTGAAACGAAAAAGAATATTTTATTTCTCATAACTATATTATTTTAATGTTAAAGATAGAGTCTTTTGTTTATTTGCTATATACTGCATCATATTCCATCAATTGTCCATAACTTATTTCTTCTTCACAACCCCTGTATGGATCCATTATCGTTATGGAACTTGAGCGGTCGTACCAATCTTTATTATAATATTGAGAGCGTACGAATACGACGCAATGTCCAAATTCTCCGTCTGCTTTTTGCAATAAAACGGGAGAGGATATGTATTCGTTTGGATCCATCAGTTGTTTCGCAAAAGTCGTACCGCTGACATTGTTATATCCTTCCGATTCAAAGAAGCGGTTGTCTCCTCCTGCCACTCCGAACTTTGAGAAAGTTTCTTTGGAAGTGCATGTCGAGTTAGAATTATTATTGAACATCTCCATCGCAGCTTTGTATTTGTCATCAGGAATGTAAGATGAACCATAGACGTTGTAGTCTTTTCCAACTAAGAAATTGTGGATATAGTTAAAACAATGCGTACATTGCTCCGTACCGTCTACCGCTTCCATGGAGGCATAGACGCACCAAGCATCACCATCTTGTACAACATCGTCTACCTCCTCACTAAAGTCCACCTCTTTGGTCAAGGTGTCTTCTTCCCACTCGAAAGGAAATAAGGGCTGTGCTCCTGCCATTAGAATAATGATTAAGCTGAGAATTTTCTGTTTCATAAGCGTCCGTTTTTTAATAAACAAAAATAGTCTTTTCTCACCCCCTTGTTCTTGTAGGGCTGAATGCCAACTGCATCTTTATCTCCTGAATTTGACAATTATAATGAAATGTTTTAGGATAGACAAGAAAATAGGTATAAAAAACATGATTTTAATATATATTACATATCAACGCGATTCTTCTTTATAAAAACTAATAAGGAGATGGAGGTTCAAGAATAAAATGTTACCTTTGGATGTTTAATTAGTGATAAAATGGAAATAAAACACAGGGCGCATCCTACGATTCCGGCTCGGGGCAGGAAGAGGTTCGTGATTCATCATGAAAAGTTGTATCTTGCCGTACACCGATATTTAACGACAAGGTGGTTCCGCTATACGGTCTTGTTTTTCATTGTCGGGGCGATTTTTTCCGTGATTTGCAGTTCTTTCGAGTCCTCTGCACCTTATCGCCTGCAATTATACAGCTTTTGTTATTTGGCCTCCTTCGTCTTTACGGTCGAATATGTGTTGCGCATCATAGCAGCTCCTGTCCAATATCGTCAGTATCGTGCTTGGCGTTCCCGTTTCAGGTATTTGTTTTCGTTTTATGGTTTGATAGATTTTGTGGCTGTCATCCCCTTTCTCATCATTTACCTGTATCGGGAGACCATCTTTGTACATTTGGCGGTACTGGCCTACATCTTAATGATTTTTAAGTTGATACGCTATTCCCGCTCGTTCCAACTTATCGGACGTGTGTTGCAGATGGTGAAGGATGAATTGATAACGGCTTGTACGGCTTGTGGCATCCTCTTAGGGTTTTCGGGCATCCTGATGTACTATATCGAACACGAGGCACAACCCGAAGCCTTTGCCAATATCGGCGACGGTTTTTGGTGGGCTGTGGTGACGTTCACCACCGTGGGTTATGGGGATGTCTATCCGGTTACGGCATTGGGACGGTTGCTGAGCGGTGTGATTTGTATGGTAGGCATTGCGATGATAGCCATTCCCACTGGTCTTATATCTTCGGCTTTCATGAGTTTGATTCAAGAAAAGAAACGGAAGGAGGAAGAAGAACACAAAAACTGATTTCCGGAAAAGGGATTTTCATCCTCTACGTTGCCCGTCTTTTTGTCCTCTTGAAAGCGGAAAATCGTTTGGCGCGCATTTTTGAGGGATTTCTTTTGAGCATTGTTGTCTCTTTTTGAATTTCTGTTCTGGCTTGATTTGCTGTTTAAACCGTTATTTGGGTTGATTATTAAAAAAGTGCTGTATCCGATATGTGTTATATCATCACAACTTGTCTAACTTTTGTTAAATATATTAAATGAGTGATGGGCTGAATGATTATTAGCATCCGTTTCTCATATTTGTTTCTATTTTTAGCCATCTTAAAAATAAGGTTTATGAAAGAAAAAATAATTTATGTGTTCATGTTGTTGATAGTCATCGTTTCTTGTACGGAAGAGGAGTCGTTTGACGAATATGGCGTCAGGATATTAAAAAAGAATGGAGTCGTTTTTGCGATGGATTCGAGATTGTCACTCAATTTAGATGGTACAAACGACTATATGGGCGTAAGGAAAGAGAATGTGTTGACGTTTCCGGAAGGGGAATATGACGGATGGCGGTATTACGTGATAGGGAATATCGGGGCAGAACCGAATTATAAAATAATCGATGATCCGTCTATCCATTATACAGAAGGTATCATATATGCCGATGGAGAGGTGAGTCAGAAGGTGGTACCCCGTATTTTCTTGTCCATTCCTGGGGAATGGAAGTTTAAGTTAGTCGTCCAAAATGAGAAAAAGGATACCATTAGAGTCTCAAAGGTGGAAAACGTAGAGGTGTGGTTTCCGGATCCATTAGAAATTGAAGCAGCACTGTCAGATGACATGTATGAGGCTTGGAATGAAACTTTGGAAGATGCCAGTGAAATGGGAAGGAGGGAAAAGTCTTTTTGGATATATGCAGTGGCAAAAAATGGTGAGGTCTCGGTGCAGAGAGATGAAATCAAAGATGGGCCATGGATTATGAATTGTGACGAAACCGCCCATACGGATTTTACTGCTCCTGAAATCATTTCTCCATTGGATCCTTTGGATGAGGCTTGGTATCCTATCGGTTTTTTCCATACACATACCCCGTTGACTTATTGTCCACCGGAGGCGCATCGGGGAGTGGGGTTTTCCGGTGGGGATATACAAGCCGTGGGTGCGCACGGTATCGCCTTTTATCTTTATGATTATAGTGCAGATTTTGAGGGGGAGATATATGGTGGCCATGATTTGCATCAGGCTGCTAAACTTTATTACGAGAATTGTGAAGAACGTCGTCCGACTCCGAAAAGTTGGGCGGATTTGGACACTTATTGAATGGGATTATGAGAAACGGAGTTAAAGTGATATGTGCCATAGGGCTTGCAAGTGCCTGCTTGTGTGGTGGGGCGCAGGAGCGTTACCGGGAGTATACCTACCATGTGGAGGGACGCAGGACTGTGACGTTGGGAAACTACCTGATGGTGGTTCCGCCCCCATTCCCTATGACGGAAACCGAACGTTTGGAGCGGGTGGAGAAATACAGGTCGGTTTGCGACAGTCTGCTCAAGGAAAACGAATACCGTCGCTTGGGAGAGTGGAATTTTAAAGAACGTTGGGCATACCTGGAAGCCAAGGCCAAGAAAGTCATATTGCAGTTGTTGCCGGATTATTATTCGGACAACATGAATATTAGGGAGATGTCCGTAACGGAAATGAGAGTGTATGAACGAGAGCGTGCCATCAAGGTGTACAGTGCCTTGTTTTGGTTTGATCCAAGAATTGAAGACCGGGCGTATGAAAAAGATGCCCGGCGTCATGGTATGGTAGAGGTGAAGGTGTGTGATGAGGATGCGCAGGCTTATTCTTTTGAGGTACCCTATTATATTGGGATAAGGCTTTACCCTCCGGAGTGGGAAGACGGGTTGGCAAAGACATGGATTCCATTCCCTTATATCATTCCCAACAGGAATTACAAGGGGAATATCGTGATGAGGCATGAAGTAATACCGAAAATTATAGAAAAGAGGTGGAAGCGATGAAGACGATAATGAAAATATGGATGGCCGGGATGCTCGCGTGCGGTGGTGTGCTGGCAGCCCCGGCACAAGGAGAAAAGGTAGATTCAGTGATGGTTTATGGCTATGTGAGTGCGGTGAATCCCTACCCGTTGACGTTGCGTGAGCATGACAGGCTGATTAAAAGGGCAAAGAAGGTTTGCCAGAAGCTTTTGGAGAAAAATGGCGGGTGGCTTTCTCATTGGCCGAGGGATGAACGGGCGGCATACCTAAAAGCCAAGGGAAGTCTGGTCATTTTGCAGCTTGCTCCTGATTATTATCGCGACTATGCCTATCCTCGGATTGTCAGGAAAGGTGAGACTTATTATTTGCAGTATTTTTTTGATGCCGCCCGTGAAGATTATGGACTGCTCGACCAGTTGGCTACGATTAGCATCAGGAATCAAGATGGCAATGTGGAGGGGCTCTTTGCTGGCTCGCGGGATATCGGGCGGAGATTCTTTGAGCCGAAATGGGAACAGGAAATGGTGGAGGATATAGAAGCCGGAAGGGATTCTGTCTATTCTTTTATCAAATATGTATATATGGGAACTAAGCCAAGGGTGATGTATTACAAGGGACAGGTCAAAGAAAAATAGTGATGAAATATACATTCCCCCACTTTCTGTGTTAATTGCAAGAAAGTGGGGGAATAAATAAATTACTTCCAACCTCCGCCGAGGGCTTTATAGAGGTTGATAATCATCAGCTGTTTGTTGCACACGGCGTTGCTCAACGACACTTGGGCGTCGAAGTAGTTACGTTGGGCGTCCAGAAGGTCCAGGTAACCGATGACCCCGTTGATGTATTGCAGTTGTGCCAACTCCACTGCCGTGCGCGAAGCTTCGGCCAGTTGGCGGCGCGACTCGTAGATGTCTTTTATTTTGTTGAAGTTGATGATGGCGTCATGTGTCTCCTTGAAGGCTGTGAGCACTGTTTGCTCATATTCGGCCACGGCACCTTCGTAAGCGGCCCGTTTCGCTTTCAGGGCTGCACGGTTTTTGCCCATGGCAAAGAGGGGGCTCAGTAAGTTGCCTGCAAGGTAGGAGTAGGGCGATTTCAGGAAATCCCGAAGCGTTTCGCTTTCCGTACCTAATGTGGCGGTCAGGGCCAGGCGGGGGAACATGTTGGTGTAAGCCAATCCAACTTCGGCATGGGCAGCCATCAGCTCCCGTTCGGCTTTCCGTATGTCGGGGCGTCGTTCCAGAAGCGTGGAGGGCAACCCCAAGGGAAGAGCGTTGGGCAACTGTATTTCTTCGGGTAGGATGTTGCGGTTTACGGCGTAGGGGAAATCACCAGTCAAGAGTGCGATTTCGCTTTCTTTCAGGGAAATCCTGCGTTCCAGGTCTGGTACCATGGTGGCCGTCTTGGCCAATTCCACTTTAGCTTGTTGGAATACGATTTCGGAGGTCAGCCCACCCTTGAAACGGATTTCTGCCAACCGTACGCCTTCTCGCCGAGCTTCCAACGTACGGCGCACGATGGCCAGTTCGTTGTCCAACGCCATCAGTTCGAAGTAAGACTGTGCCACCTGTGCCACCAACCCCATTTTTACGGCCCGGCAGTTTTCCACCGAAGCCAGAAATTCCGCCGTGCTGCGGTCGCGTGCCCAACGGAGGTTGCCCCACAAGTCAAGTTCCCAAGAAATGGAAGCGGTAAGGCTGAGTTCCGAGTCGGCATCGAATTTGTCACCGCCGTAGTTTGTCGTTTCACGATTGCCGTTCAGGCGAGCGGTGGCTTGTGGAAACATGTTCGCAAAGTCGACACGTTTCAGGGCTGCCAATTCATTCATTCGTGCCGATGCTATTTTCAGGTCTTTATTGTACGTGAGTGCCCGGTGAATCAGCTGTTGAAGAGTAGTGTCGTTATAAAGTTCCCACCACGAGAGGTCGCCTATGGATGCCGTGTCTTGCGTAAGCGTGTCGAGCCGGGCGGGCAAGGGCATATCCGGACGGGTATAGGATTTGCCAATTTGGCAGGATGACAGTCCCGTGCCGGCTGCCAATAAGATGAGTCCGGCACCGGAAAGGCGTTTGCGGTTGAATTTGCCTTTGGCTTTGTATATCAGCACAAAGAAGAACGGTACCAACAGGATGCCGACCGATACGGCCACTATCATACCGAAGAATACGCCCGTGCCGATGGCTTGGCGGCTAGCCGAGCCGGGACCGCTGGCCACAACCATGGGCAACATGCCCAAAATGAAGGCCAGTGAAGTCATGAGGATGGGACGGAAACGCAGGCGTGCCGCATGGAGGGTCGAGGCTACCAAGTCTCCGCCACGATCTACTTCGTCTTTGGCAAATTCGACAATCAGGATGGCGTTTTTTGCGGCCAGTCCGACCAACATCACCAGTCCGATTTGGAAATAAATGTCGTTTTCCAACCCACAAAGCGTGATGCCAAGGTATGCACCGAGGGCGGCTACCGGTAGGGACAGCAGTACGGCGATGGGTACCATCCAACTCTCATACAAGGCTGCAAGGAACAGGAAAACGAAGATGAACACGAGCATCAGCACGAGGCCGGTCTGCCCGCCCGCTTGTTTTTCCTGATAGGACAGTCCGCTCCATTCCACGCCGATGTTGTCGGGCAGATGCTCGCGGGCTACCTGTTCGATGACTTCCATGGCTTGTCCTGAACTGTAACCGTCGGCGGCGTCTCCTCGGATAATGGCACTGTTGAACATGTTGAAACGTTTGATGCTGCCCGGCCCCGTCGTATAGGAAGTCGTACCTAAGGAGGTCAGTGGTATCATGGCGTTGTTGCTTCCGCGTACGAAAAACAAATTGATGTTTTCGGGATGTTCACGGTAGTCGGCTTCAGCCTGTATGTACACGCGGTAGATACGGTTGAACATGTTGAAGTCGTTGACGTAGACCGACCCGGTATAGGCTTTCATCGTGGAGAAAACGTCGGCCATTGGTACGCCGGACAGTTTCACCTTGTCGCGGTCCACATCGAAATAAAGCTGCGGAATCTCGGCCTGGAGGGAAGATGAAAGTCCCGACAGTTCCTTGCGTTGCGCCGCATAATATAATAAGGTGTCGGTGGCCTGTACGAGGTTCTCGAATGTGGCATCGCCACGCGCCTCCAGTTGCATCTCAAAGCCGCCCGATGAACCCAACCCGGGAATGACCGGAGGGGTGGACAGGTAGACTTTGCATTCGGGGTATTCCTTAAAATGCGTTTTGACCTCGGCCATGACTTCATCAATCGTGGTCTTGTCCCGTTCCTCCCATGGTTTCAGGATGACGGTCAGTTCGCTACGCGCTTGGCTCGTACCTACGCGGGGGCTGCTTCCGGTTACGTTTTGTACGTATTCCACAGCCGGGTTCTCCATCAGGTAACGGATGGCACGTTCGGTCACGTTCCGTGTACGTTCGAGTGTGGCTCCTTCCGGAAGCTCCAGTTCCACCTTGAAATATCCTTGGTCTTCTACCGGGAGGAAACTGGTCGGCACCATACGGTGAAGGACGAAAGTCAGCCCGATGACCAGGCAAAAACTCAGAATGATTCGTTTAGGATGTATCAAGACTTTTTGGATTCCTTGGATGTATTTGTGGTTTCCGACGGACAACCATTCGTTGATTTTGCGGAAAACGATGTTTTTAGGTTTGTTCGGGTCGGCCGGTTTCAGGATGAGCGAGCACATGACCGGACTTAGCGTCAGGGCCACTACGGTGGAAATCAGTACCGATACCACAATCGTTACGGTGAACTGGCGGTAGAGTTGTCCCGTGATGCCCGGCAGGAAGCTTACTGGCACGAACACGGCTGCCAATACCAATGATGTGGCTATCAGGGCACCGGCCAGTCCTGTCATGGCTTTCTTTGTGGCTTCGTATGCGCCGAGATGTTCTTCTTCCATGATGCGTTCCACGTTCTCTACCACGACGATAGCGTCGTCCACCACAATACCGATGGCCAAAATCAGTCCCAACAAAGTCAACATGTTAAGCGAGAATCCGAATATCAGCATGAAGCCGAAAGTTCCGATAAGGGAAATCGGTACGGCCACGACGGGTATCAGCGTGGCACGCCAACTTTGCAGGGAAAGGAAAACTACGAAAATCACCAATACCAATGCTTCGAAGAGCGTCTTGTACACTTCGTGGATGGATTCCGAAATGTAAGTCGTCATGTCGAACGGAATCTCATATTCCAGTCCTTCCGGAAAGTTCTTGCTGATTTCGTCCATGGCCTTTTTCACGTTCTCTGCCACTTCCATGGCATTTGCTCCCGGTAGCATGTAAATGCCGAGTACGGCTGCATTCCCTCCGTTGATACCGCTTTCCGTGTTGTAAGACTGGGCTTCGAGCGAGATGCGTGCCACGTCGCGCAGCCGGATGAGCGAGCCATCTGCATCGGCACGGAGCACGATTTCCTCGAATTGGCTGACGGTAGAGAGCCGCCCTTTGGTAGAGATAGGGATGGTGATGTCCAAACCTTCTATGGGTTGCTGTCCGAGTACGCCTGCTGCGGATTCGCGGTTTTGGTCTTTTAAGGCGTTCTGCACGTCCTGTACCGTCAGGCCGAAGTTGGCCAACTTGTCCGGTTGAACCCATATCTGCATGGCGTAATAGCGGCTTCCGATGTTCGACACACGGCCTACACCCGGTATGCGTCGCAATACGTCGAGCACATTGATGGTGGCAAAGTTGCTCAGATAGATTTCATCGAATTTCGGGTCGTCGGAAGTCAGGCATAAGGTCATGAGTTGGCTAGGAGCCTGTTTCTCCACGGAGATTCCGTTTTGTATCACCTCGGCAGGCAGACGTGATTCTGCCAGTTTCACGCGGTTCTGTATTTCTACAGCCGCCAAGTCGGGGTCGGCAGAGATGTCGAACGTAACCGTGGCGGAAAAACCTCCGGAATTGGAACTACTGGATTCCATATACAGCATGCCCGGTGTTCCGTTCAGTTCCTGTTCGATGGGGGTGGCTACGGCCTGCGATACCGTCAGCGCACTGGCTCCCGGGTAGGATGCGCTGATCTTGACTACCGGAGGCGTAATTTGAGGATATTGGTCAATGGGCAATAAGGTCAGACCTATGAATCCCACGATGACAATCAGTATGGATATGACCATCGAGAACACTGGACGGTCAATGAAATAAGTCACTTTCATGGGCTTCTTGATTATTGGGCAGTTTTCGTTTGCTGTTTCTTTTCGTTTGTTTCAGCCGTGGCTACGTGCACTTTCATGCCGGGGGTCAGCTTATGGTAACCTTCGGTGACAAGCTGTTCGTTCGGAACCAGGCCGCGTTCCACTACGACGTGGTTCCCGAATTCCGGTCCTAATTCGATGAAACGCCGTTCCACGGTGGAGTCTTTACGCATGACAAAGACGTAAGCCCCGCCTTTTTCGATAATAAGTGCCTTTTGCGGGACCACCGTGGCCTTCTCGCGGACATCAAGCAGGGCTTTGACTTTTGTGAACTGTCCCGGCAACAGCACGTGGTCCGGATTAGGCATTTCCGCACGTACGGAGAAGGTGCCGGTCCGCGGGTCTACTTGGGGTTCCGCAAAGTCCACCAATCCCTTGAAAGGATAGGTCGTGTTGTCCGGCAACGTGATGGTGACGGTAGGCTGCCAAGAGCGGTTCTGGTCCTTTTGCCCGATATTTACGTTACGTTCCTTGCTCTTGAGGTAGTCGAGGGCGGTCATGCTGAAGTCCACCAGTACCGTATCGCTCTTGACGATAGTAGCCAACAGCGATTTGCCGCCGCTGCCCACCAAAGTACCCAAGTCTACATGCCGCTCGCTGATGTGACCGGAGATGGGGGAACGCACGATGGTGTAGCCCAGCTCTTGTTCCGCTTGGTCCAGATCGGCTTGGCTCATTCCCACGCTGGCCACAGCCGTTTCGTATGCTGCCACGGCATTGTCCAAATCCAACTGGCTGGCTGCATTTTGTTCGTACAAGGGCTTGATGCGGTCCAAGTCGCGTTTGGCCTTTCGGGCTTGTGCCTCGTCTTTTTTTAATTGTGCACGCGCTTTGTCGGCTTTGGCACGGTATTGTCGTTGGTCGATGACAAAAAGAACCTGGTTGCGGCTGACGTACGTGCCTTCTTCAAATAACATGTTCTCCAGGAAACCTTCCACACGGGCACGTACTTCCACGAACTGTTGGGCACGTATGCGTCCTACGTATTCTCCGAAGATTTCCACATTTTGCTGCTCCACGGGCATGACGGAGACCACCGGAATTTCGGGGGCCGGTTGTTTCTCGCGGGTCAGAATCCAGTATACGCCTACCACCAATGCGATGCATATAAAAGCATAAAGAAACTTCTTTTTCTTAAATCTCAATTCTTTCTTGTTCAATGGATATTTCATTTCATAATGGGTTGGATGTTCAAACGGTATAGGATAATTCGGCTGCAAAAGTAGTTTGTTTTATTGCATTTTGCCTAATAATAAATATGAAAAAAGACTAATCTTCCGGATTATCACTATCTTTGCACCGCTTTTCAGCTTTTTTATTCCTATGATGCAATACGTTAAAGATTTGACCTGCGGTTCTATTCGCGGACAACTGGTGAGACTGGCTCTTCCCGTCATGGGCTCGTCATTTGTCCAAATGGCCTATAGTTTTACCGATATGGCTTGGGTAGGAAGCTTGGGTAGCAAATCGGTTGCGGCTATTGGGGCAGTCGGGGTGCTGACTTGGACGAGTAATTCCCTGGCTCTTATCAACAAGGTTGGTTCGGAGGTAAATGTCGGCCAGTGCATAGGTGCACAGCGTATGGATAAGGCACAGGCTTATGCATCGCATAATCTGACGTTGGCTTTGTTGATTTCCATAGTATGGACTACATTAATCTGGACGTGTGCTACTCCGTTGATAGGGATATTCGGGATGGAACGTGATGTGTCGCAGTTGTCAGTGGACTATTTGCGGGTGGTATCTACGGCTTTCCCTTTTATTTTTACGTCTGCTGCTTTCACCGGGATCTACAATGCTTCGGGGCATACGCAGGTTCCTTTTTATGTAAATGGAATAGGATTGGCACTCAATATGCTGCTTGACCCGCTTTTCATTTTAGGTCTCGACATGGGGATTTTGGGGGCAGCTTGGGCTACTTGGATTTCTCAGGCTACGGTTTGCCTGATGTTTTTTTACGTATTGATGAGGAGGCACCGGTTGTTCGAAGGTTTTCGGATATTGGTTCCGTTGCGTTTGCCTTATGTACCTTTAATCTTCAAAGTCGGGTTGCCGGTGGCTTTGTTGAATATCTTTTTCTCTTTGATTAGTTTGTTCATGGGGCGTACGGCATCGGCAGAGGGAGGATATTTGGGGGTAATGACTTTGACGGCCGGTGGGCAGTTGGAAGCCATAGCTTGGTACACCTCACAAGGATTCAGCACTGCACTGGGTACCTTCGTGGCACAAAACTATGCGGCCGGATGTGAGGAGCGTATCCGCAAGGCGTTTAAAATGACGTTGGGGATTACGGCTGCCATAGGTATCGGATGCACAGCCTTGTTTTATGTAGGCGGCGAATGGATTTTTTCCCTTATTACACCGGAGCAGGATGCTTACCGTGCCGGAGGGCTTTTCTTGAAAATAGATAGTTATTCCATGATTTTTATGATGCTTGAGATCACTACGCAAGGTGTTTTCTACGGTACCGGGCGTACGGTGCCCCCGGCTTTGGTCAGTATCACCGGCAACATGTTGCGCATCCCTCTGGCTTTGCTTTTAGGACGTTGGGGATGGGGGATAGCCGGCGTATGGTGGGCCATCAGTATGTCCAGTATCCTGAAAGGCTGTGTCTTGTTCGGTTGGTTGGTTTTGCGGCGCCATGTGCTCTTGACCGGCAGTACGTTGAGACCCCGTTCTAACTTGCTATCCTAACCAAGTGTGCATCCTTTCGCGGATGGCGTTCGATTCACTGAGCAGTTGGATGAATTTGAGGGCCGAGTGCTTCCGGTAGGTGTGCTTTAAGGTGTGGATGCATCCTTCCATCTCATATTCCTTGACATCCAACGGGATGGCTTTGACATCCGTTTCGTCGTGTATGGTGGCTTCGGAGAGTATGGTCACCAGATTGCTTTTCTTAATCAGTTTCAGCAGGATATTGACTTCGTTCAGTTCCACACGGACTTTGAATTTGTAGTCGCGTTCGGAAAACACTTGGTCGAATGTGTTCCGGGCCTGCAAGCCTTTGCTAGGCAGGGCGAATTCATATTTTTCCAGTTCGCTGAGTGTCACTTTCTGTTTTTGGGCCAAAGCATGGTCGGAACGCACGATGACCGACAGGTGGTTGTCGAAGAGGATGTGCGATTCGATCTGTTCGTAACGGCGTGTGGGCTTGAAGGCCAATACGAAATCCACTTCTCGCTTGACGAGCATTTGCATCAGTTCCGTCATGGTCTTGTAGAAAATGTTCAGTTTCACTTCGGGGTACAGTTTCATGAAAGCCAACACAGTTTCCGTCAGAATCGGGCTGAACGAATAGGTCACGCCGATGTTTAGCGTGCCGGTGAGCAGTTGTTGCAGGTCGCGTATGTGCTCTTTGCACGTGTCGGCGGCATACAGGGTTTCTTTGGCGTATGGCAAAAGTTCCGCTCCGGCTTCGGTCAGCGTCACTTCATGGCTGTTGCGTTGGAAGAGTTGTACGTCCAACTCGGTTTCCAGTTGTCGGATTTGTTGGGATAATGTACTTTGTGTGATGTACAGCCCTTTGGCGGCTTCGGAAAAGTTGAGTGTTTCGGCTGCTTTGACGAAATACCTGAGTTGTCGTAATTCCATATTGTCGGTGATTAGCGTGTGGCTTTAAATGAAGTGTTCTTGAACAGGAAGATGGGTAGCGTGGCTCCTACGACCATTCCCAATATAATAAATGTGCAAGTCAAACCGTTGTAGGACAACAGATAGAAATAGTGGTTGAAAGCATGTTCTTCCTGATAGGTCAGGCAGAGCAAAAGAGCTTCAATCGTACGGTAGGCGTACATTCCCGGAATCATGGGTAGCAGTGCAGGGAAGGAGAAGGTCTCCGCCGGGCATTTGGCACGTGGAGCCAGAAACACTGTCAGTACGCCGATGACCAACGACGCGATGAAGCTAGCACCGATGAGGTGCATCTCACCGTAAGCGTTGTGGGTGAGGACATACCGTGTGGCGTGGCCCAAGGCCGCTATGAGGGCACAATACTTGTAAGCCTGACGCGGAGGATTACTGATACTGGCAAAGCCGATGGCAGCAATCGCCGCAAAGAATCCGTCCTGAAGAATATTGAAGAGATAAGTCATCATCGTTAAAGCCATTTGATATTCATGAGTAATAAACCGCCGCACAAGCCGGCCGACAAACAAGCGGTCAGTACCATGGCATTCATGAAACGGCTGAATGAACTGATATAGTGTCCGTCCAGAAGGTCGCTTACGGAGTTAATGTAAGGAATGCCCGGTATCAGGTACAGGACACTGGTGCCAAGGGCGATTTCCGGTGTATCGCTGAGGTCGAATACGTAACCCGCCGCACCGATTACGGAAGAGAAGAACGCGCAGCAGAAGAAAACGAAACGTACGTCTTGCCTGTCTTCCAACATGACCTGTTTCAGTTTGTAGCCTGCCAATGTCCCTGTCAGTACGATGGCCATGGCTATGAAATCTCCTCCGAACAGACGGCAAAATGCCATGTTGGCCAAGGATGCCAATATCCACACCATCCAAGGATTGGCCGGGCTGGTCTGCACGATGGCTTCAAAATTCCGGCGGGCCTCTGCGAAACCTATTTTCCGGTCGGCTATCGCCCAACTTAATTTGCTCAGTTGGGTATTGATGTCGAAACTGATGCCCGTATGATGCAGCCTTACGATATTGCTGTACGAGTGGCTGCGGTCATCGTTCCATACCGTCATGTGTATATGAGAGGGCAAGATGGTCATTTCCGATACCATGTTCCATCTGTCGGCCATCCGTTTTACATTCTTTTCTATACGGATACATGTGGCACCGCATCCTAAGAGCCATGCGGCGTAGTCGGAAAGAAAGATGCATGCATCTTTCGGCGTTGCAGGAATATCCGTCTCTGCAATGAGTGCCTCTTTATGATTCGTCGTCGTCGAATTCGTCATAGATATTGTTTTCGTTTCCTATTTCAAGAATCTTGCTGTCTCCCGTTTCCTTGCGCACCTTTTGGATGCTTCTGAAAATAAAAATCAAAAATAAGCAACCTACGGTTAAAATCCAAATGGTCATCTGATTATTCATGTCTTTTTTCTTTTTGGTACCGCAAAAGTAGGCGGTTTGTCGTTCTCCGGAAAGTTTTCGTTCGCGAAAGTTTCGATAGTGGCTATCGCATTTGCCGAGTCTCTGCCATCGGTGTTTATTATGGCAAAAATGTCCCGCCGGTATTGGGCGAAGCGGGAAAAAAGCGTATTTTTGCGGGATAAACAGGAATATTTATGCATAGCAGAGAAGAAAAATTAGAGGCTTTCGGGCGTTTCCTCGACGTGTTGGATACGTTGCGCGAAAAGTGTCCGTGGGACAGGAAACAGACGAACGAGAGTTTGCGGCCGAACACGATAGAGGAAACCTTTGAGTTGTGTGACGCCCTGATGAAAGACGACAAGAAAAACATTTGCAAGGAGCTGGGCGACGTGCTGTTGCACGTGTGTTTCTATGCCAAGATTGCCAGTGAGACGGGGGATTTTGATATAGCAGACGTGTGTGACAAGTTGACGGACAAACTGATTTTCCGCCATCCGCATGTGTACGGCGAAGCGCAGGCAGACACGGCAGGCCAGGTAAGCCAGAATTGGGAACAAATCAAATTGAAGGAGAAAGACGGCAACCAGAGCGTGTTGGGTGGCGTGCCGGAAGCTTTGCCTTCGCTCATCAAGGCTTACCGCATTCAGGACAAGGCTCGTAATGTCGGCTTCGATTGGGAAAAGAAAGAGGACGTATGGGGCAAGGTGAGGGAAGAGCTTGGCGAATTGCAGGCAGAACTGGCTCGGGGGGACAAGGAGAAATCCACCGATGAGTTCGGCGATTTCCTTTTCAGTGTCATCAATGCCGGAAGGCTTTATCATATCAATCCTGACAACGCCTTAGAGCGTACGAACCGCAAGTTCATCCGGCGGTTCAATTATGTGGAGCAACATTCCATCCGCCAAGGACGATCTTTGAAGGATATGACCTTGGGAGAAATGGATGCGCTTTGGAACGAGGCGAAAGAAATGGAGAAACGGGGCGACTTGTAACGCCCCGTTTCTTATAATACTTGTACGACAATCCGTTTATATGCCGTCAGTGCCGGCGTGCCCCGGTCGGTCAGGGAGAGAATGACGTGCAGGGACTTTCCGGATGCCTCTGCCGGGATGTGTATGCGGCATTTCGGGGAATCCCCGTTTTCCATGTTTACCTTACCCTTATACGTACTGGGTTCGGCATAGATTTCCCAACGGAAATCCAACGGATTCCCATCGGGGTCGTAAGATGCGGAAGCGTCGAATTCCATATCACGGCCTGCCTTCACCTTTTTATATATGCAGTTCATGTCGTCATGCCCGTCCACAATGGCTGTAGGATGGTGGTTGACGGCGGAATATTCGCTTGTGGTAGTCCATGCCATGCGTGCAGCGAAGTCGTTCCATATTTCCTGTTGCCATCTTTTTATAGCCTCGCCTCCTTCGGCTGCGCTGACGTACATGCAGTACGGATCGTATTGGCTTTCGTTGTTCCCGCTCCGGGTGATGAAATCCATACCTCGCACGTTCTTGGCCTTGTAAGTGGAAAAGCGTCCGCCCCATCCCCCGAAAGTAGGTTCTTCGGGGACATTCAGCCCGTTGGCATATACGTAAAGGAAAGATGGCGAATCTCCTTCAAACACCCACTCCTTGTCGGGATAGCATTTCCCGAACGGGCTGTGGCTTTGTATGTTTTCCCTGACCCACGTGTCCGATGGTGTCCATCCGTAAACCGCTTTGTTACGGATGTATAAGATGCCGGGATAGTTTTTGGCAATCCAAGCACCAGCGTCGTCCTGTCCCAACACATCATAGATGCGGATTTTACGTACGAACCTTTCGATGTCTTCGGGGGAGCGCGTGTGCGTCACAGTCCAAAGTGCCTGAGCCACAGTGTTCATGCCGCCCCAAGCGGCAATCCATACCGGTCGCAGGTCGTCCTTTTTGTCCACGGCTTCGATGATGAGTTCGGAGCCGGGAGATGCTTTGCCGTCTCCCACGCCCGCCATATTGGACGTCTTTTGGCCTTGCCGGATGACGGAGCAGAGGTAGCCCGGTTCAGGATAGCCTTCCGCATGTTTTTTCAAGCGTGGCAGGACTTTTTCAAATTGCCCGACAATTTCATGAATTCGGTCCACCTTGTCCGGCATGTCCGACCAGACCTGCGAGCTGACCAACCCTTCGATGTCTATCGCATTGGAACATACCAGAAGATGAATCATCGACTGGGTATCGTCCGGGTCCGTGCCCCCGAGGTCTGTGGTGACGATGAGTCTTTGCTTGTCCGGACACGTCCGTGCGTTACGGCAATGGCATGCAGAGGCGGAGGCGGCCAATAGTAATGCGAACACCGTTTTCAGGCATATTCCGGGTTGAAGTTTTAACGTAGATACATACATGGCATTCAAATGATGTTTTTTGTTTATATTGTTTTTTCTGTCCTTTCGGTACGTTGCAAAGGTAAGCGGTATGGGATTATCTTGTTTTCGGCTGCGTTGCATATTTTTTGTTTAAAGTAACTTTTTGTGCTTTTTTGAGAGGCAAAAATCATCTGCCTTACAACGTGAAATCGTTCTGCGCCAAACGAAAAATCAATCGCAGGAGATTGAAAAATCGTTTGGCGCAGAATGAAAATCCAATATCTGAAGACGGTTCGGAGTGTGTCTGAACCCTACTTTTAGCTTAAGATTATCTGCAACTTCGAAGGTGAAGTCAGAAGGGGAAAAGCAAGGGCAGTACGAATATCATGACGATGCCCATAATGATTTGCAGCGGCAATCCGACTTTGACGTAATCCATGAAGGTGTATTGGCCGGCCGGCATGACCAATGCGTTGGGAGGAGTGGAAAACGGAGACGCGAAACACATGCTGGCACCGAGGGTGACGGCAAACAGGAAAGGGACAGGGCTGACACCAATCTGTTGCGCACTTTGCAAAGCTATGGGAGCCAACAATACGGCCGTCGCTGTGTTGCTGATGAACATGGTCATCAGGGAGGTCGTGAAATAGATTCCGGCCATGAGTGCCAAAGGGCCGTAACTGCCCAGTCCGTTGACAAGGCTGTTGGATATGAACTCGGCTCCTCCCGTTTTTTCCAAGGCTAACGACATGGGAAGCATGGCGGCAATCAGCACGATGCTTTCCCAATTGATGGTTTTATAGGCCGCTTCCACATTGCGGAAACATCCGGTCAGCACCATCAGGATACCGGCTATCATGACTGCCGTGACGGGGGCTACGGGGATGAAGTCGAATACCATCATGGCGACCATCAGTATCATGATGGCTGCTGCCAACGGGGCTTTGTAGTCCAGGGTCACCTTGGCCGCTTCGTCAAGCGGTTCTCCCAATACGACCCAGTCTTCATCCTCTTTGCTCAACCGCGAGATGTCGCTCCATGTACCTTGTATGAGTAGTACGTCGCCGGAGTGGATGCGAAGGTCTCCCAAATCCTGCAACAGGTATTCTTTCTTACGGCGGATACCCAATACGTTAACATTGAATTTGTCTCTGAAGCCTATTTCTTTAATCGTGCGGTTGACGATCCTTGAGGCCGGCATTAAGACGATTTCTGCGATGCCTATGTCATAGAAATCCAGCGAACGGTCTCTGCGTATGTCTTCCGAAGCCCGGCCGTCAAGGATTTCCAACCGGTGTGCTGCAGCCCAAGTGTGTACTTGTTTGAAATTTCCTTTGACATATAGGATGTCTTCTGCTTGCAGGATGGTGTCCGGCTCGGCCAATTTTTGCGTGATGGTTTTCAGGAAACGGTGTTGCGATGCCTCTCCTCTCCGTACTTCCAGGATGTTCAGCCCGTATCTGCGGCGTATGTCCAGTTCTATGATGGTTTTGCCTTTCAGCGCGGACTGTGCAGGGACTCTTAACCGGAAAAGGTTGTCGGAGAGTCCGTACTCATGTACTAACTCTTTGAGCGACTTTCCCGAATGCTTGCCTGTGCGGCTTTCTGTACCTCGCTTGGATAAGAACATTTTGCTGAGTGGCAACAGGACTATGGTACCTGTAACTACGCAGATAAGTCCTACGGGAAGAAATGAAAAGAAAGAGAGGTTGGGATAGCCCGCGTCTGTCAGCGTGTTCTGTATGACGAGGTTGGGAGGCGTGCCGATTAGGGTCATCATGCCGCCCATACTGCTGGCAAAGGCCAACGGCATAAGTAGCCGGCTAGCGTTCATGTGGGGATTGGATACCGCCAAACTGACGACAATCGGGAGCATCAGGGCCACGGTACCAGTGTTGCTGACGAAAGCGCCGATGGCCGAGGTGACAGCCATGATGAGGATGAACAGGCGTAGCTCGCTGTTTCCGGCCAGTTTGAGAATGCGCGAACTTAGCATTTTGGCCAGGCCGGTCTGGAAGATGGCTCCTCCGACGACAAACAGGCCCACCATCATAATGACTACGGAGTTGGAGAATCCCGACAGGGCTTCTTCCGGAGTGAGGATCTGGAATATCAGCAGGGCTACTAAGGCGCATAATGCCACGATGTCGGAACGTATTTTTCCGCTGACAAAAAATATGGCGGAAAGAATCAAGATGCAGAGGGTGGTCAGCATGGATGAAAACATGTTAGGGTTTATATCATATATCTTCTTCAAAGTTACGAAGATTAATCTGTTATCGGGATGGGGAGGGGGCTTTTTTATGTATTCTTTAGATATGGACTTGAAACGAAAAAGCACAGCCTTGCGAGCTGTGCTTACTTTTGCTTGGACTTGTCCGGCCGGTTGCTGAACTTACGTAACATGCGACGGTGGAAGCGGTCTTCGGCCTGCATCGCTTCATGTACTTTCCGGGCCGGAATCGCTTTGCACATTTTTTTGTAGTAAAGGTCTTCCAGTTCGGCCGACTCAATCTTTAATTTATTGATTTCTTTGATGAGGTTATAGTAATCTTTGTCTGTCGCATGGGCAGGGAGGCTTCTTTTTTTAAGTTCCCTGATTTGCCAGTTGATGCCCCGTTGTTTGTCATGAAGTTCGTGGAAAATCGGGAAAAAGGCCGTGGCTTCGGTCGGAGTCAGGCAGGCTTCACGTACGATGAAACTCTCCAGACGCTTCACAAAATCTTGAGGAGAGAACTGTCTTTTGGGCGGTTGGGCCATGAACTGTATGTGACCGAGTACCCAAAACAAGACGAACATGGGCAGTATTTTTCTTTTCATCTGGTTTTATGTCTATGAATTAATACACATCTGTCAAATATAGGGCGATTTCGTGGTTGCTGACCATGGCGTAATCGAGAACGTCATCCATATAAATGTCTTCGGTTTCTATGGACTCTCCATATTGTGCCACAGGGCTTTCACTGTGGGGGTGAATTACGGACCGGAGATAATATGTTCCGAGAAACATGGCACCGCATAGGGCGGCGGCCACTGCATACCATAGCGTGCGTATGCGTGTTCGTCGGCGGGAGGGCATAGAGAGAACAGGCTTCATTTCCTTCTCCGGCAATTTGCTCATCAATTCGGACGTAAACTGCTCGAAATACTCTTCCGGAACCTTGAACGGGTTGCCGGAACCGTATTTTTTTCGGATGAAATCTTCTTCTTTCATAATTGGCATTCCTTTCTTTGTATATTTGATATTTCCGGATTCAAAAGGTTTAATCTTGGGATTTAAAAAAATCGCATATTTTTTTCACGGCATGGTGGTAGGAGGCTTTCAAGGCACCTACGCTGGTGTCTAATATGCAGCTCATTTCTTCGTATTTCATTTCTTCGTAATACTTTAAATGGAATACGGCGCGTTGCTTGTCCGGCAAACTGGCGATGGCTTTTTGCAACTGAAGCTCCGTTTCGTTTCCATCGAAATATTCGTCGGCCGTCAGTTGGCTGACGATGGCCGACGGGGCATCGTCCAGTCCGGTCGTGTCTTTTTTCCGTTGTAGGAAGTTCAGGGTTTCATTGGTGGCAATACGGTAAAGCCATGTACTCAGACGGGCATCGCCGCGGAAAGTGTCTAAATTGACCCATGCTTTGATAAATGTATTTTGCAAAATGTCATTGGTGTCGTCATGACTGTATACCATACGGCGGATTTGACGATACAGCTGCGGGCTGTAAAGGTTCACCAATTGTTCAAATGCTTGGCGTTGATGTTCCGGTTGGTTCAGCCGGTGGATGAGTGAAGTTTCCTCCGTAGAATTCATGCTCGTACAAGTCGTTGTTTAGATAGGACACCCGGAAGGGAAGATGGTTTAAAAAGCTTCTAACTTTTTGAGTAAAATTTCATCATAACCGTATGGGTCGGGACTTTCTTCCCATCCGCCGTCGGGTTTCGGATAGAGGGTGTAATAGTCTATGACGACAGGTATGGAAGGATCGAAACGTTGTATGCCTACTTTCAACGGTTCGCCTTCTTTTTTTTCTATGGGAATAGATGAATTCAACGGAGGTAGTCCGATAGCTTCCCGAAGTCTGTTTACTGTTTTTTCTTCTGGTGTATCTAATAAAAAGACAGCCAGTTCGAGCGGTTTTTCTATTCGGATACATCCGTGGCTGATGGCTCTGTTTGTGCGCTTGAAAGCCTGTTTGTTGTTGGTGTCGTGCAGGTAGATGGAGAAATTGTTGGGAAACCTGAATATAAGTCTTCCCAAGGAATTACCTTCTCCGTTATCTTGGCGTACCCTGTAACGGCCACTGGTAAGCATGTCGGCCGTGACTGCTGCAGGAGGTAGTTCTTCTCCGGTTTCTTTACTGAAAATACGATAACGGTTGCGTGAGAAATAAGCCTCGTTTCCTGCATGTCGAGGGGCTATCTCCTTTTTTACAATGCTGTATGGGATGTTCCAATATGGATTCATGTCTACCCTTTCGATACGGCTTTGCAACATGGGGGTTTTACTTTTGGGGCTGCCGATGCATATTTTCATGTCCAGATATTCCGGCTTCTTTTCGTCTACGGCATAAAGCTTCGCGGCAGCCAGGTTGACCCATACGTACTTGTCGTGCGCGGCGCGAGGGGTTCGCCAACGGCTCCGTTCGATATTGACGATGGCTTTACGGCGTGTTTCCGGATTTTGCGTTTGCAGGCAAAGGTTTGTCAGTTGGTAGTATAATGGGTTATCGGGTTGTATGTCCCGGAAAAAATCGGTAAAGTTCCCGTCTTTCAGTATAGAGAGGGCTTTATGGATGAATTCTTGATCCGCGCTTTCCGTCTCGGTGTCATACAATCGGCGAAAAGGAGCTTTTTTCGTTGTGTCCGTTTGTTCTAACCGGTTGAAAATATAGTTCGGTTGGACGTATCCGAAGCGTTGTCCGCATACGTATCTGAGATAAGCTTTCGTAAGCAGGAACTCGGTACGTCCGAAAACGGAATTGATGTTGTTTTCGGTGTCGAAATCCAGTTGACGGATTCGTCGCAGGTTCGTTTGAAGCTCGGATATATAAAAATTACTTTCCCGTAGACCGGCCAAAGAAGCCTTTTGGAGGTAAGTCAGTAACGTATCCGCTTTTTCATCTATGCCCGAGCGGGTAATCCAAAGGAAAGGAGCACTGGAGGCATAGTATTTACGGGTATGCTCGTCTGCATACATTTTGAGAGGAAGTAGCCGCAGGCTGTCGATTTCATGTCGTATTTTCCGACTGGACAAACTATATTCCCGTATGTTCCAATCTGCAAAATCGTCCAACTGGATGTTGATGTTTGCATTTCTTTTCTCTTCATGGCATGAAATGATAATCAGACCGAAGAGGAAGAGATTGAAAAAACGAGAAAATCCCATTACATGAATTAGCGGATGGAAATCTTGCGCACTACTTTATTAACCTTTAATATATAACAGCCTTTCTTCAGAGATAAGTCTACTGTTTTTTCGTTGCTGTCAATTCTTATTGTTGCCACCTTAGTACCTGTCAGGGAGAAAATCTCCAATATGCTTCCGTTGGCGTTATAGACTGATAAAGTAGAGCCTTTCACGACTATGGATGTGGCCGAAAGTTCTGTCTCCGGCTCGTTCTTCTCTTCTTGCGCCCAACAAACTCCTGCGGTATTCAGGAGGAAGGTCGTCAATATTAAAAGAAGTGTCTTTTTCATCATAGTCTTATTCTTCATTTATTCTAATGGTACAAATATAGGTATTCCTAACGGAAGAAACAAATTTTATTGTGTGAAAAACGATTTTTCCCTTCGTTAAATTTTTATGAGAAGATTTTCCCTTGCAAGGATTGTCGGTTCAAATATGCTTTGGGCTTCTTTCAGGAGTTGGCTTTCGTCTTCGTACCGTGCCGAAAAATGACCGATACAGAGCTTTTTGACTTGGCTGTCCCGTGCGAGTGTGGCTGCCTGTAGGGCCGTGGTATGGAATGTTTCTTTTGCCCTTGCCAGGTCATCGTGCGAGAACGTGGCTTCATGAAATAATAAATCTGCTTTTTGGATATATTGGGCAAGTTCCGGTAGATAGCACGTATCCGAGCAATAGGCGAAAGAGCGTGGAGGGTCCGATGGTTCGGTAAGCCGGTGGTTGGGGACGAGTGTGCCGTCTTCCGTAGTCCAGTCCATTCCGTTTTTGATGTTATTGATTTCACAGATCGGGATACGGTAGAAATCGATCATGTCTCGCCGGATGTGTGGCAGAGTGGCTTTCTCCTGAAACAGGAAACCGCAGCATTCGATACGGTGGCGCAGGGGGATGGAGTAAACGTAGACGGAGCGGTCTTCATGAATCAAAGTATGGCGCGAGGTATCTACGGGGTAGAACTCAACACGGAAATCTAACCCTTTACAAAAAAAGCTCAGCAGACTTTGCAATATGGGGCCGAATGCCGCCGGGGCATGTACGTATAGAGGCGCTGTACGCCCTAATAAGCCAAAAGTAGAGATGAGGCCTATTAAACCGAAACAGTGGTCGCCGTGCAGGTGGGAGATGAATATATGGTTCAGCCGCGAGAATTTAAGCCGCGAACGCCTCAACTGCAGTTGTGCTCCTTCTCCGCAATCAATCATGTATAATTTTTCGCGGATGTTGATGACCTGTGACGTGGCGAAGTGCCGTGTGGTAGGTAGTGCAGACCCGCATCCCAAAATTGTCAATTCAAACTTTTCCATGCCTTCCGGATATGAGTTTCATTGTACAAAAATACATAAAAAAGGGCGATGAGAAATAATCATCACCCTTTCTTTCGTATTTTTTCCTATTTAGGAATGTGGCTTATTCGCCTTTTTCCATTTGGGCTTTCAATGCAGCCAATGCGTCGATGTCACCCAAGGTGGTAGCAGCTGCTTGGTTTTGAATCACCGGAGTTTCTTCTTTTTTCGTACCTTTCTTGGCGCTGTTAGTTGTTTTTTTGGCTTCTTTAGCTTCAGCGCGCTGTGCATCTTCGTAGATACGGCTGTGAGACAAGATGATACGTTTGCTTTCCTTGTTAAACTCAATTACCTTGAACTGCAATTTTTCGTTCAGTTGAGCCTGGCTGCCGTCTTCCTTCACCAAATGTTTCGGAGTAGCAAAGCCTTCTACCCCATATTCCAATTGGATTACAGCGCCTTTGTCCAACATCTCGACGATAGTACCTTCGTGAATAGAGTTCACCGTGAATACGGTTTCAAACACATCCCAAGGATTCTCTTCAAGTTGCTTGTGACCCAAGCTCAAACGGCGGTTTTCTTTGTCGATTTCCAATACCTGAACCTCGATTTCTGCACCAATCTGCGTAAATTCAGACGGATGCTTGATTTTCTTTGTCCAAGAAAGGTCGGAAATATGAATCAAACCGTCTACGCCTTCTTCTATCTCGACAAATACGCCGAAGTTCGTAAAGTTGCGTACTTTGGCCGTATGTTTGGAACCTACGGGGTATTTCTCTTCAATGTTTTCCCAAGGGTCGGCTTTCAGCTGTTTGATGCCCAAAGACATCTTACGTTCTTCACGATCCAAAGTCAGAATGACAGCTTCTACTTCGTCGCCCACTTTCATGAAGTCCTGTGCAGAACGCAAGTGTTGGCTCCAAGACATTTCCGATACGTGGATCAAACCTTCTACGCCCGGAGCGATTTCGATGAATGCACCGTAATCGGCCATCACGACAACTTTGCCTTTTACTTTGTCACCTACTTTCAAGTTCGGATCCAAAGCGTCCCAAGGATGCGGAGTCAGCTGTTTCAGACCCAATGCGATACGCTTCTTCTCGTCGTCGAAGTCAAGGATAACCACATTGATCTTCTGGTCAAGCTGTACCACTTCTTTCGGATCGCTCACGCGTCCCCAAGAGAGGTCGGTGATGTGGATCAGACCGTCTACGCCGCCCAAGTCGATGAAGACGCCGTAAGAGGTGATATTCTTAACGGTACCCTCAAGTACCTGTCCTTTTTCAAGCTTGCTGATGATTTCTTTTTTCTGTTGTTCCAATTCGGCTTCGATAAGAGCCTTGTGCGAAACAACGACATTCTTGAATTCCTGGTTGATTTTAACGACTTTGAATTCCATAGTCTTTCCTACGAATACATCGTAGTCGCGGATGGGTTTCACGTCGATTTGTGAACCCGGCAAGAATGCTTCAATGCCGAATACGTCCACAATCATACCGCCTTTCGTGCGGCATTTGATGTAACCCTTGATGATCTCTTCATTTTCGAGGGCTTCGTTCACACGATCCCAGGAACGGGTAGCGCGTGCCTTCTTGTGAGAAAGGATGAGCTGTCCTTTCTTGTCCTCTTGGTTCTCGATGTAAACCTCGACTTTGTCTCCGACTTTCAAATCGGGATTGTAGCGGAATTCGCTCATCGGGATGATGCCGTCTGACTTGAAGCCGATGTTCACCACCACTTCACGCTTGTTCATCGCGATAACCGTACCGTCAACCACTTCGTGGTCATTTACTTTGTTTAAAGAGCCTTCGTAGGCCTTTTCCTGAGCTTCGCGGCTCTCGTTCACCAGAGTGTCACCGCTTTCATAAGCATTCCAGTCGAAGTCTGCCAACGGTGCTACGTTCTTTAATTCTGCCATTTAATTAATTGAAAATAATAAAATTAATAATGTTAGACATTATGTTGTATATAATCGGGCGCAAAGTTACAATAAAAGGTATAAATATGCAATTAAAAAGGCAAGAAAATGAATGTATTTCTTGTTTTTGTTTGTATCTTTGCAGCGTCATTTATAATCATCTAACATGGGAAAGATTAATTGTATAGGTATTTTGACTTCCGGAGGAGATGCTCCCGGAATGAATGCCGCTATCCGCGCTGTTACGCGTGCCGGGATAGCAGCGGGTTTGAAGGTAAAAGGTATATATCGTGGTTATGAAGGATTGATTAACAACGAAATTCAGGAATTTACGACAGAGAATGTGAGCAATATCATCCAGAGGGGAGGAACGATTCTGAAAACGGCTCGCAGCAAGGAATTCCTTACGCCGGAGGGGCGTAAAAAGGCTTATGACAACATGGTGGAACAGGGTATTGATGCCTTGATTATCATAGGGGGTAACGGTTCGCTTGAAGGTGCACGCATTTTTGCTGAGGAGTTCGATGTGCCCTGTATCGGTCTGCCCGGCACCATCGACAATGACCTGAGCGGGACGGATTCCACTATCGGTTACGACACGACGTTGAATACCATTGTGCAGTGTGTAGACAAGATTCGTGATACCGCGACTTCGCACGAACGTATATTCTTCATCGAAGTGATGGGGCGCGATGCCGGTTTCCTGGCGCAGAACAGTGCGATAGCTAGCGGGGCGGAAGCTGCCATCATTCCCGAAGACTCTTCCAATGCCGACCAGTTGGAACAGTTCATCAGCCGGGGTATTCGCAAGAGCAAGAGTTCCAGTATGGTTATCGTGTCCGAAAGCCCCAAGTGCGGTGCCATGTATTATGCCGACCGGGTGAAGAAAGAATACCCCGAGTTCGACGTGCGCGTGTCTATTCTCGGGCATTTGCAGCGTGGCGGTTCTCCGAGTGCTTACGACCGTATTTTGGCTTCCCGTTTGGGGGTAGGCGCCATTACGGCTTTGCGCGAAGGGCAGCGTAACGTGATGATCGGCATCAAGAATGATGAAGTGGTGTACGTACCGTTCTGCAATGCCATCAAGAGCGACAAGCCGGTGAAGAAAGAGTTGATAAATGTATTGGGGATTTTGTCCATTTAAGGAACGGGCAAAGCCATATTATAAAAAAGTGTAACGGGAGCGAGGTCGGCAAGACCGGCTCCCGTTATTCTTTTGAAAGGCTCATTCTTCTTTCATCATTTCAAAAAAGCGGTGGATGGCGTCCCGGTTCACCGCTTTCAGTACGGCAGAGCCGTCACCGATAATTACCGTGTCGAAGAGGAAAGACAAACTGCTGAAGCCGGACGGGTCTTTGCTGATGCACTGGTTGTAATAGCCCGATGCGTTTCTGCCGTTCGGGTCTTCGGACCGTCCTTTTATGTTGCCTAAGTAATAGTTCCCGTCGAACGTGTTACGGGTGGAGCGGTTCAGGCGGATTTCTGATTCCTGCGGGACGAAGAATACATTTTCCCGGAACACGGTAGAGTCCGCATAGCCGTCCCATGAATCGGACGTGATGATACTGCGGTCGATGAACGGCTCCGTTTTGGGGTTGACATGCAAGAGGTTCCGTTGTACCAATGTGTTTTTGCAAGGACCGGCAATGTGGATGTTGGCCGAGAATATTCCGCTACGGGTCGCACGCGGGCGGATAGCGTCATTGATGCTCACATTATATTGCACCGCGCTGCCTTGGTTGCCTGCACCGTGGTACGTGCCTGAATTGCAAATCAGGACCAGTCCGCCGTCGTTGTCGTGGCTATAGTTGTATTGTATGGTCGTGTTGCGGCAGTTGTAATCCGAGTCGAATCCTTGTGCGTCCCATGGGGCCTTATGGTCGCTCACTTCGTTGAACTGCATCACGGTGTTGTCGCAACTCCAAGGCCAAAAGCCTGCGGCGGCCTCGCTGTGGGGCAATGTGCCCGGGCAGTTGCGCATCAGGTTGTATTCTATCAAGGCCCCGTCGCATCCGATGGGGACGATGCCGTCGCCCGGGACTTCCTCTATCAGGTTTTTGCGTATGACGGTACGCGTGTTGGGATGCCAATGTTCGCGGTCGCTGTAACCGGACCAGATGATACCGTTCCGCTCGCACCTCCGGATGATGCAGTCTTCCACCCGTAATCCGTCGAACGTGGAGGGCGTGTCTTTACCCCGGTTGACGATGAGTATGCCCGAACCTCCCCCTTTCTGTTTAATCAGGCTGCCGTTCACGTCGTGGATATGGAGTGCCCGGAGCACGATGTCGTGCGACACGCCGTAATCTTCGCAGAGCACTTTCACGCCCGTGCGGTTCGCCATCCTTTGCTTTCCGGTGTTCACGACCTCCAGATTCTCTAAAGTGAGATAGTCTGAATTGCGCACCAAGACCGTGTACAGCGACGAGTCCGGGGCTTGGATGCAAGGTTTCCTGCCTGTGCCGTAAGCACCGATTACGACCGGACGGCCTGCCATCCCCTCGGCCGACACTTCCAACAGCCCGTTGAATGATGAGTTCCTGCGCAATAATAAGGAATCGCCGGCATTCAGTTGTATTTCTTTCGTCCGCGACAGGCTTTTCCAAGCCGTCTTTTCGCTCTTTCCGTCGGCGCGGTCATCACCGTTTTGCGCGTCTACGTAATAGTTTTGTCCCCCACGTGGTTGGGACTTGGCATGGGAGGGGACGGAAATGTTTCCGGCCACTCCCAAGAAGATAAGAAGGAATAAAGTTCTCATTATATGATAAGGTTAAGGAACATTCGTAACCATACGGGTCATTTCAGCCATGTGGCCCGTTTCCACACATATTCCAACGGGCCGTGGTCGTGGTGTTTCATCCACCATTTGCAGAAAGAGAATTGCAGGACGAAGAACGCCATTCCGGCCAACAGGCTGGCCGTAATGCCCAAATCGTCGTGCAAGGAAAAGCCCCAGTTGTAATAAAGCATGGCTCCGGCAATGCTTTGGGTGATGTAGTTCGTCAGGCTCATCTTGCCGTATGGGATGATTTTGCTCATGAACGCTTGCATCCGGGTGCGGTAAAAGGCCATGAGCCCGCCCGAAACCAGTACTAACATGAAAGCGAATTTATACAAAGAGCTTACCACAAGGTTCAGCGGGGTCAATACGGACGGATTGCTGATGAAGTCGGGCAGCATGTTGCCAAGCCCGTACAGGGGGAAAAATGCGACCAAGGCTCCGCAGAGTATCTTGTTCCACACTTTCAGGTTTTCTTTCAGGAACAAGCCCCGTCTGCCGATGAGCAGCCCGAATAGGAACAAGGCCGCCGTCTGGAACACACGTCCGTTGTCCCAGGCCCAAGCCAGGCTGGCCAGTTGTCCCTCCCAAAGGTTCACGCGTACGGTTTCCCAAAACGTGCCGCCCTGTTGTACGGCGAAAGTTTGTGCCCACAAATGCCCGGTGGGTACGGCTGGAGTGACGAATGCCGGGTCGCAGGCCGCCCGGATGGCGTAGTATAAGGGTAGGGGTTGGATAAGCAGGACGCAGGCCAGTACCAGCAGCCATTTGTCTTTCAGGCGGCAGGTGAGCGGAAGGATGAAGCCCACTAAAGAGTAGAGCACCAATACCTCCGCCGTAAAGAACGAGGCGTTCAGGTTGCCGAAAAGGAAAAGCAGGAAGAGCCGCCAGCAAAACCGTCCCCTGAAGTCTTTTCCGCGCAGCCGCTGGTTGTCGTATTGGATGAAAAAGCTGAAACCGAAGAGCAATGCGAAAACGGCGTATGCTTTTCCGCCGAAGAGGAAGAACATGCCGTCCCAGATGGCTTTGTCACTGAAGTCCAGCCACTCGCTTTGTCCCGCAGTGTCGGGGTAGGAGTAGAAATTGAAATGTTCGATGGAGTGCAACAGAATGATGCCCATTACGGCTATTCCGCGTAATACGTCAGCCACGTCCACGCGTGGATGTTTCGTCATGGTGGTGTTTTGCATGTTTTTTTTCCTTTTGTTTGTTTCGTGGTTGCAAAAATAGGGATTTTTTTCATCTATACCAACAAAAATTATTCTGCGGAGATTTGAAAATCGTTTGCCGCAGATTGAAAAATCAGTCTCAGCCAAATGATTTTTCATTTGGCGCAGAACGATTTTGAAAATGTAAGTGGTTGGTTTTCAGGTGTGTTTGTAGGTGGAAAAATATTGATGAAAGTCACTTCTATAAGTGGTTAAAAAATACCGTAGAACTCCCCGTTGATTTTCTTTTTCCGACTATAAAAAATATCCCTACTTCACAGTAAGGATATAAAAAAAGGGTCAGCGCTCTGACCCAACCTTTGTTAACCTTAAATCTAATACTATGAAAAACACGATGCAAAGTTACGGAGTTTTTTGAAATAAACAATAGAAAAAGAATTAAAATGTCTATGCTTAACGTTTTTTATAGGATAAGCTTTGGTTTAGCTGTTTTTTTAGTCGTTTTTCGAGGTCTATTGGGGGATGAAAAAAGTCCATCTCTTGGTAAGAGATAGACTACCGTTTGCAAATGTAGGTAAAAAGCCAGATAACGCCAAGTAACTGTATGAAAAAATCTAAGAAATGCGATGTTTTTCTAAACTTTGTATTTTTTAAATGGCTGTAAAATAGTATATTTTAAATGTCGGTCTATCTCTTACCAAGAGATGGACCGCTATTGGTAATATAAAATAGTAACGCAGGAATATGATAAGAATGGTCCGTAGTTTGATGAAAATATGGCTCGTTACGTATATGGCCTGTGGCTGTGTGGCCTGTCGGAGTAATAAAAAATCGCATCCCTTAGAAGGGGAAGCCGCTGTGTCGGTTCCCTGTTTGCGAGATATGGGTATCGTACGTCCGATTGCCGGATGGAGTCGGGGGGATAGTAATATGACCCGGTTTAAATATCGTGACGGACGGATAGTCGGAGGCTACAGTACGGAATATGGTACTTTTATAGTGGAGACGCATCCATTGGCGTTTCGGGTTTTCAAGGAAAAGAAGTCCGTAGCCACCGGTCGTGTCCGCGAGGTTTGTTTCAAGCCCGTTCGTGTCGCTCCGGAAGGCCATGTGGTTTATATGGAATTCAACGGCATGGAGCAAGAGACGGCAAACGGTGGAAAAGCCCGTCCTTTTAGGGGAGAGGTATCGGCTTCTTACGACTCCGAGGGACATATAACCGAGATGAACTACCATCGTGAGAACAGTTCGGGCTACAGGGAAACCGGAGTGGCGCGGTACACTTGGAAGGACGGGAATCTGGAGACGGTGGTTTCCGATGTTTCCCATACGAACAATCTATACGAGAGGCATGAGATTTATACTTTTGGCTATGACATGCAGGATTCCCTGAAGTTAAATCCCGGTATCTACCTCCAAGAGATGAATTGTTTTCCGGGGCTTTATGATTTTATTTGGTATGCCGGACTGTGGGGGAAAACCACCCGTCGCATTCCGCAGACGGTCACATACGAAAAGGTGGGAGACGGAGAAAATCGCAGCGAAACGCAATCTATCACTTTTATCCTCAGGCCGGAAAAGAATGCTGCGATATTGTCTTACGGTGGAGTTCCGCGCTTTTCATTCGATTACTTTCCCGTCAGTTGCCCCTGAGCGGTGGTCCCGTTGTCGGCCTCGGTTGGTGACGGGACCTTTTTAAAGGGATAAAAGAAATACGGGTCGCTTCACAGCGACCCGTATTCTTTAGTTTTTTAGGTATTAGTTTTGTTTAAGGTAAAAAGATTGTTTTCAGGATAACGCTGCAAAGGTAAGCGCATTTTTAGGTGCGTGCAAGTAAAAAAACATGCTATAAAACATATTTTGCGAAAAACACTGCATTTTCCTTAAAAATCTTTTAATCTGCTTTGTCTTTCAGTTTTTGCCGATGGTAATTTACCATCCGGTCTATCGGTTCTTTGAGGATGTTTCCTATCCGTATGTCGTATATTCCGGCAGCCTCCTCCAGTTCTTCGTGGAAAATGGCGGCTATGCTGCCCACGAAGTGTACGGCAAGCGATCCGGGGTGGTAAGCCATGATGTTCCGTTCAAAGAAGGCTTTGAAGCAGTCTGTGAGTATACGGTGGGCGTCAGGGTGGGTACGGTGGGCTTTCAGGAAAGGTGTGAAAGAAGCTAAGAAACGGTTGGCTTCCGGTTCCCGGTACACTTTCCGGATGATGTCAGCTTCGTCCCATCCGTAGCTTTCCGCTAGCTTACGGCTTAGTTCTTCGTCTAAAAGTCCTTTGAGCCAGTCGCCTATCAGGCGTTTGCCTAAAGCTGTGCCGCTGCCTTCGTCCCCTAAGATGTATCCCAACGGAGACACATGTTGCACAATGTCCTGTCCGTCGTAACGGCAGGAATTGGAACCGGTGCCCAAAATGCAGGCAATGCCGGCTTCGTGTCCGCATAAGGCCCGTGCAGCCCCCAACAGGTCGGAATGGACTTCGGCTGTGGAGCGGGGGAAGAGTCCGGTAAGGGCCTGTCCCATCTTGTCGCAGACGGAAGGCAGGCATCCCGCACCGTAATAATAGATATGGGTTTCCGTTTCCGGTCCTTGGAGATGGGGGGCCAACCGGGGAAGCAGTTCCGTTTGCAGGATTTCCCGGATGGCGGGAGGTTCCAACAGGGCAGGGTTGAGTCCACGCGTACGGAAAAGCTGAGGCTCCCGATGGGGAACTGCCAGGCACCAGTCGGTTTTTGTGGAGCCTCCGTCGGCCACCAACAAGGCTTTCCGTATGTTATGCTTGGTTTCCATGATGTTCTTTTTTCCCGAATTCCGGGTCTATTTTCAGCAGTGCTGTGACGCCGACCGTCACCAAGCAGCAGGCCATTACGATAAGGAAGAAGTGGAAGTATCCCACGGCTTCCTGCAATTTTCCGGCCACGGCGCCCGGCAGCATCATGGACAGGGCCATGAAAGCCGTGCAGAAGGCATAATGCGAAGTCTGTTGTTCCCCTTGCGAATAATATAGGAGGAACAGCATGTAGGCAGTGAAGCCAAAGCCGTAACCGAATTGCTCAATGAATACCATGGCGTTGATAAGCAAGAAATTCGTAGACTGGAAGTAACTCAGATAGACATATACAAGGTCTGGTAGCGTGATGCTCCATACCATCGGCCACAGCCACTTTTTCAGCCCGTTGCGCGAGGCGGCTATACCGCCTATGATGCCGCCGAGGGTCAGGCCGAGTACGCCTACCGTTCCCTGTACGAACCCTACTTCCTGTGTGGAAAGCCCCAGTCCGCCTTCGCTGACGGGTTTAATCAGGAACAGGTTGGAAATCCGGATGAGCAACGCTTCCGGCAGGCGGTAGAAAAGCATGAAAAGGACGGCGGCCACAGGCTGCGGTTTCCGGAAAAACGATGTGACGGTGAGCCAAATGTCTTTCCACAGGCTGCGGGCCGACACGGCTTTTCGTGTCCGGTCGCAGTCGGGGCGCGGCAAGTGGAAAAAGTGGTAGGCAGTCACGGCAATGAAGAATGCCGCCAGCACGTAGAAAGCGATGCTCCACGAATAGGCGATGCGGCGGGTGAAAGTTTCCAACGTGCCCGCCAACATGATGAGCAGTCCGCTGCCCGCTATGGTGGCGATGCGGTAGAACGTGCTCCTGATGCCCACATACAGGCTTTGCTCGTGCGGGTCGAGCGCCAACATGTAAAAACCGTCGGCTGCGATGTCGTGGGTGGCACTGCTGAAAGCCATCATCCACAGGAACATCAGGGTAAAGACGAGGAAATGGGCGGAGGGAAGCGTGAAGGCCACTCCGGCTATGGCGGCGGCGATGAGGAACTCCATGGCCAATATCCACCATCTTTTGCTTTTGGCAAGGTCGATGAACGGGCTCCATAGGGGTTTGACGACCCACGGGAGGTAGAGTGCGCTAGTGTAGAAAGCGATTTCGGCGTTGGAAAGTCCCATGCGTTCGTACATGACGGTAGAGATGCTCATGACCGTCACGTAAGGCAGTGCCTCGGCAAAGTACAGGGTCGGAATCCATTTCCATGGGTTCCGGCTTGGGGTTTCCGGTGTTTGCCGGTCGTCTATGGCGTAAGGTTTTCTTTTCATAAGGCTGTCAGGAGTAGGCTTTCCGGATGGTGATTCCGTCATAATAATGTTTCAGGATTTCGTCGTAACGGTAACCTTTGGCTCCCATGACCGCCGCCCCGATCTGGCATAAGCCCACGCCGTGCCCCCATCCGGCACCGTGGAGGACGAACCGGCCGGGTATGCCGTCGTGCAAATCCTCCTTGTCGACCACGAATGCCGAACTGAACAAATGGGTGTGGCTTAATACACGGCGTATTTCCAACTCTTTTCCGATGACGAGTGTCTCCTGTGTACCGACGATTCTCAACCGGCTGATATGTCCGCCTCGTCCGCGTTCCACGGGGATGAGGTCGAGGATGCTGCCAAAATCCGTTTTCAGGTTCTCCTCGATGAGCCCGGACAATTCGTCTTGCGTGTATTCCACGCGCCAACGGTAGAAGTCCGTGGTTTCCCGGTCGTAGTCGTTCAGCACTTGACGGAGTATCTCTTCGTCTTCCGTGTGGCAGAACGAAGGCGGGTTGCTCCGTATCCACTTTTCAGCCTCCTCTTCCCGGGTGAGGTCCGGCAGCGCCGGACGGATGCCCGAAAGATTCCCGGGCGCAATATCTCTGACACTGGTCAGGTAAGACAAATGCTTGTCCTCCCAGCAATATTCGAATTCTTCGGTCGCTCCGCCGCAGCATTTCGAGAAACGTGCGTCGCAGATGTCATCCCCCGACGTGAGGATTTGCCCGCGTGTGGCTTTGACGGCTTCCACCACGGCCTCGTTGCTGGCCCGCGTGATGCCCTGATAGCGTTGGCAATGGTCGTCGGCACATACGTCGAATATCGTATGGTCTTCGCGGTCGTACCAACGGATCAGCTCTCCGTCGCTTTTGCTGAACGAGAAGAATCCACGGTCGTGGTTACTCAGTTGTTTGCGCTTTTCTATCTGGGCATAGAGCCAGCTCCGGCTGATGACGGCCGATGCTTTCAGGAACTCGGGAGAGGCGGAGGCGTTCATTTCGCTGGAAATGACACTGATGAGGTAGTCTTCCACCGGCAACACGTTGATGGCCACGATTTTTTCTTCTTCCACCACTAATTTCAACGTGCCGCTGAAGATTTGCGTTTCTTGCCGTTCCCAATGGAATTTGATACCGATTGTCACGTCGTAAAGCGAGAAAGAAGCTTTGTTTTCCTGAGGGGTAAAAGTCAATTCCCGGTACAGGTTTCCGTTCCACAGGATGCCTCCTTCGCTGCATTCTACCGTTTGCTCGCCCCTTACGAGGCTGCCTTTGGCCGAATAGGTGGCGTTGAGGGAGAAATGGATACGTTGCCGGCTCATGATGCCTACGCTGACTTCGGGTTCCGTGCCTTCATGTAGTCGTTCCGGAGCCGTGCGCGGCTCCGCGTTTTCCGTGCCGTCTTTCTTCTGGTGGCGGGTGAACTGCCCGATGACCGGTTTCAGTTCTTCTTCGCTCAGCGTCACTTCGCGCAGGATGTCCGTAGCCAATTCGGCCGTGATGGCCCGGAAATCTTTTTCTCTCGGTGTGATGAACAGGCCGCCCATATCCAAGGCTCCGGGACTGACGAGCAGTTGGTGCTCGCCGGTCTGTCCGTAGCAGGCCGGCCTGTGTTTCTTGCGTGGGAAAATCAGGATGACGATTTCGTCTTCTCGTCCGGCGTTCCATGACTGCCGCCAACAGATGATGTTCATGCGCGGTTCGTTTTCCCCGTCGCAGAGCGGAAGGGCATAGTAGAGTTTTTCAAAAAGCAGGCAGGGATGTTCCGACGGCCGGGTGCGGATGACAAATACCGGACATATATAACTTTTGAGGATGTAGAGCCCGCAGTTGGCGTTTTGCATCATGATTTCCTCGATGCTCTCTTCTTCGTCCGGTTGCAGGGGATAGAGTTTTTCCATTCCCATTTCGTAGCTTTTCCAGTCCCGTTCGATGGGCAACACACCCCGTTTCCCTGCCTGGAAGTGCATGTGGTCGGGGGCAGAAGCGCCGCATACGGGGCCGTTGTAGAAAAAGACGGCTTCCGGTATGTTCCAGGCCATGTTGCGCAAGGTCTTGAAGTGAGGCAGGATGCTTTGTGGTGTATGCCTCCGTGCCGGGATGGTAAAGTGTTCCGGTAAGATAGGGTAAGGGTTCACCAACAGTTGGTAATGTCCTTCTATGGGCAGGGCGTGTTGTACCTCCGGCCGGTTCAGGTCGCAAAGGAAGCACGGGCGGGCGGCCAAGGCTTCGGCTGAGATATTGGCTCCGGTCGAGGCTATTCGTGCCGGATTGAACTGGGCGGTCAGCGTATGGTCGCCGATGGCCAGTTCCTTGTTCTCTGCTTTTTGCAGGTCTTCATAACGTTGCCGGGCTTCGCCCCAGTCCTCTAATTGCTTGCGGAAGAAAGCCTGCATTTCTTCGGGATTCAGCGGGTGTGCCCACAGTCGGTTCAGTCGGCGGCGGGCTTCTATCTCGATAGTACGCAGCCGGTCCTTGTAAAGATTGTGGGCATTGGCTTTTTCTATGCTCAGTGCCGCGTCGGAATTGCCTTCCCAACGTCGGCATAAGTAAAGTTCTTCATAGATGCGCCCGATGCGGTAGTAGCGTGAAAAGCATAAGCCGAGTGCATAATCTTCCCCGTAACTGGTGTTCGGGATTTGCAGCTTCCTCAGAATCGGGGTGAAGAAAGCGCGCGGGGCACCCAGTCCGTTGATGCGCAAGGCATTGTTGCGGCCGTTTTCGGGGGTCCATTCCTTGTGGTCTATCAGGCCCGGCGGCAGAGTTTGCAGGGAGAAGTCCGTCATGCGGTAGGCTCCGATGACCATGGCTGCCTTTTCATGATAAAAAGTTTGTATGATGCGCTGCAAAGTCTGTGGTGAACTGTACAGGTCGTCCGAATCCAACTGGACGACGAAGCGTCCGCAACGCGGGTGGTGTACGGCCAAGTTCCAACAGCCCCCGATGCCCAAGTCGCCGCGTTCGGGGATAAGGTGGACGACGCGAGGGTCACGGGTGGCATAACGTGCGATGGCTTCCGTCGTTCCGTCTGTGGAATGATTGTCCGCCACGATAAGGTTGAAATCGAAATCTGTTTCTTGGGACAGCACGCTGCGGATGGCATCTTCGATAGTGCGGACCCGGTTGCGTACCGGAATGACGACCGTGGCCTCGCAAGGGAAATCTTCGGCACGGAAGTCTACCTCGTCGAATTCGTCGGGAGCCAGATAAGCCCCGATTTGCTTCAGGTGCTCCGTACAGGCTTTTTCCATTTCGATTTGCACGGTGCGGTTTTTCGGGTCTACGTAGTCGAAATTTTTCTCTCCGCTTTTCCGGGTGTCGGTTTCCGTTTTCGTATAAAGGGGTTCGTCCAAATGGAACAACTTGCCGTGGCGGCTCAAGTATAGCCGTAAGTCATACCATCCAGCGAAACGATAGTCGGGCAAATTCTCTTGTCCGGCGTATGCTTTCAGGCCTTCTGTACGTATCAAGACCAACGGGCCGAAATCGAAATCGTCGCGCAGGCTGCCCTTTTGGTAATCTATGAGCGGATGGGCATGCCGTGCCCCGTCCTGTATGGCGTAATGGTCGGCATAAAGCAAGTCGGCACGGGTGTCGTCGGCCACACGCAACAGGCGGTCGAGGGCATGGAACCCCAGTTCAAGCGGCAGGGCTTTGTGGTAGAACAGGCAGTATTCGGCCTCGCAAAGGCGAGCCATGTCCAACATGGCCTGTGTGCTGAAAATACCGTCGGTGTGCAACGGTAAGCAGGTATCTGGCAGGGTGGCCTCGACACCAACGGGGCACAGCCCGTAGATACGGCCTGTCCATCCACTGCTGCGGAGTTCCTGTACCAGTCCGGCCATTTGGTTCTCTGTTCCGCAAGGGAGGAAACAGTCTATTCGTGGAGAATGTGATGACGATTTCATGTGGTAATTTATGTATTATAGCGTGCAAATATACTAATAGAAGTCCAATATAGTGGAAAGTTTTCTCTTTTTTCCGTAACTTTGCCTGTAAAATAAAGGAGAAGAGATAACCGTGGAGGATAAGATAGCATTATTGGGCATGACGTTGTCGGAGTTGAAGTCCGTGGCGGGGGAAATCGGTATGCCGTCTTTTGCCGCCCGTCAGATGGCGGAATGGCTGTATGGGAAGAAGGTGGCTTCCATTGACGAAATGACCAATATTTCGGCGAAGAACCGATGTTTGTTGAACGAACGTTATACCGTGGGCTGCTTGGGTCCGGTGGATTGCCAACGCTCGGCAGACGGGACCGTGAAGTATCTGTACCGTACGGCGGCGGGCGGATACGTGGAGACGGTGTATATCCCCGATGGCGACCGGGCTACGCTTTGCGTGTCTTCCCAGGTGGGGTGCAGGATGAACTGCCGTTTTTGCATGACCGGAAAACAAGGCTTTTCCGGACAGCTGACGGCTGCTGATATCCTGAACCAACTGTATTCGCTGCCGGAGCGCGACACCCTGACCAATGTGGTGTTCATGGGGCAGGGAGAACCGTTGGACAATCTGGATAATGTGTTGCGCGCCACGGAGATTCTGACAGCCGATTATGGCTATGCCTGGAGTCCTAAGCGCATTACGGTGTCTACCGTCGGACTGCGCAAGGGGCTGAAACGTTTTTTGGACGAGAGTGAATGTCATCTGGCAGTCAGCCTGCATAACCCGTTTGCCGACCAACGTGCCCGGTTGATGCCGGCCGAGAACAGTTACGGCCTGCAGGAAATCGTGGCGTTGCTCCGGGAGTACGACTTTACGCACCAACGTCGCCTTTCTTTTGAATATACGATGTTTGAAGGGGTGAACGACACCTTGGCGCATGCCAAGGAGCTCTTGCGCTTGCTTGGAGGGGTGGAATGCCGGATGAACTTGATTCGTTTCCATCCCGTTCCCGGCGTGGACTTGAAGGGGACGTCGGAGGAAGGCATGTTGCGTTTTCGGGATTACCTGACCGGGCACGGGCTTTTTTCTACCATCCGGGCGTCGCGCGGACAGGATATTTTTGCCGCTTGCGGATTGTTGAGCACGGCGAAACAACAAGGTGTGGAACTTAAAAAAACAGAATAAGGCTATGAAAAGGATTTTAGGAAATCGGTGGATGTCGTGGTGCGGGATATGGGTTGCCGTAATGCTGTTGGCTGCCTGTGACCATTTGGCTAAGCCTACGTCCAGTGGACGCCCGTACGAAGTGTTGGTCGTTGTGGGCGACTCCTTGTGGCAACGTCCTGCGGGACGTGCGTTGTTTGATGTGTTGGATACGGATATCCCCGGTCTTCCGCAGCCCGAGCGTTCGTTTCGTATTTCGCAGACCGACCCGAAGCGTTTTAATCAGGTGTTGAACATTTTCCGGAACATCATAAAGGTGGATATTGCTCCTAACCAATATACGCAGACCAAAATGAAGTTCACGCGTGACGTGTATGCCCGGCCGCAAGTGCTGCTGACGATTCAAAGTCCGAATGAAAAGGACTTTGCCGCTTTTGTGAAAAAGAATGCCCGGGCCATCATCGACTTTCTGGTGAAAATGGAAATGAACCGGCAAATCAATGAATTGGAGAAAAAACATTCGGAAGTCGTGTCTTTCTTGGCCGATTCCATCTTCGGTTGCCAATTCTGGGCACCGGCGGAAATCAAGAGCTACAAGAAAGGGAAAGACTTCTTCTGGACTTCTTCCAACACGGCTTCCGGGTTAGTGAACATCTGTATGTATTCCTATCCTTATGAAGGGCCTTGGACGTTCAACAAGGCATACGTGTTGGCCAAACGCGATTCCGTGATGAAAGTCAATATCCCCGGTGTGGAACCCCGTATGTATATGGCTACCGACACGGTTTGTACTTCGGTGAAACCCATTACGGTGAAAGGAGGGTATGCCATGGAGGCACGCGGACTGTGGAAAATGGAGCATGATGCCATGGGCGGCCCGTTTGTCAGCCATTCCCGGGTGGACACGTTGAACAACCGCGTGGTGGTGGCGGAAGGCTTTGTTTATGCGCCGGAGAAAATGAAGAGAGGGCTGATTCGTCGGTTGGAGGCTGCGTTGTACACCCTTTGCTTGCCGGGCGAGCAAGCCCGTGAATTGAAAGCCAACATACCCGAAGTCAGCGTGGTGGCAGGAAAAGAACAAGAATAAATCAGAAACAAAAGATATGAAGAATGGTAAGATATTGGTGGGGATAACCCACGGTGACATAAACGGTGTGGGATACGAGGTTATCCTGAAGCTTTTCAGCGAACCGATGATGTTGGAGTTATGTATACCTATTATATATGGTTCGCCCAAAGTGGCCACTTATCACCGCAAGGCGATGGAGCTGACGACAAACTTCGTCACGATACAAAAAGCGGACGAGGCCGTGGAGGGCAAGTTGAATTTGGTGGACTGTCTGGAAGAAGAGGTGAAAATCGATTTCGGACAGCCCTCTGCCGAGAGCGGCAAAGCGGCTTTGGCGGCTTTGGAAAGGGCTATGGTGGATTATCGCGAGAGACTGTTCGATGTATTGGTGACGGCACCCATCAACAAGGCAACGATACAGGGAGATGGTTTCCACTTTCCCGGACATACGGAATATATACAGGAGCGCGTCGGCGAAGGCCGGGAGGCACTGATGATTTTGATGAATGACGTGCTTCGCGTGGCTTTGGTGACTACACATTTGCCGATTCGCGACGTGGCGCAGGCGATAACCAAGGAAGCCGTTATGCAAAAAATCCGTATCTTCCATGAGGCGTTGCGCAAGGATTTTAATGTATCGAACCCGCGTATCGCCGTATTGGCACTGAACCCCCATGCCGGCGACGGCGGCCTGTTGGGCACGGAAGAAAAGGATATTATCCGTCCGGCTCTCCTGGAGATGGAGAAGGATGGCGTTTTCTGTTTCGGCCCTTATGCGGCCGACGGCTTTTTCGGAAACCGTACGTACGAGCATTTCGACGGCGTGTTGGCCATGTATCACGACCAGGGATTGGCACCGTTCAAGGCACTGTCCATGGCGGACGGGGTGAATTATACGGCAGGACTGCCCATCGTCCGTACTTCTCCAGACCATGGTACGGCCTACGATATCGCCGGACAGGGAAAGGCCGACGAGTCATCCTTCCGCCAGGCGGTCTATGCGGCATTGGATGTGTACCGCAACCGTGCCCGTTACGAAGAAGCGTATGCCCATCCTTTGCGCAAGCAGTATCACGAGCGTCGTGACGACAGCGACAAACTCAAACTGAACGCTCCGGAAGAATAACATGAAGCCTCTTTACCGTAACGTGTTTCTGGCCATCGGCGTGGTGGCCATCATTATTATGCTCTGCACTTCGGACTTGTCCTATTCGGAATTATGGGACAACGTCCGTCGGGCGGGATACTGGTTTCCGGCCGTCATCCTCTTATGGGTCTTCCTTTATCTGGCCAACGCCTGGGCTTGGTCGGTCATCATCCACGACGGGGCGGCACCGAAAATTCCTTTCCTGAAGATTTATAAGTACACGGTCAGCGGTTATGCGCTGAACTATGTCACTCCGGTGGGACTGCTCGGCGGCGAGCCTTACCGTATCATGGAGCTGACGCCCTACGTGGGGGCGGCCAAGGCAACATCCAGTGTGATTTTGTATGCCATGATGCACATCTTTTCCCATTTCTGTTTTTGGACTTTCTCCATTCTCCTTTATTTGTGGCTCTATGGACGGGAAATGTCGGCGGGGATGGCGGTATTCATGACCGTTTGTTCCGCCTTCTGCGCTGCGGGCATTTACTTCTTCCAGAAGGGATATAAAAACGGGTTAGCCATGAAAGCCTTGCGCTTGTTGGCCCATATACCCGGGTTGAAGTCCCGTCTGCGGCGGTTCATCGGCACGCGGGAAGAGTCCATACGGAAGGTGGACAGCCAGATAGCCGCCTTGCATGCACAGCGTAAGTCCACGTTCTACCTGTCGTTGTTCATAGAGTTCGCCGTGCGGGTGGCCGGTTGTCTTGAAATCCAGTTCATCTTGCTGATACTGACCGATCATGTTTCTTTTTGGGATTGCGTGCTGATACAGGCTTTCACGTCGCTTTTTGCCAATTTGTTTTTCTTTATTCCGATGGGTATGGGAGCGCGTGAAGGCGGTTTTGCCTTAGCCGTGGGCGGACTTTCCCTGGCCGGAGCCTACGGTGTTTACACCGGTTTGATTGTCCGTCTGCGCGAACTGGTGTGGACAGCCGTCGGTTTGCTGTTGATCAAACTGGGCAATAAGCCTGCTTAGTTTTTCTTAAATTAATGCGGTTAAAGTTGTGTCCCACGGGATTTTTTATGTAATTTTGTCGACAATCGCATTTTGGGAGAAGATATGAATACATCCGACGTTCAGGCACAGAAAAGAAGATATGGTATCGTGGGCAACTCGGAAGGGTTGAACCATGCAGTGGACATTGCTTTGCAGGTGGCCAAGACGGACTTATCCGTATTGATCACCGGAGAGAGCGGTGTGGGAAAGGAAATCATTCCCCGTATTATCCACGACAACAGCCTGAGGAAGACGAAGAAATACTTTGCCGTGAATTGCGGTTCCATTCCAGAAGGGACGATAGATTCCGAACTGTTCGGTCATGAGAAAGGGGCTTTTACCGGGGCGATAGGAGAGCGTGAAGGCTATTTCGGGGCGGCCAACGGAGGTACGCTGTTTCTTGACGAGGTTGGAGAGCTGCCTTTGGCCACGCAGGCGCGTTTGTTGCGTGTGTTGGAGACGGGGGAATACATCCGGGTCGGTTCGAGCGACGTGCGTAAGACCGACGTGCGCATCGTGGCGGCTACCAATGTCAACATGGCGCAGGCCATCCGCGACGGCCGTTTCCGCGAAGACCTGTTCTACCGCCTGAACACGATTCCCGTCAAGATGCCGGCTCTTCGCGAACGGGGGGACGATGTGGTGCTGCTTTTCAAGAAGTTTGCGATGGACACGGCGGAAAAGTATAATATGCCGGATCCTGTGGAGCTGACGGAAGCCGCCCAGGAAAGGCTGAAAAGATATTCATGGCCGGGGAACGTCCGCCAACTGAAGAACGTGACGGAACAGATTTCCATCCTCTCCCCGGAGCGGATTATCACTCCTGAAATCTTGTCCGGGTATATCCCCGAAGATCCGGTGACGCATGACATCGTACCGTTGAACAAACGGAATGAAGGCCACAGTTTTGAAAACGAACGCGAACTGTTGTACAAGATACTTTTCGATTTGCGCAACGACGTGACGGAACTGAAAAAGTTGGTGCACGGGCAGCGGGTGGAGCGTGAGCACTCTTCCGCCCCACAGGTTGTCGAGCGTCCTATTACTTATTATCAGCCGGATGTCACTTATCCGGTGGCTCATGCGGCCAAAGGGGCGGATGAGTTTCAGACTCCGGAAGAATATGTGGAAGAGACCGTGTCTTTGAACGACGTGGAACGTCAGGTGATAGTGAGGGCTTTGGAGAAGAACCGGGGCAAGCGTCGCAAGGCTGCCCAGGAACTGAACATCTCCGAAAGGACGCTTTATCGTAAAATAAAGGAATATGGTTTGGATAAAGAGGATATTTAAAAGTAAGGTGGTCGGGCTGTTGTCTTGTGTCTTTTTGTTGGCGGCTTGTTCTATTTCCTATAAATTCAACGGGGCATCCATCGACTATACGAAAACCAAGACGATACAGATTTCACCTTTCCCCATCCGCTCTGCATACGTATGGGCGCCCATGCAGTCTATTTTCAGCAACCAGTTGACCGACGTCTTTGCCCGCCAGACCAAGTTGAGGCAGGTGAACCGTAACGGGGATTTGCAGCTTTCGGGCGAGATTGTGGAATACAGCCAGTTCAACAAGGCCGTGTCTGCCGACGGGTTTTCGTCGCAGGTGCAGTTGAAGATGACAGTGAATGTCCGTTTTGTGAATAATGCCAACCATGATGAAGACTTCGAACAGAAGTTCAGTGCCACCTCCCAGTATGACTCTTCGCAACAGTTGACCGCTGTACAAGAGGAACTGGTGACCCAGATGGTGAAGGATATTGTGGACCAGATATTTAATGCAACCGTAGCGAATTGGTAAGGATATGGATTTGAACTTGTCGGATTATATCAAGCATCCGGAGAAACTGGATAAGGAGACGTTGCCCCGCCTGGAGAAGTTGGTCAGCGACTATCCTTATTTCCAACCGGCCCGTCTGCTCTATTTGCGTAATCTGTACCTCTTGCACGATGCGGCTTTCGACCGGGAGCTTCGTCGCGCCGCCTTTTTCCTGCCCGACCGTAAAGCCCTGTTCCGTTTGATAGAAGGCGTAAACTATCGGTTCGAACCCGTCAAGAAGTATCAGACGAAAGCAGAGAAGGCGGGAGAGGTGGAAGAGGACCGCACTTATTCGCTCATAGACAATTTTCTGGCCAACTTGCCGGAGGAGAAGCCCCACCGCCCGAAGCCGGTGGATGCTTCCACAGACTATATGGCATACCTGATGCAGAGTGAAGACGCTCCCGACACGATTACGGCAGTGCCCCGCATGCAGCATCAGGAACTGATAGACGAATTTATCGGGCAAGGGGATAAACGCATCGTACTGAAGCAGGATGCCGACAGCGAGTTGCAGACTCCTGCTCTTCCTGCCGAGGGCGAAAACGAGGAGGATGAGGACTATTTTACCGAAACATTGGCTAAAATTTATATAAAACAAGGCCGATATACCAAAGCGATGGAAATTATAAGGCGGTTAAGTTTGAAATATCCAAAAAAAAACCGTTACTTTGCAGACCAGATTCGTTTCTTGGAGAAATTGATAATAAATAATAAAAATAAAAAATCGTAAACATGTACACAGTATTGGTTGTTCTCATCGTCATTCTTGCCATTCTGATGTGTCTGGTTGTACTCATCCAGGAGTCCAAAGGTGGAGGTCTCGCTTCTAGCTTCTCCGCTTCCAATCAGATTATGGGTGTGCGCAAGACGACGGATGTGATTGAAAAACTGACTTGGGGATTGGCGGCTGCCATGGTCGTATTGAGCGTGGTTTCGGTATTCTTTATTCCCAAAGTGGCTACGGAAGAGTCTGCCATGATGAAGGCGGCCACCGAGCAAAAGGCCGTAAATTCCAACAATTTGCCGGGATTCGGTGCTAGCCAACCGCAGCAACAGGCTGCTCCGGCCGGGCAAGCTCCGGCACAGCAGGCACCCGCGCAGTAAGCGGAACTGCCGGTCTTGGGTGACAGAAGGGCGAAGATAACAGAGTTTCCGCAGGCATGTTGTCTACTTCTATCCTTGCATCCGGCAGCAAGTTGGATTTGGGAACCGGTGGAGTATTATATAATAGTATTGTGGACGGGGCGACCGTGGACGGGCAAGGAAAGGCCGTGAACGTGACGGCTGTGAACGGCGGCACGTTGGGCGATGCCTCGAAGGAAAACACGGTGGAGGCCGGACAGGAGAACGGTTATGTGGCCGATGGATATTGGGCATACCAGTTGAAGGAAACGGATACCGGGAATATCGATGGCGGGAAAACGGATATCGAGACTTACATGACGAGGGCCGGACATGAGAAAGACCTTGCGGGTAACCTGCGTGTGCGTGGCACGGTGGACAACGGCTGTTTCGAGACATGGAACGTGGAGGGGAGCGCGGAGGTGACGGACGGTGACTATCCGCATGGAAAGTCAGTGGTGTACGTGCGCGAAGGCGGTGAACTGCGCCTGAAGCGCGGCTATGCTTCCGCATCGCCTTTCAACCCCGGGTTCTTGTTGTTGGAACACGGTGCCGGCTTGTGGGGCGGAGGCAGGCAAGTCGCTTTGACGCACTTTGCCGCAGAACGCAAACTGGTGGCGGATAACGGATATAAGGACTTGGTGGCTATGCCATTCCGTGTAGACCGTATGACAGTGGACGGGAAAGAGGATGCCCAAGTAGGCATATTCCGGTATGACGGGAATTTGCGTGCAGGACATGACTACGCTTTCGAGGAGAGTGATTCGAAAGCTTGGAGGGATATTTCTTCGGGTGTGCTTGAGGCTGTGACGGAAGGGTTGCTCTTTGAGGCACCGGAAGGACATGACAAGGACATGACCCTGCGTTTCTATGGAACGGATTACAAGGAAGACGGACAGCCGAAGAGCATCGAATTGAAGCAGTATAATTTCAATGCTCCTTGGAGTTCCGCTGATGAAGACGGGGATAAGTTCACCCATAAGGAGAACATGGGATGGAACCTCTTCGGTTCGCCATACCTCTGTACGATGAACTACGAGGATATGGAATATGGCCGTGTGGTGTATGGCTATGCCAATGATGGGTATTACACGGCTATGGGCTTGTCATCCGACGGTACGCGTGTACAGGGTAATATTCCTGCGGGCAGCGCAGTCTTTACGCAGACGGCAACCCTGAAAGAAAAGGAGACGTTTGACGTGGGGATGCGTGCCGAAGAAGTGCAGGAACCGGTACGTAGTACGGACTTGGCGCTTTATATTGCGCCTGAAGCAGGCAAGCGAGGCGTGGAAACCGGTGGCATCCATGACGAGTTGCAGTTGATGGCGGTGCCGTCGGAAGAAGCCTCGATGGAATTCGACTTGGCGCACGACGGCGTGAAATGGATGAACGACAACGGCGAACCTGAAATCTTTGCCGTACGCGACGGCGGACGTTATTCGTTGCTTTCGGCCATCGACCGTGAAGGCACGATAGGCGTGGGCGTAAGCCTGCCCGAAGCGGGAATGTACTCCATCGGCATTCCGGAAGACTGCGAGGCCGGGGATTATGAATATGTGATACTGAAAGATGCAGTGACGGGCAAGGCGGCCGACCTGAAAGAAGGGGCTTACTCGTTCCGGACGGCGGAAGCGGGAGTCGCTGAGGGACGCTTTACTTTGAGTTTCAAACGTATGGATGCAGACCAACGGCATGATATATATGTGAAGTCCGGTATGGGCAAGGCCACCGTGTTTGGTGTGGCCGACGGCGATGCCGTGACCGTGGTGACGGTCGACGGTAAGATTGTGGCTACCGAGGAGGCTACAGGAAACGAAGTGGCTTTTGTACTGGCAAGAGGGGCTTACCTCTTCAAGGTGGCCGGTGCCGACGGACGGACTACTGTGGTAAAAGCCATGGTCCGGTAGAGGATAGTGGATTTTAAGGTTGGTGAAGCCCCTCGCACGGTGAATGTGCGAGGGGCTTCTTATATGGTCAGGCCGGACTTCAGAGCTTTTCTTTCAGGTAGCGGCCCGTATAGCTGTCCGGGCAGGCCGCTACTTCGTGCGGTGTGCCGCACACGACCACGTTGCCGCCTTGCGCGCCTCCTTCCGGACCGAGGTCGATGATGTGGTCGGCACATTTTATGACATCCATGTTGTGTTCGATGATGACGAGCGTGTGGCCGCGCAGGATGAGGGCGTCGAAAGCCGCCAACAGGCGTTTGATGTCATGGAAATGCAGTCCCGTGGTCGGTTCGTCGAAGATGAAAATGGTAGGTTCCACCTTTTCCATGCCGAGATAGTAGGCCAGTTTCACGCGTTGGTTCTCGCCGCCCGATAGGGTGTTGGACGATTGTCCCAACTTGATGTAGCCCAGTCCCACGTCTTGTAGTGGTTTGAGCTTTTTGGAAATCTTGGCTTGCCCCTGTGCGTCGAAGAACTCGATGGCTTGGTTCACTGTCATGTTGAGCACGTCGTAAATGTTCTGCCCGCCGAATTTCACCTCCAACAGGTCGCTTTTGAACCGTTTGCCGTGGCATGACTCGCATTCCAGCACGAGGTCGGCCATGAACTGCATTTCCACCGTGACTGTCCCTTCGCCCTTGCATTCCTCGCAACGTCCGCCTTCGGTGTTGAAAGAGAAGAAGCCGGGCGTGAAACCCATTTGCTGGGACAGCGGTTGTGCAGCGAACAGTTTGCGTATCTCGTCGTAAGCCTTGATATAAGTGACGGGGTTGCTGCGCGAGGATTTTCCGATGGGGTTCTGGTCCACGAACTCGATATTTTTTACCATTTGCAGGTCGCCTTCCAGTCCGAGGAACTCTCCCGGGCGGTCTGCCACTTCGTCGAACTGCCTTTTCATGGCACGGTAGAAGATGTCGCGCACGAGGGTGGACTTGCCTGAGCCGCTGACTCCCGTGACCACCGTCATGACGTTGAGCGGGAAGCGTACGTCGATGCCGCGCAGGTTGTTGGCCCGTGCGCCTTTCACTTCGATATAGTTTGTCCATGGGCGTACGCTGTCCGGCAAGGCGATGGTTTCCTGCCCCGTCAGGTATTTCACGGTGTAGCTCCGTGTGTCCTGCGGTTTCTCGGCCAACATCTGCTGTAGGTCGCCTTGGAACACCACCTCACCGCCCAATCGTCCGGCCTGCGGTCCGATGTCGATGATGTAGTCTGCCGCACGGATGATTTCCTCGTCATGTTCTACCACGATGACCGTGTTGCCTAATTGTTGTAATTGCCGGAGCACACGGATGAGTTTGTCCGTGTCGCGGCTGTGTAGTCCGATGCTCGGTTCGTCTAAGATATAGAGCGAACCCACCAGGCTGCTGCCCAATGACGTGGCCAGGTTGATGCGTTGGCTTTCGCCGCCCGAAAGCGTGTTGCTCAGGCGGTTCAGGGTGAGGTATCCCAGTCCTACGTCGAGCAGGAAACGGATGCGGTTGTTGATTTCTGTGAGTAGGCGTTTGCCCACTTCCGCCTCGTGGGCGGTGAGCGTCAGCGTGTCGAAGAACTTCTTCAGTTCGGTGACGGGCAGGTCTACCAAATCCGAAATGGCCCGCCCGCCCACTTTCACATATCCGGCTTCGGGACGCAGGCGCGTGCCGTGGCATTGGGGGCAGATCGTCTTGCCCCGGTAACGCGCCAACATGACGCGGTTCTGTATTTTGTATTGGTCTTTTTCCAACATCTTGAAGAAGTTGTCGATGCAGACTTCCTCATCGGGCGATGAAGCACCGGCCGTCCCGTGCCATAGATAATCTTTTTGTTCCCGGGTCAACTTGTAATAGGGTTCAAAAATAGGGAAGTTCACTTTCTGAGCCCTACGGCAGAACTCCGTTTTCCATTCGCCCATCTTTTCTCCGCGCCAACAGACCACGGCTCCGTCGTACACGCTGAGGGCCGAGTTGGGGATGACCAACTTTTCGTCGATGCCGATGACCCGTCCGAATCCCTCGCATACGGGGCAGGCACCGACCGGCGAGTTGAAGGCGAACAAATTGTCCGTCGGTTCCTCGAACGTGATGCCGTCCGCTTCAAAACGTGTGGAAAAGGAGTGCAGGATACCCGACGGCGCGATGCGCAGCATACATTGCCCGTTCCCTTCATAAAAGGCGGTTTCGGCCGAGTCTGTCAGTCGGGAAATACTGTCTTTGCTGTCATCGCAACTCATGCGGTCGATGAGCAGATGGATGGTGCGGTGTTCGCCTTTCGACGGGTCCGAGGACAGTTCCAGCATGAAGTCCTCGATGCGCACGACCTCGCCGTCCACTTCGATGCGCGAGAATCCTTGCTTGAAGTCGCTGTCCAGTTGCTCTTGAAGGGTACGTCCTTCACGGACCTGCAACGGGGCGAGTACGGTGAAGCGCGTGCCTTTGGAGTAGGACAACATACATTGCACTACGTCTTCCGTGGTGTTTTTTTTCACTTCCTGACCGCTCACGGGGGAGAAAGTGTGCCCGATACGGGCATACAACAGGCGCAGGTACTCGTAAATTTCAGTGGAAGTCCCTACGGTGGAACGGGGATTGCGGCTGCTCACCTTTTGCTCGATGGCGATGGCGGGCGGGATGCCTTTGATGTAGTCGCATTCCGGTTTGCTCATTCGTCCGAGAAACTGCCGGGCGTAAGCCGACAGGCTCTCCACGTAGCGTCGCTGTCCTTCGGCGTAGAGCGTGTCGAACGCTAGCGAAGACTTGCCCGATCCGGACAGGCCGGTGATGACAATCAGTTTATTGCGCGGAATGTCCAGGTCGATATTCTTCAGGTTGTTCACCCTTGCCCCCTTGATGTGTATGTAGTCGTTCATCAGTTGTTTTCGTTAATTGTCCTTATGTTTGCAAAGTTAGTCAATGTTTGGCAAAGGCATGATGGATTTTTATTGTATTTTTGCACGGAAATAACGTGTATGATGAATAAAAAATCACTTTTGCTTTTGATGATGTGGCTTTGCAGCTTTGCGTTGCAGGCCCAGTTGTCGCCCAAACGGGAGTTTCGCGGCGCATGGATACAGTGTGTGAACTATCAGTTTATGGGGTTGGGTACGGCAGAGATGCAGCGTACGCTGACGTACCAGTTGAATGAACTGCAAAAGTGCGGTATCAATGCCATACTGTTTCAGGTGCGCCCCGAGTTCGACGCGCTTTATGCCAGCAGCTTCGAACCGTGGAGCCGTTATCTGACCGGAAGGCAAGGCACGCCGCCTTCTCCCTATTGGGATCCGTTGCAATGGATGATAGCCCAATGTCATGCACGGGGGATGGAGCTGCATGCCTGGATCAATCCTTACCGGGCCAAAACGAAGGGTACGAAGGAACTGGCTGCCACACATGATTACAGAAAGCATCCCGGGCGGTATTTCTGGTATGGCGAACAACTGATTATGGATCCGGGGATGCCCGAGAACCGGGACTACATTTGCAACGTCGTGACGGACATCCTGTTGCGTTATGACGTGGATGGCATCCATATCGACGATTACTTTTATCCTTATCCCGAAAGCGGTTTGCGCATCCCGGACGACCAGACGTATGCGCGTTACGGGAACGGGATGAACCGCGATGACTGGCGGCGGGAGAATGTGAACCTTTTCATCCGCCAGTTGCACGACTGCATCCATGCCGTGAAGCCTTGGGTGAAGTTCGGCGTGTCTCCTTTCGGTATTTACCGTAACTTGAAGAGCGACCCAGAGAACGGCAGCAATACGCGCGGACTGCAGAACTATGACGATCTCTATGCCGATGTGCTGAAGTGGGTGAAGGAAGGTTGGGTGGATTATAACATTCCTCAGGTGTATTGGGAAATCGGGCATTCCGCAGCAGATTATGATACACTGATACGTTGGTGGAGCGAGCATGCCGGCCACAGGCCGCTCATCATCGGGCAGGACGTGGACCGCACGGTAGCCAAAGCCGACCCCGTGGACCCGAGCAAACACCAGATGGAGCGCAAGATGGCTTTACAACGTTCGTTGCCTAACATCGAGGGCAGTTGCCAATGGTATGCCAAGGCTGTGGTGGACAACAAAGGAAACTATGGCACGATGTTGCGCAACTATTACCACCGTTATCCGGCCTTGCAGCCCGAGATGCCGTGGATAGACCACAAGCGGCCGAAGAAGGTACGCAAGCTGACTGCCTTGTGGACGGAAGACGGCTACATGCTGTTTTGGCGTGCGCCAAGGGGAAAAGGCGAGATGGACCGTGCGTGTCAATACGTGGTTTACCGTTTTGCCGAGGGCGAGCCTGTAGATTTGGAATATGCCGAGAATATCGTGGCGATTACGCCGAACACTTTCTATAAACTGCCGTACGAGGACGGAAACCGGAAATATACGTATGTGGTGACGGCACTCGACCGTTTGCAAAACGAGTCGAAAAAGGTGAAGAAGAAAATACGTCTTTAGAATTGTATGCGGACGGCATGAAAATCGTTTGTCTGAAAGGAGGACTGGGAAACCAGATGTTCGAATATTGTCGTTTCCGGGATTTGATGGAGTCCGGACACGATAAGGTTTATCTGTTTTACGACCGCCGTAGGCTGAAACAGCATGATGGTTTGAGGCTTTCCGATTGTTTTGAACTGGAATTGCCTTCTTGTCCGTGGGGGATAAGACTGGTGGTTTGGGGGCTCAAGATCTGTCGTGCCATAGGAGTTTTGAAAAGGCTGTATGATGATGAGAAGCCCGATGCCGTGTTGATAGACGATTACAGCCAGCATCGGCGTTTTATACCGAATGCTCGTCGTTACTTCTCTTTCCGTCAGTTTTTGGCAGAACTGCAGAGTGGTTTCGTACAGATGATAAGAGCCGTGGATTACCCGGTATCGGTACACGTGAGGCGCGGAGATTATTTGCATCCTTCGAACTCGAGTTTCGGTTTATGCGGAGTGGACTATTTCCGGCAAGCCATTGCTTATGTCAGAAAGAAGAGGCCCGATGCGCGTTTCTTTTTCTTTTCCGACGATATGGAATGGGTGAGGGAGAATCTTTGGATGGAGGATGCCGTATATGTGGAACATACGGAACTGATGCCCGACTACGTGGATTTATATTTGATGACTTTGTGCCGTGGGCATATCATTTCCAATTCCACGTTCAGCTTTTGGGGGGCATATTTGGCCGTAGACGGCAACGGTATGAAAATCTATCCTCGTCGGTGGTTCCGCGACCCGACATGGATCAGTCCGCCTATTTTTTCGGAGGAGTGGGTCGGGTTATAGGATATAAGATACGTCCCCGGGAATTTCCGTTTGGGATTTCCCGGGGACGTGTGCATTACGTAGAATGAAGGTGTTAACGTTTCCGTCGAGACGAGAACTTTCGTTTGTACCACAAGTAATAGCCGCTGAGCGGGAGAATCCCTCCGATGAAAGCAGCCAGGAAATAAAGCACCTTGGTCCATAGGCCGCCCCAGGAGCCGGTGTGGAAGGCATAAAACCAACCTTTCAGCATCTGTGAGGCCGGGGCATCCTTATAATAGGTAATGGAGCTGAGGCGACCTGTTTGCGGGTCAAATTGTATTTTATCCGTTTGACGACGGTCGGTATTCGGGTTGGGAGCTACTTCTATGCCTTCCGTAGCCAGTTTGACCGACTTGTAGGTCGGATAAATCTGGCGGACAGCGTCTGCGGCTTTGTCCCATACGGCATAATTGAAAGTGTTTCCTTCCCGGCCTTTTTCTCCCCTGATATGCTGCTGTCTTTCCGGCCGGGACTGTTTTGCGGTATCTTTCCGTCCCTTTTGCTGAAATTCCGGTCGAGGCGTGTTTTCCTCTTTTGGCGCGGTGCCACCGAAAAGGGAATAGGCGGCAGTGCGGTACCAAGTGAACGACCAGGTAAGCCCGGTCAGTGCCATGACGAGGAGGAATGGTGTGGCGTAGAAACCGAGCGATACGTGACTGTCGTACCAGAAACGCCGCCATCCTTTGTTGCAGGATACTTGAAGGCGGTTTTTCAGAGCCTTTTTGGTTTTCGGTATCCAAATCACCACACCACTGATGAGTATCGCAACGAAGACCAACGTAGTGACACCGACGATCGTTTTACCCACGGTCTTGTCTCCTTTCCGGGGCGGGACATCCATTAGCCAACGATGAAGTTTGCGCATGATCTGAAAGAAAGGATAGCTTTTGTTCCATCCGTTTATCTCGCCGGTGTAAGGGTTTACGCTTAGCGTCTTGCGGTTTAAGTGCTCAAAGCTGACCATCCAGGCTTCTTCCGGGTCGCCTGACATTTGCAGGCCGGAAATCTGCAATGAGTCCGGAAGTTGCATGCCGAGCTTCGTGACCAGTTCGGAAGGCGTGAGCGGCTTTGCCCCGTCCTTTGCTTCGACCCGGTAAAAGCCGGGATTCAAGGCACGGGTGACATCCTGCTCAAATACCAACGCCGCCCCCGAAAGGCAGACGACGCTGATAATGATGCCGAATGGAAGGGAAAACCAAAGGTGAATCTTGGCGAATGTTTTTCTCATATCCCAAAATTAGTTCGTAGCAGACAGTTTGCCGATGGCCGACACGCTGTTGTGGGTAATGATGGTCAATCCTTTGGTGGCTTTAGCCGTGGCCGGGTCTATCTTGTAGAGTGCCGGAGCGTCGCCGTCTGTGGTCGTGACCGGAATGTAGGCTACGCCATTGTCGCTGAAAGGAATACCGAAAGACGAAATCTTGTCTTGGGCCGGCAATCCCTCGGTTACTTGGGTCAGCGTGCCGCTTTGGCCCTTGAATACGGCCAATTCTTTGGTCGGTGCATTCTTGCCGCTCATCGTTCCTTCGCTGTACATCTGAAGCAAGAAATAGTCGGCCGTGATATGCCAACAACGGAACATCGGATGTCCGGTGCCTTGTGACTCGAGGTTATAGTAGTAATCCGGGTCGAAAGTGGTCTGGCCGGCCTTGATGCGGACAACGCCCGAAGGCAGTTGTCCTGTGACTTTCTTCAGGTCGGCAGAAGAGGTGGCCGTACGTCCGTAGCCCGGAGAGAATACATAAAGGTCACCGTTGTCCGCTGCCCAAATGGTTTGATAGTATTGTGATTTCATACGTCCGCAGGCGAAGCCAATCTTATCGGTTTCCGCAATGACCGGAGTATCGTTGAAGCTGTCCCCACTGTAAATAGCTATGAAAGCCTTGTCCGGATATTGGGTCGAAGGGATTTGCCCGGCTGTATATTTTCCGGAACCGCTCCCCCCGTCTTGGGTTGCTATGAGGGCTTGATCCGTGACTTTTTCGGGGTAGGTGTTCACGCCGTAGTGGCTCATGCCCATGGGGACTACCGAGGTGTAGAGCTTGCCGTTGGCTTCTACGAAACCGGCAAAGCTGACGATTTCTCCGTTACCCAGGAAGTTTTCCGCGATGCGCGTACCTGTTGTCGTATTACCGGTATGTACGTTTAGATAGTTGAACTGCAAATATTTGGCATAATGGCCTTTGGAATCTTTCTCTTTCGAGCCATCGTTGGTGGAAGACGTGATGACATTGTCTCCCCATGTCCCGTATGTCGTTACACGGTTGAACGTATATTCCCGTGCTTCTTTTACTTTTCCGGTTGTGGCGTTCAGGACATAAGAGGCTCCGGTACCCGCATTTCCATCGTTATATTGCAAGCCGAAGAGGTATTGCTGCCCGTAAAATACCCAGTAGGATGCACCGATGGCTTCCGTGCCGTTGCCCAATACCGTCACGGAACCTTCGTCGAGTGTCTCGCTGGTGACGAGATAAGTACCTTCGTCTGCCTTGGCTGCAATGACGTATTTGCTTGTACCCGGAGCCGTGGCGCCGCCATTGCCATTGCCTCCGCCGGGAGTGGTGTCGTCGTCGCTGCACGAAGTCAATGCGCCACCGGCGCAGAGGGCGGCAGCAAGTGCCCAAGTGAAGAATCTTTTTTCCATGTTTTTAATTATTTATAGAGTGAATGATGCTGTTTATTTCCCGAAGTATACTCTTACCTTTCCATAGAAAGCCCGTCCGGCCTTTTGCAGGCTGTAATTGTCGTAAAGCTTTTCGTCCGTCAGGTTACGGCATTCGAGTGAAAAGTTGTAACGTCCCTTGGCCACACTGTAATTCAGCGTGAGGTTGTGGGAGAACTGTTCGGGGACGCGTGCTTTGGTGTCCGGGTCGCCGAAGTCTTCCCAGTACAAGGGGAACTCGTGTTGGTAATAGCTGTCGTAGGTGAGCGAGAGCATGTTGCCTTTGCCGAACAAGTCATGCCAGTAGAACGACGCGTCGAAATTGGCGTAGCGGTAGGGTTGGTTGGGGATGCGCTGTCCGTAGGTCAGCGAAGCCTGCCCCGTGCCTTCGGCCAACCGTTTCTCACGGTCGATGGCGTCCATGCTGTTGAACGTCCCGCCCAAGCTGAACCAGTCCGCATAGCTGTAACGCAAGGAGACATTGTACCCTTTGGTCTTGACCCGTCCGTGGTTCTCGTAGAATCCGAAGTCCATGCCGCCCACGTTGTCCAATCCGCGACGGATGTAATCCTTCGTGTCGCGGTAGATGAGGCTTCCCTCCATGTACAGTCCGTGTTTGCCGAATCGCGGAGTGTAGCCGAGGTTGAAGTTGACATTGTCGCTTTTTTCGGGACGCAGGTTCGCCCGCCCGGCTTCCAGGTCTTCGTCGCCGAAAAGTTCGTCGGTCGAGGGCAGGCGGTAAGCTTTCTCGTATGACAACTTGGCCTGCAGGTTTTTCAGGATGAAGTAAGTCCCTGCGGCCCCGTAGCCGAAAGCACTCGTCTTTTGCGACATCTGTATGTAGTTGCCGATACCGTCGTCGCTTTGGGATACGGGGCCTTCGTTGTATTGGTTGTAATACTTGCCGAACACCGTGGCGTTCCATTTCTCTGTAGGCATGAAGCGGTAAGACAGTCCCGTGACGTTCTTGCGGGAACGCTTGGGGATGCTGAAGTCCGAAAGGCGCGAACTTCCTGAGACGTACGAACGGGTGGTGCGTTCAAAAGTGCTCAGCACATGGTTGAACGTGACCAAATGGGCGTGGCCGATGCGGTAGTTGGCCGTGAGCGTACCGTTCCAGTTCTTGTTCTTGGCCTCGTTGTTCTGGTTGGATTGCTCCCCCGGCACGCCGGTATATTTCCGTTGTCCCAACCAGTTGTATTTGTAAGATGCCGTATCTATGTTGTGGGTGATGTTGTGGTTGTAGTTGACATTGGCCATGACCTCAAGCCCTTCGACCCACAAGTTGCGTTTGCGGTATTCCAAAGAGGGGATGAACGAGAAGCCATGACGGTGTTTTTCTCCGAACACGACTTTCTGCAATACTCCGTTTTGTATTTCCTTATAAAAGTGGGTGTAGCTGAAGCCCAGCATCAGGCGGTCGGCCCATTTCTTGTCGGCCACCCCGATTTTGCCGCTCACGGCTTCGTTGTGGAAACGGTCGTTGAAACGTTTTATATGGTAAATCTTCGTCTTGTCGGTGTTCTCCGAAATGCCGTCGTCGCTGAATTCCGTAACGTAGTAATCAATGTAATAGTTGTTGTCCGAAAAATTCTGGAAAGCGTTGATTTCATACAGCAGGCCGTTCTTGAACGACTGGCCGAAGTTGACGAAAGATTTGTGGGTGTTGAACGAGCCGTAAGAATAAGAGGCATCGGCAAACCAACCGAGTTTCCTTTGGTTGGTGACGATATTGATGACCCCGCCCAAGGCATCGGTACCGAAACCGACGGGAACCACTCCGCGGTAGACCTCGATGCGTTCGGCGAAGTTCACCGGCAGGTTGTTCAGATTGAGGGCCGTTCCGGCTCCTTCCTGCGGTACGCCGTCGATAAAGACTTTGACGTGTTTGCCCGTAAAACCGTCGAGCATGAGTTGCATGTCCGAACCCATTCCGCCCGTCTCGCGCAGCTTGACGCCCGGAACGGTGGTCAGCACCTCGGCCAGGTTCTTGTTCAGTCCGGCCATGCTTTTCAAGTCTACGGCCACTGCGTTGAATGCCGATTTGTTGATGCGGCCCACGTGGCTGGCTTCCACTTTCACTTCGGCCAGTTCCATATCTTTCTGGTGCATTTTGATATTCAACTTCTGGCGTTCGCCGGCTTGGAGAGTGACGGTACGTTCCACCGTGGCGTATCCCATAGCCTTAAACACCAATGTGTGTTTTCCCGCGTCGACTTTCAAATGATAGATTCCTTTTTCATTGGGACGTGTTCCGATAGAAGTTCCTTTGACTTGTACGGTGGCAAAGTCCATGATTTCGTTAGAAGTGGAGATGACCTTGCCTGAGACCATGGCCTGTTTTTGGGCTTGTCCTGAAAGGTGGCCTATTCCCGTAATAAATGCCAATGTAAGGCTTAACAATCTGATTACCGTTTTCAATGTTTGATGAGTTTAGGAGGTTTGTTTTGCGAATGCAAAGATACGACTTGGAAAGCGTGTCTTGCAATCGTGTAAAGTCGGTAATTTGCCGGATTGGAAAATACTTATTTTTGGGTATTGTGGTGTTGCTTGATTGTTTTATAAGGTTATGTCAGCAGAGGAATGGACACATGGATACTTGAAAGTAAGTATATTGTGAAAAACGAACAAAAAGAGCGGGAATGTGTGGCCTCACATTCCCGCTCTTTGTTTATGCTTAGTTTCTGAACACCAATCCGTTTCCGTCCGCATCCACGATGATGGGTCTAGTCCGGTCGATGTGCTGTGCCAACATGGTCTTCGACAAGTCGTTCAGCAGGTAACGCTGGATGGCCCGTTTGACCGGACGGGCACCGAACTCGGGATCGTAACCCGCATCGGCCAGGAAGTCCAGGGCGGCATCGGTCAGTTGCAAGGCTACGCCGTTGCCCTCCAACATCTTGGTGATACCGTTGATTTGTAGGCGCACCACCTGTTTGATTTGCTCCTGCGTGAGCGGCAAGAACATGATGGTCTCGTCGATACGGTTCAGGAACTCCGGACGGATGGTCTTCTTCAGCATGCCGAGCACCTCTTTTTTCGTCTCCTCGATGAGGGCTTCACGGGCTTGTGCGCCGGTCTCCGGTGCCAGTTTCTCGAACTGGCTCTGGATGTAACCGCTCCCCAGGTTGCTCGTCATGATGATGATGGTGTTCTTGAAATTCACCACGCGTCCCTTATTGTCGGTCAGACGGCCGTCGTCGAGCACTTGCAAGAGGATGTTGAATACGTCCGGGTGTGCCTTTTCTATCTCGTCGAACAAAACCACCGAATAAGGTTTGCGGCGTACGGCTTCCGTGAGTTGTCCGCCCTCGTCGTACCCTACGTATCCCGGAGGCGCACCGATCAACCGGCTCACGCTGAATTTCTCTTGGTATTCCGACATGTCGATACGCGTCATCAGCGTCTCGTCGTCGAAGAGGTATTCGGCCAAAGCCTTGGCCAGTTCGGTCTTGCCTACACCGGTCGTTCCCAAGAAGATGAACGAGCCGATGGGGCGTTTCGGGTCTTGCAGTCCCGCACGGCTGCGCCGCACGGCATCGCTCACGGCCTGTATGGCCTCGTCCTGCCCGATGACCCGTTTGTGGAGTTCCTCTTCCAGATGGAGCAACTTCTCGCGTTCGCTTTGCAGCATCTTGCTCACGGGAATGCCCGTCCAACGGCTTACCACGTCGGCGATGTCTTCCGAGGTCACTTCCTCTTTAATCATCGCGTCTCCGCCCTGCGTGTCCTTCAACTGGTCTTGTATCCGGTTGATTTCGTCCTCCAATGCCTTGAGCTTGCCGTAGCGGATTTCGGCCACCTTGCCATAGTCGCCCTCGCGTTCGGCCCGTTCGGCTTCGAACTTCAACTGCTCGATCTGCTGTTTGTTCTGCTGGATTTTGTTCACCAGTCCGCGTTCAGCTTCCCATTTGGCCTTGTAGCTGCTTTCCTGTTCTTTCAGTTCGGCAATCTCCTTGCTCAGTTGTTCCAACTTGGGCTGGTCGTTTTCCCGTTTGATGGCCTCGCGTTCGATTTCCAACTGTTTCAACCTGCGTTCGATTTCGTCCAGTTCTTCCGGTACGGAGTCACGTTCCATACGAAGTTTGGCTGCCGCCTCGTCCATCAGGTCGATGGCCTTGTCCGGGAGGAAACGGTCGGTGATATAGCGGTTGGAAAGTTCCACGGCGGCGATGATGGCATCGTCTTGGATACGTACCTTGTGGTGGTTCTCATATCTTTCCTTCAGTCCCCTCAGGATGGAAATGGTGCTGAGCGTGTCCGGCTCGTTGACCATGACCGTCTGGAAACGGCGTTCCAATGCCTTGTCCTTCTCGAAGTACTTCTGGTATTCGTCCAACGTGGTGGCACCGATACTCCGCAACTCGCCCCGTGCCAAGGCAGGCTTCAGGATGTTGGCGGCATCCATGGCACCCTCGCCCTTTCCTGCGCCCACCAACGTGTGGATTTCGTCGATGAAGAGGATGATGCGCCCTTCGCTTTTCGTCACTTCGTTGATGACGGATTTCAGACGTTCCTCAAACTCTCCTTTGTATTTGGCACCGGCGATCAGCGCACCCATGTCGAGGGAGTAGAGCTGTTTGTCTTTCAGGTTTTCCGGCACGTCGCCCCGCAGGATACGATGGGCCAGTCCTTCCACGATGGCCGTTTTACCCGTACCCGGTTCGCCGATTAATATGGGGTTGTTCTTCGTACGTCGGCTCAGGATTTGCAGCACGCGCCGTATCTCTTCATCCCGTCCGATGACCGGGTCGAGCTTTCCGCTCCGCGCTTCTTCGATGAGATTCTTGGCATACTTATTGAGCGCCTGATAAGTGTCTTCACTGTTTTGAGAAGTCACTTTTTCCCCTTTTCGCAGTTCGTTGACGGCAGATGCCAGTTCCTTTTCGGTGATGCCTGCGTCCTTCAGTATTCTGGAGGCCGTGCTTTTCACGTTCAGCAAAGCCAGAAGCATCGGTTCGAGCGAGACGAACTCGTCTCCGCCCTTGGAAGCGTAATCCTGTGCCCGTGTCAGCACTTCATTGCTTTCGCGGCTCAGGTAAGGTTCGCCCCCCTGGACCTTTGGCAGCGAAGCAATCTGGCTTTCCAGTACCTGTTCGATTTGCCGGCTGTTGACTCCTAATTTCTGAAAGAGGAAATTCGTGACATTTTCTCCCACTTTGAGGATACCGGCCAACAAGTGTTCCGGTTCGATGGCTTGCTGTCCCCTTGCCTGTACAAGGTTGACGGCTTCCTGAATGGCCTCTTGAGCCTTGATGGTAAATTTGTCAAAAGTCATGGTTGTTTCCTTTCTATATTTAATTGTTTATTTTTCTGTTTCCCAACGTGGCGTTGTCGAGCCACACTTATCTCGTATCAAAATGTTTGCCATAATGCATAGACTGACAAAATGTCATGAAAGATGAAAAAATGGCAGGCGAAACGCTTCGCGGGCTGACGGAATCGGCAGATGTGGTTTCATAAAAGAGACAAGCCCCTTTGTCAAAAAGTCAAATCGGCCTTCATGAGAATCCGTTATTTGCGTCCTTGTCCGGGTGGCTTCGGAAATACGCGATTTTCGCAGGGGTGGCGGAGAAGCTGTTTGTCAGCTACAGGAGGCTTACCGGTAACATCCGGAAAGCCGGGTGGCAAGGTTCTGCGCAGGAGAGTGGAGGAGGTGGTAGCACAAACCGGACGGACGTGGCATTTTGATATCCGTTTTTTACAGGTGGAAATGTTTCAAATAGAATGAAATCGAACCGGAAAAAGCTTTTTCTCACGTCGTTTTCAGGTGCTTTCCGCTTCCATGTACGGACATTTCCCGTACGACATGCGGAGAAAAAAAATGTTTTTTCAGCCGAATGGAAAATCAATCTCTTGAGATTGAAACGCGTTTAGGCTTAAAAAGATAAAAAAACGAACTTCAAGTGTGAAAAAATGTGTCTGGAAACGTCCCGAAAACGTCTGGAACCATGATCTATAAAGGTTTTACCGCTGTACCGTATTGTCTTTTTGCTGTCATTTTGAAAGCAAAAAGGCAGAGTGGGGCACAAGAAAACTTCGTTTTCGTTTGCCTCTGCACCCGCCTTTGTTTATCTTTGTTTCACGAAGATAGGATGCGGCTCGGCAGTCTTTCACTCAAAAGCAAGCTTTTGGCTTGGAACTGCGCTCGCCTTTCGCTATCTTTGTAAACGGAAAACAGACTACATAAAATGGAAAAAACGAAATGGAGTGAGAATGTCATTCTGGTGGATGCGGATTACGTGGATGCCGTGGCGTTCAATTTAATCGTGAATTTCGAGCGGATGCTGAACCGTCCGATTCCTAAAGCCGACTTGGCGCAATGGTTGGTTTGCGCGGCTTTGGACGGGGGAGTCGGCGAGGGGAAGAACGACATACAGGTCGTGTTGATTCACGGCAAGGGGCGGAAAGCCTTGGACAACTTCACGCCCTCGGACTTCGAGGCCGAGCTTGACGGCAAGGCGTTCTGCGACGGGCATTTGGGGGAGTTCAAATTGAGTTCCGTACAGGTGGAGAACTTGGTGGACGGAGATGCCCTCTATTTGCAGTCGCTTGAGGCGTTGGCCGACGAGAAAGGTATCAAACGACTGGTCATCGTGCCGGACGTGGAGAAATACGGTCTTCGAGTACGCGAGATTTTGGGCCGGGCCGAGGGCAAGGACATCACGTTGCTGGCCATGGAACCCCAGGCCGGGAGAGGGTTCCGTCAGGAGATCCTCGGTTATTCGTTGATGAATGCGTTGGGCATCAGAGGGGACGAAATTTGCGATTAAGCGAGAACAGACCGAACTTGTTCGAGTCTGCCGAGCGTGGGCAAATTATCTAATTCAAATAAAAATCAAAAAAACAGGCTTTTTCTTTGCTTCTTGGAAAAAGTCATTAACTTTGCATCCTATACATATTTAATTATAATACCGAATTCAAAAAATGGGAAAAGTTTTAATTATCGGTGCCGGCGGTGTGGCCACGGTAGCAGCGCACAAAGTGGCCCAGCATCCGGAAGTGTTTGACGAAATCATGATTGCCAGCCGTACGAAGGCCAAATGCGACGCCATCGTGAAGGCCATCGGGAACCCGTCTATCCAAACGGCAAAGGTGGATGCCGACAACGTGGAAGAGTTGGTGGAACTGCTGAACGGTTACAAGCCGGACATGGTGATGAACCTGGCCTTGCCTTATCAGGACTTGACCATTATGGAAGCTTGCCTGCAAACCGGGTGCAATTATCTGGATACGGCAAATTACGAGCCGAAGGACGTGGCTCATTTTGAATACAGTTGGCAGTGGGCCTACAAGAAACGTTTCGAGGAGGCCGGACTGACCGCCATCTTAGGGTGCGGTTTCGACCCGGGCGTTTCCGGCGTGTATACGGCATACGCGGCCAAACATTATTTCGACGAAATCCATTACCTGGACATCGTGGACTGCAATGCGGGGAACCATCATAAGGCTTTTGCCACAAACTTCAATCCGGAAATCAACATCCGCGAAATCACGCAGAACGGGCGTTATTACGAGAACGGACAGTGGGTGGAGACGAAGCCCATGGAAATCCATAAGGACCTGACGTATCCGAACATCGGTCCGCGCGACTCTTATTTGTTGTTCCACGAAGAACTCGAATCGTTGGTGAAAAACTTCCCGACCATCAAGCGTGCCCGTTTCTGGATGACTTTCGGGCAGGAATACCTTACGCATCTGCGCGTGATTCAGAATATCGGTATGGCACGCATAGACGAGGTGGATTACAATGGGGTGAAAATCGTTCCGTTGCAGTTTCTCAAGGCCGTGTTGCCCAACCCGCAGGATTTGGGTGAAAACTATGAAGGCGAGACCAGTATCGGTTGCCGTATCCGTGGGGTGAAGGACGGAAAAGAACTGACTTATTACGTGTACAATAATTGCAGCCATCATGCCGCTTATCTGGAGACCGGCATGCAGGGGGTTAGCTATACGACGGGCGTGCCGGCCATGATCGGGGCCATGATGTTCCTGAAAGGTATCTGGAAGAAGCCCGGTGTGTGGAATGTGGAAGAGTTCGACCCGGATCCGTTCATGGAGGAGTTGAACAAGGACGGGCTTCCGTGGCACGAAGTGTTCAACGGCGACCTTGAACTTTAATCCTGCATTTCCCGGAAGGCATCCCTTGCCGGGGTGCTGTGGGGAGGTGGAACATAGATGATTTGATTATAAAAAAGAATATGGCAAAGAAAGAAGAAGAAGCAGTCTTGTTTGCGGGGCCGAATACGGAAAAGCTGAAGGCCTTGCAGGCTGCAATGGACAAGATAGAGAAGAACTTCGGAAAGGGTTCTATCATGAAACTGGGCGATGACCACGTGGAACAAGTGGATGTGATTCCTACGGGATCCATCGCGTTGAATGCCGCTTTGGGCGTGGGGGGATACCCTCGCGGACGTATCATAGAGATTTACGGTCCGGAAAGTTCCGGTAAAACGACCTTGGCCATCCATGCCATCGCCGAGGCGCAGAAAGCCGGCGGGATAGCCGCGTTTATCGATGCGGAACACGCCTTCGACCGCTTTTATGCCGCCAAGTTGGGCGTGGACGTGGACAATTTGTGGATTTCACAGCCGGACAACGGGGAGCAGGCATTGGAAATAGCCGACCAGTTGATTCGTTCGTCGGCCATTGACATTATCGTGATAGACTCCGTGGCAGCCTTGACGCCGAAGGCCGAGATCGAGGGTGACATGGGGGACAACAAGGTCGGCCTGCAGGCCCGCTTGATGAGCCAGGCCTTGCGCAAACTGACCTCCACGATCAACAAGACGAACACCACTTGTATTTTCATCAACCAGTTGCGTGAGAAAATCGGCGTGATGTTCGGTAATCCGGAGACGACGACCGGCGGTAACGCTTTGAAGTTTTATGCCAGCGTACGCTTGGACATCCGCCGTGTGACGAGCATCAAGGACGGCGACGAGGTGATTGGAAACCAAGTGCGCGTGAAAGTGGTGAAAAACAAGGTGGCACCTCCTTTCCGTAAGGCTGAATTTGAAATCACTTTCGGAGAAGGCATTTCCAAAATCGGCGAAATCGTGGACTTGGGTACGGAACTGGGCATTCTGAAGAAGAGCGGTTCGTGGTACAGTTACAACGACACGAAGATAGGGCAGGGACGGGATGCCGTGAAAAAGATGTTGAAAGATAACCCCGAACTCTGTGACGAAGTGGAAGGACTGATTGCGGCAGCCTTGCAGGATGCCAATTCCAATCCGTGACAATATCCCTTTTTATGAACGAAAAGAATGGCCGTAGGGCTGTTCTTTTCCGTTTATTTGTAAGACAACCCTAACCAAATTTTTAATAACATGAGAGTATTACGAACTTTATTTTTATTGATGAGTGTGGCTTCGTGTCCTGTTGTCATGTCGGGAAAAGCCGCAAAAACAGCTAAATTCCATGTGGATGAGGTGAGTATGATGATTGGTACGGACGGTAGCCATGAGACGGAATACGGGGGGACGACTCCGGCCGTGGGCACGCCGTTTGCCATGACCCAATGGTGTGCGGCGACCCGTATTAACGGCATATCCCGTACGATGTATCGCCATTGCGATTCGGTCTTAATCGGTTTTATGGGCACGCACCAACCGGCCATCTGGATGGGGGATTACGGGTTCATGACCCTGATGCCCCAAAGTGGGGAACTGAAGATTAAGGCGAAGGACAGGCAAGTACGTCTGGACCGTGGGAAAGAAGTGGCTAAGCCTTATTATTACAAGGTGTCATACGCTTCGGGAAAACATGGCGGTTCGGAGATTACCACGGAAATGACGGCGACTTCACGTGCGTCTTTCTTCCATGTCACATACCCAAAGGATGAAAAAGCCTTGCTTTATTTGGAGGCCGGAAGGGAAAACGAAGGAGGCTTCATACGCATCTATCCCGACAAGCGTGAGGTGCATATATATAATAAGGAAAGGCATGATGCCCATTTGGGGCCGGCCTTGCCGGGGTTCAAGGGATATTATGTGTTGAAGTTCTCCCAAGATTTTGCCGATTACGGTACATGGCGCGACGGGGCGGTCAGCGGAAAGTCTGTACAGGCGGAAGGTGGTTCTGTAGGCGGATATGTCGAGTTTCCTGCGGGGACGACGTGGGTTGATGTGCGTATCGGCAGTTCTTTTATCGACTTCGAGCAAGCTGCGGTGAACCTGTCGAAAGAGATTCCGGCCAGGTCTTCGTTTGCATCCGTGACGAAAAAAGTGAAAAAGGAATGGGAGGAAAAGCTTTCCAAGATAGACTTGGAGGGGGCGAGCGAAGAAGACCGTACGATATTCTATACGGCATTTTTCCGTACCTTGCAGTATCCTCGGGAGTTTTCGGAATATGGCCGTTATTACAGTCCGTTTGACGATAAGGTGCATCAGGGCGTTTCCTATAATGCTTATTCTTTGTGGGATACTTTCAGGGCTGAACATCCTTGGCTGCAAATCATGGCGCCCGAACGGGTGGACGACATGGTTACGGCATTGGTACAAATGTATGAAGAGGGCGGTTGGATACCCAAATGGCCGAATCCTACCTATACGAATATCATGATCGGCACGCATGCGGACGCTGTGATAGCGGACGCTTACGTCAATGGCTTCCGCGATTATGACGTGGAGAAGGCGTATGAAGCGATTCGTAAGGATGCCTACGTGCCTCCTACGGGTGACGATAAGTCGCGTTGGGGTGACCGCGAATGGTGGAACGGGGGATATGAAGCACGGGGCGGATTGACCAATTATCTGAAAAACGGGTATGTGGCCGATGACAAGACCAATGAATCCGTGGCCCGTACGTTGGAGTTCGCTTTAAGCGACTATTGCATTGCCCAAATGGCAAAGGCTTTGGGAAAAACGGCTGATTATGAAGATTTAATGAGAAGGGCAAAGAATTACCGCTATTTGTATAATCCGAAAACGAAACTTTTCCAAGCGCGTAATGCCGATGGCAGTTGGGCCGGGGAGCATTCAGGGTTTACCGAAGGGGCCAACTGGACTTATCAATTTTGTGTCATGCAGGATGTGCAGGGGCTGATAGATTTGATGGGGGGGGACGAGTCTTTTGCCGCAGCGCTCGATAACGTGTTCGACAACGGGCATTACCGGCATGACAATGAGCCTGGCCACCATTATGTGTATCTATATAACTATTGCGGTCGTTTCGACAAGGCGCAAGAACGTATTCCGGAAATCTTGGACACTCATTACAGGAACGGGGCGGACGGGTTGTCGGGAAATGACGACTGCGGACAGATGTCCGCTTGGTATCTGTTCAGTTCGTTGGGCTTTTATCCGGTGACTCCGGCATCGGGAGAATATGCGTTGGGGATTCCGAGGTTCCCGTCGGCCCGTGTGGAACTGCCGCAAGGCAAGGTGTTGACAGTTCGTGCCGAAGGGCTGAAAGAACATAAGCATCTGCCGGTTATTCTTTTTAACGGAAAGAAACTGGATGCGCCTTTTATTGACATCCGTGACTTGATGAAAGGCGGAGTTTTGGAGTTTAAAGCCGAGTGAAAAAGCCGTGAAGGACTGAAGGGCGGGTTTCAGAAATTGAATCCCGCCCTTATGTATCCGGAAGCTTTGGCGCGGTCGCTGTAGCATATAGTAAAACCGACAGGGCCGATGAAAGTGCGTAGGTCATACTTTACGGCTCCACCGAAGATGTGATATCCCGACAGGTCGTTGTCGTTGAAGCTGTTTTTGAAAAAATGCATCCAGTCATCCGATGTGGCGGCGATGTTGAATATACCACTGACGTAATGCTTCCCTCCGATGCGTTGACGGGCTTCTATTCCCGCCACGACCAAAGAACGATGGGGCATCTCGAAATGGTTGATGCCGTAAAATGGTATTTGTTGACTGAAGTATTTGCCTCTTTCTTGTCCACCGAGCGTGTTCATTTCGGCAACGGTGTTTTCTGTCGTCAGATAGCGTCCTTCTATCCGGGGCATTAAAGTGAAGCGTGAGTTGAAAGAGAATGCGGCGTTCCAATGTATTCCCGCTGTGTGGAAGGCTTTGTTCCCGTTTAATGGTATGGCATAGTAATATGCCATTTCCAATTCGGAACCTTTTGTCGGGAAGTAATTGTCGTCCAATGTATTGACGGCATATTGCGTGCCGAACTTCAGGTAGCTTTCTTTGGTGATATCTGTCGGCGAGTTGTCCTCGAAGCGATAGAGGAAGGAGCCGTAGTTGTAGAGTTGGTAAATTCCTCCCAATTTGAGACGTACGTTTTTCCAACTTTTGGTGAATCCGACTTCTCCGAAATGATGATTGAAGCTGATGCCGTATGTCCGTTCTCCTTTCTCATAGATGTTAAAATCGTTATAGGTATAACGGTAGCCTGTGGTAAGGTTCCATTCCCTGCCTAAGTCGAGATTGTAATGTGCGTCGCCATAAGTTTGCTTTCCTAAACGTAAAGTCAGGTTGACGTGGTGGTTCCTTTTTTTCCCGAGCTGCATTTGTCCGTTGAACAGCAAGGCGGCCAGTTCTTCGTTGTCGAACCTAAGTCCAAGGTTGATGGAATTTCTGGGTGCGTCGCCTATCAGGATCTTTAAGCTCCCTGCATAGCGCGCTTCGATATTTCCCGGGCGGTGCATGTAGAAGAAAGGAGGTGTGGGACGGCTCACGATGGAGTCGTCGGGAGAGAAGCGGCTGCCTATAGCCTGTAAGGTGTCTATTTGTGAACGGGCTGCTTGTGCTCCACGTCCCATCAGGGAGTCTATGGCGGTTGTGTTGAAACTGGCTGTGTTGTATCCTTTTACATTGACCTTGATATAGACGTCTGAAAGAGCTATGTTTTGTTCCCAACGGTCTTTCCTTTGCAAGTCGATGAGTTGGTTGAGTTGCGCGAAGATATTGTTTTGAAGTTCTTCTGCATTTTTCATCGGATCCTGTACATCCACTCCTATGACTATGTCTGCTCCCATTTGTCGTGCCACATCTACCGGATAATTGTTGATGATGCCACCGTCAATGAGAAGTTTGCCGTTCATGGATATCGGGGCAAAAGCACCGGGAATGGACATGCTGGCACGTATGGCGATGGGCAGTACACCGTTTCGGAATACGATCTCTTCGCCCGTCACCAAATCTTGGGAAATACAGGCAAACGGGACAGGCATTTTTTGAAAATCGATGGAGTCGTGGTATCCTTCGGTGAGTTGCCATAACATACGCCCGATGTTTCTTCCTTTGATGACCCCTCCGCTGATTAAGTCTTGCGGTTTTTCAAAGAAGGGGACGGAGAGGATGTATTGTGAATTTTGTTCCCGGGCCTGTAAGTTAAGCGCATTGCGATAAGCTTTGTCGCTAAGCAATGTGTTCCAGTCTTGTGCCATGAAGATGCTGTCGAGTTGTTCGGTCGTATATCCTATGGCATATAACCCGCCAATGATACTGCCCATGCTCGTACCTACAATCATGTCGATGGGGACTCCTGCTTCTTCAATTACTTTCAGTGCCCCGATGTGTGCCGTACCTTTTGCACCACCTCCGCTTAGTACTACGGCTACCCGTGGGCGTGCCATAGAAATATGGAATACCAATAAGGTGCAAAGAAATAATAGAAGTCGTGCTATTTTCGTCATACATTTTAAATTTTTTCAGCCATTTTGGCAGTTTTCAGGTCTGACTGTCGCAGATGGGCTTGTCCGAGAACAAAGATAGCGGAAAAACTCTCTCTTGATTCCGATAAATCTTTTTTTATAGTTTTTTCTGCTTCATGAGATAGTTTGGCACGCGGTTTGTTTTTATAACAGTGCGTTGCTTTTGTAAGAGGCGGACGCAAGAAATACATTCAATTTAGATTAATAATAAAAAAGTAGATATATTATGGGAAAGATTATTGGAATTGACTTGGGAACTACAAACTCTTGTGTTTCCGTATTTGAAGGTAACGAACCGGTAGTAATCGCTAACAACGAAGGCAAGCGTACGACTCCTTCTATCGTGGCGTTTAAAAACGGCGAACGCTTGGTGGGTGATCCGGCCAAACGTCAGGCGATTACGAATCCGAAGAATACCATTTTCTCTATCAAACGTTTCATGGGTGAGACCTATGATCAGGTACAGAAGGAAATCTCGCGTGTTCCTTATTCAGTAGTAAGAGGAGATAACAACACGCCTCGTGTGGATATTGAGGGTCGTCTCTATACTCCTCAGGAAATCTCTGCCATGGTTCTCCAGAAGATGAAGAAGACGGCTGAGGATTATCTGGGTCAGGAAGTGACGGAAGCAGTGATTACCGTGCCGGCTTATTTTTCCGATTCTCAGCGTCAGGCGACGAAAGAGGCCGGACAGATTGCCGGTTTGGAAGTGAAACGTATTGTGAATGAACCGACGGCTGCGGCTTTGGCTTACGGTGTGGATAAGTCCAATAAGGACATGAAGATTGCTGTCTTCGATTTGGGGGGCGGTACATTTGATATTTCCATACTGGAGTTTGGTAGCGGTGTATTCGAGGTGCTTTCTACCAATGGTGATACTCACCTCGGAGGTGATGATTTCGACCAAGTGATTATCGACTGGTTGGCTGCTGACTTCAAGGCAGAAGAAGGAGTAGATTTGAAACAAGACCCGATGGCATTGCAACGTTTGAAAGAAGCTGCCGAGAAAGCCAAGATTGAATTGTCTTCGTCTACGACTACGGAAATCAATTTGCCTTATATCACGGCTGTAGGCGGTGTACCCAAGCACTTGGTGAAGACTTTGACGCGTGCTAAGTTCGAGCAGTTGGCTGATAATTTGATTCAGGCTTGTAAGGTGCCGTGCCAGAAGGCAATGCAGGATGCCGGTTTGAGTAATTCAGACATTGACGAAGTAATTCTTGTCGGAGGTTCGAGCCGTATTCCGGCCATCCAGAAGTTAGTAGAAGATTTCTTCGGCAAGGCTCCGTCTAAAGGTGTAAATCCAGATGAGGTCGTAGCGGTAGGTGCTTCTATCCAAGGGGCTATCCTGAATAAGGAAGCCGGAGTGGGCGACATCGTATTGTTGGATGTGACGCCGTTGTCTATGGGTATTGAGACGATGGGTGGCGTAATGACGAAGTTGATTGAAGCCAATACGACAATCCCGTGCAACAAGAGCGAAGTCTTCAGCACGGCTGCCGACAATCAGACGGAAGTGACTATTCATGTATTGCAGGGAGAACGTCCGATGGCCGCTCAGAATAAGTCTATCGGTCAGTTTAATTTGACCGGCATTGCGCCTGCTCGTCGTGGAGTTCCTCAAATAGAGGTGACTTTCGACATCGATGCCAATGGTATTTTGAAAGTGTCTGCCAAGGATAAGGCTACCGGTAAGGAACAGGCTATCCGTATCGAAGCTTCTTCTGGTTTGAGCAAAGACGAAATAGACCGTATGAAAGCTGAGGCTGAGGCTAATGCAGATGCCGACAAGAAAGAGCGTGAAAGAGTAGACAAGATGAATCAGGCTGACTCTATGATTTTCCAGACTGAGAACCAGTTGAAAGAGTTGGGTGATAAGATTCCGGCTGACAAGAAACCTGCTATCGAAGGAGCTTTGCAGAAATTGAAAGATGCCCACAAGGCGGGTGATGTTGCCGCCATCGATGCTGCTATTGCCGAAATGAATGCAGCATGGCAGGCTGCCAGTGCACAGATGTACCAGGGTGGTGCACAGCCTGGAGCCGGTGCACAGCAGAATGCCGGAGGGCAGAGTAATGCCAACGCTGGAAACTCTTCTTCTGATGATACTATTCAAGATGCAGATTTTGAGGAAGTGAAGTAATTACATTAGGTGTTAGTTAATAGATGCGGACTCCCTCCATCAACTTCCAAAAGTTGATGGAGGGAGTCCTTTTGTTTGTATACTTTTATTTGAGTAGAGAGGCCGGATATTTCAAGTCTTACTTACCCTTTTCTAAGATAAGTTTTAATGAGGGATTCGAGTCTCTTCCGGGGGAATTCGGGGTGTACGAAGCATCGTTTGCATGTTTGGTAGAGGGCATGCAATAACAAATATAGGGGGCTGATGATTGCGACAAGAACCCATAATACTGCATTTAGGAACAATAATAAGAAGGCATACAAGCGTTGCATCTTTGTGAAGTTGGAAAATATAATACTGGATTATGCTTGCAAAAGTATGTTTTTTTTCGTACCTTTCGAAATATAACCATATAAAATATTGAAAAGATGAGGAATGTGAATAAAATAATAAAGGGGATGGTTTTCGGGCTTGCCGTTACGGCGGTTGGGCTGTGTGTTCCGCATACTGCTGAGGCATGTACGGGAATTACGTTGAAGTCGCAGGACGGCGCCACTGTCTTGGCTCGTACCATAGAGTGGGGCGGCAGCTACCTGAACAGCCGTTATGTGGTTGTTCCTCGGGGGTATGTGCAACAATCATACGTGCCTGGAGGACAAAAAAACGGATTGAAATTTACGGCGGCATACGGTTATGTAGGGATAGCCGTGGAGTTGGAGGATTTTGTGGCCGATGGACTGAATGAGGCCGGACTGGCTGCCGGTTTGTTTTACTTCCCTCACTACGGTAGTTATGAAGCGTACGATGAGGGGCAACGTGAGAGTACATTGTCCGATTTGCAACTTGTACCTTGGATGTTGTCTCGGTTCAAGACGGTGGATGAGGTAAAAGAGGCGCTTGGAAAAGTACATGTAGTGTCATCCGACCCACGTGCTTCTACAGTCCATTGGCGTATTGCGGACGCTTCGGGACGACAGGTCGTGTTAGAGATTGTGGGCGGCATTCCTCATTTTTATGAAAATGAATTAGGCGTGCTTACCAACTCTCCAGGTTTTGAATGGCAGATGACGAACCTGAACAATTATGTAAACCTGTATGCCGGAGGGGCAGAGGCCAAACCGTTTGGCAAGGTGAAACTTGCAGCTTTTGGCGCGGGCAGCGGCTTTTTAGGGATTCCCGGCGACGTGACGCCTCCGTCCCGTTTTGTGCGTGCGGCTTTCTATCAGACTTCTTCTCCCATGCAGGCTACGGCGCGGAAGACGGTGCTGCAGGCTTTCCAGATATTGAATAATTTCGACATTCCTGTAGGGATTGAATTTGCAGATGCCAAGGTGCCGGTGGATATTCCGAGTGCCACGCAGTGGACTTCAGCCACGGATATGACAGGTTTGGTGTTTTATTACCGCACCATGTACAACAGCGAGATCCGAAGTATCGACTTGAAGGCCATAGATTTTGCCCGTGTAAAGTACCGTTCTGTTGCGATAGACGATGTGAAAGAACAACCGATTGTTCCAGTTATATTGAATTAGTGGTGGAAAAGTTGTACTTTTGCAAGGAAATAAAGACGATGGCGAATGAAAATAGGAATTATTGCAGCGATGGCTTCCGAACGCGAACAGTTGGCCCGGTTGGTCAAGGGAATGCGTACGGAACAGCATGGACTTTTTGAGTATACCGTAGGACGGTTGGGCGGGAACACCTTATATATCATGGAGTGTGGTATTGGGAAAGTGAACGCAGCCGTTGGTGCGTCCGAACTGATGGCCCACATGCAGCCGGATGTGGTGGTGAGTACGGGAGTGGCCGGAGGCATCGACGAAAAAGCCGGGGTGATGGAAGTCGTGGCAGCCTCGGAAGTCGTTTATCACGATGTGTGGTGTGGTAACGGGAACGAGGTCGGACAAATACAAGATATGCCGGCCAGGTTTGTTTGTGACGGGCGTTTGCTTTCCGTAGCTGTTTCTTTAGATGCTTCCGTACCCGTGCATGCCGGGTTGATTTGTACCGGTGACAAGTTCATTACGGAACGCGCTGAGTTGGATGCCATAAAGGCCGAATTCCCGGAGGGATTGGCCGTAGACATGGAATCGGCTGCCATAGCGCAGGTTTGCCACCTCTACCGCGTGCCTTTCATCAGTTTCCGGATTATCAGCGACACGCCGGGAGCCGATGCGCACTGGCAGCAGTACGAGAATTTTTGGGAAACGATGGCCGACCGATCTTTCGGGGTAGTACGTACCTTCTTGGAGGGTTTGCCTTCTTCTTTGTCTTAATTCGAAAAAACATATAAATCCAATGAAGAAAATTCCAAGTTTTACGATTGACCACATTCACTTGTTGCGGGGCATTTACGTCTCTCGTAAAGATGAAGTGGGAGGTGAGACAGTGACCACGTTTGATGTCCGCATGAAAGAACCCAACCGTGAGCCGGCTTTGGGGCAAGGTGCGTTGCATACGATAGAACATCTGGCGGCCACGTTCCTGCGCAATCATCCGGTATGGTCCGATAAGATTGTATATTGGGGGCCGATGGGGTGCCTGACGGGAAATTACCTGCTGATGAAAGGGGACTTGCAGTCGGAGGATATTGTGGAACTGATGAAAGAAACGTTCCGTTTCATTGCGGAATATGAAGGGGAAGTTCCCGGGGCAACCCCGCGCGACTGCGGCAATTATTTGTTGCAGGACTTGCCGATGGCTAAATGGGAGTCTGCCAAATACCTCCATGAAGTGCTGGAACAGATGACGGACGCCAATTTGCATTATCCGTCGCAGGAAGGTTGAACCGTGCGCGGGCAGAGACGGAATTTCGTTTCGTAGGAGTGGACGGTAGATATTTTTTCAGGAACTTGAAGGGGATGGCTTTGCGAGAGGCCATCTCCTTTTTTAGAAACTGTTTCATTTGCCCAACGGTTGTATCTTCCGTCTTAATGCCTTGGAGATTTCCAGAAACATGTATTGCCGTGGGAGCGTGTGGATACGTGCGCTGTCGGCCGAGTATTTACGACGGGCATACTCTTTGGATTTCTCGAAAGTGAGCCGCGACATTTCCTCCTGCGACTTGCCTTCGGAAGTGGAATCCAGTTTTTCTTCGGGGAAAAAATCATCCAGGTCTATATCTCCGATCATCGTAGTCTCCAGAAAATTAGCCTGGTTATGACTGCGGTCGGTGTAATACCCAACATACATGTGCCCCGGAATACGCACCAATATCGGGTCGATGTTGATGGCGCGGAGCAGGGAGGCGAACAATACGCTGCCGTCCACGCAGTTGATTTGCGAAGAAGCCAAGGCGTCTTCCAACGTCCGTACGCGTTGGGAATAGACCACGTTGCTCGAAAGACTGCTGTATGAAATCGAACTGTAACGGAACTTGCGCCGTTGCAGCACGTTCCATAGGGCATAAACCTGCTTGTCCACGTAGTCTTTACGCTTGTTCTGATAGCCCATGAAACGGTTGACGATACGTGTGTTCAGGGCTTCCCGCAGGATTTTGTCTATCAACGGACTATCCTCGTTCACGTATGCGGCAAACAGGACGCCTGTATTGTGGAAGCGGTTCTTCTTGTCATTGTAGCCGATGAGGCATTCATTGATGCTGCGCACGGAGAACGTGCGTACGCGTTGGCTTGCCTCCCGGTCTTTGATTTGTACTTCCACCGACACGGTGATGGGTTCGGCCTGTGTGTTGTTGCGTAAAGCGTCGTAGTTCCAAAGAATGTCGGGATACACCGTGTAAGCCTTTCCTTCCTCGGGAAGGATGAATTCCGATACGGAACGCTTGAAAAACGGTGTTTCTGCCACCTCTACATGCAGGCGGGCGTCTTTTACGGGACTTGTGATTTGTATCGAGATTCCCGATTTGGGATTGCCCAACGCGCCTTTTTCCGTGGGGGCTACGATGAGGGTGTCCGTAGTGGCTGTGGAAAGAATCAGGGATGGGAAGATGTTTCCCCCTAATTCGTCATTCAGTTCAAACGTGGTGGAGGGGAAGATTTTGTCACGCAGGTGGAAGAAAGCCACCGTAAGTCCCCCGGCCAGAACCAGGAGGGCCAGAATCCATATTATGCGTTGGGTTGCGCCACGGCTTATTTTAATGACTATCATGTCTTCACCTCCTTTTTTGTCTGTTGTCAGCCTCGTGTCGGATTTATTCTCCCGTTTCCGTAGAGTCTGTGGCTACCACCGTGTCCAAGACTTCATCTTTCGTTATTTGGTAACTGCCGTCGGGCGAGATGGTAATGGACAACGGGATGTAGATGTCCGAAGCCGGGTAGCTGACACTGGCAGCGAAGCGCAGGTTGTTGCCGTCCACTTTGTCGAAAGCCATTCCTTCCAAGATGGCATGGGATATGAAGCCTTTTTCCATATAGTTTCTGAAGTGGTTTTTGGTAAAGGCTTTATTGAAGATTTCTTTTCCTTCGCGGTTCACGCGCAACCGGATATAGTTGTCGGCATAGCGTTCGCCGCCGTCCCCCGCCACTAACGGAAGCGTGTCGTTTACCTCCCGTACGATGTCGTACGTATATCGCGTTTGTCCGACTTTGACTTCTGCGCTGTAATGATAGTCTTTCATTTCCTGCACGGAATTTGTCGTGTCCGGTTTTTCATATTCACTGTATCCGCTGGTGGTTTGCGGGTTATTTCCACCGCAACTGTAGCACAGCAATACGGTGCATGCCATACATAGGAATTTGAAATGTGTCTGCATTTTCTTCTTTTTCTCAACCGTTTCACAAAGGAACAAAAAAAAGGCGAGTTGGACAAGCTTGTCTGTTATATTTTTAGGTCTTCTTTTGTTGCCTGTTATTCCATAAATGCCTATCTTTGAAGCCCCCAAGCATTTGCAATGAAAATAACGTTCTGTTTTGTCATAGTTTTGTGCCTGTCTCTTTTGTCGGCTTGTCGCGGGAAAGAGACGAAAGCAGAGGCCGTCCGGGTCGATACGCTCTCCTTGGTTATGCAGGTAAAGGAGTGTGCCCGTCTGTATACGGCCGAATATGAAGTGCATAAATTAGTTTTGAAGGATGACCCGTTGCGGGTGAAAGGGAATCTCTTTCAGCGGACGTTCGATGTAAAAGTGCCTATCGGCGAACGCAAGGTCATGATACCTCTCGATGTAACCCTGAAAGCTTACATTGACTTCACGGGGTTCGGCGAGAAGAATGTGTTGCGTTCGGGCGACCGTATTGTGGTCACTTTGCCCGATCCACGGGTGGTCGTGACCTCCTCGCGCATCAATCACGATGAAGTGAAGCAATTTGTGTCTTTGACACGTTCGGACTATACTTCTGCGGAACTGGCCGATTTTACGCGTCAGGGGGAAGACGAGATTCTGGCTTCCGTGCCGCAGTTGGGCATTTTGGAGATGGCCCGCGAGAATGCGGCCCACGTGTTGGTGCCGATGTTGACGAGGTTGGGCTATGACGAGCGGAACATAGTGGTTTCTTTCCGTAAGGATTTTACGGCGGCAGATATGCCGTTGCTGTTGGAACGTGAAGGACGGACTGAAAAACTGAAATGAAATGGGAAAATGGTTGAGTGCACTGAAATGGTTGGTCGTGGCCGTCGTATTGGCAGTCTTTATCGGGTTGTTGGTAAAATGGAACCGTAAAGGAGGCATATCGGTGGAAGCCGGTTTTGATGACCGTATCGAGCTGACCTCTCAGGAGATACGCCGTATCGAACAAATCGGGCAATGGGAATTCTTGTCGGTCCAGTCTGAAGTCGTGGCCGATACGTTACGCAAAGGGTTCTTTACCGACGACCGCTTGGTGGCTGTGTACACCGGAGTTCCCCGCATCGGCATCGACATGAACCGGGTGACCGGGGAATGGGCGCAGGCGCATGGTGATACCGTGACTCTCCGTTTGCCGGCCGTGCATTTGCTAGACAAGAATTTTATCGACGAAGCCCGTACTAAGGTTTTTTATGAGAGTGGGAAGTGGTCGAATGACGTGCGTCGAGATTTGTACGACCGTGCCTACGTGAAGATGTTGCGCCAATGCCTGACACCATCAAATATGCGTAGGGCAGAGGCCAATGCACGCAACCAGTTCACGGCCTTGTTCCGTGCTTTGGGTTTTCATACGGTGGAAATCTATTTTAGATTTTCAACGGTTTAATATAACCGTTTGAAGAATAAACATTTAACTGAGTATTTGAGAAACAGTGGTAACGAGTTAGCAACTGTGCTATTTTCAGCGTTTTGCGGTGCTATACTGTCAAATAACTCTTTCATTTGCAAAGTTATTACTTTTTATTGAAACGCACACTTTTCCGATATGAAATTTAACAAAAAGTCTCCAACAAATATATGTTAGAGACTTTGATTCATTACAATTGGATTTTTATTTATTCAAATGACGATAAACTATATTTGATATATCTGCCATTATTTTGGCGTTATCATCATCAGACTCACGAGAATCCTTTATCAAAACGACAATGTAGCACTTCTCACCGTTGGGAAGATATATCACTCCTGCATCTCCCTCGCTTATCTGTATGCCATCAGCAGTTCGGTTAGAACGTCCCGTTTTATGCCCAAATTTTATATCGGTAGGCAACCCCGCTATTAGTTTGTTCTTGCCAGACACACAATCAAGCATGGCTGTCTCTAAAAACGCAAAATGCTCTTTTGTCAAAATATTTTCTGTATGAAGTTTCTTGAGCAATTGCGCAATAGCTAATGGTGTGCTCCAATTGTTGTAGCATAACATAATGTCCGTATGCATGCTTTCCTCTGTCTCCGTGAAATTCATATCCTTTATCCCAAGAGATTTTATGTAGGAGTCCACTTTATCAATACCACCAACAAACCTTATTAACCAATCGCATGTGTTGTTGTCGCTAATCGATACTGTGTATTTGATTATATCCCTATAAGATATACGAATCCCTTGGTCGGGATATTTATCCCTTAACGGGCTATACGTGTTTTTCAGCATTTCTTTCTGTTTGATATACACCATTTTGTCCAGCGGAATATTCTCTGCTTCCATTTTTTTCAGAGCTGTCACTGCTATATGGAATTTGAATACACTCATAGTGGGATATTTGTCCTCGTTGGCAATGGCAATTATATCGTCATTATGGATAATTGCTACCCCGACAGACGCTTGCTTCCCTTTGATAATCTTTTCAATTTCTTGGGTCATGTTCTGCCCGAAAGCCATAATGCTGCAACAGCAACAAAGCATAACTGATAATAGCGTTTTTGTCATGTTCATTTTTGATAGTGGAACTTTTTGTTTCATATAGTTTTCTTTTTTGCTTCTTAGCCCAAAGAAGCGGATGCTCAAATGCAGAAACGTGGACTACCAATGCAACATTCTAAGTCGAAGGTCGTAGGAAACCTAAATGCACGAATGTAGTATAGCAGCCCACGCTATATGCGTGAGAACCACTATGCCATCCTTGTGCAGTGTCTTGAATTTCCTACGTTCTCGACTTACAAGAAAGCATAACGCTTCTTTTTCTTATGTCTTGGATAGAGTTGCCTCAATCCGAGTGCAAAAGTACAAAAAATCCGTGATATGTCATTCAACAATCACGGACTTTATTTTGATTTACAGTTGCATACCTCTGTTTTGTCTTGGTTTCGGTATTCCGATAGCTTCCCTAAACTCGTTCATCTTCTTTCTGAACCAGCTTATATGTGATACTCCATCAATCTTGAAATCGAACTTTCCATTTTCATCCTCTTTAATGGAGCAGACGGCACGTTGGGTTTCAAAGCCTTGGTTGAACTCGGAAGAATGTAGCTTGCCTTTTATGGGAACGTCCTTGAATGTGCATAATCTTCGGATAATATCGTCATTGAAGCCCAAGCGTTCACGCAGGAAATTTATTGTCGGTATCAGCTTCTCCACATATGGGAAGTAGCGTTTCACAAAGTCTGTAAACTCGGACAATTTGCGGTGTCGCAGCTCGTAAGCGTCTGTTATCTCCTGTATGTGTTTCGCCTGTTGCTGTTCCCTTTGTCGGGCTTCTTCTTGAAGTTCTGATACACGCTCATGCAGATTCTTGTTCTCCCTCTCCAGCGTCTTGACCTTGTTGCTGCCGAAAAAAGAACCGACACTCTCGGCTATGTTGGTCGCTGCGGTCGTGGCTGCGCCTTTCAGTTTCTCAGTCTGCACCTCTTTCTTGGCTTGGCGGAGTTCCTGCCGTGCCGCTTCTTTCCGCTCCTGCAAATCTACCACTTCCGCTTTGAGGCTATCGACAAGTTTCTGTGTGTCCCGATAATACTGCTGCGTGGACTTGTGCCGTGCCGTTGAACCGTCTATGCCACGCTGCAATCCGTACTTTGCCATCGCAATGGCGTAGGTATCTTGGTAGGTCTTCAATTTCAGCCGTGTCATAATGTCATCGGCACACAGTCTTACGGTGTCGGTCGGCTTCTTGCGGTAGCGTTTCTTTGTCTGTTCCTCCCGTTTCCTGCGCTTACGTTCCCCCTTTACGATTGGAACAAGGGTGATGTGTATGTGTGGCGTTTCCTCGTCCCGATGAAGGTGCGCAGCCACAATATTCTCCTTACCGAACATGAAGGCAAAGTAGCTCATGTTGTCGGCACACCACTCGTCCAATCTGCCTTCTTTTTCGATACGCTCCATGTCCTCATGCGTTCCCGACACGATGATGCGGATTGCCTGTACTTGGTTGTTACCGATTTTGCGTGTCAACCCTGCGTTTTCCAAACGGTGTTGGATGGCTGCTGTTCGGTCTTTCACTCCATCGGGATAGTCGATGAGTTTTCGGTTAAGATGCGTGCGAGTTGGATCGGCGTTCTTCGGTATGATAAAACGCTCGATGTGGGCGGTCGTTCCGCTGTCGGAACCGTGCGCCTTTTCCATATGTAATACGACAAATCCCATATATGGTTTTCCTTTCTTTTTTAGCTTGTGAAACAATGGTTGATTATTCTCCTGTACGGCTTCTGCCGTTGGCTTGGGAGAGTCCAGAGAGGTGCAACCTCTTTGGCTTATTGGGGAATTTTCAGCGTTGCTTGCAATGCGGCTCGGAAAATTCCCTAATAAGCTATGGTATTTTCCGCTTGTAAATATCCGCACGGCTGCAAGCGTTCTCACTCCCTACATCTTCAGCCCTCGCTTTTTCGGTGGCTGCATCATCCGCCTTGCGGATTGGACTTGCCTCTCCTGCTTCATCGGCTCTGCCGATTGGGACAAGGGCTTACCGCACAGGTAGTCGTTCAAGTCCTTATACTCACTATAGTGTATGGACTTGTCGGAAAGGCGTTCCCCGAACCTTGCTTGCAGATGCTCACAGGCTGTCCGTCCTGCCGTATCGTTGTCAAGGAAACAGCCGATTTGGGAATAGTCAGCCAATATGCCCTCCGCCTTTGCGAGATTGGAAACGGAGTTCAAGATGATATAATCCTGCGTGGTCAGTCGGGGGCATTGCGGATTGTTCCTCACACGGATGGAAAGGAACGAGAGGTAATCCATGAAGCCCTCGAAAAGATAACAGGTTGTCGGCTGTTCTCCACTTTGTCGGATATGGGTGATGTCCTTTGGAGCGACACAACCTTTGAAATAGCGGTTGCGCACCTCATAACCACCTGCCATATTCGGGAAACCGATGGCGAAGTATGGTCTGCCCTTGTTTTCAAAATGCAGTTCCTTACATTCCCTCTTGGCGAGTTCGGTGCTTATTCCTCGCTCCTGCAAATAGGATAATAGTACAGGAGAGGATAACTCCGAAACTTGCAGATGTCGGTACATCGGTTCTGAAACGGATTGCCGACCAAAAGAAAATGGTACATGGATGGCGGTGTGCAGATGCGGTGTCTGTTTGGCGATGCACTCCAACAGATACGGCACGTTGTCGGAGCGGTAGAGTTCCGAAGCCAATGCGATGATATTGCCACCCTTGCCGATGCCGAAGTCATACCATTGGTTGAGTTCGGTGTTTACCTTGAACGAGGCTTCGGCTTCCTCTCTCAGCGGTGACTTGTACCAAAGGCTGCTATCTTGTCGCTTGACGGGTGTGTACCCCAGACTTTGCAGATAGTCTGCTATTCTGATTTGTTTTGCTTCCTGTATTGTCATAATGTATATTCCTACGGATTTGATGATGGTTGATAAAGCGATGATTTGATGAACATATGGTTTAACACATTGATTTATATCTATATATCATCTCATCATTTATTCATCAAACCACTCACGAAAAGAGAAATTCATCGTTTACGGTGTCGGGCATGGTCTGTCCGTCCTGTTTTCTCCTTTCATCAGTGAGATACTTTTGATGAATGTTTGATGAGAATGTAAATATCTATATTTCAATATATTTATATACTTATTCATCATTTCATCAAAATAATCATAGTGTTTCCAAAAACGATTTTGTCACGGTGTAGAACCGTCCTGTCTTCCGCATGGGCGAATAGTGACAGTCACGGGTATAGTCCAACTGATAGGTGGTATAGGTAAGCGTGTTGGGTGCAGGATTAAGTTTCCAACACTCTTTCAATACCCTGCGTACTTGATGTTTCTCCACTTTTGCCTGTGAATACCGCAACAAAAGAAAAATATCGTTGCAGTCAAAAGAGAAAGTGTCCGTGCCTACACTTTCCATAATGTCAAGGATAAGCTCGTGCATCTCTATCTCCAATCTGTTGCGGTTGCTGCGGATAATCTTCTGCAAGGCTTCGGTATGCAGTAGTGAGGGCGTGAACCACATACGGCTTTTCTTTTCGGTGGATAGCTGCCTATGCTGTAAATGGTGGAGAAAAGCAGGTATCTCCGCTTTCAGTTTTTGCAGGAAGTCGGTATCATCCGACTGCAAGCGGTCTATCTTGCGCACCCAATAACGGGTTTCACCTGCATCAATGATGACAGGCAGGTACTCGTTGTTTGAACACAGCACGAATTTGGCGAAGAACGCAATTTCGTCACGGTCTTTGCCTTTGGCTTCCACCTTGTAGGATAGTGCCGTGCTCAGGTTCTTCAACCGCTCGCTGTCCTCCCGGCGGCTCAGCAATACTTCGTCCACCACGATAAGGAGTTTCCCAGCCCAGTCGGAATTGAACTGGCTGCGGAAATCCTCGTTGGTGTTGAATGTCACGTTATTCTGAAACAGGGCTTTCAGAAAATTGAGGAATGTACTTTTGCCTGTGTTGCGCTCCTCCGACACCAACAGCAGGATGGGCAACTTCTGAATGGGTTGCAGGTAGAGCAGTTGAAGATAGTCCATTCCCAACTCGTATTGCTCCCCGAAGATATGTTCCACCAATGAGCGGACAGAGGGGAAATCACCCTCTTGCGGTTGGTGGGGTATCGGCTCGTAGAGGTTAAGGAACTTGCCGATTACAGGCTGATAGCTGACGTGTTCGGGTACGGTGCAGAAGCCGTCATACTTGGGTACGCTGCCGATGTAGTCCTTGCCATAGTCTTGGCGCAGGGTCTCGTTGTTCCATGCGATGCGCTTCCTTACATACCCTCCGTTCAGTCTTGGCTGCTCCACAATCTTGTAGAGCGTTGTGCCGACACGGATAAACTCTTCCTTTGCCATGCCGCCATCTGTGGGCGGTCGGTGGCTGTCATTTACTTTGTTTGCTTCCATATTCCAATGATTTAAGTTTGAAAAAATGTCAGCTACAAAAGTATAATCAACTGTCGGATAAGTTGATACGCAAATCACAGCAGAACGCAGCAAAAAATACTTCGGGGCTGTTCGGGGCTGTAAAAACAAAAAATCCGAAGAAACAGAGCTGAAAACAGATGCTTCTTCGGGTGCGTGAGTATGTGTGAATGGCAATACGCCTATGCAAAGTATTTCGGATTTGCCGTATCAGTGATGTTCAGCGAAAAGAAGATGCCTGTTTTTTCTTTTCGCAAGTACAGTCTTTCAAGTATGGCTCTGCGAACCTGTTCCGCTCCGAATGTGTTGATGCGGAAAGCAAGGGCGATGATGGCTTCAAGACTGTAAACCTCCATGCTGCGTTTGTCCGACAGTTTGATGGTATGCTTTGTCTCATATTCCCTCAAAACACCGCTTTTACAAAGAGCCTTTATCCCTGCTCGGATTGTTGGGGCGATAACCCCGAACAACTCGCAGAGTTCCCACTCGGTCATGGCAATGGAGACTGTATCGGTCGGCAGGGCGATGTTGCCCTGTCCGTCCATCGTGATGATGCTTCGTTTCTCTTTCATCTGTATTCTTCTTTATGGGTTATCAAATGGCACTGCAAATGCTTTTCTCCATATCCCCCAACTTGTCGGACAACAGTTCCAAGTCCTGACTTATCTTTTGGGCGGTTATCTTCGCGTAGATTTGAGTGGTCTTTATGTTGGTATGCCCCAACAGGCGGCTGACGGTTTCAATGGGTACTCCGTTGGATAACAGTATGGTAGTTGCTGCCGAATGTCTTGCGACATGATATGTTAAATGTGTCTTTATACCGCACAAATCGGCTATGGCTTTCAGCTTTTTGTTGCAGGTCGTATTACTTGGCATGGGGAAAACCTTATTGTCCTTTGCCATCCCCTTATACTTCTCTATAATCTTTCGGGGAACGTCCAACAGACGGATATTCGATTCGGTGTTGGTCTTCTTTCTTCGGGTGATAATCCATAAGTTACCGTCAAAGAAAGTTTGCAGGTTGTCGGTGGTGAGGTTCTTGACATCGGAATATGCCAACCCCGTGAACACCGAAAACAGAAACAGGTCCCTCACAAGCTCGTGGGTCTTGTCGGGCATCTCGGTATTCATCATGGTGTGTATCTCCTCTTTCGTGATATACCCCCTGTCCACGCTTTCGGGAGAGTTGATATACCCTGCAAAGGGATTGAACGGCAGACGACCGTCATTTCTCGCTATGGAAATGATGTGCTTCAACACAATCATATAGCCCCAAATGGTATTAGTGCGGCATTTCTTCACCGTGCGCAGGAAATACTCGAAGTCGTTGATGAACGTGAGGTTTAACTCTTTGAGGGGAATATCCTCACGCTTGTATGTATGGGGCAGGAACTCCCGAATATGCTTGCAGACGGTTATGTACCGTTGGAATGTTCCTTTGGCACGGCTGTGTCCGACTTTCTTTGCAAACTCCGCATTGTGCTGCTCAAAGAGTTTCAGCAAGGTTTCCTGCTTGATACCGATACCGAGATAGGCATCTTTCAGTTTGGCAGCGGTCACATATCCGTCTGTCTGCATCAGTTCTTGGTAGCGGCGGTTCACCTCCACCCGAATCTTGTCAACCGCACGGTTGATTCTCTGCGCTTCGGCACTCTTGCCCGAAGCACGGTTGTTCTTCACATCCCACAAATGGGGTGGAACTTCCATTTTGCAACTGAACTGCTTAATCTCTCCGTCCACCGTAAGGCGGCACATCAGTGGCAGGTTGCCGTTGGGCTTTGCACTGCCTTTCTTCACGTAGAATAAGACCTTGAATGTACTTCGCATAACTCACTTCTTTTTTGGTGACAAAATTAGTTTACCGTGAGTTACCAACAGCTACGCAAAATTACGCAAATCGCAGAAAAACAGATGCTTATTCTGGAAGTTCACACATTACGGCAGTAATGATGTGGTAACTGAACTCTTGCGTTGTGTGGCTTTTGGATGTCTGCAAACGACCTTTTCCACATCAAAAGCAAAAGCGTAACGACCACTCTTTCAGTTGAATCGCTACGCTTTTCTCAAATTTACTTTTTAGCTATCTGTTTATTTTATAAGATAACCCAACTTAATACTAATTCACAATAAATGTTATGAACTTAAATCTTATTAAAATTGTAGGAGTCGCCGTGGGGGTTGCCGGAATGACGGTGGAGACCCGGGCGGCCGGAGTGCAGGAGTATGTGGCCGAACGGGACAATACCCAAGTTAGCGCGTGGAAGAGCCATCGTCCTGAAAAACGTTTGTTCACGTCCAAGGCTGTGGAGGAACAGATACAACGTGCCAAGAAACTGTTGACGAATACGAAATTGGCATGGATGTTTGAGAATTGTTTCCCGAATACGTTGGATACGACCGTCCACTTCGACGGGGCGGACGACACTTTCGTGTACACGGGTGATATACATGCCATGTGGTTGCGGGATTCCGGTGCGCAGGTGTGGCCCTACGTACAGTTGGCCAATGAGGATCCTGAACTGAAGAAAATGTTGGCCGGAGTGATTCGCCGTCAGTTCCGGTGTATCAATATCGACCCATACGCCAATGCCTTCAATAAGGAGGCGACGGGAAGCTATTGGGCGTCCGACATGACGGATATGAAGCCCGAAGTGTATGAGCGGAAATGGGAAATCGACTCGCTGTGTTATCCCATTCGTCTGGCCTACCATTATTGGAAGGTGACGGGAGATGCCAGTGTCTTCTCCGACGAATGGCTGCAAGCCGTGGCCTACATTCTACAGACGTTCCGGGAACAGCAGCGTAAGGAGGGGAACGGCCCCTATCATTTCCAACGCAAGACGGAACGTGCGCTCGACACCGTGACCAATAATGGATGGGGCAATCCGGTGAAGCCCGTGGGGCTGATAGCTTCAGCTTTCCGTCCTTCCGACGATGCCACCACGTTTCAGTTTCTGGTGCCTTCCAATTTCTTTGCCGTGACTTCCTTGCGTAAGGCTGCCGAGATATTGACCGAGGTGAACCATGAAAAGACGTTGGCCAAAGAATGCCGTGAATTGGCGGATGAAGTGGAGGCCGCCTTGAAGAAATACGCCGTATACGATCATCCCCGTTACGGAAAAGTGTATGCTTTCGAAGTGGACGGTTTTGGCAACCGTTTGCTCATGGACGATGCCAATGTGCCCAGCCTGTTGGCCATGCCTTATCTGGGTGACGTGCCAGTGGACGACCCGGTGTATCAGAATACCCGCAAGCTGATATGGAGCGAGGACAATCCTTATTTCTTTAAAGGGACGGCGGGCGAAGGCATCGGCGGGCCGCATGTCGGTTACGATATGATTTGGCCGATGAGCATCATGATGAAAGCTTTTACGAGCCGTGACGACAAGGAAATCAAAGCCTGTGTGGAAATGTTGGTGAATACGGATGCCGGTACGGGATTCATGCACGAGTCTTTCCATAAGAACGACCCGAAGAACTTTACCCGTGCATGGTTTGCCTGGCAAAACACGTTGTTCGGCGAATTGATATTGAAACTGATTAACGAGGGGAAGGCAGACTTGTTGAACAGTATCGAGACGGATTGACCCGGGAATACGGGATGCCGGCAAGGAAATCCGGTGCGGCGAAAGCTTTCCGCCGCACCGGATTTATTTGTAGGGTGATTCGGGTTCCAACTTGCCTCCCTGCCATCCGTACACTTTCGTATGGATTTCGTGGCAGATGCGTTCAAAGTCTTTCTCTTCATCCAAATCGCCGTGCACCATAAGGAGCAGGGGGAGCGGCGAGAGGTCGGCAGCGTAAGGAGGCTGCATATAGGTACGATGTTCCCACAGGCGGAAACCGCAGCGGCGGTAGAAGCCGATGCGCCGTGCGGCAATGTCGGTTGTGGGCGGCTCCACTTCCAGCACGATGGGTTGTCCGGCTTGCCGGATGAAGGCATCGAGGATGCGCCGTCCCAGTCCGCCGCCGCGCAAGTGGGGGCAGGTGGCCAAGTGTTCCCCATAAAGGAACCCGTCCAAGGTCCAATAGTTGAACAGTCCGGCAAACGTCCCGTTTTCCACAACGACCTGAGGGTGGAAAAGCGGGTTGTGGTCGGTGTATTGGCGTTGTTGCTCCAGTGGACGGCGTTCTTCGGGCGGGAAAGCGTCCGTCATGAGCCGTTCGGCTTCAGCATAATACGGGTCTGTCGTTTTTACAGGTATGAGTTCCATTTCTGTTTGTTTTTTGGATTAGTCCTGCAAAAATACAAAGTTCGTTTTGCTTTATCCATTAAAAAAATGTAATTTTGTTGTAAAACGTAAGGAAAAAGAAGAAATGACAGGACTTTTATGGCTGTTCGCCGGTTTGGTATGTGGTGCCGGTGTTGTTTTTTTGTGGACGAAGGCACGTGTGTCTTCCCTGCAGACCCTGCTGCAGGCCCGTGAGGAAGAGATGGAAAAACGTCGTCTCGACATGGAAGAACTGGCAGGACGGCAGTCGCAGGATTTCAAGGAGCGCGAGGGGCGCATGGAGAACCGTTTGGCCGAGTTGCAAGAACGGTGCGAGACGCTGAACCGCGAAAACAAAGGTCTGGCTGCCGACAAGCAGACGGTGGAAAAGGAATTGGTGTTGGTGCGCGAACAGATGGTGCGCGAGGCCGAAGAGCGCAGCCGCCGTTTCAAGGAACAGATGGACCTCATGCAGGAGCAGTTGCAGAATGCCACCCGTGAGATTCTGGGACAGCGTACCCGTGAGCTTTCGCAGCAGAACACGGTGCAGATGACGGCTATCATAGACCCGCTGAAAGAGACCATCCGGGAAATGCGTACGGCCATGGACAGCAGCCGCGACACGCATAACAAGAACACGGCCTCGTTGGAGAAAGCCATTGAGGAAGTGATGAAGCGTACGCGTGAAATCGGGGCTGAGGCCGACAAGCTGGCTTCGGCGTTGCGCAACGAGAACAAGGTGCAGGGGAATTGGGGCGAGTTGATTCTGGACGAATTGCTCGAAAGCCAAGGGCTGAAAGAAGGCATACATTACGAGAAGCAGGTAACCCTGCGCGACCGCACCGGCAAGGCCATCTTGAACGAAGAGTCCGGGAAGCGGATGATTCCCGACACCATCCTGCATTACCCCGACGGGAAAGATGCGGTGATCGACTCCAAGGTGTCGCTTACGGCTTTCGTGGACTACCAGAACGCCGAGAACGATGAGGCGCGTGCCGAAGCCCTACAGCGGCATGTCCGTAGCGTGCGGCAGCATGTGGCCGAATTGGCCCGCAAGGATTACAGCGCGTACATCAAGTTGCCGCGTCAGGCTTTGAATTACGTCATCATGTTCGTGCCCAACGAAGGGGCGCTCCAGTTGGCGTTGGCCGAAGCACCGGAGTTGTGGCGTGAGGCTTTTTCCAAAGGGGTGTTCATTACCGGCGAGCAGAACCTCACGGCGGCACTCCGCATCATCCAGATTGCGTGGACCCAAATGCAACAGGCGCAGAACCAGGAGGCCATCTATGATACGGCCCGGATGTTGCTCGACCGCGTGGCCGACTTTATCGGCCATTTTGAGACGGTGGGACAGAAGTTGCAAGATGCTTCGTCCTCCTTTGCCAAGGCCGCCGACAAGCTGAAGGACGGGCGGTTAAGCGTGGTGGGGGCGGCCAACAAGCTTATCAAGTTGGGCGCCAAGGCCAGTGCCAAGAAGGTGATTCCCGAAGAGGACGAACCGTTGCGCGGAGTGGAAGGGACGGCGGAAGCGCCTGCCGGACTCCAAGGGTAAACGTGCCTATAACTTTCATGAATGGACGATATTTCGTGGTTTTGCTGTCTTTTTGACAGTAAAACCACGATTTTTGATTAAGGCATGCCCTGAAAACCGGCAGGTTTTAGAGGGGGCGCAAGGTGCTTTTGGGTACATTTTTTAGCATTTCAGGCTTGTTTTTTTACTATATTGGGGATTTTTAAGAATCAGTCTCAGCCGAATGGTTTTTCGTTCGGCTGAGAAAACATTTTTTTTCTCCGCACGTTGTTGAGGGAATCTCCGCACATGGCGACGGAAAGCACCTGAAAACGGGATAAGGAAATGCTTTTCAGGCGTGGTTTTATTCTATTTGGAGTGTTTTGGTTTGTAAAAGCCGGATGTCAAAATGGCATGCAAATCTGGTTGGGGCTTTCTCGTCTTTGAGCCTTCAGCGTTACATTTTCCATCCCGTTGAGCAGGATGTGGCAAGAAAACCTTATGGGCTGTCAGATTGTCTTTCCGTCTCCCTGCGAGACTCGCGTATTTCCGGGTACTTCCGTGAGGGGGCGGAAATACGCGGGTCTCGTGGAGGTCGGTTTTACTTTTTGTCAATGTCAGGATGCTCTTTGGTTTGTGGTGGTCAAGGCAAACCTGTCGGGGGAAACTTTAATCATTTCAAATCCTTCGCTTTTCAACAAGTCGTTGACTTCATATTTGAGGTTGCTGATTCTCCGTTTGGAAGCTGGCGTGCCGTCAAAGAAATTCTCATTGAATACGGTATTGAGTTCCGTGAATGAGATTTCGTGCGTGGGCTGTTTCATCAGGTAGTCCAACAGGGACACCACTTGGCAGCGGCTTGGGTAGGCTATGCCGTCTATGATGATTTCGTTGGTATAGATGTTCACTTGTATCTTGTGGAGTTCGCATTCCGACGTGTCTGCCATCAAATCGACCAATTCCGGATGGCGTTTTTGTTGTTGGCGGAAGTACCATACCATCATGGCTGTCATCAGGCATAAACATACGAAAGCAATGCCCATCCAGTAATAGGCGTGGAATATCATGTTTTGCGTGTGCCTTATGGCCAATAAAGGTAGGGTGCCATCGTCGCAGTAGGTTTCCCATTCCATACAGTGGTGTAGGCTGATGCATGCCCCTATGATTGCAGTCAGGATTAAGATGGCAGCCGATGATGCGATTAGGTTAATTTTGTGTTTCATGTTTTTATTATTTTTATCCGGTTAAGTCCTACAAATTTAAAAGAAACGTCTGGAAATAACAAAAGAAAGAAGATGTTTTTTTGGCGTTGACATTTTCTGATAATATTTGATACAGGATTTGATAATATTTGATAGCGAAAAGTTGCTTGTGTCGTTTTTGTTATTTTACTTTGTAATGCTCAGTCGTTTAAATAAAATGCAGGACTATGAAATATGTGTTTTTAGTATGGGTGCTGATGTGTGGATTGGGGGGGCCGCTCCCCATGCACGGGCAGGGAACGGCAGGTTTTGAAGGCACGGATTCGCTTTACCGCAAAGTGGAGGGTTTCGGTGTCGGGCTGCCGCAGGAAAAAGTGTATCTCCATTTGGACAACACTTGTTATTTCCTTGGCGACACCCTTTGGTATAAAGGATACGTCATGCGTTCCGACCGGGGCACGTTGACCGACCTGAGCAAGATTCTCTACGTGGAGCTTCTCACGCCGGACGGGTATTCCGTGGAACGGCAGCAATTGGAGATGGAGGACGGCACAGCCCACGGCATGTTCGTGCTCAAGGACACGCTGTATGCCGGTTACTACGAATTGCGGGCCTATACGCGTTGGATGCTCAACTTCGGGCAGTGCGAATATCCCCATGTGCGTATTTCGGAGGATTTGTTCTACAGCAAGAAGATGGCCAAGGAGTTTTTCCGCGACTATGAGAAACTTTATTCACGGGTATTCCCCGTGTATGACAAACCCGAGGAAGCCGGGGATTTTGTGAAAGACATGACGTTGCGCCCCATGCGCCGTTACTATAAAACGCCGAAGAAAAAGAAACCCGAAGTGGACTTGCGTTTCTATCCCGAAGGGGGAAACCTCGTGGCCGGCACGGCTTGCCGGGTGGCCCTTGAACTGAACGGTGAGGAAGGGCAACACCTTGGCGGCATGGAGCTTTCCGTCCGGGATAAGGATGGAAAGGTGGCGGCTGTTTGCCGGACGGACGAACGCGGCCGGACGACATTCCGCCTGCCGGACGTGTCGGAGGACGCGGATTACCGTGCTACCTTCACTTACAAGGGGTATGGGTATGAGGAAGAACTTCCCGAAGTGGAGAAAGAAGGTTGTGCCTTGGCTATCACGGTGGGCGACAGCGTGGTGGAGGCCGTGGTGCAGGCTGTCGGTGTGGATAGCCCTATAGCCGTGCACGTCATGAGTGGCGGAGTGTCCCGTTTCTACCGTCCGCTTCCTGTTTCCCTTATTTCGTCCGGGGACGTGGATGTGGCGGACGGGGCGGCATCCGGATGCCGTACGTGCCGGATGGCTATCCCGTTGGACAGCCTTCCCACGGGAGTCAACCAACTTACGGTGTTCGATGGCAAGGGGCGCATCTACGCCGACCGGCTCTTTTTCGTCAATCATCACGACTATGATGCCCCGAGGCTGGCCGTTTCCGGTATCTGCCAGTCTTACGAACCTTTCGATTCCATCACCTTGCATCTGCAATTAGCCGACCCGGCGGATTCCCTGTCCAGCCTTTCCCTTGCCGTCCGCGACCGGGAAACGGAAGAGGATACGTACGACAACGGCACGATACTCACCGAAATGCTCCTTGCCAGTGAAATCAAAGGGTTTGTGGAAAATCCCGGTTATTATTTCGAATCCGATGACAGCCTCCGCCGCCAGGCCCTCGACCGGCTCATGATGGTGCAGGGGTGGCGGCGTTACAAATGGTGCGAGATGGCGGACGTGGAACGGTTCGCGCCCGCTTGGTTGCCCGAGAAGTTCCAGACCATCGGAGGATGTGTCAACCGCTCGGAAAGGCAGAACATAGATTTCAAAAAGATCAGCAACTTGAAAAAGGAGGTGAACGTCTGGGCCATGTTCACGCAGGGGCCGGAGACTTTTGAATTGAAGCAGCAGACGAAAGACGGCTCGTTCTACATGCCCATACCCAAGATTTACGGTGATTGCATGATGTTCCTCAGTGCGGCGAAACTGAAAAAGGGTACAGACTATATCCGCAAAATGCGCCAGAAAGGCTTCACCGACGAGGAGGCTTGGCCGGACTATTATGTGAAGTTGGACTTGTTCCACCCCCATTTTGCGCATCCCTACAGTTTTTATCAGGACATGTCGCCGCGCGACCTCGAACCGTTTGCCCATGAGGACAGCCTTGTGCGCGGTGCGTTCGACGGCCGCGTGTTGCCTTCCGTGACGGTACGGACGCGGAGAAACGGGTTGCGCCGTTACGACCCGGCGAAACCGGCTGTGGTGATCGACGCGTATGATGCCTACAACATGATGGCCGACTACGGTCTGGCCGATGTGCCTTTCTATTATTTGAGCAGTCCTGCCGTGTCCACGCTCGTTTCGTTCTTGTTCGTGGGCGACATGAACAAATACCGTGATTATTTTCTTCGGACGACCTTCAACGCTTGGCCCAACCGCTTGTGGGACAAGCCTGTCATGCCGGGCACGCCGACCCATCCTGTTCCCGATTGGCTGTCGCGTGGGGAATTCGAGAAATTCCGGTCGCTGAGCCTGTTGGAACGGTTCTATATTTATACGGACTATGTGCCCCGTGAAATGGGGAGTTGGAAATACCGGCAGGACAACCAACCGGAAGTCATCGTGGGGATGCAGCTCCGTCCCAACGGGGAATATTTCCCTTCTTGCCGTGACCGCCGTTACCTGTGGCACGGTTATGCCGTCTGCGACGATTTTTACAGCCCCGACTACAGTCGCCGTCCTTTGCCTGAAACGAAGGATTATCGCCGTACGCTCTTATGGATGCCCGAAGTGAAGTTTGACGCGAAGGGGAGTGCCACGGTCCGCCTTTACAACAACAGCAAGCGGACGGCTGTCAGTGTCGAGGCCGTGGGCGTTACGGGCCGTGGGCGGTATATGCAATATAATAATGTGCGGTAAGGATGTAGGGGGAGTTGGATGTGGAAATGCGAAAGGGGAAGGGTCAATTCCCCTTTTTCGTTGCCATGACCAACTTGCCGGGAGGAAGCCGGAGCAATTCAAACCCCGTATCCTTCAATGCTTCGTTGGCCTCATATTTTAGGGTGCTGATTTTCCGCTTGGCAGAGGAGGAACCATCGAAAAAATTCTCATGGAACACGGTGTTGAGTTCCGAAAATGAGATTTCATGTTGGGGGTGTTTTACGAGGTAGTCCAACAAGGTTACCACTTGTAAGCGGCTTTTTCGTGAAATGTTCCCCAACGTGACTTCTCGGGTATGGATGTTGACCCGTAATTTCTTGAACTCGCCTTTTTGTGCGTCCGACATCGGTGTGTCCTGTTCCGAATGCAGCTTTTTTTGGTGGTGGAAGTACCATAAGGGCATGGCGGCCGTCAGGCAGATACAGATAAAAGCAATGCCCATCCAATAGTAGGCGTGGAAGACCATGTTTTCTGAAAAATCCAAGGCTGTGGCAGACATGTTTTCATTCTTGCAATAGTCTGCCAATTCCATGCAGCGGCGGATACTAATGCCCATTCCCGTGAGGGTGCATAAGACTAAGGCGGAAGCCAATATGATGCTTAGGTTAAATTTGTATTTAGGTTTCATGATATATGTTTATGGTAAATCGTAAACAAAATTATGATTTCTTTGAATAAAATGCAAGGTACCCGGTTCTTTTTTCTGTAGGAAAGTGCCGTCTGGAACCGTGTTTTCACCTGTTGTGTGTATGGCCGGTAGGAAAATGAAAAGAAAAAGTGCCTTTCTAGATGGTTGAAAATCAGTTGCTTGACATTTTCTGAAAATATTTGATAGTTGATTTGATAATATTTGATAACGAAAATTTGTGTTTGATGGTGGCATTGCTTTACTTTGTATTGTCATCTCAAACCATGGTAAAGAAGAGGACAAGTAATTGGAGCATTGACTTAATTTTAAAAGAAAGAAAAATGAAGAAGAGTTTATTCATGAAAGTTTTGGCATTGTTGTTTGTCGGCGCAGGTGCATTGGCGTATAGCTGCTCCGGGGATGATATTTTTGAAGAGGAAGAGGATGCGCGTTCGTTGGCGAAGCGGGCGATGCAGATTCGGGGAGAGGATATTGGAGGAACTGATTCAGGAGTAATTTGTAAAATATTGAAAGGTGAAGCTTCTGGAAGAAGTATGGATAATCTGTTTAGTGTTGAGCTAAAATGGGAAGAGGGAAATTTAACACGCGAGAGGGGGCCACATTTAACAGTAACGGCTTCCCCTAATGGTTTTTTATGTCGTAGTCTTTTTGCTGATGGGAGATGGCAATGTTCCACAGGGCCTATGGCTTATGTTTCTGGAACTATTACATATGAAAGGGCTGAAATAAAACGTATTATGGATGCATGGGGGCATGTCGTACGTTTTGATACAATTTGGCATAGAGGAAATTCAAGTTATGGTATTGATATAGATTCGTCTAAATTAATAGTGGAGGATGATAGATGGAATCCGGCTTCGTAAAAAATATTTTCACGTTGTGGTTGGTGGCAGCATTGTTGCCAGCCACGCTATTAGGAAAAGGAGAAGTTGTCTACACCCGTTTGCAGTCTCTGTATTCCAATAATGCAGGAGGATGGAATATTGAGAAGGTCGTATTGTCCGATACGGCTACGGTGGTGCATTTTTCCGTAAGTTTCAAACCTTATTCTTGGATACGAATGGCTTCAAGCACTTATTTGAGTGACGAGAAAGCTGTGGAGTATCCCGTAAGAAAGGCTGTAGGATTGACATTGGACGAGAAGTTTTACATGCCTAAAAGCGGGAGGACGGAGTTTCAGTTGGTTTTTGCCCCAATGCCTAAGGATACGAAGATATTCGATATGATAGAGGGGGAAGGACGTGATATGGCACGTTGGTACGGTCTGCATGATGCCAAGTCGAAAGTGAAGATACCTGTGGCTCGGGAAGAAGTAGATACGGGGGAAATCGGGGAAAACATGTTCCGGACAGGTAAGGCCGTGGTACGGGGCAAGATAGAAGGCTACAAGCCCGGGTGGGGATATGGTGTCATGGCGGTGACCGACAATACGTTAGGAAGCCGTCCCGAAAACACATTGTCCACACTGATTCGTCCGGATGGAACTTTTTGCATAGAGTGGCCTTTGGAGCATCCCGTGTGGGATGAACTGAAGCCGGGGTATGGGCCGGATATTCCGGTCTATGTGCGTCCGGGCGACACGCTCGACTTGGTGATAAAAGCGAAGGGGGATGGGATTGAGACTGTAGAATACACTAGCAGCCATCCCAAAGGATGTCATGAGAAATTGCTGAAGTGCAAGATGCCGGAAGTCTATGCCGAATGGGAGCGTAAGGGAGATATTTGGAAGACGCTTACCGATGAGGAGTTTTGGGCTATGACGGAGGAGACAATGGAAACGGGAAATCGGCTTTGTGATTATTTCGTGTGGAAATACGGGCTGTCTCCGTGGGAGGCGCACCTCCTGAAAGCCCGGCAACAGATGGCAGTGGTTATCAACCAAACCGTGTTGGCCAACTGGATGCTGTCGAGCAGGTATGGTAATTTCCCGCCTAACGAGGAACTGCGGAGGGATTTTTACGAAGGCAATGATTATTCCTTATACAAAGTATTGAATGAGATGCCCACAGATGACCCGTCCATGTCCTTTATTCCTTATTTTAGCGCAATGGTGTCACGTATGAAGGACATGCAGCCCATGACGGATGCTTGGTCTTTGGCTTCGATGGGAGACGTGGACTGGTCGGATGTGGAAGGGCTGCGGTTGATGGACAGCTTGCAAGTGGAGGAACTTAGGGGTGTCATGGGGTTCAAGGAGATTCCTTATTTGGTTCAAGCTTATCTCGTTAACAAAGTCTGTGACTTGCCTGATTTTCTGACTCCAGAAGGGCGGAAAGAAATCGTGGAGCATAGGGCAGCTTGCCTCACGAATCCTTATTTGAAGGGGAAAATATGGGATTTGGCTTCCGAATATGCCCAGCCGCTTCCGGCTGTAACAAAGTTGGACGGAAAGTCACTTGAGATATTACAGCCGATTGTGGACAAGTATAAAGGAAAATATGTGCAGATGGAATGGATGAAACCCGGAAACAGCGGTTTTGATTTCGTGAATAACCGGATGGTCAATTTGATACCCGACTTCCGGAACCATAAAGATTTGCAGTTCGTATTTTTGTTCAGTGCCAATACATGTACTAAAGAGGAATTCGAGCAATTTGTGAAAGCGTATTTGCCGGAGGAAGACTGTTATTGGTTGGATTTTGAAGAAAGCAGTATTTTGCGCGCGCAACTTCGACTTCCTAATTATATAAAAGATATTACGTTGAACCGAGAAGGGAAGATGTTGTCTACGCCGCTTTACACGGCAAATGAGACACAGTTCCGTCGGAGTTTACGTGAATTATTAGAAAAAGAAGAATGATGAACAGGAAAAAAATCTTGTGGTTGGTGGCAGCATTGCTGCCAACCACGCTATTAGGAAAAGGTGAAGTGGCCTATACGCGTTTGCAGTCTTTCTATTCCAATGCGGGGATGGTGGGCATAGACAAGGTGGTGCTGTCCGACACGGCCACGGTCATGTATTGCACGGCGAAGGGGAAAATCAATGCCTGGTTCCAATTCTCACCGTCCACGTACCTGAGCGATGAAGAGGACGCACGCTATCCCGTGAAGGGGGCTGTAGGGTTGGCGTTGGGCGAGAAATGCTATATTCCGAAAGCCGGGCTGTTGGAGTTCCGTCTGCTCTTCGAACCGATGCCGAAGGACACGAAGATATTCGACCTGATAGAAGGAACGGACAAGGGTATGTTCCGCATCTATGGCATCCACGCAGCCAAGACCAAGGTGAAGATTCCAAAGGCCAAAGAAGTGATGGACGCGGAAGAGACCTCCGAGAAGATGTTCCGAAAGGGAAAGGCCGTGGTGCGCGGCAAGATAGAGGAATATTCACGGGATTGGAATAATGGTATTTTGTTCTTTGATGTCAGTTTTTTGGGACATAGGGAGATTGCCCCTTATCCCATAAATCGCCCTTGCACGGCTTTGAAGCCGGACGGGACATTCTATGCAGAACTTTCTTTGGACCATCCGGTGTGGGCGGAAATGAAGATGGAAGGTGGAAACTTGCCTGTTCCTTTCTATGTCCGTCCCGGGGATACGCTTGACATCACCGTGAAAGGGGTGCGGGAAGGTAATGTGACAGTGGACTATGCCAGTAGCCATCCGAAAGGCTGTTATGAGAACCTGTTGAAACATCAGGACGTGCCGCTCATCTGTTACGGATGGGAACGTTTGTCGGATTATGGACGGAACCTGGACACTGAATATTTCCTGAAGAATGTGGACGAGAGTGTGGCGGAAAACATGCGGCTTTGCGACTATGTGGCATGGAAGTACAAGCTTTCTCCATGGGAGACGCATCTTTTGAAGAACCGTCAAAGGTTTGAATTGACAGACCGTTATTTGTACATGGCCAGCCGGTTGTTTGAAGAAAAGGTGGAACGCCCGAGAAAAGTGCAGGTGCAAAAAGAAGATTATGCAGGTTATGATTATTCAGCCTATAAGGTGTTGAACATCCTTTCTTTGGATGATCCGTCGCTTTCTTTCTTGCCTTATAGTTTGGGGTATCCTCCGTCTATCGATATGACATATATGATGGCTTTCCTTGATATGTATGCTTTTTGGGATAATTCTTCTGAAACAGAACCTTTGGACTATGTGAAAGTAGAAATAGAAAAAGACAGCCTTCAAGTGAACCTTTTGCGCGAACTGACCGGCGCAGAGGGGACTCCTTGGGCTGTGCAAGCCTACCTCACACAAAAAATTACAGGTTTGCAAGGGGAATGGAGTGTAGGACAACGCGAAAGGTTGGTGGACTTCTTGTCTTCTTCCTATCTGACTTACCCCTACTTTAAGGAGAAAATAAAGGAATTGAACCGTTTGTCCGGGAACTCGGCCTCATGGGTCTATGAAATACCGGAAGGGGACGGTTGTCGGGAGATGAAGTCTATTTTAAATAGGTATAAAGGCCGGTATGTGCAGGTGGTTTGGCTTTCAGACCCGAATGGGGATTGGAGCTTTTGTTCCAATTCATCCGTGAAGAACATCATGGCAGATTATGAAAGTTTTCCGGACTTGCAAATCATCGCGATAGTCAACGGGGAGGCGTATTCGGATGAAAACAGGTTCGCCCAAATAAGAAAAGAGTTGTCTGCACCAATCGTTCATATAGAAGATGGCGAAAGTTACCTCAAACTACAGGAGTTGTTCCATTTCTACAGCAGTGGCAAGCAGATGACTTTCGACCGCAACGGGTTGGTCTTCAAACAAACGCTCGACATGAAAAACGAAACGATGTTCCGTGACCGGTTCCGCCGTATATTGAAGGCGGAAAAAGAGATGCAACGATGGTAATGGAGAGAAGCGGCCAACATATCAGGGGAAGTGTTCCCGAAGGAAAGCAGGTGGCAGACGGGGCAGGCGTTTACTTTTACTTGTTCCTGTGCCTGTTTGCCGCCTGTTTCTTTCCACCGGTAAGGGGCTTTTCGGAGGAATGGCTAAGGCCGAAATGGGTCTTGGCCGAAGCCGTAGGGCTGTTGGTGCTTTTGACATTCGGGATACAGGTGCTTGTGGCCTGCAGGCATCGAGGTTCCGGACGGCGGGCTTTTGGGTGGTGGGGGCGCGTGGAAGACGCGTTTTGCGAAGCCTTAGTGGGCGTGGCTTTCTTGGAGGCCGTGTATGCGATAGTCCGGATGTTCCGGGGAGGACAAGAAGGGATGGCGGCATCCGGCACGTTCGACAATCCTGCCGGGTTGGCTTTCTGCCTTTGCGCCGCTTTGCCGTTCCATGCCTGTTTGTGGCAAAGGTGCCCGGGAAGGCTTTGGTTCCGTTCTGCCCTTGCCGTATGTGCTTTGGTCATCTTGACAGCCATATTATGCACGGGTTCCCGTACCGGATGGATATGTTTGGCATTGTATGCAGCCTTGTGGTTGCAAAAACAGTGGCAAGGTCATCGTATGATGAAACTGACGATTTTGGTGGTGTTGGCTGTTGGTCTGGCCTGGGGCATTTCGGTGGTCAAGACGGATTCCACCAACGGACGCCGTTTCATATTGGAACGTTCATGGGAACTGGTGCAGGCACGGCCTTTTGCCGGATATGGCCCCGGCGGTTTCCTGCGGGAGTATATGCCCCGGCAAGCCGACTACTTCAAGGCGCATGCCGATAGCGGACATGCGTGGTTGGCCAGTGAGGTGTACCATCCGTTGAACGAGTTCGTATGGGTATGGATTGAGTTCGGTTTGCCGGGCGTATTATTGTCATTGGGGGCTTTGGCTTGGCTTTTGTCCGGATTGTTCCGGAGGCGCGACATCTTTTCCCGCATGTTGGCTGTTTCTTTGTGTGCATGCGTCGTTTTTGCCCTGTTTTCCTATCCGTTGAAATATCCGTTGGCTTCGGTGATAGGGATAGCGGCCGTGGGACGTATGTGTAGCGGTATGCTTGGACGAGGCAGGATGAATGGGAAATGTTGGCGTTGGGTTGGCATGGTCGGAATTGTGGTAGCGGTCGTGGCGTTGATAAAGGTGTCCGTTGCCTATTCTTATGAATATGAATGGAGCCGGGTGGCTCGTCAAGCCTTGCGCGGGCATTCGCGTGAAATGATGCCCCGGTATGCGGAATTGTACGGGCATTACCACCATGACGCTTCTTTCCTGTATAATTATGCCGCCGAACAGTTTTATGCCGGGCGTTATGAGGAGGCGTTGTCGACGGCAAGGGAATGCCGGGCGTTATGGCCCTCGTATAACTTGTCCCTCCTGACCGGGGACATTTGCCGGGCGGCCGGGAAGTATGGAGAAGCCGTGCGACATTATGAACAGGCCCATTGGATGTGCCCCGTCAGGTTTGCGCCTTTGGAGGGACTGTATTACGCATACAAATCCGAAAGACAGCGTGATAGGGCGGATTCTGTGGCAGACGTGGTAGCCCGGAAAAGGATAAAGGTGGATTCTCCGGACGTGCAACGGATTAAAAAGGAAATATTGGAGGATGTGCGGCACGGTGAAAAGACGGTGCCGCGAGACGGAATGATGAAAAAGCTATGAAACTTATGAAGATAAGAAAACCGGTTGTTGGGAAGATGGCGGTTACGGCAGTCATCGTGATAGTTGCGGTTGGGGTTTATGCCGTCTGGGGTTCGAGGTGTTCGGAAAGGGTACATGTCCGCGAAATGGCTTTGGCTGAAAATCCCGGTTTGAAGGGGATATTGGAATTATATCAGGAAGATTCGTTGAAATACGAGGCGGCTTTGTTCCTGATAGACAATATGGCATATTACCAAGGGGCTGACAGTGGGGAGTTGGAGTCCGTGTACAAGGCATACGATATATTCAGCACGGGACGTTACACGTACCGGCAGGCGTTGGATTCGGCGGAAAGGTTGTGCGGAAAGCCCAAAAACGTGCAGCAGATACGATGGAAAGCGGACGTGGACATGGAACCCGGCTTTTTGGTTTCCAATATAGAATGGGCCTTCAAGGTATGGAGGGAACAGCCGTGGGGCAAAAACGTTTCGTTCGAGCAATTCTGTGAGTATATACTGCCTTACCGCATAGGAAACGAGGAATTGGTTCCGTGGCGGGAAAAATTGTATTACCAGTTCATGCCTATTATCGAGAAGTATAAGAATGACCCTCAAATAGAGAACCCCACATTTGCCGCCCACATTGTTTTGGACAGCCTGCTCCGGGCACCTTTCCATTTCACGGGCGAAATGGCGACGAGCGTGCGTATCGGTCCGAGGATAGCGGACTGGAGGGGCGGAAGTTGTCTGGACTTGTGCGACATGCTAGTATACATTTACAGGGCGTTGGGAATCCCTTGCGGCATAGAGGAACTTCCGATGCGTGGTAACAACAACGCGCCCCATTACTGGAACTTCTTGGTAGACCAACATGGACAGACTTGGTATTTTTCCATGTTTTATTGGTGGCACCGTTTGCTGAAAGCCGAAGTCTATGACGATGTGTATGGAAAAGTGTTCAGGCAACGGTTCAGCCTGAACCGTGCCATGACGGATTCGTTGCAGTTGCCGTTGGATAGTGTGCATCCTGTATTCCGCTATCCATTCTTCGAGGATGTCACCCGTCTGTATGCCACGGACAAGGCTTTTACTTTATCCGTTGGGAAACGGCATCTCGTCCGGCACGTGAAAAGGGGTGAGGTCGTTTACATTTGCATGTCCGACCGCTATGCTTGGAAACCTGTGGGATGGACAAGGTATGACGGCTCCAATGCTGTCTTTAAGGATTGCCACGGAGGTACCATCTATTGTCTGGCGGTTTATGACGCGGCTCATGACAAGTTGGATCCGGTGTCTTCACCTTTCAGCGTAGGGAAGGAGAACGGGAAAATGGAATTTTATGAGGCACGGGAAGAAATAGAAGATGTCGTTCTGCTGAGCAAATTCGGAATGCTCGGGGAGTTCTTTTTGGGACGGATGGTCAATGGGGTGTTTGAGGGCAGCAATTCGCCTTCTTTCAAACAAAAAGACACGTTGCTCCTGATTCGTGAGATTCCGGGCAGGCTTTGCACCGTGGTAAAAACAGATTCCTCCAAAGCATACCGTTATGTGAGGTATTACGGTCCGGCAGATGGTTATGGGAATATCTCCGAGGCCGGGTTCTATTCGTCTGCCAATGACACGGTGCCGTTGGCCGGAAAAGTCTTGGGTCCGGAAGACGGTGCGGCAGGCGACCATTCTTATTTCAATGTGTTCGACGGGCATACGGACACATCGTATGATTATCCTTTCGCCAACGGGGGATGGGCCGGACTCGACCTTGGCGAGCGAAAGCATATAGGGAAGATTGTCTATACACCCCGTAATCGGGATAATTTTGTCCGTAAGGGGGATTTGTATGAGCTTTGGGTTTGCCGGGAGGGGAAATGGAGACCGTTTGCCCGGCAAACAGCCACGTCAGACTCTTTACTTTTCAAGGATGTGCCGAAACATGCGCTTTTGTTACTCCGCGACTTGAGTAGGGGAGAAGCGGAACGGTTGTTCGAGTATAAGGATGGCAAACAGGTGTATTGGTAAGCAGGAGGAGGATGAAAACACTCCCTGCCGGCATGTCTTTACCGGCAGGGAGTGACCCTTTCCTTAAGGAAATATTCTTATGAACGTTTGCTGCCGTCGGGATTGTAAACCAGAATGAGGTCCATCGGTTCACGATCCAATTCAATACGGTAATAGATACCTGTGTCCGTTCCGTTGGGATATTCAATGCGGTCCACATCGTCCTCACGAGGATTGAACGTGTAACCTTCTTGTGTGAAGCTGTTGACTACGGCTTCAGGAACTGATGTCCATGCCATATCCTCAAACTCTGTGAACAGCCATTGGTAATTCGTATCTACATGCATGTCCACTTCTGCGTTGTTCAGCCACAGTTGTATTTCGTAGCCTTTTGCAGTGCGGTCCATTTCAATAATATTGGCACCGGGATATTTGGCCGCTACCATTTGGCGTACTTCCTGTGGAATTTGTGCCGAGGGGTCGGAGCCACTTCCCGGGTGTTGGCTTCCGTCCGCATTGTAGTAGAGTATGATGTCTGTAGGTTCACGGTCCAATTCGATACGGTATTGTATGGACGTTTCTGTTCCGTTGGGATATTCAATGCGGTCCACATCGTCTTCACGTGGGTTGAACGTGAATCCGTTTTGCGTAAAGCTGTTGACAACGGCTTCGGGAAGGGATGTCCATGCAATGTCCTCGAATTCCGTATAAAGCCATTGATAGTTGAGGTCGAGGTGCATGTCCACTTCTGCGTTGTTCAGCCACATTTGTATTTCATATCCTCGGTAGGTACGCTCGACTTCCACGATTTGTGCTCCCGGATAACGGCTTTCTACCGTTTGGATGATGTGTGGGTCATTCCGGAAGTTGTGGTCATCCTCATCGTCATCTTTACATGCGGTCATAACCGGGGCGAGCAATAAGATGAAAAGCCCCCATTTCCATATATTCTTTCTCATTTTGTTTTGTTTTTTTAAAGGTTTATATTCTTGTGAAAATCTCGTTTTTTCAGTCTATCTCGCGGATATTGAATTTCCGGTCGAATTTGAGGTCTACGTCGTTGGTAAGTTCCACTTCATACTCACGGCTGTCTTTTTCTATTTTGGTGATTTTTTCCCCGGGAAACATGTCGTTCACTTGTTTCTTGATGGGAGCCGGGATAAAAAAAGCAGGAACTTCAGACCTTTTTCCGTCTACTTCGGTCCAATCGCCTTTGCTGTCGAAGGATATTTCCGTACCGTTGACAAGCTGTACGTCGTAGGTGGCCGATTTGAACCAGTCTTTGTCTATTTTGATATACGAAACTTTAGTATGGGCAAATTGCTGTTTTAGAATCGTACGTGCCGGAACAGGCAAATCGTTTACATTACGGGTGATGACATCATTGTCAGCGCAAGCTGTCGTTACGATGACCATTCCCAAAAGCAATATGGCAAACATCTTTCTCATAACGGTAAGTTCTTTTAATGGTTAGTAATGCTATTGTAACCGCAAAGGAAATACCTGATTCTGGAAAGATTTGGGATTTATACTTCAAGTTCTATGGCTTTGCAATTTTTAACACGAAGTGGTGTCGTCCGTCATGATAATATGTGAGTTTTATATGGTAAAGATTGGCTATGGATTGGGCGATGGACAGTCCCAATCCGGTCGATTCCTTTTGTCCGGCATTACCTTTATAGAAACGTTTGAATATTTGTTGTTTGTCAAGTGCCTGGTTTCCATCGTTGATGATTTCGATTCGGGCAGAATGGATAACGATGTCTACGCGTCCATGGTCCGGGCTATGTATGATGGCATTTTTGATGAGGTTAGTCAATAAAGTATGAGCCAGTGATTCGTTCATACGGATGCGGCAGGTTTCCGTGTCCGACAGGTGATAGTCCAATTCTTTTTCTTCGTACAAGTCAGACAAGAGTCCTATAATATGCCGGGCATGCCGGTTCATGTCTACTTCTGCAACTTCCTCGAATTGCCGGTTTTGGATACGTGAAAGCAGGAGCAGGGATTTATTGAGCTGTATGGCACGGTGCAGGCTGCGGAACATATCGTCGATGGTTTTCAGTTCCTCTTCATCGAGATTCTCATGTTCGGCCAATAACTCCAACTTACCGTTGATGACAGCCAACGGGGTTTGCAGTTCGTGGGAGGCGTTTTCGATGAATTCCTTCTGTTCACGGTATGCTTTTTCTGCTCGTTCGTGCATTTCAAGGGCAGCACGGTTCAGGGTACGGAACTCCCGGATACGGCAATCCGGATTCAAGTAAGGTGCCGGACGTCCGGGTGATACGTTTTCAAGCCATTCCAACAGGCGGTCGAGCGGACGGAACACGGACTTCAGGATAAGGCGTGTGCTGAAGATGATACAACAAAGCAATGCGATGTAGAGTGCGACAAGGTATTTGAATATGGCCGTTATCAGGTCATCCCTTTCCAAAGTAGAAAGCCGAAGTTCCAATTCATAATATTTCAGGTCGGTAGCCATGAAACAGGACTTCATGATACGTACGGGTTCATATTCATCTTCAGTCTCGATATATACCGTACCGTCATAGTACCGGTCGCGATAGTGCTCGACTTCTTCCGTGGCGAGTGGACGGATGCTGTAGCTGTGTATGATTTTATCCTCGGTATCTAAAAGAGTAGAATCCGCCAGAATTTTCCCCACAATAATATCCCGGTAATTCGCCAGGGCATCGTCGGTCTCGTCCATTACTTCGTCGATGACGGTGTAATAGAAAAAGGTTCCCCATCCGCCTAATAACAAAAAAAGGAGGAAAGAGAGATTAAAGTGGGTATAACGCAATAACTTCATGGGCGGACTGGAAGATTTACGGCATATCGAATGCCAGTTTATAACCGAAGCCGTAGACGGCTTTTATTTCAGCTTGTGCGCCTGCGGCTTTCATTTTCTTTCGCAGGTTCTTCACTTGGGAGTAAATGAAATCAAGGCTGTCCGCCTGGTCAATGTGGTCGCCCCATACGGATTCTGCCAATGCCATGCGATTGATGAGGCGGTTGGGATTGCTGATGAAATAATACAGCAGGTCGAACTCCTTGCGGTTGAGGTTCAGCTCGTTCCCATCTACGGTTGCTTTACGGGTGTCGGGCACTAAAGTCAGGTTGCCCAGTACGATACTGGTGTCTCCTCCGGCCTTTTTCCTGCGCAGCAGGGATTTCACCCGTGCATTAAGTTCAGCCAGATGGAATGGTTTGGCCAGATAATCGTCGGCACCGAGGTCAAGCCCTTCCACCTTGTCCTCAATGGAGTCTTTGGCCGAGATGATGATGACACTTTCCTGTTTGCGCGTCCGTTTAAGGTGGGCCAAAATGGACAACCCGCTTCCGCCGGGCAGCATGATGTCCAATAAGACACAGTCATAATCGTAATCGTTCACTTTTTCCATGGCAGAAGCATAATCTTCCGCACACTCCACGATGAATTTTTCACGTGTGAGGTATTCCCTGACGGTATTCCGCAACTCCTCTTCGTCTTCAATTAGCAGGATCTTCATGGTCGTTCCGTATCGGATGGATTGTTGATAGGTAATACGTCTTTCTTCCGGTAACCTGTGCTGTTGAGGATAGCCACTAAATCACCATTTTCCTGGCAGATTCTTACCTCTATATAAGGAATGCGTGGGTGATGGTGTATCTCTCGTGCTTCGGCGTAAAGCCATCCGGAGGATACAGCTTTCAAGAATGTGATATTGGCGCTTAAGGACAAGGTTACCTGTGCGTAACTGTTGGCTACTGCGGCAAAAGCAAGGTCGGCCAACGTGAAAAGGGCACCTCCCTGACAGACTCCGGCTGCGTTGAGATGCGCCGGAGTGACTTCCATCCGGGCTTTGGCATATCCCGGACGGATGTCGAGTATTTCGACACCGGCCGCCTGGGCGAACCGGTCGTTTTGTAATAATTCGGATAATGTCATACTATAGTTGGATAAAAATGTCAGGCGAAAGTCTTTCGTATTTCTTCCCAGTGTTCACAAAGCGACATCATGGACGGGAACAACAAATCGGCTCCGGCATCGAGCAGTACTTTGTCGGGCAACGGGCCTGTGTTGACCGCAATGGTGAAGATGCCGGCGGCAACTCCGGCTTGTACACCCAAGGGGGCGTTTTCCACCACAAGGCCTTCCCACGGTTGTATACCGGCTTTTTCCAACCCCATGAGATAAGGTTCAGGGTTGGGTTTGCCGTATTTTACATCAAAGCTGGTCACCATCAGTTCTCGCCGGAAAATGTCTGGGAAATTATGGTTCAGCCGGTCGATAAGGCTGATTTGTCCGGAACCGGTGACGACCATCGGAGTGAAACCGCCGGCTTTTACCTTTTTCAGTAGCTCGTAAGCGCCCGGCATTTGCGGGGCTTCCGGGCAACGGCTGAACACGTCGGACTTGGCTTTGTAGATGGTCTGTTTTTCCTCTTCTGTGGCTTTACGTCCCCAACAGCGTTGTGCCAACAGGTCGATGGTACCGCCTCCTGTACGCCCTTCGTGCATGTACGCCTCTTCGGGTGTGATATGAAGCCCGAACTGCGTCATGGCGTGGCTCCAGGAATACGCATGGTTGGGCATGGAGTCGAAGAGGACCCCGTCCATATCAAAGAGCACGGCTTTAAGGCTCGTCGCCCCAAAGCCGTGCTTCATTAAATATTTGTCTTTTTCAGTTTCAAACATGGGCTTATTTGTTTAAGCGTGCACGGATGGCTTCACTTTCTTTTTCGTAACCCGGTTTGTTCAGCAGGGCGAACATGTTCTTTTTATAGGCTTCCACGCCCGGTTGGTTGAAGGTATTTACGCCCAAGAGGTTACCGCTGATACCACAAGCTTTCTCGAAGAAATAGATGATTTGTCCCAAGTAGTATTCGTTCAGCACGGGGACACTCAGGCGCATGTTGGGCACACCGCCGTCCACGTGAGCCAGTTGCGTACCCAGTTCGGCCATTTTGTTCACTTCGTCCACACGCTTTCCGGCCAGGAAGTTCAGGCCGTCCAGATTTTCGTCGTCCGAAGGGAAGAGCACCTTGTGGTTGGGCTGTTCGATGCTGATGACGGTCTCGAAGATGGTGCGTTCACCGTCCTGAATCCACTGTCCCATGGAATGAAGGTCGGTAGTAAAGTCCACGGCAGCCGGGAAAATGCCTTTTTGGTCCTTGCCTTCCGATTCTCCGTATAATTGTTTCCACCATTCGTTCAGGTAGTGCAACTTAGGTTGGTAGTTTACCAAGATTTCGATTTTCTTGCCTTCTGCATACAAAGCGTTGCGGCAGGCTGCATATACGGCCGAGGGGTTTTCCATGAAAGGTACGTCCGCGGCAGTAGCTTTTTCCATGTCGGCGGCACCGGCCACGAGTTGTGCGATGTCGAAACCAGCCACGGCGATAGGCAACAAGCCTACGGGAGTGAGTACGGAGAAACGTCCGCCCACATTGTCGGGGATGATAAAGCTCTTGTATCCTTCCTTGTCAGCCGTGGTACGGGCGGCACCTTTCTTGGCATCGGTTACGGCCACGATGACTTTGCGGGCCATGTCCTTGCCGCGTTGGTCTTCGCATTGCTTCTTCAGCAGGCGGAAAGCCAAAGCCGTTTCGGTGGTCGTGCCGCTCTTGGAAATATTGATGACACCGAATTTCTTGTCGGCTAAGTAGGCGCACATCTCGGCCAGATAGTCTTCGCCGATATTGTTTCCGGCAAACAGGATGACCGGGTTCTTCTTATCGTTCAGCAACCACTGGAAACTGTTGCTCAAAGCCTCGATGACAGTGCGTGCGCCGAGGTAGCTTCCGCCGATGCCGGCTACTACGACCACTTCGCAATTCTCGCGAAGTACCTGTGCCGTAGCATTCAGTTCGCCAATGAAGTCAGAGGTGATGGATGACGGCAAGTGCAGCCAACCTAAGAAATCGTTACCCGGGCAAGTGCCGTTTTCCAAAGCTTCCTGTGCGGCTTTCACCTTCGGCTCGTAAGCCGCGATGGCATCAGCGTTCAGAAACTGTGATGCTTTTGTGATGTCTAATTGAATATTCTTCATCTTTTTACGCTATTAAAAAACAATAATGAGTTATCGGAATGAATCGGTGAGCAGTTTTATCTCGATGCTCGGCGAGATACGTTCGTAAAGGATGTTATATACGGCATCCAGAATCGGCATGTTGACATGGAGGCATTTGTTGATGTCCTTCATGCATTTGGTGCCGTAATATCCTTCGGCTATCATTTCCATTTCTATTTGCGCGCTTTTCACACTGTAACCCTTGCCTATCATGGAGCCGAACACCCGGTTGCGGCTGAAGTTGGAATATCCCGTGACGAGGAGGTCGCCCAGATAGACCGAATCGATGATATTCCGTTCGATGGGGTGTACTACCGTGAGGAAGCGGTTCATCTCCTGTGCCGCGTTGGACATGATGACCGACTGGAAGTTGTCTCCATACTTCAGGCCGTTGCAGATGCCTGCTGCAATGGCGTAGACGTTTTTCAACACCGAAGCGTATTCGATGCCGATGACGTCGTCGCTGGTTTTGGTCTTGACGTATTCGCTGCTGATCATGTCGGCAAAGTTTTGCGCCTTTTCCAAGTCGGCGCATCCCACGGTCAGATAAGTAAGCCGTCCCAGAGCCACTTCTTCCGCATGGCTCGGCCCTCCCAAAACAGCCAGATTCTCGTCGGGCACGTTATACACCTGATGAAAATATTCCGAACAGACCAAGTTCTCGTCGGGCACGATACCCTTAATGGCTGTGACGACAAACTTGTCGCGCAGGCGAGTCTTGAGTTTTTTCAGGTGGCTTTTTAAATAAGGTGAAGGAGTAACGAATATCAGAGTGTCCGCTTCTTCCACTATTTTATTGATGTCGGCAGAGAAGTGGATACGGTTTACGTCAAAATGCACGCTGGTCAGGTAAGCCGGATTGTGCCCCAGGCGGCGGAATTCCTCGATGCGGTCTTCCCGTCGCATGTACCAATGGATGGAATCGTTTCGCTCCAACATCATCTTGGCGATGGCGGTAGCCCAACTACCGCCCCCCATGATGGCTATGGTTCCACAATTTCCCATATTTTCCGGTTGTTATATTTTAGCAATCCATTCGGCCACGTCGTTGACAGATGGCTTTTCGATGTCGAGTTTGTATTTCTTGATGACCTCTCCCACTTGTTGCTGTAGCTTTTGCGGATTGACGTCCTTCATGTCGCTTACCAGGTTATATCCGGCTTTTTGCAGCACGGGCACGAGTGCCTCGGGCACTCCGATGGCAGCGTATTTGTCGGCACTGTCCTTGGGTACTTTCTTTTCAGGGCGCATTTGCGGGAAGAAGAGAACCTCTTGAATCGTGGTCTGGCCCGTCATGAGCATGACCAGACGGTCGATGCCGATACCGATGCCGCTAGTGGGGGGCATGCCATATTGCAAGGCACGCAGGAAATCCTGATCGATGAACATCGCTTCGTCGTCGCCCTTCTCGCTCAGGCGCATCTGTTCGATGAAACGCTCTTCCTGATCTATCGGGTCGTTCAATTCCGAATAAGCGTTAGCCAATTCCTTACCGTTGACCATCAACTCGAAACGTTCGGTCAACGCCGGATTGCTACGATGTTTCTTGGTGAGCGGCGACATTTCCACCGGATAGTCGGTGATGAAAGTCGGTTGGATGTAAGTACCCTCACAGAACTCGCCGAAAATCTCGTCGATAAGTTTGCCTTTACCCATTGTGTCGTCGATTTCCAGGTTCAGGGTCTTGCATATCTCGCGGATTTCCTCTTCGCTCTTCCCGTTCAGGTCATATCCTGTCTTTTCTTTGATGGCCTCTAAGATGGGCAAACGACGGTAAGGAGCTTTGAAGCTGATGGTCTTTCCGTCCACCACGCTCTCCGTGCCCCCGTTCACGGCGATGCAGATGCGCTCGAGCAACTTTTCGGTAAACGCCATCATCCAGTTGTAATCCTTATATTGTACATAAAGTTCCATGCAAGTGAACTCCGGATTGTGGCTCTTGTCCATACCCTCGTTGCGGAAGTTCTTCCCGATTTCGTACACACCTTCGAAACCGCCTACGATGAGGCGTTTCAGGTAAAGTTCCGTGGCGATACGAAGATACAGGTCGATGTCGAGCGAGTTGTGGTGGGTAATGAACGGGCGCGCACTGGCTCCTCCCGGGATGGATTGCAGGATAGGTGTCTCCACCTCCGTGTAGCCTGCTTCGTCCAGGGCGGCACGCAACGTTTTCAGGATGGCCGAACGCTTCAGGAATGTTTCCTTTACGCCGCTGTTGACAATCAAGTCCACGTAACGTTGGCGGTAGCGCAGTTCCGGGTCGTCGAAAGAGTCATATACCTCGCCGTCTTTCATCTTGACGATGGGGAGTGGCCTAAGGCTCTTGGCCAAAACCGTCAGTTCTTGCGTGTGCACGCTGATTTCTCCTGTTTGAGTCTTGAAAACAAAGCCTTTGATACCGACGAAATCTCCCAAATCAAGTAATTTCTTGAAAACGGTATTGTATAAATCCTTGTTTTCTCCGGGACAAATATCATCGCGGGTGACGTACACCTGAATGCGCCCTTTGGAGTCCTGCAATTCGAGGAAAGAGGCTTTGCCCATGATGCGTCGGCTCATGATACGGCCCGCGATGCACACTTGGCGTTTCTCTTCCGCAGCATCATTGTATTCGGCTTTGATGTCGGTCGAGAAAGCATCTGTCGGGTATTCGTCAGCCGGATAAGGGTCGATGCCCAAGGCACGGAGTTCGTTCAGGTTGTTCCTTCTTACGATTTCTTGTTCACTTAACTCTAAAACATTCATTTTTATTCTGATTTCGATATTTGGGACAAAATTACAAAAGTTTTTTGAGTACCCCAATGATTTACCCGTTTATTAATATGGGGCTTAAGTTTCCGGAAGCATGCTTTATACTTCCTTTTTTAGAAAGTCAGACTTGCATTGTTAAATTTGTGTTAAATATCCGGGGGGGGTAATTTTATTAAGTATAAAAACGCTAACTTTCGCAAACAAATAAGTAGAGTGATAACTTTTAAAAAAATGGAACTATGGGAACAAATGTTTGGAAAGGAGTTTTGGCCTTATGTGTAGTTGCCGTTACGATGGCATCATGTGATTTTGTGAATAAAATGAAAGAGAATGCCACCACTACGCCGTCGGACACGATTATCGGAGCCAATGTCGGCGAGTTGGACGGGAAGATAGATGAATTGTTGGAATTGGCCAAGGCAAAAAAGGAAACGGCAGAGTTTGCCGAGATTTATACCTATTTGAATTACAAGCCGGGCAATCCTTCTACGAGTGTGACGATACAAATCGTGACGCCGGAAGATAAGAACAAGATGGCGGAATATAGTTGGTACGACAATAAGGATGTCCGTAATAAACTGGATAAACAGGACATGGTGATTTCGGATCATGACGATAATGTGATTGACACTTATGACGGCTTCAAGGATATGCTTTTCACCTACAATGACGTGTCCAAACTGGTGGAGAACTTGCCGGTGTTCTGTAAAGAGGCTTTGGAGGCGTCCGGATATGGGGAAGAGGGCTATGTGCGAAGCTACCAGATAGAAAAAGGTGATGCTTTTATTACGGTGGGGCATAAGTCTTCCAATATGTTGACAAAATCTTATCATATTGCGGAGGACGGTGAACATATTATAAAGGAATAAAGAGAAAGTTTGATTTTTGGTGTTTTGCTGCCATTTTCCATCCTGTGAGGTGTTGCTACACCGTTTTTTAGGATTGGGATATGGCAGCGTTTTTTTGAGGGTGGATTTGCAGATGGACAATCACAAGGCTTTTGATCCTGATATGGGTTCGAGTCTGTCTTCTCAGTTGGTATCAGGCAGTGGCGGGGAAAGAAGCTTTGAAAATATGGATAGGGATGTGTTGGCAGGTGCTGCCGAGCCCGGAAAAGGCTTTTTTCTATCTTTTTTCATTCCTCGTAGGGATTTTTGGGCTATTCCGTTGCTTTTGGGGTGCAACATACTGGTGTTTTTCGTGATGTGTTTGACCGGCGTGGGGGTGTTGGAGCCGGATAATATCAGTTTGTTGCATTGGGGAGCCAATTTTGGCCCGTTGACTTTAACAGGTGATTATTGGCGTGTATGGACTTGCAATTTTGTACATTCCGGCCTTATACATTTGATAATGAATGTATATGCCCTTTTGTTCGTAGGCTTGTTTTTGGAACCTATGTTGGGCTCTCTCAGGGTCGTCATGGTCTATTCTCTTGCAGGGCTTTATTCTTCGGTGGCCGGTTTGTTTTGCCATGCAGACTGGATTAGTGTAGGGGCTTCCGGAGCAATTTTCGGCCTGTATGGTGCTTTGTTTGCCCGTTTGTTGTTTTATAAAGGCCAATCTTCCTGGCGAAAGATTTTGCTCATTGCCATCGGAGGATTTATTTTGTATAATTTGTTGTATGGGATAGGGGATAATAATGTGGATAACGCTGCGCATACAGGAGGGTTGGTCGCAGGATTTTTGTTGGGGGTGGTATATGGAGTGGCAGATAAGGTGCGTGAAAAGGGCAAACGGATGGTTGTGGCTTGTCTGGCAGAGTTCGTCTTGTTGTCTGAGCTTGTCTGTTGGTTTTCCGCCTTGACACACGGAATGCCTCCCGATTACCAAGACGTGCGCGAAGCTTGGCGGAGTGGGCAGTTGGAAGCCTATGTGGAAAACGGAGAAACGGGTATTCATCCTGAAGAGGATGGTATGGGGCAGAATAGGGAGTATACCGTAGTAGAGGGTTGGACCATGACAGATCAGGATGTCTGGATTCCTTTCAGCGATGAAGCGAGTGGTTTCAGTTTCCGTTATCCGTCCAATTGGCATAGAAAGCCGGATGGATGGTCGGATTTCCGCATCGAAAACGGGTTGAACTGGATGACTATAGAGTATTCGGATGCTACGGCTGATACGGATGCCCAAGGGATGAGGGATGCTTTAGAGCTGAGCGTATGTGACGGTGACGGGCATTTGCTTGTGGGGTGTACTTGCGAAACGGTCGTTCTGAACGGGGTTGAATTTGTGAAAGTCAGTAGCCCTCAACGGATTTCCCTCAAGGATGGAAAATGGATTGAGGCGAGGCGTACCACTTACGGATATTATAAGGATAATCCTTTACGGTGCATGACCATCGTGCAGTGGGCCACGAGTGAACCTTTCCGAAAAGAGATGGATGAAATGGCACAAAGTTTTTTCGTACGGGAACCATAAAGGGCATTTGATTTTTCTTTTTTGTGAATGACGGCTGAAGGTTCACCGTAAAGCGTTGTGCCACAGTGTGGAACGCATTTTTTCGGTGAACCCCTTGTGAAGGCTGTTTGAGTGAAGGGTTCACCTTAATCGTTTGATTATTAGATAGAATGAAGGATGTGAACCCTTTTTTAATGAAAACATAATGAAGGGGGTGGGGAAGGAACATCACCTGCAGGACATCCGTAAAAAGTTCTCAGTAGATTGCTCGAACGTTTGCCGCACACCGGAAAGTCGTTTGCCTGACGTTTTCGGACTGTTTTCGCATTTCGATGGGACCAAGACGGCATCGCTGAAGTTTATGAGTTAATTAAAGGTGAATTTTTTGAACGGAATGAAAAAATAATTATCTTTGCCGCAGAATTTCCGGGTTCGTGCGAAGCTTGCCCTGACGGAGTAATTTGTCAGGGATGCTGAAAACGGACGGAAGCCTGCGCCGAACCGCTTATGCGGGGGAAGGGTGGGGACGGAGATTCGCGACATATTAAAGGCGTTTACGTGACGTCTTGTTCTTGACTCTAAGGAATCTGGTAAATTTCAATCACTGTCAGGGATGAGGCAACAGTAGATGTCCTCGGGATGTGTATATATGCGCATCCCTTTTCGATACGGGGCACTGTGTCGTAAAGGGAGAAGTTATATCCATATCGGCGTGGGCTCTGGATGTTGCTCGTTCAACAGTGATGGGCATACCAGAGCCTCTTAGGGTGGGACGAGTAACGACGGTCTCACGCTTTTTTTGTGTCGTCACACAGGACTTCCGTGCCAAGGTGTGATGGATACGTTGATTAATGTAGCCAGTATTCCGGAAGAAAGCGGTAGCCGTCTTCCGAGTGAGGGATTGCCTCCCGTCACAGCCGCCGGTTCGCAAAGATGCGGGACCGGGGTGTCCTTGGAGTATGTCCTGCATCCGACGCATGGCCTTCCGCAAGATTGCCGATGGTATGTCTTGAGAGCTACGTATGGACGTGAACGGGAGGCTGAAGACTTGTTGAAGAAACGGGGCGTTTTGGTGTATGTGCCGAAACGGAGGACATTGAAGATGGTGAAAGGAGAGAAGAAGAAAGTAGAGGAATCCCTCTTGCCCAATCTTGTTTTCGTGTTTGCGGACGAGTGCACGGCTCGCCGTTTGGTGTCATTCCCATTGAAATCTGAATCCCGTCGAAAGGACAAGATGCCCGTAAGCCTCCATTTCATGTACGACCATACGTCTTTGAATGAAAACGGGCTGAATGACGTGGTGGTTATACCCCACAAGGAAATGGTCAATTTTATTCGTTTCACCATCGGAGGGAGCGAGTCTATCCGTGCCGTCTCGCCGGCTGATTTCCGGATTAAGAAAGACCAACAAGTCGTGATTACCGAAGGGGATTTCAAGGGCGTAGTGGGGCGAGTGGCCCGTATAGACCGCCAGACGTGTGTCATCGTGGATTTGCAGCCGATATGCTTTCTGGCTTCGGCCTATATTCCTAAGGCTTTTTTGAGGGAACTTCCCGTACAGGATAAATCATGTATATAATAAAAGAGGTAGAAATGTTTGGTTTATTCTTCTTTGGCCGTTATCTTTGTGGAAGAATCATTTAAACAGGTTGTGAAGATGAGGTTTCCCATAGGCATACAGAGTTTTGAAAAACTGATAAAGGCCGGTTATCTATATGTGGATAAAACGGAGCTTATCTATAAGATGGTGGATACCGGTAATTATTATTTTCTGAGCCGTCCGCGACGGTTTGGCAAATCATTGTTGGTTTCCACTATCGAGGCCTATTTCAAAGGGAAAAAGGAGTTGTTTAAAGGGTTAGCCATGGAACGGCTAGAGACGGATTGGACGGAATGTCCGGTGTTTCATCTCGACTTGAACACCGGGAAATACGAAAGTGTCCAATCGCTTTTAGATACGTTGAACGAGGCCTTGACGGCATGGGAGCAAGAGTATGGGGCAGTGGAAGCGGAACGCAACGTGGGCTTGCGCTTCAAGGGAGTTGTGCAGCGTGCTTACGAAAAGACAGGTCACAGGGTCGCGATATTGGTGGACGAGTATGACAAGCCGTTGCTTCAGAACATCGGCAACAACGAACTTCAGGAAGAGTTGCGTGGCATTCTCCGTTTGTTTTATTCCGTGCTCAAGACGCAAGACCGCTATATCAAGTTTGGTTTGCTAACCGGAGTGTCAAAGTTCAGTAAACTCAGTGTGTTCAGCGACTTGAACAATCTGGAAGATATTTCGCTCAATCGCAATTGGGCTTCACTTTGCGGTATCACGGAAGAGGAATTGCACAGCGGGTTGAAACCGGCGGTGGAGGAGATGGCGGAAAGTAACGGACTGACTTATGAAGAAACACTGGATCGATTAAAAGAAATGTACGATGGTTATCATTTCGATAGAGATTCCATAGGGGTGTACAATCCGTTCAGCTTGTTGAATGCGTTGAAGAACAAACAATTCAATGACTATTGGTTTGAAACGGGCACTCCCTCTTTCTTGGTGGAGATGCTGAAACGTACGAATTATGAATTGAACCATTTGGCGCACGAGGAACAAACCTCGGATATGTTGAACAGCATAGATTCCGTACATAGGAATCCGGTTCCTCTGCTTTATCAGAGTGGTTATCTGACCATTAAAGGATATGACGAACGTTTCAGAATGTATAAGTTAGGCTTTCCGAACCAGGAAGTGGAAAACGGATTTGTGCGTTACCTGTTGCCATATTACGCCCCGAAAGAAAGGGGTGAATCGGAGTTCTTCATCCAAAAGTTCATCCAAGAGGTAGAGCGCGGCGATGCCGAAGCTTTCATGGAACGTTTGCAGACGATGTTTGCCGATAACAGTTACCAGGTAATGGGCAAGATGGAACTCTACTTTCAGAACTGCATGTATGTCATCTTCAAGATGATGGGCTTTTATACCGAAGTGGAGCGCACCACCCATCGCGGCCGTATCGACATCATCATCAAAACGTCGGATTACATCTATGTGATGGAAATCAAACTCGACGGCAGTGCCGACGAGGCTTTGCGGCAGATTCATGAGAAAGGTTATGCCGAGCCTTACCGGAAAGATGGCCGGAAGGTGTTCCTCGTAGGTGTGAACTTTTCTTCAGTGGCCAAAGGAGTGGAAGAGTGGAAGGTTGAGGAATAAAGAACGGAATAAAATCATATTTGAATAACGAGGGATAAAAGAAACTGCTATATAACTCCAGATAGGTCATGGTATGACATAGTGGTTCTGCTGTATTGGCTTCTTTTGGAGAGGTAGGTGTGTCAAGTATTCCTTGTTGCGTCAGGTATTGTTACTTAGTTTCTGCATTATTCAATGTCTGGGCTAAAAAAGAGTGTGAGCCCACTTAACATTGCCTTTTCTATCCTTTACATTTTTCTTAGAAAAATAACTTCTGATTCCAGGGGCATGGCGAGTAATATGATAGATAGCTGTCTTGCTGAGCGATGTATTTCGTCTGTTGGTCAACAGGAGGAAGAACTCGCTTTTTTAGGCTGTCACAGGATGATACGTGTCTGTATTACATACTTTTCCATCGTGTCGACATGCAAGTTGCAGGGATATTCTAAGAATTTTTTTACTGAGATAGTTGTAGAAAACCGTGACTATGAAATGCTTATGCTCCTCAACCATCAGTATGAGTGCTGATGAAAGTTAAATGCCAACTGAATTTTAACCTTATTTTAGATGTTCTGACTGAAAAACAGGGGTACACCAAAATCAGACGTTTATTAATTATTTAACATAACTCAGTTTTAGGGCACTAGTTCCTTCCTTTAATAAAAAGGGGATGTCCAAAAGGTGAGTGCTTATAATATTTGAAATGAAATTACTAGATTGTACATTACGTGATGGAGGATATTATACACTTTGGGATTTTCCTTCACAAGTGGTTAGTGCTTATATCGAAGCGATGAACAAACTTCCTATAGACTATTTAGAAGTGGGTTATCGCAATAATCCTTCCAAAGAATATTTGGGTGAATTTGGCTACTCGCCGGTGTCTACGCTACGTCGTTTACGCAAGGATTGTTGCAAAAAGATTGTGGTGATGTTGAATGAGAAGAGTACCCGTTTGGAGGATTTGGATAATCTCCTGAAACCGATTCAGGGCTTGGTAGATATGGTGCGTATTGCCATTGATCCGAAGAACTTTGACCGTGCTTTGGTTTTGGCCAAAGAGGTGAAGAAACAGGGTTTTGAAGTTGGATTTAACACCATGTATATGTCTAAGTGGAACGAGTACGAAGGATTCTTGGACAAGTTGAGGCAACTAGATCAAGTGGTCGATTTGTTTTGTATGGTGGACTCCTTCGGTGGGGTAACTCCTACAGATGTGAGAAGTTTGTTTGAGGTAGTGAAACAGAAAACCACTGTACCCATAGGCTTTCATGGGCATAACAACATGCAACTGGGGCTTATCAATACACTAACAGCTATTGAATGCGGTGCCGATTATGTGGATGCAACCATCCTAGGTATGGGACGTGGTGCTGGAAATCTGAACATGGAACTATTGTTAACTTACCTCAACAAAGGTGGGTTCCCTGTAGATTTCAATGTGCTTGGTGAAGTGATTACTGCATTCCATACATTGTATGAAAACTACCGGTGGGGAACCAACCTACCGTATATGATTTCCGGTGCCAATTCGTTACCACAGAAAGAAGTAATGGAGTGGGTTTCCAATCGTACATATAGTTTCAACAGTATTGTCAGGGCATTGGATAACAAGAAGAACAACCAGAAAGACAATGCCCGTTATCCCTTGTTCAAGGCACACTCTGCAGAACGGGTGTTGATTGTGGGCGGTGGAAATTCATGTTTGGTGCATCAACAAGCTGTGAAGCAGTTTGCCGCACTCATTCCCAGTATGCCACTCATTTTTGTAACATCTCGTTATGCAGCTCTTTACAATGACCTTTCAAACCCAAAGTATTACTGTTTGGTGGGTAACGAAGCTAAACGCTTAAGCCGAAATGTATCAGAAAAAGACTTCAATGGAGTATGCCTGCTAGCTCCCTATCCTCGGCGTATGGGTACAGAAGTACCACCCTATGCCGAACGGTTGACCTATGAACTGGATAATATTACGTTCACACAGTCATATCTTGATTCGTGTACTACATTGGCCTTACAGGCTGCTATTGCCATGGTAGCAAAAGAGGTGAATATCATCGGATATGATGGCTATAAAGGTGAGGTGCTTTCTGAGAAAGAGATGGAGTTAACCAATGAAAATAAGACCCTTTTCGAAGCTTTCAAAGATGCGCAAGGTGTTGAGTTACGTTCACTTACTCCGTCACTATATAAATCACTTAAAGTAGAATCCATTTATCAATTTCTGTAACCATGGGAAATAAAATAGCTTTTTTCCTTCCAACTCGTAAAGGAAGCGAACGAGTTCGCAATAAGAATACGCGTCCTTTTGCTGGAATAGAGGGTGGATTGATAGAAAACAAGATTAGGCAGTTGGTAGCCACGAGACATTTGGATGAAATTATTTTGTCCACCAACGACGAAATCTGTATGACTATAGCCAAAAAGTATTGTAGTGACAAAAGATTACGCATCATTCCTCGTCCGGAAGATTTATGTCTCAGTAGTACGAACCTTCAGGATTTGATTCGTTATGTACCTACTATTACAGAGGTTGAACACATTCTTTGGGGGCATGTGACAACACCACTTGTCGATGCAAATATTTATGATGTTGCCATTGAGAGTTATCTGGCAGGATTGAACAACGGATATGATTCATTGGTAAGTGTAAAGGAATTAAAAAACTTTCTCTTGGATAAGTCTGGAAAATTGGTTAATAATAGTACTAATCTTCCTTGGCCTCGCACACAAGATCTCGAACCACTGTATGAAATAAATCATGCTATGTTTTTAGCTAGGCGGGAGGTATATATAGAACAAGGTAATCGAATAGGAAAGACCCCTTTCTTGTATGTTATGGATGAATTGCATTCCAAAGACATTGATTGGGAAGAAGATTTCCAGATTGCTGAAATCATGTACAAAAGTTTATATCAATGATGAATAAGGTTGTGACATTTGGGGAGATTATGCTTCGTTTGGGAGCACCCGATTATTTGCGCTTGGTGCAATCCCATCAGTTGGATGTAAGTTTTGCTGGGGCTGAAGCCAATGTGGCTGTGTCATTGTCCAACTATGGTATTCCTACAGACTATATCACCTGTCTGCCTCAAAATCCCATGGCAGAAAAATGCTTGCGTGAGTTGCGTTCCTATCAGGTTGGAACTTCTCACGTGCAACGTGGTGGTAAGCGTATGGGGATTCTTTTTTTGGAGACTGGAAGTAATGCACGTCCATCGCAAGTATACTATGACCGTGACTATTCTGCTTTTGCCACAATGAGTCCAAACCAGTTGGACTGGAAGGAAATCTTAGGTGATACCCGGTGGCTTCACTGGACAGGTATTACACCAGCCTTGTCAGAGAATGCAGCGCAAATGTGTCGGCAGGCCATTGCTACAGCTAATGAGATGGGCGTTACAGTGAGCTGCGACATCAACTATCGGGATAATCTATGGAATTATGGCAAAACTGCCACAGAAGTGATGTCTGAACTGGTGGCCAAAAGTGATGTAATTTTAGGTAATGAGGAAGACTGTGAGAAAGTATTTGGAATTAAGCCATTAGGATTTGATGCGGAACAGACCAAAGGACAAGTGGAACAAACTTCATTTGCTTCTGTATGCAAGCAGATGATGGGACGGTTCCCACGTTGCAAGAAAATGGTAGTGACATTACGTGGCTCCATCAATGCTAACCAAAACACGTGGAGTGGTGTTCTTTATGATGGTCGCACTTTTATGCAGTCGCGTAGCTATCTCATTACAGATATTGTGGATCGTGTAGGTGGTGGTGACTCGTTCATGGGCGGCCTTATTTACGGTTTGTTGACTTATCCGGACAATGACCAAAAGGCATTGGAGTTTGCTGTAGCAGCATCCTGTCTCAAACATTCCATCAAAGGGGATTATAATCAGGTTACGGTAAAAGAAGTCGAAAGCTTGATGGCAGGTTCGGTCAGTGGACGGGTAAAGAGATGAGTATGTGAAAAGATGAAGATGCGTTATGATTGATAGCAGGCGTGTAGGGATAAACGTCTGGTTAATTGTGGATTATGAATTAATAGGATTTGAAAGAATATGATGTGAGGTGAATAGTGGGATTATTCAAAATCTTGCTTCCATATATCGAGAAATACTTTGAAAGTTTCTGAGGAGGGAATGTACATAATTAATTCTTCTAATAAACCCAAAATAACATGCTTCCCAAATGAATAATTGAGATTGCTGAAATAATATATAAGAAAGTCTAAAAGTTAAAAATGTGGAGAGGAATGTAAAATTTGACTTAATGAAAGGGGGGGGGGATTATTCTTATGGTGATAGGGCATTGTGCATTACCACATGCTTTTTCAAGAGTAATTTTTGCTTTTCATATGCCGCTATTCTTTATTATTAGTGGCTATTTATATAAGGAAAGGCCTATTATGGATATTATAAGGCGGAATACAAAGAAGGTGCTGGTTCCTTATATTGTAACAGGGGGGATAGTATGGTGTATTTTATCAATTACAAAAGAGGATTATGATTGGGGGATATCCATATTGATGGCAAATGGTTCTTTACCTGTATTACATTATAAAGATTATGCTGTGGGGCCGTTGTGGTTTTTGATGTGCTATTTTGTCTCGGCAATCTTCTTCTTTTTTTTGTTACGAATGAAAAGTGAAGTATGGCGTATAGTCATGTTGGGAGGAGGATTTTTGTTAGCAATGGGTTGGAGGCATTATTTTAATCTTTTGCCGTTTGATATTTTAAATGCCATTCCTTCTATCGGATTCATGTATTTAGGCTATAAAATAAATAACCCTAGTGTATGTGAGGTATTATTTAGGAATAAAGTGTCTTTAGTGATTGGATATAGCATAGCTATTCTTTGTTGTTTATGTGGGGAAGTTAGTATGGCTTCTATGATTTATAGGTTTTTGTTTCTGCAGTTCATCGGTGCATTATATTGTTGCTTTATTATTTATAAAATATGTCCGGACACTCAATTGTCATTTGGTGCGAAATGTTTTTCTTTTATAGGAAGGAATAGCCTTGCATTAGTTTGTATCCACAGTGTGGATTACTTAACCGGCATCACAGAGAGTATAATGAGAGGCTCAATGAAAAATGGAGAATTTACATTGATGTTAGAAACTGTTTTAAAAATACTTTTTGTTGTAGCAGGGTATATAGTAATAAGGCAAATTCCATTATTACGGTCTATTTATGGAATTTCTGTTTCATTAAAAAAGGCTTTTAATAAATAAAATATATGGTAAAAAAACATCAAAGGGTCTGTATGCCAAACTCACTGTATTGTTTCATGTTTTACCTCTTCCTTTCTACGGAAGAGCAAATAAAGGATACAGTGTATTTTTTTACGAAAGATATTCCTGAGGAAATACGAAAGCATATGCCGCACCGGTATTTTTTAGATTTGAGGAAATTGTATTTTAGGAATCGTTTTGTTGCGGCTTTATTAGTACCTGCCATACGGAAAATCAAGTATCCGGAACTTTTTCGTTCGGAAATTTTTGGATTGGATTTTAATTGGTGGTTGTTGCGAGGGCTGAAGATGGGGTATGTAGAAGACTGCCCGAACGTGTTGGATATATGGGAAAAGAGCAGTCTTTACGCACGGTATATGTCGTTTGAAAAAGCACCCTCGTTTAAACGTATGATAGCGAGATTTTTTTTCGGGGATTATTATTGTCACCCTGTCGGGACATCACGTCTAGTTACCGCTGTTTATACTTCTTCCCCTTATGACAAGCCTTACCATAAGGGGAAAGAGAAAATAGTCATGCGTCTTGAAGAAGCATGGAACAGTTTTCCAGAATCCAAGAAAGAGCTTATTCTTAGGATTTTTAATATTGATGAAGAATGTATGGACAGATTCAGGAGTTGCAAAGTCATCTTGTTGACGCAGCCTTATGCCGTAGACGGGCACATGACAGAGGAGGAACAGATGAATGTTTATAGAAAAATAGTGTCTCATTATGGCGAGGATAATGTGGTAATCAAGCCTCATCCGCGTGACAAGTGTGATTACAAGTCTTTTTTTCCGCATGTGGAAGTGTTCGACAAAGTGGTTCCCATGCAACTGTTGGTACTTTTAGGTGCGGGGTTTGAACGGGTTGCGACTATTAATTCATCATCGGCCTTGTCATTTGGTTTGGATACGGCTATTGATTGGTGGGCCGAAGAGATGGAACGTGACCTTGTGAAAGATGAAGGTTTCTGTACGTTGCAAGAAGCCCGTCAAGCACTTCAGAAACATGGGTAGAAATAAAATATTAGCCAAAAACATATCATTTGTCCTGATAGGCAATGTGGGCTCCAAGTTAATGGGGTTCATTATGTTGCCGTTGTACACGAGTTGGCTTTCACCCGCAGATTATGGTGTCACCGACATTATGGGTGTTTATGCAGGGCTGTTGCTTAACGTAGTGGCGTGTGATGTGAGTGATGCCATATTTGTGTTTCCTTCAGGAGCGACAGAAGTTGAAATAAAAAAGTACTATTCATCTGGATTCTTTTTTCAGATTTTTTGTAGTTTATTGTGCGCCTTTGCTTTCTTTCTGTTGACGTTTATCGGAGCGAAGAATAGCTTTTTTGAATATATATGGTATGTCTATGGCATTTTAATTTCAAATTTGTTTCAAAAATATGCGCAGGATTTTTGTCGTGGTATCAATAAAATGTCTGTGTTCAGTTTTACCGGGATTGTGCAATCGGCATCAATAGCTCTTTTTTCCATATTACTCATTCCTCATACGGGTGTTTATGGGTTTGCTACTGCGATGATAATCGCTAATACAATAACTGGAATATTTACTTTTTTCTATTCCCGTTCATATCGGTTCTTGTCCGTATTTATGTTTGACTGGACTTGTCTAAAACGAATGTTGAAATATTCCATACCGCTGATTCCAACGGCCATCATGTGGTGGTTGGTGTCCAGTTTAAACCGGCCATTGTTGGAACGGCATGTAGGGATGTTTGCCATTGGTTTGTTTGCTGTGGCAAACAAATTACCTAATGTGCTGAATATGGTTTTTGGATTATTCCAACAAGCATGGAATATAACGGCAATAGAAGAATTTGCAAAAAAAGATTTTTCTCTGTACTACAATAAGATGTTCCGGGTGGTTTTCGGTATGCAGACGTTTCTTTGCATGGTATTGGTCTTGTTTTCAAAGTTGTTTGTCATGCTGTTTACGTCAGCAGAATATATGGAAGCTTGGAAGTATGTTCCATTGTTATGTCTGTCGGTTTTATTTTCAAACACTTCGGCTTTTGTTGGTTCTGTTTTTACGGCAATTCGGAAAAGTAATTATATTTTTATTTCCACTATTTTTGGAGGGGTAGGAGCCATCGTTTTCAATTACTTGCTGATACCTCAATATGGTTTGTTGGGTGCTTGCGTGGCTATTATCCTATCTCACTTATTGTCGATGGTGAGCCGAATATTCTTTTCTGCGGGTTTTGTAGAGTTTAAAGCAAAGGCGGTAATAGTATATAACATACTAATTATCATGTTGCTTTATTTTGTTAGTTTGATGGAAAAAGGGTGGATTTTAGGATTTACCTTTGCCATAGGTTTAGTGGTATTTGTGAGTGTCAATCATGACACATATTCTATATTGATTTTAAAATTGAAAAATACGGTAGGTAGGCATATAAATAAGTAAAAACATTATGAAAAAGAAAATTGCCTTTTATTTGAATAACCCAACATTACCAGAGGGTGATTATTCTTCTATTATAACTGGAAACCCGGGCTTGGGTGGGTCGGAATACGAGTTTTTGTTAGTTCCTTATTTGTTGGAACAAAGAGAAAACGAAATAGATGTATACCTTTTTGTGAATTTTAAGGGAACATTTCCTCATAAGAATGTTTTTTATGCAGGGCAGTTGTACGATGTTTGCGTCAAATGCTGTGACTTGGGGATAAACTTGTTGGTTGTGGATATTAAGTATTTTGATAAAAATGTGTTGGATGGCTTTTCGAAATCCTTGTCCATTCTTGTTTGGGCGCATAATACTGTGAAATATTCCTTGTTGGATTTATTTGTGAAGTTGCCTTACGTTCAAAAGATAGTGAACGTGGGGCGTGAGCAAATGGAATTGTACCGTGACCATTTGGCCACATTAAAGTCTACCTACATATACAATATATTCCCAATAAAAGAACGGGAGTATTATGCGGCTGAGGATAGGGATAACCATAATGTGGTTTACATGGGCAGTATAGTGCGTGCAAAAGGGTTCCATGTTTTAGCCAGTGCATGGAAAAAAGTGTTGAGTGAGATTCCCGATGCCCAATTATATGTAATCGGGAGTGGTAAACTGTACAATCGGGATGCCGGGTTAGGACGATATGGGATTGCGGAAAAAGATTATGAGGATTTGTTTATGTCGTATTTGACAAATGAAAAGGGGGAAGTGTTGCCTTCCGTTCATTTTCTGGGAATCTTGAAAGAAGAAAAATTAGGCGTAATGGGAAAATGTAAGGTTGCAGTACCTAATCCTACAGGAGTGTCGGAATGTTTGCCTATAACAGCTATGGAAATGCAACTTGCTGGTTGTAGTATTACTACGGTTTTGCATCCTGCTTATTTGGATACTGTTTTTAATAAGTCTTATTTATACCGGAATCCTTCCCGATTGGCACAATATATCATAGCTCGTATTAAGTCTCCTTCGGATGATGTTGGGGCATTATATGATTTTATACAATCCCGTTTTGGTGTAGAAAAAAACATCGAACGTTGGGAACAATTGATTTTGCATCCGGATGAAGTTGGTGTAGAGGAAATTAGTGAATATAACTATCATCACAAGAAAATAAAAGAAAAGTTGCTCGTATATAAAATGAGATATCCATTGTTGAGATGTATTCCACCCGTAGAAATTTTTTATGATGGCATTTCTACAGTTAAGTATTATTTGTCCCGAATAGCGGAGAAACTAAAGAGGTAAAATAGGCGTATGGCTATTATTTATGTATTATTCGCTTTTTTCGTCCTATTGACTTTATATGATTTTAAGAAGGGGGTATTATTGTTTATGCCTTTTAAGCTTTTTTTTGGAATGAATGTAAGGTTGTTGCCGAGTATGACGGTTGATTTTGCCTTTTGTTTATTTGCAATATCTCTATTTGGGCTGAGGAGGCACTTGTTTGTGAAAGAGAAATTCCCTTTAAAAAAATGTTTTGTCATTTATTCAGTTTCCTATGTGTTGAATTGCTTGTATCCGGATATGGCATTGAATTATATTCCAAGAATTTTGATTAGCGTGTTATGCTTTTCGTATGTATATTACTGTTGTTTGCAGAACCGGAAAGATATATATTTTGCTGTTTATTCTTATCTGTTTTTTATAGTTCTCTTATGTGGAAATGGGTTATTAGGCCCCTTATTGAGCATAAATCCTTTGGATGATTATATTCAATCTGTATCCAATGAGGAACTTTCGTTCTTTTCAGACAATGATTTGGTGCGTTTTGGTCGTGAACGTTATAGGTCTTTTATTCCACATGCCATAAGTTATGGCGTATTGTGCGTGACGCTATTGTACCTTCTTGTATGGTATTTATTGAAAGTGGCACGCGGTGGAAAGGCTTGGATAATTATGGGGATTTGTTTGTTGTTAAGTGGGGTCGTGATATGTACGTCACGTACTCCGATTTTGGGGCTGTTCCCTTTTGTCATGATATTCCGTGATATGAAAATATCCTTTCGAAAGATAAGGCCTTTTCTCTTAATCCTTGTTTGTTTTCTGTTGCTACAAGGCGATTATGTCTTGTACCTTTTAAAATCCGTATTTGCATCCGATGTGGCTGACGATGCGGGAGGAAGTTCCACGGAAATGCGGATGGTCCAGTTTTCCATCGCATTAAGGTTCTTTTTGCAATCACCCTTGTTTGGCCAAGGGATGGAATTCAATCCCTCATCATTCTATAATGAATTTTATGGGGGAGAATCGGTTTGGTTGCCCTTATTGACTAATCAGGGGTTGGTCGGATTGGCCGGATACCTTTTTTATAACGTATGTTTGTATAAGATGGCTCGGCCATCGCCGGGCAAGAACGTTTTGTATGCCTTATTGTTGTCATGGTTGATTATGCGTTCTGCTACAAGTCTCATTGGGGTTACGGATGCAACGTTTTTATCTGTTTTCTTCATTATTTATAAATGGTATAATATAGAACAACATGCTACTGACAATTATTGTTCCCGTTTATAATGTGCGTGACTATATTTTATGTTGCTTAAAAAGCATTTGGTCTCCGGAAGTTGAGGCACTTTATGAGGTCATATTGGTCAATGATGGTACTTCGGACGATTCTATGGAGGTTGCAAGTGGATTTATTCCTACGATGTCCAACATAACTGTCGTAAACCAAGAAAACAAAGGCTTGAGTTGTGCGCGCAATGCGGGGTTAAACCTTGCCAAAGGCAAATACGTGTGGTTTGTGGATAGTGATGATTGGCTTCTTCCCGAAGCTGTGAGCAGAGTTATTGATGTGGTACGAAGATGTGATGGAGTGGATATGATTGCTACCCGTTTGCTTCATCATGATGAGGCTACCGGAAGGGAGTCTGCTGAGAATTTCCCTTCCATGTCTGCAAGGACCGGACGGGAATATATGTTTGTGGGGAATCTGAAAGGAGCCAGCCAACGCTATATCTTGCGTCGGCAGTTCCTTTTAGACAATAACTTGCGCTTTCTGCCGGGTGTGTATCACGAAGACGGGGATTTTGGAATCCGAATGACTTATCTGGCGCAATCTTGCTATGTTCTGCCGGATCCGGTTTATGTGTATAGGCTTCGAAAAACTGGCAGTATTATGTCTTCAAGAAAGCAAAAAATGAATACCGACTTGGTGACGATTTACCAAGGCTTGCTTGAGTTTGCTGATTTGCATGTTTCGCGTGAGGATTATTGGCCGTTCCGCGCCCAGGCTATTGCTTGTTTGTGGGATACCATCTTGTTCTCCCGGCAACAAATATTTACTCCGGAGTTTAAGGAGTTCTATGCGAAATTTAGCAGGTATATCCATCAAGAAACCGGGATTCTGTTAAGGCACAGTAGGGCTTTGACATTAGCCCAGACCCGGGCCGCGATACATTTCTATTTTTTCCCTCTTGCTTGGACAAAGGCCAAGCGGTTGTTACGTGTATGCTTAGAAAGGTTTAAATGTAAATAGGGTATGGAAAGGAATAAATTTGATTTGATAATCCCGGTCGTTTATAAGGACTATGGGATGCTTGACAGGGTATTGCAGTATGTGGTGAAGTATATTTCCCCGGATAATATATACATCATTACGGATGCGAGGTACCGGAAGTACTTGCCCAAAGAAGCTAGGAGGATGGAAGTGGTTGACGAGAATGTGTTGCTGCCGGGTTTGTCTTTTTTCCGAATAAAGAGCCTGCTCAAACAAAGTGGCAACGTGGATGGCCGTCCGGGGTGGTATTTGCAACAGTTTATTAAGATGGGTTTTGCATTGAGCGATTATTCCCAAAATCAATATTACTTGTCTTGGGACGCTGATACGATTCCTTTGAGGAAGCTAGATTTCTTTGTGGATGGGAAGGTTATGTTCGCTATGAAAAAGGAATTCCATAAACCTTATTTTGACACAATAAAAAGGATTTTGGATATCTCCGAATTTAATGAGAAATCTTATATCGCGGAACACATGATGTTTGACAAGCAAATCATGGCAGACCTGATAGGGAGGATATCTTCGTGTGGCGTTAGGGGAGAGGACTGGATAGAAAAAATTATAAATGCGGTTGAACCCGGTGTTTCCAATGGTTTTTCCGAGTTTGAAACTTATGGGAGTTTTTGTTTGAATTATTATCCTCAATCTTATGTGGAGCGGCATTTAAATACCTTTAGAAAAGGTGGGTATATTGCTGGACGTTTCATTTCTAAGCAGAGATTAGAGTGTATTTCGTTTGATACGGATACTATATCTTTTGAATTGAATGACTATCCGGATGTGTGGACGGCTCGTTGCTTTTGTTTCCTGTACCGGAAATACGTTGAAATGCGTTATCGTTGGATAAGTCATATTTTACCCCCCCCCAATGGTTAATAAATATTAATATACCACAAGGGAGGTGTGTGCTTTCGGCTTACTTCCTTTCAAAAGAAGGGGAGGTGGCATGAAAGGGTTGTATGTTTTGAAAGCTTACATAAGCATGCTTTTTAATCTATGTAGCCGATGCAAAAATTATATAAAGTTGAGGGCGTGTGGCATCTGCGTAGGACGACATTGTGTAATACACGGGCATGTGGGGGTAAAAATAGCTCCCTCGGCAAAGGTTTCTATCGGGGATAATTTTTACATGTCAAGCGGCGGGCATCGGAATCCACTTTGTGGCAATATCGAAAGTTGCTTTTATGCAGGGGAGAATGCCTGCATATGCATAGGAAATCATGTAGGTATGAGTAGCACGGTACTCTGGGCTGCCCAAAGTATAACAATTGGCAATTATGTAAAAATAGGAGCAAATGTGAAGGTTATGGATACAGATGCGCATGCTTTGGATTTCAATGTACGTAGGGTTAGAGAGGAAGACGCTAAGCAAAAACGTTGTGCGCCTGTGGTTGTCGAAGATGATGTATTGATAGGGGTTAATAGTATTATCTTAAAAGGTGTGACGATTGGTGCGCGTTCTATAATCGGTGTTGGAAGTGTTGTTACCAAAAGTGTTCCTTCCGATTGTATTGCTTGTGGGAATCCTGCGCGTGTGGTAAAAATACTGAATACGGACTAATTATTTTATACGGTGAAAATACTGGTATTTACAGGAGGTTTAGGTAATCAGATGTTTGCTTATGCCTTTTATCTTTACCTGAAAAGGCTTTTTCCTCAAGAGCGGTTTTATGGCTTGTATGGAAAGAAACTGTCAGAACATTATGGGTTAGAAATTGATAAATGGTTTAAGGTGTCATTACCTCGTCAACCTTGGTGGGTTTTGCCTGTTACGGGGCTATTTTATTTGTATAAACAATGTGTTCCAAATTCTAAATGGTTGGATTTGAATCAGGAAATCTGTAAAAATCCCAGGGCTATTGTGTTTTTCCCTTTTAAGTTTACAAAAAAATATATACCGGATGATAATATTTGGTTGGAGTGGAAGGTAGATGAATCCGGTCTCTCTGAAAAGAACAGGTTACTTTTATCCGAGATTCGTTCTTCAGATTGCTGTTTTGTTCATGTACGTCGTGGAGATTATTTGTCTCCGACTTTTAAATCTCTTTTTGAGGGATGTTGCACGCTTTCTTATTATCAAAGGGCGTTGAAAAGTATGAAAGAGATAAGTCCATTCGTAAAGTTTGTTTGCTTTTCAGATGATATTCAATGGGTAAAGCAGAATTTGGAATTAGGGAACCGTGCTGTTTTTGTGGATTGGAATTCTGGTACAGATTCTCCGCTTGATATGTATTTGATGTCACAATGCCGATATGGTATAATGGCTAACAGTACCTTTAGTTATTGGGGGGCGAGGTTGGGACGGAAGAAAAAGAGAATCTATTATCCCCAGAAATGGTGGAACCATGGCACAGGACTACCTGATATCTTTCCGAATACATGGGTAAAAATATAAAAATGTAATAATCATGAGGATATTGTATTTTATCAACGGTTTAAGCTACAAAGGTGGCATGGCACGTATTGTTGTGGATAAAGCCAATTATTTGTCTGATGTGTTAGGTCACGAAGTTACAATATGTACATACAACGGTAAAGTGGAATCTGCTTTTAAACTTTCTAATAATCTGATAATAAGGACAATAAAATCGGGGGGGGGGAGAATGCAACCATAATGAAGAAGTTGGGTTGTATCGCAAAGGATATTAGAAAAGTAGGTAAGGTAATCCAAGAGGTAAATCCTGATATTGTAATCAATGCGCAGACACAGGTATTGACATGGATAATTCCATTTGTGAAAAGGAGGGTTCCTAAAGTCATGGAGATTCACTTTTCTAAAGTCGGGATGGATTATAATTTGCATGACAAAAGTAAAATATTTAGAACGTTGTATTTTGGGATTGCGCAATTTATATATGCGCGTTATGACAGGTTCGTGGTACTTACCGAGGAAGACAAACATTATTGGAATGTGAAGAATTGTGTGGTGATAGGGAATTTCACCCCCTTGGTTTCTCCTGTGTTGTCTGAGTTGGACAATAATAAAATAATATGTGTGGCGAGGTATCATGAACAGAAACGGTTGGATTTGTTGGTGGAAGTGTGGCGAAGGATACATTCAAAATACAAAGGTTGGCAAATTGATGTTTACGGTATGGGACCTGATAAGGCTTGGCTGCAGGACAGGATAGACGCTGTGGGGGTGGCAGATTCATTTAAACTGAATGACGCTGTTGACAATGTGATGGAAAAGTATTTGGAAAGTTCTATCTTTTGCTTGACATCGGAACACGAAGGATTTGGCTTGGTCTTAGCGGAAGCCGCGATGATGGGTGTACCTATTTGTGCGTTTGATATAGTTGGGGTGAAATGGCTGCTATCTGATAAGGAGACAGCATTGCTTTGTCCGTTTGGTGATGTCGACGCTTTTGCTCAGAATCTTTCCATGTTGATTGAAAGTCGGTCATTAAGGGTTAAACTGAGGACTGCGGCAAAAAAGAGAATGGAAGATTTTAGGATTGAGGTGATTATGGAAAAATGGAATAGTTTGTTTGAAGGCTGTGTAAATAGACTTCAAATATAAAATGATTTTTTATGAACATCCTTTTTTTAATGAAAGCCTTTGAACTCGGAGGTCAGGAGATGGTAACGACTGTGTTGGCAAAGAGTTTTGTAGAGCATGGCCATCAAGTGACGATTGTTACTTTTAAACCACCTTCGCCTCTCATGAGGCAGCGATTGGACGACCGCATCGCTTTTTATGTCTTAAGCGGCTATCATGTGGGGCATGGAAATGTGGCTACATTACGAGGCATCTTGACAAGCCGTCATATAGAAGTCGTAATCAACCAATGGGGACTTCCATTTTTTCCAGCTTTGATTTTGAAGAAAGCGGCCAAGGGGCTTGGGGTTAAAACGATTGCTGTTTACCACAATGATCCTTCTACTAACGGAAAATTAAAGTCTGTGGAACTCCTTCTGGAAAAAACGGGAAATCCGTTAAGAAAGTTCCTTCTTTGGATGGCGCATGGGGTATTTAAGCAAATAACTTCTGCAAGCATGCGGTATGTGTACCGCAATAGCGACCGTTATGTGGTGTTGTCGGAAAGTTTTGTGGATGGATTCCGAAAATTCACACGTTTGAAAGACACAAAAAAGCTTGCGGTTATTACCAATCCAGTCACTATAGAAACGTCTGGTTATGAACTTGACCTTATTAAGAAGTGTCAGGAGGTCTTGTTCGTAGGCCGGATAGATAATAACCAGAAAAGGGTGTTTCGTGTGGTTGATGTATGGGCGCAAGTGGAACGTGTATGTCCTGATTGGACATTGGTAATTGTAGGAGACGGGCCGGATAGGGAGGGTATGGAAAGGTATGCGAGTTCTTTGGGGTTGAGAAATATTCGGTTTGAAGGGTTTCGTAATCCTCGTTCTTATTATGAGCGGGCTTCCTTATTGCTTTTGACTTCTGAATATGAGGGGTTCGGACTTGTGATTGTGGAAGCTATGAGTTTTGGAGTTGTACCTATTGTCTTGGATAGTTATACGGCTGTCCATGATATTCTTGAAGACGGAAAGGACGGACGGATTGTGCCATATCGTTCTAAAGAGGGTTTCTGTCCTAAGGCAATGGCCGAAATGCTATTAGAATTGATGGAAAACCAGAGAAGCCGGGAACGTATGGCAAAAGCGGCACGGGACAAAAGTTTCTTGTTTTCACGTGGAAGTGTATGCATTCATTGGAATAAAATGTTAAAAGATGTTGTAGCGGGGGGTAATTTGCCGCCCTTATTCAAACAAAAAGAGATAATCTATGTCGGGCGATTGGATTGTAATCAAAAGCGTGTGCTGCGGATTTTGCAAACTTGGGCTTTGTTGGAACAGCGTTATCCGGATTGGCGATTGACTATAGTGGGTGATGGGCCGGACAGGGTGAATCTGGAGAATCAAGTATTTGAATCGCAGTTGGAAAACGTTTCTTTTGAGGGCTTTCAGAATCCAAGAGGGTATTATGAGCGAGCTTCCATCTTATTGTTGACTTCGGAGTTTGAAGGTTTTCCGTTGGTGCTGCCGGAGTGTATGAGTTTTGGGGTGGTACCAGCCGTTTACGGGAGCTATTCTGCTGTATATGATATTGTGGAAGACGGTAAAAATGGTTTGATTTTGCCGTATGATAAAAAGGGATATAATGCTGCGCTTATGGCAGAAAAGCTGTCTGTCCTGATGCAGTCGTCTGATGAGCGTCAGCGCATGGCGGAAAATGCAATAGTGACGAGCCGTAAATATTCTTTAGATTCTGTATATCAATCTTGGGAGAAACTTTTTGATTCTCTTTTTTAATAGCATATTTCTTTTTTTATGATGTCTGATTCTGTTCGTATTTTGAATGCGAACCTCTTGTCCATTACCCGGATTGAACTGCTGCAAAGCTTGAAACGCGGGGTATTGGTCACTCCGAATCTCGATCATTTGGTCAAACTCCAGCATGACCGTGAGTTTTATGACCTTTATCAAAAGGCGGAGTGGGTGGTTTGCGACAGTAAAATCTTGTATTTGTGCTCTCGTTTGCTGAAGAAAGGAATACCGGAAGCCATTCCGGGTAGCAGTTTCTTTACGGCTTTCTATCAATATCATAAGGATAATCCGGATTGCCGGATATTCCTTTTGGGGGCGATGGAAGGTGTGGCGCAAAAGGCCATGGAACGTATCAATGCCTCGGTGGGGCGCGAAATCGTAGTAGGGGCGATGTCTCCTTCGTATGGTTTTGAAAACAAACCGGAGGAAAACGAATTGATTTACCGTACCATCAATGCTTCCGGTGCCAATGTGGTATTGGTCGGTGTGGGGGCGCCCAAACAGGAAAAATGGATTTTCCGTCATAAAAGCCGCATGCCGGGAGTCGATATTTGGATGGCTTTGGGGGCTACGGTCGACTTTGAGGCCGACAATGTGAAACGGGCACCGAAATGGATGCAGATGTTGGCGATGGAATGGTTTTACAGATTCCTGATGGAGCCCAAGCGAATGTTCAGGAGATACTTTGTGGATGATGTGAAATTCTTTTTGTATTTCGGCCGGCAACTGCTTGGGATTTATCGTAACCCGTTTAAAGATTGAAATGAAAATGAAAAAGCTTGATGTGGTAAACTTTTTGCGCGGCTATTCCATTTCTACCATAGTAATCATGCATCTTGTAGGGATGTTGGGGATTTCCGGAATATGGGAAAAAGCAGCAGCCTTTGGTGGTGCCGGAGTACACGTCTTTATCCTCTGTTCGGGATTTGGCTTATACCTTTTTTACCTTCGTAAGCCTTTAGGATACATAGCTTTCCTGAAGAAACGTTTTACGAGGATTTATATGCCGATGGCCGTCTTGTGCGTGGCCACGGCTGTCTGGATGGCTTGTATGGGGCGTGAATGGTTCATGCCGCTGTTGGGCAATTTGTTACTTTTCAAAATGTTTGTTCCTGAACTGGAGAGTTCTATGGGAGGGCAGATGTGGTTTGTGTCTACTATCATTCAGTTCTATCTTGCTTGGCCTCTTATTGTTAAGTTATTTAACATTCGGGGGGGGGGTAAAGCTTGCGCTCATTGTCAGCCTGTTATGGTCTACATCCGTAGGCCTATTAGGATATGCAGAGGAGCGGGTTTGGAATAGTTTCTTCCTGCAATATTTGTGGGAGTTTTGCTTAGGGATGAAGATGGCAGAAATATATCATGGCAATCCTAAAGCACTGGAAGTGCCCCAGTGGAAATATTTGTTGCCGTTGTGCGTGGCCGGTGTGGGGGTGACTGGCATAATGGGCTTCGCGGGGTGGCCATGGAAACTTTACAATGACATACCCTCATTGGTGGGTTATATGTCTCTTGCTCTTGTCATCTATAAGGTGGGAATCAAGCCGCTTAACCGGTTGTTGGAGTGGACCAACCGCTTTTCATACGAATGGTATTTGGTACACATGTTGGTCTTTGATATCATATTTTATTGTATCGGGCATAATGCACCGATTGTTGTGGTATTCATGTTGTGTTTGCTTTTGTCATACGGTACAGCTATTGCATATAGCAGGATATGGAGCAAGTAGATTCTGGTTATACGGAATTGCGCAGCTATCAGTGGGAAATGAAGCACCGCCTGTATGAAAAATGGTGGGGCGGGATCAGGAGCGTGATGGTACAGATGCCTACAGGGACCGGGAAGACGTACTTGATGGCTGCCGTGGTCCGCGAGAATGCTGCGGACGGGGTGTTGGTCGTGACGCACCGGATAGAATTGGTAGAGCAGATTTCGGAAACCTTGTCTCGTTTCGGAGTACGCCACGGGGTGATTGCCGGTGGACGGAAGGCGTTGTTGGCGGAGAACGTCCGGGTGGCGAGCATACAGACGTTGAGCCGATGTATAGATAGTCTTTCTTTTTGCCCTTCTGTTGTGGTTGTGGACGAGGCTCATCATGCCTTGGCGAAGACTTACCGCATATTGTGGGAAAAGTGGCCGGAGGCTCTTTTCTTGGGACTGACGGCTACGCCTTGCCGGTTGAGCGGCGAACCTTTCACGGACTTGTTCGAGGTATTGCTCCAAACGTGGAGTATGGAACGCTTTATCGACGAGGGGTGGTTGGCTGATTTTGAATATATAAGTGCCGACCCGAACAGTAAGGCGGTACGCCGGGTGGGGCTGTTGTCCAAGCGTGGTGCGGATGGCGATTACCAGTTGAAAGAGATGGCTACGGTGATGGATTGTCCTGAAAGCATCCGTCATCTGTATGACACTTACCGGACGTTTGCTTCAGGAAAGAAAGGCATAGTGTATGCCATAAACCGGGAACATGCGCGTCATATCTTGGAGTATTATCGGGATGGCGGGGTAAGTTGTTGCATGATTGACGCGAAGACTCCGCCGGAGGAACGCCGGAGTTTGGTGGAAGACTATCGGAACGGCCGTTTCACGTTGATGGTCAACGTCGACATATTCTCGGAAGGATGGGACGTGCCGGAGGTAGAGGTCATCCAACTTGCCCGACCCACGCTTTCATTGGCCAAATATTTGCAGCAGGTGGGGCGGGGGATGCGTGTATCCTGCAAGAAAAGCCACGTGATGGTATTGGACCAGGTGGGACTGTATTTGGCTTTCGGTATGCCTATACAAAGATGGGACTGGCAGCGGATGTTTGATGGAAGGGAGGTTGGCCGACCCACAACGGGCAATACTTTTCCTATATATATAGGAGAAGAGGCCATGGAAAAACAGTTGGTGAATCTGGAGATGGTCCGTATCAAACGGAAAGAGGAGAAGCGCGAGGGAATGGAAGTTTTTATGCAGGGCGGAAAATACGGCATAGCGTTGGATGGAAAAGAGGTGTGTGCCCCTCAGTTCGTGCGGGTAGAACGGATACCTGAACCTTATTTTGCCCTGTGTTTTTACCCATACGATGCCGTCTTCCGGGGGAAGGTGACGGTGGTGGACGGGAAGGGGCGTGATTTGAGGCCGGAACTTTATGGAAAGGTGGAATGCAAAGGGGACTTTTTTAAGGGGTGTGACTTTACGGGAAAGCAGGTTTATTGGGACGGCAAGACCCGGAGGCACTACGAAAGGATGCCGGAACTCGGACGTCTCGGGCGGTTTGAACTGGTCAAGCAGGATGCCGCGTACATGTTCCGCTTCAGGGAACGCGGGCTGGACTTCTCGTTCCGGAAGGAAGATGTGCGGGTCAGTGCCACCGGAAAGGTTTTTATTATTGGCAAGCATCTGATTGTGAATGATAAAAAAGAACAGTTCCTGTATGAATTCATAGGTTTCAGCAAAGGGATGATTTTGGTGAAGCTTCCGGAACAAAATGTGTATCGCCTGATATTGGACTCGGGGAACCGTTATTGTGATTTTAAGCCTCCTTATCCGGGAACAGTAACACGGAACCCAGACCGGATGTATATCAGGTTCCATAATTGGTCCGGTTTTTGATTGGAATGAATACAAAAGTAGTATAAGGATAGTTTTAAATTTGAAATACCTACAAGTCGGTATAGGGGAATCCGTTATTTCTCCGTATCTTTGCAGCCGGTTAGCACATAAATAACTAAAACGGATAAATTATGGAACGTAACAACGAAAGCTGGGCCGGCTTCAAAGGCGAATTGTGGAAGAAGGAAATCAACGTGCGTGATTTCATTCAGAACAATTATACTCCTTACACGGGGGATGATTCTTTCCTGAAGCCGTCGTCGGAGAAGACCCGCAAAGTGTGGAACAAATTGACCGAGATGTTCAAGGTGGAGCGTGAGAAGGGTGTGTATGACACCGAAACAAAACTCCCCCAAAGCATCACGACTTACGGGCCGGGTTATATAGATAAGGATAATGAAGTGGTTGTGGGACTGCAGACGGATGCCCCGCTCAAGCGTGGTATTTTTCCGAAAGGCGGTATCCGCATGGTGGAAAACAGCCTGGAAGCTTACGGCTACCATCTCGACCCGATGACAAAAGAGATTTTCACGAAATACCGTAAGACGCACAACGAAGGAGTGTTTTCAGCTTATACCGATGAAATGTTGGCATGTCGCCGTTCGGCCATTATTACAGGTTTGCCGGATGCATACGGCCGTGGACGGATTATCGGTGACTACCGTCGTGTGGCCTTGTATGGTACGGCACGTTTGATTGAGGACAAGAAAAAATTCCAAAAACGCCTTGACATCCAGGAACTGAATGATGAAATCATCCGCAACCGTGAAGAGGTTACGGAGCAGATTCGTGCCTTGCAGGATTTTGAGAAGATGTGTGCCGCATACGGATTCGACGTGACCCGTCCGGCCAAGGATGCTCGCGAAGCCGTGCAGTTTGTATATCTGGCTTATCTGGCTGCGGTGAAGGACCAGGATGGTGCGGCCATGTCCATAGGGCGTACTTCTACGTTCCTCGACATCTATATCGAGAAAGATATCCGCGAGGGGAAACTGACGGAAGAAGAAGCACAGGAGTTGGTAGACCAGATGATTATAAAGTTGCGTATCGTACGGTTCTTGCGTACGCCCGAATATAACGACTTGTTTTCCGGTGACCCTGTATGGGTGACGGAATCCCTCGGCGGCATGGGCGTGGACGGCCGCACGTTGGTGACGAAGACTTGTTTCCGTTATCTGCATACGCTTTACAACCTCGGGCCGGCTCCGGAACCGAACCTTACGGTGCTGTGGGCGGACAAATTGCCGGAGAACTGGAAGAAGTTCTGTGCCAGAGTTTCTATCGACACGTCGGCCATCCAGTATGAGAACGACGACCTGATGCGGGTGGATTACGGTGACGACTATGGCATCGCATGCTGTGTGTCTCCGATGAAAATCGGCAAGCAGATGCAGTTCTTCGGAGCCCGTGCCAATCTGGCCAAGTGCTTGCTGTATGCCATCAACGGCGGGCGCGACGAGCGTAGCGGTGTGCAGGTGGCTCCCAAATTCGAACCGATTACGAGCGAATATCTCGACTATGACGAGGTGATGGAGAAATACGAGCAGATGATGCGTTGGTTGGCCAAGGTGTACGTGAATGCCTTGAAGATTATCCACTATATGCACGACAAGTATGACTATGAGGCATACGAAATGGCTCTGCACGATGGCGACGTACAGCGTATCCGTGCTACCGGTATTGCCGGTTTGTCCATCGTGGCCGACTCTTTGGCTGCCATCCGCGACTGCAAGGTGAAGGTGGTTCGCGACGAGCGCGGCTTGGCTGTGGACTTCGAGCGTGAAGGCGAGTATGTACCTTATGGCAACAATGACGACCGCACGGATGCCATCGCTGTGGAAATCACGGAGAAATTCATGGATTACCTCCGTCAGCACGAGACTTACCGCAATGCGGTTGCCACGCAGTCCATCCTGACGATTACCAGCAATGTGGTGTATGGAAAGAAAACCGGTACGACTCCCGACGGCCGCCAGGGCGGTACTCCGTTTGCACCGGGGGCCAACCCGATGAACGGGCGTGACGTGAAAGGAGCCGTTGCAGCGTTGGCTTCGGTGGCCAAGCTTCCGTTCCATCATGCACACGACGGTATCTCTTACACTTTTGCCATATCTCCGGCTACGTTGGGCAAGGAGCGCGACATTCAGGTAAATAATCTGGTCGGCCTGTTGGATGGTTATTTCACTCCGGACGGCGGCCAACATCTCAATGTCAATGTGTTCGACAAGGAATTGTTGATGGATGCCATGGAACATCCCGAGAAGTATCCGCAGTTGACCATCCGCGTGTCCGGCTATGCCGTGAACTTTGTGAAGCTGACGCGTGAACAACAGTTGGATGTCATTTCGCGTACCATCAACCACTCCTTATAATATAAAAGGAAATGGAAAAACCATTGGTGGGTAAAATACATTCATTGGAGAGTTTCGGGACCGTCGACGGTCCCGGAATTCGTTTTGTGACCTTCCTGCAAGGTTGTCCGCTTCGTTGCCTGTATTGCCATAATCCGGACACTTGGGATGCCGGTCGTCCGGCCCGTTATCAAATGGCTCCGGAGGAATTGCTTGCCGAAGTGCTCAAGGTACGCAGTTTCATAGCCCGTGGAGGGGTGACGTTGACTGGGGGCGAACCCTTGTTGCAGGCTGATTTCTGCCGCGAGTTTTTTCGTCTCTGCCGCGAGGAAGGCCTTCATACGGCATTGGATACTTCAGGGGCCGTGTTCAATGAACGCGTATGTGCAGTGTTGGATTATACGAACCTGGTGCTTCTCGACATTAAGGCGCTTCGCCCCGAACTTTGCAGGAAAGTCAGCGGAAGTGACGGACGGAATGCCCGGGCTTTGCTTGATGAATTGGAAAAGAGAGGTACGGAGGTTTGGATTCGCCATGTGGTCGTACCCGGCCTGACGGACGATGACACGCTGTTGGATGAACTGGTAGAGTTTGTACGACATTACAAGGTTGTGCGCAAAATAGAATGGTTGCCTTATCATACGATGGGGGTGTTCAAATACGAGGAACTCGGGTTGGACTACCCGTTGGCCGACGTGCCTCCTCTTGCTCGGGAGAGGGTAGAAGCCATTAAGGCACGCTATAAAGGCATCTTCCCTGACTGATGTCGGTATGCCATATTGTATGAAACCTTTACTTCTTGAGGGCTTCCGTAAGATGTTGTAAATCATATAGGTAATGGCGGGGGATCATTCTGCGCCAAAACGGAAATCAATCACAGCCAAACGATTTTTCATTTGGCTGTGATTGATTTCCGTTTTGGCGCCAAATGATTTCAGGGCTTCTGTATGCTTGCCCCTTGTCGTGCTTTTTTTCTTGTGGGGCAGGCTTGGGGTGTTGTCCTAAAAGGAGGAATTATTCTTCTAATCCATCCGAAATGGACTTTTTGTGTGTTTCGTATTGCTTCTTTTTCTATCTTTGATATTCAAAAGTGTTTTTTATGAGCAGAATATACAATTCCGTCGTGGGTGTACTTTGCGGGGTGGGAATATTGTCTTCTTGCGAAATCATCGAATATCATCCCTACGATACGCGTATAGAAGGAGAGACCGGGCTGACGGAGAAGAACATCCGTTTGATTGAAGACAAGATGCGGGGAAGGCGTGAGTTCCGTTTTGCCATGATCAGCGATACCCAACGCCGGTATGACGAAACGAAAGAAGTCGTGAATATCATCAATAACCGTGGCGACATTGATTTTGTGTTGCATGGCGGCGACATGGCAGACTTCGGGGAGACGAAAGAGTTCTTATGGGCACGTGATTTCTTGAACAAGTTACGGGTACCGTATGTTTGCCTGTTGGGGAATCATGATTGTCTGGGGACGGGTTTTGATGTGTACCAGAAAGTTTTCGGGAGTGACAATTTTGCTTTTACGGTTGGCAATGTGCGTTTTGTTTGTTTGAATACCAACGCGCTCGAATATGATTACAGCCATCCGGTTCCCGATTTCAATTTTATGGAGGACGAATTGAGGAATATGCCGGTGGGCGTAGAGAAAACCATTGTGGCCATGCACGTGCCGCCCGGCGACGGGGAGTTCAACAACAATGTGGGGCGCGCCTTTGAGCATTACATTGCCAGTTTCCCCCATGTGCAGTTTTGTCTGTTCGGCCACATCCACCGTTGGGCAGAAGAGGAGTTTTTTGATGACGGAGTCGTATATTACGGATGTACGACAGTCGGGAAGCGAGGGTATTACGTCATTACCATAAAAGAAGAAGGATATGAAATTGAACGTTGCGATTTTTAGTATATGGTTTTCAGTGGGCATGCCTTCTTTTGTAATGGGGCAGGGCGCGACGGAGAGGGCAGACTCTGTCCCGACACGCTATGAGAAAATGATGGCACGCCGTATGGAGGGGTGGAAACGTTTGATTCCCGACCATTACAAGATACAGTTTGCGGGAAGCATCGGTGCCGCCTCAATCGGTACGGGTTGGACCTATGGGAAGAGGCAGCAATGGGAGACAGATGTCATGTTGGGCTTTCTGCCTAAATTTGAAAGTGAACATCATAAGGCCGTTTTCACTCTGAAACAATCGTATCTGCCCTGGCGGTTACGTGTGAAAGGAAGTGCGTGGGTGATTCAGCCCTTGTCATGCAGTTTGTTCTTGTCCTCCGTGTTAAGCGATAAGTTCTGGACGCACGAGCCGGACCGTTATCCTAAAGGATATTACGGTTTCTCAACTCGTATCCGTGCCAATCTGTCCTTGGGCCAACGTATCGTGTATGACATACCGGATGTTTCCAATTGGAGGGTACAAGATATATCCTTGTATTATGAATTAGGGGCGTGTGATACCGATTTCTGTACTTTCTTTGGTGACCGTAGCATCAAGTTTAAAGAAATTTTAAGTCTGGCTGTCGGTATAAAACTGCATATTTAACTTCTCCTGTTTGCAGGCGTACTTAAAAGTCAGTATCTTGCGTCTTGTTAGAATCCCTTTTTTCAGGTATTGTAAGAATGGTGTAAAGTGATGAACTTTGCCATAGAAAAAGATGTTTAATTTAAAAACAAAAGTGAATATGAAAATCAAATCAATCAAAGGGCGTGAGATATTGGACTCCCGTGGTAATCCGACGGTAGAAGTAGAGGTGGAATTGGAATGCGGCGTGGTGGGCCGCGCATCGGTGCCTTCGGGAGCTTCTACGGGCGAACACGAAGCCTTGGAACTACGTGACGGAGATGAAAAACGTTACGGAGGTAAAGGCGTGTTGAAGGCTGTGGAAAATGTGAATAAGGTAATTGCTCCGGCCTTGGTGGGCTATAGTGCTTTGGAACAGCGTGCCATTGACCACAAGATGTTGGCACTCGACGGCACGAAGACAAAGTCTAATTTAGGTGCCAATGCCATTCTCGGGGTATCGTTGGCTGTGGCTAAGGCTGCTGCGGAATATTTGGACATTCCTTTATATCGTTATATTGGCGGCGTGAACACATACGTGATGCCTGTGCCGATGATGAATATCATCAACGGAGGTTCGCATAGCGATGCGCCGATAGCTTTTCAGGAATTCATGATTCGTCCGGTGGGTGCTCCTTCTTTCCGTGAGGGGCTGCGGATGGGGACCGAAGTGTTCCATGCCTTGAAGAAAGTGCTTCATGGCCGTGGCTTGAGCACGGCTGTAGGAGATGAAGGCGGTTTTGCTCCTTCATTGGACGGCACTGAGGATGCTCTCGAATCCATAATCGCTGCCATTAAGGCTGCCGGTTACGTGCCGGGTAAGGATGTGATGATTGGTATGGACTGCGCTTCCTCCGAATTCTATAAAGATGGAGTGTACGATTATACCATTTTTGAAGGTGGGAAAGGTAAGAAGCGTACTTCAGACGAGCAGATTGCCTACCTGGAAGAATTAATCACGAAGTATCCGATTGATTCCATTGAAGACGGTATGAGCGAGAATGACTGGGACGGTTGGAAGAAGTTGACGGAACGTATCGGCGGACGTTGCCAGTTGGTGGGCGATGACTTGTTTGTGACCAACGTGGACTTCTTGTCCAAGGGGATTGCCATGGGATGTGCCAATTCCATTTTGATCAAGGTGAACCAAATCGGTTCGCTCAGCGAAACTTTGGATGCCATCAAGATGGCTCATCGCCATGGTTATACAACGGTTACTTCCCACCGTTCGGGAGAGACAGAGGACGCTACGATTGCCGATATTGCCGTGGCCACGAACAGCGGCCAAATCAAGACCGGTTCTTTGAGCCGTTCCGACCGTATGGCCAAATATAACCAGTTGCTCCGTATCGAGGAAGAGCTAGGGGGGTTGGCTATGTATGGTTATAAGCGCATCAAGTGAGACTTTACGTATTGTGATTGAATGAAAAAAGAGTTGCTTCGGAAGATATTTTACCGGATGCGGCTCTTTTTTTGTAAGAAAAGTAAGGAGGTATGGCTTTTTGTATCCTTGTTTTTCTTAACTTTGCTTGCACCTTAAAAAAATAAAAGCCATGCCACGGATAAAGGAAGGATTCAAGGGAGAACGGATAGTCGTCTTGCCGGGATTTTTGATAGAAGAGTTGAAGCGCGACCCTTTGGGCCGCGAGCTTTATATCACGGATATCGGTTATTATCCGCATGCAGGTTTTCATTATTGTGAGCGGAAAGAGGAGGATTCCAATGAGTTTGTGCTGATTTATTGTGTAGAGGGGGAGGGATGGTTCAAACTGGACGGTAAGCGTTATGACGTTGGGGCTAACCAGTTTTTCATTTTGCCCAAATATAAGGCACATGCTTATGGCAGTAAAGCCGAGAATCCTTGGACGATTTACTGGATTCATTTCGATGGCGCAAAAGCCGCCTTTTTCAGCGTAGGGTTCAGTAAGCCGCATGATATTTCACCGGCAGAACATTCCCGTATCAAAGAACGTCTGCTGCTGTTTGAAGAAATTTATGCTTCGGTCAGTTCTGGGTATAACAAGAACTACATGCTGTATGCCACGACGAGCCTTTTCCACTTTCTGGGTTCCATGAAGTTTCTTGGAGAATACCGTGAGTGCCGTTTTGCGGGTGTGCAGGAAAAACGAGACGTGGTGCAGCGTGCCATTCATTTCATGCAGGAAAACCTGAATAAGAAAATCCGTCTGACGGATATTGCCCGCGAAGTGAAACTTTCCCCGTCTTACTTCTCCAATGTCTTTGAGGACAAGACCGGTTCTCCCCCTTTGCGTTATTTGGGATACCTCCGTATTCAGGAAGCCTGTCATTATCTGGATTTCACAGATTTGAAAATCAGTCAGATTAGTCCGTTGGTCGGTTATGAGGATTCGCTTTATTTTTCCCGGCAGTTCACGAAATACATGGGCATGTCGCCGTCGGAATATAAATCAAAAAAGAAAGGATAAGGTTTTAAATAATTATATAATTGAGGAACGAGACATGAATACGAAATCTCTATTATCTTTAGCAGCAGGCATTTTCCTGCTTTGCAGTTGCCATACGGAGCCTGCTTCCCGTGAAGGAGAAACGGGGGCGGCAGACAGTGTGGTGGTGAAAAATGAAGTCGTGAATACGATTCTGCAGCGTCGCAGCATCCGGAGATACAAGCCTCAACCGGTGGAGAAGGACAAGTGGGCGCAGATTGTGGAATGTGGGCTGTATGCTCCCAACGGGAAGGGACTTCAATCGTGGGAAGTACGTGTTGTGGACAATCCCCGTTTGTTGGCTTCGATAGATTCGGCTTACAGCCATTTTATGGGGAAAGGACAGGGGGAAACCACTCTTCGGGCTGCATACGGTGCACCTGTGTTGGTATTTATCGCATACGATACGACTTATGATTTGTCGCAGGTAGATTGCGGGCTGTTGGGTGGAAACATGATGATTGCGGCTCAATCGTTGGGGATTGGTTCATGTTGCTTGGGTGGTATTTGCCGTTTCCTGAATGAACCGGAAGGTCGTGAATTGCTTGATGAATTGGATTTTCCCGAAACGCATAAATTACTTTATGCCATAGCTTTCGGTTATCCGGACGAAGAACCTTCTCCCAAACCTCGTGATATGAATAGGGTCCGGACGGTTGAATGATGCGGTTTTTGTTGATTGGGGATTAAAGAATGAGAAGTATGAGACGTTTCTATATATTGGGGGTAGCCATGGGAATGAGTGCATTTTTGAGCAGCCTTTTCGGTTGCCATGTTTCGGACGGGGATTTCCGTTCGCTTTCCGTAGCGGAATTCAAAGAATGCATTGCCGATACGGCGGTCGTGCGTTTAGATGTACGTACGGACGAAGAATATGCGGAGGGGCATATTGCCGGGGCGATGAACATAGACGTGTTACAACCGGATTTCGAACAGAAGAGCAAGGCCGTTTTACCGAAGAACAAGACCATAGCCTTGTATTGCCGGAGTGGGAAACGCAGCAAGAAAGCTGCACGGATTCTGAGTGAGCTTCATTATAAGGTAGTGGAACTTGACGGTGGATACATGGAATGGAAGCAGGCCGGACTGTGACGGGGCAAGTCTTGAAATGGATGAGTCCGGGGCTGCTCCAGTGGAAAGGAGAAACTATTCTGGGTAAAAAATGACTGTAATTTCGCGATAGGCTTGCATATAATGGCTCTTTTCATTATCTTTGCATCCGATTTCAAGGAAATCACGCGGAAATAGCTCAGTCGATAGAGCACTAGCCTTCCAAGCTGGGGGTCGCGGGTTTGAGTCCCGTTTTCCGCTCCATGTAAGACTTGCTGTTTTTCAGCAGGTCTTTTTTGTTGTATCCGTGAGGTAAAGGGCATTTGTTCGGATAGCCCTGTTATAATGTTTAATGTAACATGGCTGTGCAAAGTCTTGATATGTGCCATAAAATATCGTTAATACTTTATCTTTAATCCATAATATGATTGTTGGAGTTGTGTGAATATAGTATATTTGTGTGGAGTACAAGTAATGAAAGATAAAAGTATGCTCTTTTGATATGGATGATAAATCAAAATGGGATGAAGGGGTTTCATGGCTTTGTGAGATGTGTTTTGAGTTTATGGGACTGATTGGAATAATAAAAACAGTATGATATGATAGAGCAGGTTATAATAAAGAATTATAAGTCGATAAGGGATTTGTCTTTACCCTTAAACCGATTGAATGTGCTCATTGGGTCAAACGGTGTGGGTAAAAGTAATTTTATCTCATTTTTTGAATTGACGAAAGCCATATATGAGCAACGGTTCGGAAGTTATACTTTGTCAAAAGGTGGTATTGACAGCTTGTTGTATCGTGGGAGGAAGGTATCTCCTTCCGTCCATGGATTGTTGGATTTCGACAATAATAATGCTTTCTTTTTTGAAATAAAACCCGCGCAATCCAATAAGGGATTTATAGAAAAAACGGGGGATTATTTCAATAATTTCCATACAGAAGGTAAGGATTATACGGAATGGAATAAGACGCTATGGGATTCCGCTGTTGAAGAATCTTCTTTAATCCAAAATCTCAAATGGAGGGCCGGTTATTTAAAGAAATATTTGAGTAGTTTTACGGTATATCATTTTCATGATACCAGTGCAAGTTCTCCTATGCGTGGAGATTGTAATATCAATGATAACGAATACCTTCGTGACAATGGTTCTAATTTGGCGGCATTTCTCTATTCTATGATGCAGAATGATGAAACTAATTTTCGGTTGATAGAAGGGGTGGTAAGTTCCATTGCGCCTTATTTTAAGTGTTTCAAGTTACGTCCGGATGTGAATGATAAGGAAAGAATACGTCTGGAATGGGAAGAAAAGGAGACTGATATGTATCTTAACGGATACAGTTTTTCGGATGGAACTTTACGTTTTATTGCTTTGGCCACTTTACTGTTGCAATCAAAAACCCCCGAGATTATTGTGATTGATGAGCCCGAGCTTGGTTTGCATCCTGCTGCTATAAATAAGTTTGCCGAACTTGTTAAACGTGCATCCAATAAGAGTCAGATTATTTTATCCACACAATCTACAAATTTAGTGAATTGTTTTGATGTGAAAGATATTATAGTTGTGGATAGGGTTGAAAGCCAATCTGTTTTTAGGCATTTGTCAGAAGAGGATTTGGCGACATGGATGGATGAATACGATTTGTCTATTAGTGATTTGTGGGAGAAGAATATGATAGGAGGACAGCTATGAGACGTGTATATATTGTTGTGGAAGGACAAACTGAGCAGGAGTTTGTCAATACTGTTATCTCTCCTTATTTACAGGGATTTGGTGTATTTAGCATTACTCCTGTTTTAATCCGGACCAGTAGGAACGGGAGAGGTGGAATGGTGAATTACCAACATTTATGGAATACCGTAAAATTGCTTCTGAAATCTTCAAGAAAGGATTTTGTTGTGACTACATTTATTGATTTTTTCAGGATACCTAACACCATGCCAAGGTATGAAGAATGTATGGCGAAAGCCAGTAAAATAGAGCGTGTCGAAGCACTGGAAAGCGCTATGAATGAAAATATCGGAGATAGACGTTTCTTTTCTTATATCCAGTTACATGAATTTGAGGCCCTTTTGTTTTCTAATAATAATGGCTTTGCATACTATTTTCCAGAAGAATGTGCTAAAAGAACAGGTAATATTGTTTCCTCGTATGAAAATCCAGAGGATATAAATTCATCTCCAGAGGGAGCACCTTCTAAAAGATTGTTGGCCTTGAAATCCGATTACAATAAAGTGTTGGAGGGAAACTTAATAGCATTGGAGGTGGGGATAATGAGTATGCTTGAAAAATGTCCGAGATTCAATAGGTGGATAACCCAAATCATTGACACCTGTAAAATATAGGTTGAATGAGGTTCGGGGCATATTGTATGAAGGCAGAAAGTCGGTTGTTTATATCTGATGAATCTATAGTGTTTGGAAAAAGGAAAGTGTGTCGTAATGATGAAGTGCCCTCATTTTATATCAGGGGCGAAATCATCCTATTTCTTTCTATTTTGGAGCTGTTTTTTCTGTGGCGTAGGGATAAATAGAGTTAACCGTATGGGATTGTTTCATGATGGCTTTTAGTTTCTCGTACCTTTTCCGGGTATTGTGCGGCTACGTCCATGGTTTCGGAAGGGTCTGCGTTCAAATTGTATAATTCATACTTAGCCTGTTCCGGATGGCTGACGTGGAATCGTAGTAATTTCCAATTATCTTTTAGCACGGCCATTTTTCCGTCTTGTTCGTGAAACTCCCAAAACAGATATTCATGTTCATGTTGGTCGCCTGCATGGGTTAATGCCGGTAGATAGGAAATTCCATCTGTTTCCAAAGGTGGTTGTTCACCGATTAAATCGCAAACGGTAGGTAAGAAATCCCAAAATGCCGATACGTGGAAACTGATGCTTCCACTTTTGATTTTTGCAGGCCAGTGTACGATGAATGGCGTGCGTATACCTCCTTCGCACAAGTCGCGTTTGTGTCCACGAAACGGTCCGTTGCTATCAAGCACTTCAGGGTTGTTTCCTCCTTCTATATGTACACCGTTATCCGATGTGAATATCACAATGGTATTGTTTGCTATGCCTTCTGCTTCTAATAAATCCATCAGTTGTTTCACGCCATGGTCCAGGCGGCTGACCATGGCGGCATAGGTGGATCGTGGTTTGGGTTGGGGAGTATAATTCTTGTCCGTGTAAAAGGTTTCTCTTGAAACATGCCGTCAAATTCAGCTTCATCACCTTCGGGAACCACCAAATCCGGATGGGGTAATGTTGGGGTCAGATAGAGGAAAAACGGGTGGCTTGCATTTTGCTTTATAAAATGGAATGCTTTTTTCATGATTAAATCGTGGGAGTAAGTCTTTTTGTCCAATTCTATTTTCTTTTCATTCTCGAACAAAAACTCAGGATAATATCGGTGTGCGTTTCCTTGTCCCAAGTAACCGAAGAAGTAGTCAAATCCTTGTCGGGTAGGATGTCCTTCAGATTCAGACCCTCTAAGCCCCCATTTACCAATGCAGGCCGTCGTATAGTTCTTTCTTTTGAAGATTTCCGCTACAGTTATTTCGCTGTTAGCCAATGGATAATCGTAGTTGTAGCCATCCAAGGCTTTTACACCTCGATTTCCTCTGATATAGGCGTGTCGGGTATGCTTACCGGTTAGCAGGCAACAGCGTGAGGGGGCACTTACTGTACAACCTGCATAATGTTGAGCAAAGCGCATGCCATTGGCTACGAGTGAGTCTATGGCCGGTGTTTTTATGTTTTTTTGCCTGTAGCATCCCAAGTCGCCAATCCCCAAATCATCTGCCATGATATAGATGACGTTAGGCAAATTCTCATCTTTATTTTGTCCTTCACTGGCTTGGGGAACAAAACTTGCAACCAAGGCTAACCTAGTCAATTTGTTTATGTTATTCGTTTTCATAGATTTTATAATAATTTGTTTTATGGCATAAAGTTCATCACATTGGCTAGAGGACGTCCTGCTTTTAATTCAGCTTTCATGAAATCCATGTAGGGTGCTACATGCTAGAAAAATCCCTTATACCCCGCACATAAGTAGTTAAGTCCGTATTCACCTTTTGCAGTGTGGAGAAAACGGTTTTTGGGACATTCACCGTGGCAGGCAAAATAGTAATCACAAGTTTTACATTGGAGGGGAAGATAGCTTTGTTTGTTATTTCCGAAGTTCCACTGTTTCTCGCAGTACATCATTTCAGTCAAACTCTGTTGGTTGAGATTGCCTAACCGATGTTCCGGGAAGACGAAATGGTCACAGGAAAAAACATCTCCGTTGAATTCCATGATACCTGCGTGACCACAAGTAGAGGCTAAGGAACATACACCTGGTTGTTCCCCGATCCAATTAGTTAAAGTGGAGTCGAATAATTGGATATAGTAGTTTCTAACGTCTTCTTTTACCCATTCATCGAATATGGTACATATAAAAATCCCCCAATCTTTGGCTTTTACGGAAAAGGGGGCTATATGTGACTCAGTGTCCGAAAGTGTGGGGCTAGCCAGTCTCATTTCATTTGCAAACCCATGCAATCGTTCCACCACGGGGTGGATTGGATGTAATGGCATGCAATGTCTTTGAAGAAATGATAAAATTTAAGAGGAAAACGAATGTTGTAATCGTTTACTACGGCCATTGCGTTGTATTCCACATTGTGTTTTTGTAGTAGCTCTATTCCTTTCATGGTTTCTCGAAAAGATGGGTGGCCATACCGAGTGTGACGGTAGGCATCGTGTAACTCTTCTGGGCCGTCTATGGAAATTCCGACCGAAAAGTCGTTTTCTTTCAAGAAACTGCACCATTCATCTGTCAGGAGCGTGCCGTTGGTTTGTATGCTATTTGTTATATGGTATCCGTGTGAGTACTGCCGTTGCAGTTCTATGGCTTGACGGTAAAATTCAATTGGGAGGAGCAAGGGTTAGCCACCATGCCACACGAATGGCACGTAATATTGAGTTTGGCATTCTATGTATTCCTTAATGAATTTCTCTAAAAGTTCTTCGCTCATGAGATACTTTTCGTGTTGGGGGTAGAAATTTTCCTTTTCTTTATAGTAGCAGTACGTGCAAGTAAGGTTACAGGCAACTCCTGCGGGTTTCAGTATCATGTAGAAAGGATTTGCAAAAGGTGAAATGTGAGAAAATGGTAATATATTTTCCATGATTATTGTTTTGTCTTTCAATTTGCTCGAGGAATGAAGGGATACCGCATTTTGCGGCTTCCCTTCAAAGGCCATTCGGTTTCGTTCCGATGTCGTGTCTCTACTTTTACTTTGTCATAAGGCTATCTTGATGACAGAACTTCCGGCTTTGAATAGGAATAAGCCGTGTCCGTTGATGGCGATAGGATTGTTGGTTGTTGCTGTTTTTATGAGTGCACCATTGGCTTCATACACTTTTACGGGGATTTTTTCGGCGCATAACAAGGTGACCTCATTTCCATCCACTTCAAAAGAAATGCGTTTGTCAATGGATGTGTTTTCCACGTTTCCGTAAATGACGTTTACATCCATACGGGCAAACTCACTAGCCATATAGGAATAGCCTACGGACTGTACTCCTACTTCATATTCACCCGCCGGTAAATGTTGGAACTCATATTTAACTTCGTCTAAAGCTCTGGAGTTCACGTACATTCCGTAATGTGCATAAGACAACTGCTTGCCGTTCTCAATAAGGGCGGGGACGGTCATAAAGATTTGCCCCGTGGTTTTGTTCTTGACGTAAACATTGTATAAGGCATCCCCACCGCTTTGCAGTTCCACTTTATTCCAAATGACTTCGATTGTACCCTCACCGGCTTCGGCTGAGATGATTTCAGGCATGTCTGGTATGACTGGTTCTATGGATTCACTAACTGAGTAAGAAGGGATTACGTCATCTTTCCTGTCGGAATATGCCACGGCGAATACATCCATTTTGTTGTCGTTGTTCAAATCTCCGAAATTGTGCCAAATGTTGTTTGAGTAGCCGTCTCCTTTTTCTATATATGCACCCAAGTTGTCGTTATTGGCCCAATAGTCTATCCAACGATTGGTATATTGGCCAATCTGTCCGTTACTGACAGAAAACCATCGGCTCCAAGAATATACCTTATGAGGGCTATTGGGATTGTTAGGGTCTTGTAACTCCTTGTCTGGATCTTCCTCATCACAGTAAATGCGTTGGTAGACATCGGGAATGTCGTCTGCATTCAGGTCAATATAGTAGAAGCCCAGTTTGTTCATGTCTCCTCCTGCTACGATATTGGGGGAACTTTCAGAGAATGATATCACTCCGTCCTCTTCCGAAGTGTTCAATAGTGCCAGTACGGTTCGTCCCCTGTTATTTAGCGGGCCGAAAATCATCAGGTCTGTACGTCCGTCTTGGTCATAATCGGATGCACAGAATACGATATTTTCTCCGCTCCATGCTCCGAACACGTCCGTTAGGTTCCCTTGGGGTTCTTTGCCTAACAGGGACAGGGTTTCTCCGGCTTGGGCGATCAGTTGGTCGGTGGCATCTTGGAATTCTCCGTTTTTCAAGTTGAGGTAGAAACGGACTTCGTCTCCTCGTGGTTCGGGGCCGACGGAAGGTTTATCCGCACTGCCTTCACAGAACCCCACAGTAATAATGTCTAGCCATCCGTCGTTGTCCCAATCAATAAAAGCCAAGGCACCATGCGACATTTGTTTGATTTTCATGGTCGGAACCTGAGTGTAGTCACCGGGAATTTCGATATTGCCCTCATCGTCGGTGACGGGCGGTATCTCTTCATAGAGTCCTTTCCTGTTAACTTCCACGTCGAATGGCAGTGGGTGGAATACATGGGCATCCTTGAAACCTTTGCCTTGTTCGTTGTGTAGCAGGCGGGTGGTGTAGCCTTGTTGGGTATACCCCTGCATTACAACGTCCGGATATCCGTCTTTGTCATAATCCCCGATGTCAATGGACGAAAGATGCGATCCTTCGTTGAACACGAAGCGGTCGTTACCGCTGCATGCCAAAGAGGACAAGGTGGAATCTTGCAAAGTTTCAAAATGTCCGTTGCCTTTGTTGATAATGAGGAGGTATCCCGGTGTGGTTCCCGTTTTATGTCCCCCCGTATTCATGAAAAGGAAGTCGACTAACCCGTCTTGGTTGAAGTCAAAGATTTGACTTCCAGAACCCATAGCCGTCAGGGGAAGTCCGTTTTTCATCCCCACGAACTTTTCCGAAACGATGGTGTCGTACAATGGTTTCCCGTCAGTACCTAAGATGATGGAATCTTTCCATATAGGTTTTCCTCCTTCATCTCTTATGGTATCTTGGGTAACGGGATCAAATTCCACATATTTTTCGTGACGTTCCTTGTAGGTATATTCCGTATCCATGATGGGTTCGAAATCTGCAGTAAGCGAACCGTCGGGGTGTCCGGTAACGAGTGTGCCCCTGCATTCCCAGCCGTTTACGCTCGATGTCCCTCCGTAGTACACATCCATCAGTCCGTCACTGTTGAAGTCGGCAATGAGCGGGCAAGCTCGGTGTACCGGCCATGTTTTGTCACGAAACGAGTAGTCTGCTTCCCATTTTAGCCCGACATCTACAGTTTTAGCAGGGTCTTGTGCATGGCTTCCAATACTCCATGAAAGTAATGCGAAATAAAATAAATTTTTCATGATAAGAATGTTTTTAATTTATACTGTTTCCACTGTCTTATCGGCAATGGCATTTTCAGTCACATTGAATACTTATGCGGTTGGATTTCAGTTTGCCACTATGTGCCTTTACTTTGATAGTGCCTTTGGCATCGTGGGCTTGAAGGATGAGCAAGGCTTTTCCCATAAAGGCTTTCCTTTCTAATGATTTATTGGGACTTAAGTCGATGATGTCGCCGTTCTCAACCCCGATAAGTTTATACGGCCCGGAAACCTCAAATGTCAAATGGTTGTCGGCATAGGGGACAAAGTGCCCGTGGGCATCTACTATGTCAGCTGTGATATAAACAACTTCTCTCTTGTCCGTATGAATTACTTTGCGGTCGGCTGAAAGATGTATCGTGGCAGGTTGGGATGCCGTTTGGTGGCTTGTCCGTGCCACTTTTTTCCCGTTTTTGTATGCGATGGCCGTGAGGGTTCCCGGTTGGTAGGGCACATGCCACAACAATTGCATTTCTTCTTTCTTGTCTATCGTCTTTCGTCCCAAAGAGCGTCCGTTTAAGAATAATTCAGCTTCGTCTGCATTCGTATAGACTACTACTGGGATTTTTTTGTCCTCTTTTCCCGGCCAAGTCCAATGTGGAAGGATGTGTACCATGGGCTTGTCGCTCCAAAGGCTTTGGTAGAGGTAATAACTGTCTTTGGGGAATCCGGCTAAATCGACTAATCCGAAATTGTTCGTACGTCCGGGCCAACCCCAAGATTCTCCGAGATAGTCAAACCCGGCCCAAATGAATTCGCCAATCATGAAGTCAAAATCACGGGTACGTTGCCACTGTTTCCGGTGTGTGATACGTCGGGGTTGGTTGTCATAGCTTGAAGCATAATGGCTGTCAAATTCAGGGAACACTTCTTCTGTACTGAAGCTTTCTACAGGGAATAGTTTGGCCTGTTCTTCGGGGCTGAATGTATCGGCTTTATCCCATGAATTATATGAACCTAAGCTCCTATACACTCCGCGTGTCTGTCGGTTGTGGGGAATTTCCGTGCCAACGGCTACCTTGTCGGGTTGTTCTTTGCGGAATTTTTCGATGTCGCCGATATTTTCCCCGTCGGCATTGAAGCCGGCCAAATCTGTGTATTGTTTTTGGCTGTGTGCTTGGACTGTGGGGCGGGTAGGATCTAATTTATGGAAAGTATCTACTATTTTCCATTGCAAGTACATGTGGCGGTCCCAACCCCATACTTCGTTACCGATACTCCAAATGACGATGCTCGGATGGTTCCGGTCGCGCTTGATGAATTCCGTAAGATCCTGTTCCCACCATTCCAGGAAATAGTTGGTGTAATCGTATTGGGCCTTGTGGCATCCGTTCCAATCAAACCAACCGTCCCATGGTTCGTCGACTACCATAAATCCCATTTCGTCACATAGTTTATAAAATTCGGGTGCGTAAGCATAGTGACTCGTACGTATAGCATTACATCCCATTTCTTTAAGTTGGGTCAATCTTCTTTGCCACATGTCTTCCGTTAGGGCAGAGCCGACGGCTCCCATATTTTGGTGAAGGCATACACCTTTCATTTTTATGCTTGTCCCGTTCAATTTGAATCCCGTTTGTGGATTGAATTCTAAAGTACGGATGCCGAATGGCGTAGTTTTTTTGTCAATGACGCTGTTACCTTCTTGTATCACAGTCTCCAATATGTATAGCGCAGGTGAATCTGGTGACCAAAGTTCGGGGCAGGGCACATGCAATGTGTCACGGAACGTCTTGTTCCCACATGTCAATTTTTCTTTCGAACTGCGTTGCGCCACGATGTTTCCTTTGCCGTCTTTTATGGTTTGTAATATCATGATTTGCGTATGTTTTTCCGTTGTGTTGCGTATTTCTGTCTCCATTGCCATTGTGGCTTGTGCGGGGGTCATCTTTAGGGTACGTATGCACACGCCATATCGGTCGATGTGGATGGGGTCAGTGATGATGAGGTTTACATGACGGTAGATACCGGAACCTTGGTACCAACGGGAGCTGGGCATGAGGGAGTTGTCTACACGAACCGTTATAATGTTTTTTCTCGAGGTCAAGTAGGGGGTGAGGTCGTAGTTGATGCCTTGGTAACCCTGAGGACGGTGTCCCAACAGATGTCCGTTGAGCCATACTGTGCTGTTCATGTATATGGCATCGAATTCTATATATACTTTTTTGCCATCCCATTCGGGCTGCCAATCAATTTCTTTTGTATACCATGCGATTCCCCCAGGGAGAAAAGCATTTTCGCGCCGATTTTTTTCTGAATAACCGACTTCTATAGCCCAGTCATGTGGGACATCTAACTTGCGCCATTGGCTATAGTCCAAGCATTGTGGTTCGTTTTTTTCCAAGTCTCCCAAATGAAAAAACCAATTACGGTCAATGTTGATAATGTGCCGGGATAAAGCTGTGGCAGGTATTACTATTAGGCTGAGGAGGAATACCCAAAAGATTGTTTTGAATTTTTTCATGATATGTATGTTTAAAATAGTTTCTTGGATTTTGTTTCTTAAAGGTTTGGGCTTTTTACGTCCCAAACCTGAATAAGGTTGTTTGCCGGTATTCCTCCCCAGGGCGCAACAGGCAGGAGGGGAAATCGGGATGCGATGGCGTGTCGGGATAGTATTGCGTTTCGAGGCAGACGGCGGTATCGGGGTAGACGTAATAACCGGCTGTGTAGAGCAGTACGGAGGGCAGGTCGGTTTTTACCGTCAGGCTGCGGCCCGTGGTGGGGTTGGACAACCGGGCGGCCTCCACCATGTCGGGAGACTTTTCTGTTTTCAGTATGTAACAGTGGTTGTAGCCTTTGTTCCATTTCAGTTGCTCGTGGTCGTCATATAAGTCCTGTCCGATGGGCTTGGCTGAAGTAAAATCGAAAGGCGTGCCGTCCACATTTACCCGTTTTCCCGTAGGGATGAACTGTGGGGTGGTGTCCAACATCGTATGTGACGGGATGTGTAATATGTGCCCCGTGATTCGCTCTTTTTTGCCGCCCAAATTGAAGTAGGCATGGTTCGTCAGATTCAGAAAGGTTGCCTTGTCTGTCGTTCCATAGTAACGAATGGACAGTTCGTTATCATCGGTCCAACGGTATTCCACTGTTACGTGAACATTGCCAGGGTAACCTCCCTCTCCGTCAAGAGAAAGCCGCTTGAAGCGTACACCGTCGTTCAAAATTTCCCAGTCCCACAGCATGCGGTCGAATCCGGAGAAGCCGCCATGGTTTGTGTTCTGCCCGTCGTTTTTTTCCAGTTCGTAGGTTTGCCCATCGATGCAGAGGCATGCGCCTCCGATGCGGTTGGCATAGCGGCCCACGATGGCACCCATGTAGAACTCGTCCGACAGCGGGTCGGCCGGACTGACGAGTACATTCGCCATCTCTCCATTCCTGTCCGGCACGATGGCAGAAAGCCAACGGGCACCCCAGTTGGTCAGTTCAACCACGGCTCCGGTTGAGTTCGTCAACCGGAAGCCGTAGACCGGGGTGCCCGTCGGCATATTACAGATCACTTGTGTGTTTATTCGCATAATTCACGATGGATTTGTGCGCCTTGGTGGTTGATGTCCAATGTGCGTGCCTTGTCCAAATATTCCATGGCATGTGCCTTGTCGCCCAATCCGAGGTAACCCAACCCCATCACATAATTGCAGTGTATGGCGTTGCGCTTGTCCAGATTGTCCTCCCAGATGGCCAGGTCGGGCAACGATACGGCAAAGTAGTCTATGCGGCAATGGTCGAACAAGTGTTTCTCGCCATGCTTGATGAGCTTATTGAAACGTCCGCGTGCCTTACCTTCCTCGCCCAATGCGCGCCAAGCCAGTCCCTGATAGAAAATCTTGTCCGGTTGTGCGTCGTTGTAGAAGAACGCCTGTTGCGGTTCGGCAGAGCCTTGGGTGGCCTTGTGCAACCAAAGCGTGGCATTTTCTTCGTCTCCCAGTCTGCGGTAAGCCAGTCCTTTGTAATACCAGATGTCGTTCTCTTCGGCATTGATGAGTTTGCCCTCACCCAAGTTATACGGGTATTGGTCTGTGGCTAGCAACAAAGCCAAAGCGTCGGCGTAGCGGTGTTCGCGCAGGGCGATTTTGGCCAGTTCCACATGGCAGATGGTGTATTGTCCCGTGATTTTTCCTTCACCGCCTTCCCACGGATGGAATTTGCGGGCGGCGATCAGTGCCTTGGCCTCTTCATAGCGTCCTAATTGGTTGTAGAGCGTGATGCGCTCGATGGACAGGTCGTCGCGGCTTTCCGTTTCGGCCGGATGGGCTTCGAGGAATGCGAGACGTTCCGCTTGCGGATGTCCGAGCCGTTTGTAGAGCTGGTCCAATTCCATCAGGATGCGGGCGTCGCTTTCATCGAGGCGGTAAGCCTTCTCCAGTGTATCCACGGCCTTCTGCGGGTCATTGCGTTTGTTGTAGTAAGCCAGCGAGAGGTTGCGCCATACGGTGGGGAACGTTGGGTCGATGGCGGCCGATGCCTCCCAACATGTGATGGCATTGTCGTATTGCCGTGCGGCATACCAGAAGTTGCCGAGGGCGTAGGCCGCTTTGGCGCAGGCTTCGTGGTTCTCTTTCATCGCATCCTGCAACACCAATACTTCTTCGATGCGGTTGGGGAAGCAGTAAGAATGGTCATCCTGTTCGGCCTTTTTGTAATATTCGAGCGCCTTGACTGTGTCGCCTTTACGTGAGTGGCAGTAGCCCAACGCGTAATGTACCATCGGGTAGACTGAGCTTTGTGTGGCGGCGTAACCCTCCAACAAGTTGATGGCCTCGTCGTAAAGTCCGGCCTGTGCGAAATCGAGTGCGTATTCGATGTAGACGTGGGCTGCGCCGCGCATCAGTCGCTGCATTTCCTTCAGTACGTTGTCGTTGTCCGTGAGAAGATATTGCTCGAAGCGGCATCCCATGTTGAAGCGGTCTGTCTTGAGCGATTCCGCTATCAGTCCGAGGGCTTCTTCCTTACGTCCCAAGTGGCGCAGGATGGAAGCTTTCAGTTGGCGTGCCTTGTGGTGGTGCCAGTTGCGCACGAGCGAGCGGTCTATCAGGTCGAGAGCTTTCTCGAAGTTGCCCCTGCGGCAGTCGATGGCAGCCAAGTTGTAATAGGCGGCATCCTGCCAAGCGGCATTCCAAGCCGATTTGAAGAAAGCGTCGTACGCCTCGTCCGTTTTGTCCTGCATCAGACAGCTCCAACCCAGATTGTAATACGGTTCACCGTCGTAAGGGTTCGGATTGCGTTCCGTCAGGGTCTCGACGGCTTTACGGAAATAACCTTCAGCCTTGGCGAATTGTCCCTTGCGCATCAGGAGCAACCCCATGGCGTTGTTGCAACGCACGTCGCCCGGTTCGCGGTGCAACGCTTCCTCATAGTAGTCCATCGGGTTGTAAGTCGCGTGGCGGTATTGCTCCAAGTGCAGTCCCGTCAGGAAAAGTTGCTCGGTGGACGCGATGTCCTTCGGGTCTTTGGCGGCTTTGGCCGGATCCGGTACGGGCTTGATTTCCGGTTTGTCGGCCTGATAGCTTACCAGGATACGGCCTTCATGGTTGCGGATTTCAACCAGGATGTCTTCGTCTTTCAAGCCCTCGGCTGCAAATTCTGCTTGGAACGGTTCTGCCGGAGAGATGGAGATGACTTTGTCGAAAAGGGTGGCACCGCCCACGTTGTCCTTGACGAACACATGCACGTCCTTGTTCACTCCGGTGGTGTACAGGATGACTTTGCCTTTGCCCTCCTTGACTTCCATGTTCAGCAACGCGTCCTTGGTGGCATTCTTCACGTAGCCCACCTCGGCGTAAGGCATGAAGTACTGTTTCCACGACTTTTCCTCGTAGGGCTGCAACCAAGTGAAGTCCGGTTGGTTGTCGGTGTACATGCCCGTCATCAGTTCGATGTACGGGCCGTCCTCGTCCGTCAGGTTGCGGTCCCATGCGCGTCCGAAGTCGCCGTTTCCCCATGTCCATTGCTTCTTTCCCGGCGACACATGATGGTCGGCCACGTGGAGCAATCCGCCTTTCACGTCTTCTTCATAGCCTCCTACGAAGTCGAATTTCGATTGGATGGCCATGTATGAGGTCGGCACGGGGATATTCTTGTATTTCGAGATGTCCACACCGGCAGAGTAGTCTTGTTTATAGTACACGCCTGTTGCGATGGGGAACGATGACACGTCACGCTTGCCATGGTCGAACACGGCGTTCACATCGGGTGGGAACACTGAATGGTAGTGGTCGTTGACCACCACGGCCGGGTTTGCCCACCACAGGAACGTCTGGGGGAAAGACGTACGGTTGTAAATCTTCACGTTGATTTCGATGTATGCCTTGCCCGGATAGAGCGTAAAGCCTTGCATGCCTTTGGTGCGGAACATGCGTTCCACTTCGTTGCACCATACTGTCTTGCTGCCGTCGGCATGCTCCTCGATGGAGAAGTCTGTGGGCAGGAACGTGGACGGGCGGTGGTGTTGCGGCCAGTTGAACTCGATACCGCCCGAAATCCACGGGCCGGTCAACCCGACGAGCGCGGGCTTCACCACTTGGTTGTAGTACACGAAGTGGCGTTGCTTTACCTTGTCGTAGGCCATGTGGATACGTCCGCCCAGTTCCGGGAGTATCATCACCTTGATATATTCGTTCTCGATGAAGAGCGCATGGTAAAGCTTGTCTTTCTTTTCATCTGAGATTTTTTCTACTACCGGATAGGGATATACCGAACCGCTGCTGCCTTGGTATACACGTTTTTCCAAGAAAATCGGGTTCTTTTCTTCCTTGCCGATTTCGTAGGTGGGGAGCAGGATGTCCTCTTCCCATGCACGCACCTCGGAGGTGTTCACCGTGCTTTGAATCAAATAGGATGTGATTTTTTCCATGATGTATGAAGTTATTGGATAAGTTCGTGTTCGATTTCTTCCAGGCTCTTACCTTTCGTCTCAGGCAGGCGGCGCCATACGAAGATGCCTCCTGCGAGGCAGATGATGCCATAGAGCCAGAATGTCCCGGCTGCGCCCAGTCCCGTGTTCAGTACAGGGAACGTGTAAGTCAGTATGAAGCAGGCTGCCCACAAGGCAAATGTGCAAACAGACATGGCCACACCCCGTATGCGGTTGGGGAATATTTCGGAGATGATGACCCACATGGTCGTAGCCAATGTCATGGCATAGCAGGCGATGGCGGCCACCACGATGACAAGCAGCAGTACGCCGCTGATGTGGAACCAGTAGGCTGCGCCCATGAAAGCGTAGATCAACGTCAGGCCGAACGCGCCGAAGAGTGTCAGTGCCTTGCGTCCCCAACGGTCTACCACGCACATGGCCAGAATGGTGAAAATCACGTTGGTTACTCCCGTCACCACGATGTTCATCAACACGTCGGACACGCCGTAACCGGCAGCCATGAAGATTTCCTGGGCATAGTTGAAGATGACGTTGATGCCACACCATTGCTGCAACACGGCCATTACCACTCCGATGAGCAGGATTTTGCGCATCGAGGGATGGAGCAACTGCCGGAATCCGCCCTCCACGGTCTTTTCGCGCGAGGCGGCTTCGATGGCGGCCAGTTCTTCACGAGCATGTGCCTCGCCGCCTATCTTCGTGAAGATTCTGAATGCTTTCTCCTTATATCCCGACGAAGCTAACCAACGCGGGCTTTCGGGCAACACGAAACTGAAGAAGAAGAACAGCGCAGCGGGTACGGTCATGGCCCAGAACATCCACCGCCATCCCGTTTGCCCGTTCCATGACAGACGGATCATTTCGGCTGTGGCATGGTCGGCCACCGGTTCGGCAATCTGCCAGTTGACGATTTGTGCGCTGAGGATACCCAGTACCACCGTCAACTGGTTGATGGACACGAAACGTCCGCGCAAGTGGGCCGGGGCGATTTCCGCTATATACATAGGAGAAAGGCTCGAGGCGATGCCGATGGCGAATCCGCCGATGAGGCGGAACACGTTGAACCATCCGAAGGAATTCGCTGCACCGGTCCCTATGGCTGTACAGATAAACAGCCCTGCGGCCACGATCAGAATCGGTTTACGTCCTAATCGGTCGCTCAACTTTCCTGCGCTCAACGCACCGATGAGGCAGCCTATCAACGCGCTGCTCATGGCCCAACCCTGCATCGTGGGGCTGTTTGCAATCTGGAAATATTGTTCATAAAAAGGTTTCGCGCCACCGATGACGACCCAGTCGTAACCGAAGAGGAATCCGCCCATGGCAGAAATCAGCGCAATCAAAAACAGGTAAAGGTTCGTTTTCGTCTTCATGTGAATGAGTTGATTTAAGTTTGTTTGTTTCCGGATGCAAAGTAACATGCTTTTTACGGTTTGGGAAATGGATAGAATCACTTATGATATGGACGATTTTGCGGTGGGGCGTTTGGGGGTGGACAGGAGGCGGTGCGGAATGCCGGAGGTGTGGTGGCTTATTTTGACAAACAGGGGGCGGTGGATTGTTGAGCGGAGTTCGTGAAATCGTTTGGCGCAGAATAAAAAATCAATCTCTTGATGATTTTTAAAGAATCGGAAGTAGTTGAATGATAGAGTGTTGTTGATGGACTGCCCGTTTTACGGCCTGCAATAAAAAATATTGACTATGAAGCAAAATTACATGTTTTTGACGAGAATTTCGGACATGGGCAAGTTTTTCTTTTCGTACTTTTGTACACAGAGTTATACTATTTAAATATCATACGGAATATCATGGAAATAAAGATGAATTTGAAGCAGGCCGGAGTGTTCGCTGCTGCGGCCATGTTGTCTTTGAGCGCGCAGGCTCGTGGAGGAAAACGCTTGTCGGAGTATGTGAACCCGTTTATCGGGGCTACGACGAACACACAAATGGCCAGGGCCGAACATGGGTTGGGGAAGACCTTTCCCGGTGTGGCCACGCCGTGGGGCATGACGCAGGTCAGCCCCAATACCATTACCGGAGGCGACAACGGTTCGGGGTACAGTTATGAACATACGACCATCGAGGGCTTTGCCTTGACCCAGATGAGCGGTATCGGATGGTATGGCGATTTGGGGAATTATCTGGTGATGCCCACCACAGGACCTTTGCATACGTATCGCGGCGAGGCGGAACGTCCGGAGGAGGGTTACCGTTCGCGTTACGATAAGGAGAGCGAGACGGCACGTGCAGGATATTACGCTGTCCGCCTGACCGACTATGACATCCGGGCGGAGCTGACGGCCACGCCTCACGGCGGGGTCATGCGTTTCACTTATCCGGAAAACGAATGTTCGCGCATTCAAATCGACTTGGCCCGCCGTGTGGGCGGTACGTCTGTCCGGCAGTACGTGGAGCGTGTGGACGACTACACCATCCGCGGATGGATGCGTTGCACGCCCGACGGAGGCGGTTGGGGCAACGGGGGAGGGAAGGCCGATTATACGGTCTACTTTTACACCCGTTTCAGCAAGCCGTTGGAACGTTACGGCGTATGGTCGGCCGAATTTCCCGAAGGCATGGGGCGCAAGTTGGAAAACGTGACTTCGCCGGAATTTGCCGAGGCGGTGCGTCGGGCGAAGGTGACGGAACGTCCCGACCGCATGGAGGGAGACCACCTGGGATTTTATACGGAGTTCCCCACGCGTGAAGGCGAACAGGTGCTGATGCGCACGGCCATTTCCTTTGTCAGTCTGGAAGGGGCGGAGGCGAACTTCAAAGCCGAATTGAAGGGTGAGGACTTCGAGCGGTATTGTGAAAAGGCGGCTGCGCTGTGGGACGAGGCTTTGTCGAAAATCAAAATCTTCGGGGGGACGGAGGATGAACGCACGATATTTTATACGTCGTTGTACCACACGATGATAGACCCACGCGACTACCGTGACGTGACGGGGGAATACGTGGGAGGAGACCGGAAGGTGCACAAGACCGACGCATTCAAGAAGCGTACGGTGTTCAGCGGTTGGGATGTGTTCCGCAGCCAGTTCCCCCTGCAAAACCTTATCAATCCGGAGGTGGTGAACGACATGATCAACTCGTTTGTCACTTTGGCCGAGGAAAACGGTACGGGCGTGTACGAACGTTGGGAGTTCCTGAACGCTTACAGCGGCTGCATGTTGGGTAATCCGGCCATAGCCGTCATCGTCGATGCCTATATGAAAGGCATACGCGGATACGACGTGGAGAAAGCTTACCGCTTTGCCCGCCAAACGGCCGACCGCATCGGCCATCATCCGGAACTGGGATACTCGCCCGGCGGCAGCGGCATATCGGAAACGTTGGAATACGGATACTTCGATTGGTGTGTGGGCGAATGGGCCGAGGCTCTGGGCAAGACGGAGGATGCCGGCATCTATCACCGGCGTGGGCAGGCATACCGTAAAATCTTCGATAAGGAAAAGGGATGGTTCCGCGTGCGCAACGCCGACGGCTCGTGGGCGGACTGGCCGGAAAAGGGACGCTTGCAGGAGTGGTACGGTTGCATGGAGTGCAATCCCTACCAACAGGGGTGGTTCGTGCCGCACGACGTGCCCGGCATGGTGGAAATCATGGGCGGTCGCGACAAAGTGCTGGCCGACTTGGAATCCTTTTTTGAAAACACGCCGCGCGAATTTTATTGGAATCCCTATTATAACCATGCCAATGAACCCGTGCACCACGTGCCTTTCCTCTTCAACCGCTTGGGGGCGCCGTGGCTCACGCAGTACTGGACGCGTGTGATTTGCGCCGACGCTTACAAGAACAACCTTGCAGGCTTGTGCGGCAACGAGGATGTGGGGCAGATGTCGGCTTGGTATATTCTCGCCTCCATGGGCTTCCATCCGCTTTGTCCGGGCGAGACGCGTTATGAATTGACAGCCCCGGTGTTCGACCGTGTGGAGATCGCGCTCGACCGCCGTTATGCCAAAGGCCGTAAGTTTGTAGTCACTACGGAGGGGAATGCGCCCGATGCCCGTTACATCCAGTCGGCCACGCTGAACGGCAAGCCTTACAACCGTTGTTACATCGATCACGAGGATATCGTCCGTGGCGGTGAGTTGCATTTCGTGTTGGGGCGCACGCCGAACAAGCAGTGGGGTGTGGAATGAGCGGCCGTACGGCAAGTCGTATAGGAATGGGGGGAATCGCAAAATTGTCCATGTGATAAGTGATTCTCTCCATTTCGGCTTTTAGTGAAACGGGCTTACTTTGCAGACGAATAATCATTCTTAAATCTATATAGCGATATGGCTCAAAAAATCATGTTATCTTTGGCGGTATTCTTCTGCTGGACGGTTGCCCTGAGAGCGGAAGAGTACAAATTGTCTTCGCCCGACAAGAAACTGGAGGTGAAGCTCCGTGTGGAAGGGCGTACGGAATTTGAAGTGTGGTACGACAAGGTGAAGTTGGTGGAACCTTCGGTGGTAGGGATGAACCTGTCCGACGGGCGTAACGTGGGAGGCGACCCCGTGACCTCTGTGAAGAAAGACCGTGTGAACCGCAAGATAGACGTCGTGGCGGGGAAAAACAAGACCTTGAAAGAGGCGTACAATGAAATCGTGCTGTCTTACGGCACGGACTACGACCTGGTCGTGAGAGCCTACAACGAAGGGTGGGCTTACCGTTTCGTGACGCACTGGGATAGGGAAATCATCATCGAGAGCGAAGATGCCGTGTTCAATTTCGCTTTTACCCCTACGGTGTATTTCCCGGAGTGCGACAGCAACACCGCACCCGAGCGTGAACAGTCGGGCAAGGTGCACCAGATTCATCAGGGCTACCGTAATTTCGAGCGGCTTTACAAGGTGTACCGTTCGCCGGGTGAGATTCCGGCCGGTCGTTTTTCCGTTTCTCCGGTGCTCTTCGAGTATCCCGGCAAGCCCTACAAGGTGGTGGTGACGGAGTCGGACACTTACGATTATCCCGGCTTGTATATGGAAGCCGCCGGGCAGAATGCCATGCGCGGAAAGTGGGCGGGCTATCCCAAGGAAGTGATGGACGGAGACCCGTCGAACCCTTACCGTTGGTATTCCAACCATCTGGTGATTTCACGTGAGGATTACATTGCAAGGACGGGAGGCGACCGCACGTTCCCATGGCGCGTCATGATCGTGTCCGACGAAGACAAGACGTTGTTGAACAATGAGTTGGTCTACATGTTGGCCGAACCTTGCAAGATTGAGGATACCTCGTGGATACAACCCGGAAAGAGTGCTTGGGAATGGTGGCACAAAGCCGTGGTGGAAGGCGTGGACTTCCCGGTGGGGAACAAACATCTTTCGTTGCAACTTTATAAATACTATGTAGACTGGGCTTCGGAGAACGGTATAGAGTACATGACGCTCGATGCCGGATGGAAAATGGAGTACATCAAGGAATTGTGCGACTATGCCCGGGGGAAGAACGTGAAGATATTGGTTTGGACTTGGGCCAGTTGCCCGTTGGAGAATCCGGACGACTGGATCAAGCAGATGCACGAGTGCGGGGTGGCGGGTGCCAAAATTGATTTCTTTGAACGCAACGACCAGATTGCCATGCGCTGGGAGCGCGAATTTGCCGAGCGGTTGGCGCAGTACCGGATGGTGGCCATCTTCCACGGGTGTCCCGTACCGGTGGGCTTGAACCGTACTTACCCCAACGTGATGAATTATGAGGCCGTGAGAGGGGCTGAATGCAACTTCTGGGAAAAGACCATCACGCCCGAATACCACACGCGTTTCCCCTTCATCCGTTCGTTGGCCGGACCGGAAGATTACACGCCGGGCGGCATGCGCAACGTGACGCCCGAAGAGTTCCAACCGCGTGACCGGGACAGCATCCCTCCGATGAACATGGGGACGCGTTCGCATGTCTTGTCCATGTATGTCATATTCGACCATTGGATCGGTTACCTGTGCGACGCGCCTTCGGAATATAACAAATATCCCGACATTTTGGATTACCTGTCGAAAGTTCCTTCGGTGTGGGACAAGACCCTTCCGCTCGATGCCCGTTTGGGCGAGTACATCGTGATGGCCAAGCAAACCGGTAAGGATTGGTACGTGGGCGGCATGACGAACTGGACACCGCGTAGCGTGACGGTGGACTTCGGTTTCCTGAAACGCGGGAAGACCTACCGCGCCGTGGTTTTCAAGGATAAACCGGAGTCGGGCGACCATCCGACAACATACGCCTGCGAGACGATGAACGTGGACCGGAATACGAAACTGACGTTGGATATGGCTCGCGGAGGCGGCTTTGCGATTCGTCTGACGGAAGAATGAAAGTAAGGTTTTATGCGAAAGGCCGCAGAAGGAGATGTCCTGCTGCGGCCTTTCGCATGGTGGGTGCCGTACCTTCAGGGGGCCTCTTGTGTACTGAGGATTTTCAGGAGTTGCTTCTCACGTTGGAGTTCTTTGGTATCCTTGTCCGGCGATATCAGCATCATGCTCCGTATGATATCCTCGTTGCAGCAAGTGTAATTGTAGTATTCCAACAGTTCTCCGTTCAGTTGTGCTTTGGGTATCACTTCTGTGCGCAGGTCGGCAAACTCTTCCAGTGGGATTTCGTCGCCTTGCCGGACAAAGAGGATGCGCCGGGCAATCGGATTACGGTTGTAGTCGTGTGTCAGGTAGATTCCTTTCATGATTTGGGGATACTCGATGATGGGCAGTTGCAGGTAGACCACCTTCAGGGCAAGTTGCAGGCGTTTTTGTTCGTTGAACATCAGATAACCGATTTGGAACGGCGAGAACAGCCCCACGCCGATATAGTAGTCACCCGACAGGTTCTGGCAATAGACTTTGGGCATGGTGTCGCCATCTACGATAGAGGATATCATATAAGGCTCCACTTTCAGTCCGTCGGAGTAGGATGAAGAACTGTAAGACTGGTAAAGCCCGGTATAGATGCCGGCATTGGGCAGGTATTTGATGGCTTCTTTCTCGATGTCGTCCAGGAAAGGTCGTCCGCCGTTTTTGTTGGAAACGAAACGTGGCTCGATGTGGCTCACTTTGTCGTACAATTCGTCGAGGCAACCTTGCAGTTTGCGTTTCGACACGTTGTTGACTTGTTGCAGCCCTTGGTCTAACGCACTTTCCGTACCGCATCCTCCGGAAAGCAGATTGATGTATGTGGGGAGCACGGAAGAATAGAGCGAGGAGAGTACGCTGGACGCGATGCCCGTCTCCTCGGAGATGTCCTTCATCCGTACACCGGCTTCGCGCAGTTTCTTCATTCGTTCGTAGAGTGATACCAATTTGTCCATACGTATGTTCTTTGGGGCAAAGGTACGTTTTCCATGTTACAAACCTGTTGCTTTCGTGCTTCATTACCGTGAGATGAATGTTACATTATAAATACGGGTTTGGACGGACGTATGATATATAATGAATTAATTTTTTCAGATGGCGGTTTGGGATAGTTTTGCAGCCGAAAACAAAACTATGGTTATGGAACAAATCGTAAAGAACAAAAGATTTTCGGATGCGTTGCTCATCCTGTGGGCGGGCGGTGCGGCCTTGCTTTCCTACTCTTTGGTGTATGCCTTGCGCAAACCTTATACGGCGGCTTCGTTCGAGGGGTTTGATTTTTTCGGCACGGACTACAAGGTCGCGGTGACGACGATTCAGATTTTAGGTTATGTGATAGCCAAGTTCTTTGGCATCAAGTTGATTTCGGAGTTGAAGAAGGAGCGTCGTTTCAAGTTTTTCGTCTGTTCGGCGGTAGCAGCCGAGGCGGCTTTGGTCGGCTTCGGCCTGTTGGCTCCTCCGTTCAATGTGGCGGCCATGTTTTTGAACGGCTTGTCGCTCGGTTGCATGTGGGGCGTGATATTCAGCTTTATCGAGGGACGCAAGGTGACGGACATGTTGGCCAGCCTGTTGGGCGTAAGCATGGTGTTCAGCTCCGGTGTGGCTAAGAGTTTCGGCTTGTTTGCCATGAACGAGATGCACGTGGGACAGTTTTGGATGCCTGCCGTGATTGGAGCTTTTGCTTTGCCTCTTCTCGTTTTTATGGGGTATATGCTGAAGCGTCTGCCACAGCCTACGGAAGAGGATATTGCGTTGCGTAACGAACGTGTGACATTGGACGGAAACGGACGTAAGCTCTTGTTCCGAAGTTACGCTCCGATTCTTACCTTGTTGTTCGTGGGCAACTTCATGTTGTTGGTGCTGCGCGACATCAAGGAAGATTTTCTGGTCAATATCCTGGATATGAGCAACCAGTCTTCTTGGCTTTTCGCCCAGGTGGACACGATTGTTACGTTGGTCATCCTCGGGATATTTGCCGCTTTCATCTTCTTCCGCAGCAACATCCGGGCTTTGATGTGCCTGATGGGACTGGTCATTGCCGGTTGTTTGGTCATGACATACGTGTCGCTGAATTATGAGGCATTGGATTGGCAGCCTGTAGTGTGGTTGTTTGTGCAGAGCTTGTGCCTCTACATAGCCTATCTGACTTTCCAGACGATTTTCTTCGATCGCTTCATCGCTTGTTTCCGTATCAGGGGAAACGTAGGTTTCTTCATTGCCATTATCGATTTCATCGGCTACATGGGTACGGTGACTCTGCTTTCCACCAAGGAGTTTCTGAATTTCGACATGGAGTGGTTTGCGCTTTACAACCACATGGCATGCGCGGTCGGCGCGGTTTGTGCGGTCTTGTTCACGGGGGCTGCCGTATTGATTTATAAACGGTATTCCGCTCAAGGGCGTAGAAAAGAACAGACGGAGCGTACGACTTTGTATATGAATCCTCAATATAATGCGATTTGATGATGGAACAGGATTATGATGTGATAATTATCGGTGGCGGTTTGTTGGGATGCGCCACGGCTTACCAGTTGGCCAAACGTAAGGTGGGGAAGGTGTTGTTGTTGGATGCCAACGAGATAGCGTCGCAGGCTTCGTCCCGTGCAGCCTGTCTGTTGACACGGGCGCGTACCAAACCGGCTTTGATGGAAATGGTGCAGGAAACGTATGATTGCATCGATGAAATAGAGCACCTTTTGGGGGAATCGCTCGAACTGCAGCAGTGCGGCAGTGTGACCATTTCTTCGTCCGACGCATCGCTGAAAGAACTCGAAGCATTGGAAGAAGCGGCCGTACGTTTCGGAATACCGAATGAACGTATCGATCGGAGGCGTTTGAAGGAACTTCTTCCTTGGATGGAGGTCTCGGCGGTAGAAGAGGCACTTTACATGCTAACGGATGCGTTTATAGATTGTGCGTTGTTGTGTTCCGGTTATGCACGTGCTGCACGAGTTCTCGGGGCGGAATTGCGTCCGAATACGAAAGTAAAAGCCATTGTGGCTGTTGGAGGCAAGGCGACGGGAGTGGAGTTGGCGGACGGGGAAAAAGTACCGGCATCGGTTGTCGTGAATGCCGCAGGTTCGTGGGCCAACCTGTTGATGCGTCCTTTAGGGGTAGGGCTTCCTTTTACTCCGGTACGGAGTCATTTTTGGATTACGGGAACAGGTCCCGGGCGTTTTCCGGCAAACCATCCTTTTACGGTGATTCCCGATGCCCGTGCTTTCACCCGTTCGGATGTGGGGGCGTTGATTATCGGTTTGCGCGAAAGTGAATGTCAAGCCTTCAATCCCGACACATTGACGGATAAGTTGGAGGATTTCGATTTCAATAAGGCAGCCGAATGGAAAGTGCTCGACGAGTGTGCCCCGTTGCTGCAGCGTTATCTTCCGGACATAGAAACATTGGGTGTCGCGCATTATGTGGCCGGGCCTTCGTGTTACGTGCCGGATGCCAAATTCATTATCGGGCAGGTGCGTCCATACGAAGGGTTGTATGCCGTAGCCGGATGCTGTGGAGGAGGCGTGGCCGTCGGTGGAGGCATGGGACGCTTGGCCGCAGAATTGATTTTGCGGGAAGAGCCGTTTGTGGATCCGGCCGGGTTTGCACCGGACCGTTTCGGGACGGTGGACCCGTTTTCGGCTGAGTTTCAAAAAAGGTGTGCGGATGCCCGTTCCAATAAAAAAGGTGGATAGGGTTCGGATATATGGAAGATAAAATACGAAAGATATGAAGCGGTATATTGTATTCTTAAAGCAAGTGCCTTTGTCTACAAAGGTAGAGATGGATCCTGTAACCCGGACGCTGAAGCGTTCGTCGGCCATGACCCGGACAAATCCTGATGACTTGTATGCCTTGCAGTTGGCAGTAAAATTGAAAAGGCAGACGGGGGCTGAGATAGTGGCGGTAAGCATGGGGCCCGCTTCGGCGGAAGAAGTGCTCCGGGAGGCTTTGCAAAGAGGGGCGGATAAGGCGGTTTTGTTGTCCTCCAAGGCATTTGCCGGAAGCGATACGTGGTGTACGAGCCTGGTACTGGCGGCAGCCGTGCGCAAGTTGGGTGAATACGACTTGTTGCTTTTCGGGAAAATGGCGGTGGATGGTGATACGGCACAAGTGGGGCCTGAGGTAGCCGGACAGTTGGATATTCCCCAAGTGACGCATTTGATGGAGGTTTCGGACATATCGGATACTTGTATGTGTGTGAGGAAGAAGGCCGGTCGTTTACTCCAACGTATGGAGGTGGATTTACCTTGTGTCGTGACGGTTGGCCGGGAGACGGGGGAACTGGATTGTCCCACACTGGCCGGTTGGCGGTGGGCTCAGCGGCAGGCCATCCTTCATTGGGATGAATGCGACTTGGGACTGGAACCTTCGCAAGTCGGTTTGCAGGCATCTCCTACTCAAGTCGTGTCTACCATGGTGCCTCGACGTAAGAAAGACGTGGAATGGCTTCCCGACGGGGAAAAGTTTTTTGCAGTCGTCCGTGAAAGCATGAAGCGTGGGATTAATTTTTAAAAAGCATGATGAAAATGAATAAAGATAAGGATTTTATACTTCAATTGCAGGCCGGGCAATGTGTATCCTGCGGAATATGTGCCGAAAGTTGTGCCTATGGGGCTATCCGTATGGGCGACTTTCCGGAGGTGGATGAAGAGAATTGCCGGTTGTGCGGCGGTTGTGTGCGAGCTTGTCCGGTTGGGGCTTGGGTGATGCAGCGTCAAGATGAAAGGCAGGAACAGCCTGTGGATGATTCCAATGGCATTTGGGTGTGGGCGGAAGTCATGGACGGAGCTTTGGCACCGGTAAGCCGGGAACTTTTGGGAAAGGCTGTGGCACTTGCGGCTTGCCGTCCCCAACCGGTTGAGGCTGTACTGATAGGCGGTGAGGTGGCTGCATGGGCAGATGAGTTGATAGCCGCCGGTGCAGACCGCGTGCACGTGGTGGAGTCTCCGCTTCTATCGGATTTTGTGGAGGAAAACTATACGGAGGTGTGGGCCGGCTTGGTGCGCAAACAGCATCCTTCGGTCCTGCTTATCGGGGCTACGCCATGCGGTCGTGGTTTGTCCGCACGATTGGCTGCTGTACTGCATACCGGATTGACGGCAGATTGTACGGAGTTGGAAATGGATACGGACAGCGGACTGTTGCGCCAAATACGCCCGGCTTTCGGAGGAAATCTGATGGCTACGATTGTCAACCCCGTTTGTAGGCCGCAAATGGCTTCCGTACGTCCCGGGGTGATGAAAGCCCGGCAGAGGGATACTTCGAGGAGGAGGGAAATCGTCTATCATGCTTATGAGGCCGGAAGAGCCGACAGCCGTGTTCGCGTGTTGGAGACCGTGGCGGAAGAAGTGGGCGGAACTTCGCTGAACGACAGTTCTATTATAATAGGTATAGGACGAGGCGTGAAAACACGGAGATGTGCCGATGAAATCCGGGAGTGGGCCGAACGTATCGGTGCGACGGTGGCCGGGTCTCGTGCGGCAGTGGAAGCCGGGTTGGTGGACGCTTCCGTGCAAGTGGGGCAGACCGGGCATACGATAGCTCCGGATTTGTATATCGCCATCGGTATCAGTGGACAGATACAGCATACGGCGGCCATCACCGGAGCGCGTTGCGTGATAGCCGTCAACCCGGACCGTACGGCTCCTATCTTCAATGTGGCGGATTATGGTTGGGCAATACCTGTGGAAGAGGCACTTCCGCAATTCATGAACATTTTGAACCGGTGCGTATGAGAAAATGGATGGCATGCGTGTGGTTGGGCATGGGAAGTTGCTTTATGACGGCACAGGCGGACGAACCTCTGACCATTAAGTTCCGTTCGAGGGCATTGCTGGATGCCGCTGTGTCCGGTTATGGCAAGGAAAATGTGCAGGGGTATTATCGCTTGGAAGATTTCCGTGTGGGGTTTAAAGCCACTTACCGGCAATATGAAATGAAAGCCGACATTGGTTTGGGAGGAAACAAAGTAGCCATCAAGGATTTGTTGTTGAACTATCACTTTAAACATGGTGTCCTTTCGTTAGGAAATGCTTATGAACCTTATTCCATGGACATGCTTATCAGTACGGCAGACATGCGCTTTCATCAGTCGGCCGGATCCGTATTGGCTTTTACGGACGGGCGCAAGCTCGGGTTGACCTATCATTCCAGTCTGCCATTTGGATATTGGGCTACGGGATTGTATACGCATAATGACATCAATAAAATCGGTGACGGACAGGTTAACGCTTTGGTGTCCACTTCGCGGGGCGTTTGGCGCAAGCGGTGGAAAGGGAATCTGTTGCATGTGGGCGGTGCTTTTTCTTTCCGTACCAAACCGGTGAATACAGTGGAACCGCCGACAAAAACTGTATCGAATGATGGCGTGACATCCATGTTCCCGTTTCCATTGATGGAAGCCATCGTGGACCGTTTAGGGACAGAACTCAAAGGCGTTTTTGAGATACTTTATACCGCTCCGCGTTTCATGGTACAGGGAGAATACTTTCTGAACCGTCTCAATCGTACGGAAAGGGAGGCTTATCGTCCGCAGGGAGGATATGTGCAGGCAGGCTTTCTGGTTCGGGGAAGAGGGTTTGCGTATGACGACCTGTACGGTATTCCCGGCAGGCCGGGCAGTAAACAGGCAATAGAACTCACGGCACGTTTCAATTATACGAACTTGAACGATGGCAGGGCCGGCATCATGGGCGGGCGGGAAAGCGACGTTTCGTTGGGAGCCAATTTCTATTTGAATGAATATTTGGCCGTAAAACTGAACGGAAGTTATGTCCTTGTAGGAGAACATTGCAATGAATTTTACAAGAAAAACCTATTCTTAGGGCAATTACGTGTCCAATATATTTTTTGAGGCAGCCCTCATCTGATTTCTCGGATTCGTAATAGACGGATGTTTTCGCAAGGGAGCATCTGTCTGTTCTTTTGTATCGGGGAGTACGATATAAAGGCATTAAAAAAGGATTTCCCGACGGGAAATCCTTTTTCTTCGGGTGACTAGTGGGATTCGAACCCACGACATTCAGAACCACAATCTGACGCTCTAACCGACTGAACTATAGTCACCATTTTGGTGTGCTTGTATGAAAAGTATCATGTTCCTTTCCTAAAGCGATGCAAAGGTACGCATTTTATTTGAAACTGCAAATGTTTCGTCGGATTTTTACTAAAACTTTTTTGAGCCACAGCCTTGAAGTCCGCGAAGGCTTATATATAATAAGGTGTACCGTCAAGCAGGCGGTACACCTTATGTCTGTTCAATACCCTATTAACGATAGAATTCCTTTTTGCCCGCTGACAGTGTGTTTTTCATCAGCATGCAGATGGTCATCGGGCCGACTCCGCCGGGTACGGGGGTGATGTAAGCACATTTGGGAGCTACCTCGTCGAATTTCACATCGCCATTGAGGCGGAATCCGTTTTTCTTCGTAGCGTCGGGGACGCGTGTCGTGCCCACGTCGATGACCGTGGCTCCCTCTTTCACCATGTCGGCCGTGACGAAATCAGGTTGGCCGATAGCGGCTATGATAATGTCCGCCTCACGGCATTCTTTCTTCAAGTCGCGGCTCCGGCTGTGGCATACGGTCACCGTGGCGTCGCCATACTGCTTTTGCATCATAAGCTGTGCCATAGGTTTGCCTACGATGTTGCTGCGGCCCAAGATGACACATTTCTTGCCGCTCGTCTCGACATGGTAACGCCGGAGCAGTTCCAGGATGCCTTTCGGGGTGGCTGAGATGTAACAAGGAAGCCCGATGGCCATTCTTCCCACGTTGATGGGATGGAAACCGTCCACGTCTTTGCGGAAGTCGATGGATTCGATGACTTTCTGTTCGGAGATATGGCGGGGGAGGGGCAGTTGCACGATGAATCCGTCCACGTCCTCGTCTTTGTTGAGTTTGTCCACTTCGGCCAGAAGTTCCTCTTCGCTGATAGTATCCTCGAAGCGGAGCAGGGTCGATTTAAAACCGCAGGCTTCGCAAGCCAAAACCTTGTTGCGCACGTAAGTCTCGCTGCCTCCGTCATGTCCCACGAGGATGGCAGCCAAATGCGGGCGTTTCCCTCCGGTTTCTACGATTTGTTTTACCTCTTCGGCAATTTCTGCCTTGATTTGTGCGGCAGTGTCCTTTCCGTCAATCAGTTGCATGGTTATTCCTCTTTTGGTTTACGATTATAGTTTAGGCATTTTAGGCATACCCGGAATCTTGGGCATGTTGGCCATCATCTTGCCCATTTTGCTGCCCGTCACCATTTTCATCATTTTGCGCGTCTGGTCGAACTGTTTGATGAGGCGGTTCACTTCCTGTATGTTGGTGCCCGAACCTTTCGCGATGCGTTGGCGGCGGCTGGTGTTCAGGATTTCCGGATTGGTACGTTCACGCGGAGTCATGCTCTGGATGATGGCTTCGATGCTCTTGAAGGCATTGTCGTCGATTTCCACGTCTTTGAGCGCCTTGCCCACGCCGGGAATCATGCTAGCCAAGTCTTTCAGGTTACCCATCTTCTTGATTTGCTGGATTTGCGACATGAAATCGTTGAAGTCGAACTGGTTCTTGGCGATTTTCTTTTGCAGGCGGCGTGCTTCTTCCTCGTCGTATTGTTCCTGAGCCTTTTCCACGAGCGACACGATGTCTCCCATGCCCAGGATACGGTCGGCCATACGCGAAGGATGGAACTGGTCGATGGCTTCCATTTTCTCTCCCGTGCCGACGAATTTGATGGGCTTGTTTACCACCGTGCGGATAGACAAGGCCGCCCCGCCCCGGGTGTCGCCGTCCAATTTGGTGAGCACCACGCCGTCGAAGTCCAGACGGTCGTTGAATTCCTTGGCTGTGTTCACGGCATCCTGTCCGGTCATGGCATCTACCACGAAGAGCGTCTCGTCGGGGTTGATACCGTGCTTGATGGCGGCGATTTCCTGCATCATCTGTTCGTCCACCGCCAGGCGTCCGGCCGTATCGACGATGACCACGTCGTAACCTTTGGCCTTGGCTTCTTTCACAGCGTTCTGTGCAATCTGCACGGCATCCTTGTTGTCCGGTTCGCTATATACGGGGATGCCGATTTGTTCGCCCAACACTTTCAACTGTTCGATGGCCGCCGGACGATAGATGTCGCAAGCCGCCAATAAAGGATTCTTACGTTTCTTGCTTTTCAGCATCAGAGCCAGTTTTCCGGACAAGGTCGTTTTGCCGGCACCGTTCAGACCCGCCATCAGGATGACGGACGGATGGCCTTGCAGGTTCAGTTCAGCCGTTTCGCCTCCCATCAGGGTTGCCAGTTCGTCGTGTACGATTTTTACCATCAACTGGCTTGGCTTCACGGCTGTCAGCACGTTCTGCCCCAATGCCTTTTGCTTTACCGTGTCGGTAAAAGTCTTGGCCACCTTGTAGTTCACGTCGGCATCGAGCAATGCGCGGCGCACGTCTTTCAAGGTTTCAGCCACGTTGATTTCGGTGATTTTGCCTTCACCTTTCAGGATTTTAAAAGACCGTTCTAGTCTTTCACTCAAATTGTCGAACATATATCGTTTGTTTTTTATGATGATTCTTAAAGCGGCAAAGATACGAAAAAACTTCCGTCAAAAGAGGGATGACAGCGGATAAAATCTGCTCCATAAGCCTTTTCCTTTTGGAGTTTGCGGCAGAAGGCGGGTATGCGCCTGCGTCCTCACTCCGTAGTTGCCGTTGCGGCGCTTTCCAATGCCGCTTCATAGTCCGGTTCCTGCGAAATCTCTTTGACCAGTTGGGTGTGCCGTACGATTCCTTTTTCGTCCACCACGATCACCGCCCGGGCCAACAAGCCTTTCATGGGGCCGTCTGCAATCTGCAAACCGTAGTTTTTGGTAAAATCCTGGCTTCGGAAGGCCGAAAGCGGTATGACGCGGGTAAGTCCTTCGGTGGTGCAGAACCGTGATTGTGCGAAAGGCAAATCCATGGATATGCAGAGCACGACCGTGTTTTCCAGTCCCGATGCCTTTTCGTTGAATTCACGTACGGAAACGGCACAAGTGGGGGTGTCTAAACTGGGGAATACGTTCAGAATGACTTTCTTACCTTTGAAGTCAGAGAGTTTTACGTCTTGCAGGTCAGGCTGTGTCAGGTGGAAGTCCGGTGCCTTGCGTCCCGTTTCTACCATTTTTCCTGTCGTATGTAGGGTGTTTCTTTTATAGATGATTGATTCTCCCTTGTTTTTCGTCTGTCCCGTTTGTACGGCCGAGGTTTTGGTGATGCCATTGGGGGATTGGGCAAAAGCAGTCACGGTGGCTCCCAATGCCAACCATAAAAATAGCGTTTTTTTCATATCCGTCATTTTTAAGTAGGTTTAATTCTCATCGAAGCAAGTATGTCGAAAGGCCACAACAAATATAAGTATAAAAAACGGAATAGGAAAGGGGGAGCGAAAATGGTAGAAAAAAGTTTGCTTATATATGTTTATTTTGTTGATATACAAATATTCTGTGTGAATTATAGGAGAGCGTTGGAGGTATTCCGGTAGAATGGAAAATCAAAGGAAGCTTTTTGTGTGGGCGTTAAATGGAGGTGCGTTGTCGTGAAATGGAATCCTTAATCTGTATTTGTTGTATTTGTAACGATTGGGAATAGAATAAAACAAGGGATTTCTTTGTGAATATAAGTTTTAATCGTTAATTTTGCGCCCGATTTTTAGAAATATTCATAGGTATGAAGAAAAAAACTCTTGTGGCTTCCTTTGGCTTGATGGTTTCAAGTTTAACTTTTGCCGGAGGGCTACTTACGAACACGAATCAGAATGTGACGTTCTTGCGTAATCCCGCGCGAGACGGTGCCATTGGCATTGACGGGGTGTATAGTAATCCGGCGGGTGTAGCTTTCTTGCCGGATGGGTTACACCTGTCCTTGAACTTCCAAAGTGCCTACCAAACGCGTGAGGTTACTTCTGTGTTTGGGCCTTTTGCATACGGTGCAGGCAATCGTGGAGAATCTTCCAAACTGTTCAAAGGAGATGCCAAAGCTCCGGTTGTTCCTTCTTTGCAGGCGGCTTACAATCGTGGCCGTTGGTCGTATTCTTTCAATTTCGCCATTGGCGGTGGAGGTGGAAAGTGCGCCTTCGAGGACGGTTTAGGCTCTTTTGAGAGTCAGGCAGCGTTGCTGCCTTTATTGGGGAAAGATATGGGCATCAATAGCTATTCCATGGACAGCTACATGCGCGGACGCCAATATTATTATGGGTTTCAAATCGGTGCGGCCTATAAGGTGACGGACAACCTGTCGGCTTTCGTGGGTGGACGTTTGGTGTATGCCACGACGAACTACTACGGTTATGTGAAGAACATATCGGTGAATAATCCGGCCGATGGTGGAATGGTGAGTGCTCCGGTTTTGTTTTCAAGCCAAATGGCTTCTTATTTAGAAAAAGCCGGCCAACTGACGGCGGCTGCCGAACAGGCTGCCGCTGCCGGAAATCAGGATTTGGCGCAACAGTATGCCGAATTGGCCCAAAAGGCCGGTGCGGCTGCCAAACAAATGGGTACTTTGGCGGTAGCTACAGAAGACGTGACGCTTAACTGCGACCAGACGGGGTGGGGCTTTACGCCCATTATCGGCTTGGACTATAAAATAGGCAAGTTCAACTTTGGCGCCAAGTATGAGTTTAAGACGAAAATTCGTTTGGACAACCGTGCGGCCAACAGTGAGTCGGCTGAACGCTTGGCCATGTTGGACAAGTTCCGCGACGGGCGGACTGTGAAGGAAGACATTCCGGCACTGTTGACCCTTGGTGCGCAATACGAAATCCTGCCATCGTTGCGTGTGATGGCAGGTTACCATCATTATTTCGACAAACAGGCTTCGCAGGAAGGCGACTCCCAAAAACTTCTTGAAAGCGGTTCAAGGGAAATCCTGGCCGGGGTGGAATACGACATTTGCGACAGGTTGCAGTTCAGTGCCGGATGGCAGAACACACATTACGGACTGACGGATGCTTATATGAAGGACATGAGTTTTAATGTCAGCTCCAACTCTATGGGGGTGGGCTTCGGCATACAAGCCACAAAGCATATCAAAGTGAACGTGGCTTATTTCCAAACTTTCTATAAGGACTACAACCGTACGACGAACGACTATAATGGCATTAGCAATACGGTGGCCATGGCGGCCGGACAGCCTGTGGCCGACGCTTTGGTGGCGACAGGGGCGTTGAAGGGTAGTGACTCTTTCACCCGTACCAACAAAGTGTTTGGTCTGGGTATAGACTTTAGTTTTTAAGGTTTGGGCAAGAGCATAATTTAGCGGGATAATAAAGCGAAAGATGGCGTTTCCGGAATATCCGGAGATGCCATCTTCCGTGAATGGGAACGTAGGAACGTTCTGTTTGCGGGTTATTGGTAAATCTCTTCCAGTTTTTTCTGGAGTTCTTCTCCGCGCAGGTCCGTGGCCACGATTTTGCCGTCTGGGCCGAAAAGTATGGTGGCCGGGATGCCTCGTATACCGTATAGTTTGCCTGCCTCGCAGTTCCAAGCTTTTAAGTCGGACATTTGTGGCCAAGTGATGCCCAAATCTTTCGTGCCTTTTTCCCATGCGCCTTTTTGTGCATCGAACGAGATGCCTACGATTTCAAATCCTTTCGGGTGGAATTGTTCGTAGGCTTTCTTTACGTTCGGCATTTCCGCACGGCATGGGCCGCACCAACTGGCCCAAAAATCTACCAAGACATAGTTCCCTTTACCTACGTAGTCGGACAGCTTGTGGGGCGTGCCTTCCATGTCATCCATGGTAAAATCCGTGAACATGCTACCGATGGCTTTACGTTTCAGGGCTGCCATGTATTGGTTTACTTCATTGAGGCATCCGTTGTCTTTGTAGGCGTACGTTTCCAGATAATTTCCTACGTATTGGTCTTCAAGCCGGTCTCCGTAGACAGAGATGAGGAGGGCCGGAATCAAATTGTCTTTGTTTTCCTCCAAGGCTTGCCGGATGCTTTCGGCTTGCCCTTGTACGGCTTCATCAAAAGCTTGTTGCAGCCGGTCGGCGTCAGCGTCCGGCAGGTTGCCATTGTGGCTTTGTGCGATATCCCGTGCTTCTATTTGCAGTTTTTTCATTTGGTTGTCATACGTTCTGGCCTTTTCCTTTATTTCGGAGTATTTACGGTTCAATGGGGATCCGTTGATGTCCGTTGAGCCGGAAGTTTGTACAATGGTGGCCGGCGTATCGTCCAATATCAGTAAAGTTACCGGCTTCTTGGCTTGTTGGTCTATGCTGATGGCTGCAATTTTGGGGAGGTTGGTTTTCCCGTCGAATGAGGCTTTGCCGTCTTGGCAGGTTGCGCTGTCCAGGACGGTGCCATCCTCTTTCGAGCACAGGTACACGTTGGTGATGTCAGTCTGGTCTGTGGTGAATGTTACTTTATAATTCGTTTGTGCAAAGGCCATTCCGCAGTATGTGGCCAGAAATAGGCTTAAAATTTGTTTTTTCATTTTTTCCGTAAAAAATTATAAATAATAGGTAAAGGTACGAATTCTTTTTTCTTTTTCCACCTGATAAACTTTTTTTATAGGTTCTTTTTGTTCTCTCCCGCCTTTATCGTATCTTTGTTCCCGCGTTCCGGATAGAATACGCGATGAGTGCTTGGTAACCTCTTAAAAAACAAGATTATATGAAAGAAAAAACAGTCAGTGTATCCTTCATGGTGATGGGGATACTGTTTTGTGTGTGTCTCATTTCGGCCAATCTTTTGGCCACGAAGCAAATCATGTTCGGTCCGTTTAATATTACGGCCGGGATTTTGGTCTTTCCCATTTCTTATATCGTGAACGACTGCATCGTCGAGGTTTGGGGGTTCAACAAGGCCAAATTCTTGATATGGACTGGGTTCCTGATGAACTTCCTGTTTGTCTTCTTCGGTTATGTGGCCGACCTCATTCCCGGTGCGCCGTATTGGAACAACGAGGAAGGCTTTCACAACCTGTTCGGTCTGGCTCCCCGTGTGGCGGCCGCTTCGTTTCTGGCTTTCCTTTCCGGCTCCTTCCTTAATGCGTACGTCATGAGCGTGATGAAGGTGGCTTCCGGGGGGCGTCGCTTTTCGCTGCGCGCCGTCCTGTCCTCTGTGGCGGGAGAAACGGCCGATTCGCTGATTTTTTTCCCGATAGCTTTGGGCGGTCTTGTGCCTTGGGATAATCTGTTGCTCATGATGTTCTGGCAGATTTTGCTGAAGACGCTTTATGAGGTCATCATACTTCCCGTCACGATTCGCGTGGTGCGTTGGGTGAAACGTGTGGAAGGCGTGGATGTGTACGACAAGAACATTTCTTATAATATATTAAAGGTGTCTCAATTATGACCATGAATAAGGAAACCGCCTTGGTGGTGTTCAGTGGCGGCCAGGATTCCACCACCTGTTTGTTTTGGGCCAAAAAACATTTCAAGAAAGTCGTGGCCTTGAGTTTTGTGTACGGGCAGAAGCATGTGAAGGAAGTGGAGTTGGCCAAGGCCATAGCTTCACGGGCCGGTGTGGACTGGGACTGTATGGATGTTTCTTTCGTCGGTTCATTGGGGAGGAACTCGTTGACTGATTCCACCATGCAGATGGATGAGGAAAAGCCGGAAGGAAGCTGTCCGAACACGTTTGTTCCCGGGCGAAATTTGTTCTTCATCAGCATTGCTGCCGTGTATGCCCGTGAACGGGGCGTCAACCATATTGTGACCGGTGTGTCGCAGACGGACTTCAGCGGTTATCCCGATTGTCGGGACGCGTTTATTAAAAGTCTGAATGTGACCTTGAATCTGGCCATGGACGAGCAATTCGTCTTGCATACGCCGTTGATGTGGATCGACAAATGCCAGACCTGGGCTTTGGCCGACGAACTGGGCGTGCTCGACTTGGTGCGCCACGACACGCTGACCTGCTACAACGGCGTGCAGGGCGACGGTTGCGGCCATTGTCCGGCTTGTAAGTTGCGTAATGAAGGCCTGCATAAATATTTGGCAGAGAAAGAATGTAAGTTGCATGTAGAGGAAAATATAGAACCATGAGTAGCGAAAGAGAAAAAGAAGGATTGCAATCGTTGGGCAAAAAGACGGAGTATCGTCAAGATTATGCTCCTGAGGTATTGGAAGCTTTTGAAAACAAGCATCCCGGCAATGATTATTGGGTACGTTTCAACTGCCCGGAGTTCACGAGTCTGTGCCCCATTACGGGACAGCCTGATTTTGCCGAAATCCGTATCAGTTATATTCCCGACCGCCGTATGGTGGAAAGCAAGAGTCTGAAACTATATTTGTTCAGCTTTCGCAACCATGGCGATTTTCATGAAGATTGCGTGAACAAGATCATGAAGGATCTCATTCGTCTGATGGATCCGAAATATATCGAAGTCACCGGCATCTTTACTCCGCGCGGGGGCATTTCCATCTATCCGTATGCCAACTACGGCCGCAAGGGTACGAAGTTCGAGCAGATGGCAGAGTTCCGCATGATGAATCATGATTTGAAATAAGGGAAAAATGAAGAAACGTTCGGATGAGAGGTTACGCCAATTCCAATCCGAATGTTTCTTTTAGTTTTTGCAACGCCGGATTCCGTTTGCTCATTGCCTGGTATTGTTGGGGTTTGCTAGTGATGCGAGTAACCTCTGTCGGCTCGGCAATACGTACGGTCATGGTGATGTTCCGGTTATGGAGTTGCTTGCGCATGTGGGTTTCTATACGCCGGGCGATTTGTTCCATGTAGAATTTCACCTGTTCGTTGTCCACCAATACTTCAAACGTGGCATCCTTCAATAGCTTGGGTTGGATGACTTTCATGCGTTGTGCGATGGCTGTTTCTTCTTGTGGCAGAAGGTTGATGAACTCATTCCAACAGAAACGTATGTTGTCTCCTGTGACAGGATAATTTTCTTCTTCTTTCAGTGCCTGTGCTGCTGCAGGCGTTGTAACCTGATTTGCTGTTGGTTGGGAAGTGTCGGCGGGATTTCCTATTTCTTGTTTAAGTCGGCTGATGGATGGGCCGAAAGAGCCGAGTTTGACTTTGGGAGGCCTGCGTTCCGTGGTTTCGGTGTCCGGAAGCGGAGATTTGCGCGTTTCATACGATTCCGTTCTGTCCTGAACGGCAGAGGCAACCTTTTCCACGGGAGCCTGGGGCTTCTGCGGATTGACCGGAGTGGTAGTCGGTTGTACCGTTCCGGCAGGTTGGGCGAATAGGGGTTTTAATGACTTCTCAGGGCTACGCCCCGAGCCGGCGCTGTCATCTTCCAAGGTCAGTTGCGACAGTTGTATCAAGGTGATTTCCACTAACAACCGTTTGTTTTTGCTAGCCCGGTAGTTCAAGTCGCAGTCGCTGCACAACTTGATGGCACGGTAGAGGAATTTGGGCGTGTACCGTTGCGACTGTTCCTGATAATGTGCCCTGATGCTGTCGCTCACTTCCAACAAGGGGAGTGTCACAGCATCGTGGCTGACCAATAGGTCGCGCAGGTGGGATGCCAATCCTGTAATGAAATGGCTGCCTTCAAAACCTTTCTCTAAAATCTCGTTGAAGACCAACATGCACTGCGCTGCCTCGTTTTTCAGGAAATGGTCCGTCAGGCGGAAGTAGTATTCATAGTCCAATACGTTCAGGTTTTCTATTACCTTTTTATACGTCAGGTTTCCTCCCGTGAAGCTTACCGTCTGGTCGAAGATAGAAAGTGCGTCACGCATGCCGCCGTCTGCCTTTTGGGCAATGATGTTCAGTGCCTCCGGCTCGTATGCATATCCCTCTTTGTCTGCCACGAACTTCAGGTGGTTGACAATGGCCTGCACGCTCATGCGGTTGAAGTCGTACACTTGGCAACGGCTCAATATGGTGGGCAGGATTTTATGCTTTTCCGTAGTGGCCAGGATAAAGATAACATACGAAGGAGGCTCTTCCAACGTCTTGAGAAAAGCATTGAATGCGGCCGTGGACAGCATGTGCACCTCGTCGATGATGAACACCTTATAGTGTCCCACCTGCGGCGGGATACGCACTTTTTCTATTAAGGCACGTATTTCCTCCACCGAGTTGTTTGAGGCCGCGTCCAGTTCGTGGATGTTGAGTGAACGCTGTTCGTTGAAAGCCTTGCATGATTCGCATTCATCGCAAGCCTCCCCGTTGCCGGACGGGTGCAGGCAGTTGATGGTTTTGGCAAAGATGCGGGCACAAGTCGTTTTTCCCACTCCGCGTGGTCCGCAGAACAGGTAAGCATGTGCCAGTTTACCGGCTGCAATGGCGTTTTTCAGAGTCGTGGTGAGCGCCTCCTGTCCCACCACGGCATCGAATGCCGAGGGGCGGTATTTTCGTGCCGATACGATGTATTCTCCCATGATGGATTGATGAATTAGTTATTCGCAAAGCAAATTTAGCAAAAAAAACGGGCGTAACCTCCGTTTTCGTTGATTTTGTCGTATCTTTGCCCCTATAAACAAGTCAAGTTATGGGTAAGCTTCATACTTTTTGGAATATCTTTCGCCGGCACAAATATGGTTTTGTCATCGGGCTTTTCGTCTTGTTGATGGGAGTGGTAGACGAAAACAGTTTGTGGAGCCGCTATCGCCATAAGGCTGAGTTGGCTGAATTGCGCTCTGAAATCCGGAAGTACACGGAGATGTACGAGCATGACACGCGTTATTTGGAGGAAATGAACACCGACCCTGACGTGTTAATCGAGATTGCACGTGAGCGGTATTACATGAAAACGGACGACGAAGATATTTTTGTCATACAAGAAAAGACTACGAATGAAGAAGCTGAATAAGATTCAAAACATAGTATTCATAGCCGGGGCTGTGCTGTTGTTGATTGGTGCGGCTACTTTTTTTACCGGGTGGCTTTATGCTTTTTATTTTTACGCAGTAGGGGCTTGCGCTTTTGCGGCCATGCAGTTGTGTGCCGGGTACGAAGGGGATAATCTCGTTATCCGCCGGTTGCGGGGGCAACAAGTCATCGGTGCGCTTTTGCTGGTTTGTACAGCCTTTTTTATGGCTATGCGTATTTTTGATTTCGGTTTTGCCCGCAGACAGGAATGGGTGGTATGCCTGGCAGTCGCTTGCGTGTTGGAATTGTATACCGCTTTTCGTATTCCGGCCGAATTGGAGAAGGAAGAGCCACGAAACAACAACAATAAATTTTAAAACGGGAAAGACAAGCTTAAATAGTGATAAAACGCTTTATCCTCTGGTGACAAGCCCTTATCTTTGTACCCCTATAAGTCCGGAATAATATAAGAAGAATGAAAAATTTTTTATGGATATTGGTGAGCCTTATGGTGTTGTCTTCTTGCCACCAGACAGAATACATGGTGGAAGGAAACTCTACGATACAGACCATGGATGGGAAAAAGCTGTATTTGAAAGCCTATAAGGATAATGATTTGGTGGACATTGACTCTAGCGACGTGGTGCATGGGAAGTTTAATTTTATCGGTGCATTGGATTCTGTCATGATGGTCAGCCTTTTTATAGATGATGAATGCCTGATGCCGTTTGTCCTTGGACCGGAAGAACTGTCCATACACATCAGTACGGCACGCCAATACGTGACAGGAAGTGCCCTGAACGATACCTTATATAGTTTTATACGTCGCAAGACGCGGTTGGACAATCAGATTGCAGAATTGCCGCATAAGGAAAGCCAAATGATTATGGATGGGGTGGATGAGGATGTCATTATGGTGCGTTTGAATGACGAGGCCAACCGTTTGGCATTGCAGAACGACCGTTTGATTACCAATTTCATTACGTCCAATTTCGATAATGTCTTAGGAGCAGGCGTTTTTATGATTCTGACAAGCAGTTATCCTTATCCGGTGATGACTCCTCAAATAGAAGAGATTATGGCCAAAGCTACTCCTTATTTTAAGAACGATGTGTATGTGAAGAACTATATCAAGGCTGCGAAAGAGAATATGGAGCAAATGGGGTATGGTTATGACGATGTCTTGCCGGAAGACTCTTTGGCTGTGTTACCGGATTTTTCGGGTACTGATTCTTTAAAATAAATCTTTTGTCCGGATAGGATTACGGCTCGCCTGTTAGGGCGAGCCGTATGTGTTTGAAAAAAGGATTTACTGGTCTTCATTCTTAATAAAGCCTTGCCGTTCGGGCGGAAGGCCTGCCATGACGGCTTGGTATGCTTCCTCCATCGTTTCTTTGATATTTTCCGGTCCCTTTCCCTTGGGTAGGATGGGGTGGTGGATGGTGAGAGTCAGTTTGTTGCGCTTAACGAAACCGAACCCTTTCGTACGTGGAAGAATGTCGAATGATCCATCGATGGTTACGGGAACCACGGGAAGTTGCAGTTCGTCCGCCAATTGGAATGCTCCTTTCTTGAACACTCCCATGTGTCCGGTGAACGAGCGGGCGCCTTCGGGAAATACGACCAAAGAGGTTCCTTCCTTTAGGATTTCACGGGCTTTGGCGTAAGTCTCCTGAATTTTCTTCGGTCCCGACTTGTCTACGAAGATGTGACGTGCGCTCTCGCATGCTTTTCCGACCAAGAAGATTTTCCTCAATGATTTTTTCATCATCCATTTGAAATTGCGGCCCAAGAAGCCGTAAATCAAAAAGATGTCGAATGCCCCCTGATGGTTGGCCACAAACACGTATGAGGTTTTCTTGTCCACGTTTTCATGGCCGCGTACGATAACCGGGATGAAAAGCACGCGGCAGATGATGATAGACCAGATTTTCCCGGGATAATATCCCCAGAAATGAGCGTTGCCTATCCACGAACCGATGATGGTGACGATGGCCGTCAGCATGGTGCAGACCAACAGGACGGGCAGCGCGATACAGAGTTGGTAGATTCGATAGAGTAACATCTTGTTTTCTTTGACAGTTTATTTGTACAAAGTTAAGGAATACCTATTTATTGTGCAAGGTTATGACGTTAATTTCGGGCCATGCACCGAACCGGAAAGGAATGAGTGCCCCGCCGATGCCCAGGCTGACGTATAATCCACGTTCGCCTTCGCGGTACATGTATTTCCACTCGGGATAAAAATATTCGGAGGGGGACCACCCGAAGAGCATGAACTGCATGCCGTGGGTATGCCCCGACAGTGTGAGTTGGATGTCGGTTTGCGGCAATACCTTGCGCCGCCAGTGGGTGGGGTCATGGCTGAGCAACACTTTAAAGATACGGGTCGAATCATTGTTCGCCCCATATCCGGGAAGTCCGTCCAACGCTTTTTTCAGGTCGCCGCGTTCGGGAAAAGGCGGTTTCCCGTCGTTCTCTACGCCGACGAGCACGATGCTGTCCCGGCCTTGATGTATGATGCGGTGTTCGTTCAGCAGCAGGTCCCAGTTCATGGCACGTTGCCTTTCCTTCAACTTTTCCCGTTGGGCGGCTTGCTCTTCGGGAGAAAGGTAGCGGGCGTATGTCAGGTAGTCGTGGTTGCCTAAGATGGAATACACCCCGTCCGGTGCGTGCAGGCGGGAAAGTATCTCGTCGAACCTGTCTAATTCGTTTGCTTCCGTGCTGACCAAATCACCGGTAAACACGATCATGTCGGGGCATTGTTCCATGATGCGTTCCACGACTTTCTCCACCATTTCCGGCCGGTTCCTGAAACTTGTGAGGTGAAGGTCGCTGAACTGCACGATGCGATAGCCGTCGAAGGCAGGCGGAAGGTCGGCCGAGGAGAAGTCCGTGTGGCGGACTTGCAAAAGGGTAGGCCCGAAACTCAACCCCGCTCCCATGATGCAGAACAAAAGGAGAGACGTGGCGGAACTTACCATCGTGCATGCCTTTTTGGCACGGGGGAAAAACAGGCAGATGCTTTTTCCTGTCAAATCCACGATAAGGAACAGCATCTTGGGCAGCGCAATGAGCATGTAGAGACTGAAGAAGATGACCATTTGGGTCATGTTCTCCGGCGTATGGTTTTCCGTCCAAGTCAGTATGAGGGCGGCAATCAGCAACAATGCGTTGGGCAGGAAAAAGAGAAAATAGGCCCAAAGAGGGTGCCTGCGTCCGCGCATGAACTTGAAGTACAGGTAGACATCGGACAATATCAACGTCAGCAATAAGACGGGAAGTATTCGTAATACCATATTTTTGTTTTGACGGTTAAAAGTTAGCGGCTAAGAATTTACGCATCGTTTCCACAGGCAGGCCGCGTCGCCGGGCATAATCTTCCAACTGGTCTTCCCCGATTTTCCCTACGGCGAAGTAGCGTGCGGAGGGATGGGACAGCATGAGTCCGCTTACCGAGGCATGCGGCACCATGGCACCGTTTTCGGTCAGCCGGATACCGATTTCCGGAAAACCCAACCATTCCGACAGCACGAAGTTGACCGACTGGTCCGGCAGGGAAGGATAGCCTACGGCCGGCCGGATGCCGGCAAACTTCTCCACCAATAGGTCTTCGATGGACAACTGTTCGTCTTTTGCATATCCCCAGTAGGTTGTACGCACTTCTTGGTGCATTTTTTCCGTAGAGGCTTCGGCCAAGCGGTCTGACAATGTCTGTGCCAACAAGTGTTTGAAGTCATCGGCGTATGCACCGGTTTCGTAGAGATGTTCCATGTCCGCATCTACAGTAGCCGCGAAAACTCCCACGGTATCGGGTATGTCTTGCGATAGCGGACGTACGAAATCCGAAAGGCAAAGATAAGGTTCGTCCGGTTTCGTGGTGTGTTGTTGGCGCAGCAAGGCGAGGCGAAGCGTACGCCCCTCCTGTTCCGGGTCGGTAAGAAGCAGGTCGTCGCCGTCCGAACAGGCCGGATATAGCCCGAAACGTACGTGGGTGTGGAAATCTCCGTCCCACTGTGCTAACATGCGGTTGGCATCCTTGAATAGCTGCATGGCCTCGGCCGCCCGTGTCCTTTCCTCTTCCGGAAATTCAGCCAACCAACCGGCGCGACAGGCGTCGCAGCCGTGTATGCGGCTGATGGCGGCAAAGCGCGGCGGGAATCCCCAGGCGTGGAAAAAGTATATCCAGTTGATGTAGGGAGCCACCTCGTGTATGTGATAAGTCAATGTATGGGTCATCGGTCGAAAGTAAGTTGCCGGCCGCAGACGTCTGTGTCTATATGGCCGTGATTATATACTAAATGCCCGTTACAGTAGGTCTGTTCTACCGACCAGTTGAACGTTTCTCCTTCTAACGGGCTCCAACCGCAGCGGCTCAGGATGTCCTCTCTCCGTAAGGTCCACGGGCAGGACGGACGGAGCAGTACGAGGTCTGCTTGTGCACCTTCGCGGAGGAAACCGCGGCCTTTGATTTGGAATAGCCGGGCCGGGGCATGGCACATCAGGTCCACGACACGTTCGACGGGCAGCACGCCTTCGTCGGAGAGGCGGAGCATCGTGACGAGCGAGAACTGCACCATGGGCATGCCGGAGACCGCTTTCATGCAACCGCCTTCTTTTTCAGCAGGCAGGTGGGGAGCGTGGTCCGTGCCTATCACGTCGATACGTCCGTCGGTCAATGCCTGTCGCAAAGCCGCCCGGTCGGCACCGCTTTTGATAGCCGGATTGCATTTGATGCGTGTCCCGAGGCGGGCATAGTCGGCATCCGTGTAAAACAGATGGGCGATGCAGGCTTCGGCAGTGACAGTTTTCATGCGTTCCGTGGTTTCGTCAAACAACGGTCCACGGCTGAAAAGGGAGAGTTCGCGTGCGGTGCTGACATGGGCCACATGGAGTCGCGCACCGGTTTCCCGTGCCAGTTTGACGGCCAGTTCCGTAGAACGGAAACAAGCTTCTTCGTTGCGGATGGCAGGGTGGTATTTCACGTCCGGGTCGTCTCCATACCGTTCCCGGAACGATTTCAGGTTGGCCGATATGATGGACGAGTCTTCGCAATGGGTCATGATGAGCAGGGGGGAGCGGCTGAATATGGCGCGTAGCGCGTCTTCGCGGTCGACGAGCATATTGCCCGTGCTGCTTCCCATGAACAGTTTGACGCCACATACCTTGTGCGGATCCAGTTGTTCCAACATGCCGGTGTTCGTATGGGTGGCCCCGAAGAAGAAAGAATAGTTGACGAGGCTCTTTTCCGCTGCCAACCGGAACTTGTCGTCCAAGGCTTCGAGGGTGGTGGTCTGCGGCACGACGTTCGGCATGTCCATGTACGACGTCACGCCTCCGGCGGCGGCCGCCCGGCTTTCGGTGGCGATGTCGGCCTTGTGGGTCAGTCCCGGTTCGCGGAAATGCACATGGTCATCTATCACGCCCGGTATCAGGTACAGCCCTTCGGCGTCTATCACGCGGTCGGTCGGCGGAAGGGCCTTTGCCTGTTCCGTGGACGGGATGATGCTGAGTATTTTGTCGTCTTCCAGTGTAACCGTACCTACGAAGCGTCTTCCTTCGTTGACGATGGTGGCATTTTGTATTCTGGTTCTCATAATGGTTTTCTTTATAGGGTCTTTTTCAGCTCCTGTTTTTATAATATTTTATTTTCGGAGAAGATGATAGGCGTGTTCGGTTGTTTCTTTTTCGCTTTTCCGGTCAGCCGTTTCTCTTCTGAATTAAGCCTTCGTTCCACTTTTTTCACGTCCTCACGGGTGGAAGTTGTTCAGGAACAATACCTCGTTGCAGGAGCATGTCTCGTACGGCGGCATTGTTGTCTACGTGTTCTTTCCCGATTTCTTGTTGTCCGTACAAGTCCTTTTGTTGTACGTTGACAGAGGTCATTTCTGCTGCGAAGTCTTTGGCTTTAATACTGATTGTAGGCAAAAAGTCGGCCAATGGACGGCTTTCTGGTGCTCCTAATTTCCTTTTGAGCAATGCTGTGTCGATACGAAACAAGGCCTTGTCTCCTTTTGAACGGATAAGAGCAAAGCCTTTGCTGTCCACGCCACGTTCATAAAGTATACCGGACAGGCGTTTTTCTGTTTCTGCAAGTTTGGTGCGCGCTTGTATCCGTTCGTAGTCGAGGATACGTTGTTGTACCAGTTCGGCTCGTCTCGTCTGCACGGCGAAATAATTTTGGGCAAATGCTACTTGCGGTTTTCTCGGGTCACCGTTCTGGGCGACGAGGTAACAGGCATAGCGGGTGAGCATATAATCGTCTATTTCTCGTTGGGCGCCTTTTGCCAACGCTATCATTTTCCCTACGCGGGGAAAATGATAATCCGGTTCTTCCCCCGCATTGGTACACGCATCTTTCGCCTTCTCAAGGACATTGTTGAATTTCTCCCACTTTGCGTAGCCTAACAAGCCGCATAATTCCCTTGCGCTCCAACATTCGACACCTTCATATTCGTTGGCTATCGATTCGAATTGCCGGAAAAGTTCTATGATTTCTTCTGTCTTCATGTGCCTCCATCAATGGTTTTGTATCCGCATCTCCTGCAAATTTAATAAATACTTCTTATTGGTGGTATCTTGTCGGGCGGAATCTTGTCCGGTATATGGATTTTTGTTTCCTTTGCAAATCAAAATCAAAGGAATATGGAAAACAAGACTTTATTTTCTGAAATACTGGAACGGCAGTCGGACCTGTTGGAACGTATCCGCCATGCCGCGCATGAGGCGCATGCGGCCGTCAACCAATTTTATGGCGTAGACCTGCCTTATTCTTACCATTTGGACGGTGTAGCGGAACTGGTGGCCCGTTATGGAGGCGAGGTATGCACGCGGGCGGAAGATGTTCCGGCCGTGATGTTCGGGGCATGGTTCCACGACAGTATAGAGGATGCCCGCCTGACGTACAACGACGTACGGAAACGCGCCCGGTCTTTGGGGCTGGACGAGGCGCAGGCGTTCACGGCGGCGGAGATTGTGTACGCGTTGACGAATGAAAAAGGGCGTACGCGTGCCGAGCGTGCAGGAGTGAAATATTATGAGGGTATCCGTGCCACACCTTACGCCCCCATGGTCAAGTTGGCCGACCGCATAGCCAACGTACGCTTCTCTTTGTGGCAGACTTCGGATTACAATCATCGCATGGCCGGAGTTTACAGTGAGGAGTGGCCTCACTTCTTGGCATCCCTGTGGCCTGCGACGGATGACCCGCGCATGGGGCTTCCGCAGGAGATGGTGCTCCAACTTTGCGAGCTTTTGGGGGTGGACGCAAACGGGATGTTTGAAGACTGAAAACGGCATTCGGGCATGTGGAAAAAACATTCGGCAGAGAACCGGAAATCGTTTGGCGCAGATTGAAAAATCAATCTCAGCCGAATGATTTTTCAATCTGCGCCAAATAAAAATGGTTTTGCAAATGTTTGATTTTAAGATGGTTTTGGATAGCGCCTGAACCAACCATCGAGCCGTAGGCGGATGACCCCGAACACGGCTTCGCTGAAAATGCCGCCGCTCATCTTGCTCGTGCCCAACTCGCGGTTGACGAAGATGACCGGCACTTCCTTTATCTTGAAACCGCACTGCTTGGCGGTGAACTTCATTTCTATCTGGAAGGCATATCCTTTGAAGCGGACCTTGTCTAGTTCGATGGTTTCCAATACACGGCGGCGGTAACATTTAAAGCCGGCCGTGGTGTCGTTTATCTTCAGCCCCGTGATGATGCGCACGTATTTAGAGGCGTAGTAGGACATCAGGATGCGCCCCATGGGCCAGTTCACCACGTTCACCCCGTTCACGTAGCGCGACCCGATGGCCACGTCGTATCCCTCTTGGGCACAAGCGGCGTACAGTCGCGGAAGGTCGTTCGGGTTGTGGCTGAAGTCGGCGTCCATCTCGAAGACATAGTCGTATTTCTGCGCCACAGCCCATTTGAATCCCGCAATGTAAGCTGTGCCGAGACCTAATTTCCCCGTACGTTCGATGAGATGCAGGCGGTCTTTGAACTCGTTCGCTATGAGGCGTTTCACGATGGTCGCCGTGCCGTCGGGTGAGCCGTCGTCTATGATCAGCATGTCGAACGGTTGTTCCAGTCCGAATACGGCCCGGATGATGTTTTCTATGTTTTCCTTTTCGTTGTACGTAGGAATGATAACTACACTGTCTGAACGCATATTTCTGTCAGCTTTAAAAGTGAATGACTTCGTTTGTATTCGTGAAACAAATATAGACATAAATCACGAATACAGGTAACAGAGTGGAAATATTTCTTCCGGCGGAGGTGTTTTTTTAGTGATTCTTTGTAATTTTGCACCGGATTGAATCATGGAGATACAAGGTTTACAGGCCCTCTATGCAGGGCATAAGTCGGTAAAGGCTTTGGCAAAGGCTTTGCAGGACGGTTCCGTGCGGACGATTTTCGCGGAAGGACTGTGCGCGTCGGCCGCTCCTTTGCTGTTCAGCAGTTTGGCTGCGACTTGTCCGCAGGTGATGGCTTGTCCGTATGTTTTCGTATTGGATGATGCGGAAGAGGCTGGATATTTTTATCACGACCTGACGCAGATTTTGGGTGAGCAAGAAGTGTTCTATTTTCCTTCTTCGTTCCGCCGGGCGGTGAAGTTCGGGCAGCGGGATGCGGCTAACGAGATACTCCGCACGGAGGTCATCAGCCGTTTGTCGGCAGGACATTGCCCACTTTTCGTGGTCACTTATCCCGAGGCGGTGATGGAAAAAGTCGTGTCGCGGCAGAAACTGGATGAGCAGACGCTGAGGCTGCATGCTAGCGAGCGGGTGGACATCACGTTCGTGGAGGAGACTTTGCGTGCGTTCGGTTTCCGGCGTGTGGATTATGTCTATGAACCGGGGCAGTTCGCTGTGCGGGGCAGTATCCTCGATGTGTTTTCGTTCTCCTCGGAATGGCCTTACCGGGTGGACTTTTTCGGCGATGAAGTGGACAGTATCCGTACGTTTGAAGTGCAGACGCAACTTTCGCGTGATAAACAGGAAGAAATCGTCATCGTGCCCGAACTGGCCGGTTATACGCAGGGCAAGGTGCCGTTCACGGACTTCCTGCCCCCGGAGACCGTCTTGGTGATGAAAGATTTGTTCTTCTTGCGTGACGTGGCCGACCGGGTATATGCCGACGGTTTTTCGACGCAGGCCCTGATGGACGAGCAGGCCCGGACGGAGATGGAAGAGGCAGAACAGCACGAGAAGCTCCGTGCCGACCTGATGCTTATCGACGGGTCGGCCTTGATGAAGGGAATGCTCGATTTCCGCAGGGTAGAGATTGGGAACAAGCCGTCCGCCACACCGCAGGCCACCGTGCGTTTCCACCTGACGGCACAACCTATTTTCCATAAGAATTTTGAATTGGTGAATCGTACTTTCCATGAGTATTTGGGAAATGGCTACACCTTATATATATTGGCCGATTCGGCCAAACAGACCGACCGGTTAGCTTCCATTTTCACGGAACAGGCTTCGGGTATCGACTTTACTCCCGTGAACCGTACTTTGCACGCCGGGTTTGCCGACGACGACCTCAAGACGTGCTTTTTCACCGACCATCAGATTTTCGACCGTTTCCATAAGTATAACCTCCGCAGCGATAAGGCGCGGAGCGGCAAAGTGGCTCTTTCGTTGAAAGAACTTCAGGAGTTTAACATCGGCGATTATGTGGTTCACGTAGATCACGGGGTCGGGAAGTTCGGTGGTTTGGTACGCATTCCCAATGGCGGCACCATGCAGGAAGTCATCAAGATAATCTATCAGAACGACGATGTGGTGTTCGTCTCCATTCACTCCCTGCACAAGGTGAGCAAATACCGTGGCAAGGAGGGCGAGCCTCCCCGGTTGAACAAGTTGGGCACGGGGGCATGGGAACGCCTGAAAGAGCGGACGAAGACCAAGATCAAGGACATTGCGCGAGACCTCATCAAGTTGTATTCCTTGCGTCGGCAGGAGAAAGGTTTCGCGTTCAGTCCTGACAGTTTCATGCAGCACGAACTGGAGGCCAGTTTCCTTTATGAGGATACCCCCGACCAGTTGAAAGCCACGCAGGCCGTGAAGGCCGACATGGAGCGCGACCGTCCGATGGACCGCCTGGTATGTGGGGATGTGGGATTCGGCAAGACCGAGGTGGCCATTCGTGCTGCCTTCAAGGCTTGTGCGGACAATAAGCAGGTGGCGGTGTTGGTGCCTACCACAGTGTTAGCCTACCAGCATTTCCAGACTTTCTCTTCGCGTCTGAAAGGAATGCCCGTCCGGGTGGATTACCTGAGCCGTGCCCGTAGCGCGGCCAAGACCAAAGACATTTTGAAGGATTTGGCCGACGGAAAAATCAATATCATTGTGGGGACGCACAAACTGATTGGTAAGTCGGTGAAGTTTAAGGACCTTGGCCTGTTGATTATCGACGAAGAGCAGAAGTTCGGGGTGGCTACCAAGGAAAAGCTGCGCCAGATGAAGGTCAATGTGGACACGCTGACGCTTACCGCCACGCCGATTCCGCGTACGTTGCAGTTCTCCCTGATGGGGGCACGCGATTTGTCGGTCATACAGACCCCGCCGCCCAACCGTTATCCCGTGCAGACCGAGGTGCACACGTTCAGTGCGGAACTAATCGCCGAGGCGGTCAATTTCGAGATGAGCCGCAACGGGCAGGTGTTCATCGTGAACAACCGTATTTCCAGTCTTTACGATTTGGAGGCACTGTTGCACAAGCATGTGCCGGATGCCCGCGTATGTGTGGGGCACGGGCAGATGCCACCAGAAGAATTGGAGAAGATTATTCTCGGTTTTGTGAATTACGATTACGACGTGTTGGTGTCCACCACCATTATCGAGAGCGGTATAGACATCCCCAATGCCAATACGATTATCATCAATGGGGCGCAGAACTTCGGTCTGAGCGACTTGCACCAGATGCGAGGCCGAGTAGGGCGCAGCAACAAGAAAGCTTTCTGTTACCTTTTGGCACCTCCTTTGGCTGCCTTGACACCGGAGGCGCGCCGCCGCCTGCAGGCCATCGAGAACTTCAGTGACCTCGGATCGGGTATCCACATCGCCATGCAGGACTTGGATATCCGTGGGGCGGGTAACCTGTTGGGAGCCGAGCAGAGCGGTTTCATCGCCGATTTGGGATATGAGACCTATCAGAAGATTTTGTCCGAAGCCGTGAAGGAACTGAAGAACGATGAGTTCGGCGACCTCTATGCCGAGGAAATCAGGAAGGGGAACGACTTGGGCGGTGAGAACTTTGTGGACGAGTGCGCGTTGGAGAGCGACTTGCAGATGTCTTTCCCCGACGATTATGTGCCTAGCAGCAGCGAGCGCATGCTTCTTTACCGCGAACTGGACGGTCTGGAACGCGACGAAGACGTGGAGGCATTCCGCTTGCGTATGAAAGACCGTTTCGGGGAGATTCCGGAGGAGGGTGAGGAACTGATTCGCGTGGTGGCGCTCCGCCGCCTCGGCAAGTGTCTCGGTGCGGAAAAGATATTCCTCAAGGCCGGGCGCATGGTGCTTTATTTCGTGCAGAACGAGAAGAGCGCCTATTTCGAGAGCAAGGCTTTCGGGCAGTGCATCGCGTATGCTGCCATGAATGCCCACCGTAGCAACCTGCGTGAGGCGAACGGCCGCCGTTCGATGGTGATTCAGGAGGTGCGTTCGGTGAAAGAGGCTGTCCAGATACTCCGGCAGATTTCGGAGTTGCAGGCGGTGTGAGCACATGCTTGAAAGTATGGAGGGAAAAGATACTCATTTTGCTCAATCGTTGAGTAAGAAACGGAGAACAATGCTCAATGATTGAGCATTTCGAGGCAAGCTATCTCGGAAGCCGAACTACCGCTTTTCTTTTACCTGTTTGTACTTTTGCCGGAATCTTCGTAACTTTGGGGCTTTATAAGAACAAAAGTAGTCAGACGACAAAAAAGATAAACATATAAATAGTGGAATAGCGATTCCATTCAGCTTTTAAGAAAACGAGCTTTTAGCTTACATTCTCACTGTCTGAAAACCGCCAAAATTTGAAGATCAGAGGATAAGCTACGAGAGGTTCGCGTCCTAACGGGCGTGAACCGTCTGTGCTTATATGCGATCTTCAGGTTACTTGGCGGTACCTCAGGCAGGCAATAAGCACTGGATGGTTTACGCTTTTGTTTTTATGGTACACATTGGTCAACTCATTGAACAGGAACTGCGCCGCCAGCGACGTTCCGTGTCATGGTTCGCAAAGGAACTCTATTGCGACCGTACCAATGTGTACAAACTATTCCGTAAGGAGAGCATAGACACGTTGTTGCTCTATCGTATTTCTTGTATTTTGTCCCATGATTTCTTTAAGTACTATACCGACGATTTTGTTTCCGATAACAAACCGTAGCGGTTTTGTCTACGCTTTGTGGCCGTTACGTCCACAAATTCTATATGTCTTAACGCATTTTCCTCCTTAACTTTGCATCAGTTTAATTTCATATTAATAATTAAAAAGAAGTGTTATGAAGAAGGCTTTAAAATTTTTGAGTTGGATGTTTATCCTGTTGCTTACGGTTTCCGTTTCGAGTTGTAAGGATGATGATGACGATGCGCCAGTCAGTGGTTTGGTGGGTACGTGGCAGGGAGATTATAAGGATGGTGACCATTATACAATGACTTTCAACAACGATGGCACGGGAGTTGAAACGGATGATACAGGTTCAGATAATTTTAAATATTCTTATACCGGTGACAGGTTAATTATTTCTTATAACGGAGGTGGCGGTGTGGCTTATTCAGTGTCTATTACAGGTAAGACATTGATGCTCACGATAGAAAATTCGACAACGTTTTATACTTTGACAAGATTATAACGGTTAAGGTGTAATGTGGAGGCGGTATATATTTGTTGTATGGTTGGCATGTGTTTTGTGTGCGAACTCTGTTAAGGCTGTTCCTGCTTTTCCTCAAAAGGTGGCTTTACGGGTAAAAGGCGGTAATGAGGTTTGGATTACAGTAAAAGGCGACGAATACAACAAATGGGCTTTGACCACAGACAATTATACCTTGCTCCCTTCGGGAAATGAATGGTATTTTGCTAAGGCGGACAGCATGGGGAATGCTGTCCGTTCTGGTTATAAATTGTGCGCCGATGCCGAACGCCCGGAAAGTTTGCGTCGTTTTTTGGCACAACAGCCGAAAGGGTTGCGTCCTATGGCGGACGAAGCCCGAAAGAAGAAGCTATCGTACAGAAATAGGGCTGTTGAAAAACGAGGAAGGCATGCGGCAGTCGTTGGAGAACGCCGTGCCTTGGTAATCCTGATGTCGTTCGCTGATGTAAGCTTCACTAAGACTGAGGCCGATTTCGATGCACTCTTCAACGAGCCGGGTTATGCCGTGGACGGGGCGCAGGGAAGCGTCTATGATTATTTCCGCGAAGTCTCCTACGGGCTACTTTCGTTTCATTGCGACGTGTTGGGACCTTACAGGGCAGCGTATCCTATGGCTTATTATGGCTCGAACGGTTATGGCGGTTCGGACGTGAATCCCTATGCTTTGTTTCTCGAAGCCATGGAACATGCCGTGCGGGAAATCGACTTGCAGGATTATGATGCCGACGGAGACGGTTATGTGGACAACGTGCATATCGTATTTGCCGGGTATGGTGAAGAAGCCGGGGCTTCTCCCTCCGCCATCTGGTCGCATGAGGCCATGTTTCAGGAAATCACCCTGCAAGGCATGAAGATAGACCGTTATTCCTGTACGCCTGAGTTACGGGGAAACCGTGGGGGCGGTATATCGCGCATCGGACCTTGCTGCCACGAAATGGGGCATGCTTTGGGGGCGATGGACTATTACGATACCGATTATGCCACGGGCGGTAGTTTCGAGGGCACGGGCGTATGGGATGTCATGGCGCAAGGCAGTTGGAATAACGACGGTATCACCCCGGCACATTTCAACCCTTACGTGAAAGCATACGACTTCGGTTGGGTGGACGTGACTATGTTGACGCATACAGGGGATTATTCGCTCCGGCCTTCCACTTGGGAGAAAGACGGCGTGTTCCGGGTAGATACAGGTTCCGAGGGGGATTTTTATTTGTTGGAGAGCCGTGTTCGTGACGGGTTCGATACGGCATTGCCCGGTGAAGGGCTGATGGTGTACCACGTGCATCCCCGGATTGAGGAAGGGGCGCATGGCAATACCATAAACGCTTCGGCACCGCAAATGATGTATCCGGTGTGTGCTTCTTCGTCTGTGTCCGTTCCTTCATCTTCTTCTTATTCATACGGTGAGATTAATTCGGCAGGTTGCCCTTTCCCCGGTTCATCTGGTAAAACGGAGTTCGGCGGGCAGACCGTTCCGGCGGCGTTTGCATGGGACGGGAGTGACGTAGGCTTCGAACTGTCCGATATAAACCGCACTGCGGACGGGCAGGTCTCTTTCCGTTTTACGGCGGATGGTACGGTTTCGTCTTCGGAATGGAAGACGGAATGGAACGAAAGTTTTGAGAATCCCTCTTCCGCTTCATCATGGTTAGTGTCGAGCCAATGGGGCTATACAACGGAATGGGAACGTATGATGGCTGACAGTTCCGGAGGAATAGGGGAAATCGCTTCGTGGGATTACATAACCGATGCGGCAGATGGCTCATATTATATGGGGTTGGTACAGCGGTTTATGTTGGGAAGTTTGGGAGGTGTGATGGTGTCACCGCCCGTGACGGACAATCCCGACGGTAATGCCAAATTGCGTTTTTTTTACCAGAACAAGGCACGAAGCGGAGGACAGGTTACGTTGGAAGTGTATTGTAAAAAGGAAACCTCGAAGGAATGGATTCCTTTACAGGTTTTGGATGCAATAACCGGTACGTGGACGAAACAAGAAGTGGATTTGCCCGTGAGCACGGAACGCCTCCAAGTCATATTCTTGGCCAAAACAGAAGGGGCTTGTGGGGCATTTGTAGATGATGTATCTATATTGAAACCAGAAAAGGGCGATGCGCTTGAAGTTGCAAGCAAACCGGCCGGTTGCCAAATCGGCGTGAGGGAGGGATGCTTGTGGGTGTCTTTGTCCGTTCCGTCTGTCTTGTCCGTTTATGCTTGGGATGGCCGCCGGATACTGTCCGGTCGTTACGAAGCAGGGGAGCAGACGTTCCGTTTGCCGTCCGGCATCTATGTGGTGCGAATAGGGGAACACGTTCGGAAAGTTTGGATTCCCAGATATGATTAGTTGGCCGTGGCACCGGTTTCTTCTTGCAGGCAGGAGAAGGAGAACGGCGGTGTGAGGATGAGGCGGCGCACCTCCGCATTGTCCATACGTGGGATGTCGCGAATGGTCTTACCCAAACAGGCCGCTTGGATGACACGGCAGAAAAGTCCGTGACTTACTACCAATACACGTTTATCTTTGTAACGGGACACTATATTGAGCAGGAACGTTTCCGCACGGTGGAACATGGCTTCTACCGGTTCGGCCCGATGGTCTATCTTTGTGCGTGCCTTCAGGATATCCATGCCCGTGAACGGTCCCCAATCCCGTTCGCGAAGGAGAGGTGTGGATTCAAGAAGCAGGCCGTGCGGTTCGTTCAGTATCATAGCGGTGTCCATACAGCGTTTCAAGTCGCTGCACAGCAAGGCATCGAAACGGATATCTTTCAGTTCATCCCGTAGGGCTTGTGCTTGTGCAATGCCCTCGCGTGACAGGTGGCCTGGCATGTGTCCTTGCAGGATTTGGGCCGCATTTTCTTCTGTTTGTCCGTGTCTCACCAGATAAAGTTCTGTCATAAAAGATAAGATTGTCGCGTAATAAGGGGTAAAGTAAGTAAAATAAATCCGTTTAATCGGCTTTTTGACCGATTTTTCAGGGTTTCTTTCGTTTTTTCAATGATAATATCGTATCTTAGCCGTGTATAAACATTAAATATTTGCACTCATGAAAATAGTGAACAGTTATATTTTTCGTGCCGTATGCGCTTTGCTTATCGGCCTTTTGTTAGTATCCAATCCGGAGCGGATGACTGGATTGTTGGTTCAGGTAATCGGTGGGTTGTTTCTTATTTCCGGTTTAGTGTCACTCATCAATTATTTCATCATCCGTTATTCGGATAAGGTGCCAGTCAAACCTGTGTTTCCTTTGGTGGGATTGGGCAGCCTGTTGTTCGGCGTCTTTCTTGGTTTTTTCCCGGGGCTGTTCATTACTTATCTGATGTATATTTTCGGTTTCCTGATGGTGGTGGCCGGTGTCAACCAGTTGTGGAATATGTTCCGTTTACGCCGTTTGATACCTTTCCGTTGGTATGTCTTGTTTTTCATTTTGTTGATTACGGGTCTGGGAGTGTTCGTGCTTTTCAATCCGTTGGAGTCCGCTTCCGTCCCGTTCATTCTTTTGGGGATAAGTTTCATGCTTTACGGTGTGTCGGAATTGGTAAACGGTGTGCGTTGGCGTAAGTACAGCCGGATGCAACAGCAAAAGGCATCGGAAACCATAGAATTGATAGAATAAGTTCCGTGAAGATAAAAAGAAGAAAGGGTTGTCGGATTCCGATAGCCCTTTCTTCTTTTTGTGATTGGCATTCTGTGCCTATTCCTTTTTCTTCAGCTCCGCGTCGAACTGCCGGATGGCGGCCATACCCTCGTTGCAGGCGCAGGGACCGCTGATACAACCTCCGGGGCAAGCCATGACTTCGATCATGCGTGTGGGGCATTTGCCTGTTTTGGCGTACGCTTTCAATGCGGCAATATTTTTCTTGTTCAGGTCGGCTATCAGTGTGCCTTGCAGTTCCGGGTCACCTACCATGTTTTTTACGGCCGTGAACACACCGCCGGTCTTGGCAAAGCCGTGCGCGTCGTGTCCTGCGTGTTCTTCGGGCGTAAAGTCCTCGCATGCCGCCATGTCTATTTCCATACCTTCAATGACGGCATCCAGTTCGCGGAATGTCCAAACGAAGTCCACGTTGGGATTCTCTCGTCCTTCCGCCTTTTTGGAAGCGCAGGGGGCGATGAACACCGTCAGGGCTTCCGGGTGTTTCTTACGCGCATACTCCGCCACGTAGTACATGGGAGAGCCCGTGGAAGACACGTAAGGCTTGATTTCAGGGATGTGTTTCTGGGCCAACTGTACGTAAGCCGAACAGCAACTGGTGGTCATGAACGCAGCCCCGCTTTCTAATTTCTCTTTGAATTCTTCTGCTTCCCGACGGATGGTTTCTTCGGCGCCGTATGCCACTTCGAGTACATCGCTGAAACCGATGGCTTTCAATGCACCGAATACTTTCTCTACAGGTTGTTTGAATTGGGCCAGTACGGAGGGGGCCACCATGGCCACTACTTGCCGTCCTTCCTTGATGCGGTTCAGCACGTCGAATACGGCACATTGGTCGAATATGGCACCGAATGGACATGCATTCAAGCATTTGCCGCAATAAATACATTTTTCGGGGTCGATATGTTCCACACCGTATTCGTCTTTGGAGATGGCTTTCACGGGGCAAGCCTCTTCGCACGGTACGGGAATGTACACGATGGCGTGGTAGGGGCATACCTGATGGCAGCGCCCGCAACTGATACATTTTTCGTGGTCGATGTAGGCTTTTCCTTCGCTGTCGTAGTGAATGGCATCTTTCGGACAGTTGTTGTAGCAAGGCCGCGCGGCACAGCCGCGGCACAGGTTCGTCACCTCGTAGTTGATTTTCACACACGAAGAGCACGCCTCGTCCATTACGCTGAGGATGCTTTTCTTCGGGTCGGGACTTTTCCGTTCCATCATGCGGGCGGCATAGGTGGACAGCCGTTCGGTTTCGTCGGTTTCATCCGTCATGTCAAAACCCATCATGGCCATGGTCTTGTATTTGGTCACCGCACGTTCCTTATATACGCAACAGCGGCCCAACGGTTTTTGCTTGCGCGGATGCAATTCTACGGGCAACCGGTCAATCTTCTCTAATAACTCGTTTTCTTTCCACATTTTCACCAAACGCGCCAATAATTGGTAGCGGATGAACATGATGTTGTTGTTGTATGCCATCGTTTAGGATTATTTAGTTTTGATTATTGGACAAATCTACGAAAAAAAAGGCAATCTTTTGTATCTTTGTGTTAATTTTATGGCAGAATGTTTCAATAATATTTCAGAAAGCAGTTTTTCAGCTCTGTTGGATGTACTCTTGGTTGGAAAAAGTCCCGGCAGGGAAGGTTGGAGATTGCTGCTTGCCGGTTTGGACGACGGGCAGGATGCGTCTCTTCGTGCCTTTGCGGCAGAGGCGGCCCGGAAGCGTTTCGGGAACGGGGTGTTCATCCGCGGACTCGTTGAAATCTCTTCGTGGTGCCGTAACAACTGTTATTATTGCGGGCTACGCCGTTCCAACCGTTTCGCCTCGCGCTACCGTTTGTCTCAGGAGCAAATACTCGATTGTTGCCGGGAGGGGGCACGGCTCGGCTTCGGGACATTTGTTTTGCAGGGCGGAGAAGACACGGAACAAGATGATGATTGGATAGAAGATTTGATAGGCAAGCTCCGTATGGAGTTTCCCAGGCATGCCATCACGTTGTCTGTGGGCGAGCGTGACGGGGAGGTGTACCGCCGGTGGCGTGATGCAGGGGCTGGTCGTTACCTGCTTCGCCATGAAACACGGAATGAGGCGCATTATGCCCGTTTGCATCCGCGTGAGATGGACGGTGCCCGGCGTCGGGAATGCTTGCGGACGCTGAAAGCTTTGGGGTATCAGACAGGAGCCGGCATGATGGTGGGAACGCCCGGTCAGACATGGGATTGCTTGTTGGATGACATCGCTTTTTTGGAAGAATTGGAACCGGAGATGATAGGCATGGGACCTTTCGTTCCGGCTTCCCATACGCCTTTTGCCCGTCATCCGGCCGGGTCGGTGTCTTTGACGCTCCGGCTGATTGCCTTGATGAGGCTGCGCTTTCCGGACGCATTGATTCCGGCTACTACAGCTTTGGCTACGTTGGACGCGCACGGGCGTGAAGCCGGTATCTTGGCAGGGGCAAACGTGGTGATGCCAAACTTGTCCCCTTTGGCCGTGAGGGGACAATACAGCATTTACGACCGTAAAGCGTCCGGCGGGAGCGAGGCAGCCGAAGGGTTGCACCGTCTGGAACAGGAATTGAAAAAAATAGGCTACCACATCTCATACGGTCGCGGAGACAGTCCGGGACATGGGGGAGGAAAGTAGCTGTAGAACGATTAGATATGAAGATAATGTATGATGTGAAATCGGAACGCGCCGAAGAGTTTATCTCCGACGCGGAGATACGTGAGACAATGGCATACGCCGAAGCGCATAAGGACGACCGTCCGCTCATCGTGTCCATATTGGAGAAGGCACGCCTTTGCAAAGGGCTTACCCATCGCGAGGCGGCCGTGCTGTTGGCTTCCGGGCAGCAGGACCTGACGGAAGAGATGTTTGCCTTGGCACGCGACATCAAACAGCGTTTTTATGGCAACCGCATCGTGATGTTCGCCCCGTTGTACCTTTCCAATTACTGTGTGAACGGTTGCGTGTATTGCCCGTACCATGCCAAGAACAAGACGATACGCCGCCGGAAACTGACGCAGGAAGAAATCCGCAGGGAAGTCATCGCTTTGCAAGACATGGGACACAAGCGGTTGGCTTTGGAGACCGGCGAGGACCCGCGTAACAACCCTATCGAATATGTGTTGGAGAGCATCCGTACGATTTACGGCATCAAGCATAAGAACGGGGCCATCCGGCGCGTGAATGTGAACATTGCTGCCACGACGGTGGAGAACTACCGTCGCTTGAAGGACGCGGGCATCGGTACGTATATTCTTTTTCAGGAGACGTATAACCGGACGAATTATGAGTCACTTCATCCTACGGGGCCGAAGAGCGACTATGCCTACCACACCGAGGCCATGGACCGTGCCATGTTGGGAGGCATTGACGACGTGGGCATCGGAGTGTTGTTCGGATTGGAGACTTACCGCTATGATTTCATCGGTCTGCTGATGCATGCCGAGCATCTGGAAGCCCGTTTCGGGGTCGGGCCGCACACCATCAGCGTGCCGCGCCTGTGCCCGGCCGACGATATCGACACGGCGGATTTCAAGAACTGCGTGCCGGATGAGGTTTTCCATAAGATTGTGGCGGTGCTCCGTATCGCCGTGCCTTATACGGGAATGATTGTGTCCACGCGTGAGACGCCTGCCAGTCGGGAGAAGGTTTTGGAATTGGGCGTGTCGCAGTTGAGCGGCGGTTCCCGTACCAGCGTGGGAGGCTATGTGCACGAAGAAGAGGTAGAGGAGAATTCCGCCCAGTTCGACGTGTCCGACCGCCGTTCGTTGGACGAGGTGGTGGGATGGTTGCTCGATTTGGGCTACCTGCCCAGTTTTTGCACGGCCTGCTACCGTGAGGGGCGTACGGGCGACCGTTTCATGTCGTTGGTGAAGAAAGGGCAGATTGCCAACTGTTGCCTGCCCAATGCCTTGCTGACCCTGAAAGAGTATTTGAATGATTATGCGTCGCCTGCCACCCGTGCGAAAGGAGAGGCCATGATTGCCCGTTTGTTGGAGACCGTGCCCGGCGGACGCGTTCGGGAGAACGCCCGTCGCTATTTGAAAGCCATAGAGGATGGCGGGCGTGATTTCCGTTTTTAAAGTGTAGGTAAGATACGTTATGATGAAAGAAGAAACCCCACGCGCCAACCGTTTCCATATCGGATTGTTCGGTCGCCGCAACAGCGGCAAGTCTTCGTTGGTGAATATGCTGACGGGGCAGCAGGTTGCCATCGTGTCCGATGTGCCGGGCACGACGACGGATGTGATATTGAAGAACATCGAATTTCCGGGTGTCGGGGCTTCCGTCTTGGTCGACACGGCCGGTTATGACGATGAAGGGGAATTGGGCGGACTGCGTGTAAAACAGACCGTCAACGCAGCCCGTAGGGTGGATTTGGCCTTGATGGTCGTGTCGGGTTTGCCGGACGGGGCAGAGAAGGAAAAGGTTTGGGCGGAACGTTTCCGGACGGACGACATCCCCGTTCTGTATATATATAATAAGGTAGACGAAGACGGCGGAAGCCATGCCGGTGCCTGGCGCGCGGCGTTGGGGGCGACGGATGTGGTATCGGTTTCGGCGCGTACGGGGGAAGGCCGTGACCGTTTGCTGTCTGCGGTGGCCGAGGTGTATCGCCGTACGGATGAGGTGGAGGATTTGACGGGAAACTTGGTGGGCGAAGGCGACACCGTGGTGTTGGTCATGCCGCAAGACATACAGGCACCCAAGGGACGGTTAATCCTGCCACAGGTACAGACCTTGCGCAACCTGTTGGACAAACGTTGTACGGCTTTGTGCTGTACGGCCGACCGCTTGTCAGCCACGTTGTCCGTCTTGTCGTCGCCCCCGTCCCTGATTATCACGGACTCGCAAGTATTTCCTACGGTGGAGGCCCTTTGTCCGTCGCAAACGCGGCTGACTTCTTTTTCCGTTTTGTTTGCCCGCCAGAAGGGGGACATCCGGCAATTCCTGCAAGGGGCGGAGACGTTGTGCGCTTTGCGTCCCGATGCCCGCGTGCTGATAGCGGAGGCTTGCACCCACGTGCCGCAACATGAAGATATAGGACGCGTGAAGCTTCCTCGTTTGTTGCGCCGTAAGTTCGGCGAGGCTTTGCACATCGACATTGTGTCCGGTAATGACTTTCCCGAAGACTTGTCCGCTTACGATTTGGTCATCCATTGTGGGGCGTGCATGTTTACGCGCCGCCATGTGCTGAACCGTTTGAGGCGGGCGCGTGCCTGCGGTGTGGCTATGACCAATTATGGAGTAGCCATAGCGGCTTTGACCGGTATCTTGGACAAGGTGGCAGTGCCGGAGTAGGAGGATGGGGATTTACCTTCCCAAGGCTTTTTCCGGAAACATCCTTCATCTTTCAGGTTGCGAGGTAATGTGTTGTCATACAATGCTTTACAGGATGAAGGATGTTTCTGGCATCTTTCAGTCTTCTTTCATGGCAGAAAGCGATAAAAAGATCTGCGCCAAACGATTTTTCAATCTAAGCCAAGCGATTTTTCGTTCTGCGCCAAACGGTTCGTCAATCTGAGCCGGTTGAAATGAACCATGGCTGAAAGATGCCTGAAACATCCTTCAGGTTATAATCTATTAATTATAAGTAGTTTATTGTAAAACCTGAAAGATGAAGGATGTTTTTCGGAAAACTCCTGTATGGGGGTGACGGGTGTTTTTATTTCTTCCGGAGGCATTGACCGTCTCATTATTTTCTGTGGATGAAACCTCATTTTTTACTTTTTTTATACTATCTTTGCCCCACATTTCGGCCATGCCGGAAGGAAAAACATTCAGACGGGATATAAAGAGGAAAAAGATATGCAACAACTCAAGGAGCGCATTTTGCGCGATGGAAAATGTTTCGAGGGAGGAATACTGAAAGTGGACAATTTCATCAACCATCAGATGGATCCCATACTGATGAAGTCCATGGCCGTGGAGTTCGTGCGCCGTTTCGCTTCGCGCGACATCAACAAGATACTGACGATAGAGGCCAGCGGCATTGCACCTGCCATCATGGTGGGCTACCTCTTGGAACTTCCGGTGGTCTTTGCCAAGAAGAAGAAACCGAGCACGATGGAAAACATGTTGGCGACGAAAGTCTTTTCGTTTACCAAAAACAACACATACGATGTATGCGTGTGCAAGGATTATTTGCATCCGGGCGACAAGGTGCTTTTCATAGATGATTTCCTGGCCAATGGTAATGCGGCCAAGGGCGTGATGGATTTGGTGCGTCAGTCCGGGGCCGAATTGGCCGGCATGGGTTTCCTCATAGAAAAAGCTTTCCAGCATGGAGGCGATTATTTGCGTGCGCAGGGCATTCACGTGGAGTCGTTGGCGGTGATTGAAAGTTTGGACGGATGCCGCATCACGTTGAAGGATTAGGCCGTGTGCCTCGTGCCCTCTTGGCTGTATAAACCGTTGTGCCTGGATTTCCGACAGGGGAGTCCGGGCACAACGGTTTATATTAAGGGTGTTTCACTTTTCGTTTTCGGGCCGATAAGGTTTCAAGGGGTCTTTTACGGCCAACTTGCAGCGGTCCGAAGCAAATTGGGCGGCATAAAGTGTGAAAAGGATAACCGACACGGCCACACCTATCAGGTCGAACGCGCTCCATTGCTGTCCGCCAATGGCGTAATGGGTTTCACGCCACGGGGCGTAGATATACAGCGTGTTCACGGCTATCAGGATAAGGCGTACTTCCGTCGGCCCTAATTTGCCGTAAGTGAGCCGGAACTCGTCGATGATGATGGTACTGATGTAGGTGTAGATGGAGAGGCACAAATAACCGCCCATGATGAGTAATGCCACGTCCATCCGCATGACGGGCGAGAGGCCCAGTCCGAGGCAGATAAGGCAGGTGGTCAGCGCGTCTAACGTATGGTCGATAAAGAAACCGTATATGGGGCGTTGGGTGTGGCGCACCCGTGCCAACGTGCCGTCCAAACTGTCGCCGTACCAATTCACTGCAAGCCCGAGTGAGCCGAGCCACAGGTAACGCAGGTCAATGTGTGCCAACATGCCGCCGGCAGCGAAGAGCACGGCTCCCATTACGCCTACGAACGTGAGGAAGTCCGATGTGACCCAACGTGGTTGTCGTCCGGCCAACCATACTAAAGCTTGCTTCTCCACCCTGTTCAGGATGGAGGTCTGTATCCTTTCTGATTTTTCGTGTCCCATTTTGTTTTTCCCTATATGTCAGGTGAAACGAAACGCCCGACCTTACCATTCCGCAAGGGGAGATAGTGAAGTCGGGAGTATTGGCGGAAAGACAGGGATTCGAACCCTGGGAACAGTTGCCCGTTCACCGCATTTCGAGTGCGGCCCGATCGACCACTCCGGCATCTTTCCTGATTCGGGAGGCAAAGTTACTACTTTTTTTCTTATTCGCATGTCGAAAAGGTAAAAAAAGTGCGAGAAATAATGAGATAGGGCTTGGAATGTGAATCTTTGTCGAAGGCTTTTTCCCCTAAAAATTAAGATTAATATTTTGATTCTAAAAGCTCTTTGGACGCTTGAAAGGCTTTGGGTGGCGCTATGATGTCATTTTAATGCAATATGAATTGATTTTTATGGGGAAATATGAATAATAATTTGTTTTTTATATGGCAGCTTGATTTCTTTTGTATATATTTGCCATGTCATAACATGAAAAAACTTTTCAATTTATTATTCATATAAAACTTAAGCGTATGAAAAAGTTTACAAATGTTAAATCGGGGGGGGGTGATTTTGACATTACTACTTCTCGCGTTGGTCTCCGGTAGTGTTTGGGGGCAAGAAACAGTTCTTTTAAATGAGGACTTTGCAGAGATTAAAGAGGGGAATAGTACTTCTACGAGTGGCTCTAATTCTGATTGGAAGGGTAATTCCAATTTTCCTAAAGTTGTTGCTGCATATCAAGCAGGTGGAAGTGTAAGATTGGGTGCTTCAAAGAAAGTGGGAAGCATAACAACTAAACCTTTGGATTTATCAGGGAATGGAGGAGTATTCAAAGTATCTTTTGCTGTCAAGGGGTGGACAAACGTAGAAGGGGATATAGAGGTTTCTTTGAGCGGAGGTAAAACTCAGACCGTTAATTATTCAGCAAATATGTCCGGTGAGTTTGAAACAGTAGAGTTGTCTTTCGATGGTGGTACAGCCCAATCAACTTTGACTTTTGCAACGACCGCAAAGAGGGCTTTTTTGGATGATATAAAAATATATTATGGGGAAACGTCCACAACTCAAGTGGAACAACCCGAATTTTTTCCTTCAAACGGTGCTACATTCGTGGATAATTTGACCGTTACAGTTTCATGTGCTACTGAGGGAGCTATTATCTATTATACCACAGATGGAAACGATCCAACTACTGTTTCAGAAGTATTCCCAACAGGCGGTCTTGAAATCGCCAAAACGACAATCCTCAAGGCTATTGCCGTGAAAGACGGGTTGGACAACAGTGAGGTAGTCACTGCGACTTACACCAAACTTGAGCCTTATGCCGACATTGCGGCCTTGAAAGCAGCTGGTATTGCTACGGTTGACGGGGTGGATTGTGTAGTGAAGCTTACCGATGCGGTTGTAACGTATGCAGAGGCTCGAAAGGCTTATGTTCAGGATGCCACAGCCGGTTTGTATATTTATGGCGATAACACGTTGAAGGCAGGGACAACCCTTAATGGTGTTGTGCAGGCAAAACTAAAATTGTATAATGGACTTAATGAATTGTTTGTAAGTGGGGGAGAGTTTGACAAGGTCACAGTGACGGAAGGGGCTGTCATTCCGGAAACGGTTGTGACTTTAGCTGAATTGAACCAAAACTTTGCAAAATATGAGTCCATGCGCGTCAAGGTGGTAGATGTAACGGTTACGAGTGCTTTTATGAACCAAAATGGTGAAATTTCACAAGGTGGTTCTACCATGGCATTGTGGACTGACGATAAGAAAATTCAAGTAGGCGTACAAGCTACGGTAGACGTGGTGGGTTACCCCGGTTTGCATAACACTACCCCACAACTGAACGTGTTGCAGCAGGAGGATATTACTGTGAAGACAGCCGGCAAGACGCAGGCGACCTTGGCTTTTGAACAAGATGCTTATTCTGTGAATTTGGGTGAATCCTTAATCATCAAGGCTACTACAAATTCTACATCCCCGATTACTTATTCTTCTGAAGATGAAGAAATAGCCAAAGTGGACAGCGAGGGCAAGGTTCAGGCCGGTAACAAGACTGGGATGGTAACGATTACGGCCACTGTAACCGAAAATGATGAATTTACTGGTGCGACTGCAACTTGTACCGTGAATGTTGTAGACCCGTCTGCATTGCCGGAAGCAAAGGCTTTAGTGGCAGAAAAGGATGGTGTATATTATGCCATGTTGAATACAACGGATAAAAGTAAACTGAACGCAAGTGTAGCTACTGTACTTAATGGTAAGGTCATTACAGATAGAAGTGACTTGTGCGGATGGTATGTTGATGAAGAAAATGGTACCATACAAAGTATAAGTGATAACCAATACGTGGCTCACGGTTCAGGTAGTACAGATTTGGAATTACAATCCAATAGTTTTAAATGGGATTATCGTGATGGAATGTGGCAGTGTGAGGTTGGTGGAAAACAGAGAGCCATAGGATATAACTCTTCGACCGATAAGTTTGGGACTTATTTGGTAACTGATAATACATATCCAAAAGCTGTCGTTATGCCTATAGCTGTGGGATACCATAGGGATGTGCATTCCGGCGATTACGGTACCATCTGTCTGCCTTATGCCGTAGCCGCAGAAGATATGGCAGGTGCAGAGTTCTTCAGCATTGCCGGAAAGGTCCTGAAGGACGGAGAGCCGCAATCCATAGTCTTGAATCAAGTGACCACCCTTGAGGCCGGAGTGCCTTATATCTTCAGTGCGACTTCCGACAAACTTATAGTTGCATACAGTGGAAAGGCTGTGGCTGAGGCTGGTGAGTCGAACGGTTTGGTCGGTTCTTTTGAGGGACAAGGTGTGGCTGAAGGCATGTACCTGATTAGTGCCCAAAACAAAGTGCAGCTTTGCGGTAAAGGGTGTAAGATTTCAGGAAACCGTGCTTATATTGATATGGATAAGGTTCCGGAACACAGTGGAGAGGTTGGCGTGAACCAACGCCTGATTTCATTTGAAGATGCGACCGGTATCTCCGAAACAATGGTTGAGGGCGGTTTGGTAGATGTGTACACACTCAGTGGGGTGGAAGTCCGTCATCAGGTCAACGAATCAGAGGCCACCCAAGGTTTGCCGCAAGGCATTTATATTGTGAATGGTAAAAAAGTAGTAGTAAAATAGTATTAACAGATAAGACTATGGACAAGAAAATATATGTAAAACCGGTTTGTGAAGTGGCAGAATTTGAGATTCAAGATTCTTTGTTGTTAACTCGCTCCATCGGAGTCAGTAACACGCCACAGGATGGAATAGAAGGTCGGACTAACATGAATCAAGGTTTTACCGACATTTGGGGTAACGAGTATTAATACTTTGGTACGCTTTTGAACGTGATATGGCAAAGCCGCTTCGGATGAAAACCCGGAGCGGCTTTTTCCTAATCTGGTGAAAAGGGTTATCTTTGCAAAAACAAAAGTGGTTTGCGGCATGAAAGACGATACGCTCAGGAAGTTGAAGATATTGGCTGAGTCGGCCAAATATGATGTGTCCTGCTCTTCGAGCGGCACGGTGAGGCGTAACGTGAAGGGAGGAGTGGGGAATACCGTAGGAGGCATAGGTATTTGCCATAGTTTTGCCGAGGACGGGCGTTGCATATCCTTGTTGAAGGTCATGCTGACGAACTATTGTATTTACGATTGTGCCTATTGCATAAACCGCCGTACGAATGATATTCCCCGTGCCACACTTTCCGTATCGGAATTGGTAGACCTGACGATGGAGTTCTACAAAAGGAATTATATCGAAGGATTGTTCCTGAGTTCCGGTGTGGTGAGGAATCCCGACTATACAATGGAACGTTTGGTACGTGTGGTGAAAGACTTGCGTACGGTGCACCGCTTTAATGGGTATATTCATTTGAAAAGTATTCCGGGGGCCAGTCGTGAGTTGGTGGACGAGGCCGGTTTGTATGCGGACCGTATGAGTGTGAACATAGAGATACCCAATGAGGCTTCGCTTAAGTTGCTGGCACCGGAAAAGGACCATGAGAGCATCTACCGCCCGATGGGATATATACAGCAAGGTGCACTGGAAAGTTCGGAGGAACGTAAGAAGTACCGGCATGCCCCGCGTTTCGTCCCGGCAGGACAAAGCACGCAAATGATTGTAGGGGCAACAGGGGAGTCCGACCGGGATATTTTGCACCTTTCGTCCGCATTGTACGGTCGGCCTACCATGCGTCGCGTGTATTATTCCGGTTATGTGGCAGTGAATACGTACGACCCTCGCCTTCCGGCCCTGAAACAACCGCCGTTGGTCAGGGAAAACCGTTTGTATCAGGCCGATTGGTTGATGAGGTTCTATCAGTTCAAGGTGGAAGAGATTGTGGATGAAACGCATCCTGATTTGGATTTGGAGGTGGATCCGAAGCTGGCTTGGGCACTTCGGCATCCCGAACAATTTCCCGTGGACGTGAACCGTGCGGAGTATGAACGGATTCTACGGGTGCCCGGTATTGGGGTTAAGTCGGCCCGTCTGATTGTCTGTTCGCGACGTTTCGGCCGTTTGACGAGTTTTGATTTGAAGAAAATGGGATGCGTGATGAAGCGTGCCCAGTATTTCATAACCTGCGGTGAGTTGGAAGCCAAGGGAGTGAATGAGCTTTATCCCGAACGTGTCCGTTCTTTATTGGTGCAGTCGAAAAGCCGGAAGAAACAGAACGACGGGCAGTTGACGTTGCTGTTTAAGGAGGAGCCTGCATGAGGAGTATGACAGAGGATAGTGTATTCGTGTACGACCGTACGTGGGACGGTTTGTTGACGGTGGTGTTCGATGCATTCTACCGTCACCAGTTTCCTGTGGCTATTATCGGAGAAAAGGACACGCCTCCTCTTTTTGCGGTCGTACATCGGGTGATAACGGACGAGGAAAAAGCCGGAAGAGTGTTTCGGGCATTGCAACGGAAACTTTCATCCGCTGCATTGGCTTGCCTGACGACCAGTCTTTTTTCCGAACTGCCGGATTTGGACTTACCTTTGTTTCGGTATGTATGCAAAGCCGTGAAGGCCGGGCAAAGCATTGAAACGAATTTTGCAGATCCGGATGTGCTTTTTGTGACGAATACCTATCGTAAGGTACGTTATGAACGTCTTCGCATGATGCAATTCGTGCGCTTCCAGAAAACTGCCGACGGGACTTATTTTGCCATGATTGAGCCGGACTATGACGTGTTGCCTTTAATCGTTCCGCATTTTAGTGACCGTTTTTCGGAAGAATGTTGGCTGATTTACGACCGGTGTCGCCGGTATGGCTACTATCATGCCGGGCATAAGTCCGTACGTGTTACTTTTGAAGATGGAGCAGAGGTTTTCCGGCTGCCGGACGGACGTTTGAGCGAAGCGATGCGGGACGAGGATGAAATGTGGTATCAGGAGATGTGGCGGACATATTTCAAGGCCATTTGTATTAAGGAACGTTTGAATCCCCGTAAGCACCGGAAAGACATGCCGGTGCGTTACTGGAAGTATCTGACCGAAAAGCAAACTGGGGAAGAGGAAAAATAAGAGGAGAACGCGGGCACGTTCTCCTCTTTTAAAATGAGAAAAATCAGTGTGGTTAGGCGGTGATTTTTCTCATGGCGTTTAATGCTTGGATCGCTTTCTCTCCTGCTTTTTTGTCGCAAGTGGAAGGAGTTGTTTTTGCATCTTTGGTTTGAGTCGTATCCTTCTCCTCAATCATGGCTACTAAAGCTGCCGGTTTGGCCGGTTGAGCTTTTGTGCTGTCCGTCGTAACTGTGTCGTTCTGTGCCACTAATGCAGCAGGAGCGGACTTTGTGGAGTCTGTGGTTACCGTATCATTCATAGCTACGCACGCCAACATGGCGGTTAATTTGGCTTTGGTGCTGTCTGTGGTTACAGTATCGTTGGAAATGAGGGCAGCCAATGATTTCTGGCAACCTTTTGCAGGACAGTTTTTTGTAGTATCCGTTTTTACAGTATCGTTTGCTACGATGTTACCCTGTGCAAAAACACTTCCCATACTCATAGCCATCAAGGCTGTTGCAAATAACTTTTTCATAATGCTTTCTGTTTTATTTAATTGTTTGACTGTTTTATCTTGTCATCTGCCAAACTAATGGACAAGAGGTGTGCCAGAAAAAGAAAGATGATTGTAAGAAATTGATTATAAATGATTTCTTTCCGCTTAAGATAGCATGAGGCTCAAAAGCATACGTGTGGAATGTGGGGATGAGTGGGGAAGAATTCCACACTATTATTGTGGAATGTCGTAGAGCTTGATTTTGTTGTAGAGGGTTTTGCGGTCTATGCCTAAAAGGCGTGCGGCACGCGCTTTGTTGTGGTGTGCCGTTTGCAGGGCCTGCAGGATACGTTCTTTCTCGGTATTTTTATCGTGTAAGGCGAAAGGAGTTGCTGCAGGGAGTTCTTCTTCGCCACAGTTTATGACATTGAACTCTCCCAAATCGGTCTTATGGATCAGGCGGTCTTGTGCCAGCAAAGTGGCGCGTTTCACCCGGTTTTTCAATTCGCGTAAATTACCGGGCCATGCGTAATTGAGCAACGCTTCCGAAGCCGGGGCGTCGAAACCTACGATATGCCTTTCCAGTTCCTTGTTGGCTTGGTCCAGAAAGAAGTTGGCAAATAAAAGGATGTCTTCACCCCGGTCTTTCAGGGAAGGCATGTGCAGGGTGAATTCGTTCAGGCGGTGGTAGAGGTCTTCACGGAATTCTCCACGGGAGATGGCCTGTTGCAAGTTCTCGTTGGTGGCACAGACAAGCCGGACATCCACTTCTATTTCCTGATTGGAACCCACCGGACGTATTTTGCGTTCCTGGATGGCCCGCAAGAGCTGTACTTGCACGTCGTAGCTCAGGTTGCCCACTTCGTCGAGAAACAGCGTGCCGCCGTTGGCTTCTACGAAAGCTCCGGTTTTGTCGGTTACGGCACCCGTAAACGAACCTTTCACGTGGCCGAAAAATTCGGAAGCCGCCAGTTCTTTGAGCATGGCTCCGCAGTCGATGGCTACAAAGGGTTTATCAGCCCTCTTGCTTAATTGGTGTATGCGGTGGGCCACATATTCTTTTCCGGTACCGCTGGCACCGTTGATGAGTACCGAAAGCGGTGTCGGAGCTACCAAAGCCACGTAATTGTAAAGTTGGCGTGCCGCCTCGCTTTTCCCTTCCAGGAATGCCGGGCGGGATTCGGTACCTGCTTGAACCTCTTCGGGAGCCGTATCTTTTTTGGAGCGGGTTGCAGAAGACGCGGACAAGGCATCCTTTATCTTGTCCAGAAGCATGGCCGGTTGCACTGGTTTGGCAATGTAGTCGCATGCCCCTTGTTTCATGGCGTTTACGGCATTCTGGACATCGGCATAGCTGGTCATGACGATAAAAGGAACGGCAAGGCCGTGTTTTTGCATCCAGTCAAGCAGGGAAAGGCCGTCGCCTTCCGGTAACCTCAGGTCCGACAGGATGAGGTCATACGACTGATGTTCCAATAACTTGTGCGCTTTGGATAAGTCTCCGGCTGTACTGGTTTGGAATCCTTGTTTGCCCAACCACGTTTTAAGCATGGTGGCAAACGTCAAGTCGTCTTCTACTATGAGAATGGCTGCCATGTGGTCTTTATCGGATTAAGTTGACGCAAAGATAATGCCTTTTGCAGTACGAAAGTATATGCGGGGCGGCTTTTTAAATGTTTTAATATTCATGCTGATGTGCAGGTCCACTGCCATTCTTTTCTTTCAGGGCACGGACGATGAGGCGGAAAGACTCGATGACTTCTTGTGCCGGGACGTTGTCCGTGTCGTCCCATACCTGTTCATCCCGTTGTTGTTCCAAAGTCCGTAATGCTTTGATGCAGGGAGCGCCCACAAGGGTGAAGGTAGGAAGCAATTTATGGGCTATCCTGCATATTTCGGCCTTATCCTTTTGTTCGTAAGCCTTTTTGAACGCTTTGGCATGCAGGAGGGTTTCTTGTAGGAAGGTATTCAGGATTTCCTGTGCGGCGTTCCGGTCGTCTCCGGCGAATTCAGTCAACGGTTCAAGGTCGATGGCGGGCGACGTTTGGGATGGCGCAACTTCGGGTTTCCCTGGTGCTTCTTTTACTTCTGGACAGGCTTCTCCGAGTGCCTTCCGGATGGCTTGAGCCAGGTCTTTTTGGTTAAATGGCTTGTAAAGGCAGGTGGCGAACCCGTGTTCCCTGAAAAACGCTTCTTGCATGTCGTTACGTGCCGTGATGGCCACCACAGGGAGTTGTGCGTGGGCGGGAGGATTCAGTGCTCGTACTTTCTTCAATAATTCGAAGCCGTTCATGGACGGCATTTGTATGTCTGTGAACAACAAATCGAAACGGCATTGTCCAACCCGGTGGAATACTTCTTCCGGCGTTCGGCAGGAAACAATCTCCCAATCCGCTTTTTCCGCTTGGATTTGCTGCAACATCGCTTGGGTCAGCTGCATTTGGATACGGTCGTCGTCAATCAGCAATATATGAAGAGGACGCTCTACGGATTCAAGGGTGGCAGGGGCTTCTGCGACAGGAACCTGTTTTTTGTGGGTGAGTTGCAAGGGGAGTGTGACAAAGAAGGAACTGCCTTTTCCGAGAGTACTTTCCAAATGGATTTCTCCTTGAAGGAGTTGTACAAGTTTCAGCGTGATGGATAGTCCCAAACCAACCCCTTCTTCCCCTTGTGCACTGCTCAGGCGGGTAAATTCCTTGAAAATCATTTGTTGTTCTTCCGCAGTCATTCCGCATCCTGTATCGCGTACGGTGATGCAAAGCAGGCGGCCGTGCATTTTGGCGCGAAGGAGGATATGCCCCTGCCGTGTGAATTTCAGGGCATTGCTTAACAGGTTGTCCGTAATCTGCCGGATGCGGAAAGCATCGCCGGTATAGGTCCGTCGGGTTTCGGGAGAGGTCTCGAATTGCAGTGCCAATCCTTTTTTCTCCGCCATGGGCAAGAAGCTTTGGGCTATGGTGCGTAAGAGTTCGTCCGGACTGAAGCTGACTGGGTGCAAATCCATTTTATGGGCTTCCAGTTTGTGATAGTCCAACAAAGAACCGACGAGGCTGAGCAGATGTTCGGACGAGCTGCGGATATTGTCCAAATAGTTTTTGGGGCGGTTTTCCCGGACGTAGGGGACCAGGAGTTCCGTGTACCCCATGATGGAACCTACCGGTGCCTTGATGTCATGTGTCACGGTCAGCATCAATTTCTCGCGGGAAACCAAGAGGTCTTCGGCTCTTTTCTTGGATTTTTCCAACTCGTGGCGGTAATGGTTGCTTTTGGTGATGTCACGCCATACGATGACGAAAAAGACAATGGCTAAAAGGATGGCAGCCGTGGCGATGAGTCCGGTCGTGAGGGCTGCCTGTTTCCGCACCATATAGGCTTTCCGGCTTTCTTCTTCCAACCGTTGCTGTTCTTCCTTCTCGATGCTTTCCAGGAGTTGCGTGACGCGGTTGTTGAGTTCGAGGCTCGTGTACCAAAGCCGTTCCGCTTGTGCGTTGATGCGTTGTCGCCGTCGGGTGTTATATTGTTTCATGCTGCTTTCTATGCTGTCCAGAATATGTGCAAGGGTGTCTCTTGCGTTGAATTCTTGATGGATGGTGTCCGTTTCCAAGATTTGCACGGTTTGTTTCACGGCGGTAGTGTCCGCTTCTGGTTTATGGAAAGCGGAAGCCAACCGTTGGAAGAAATTCTTTTTCGGTTCTTTCACCGTGTAGGATTTGTCTTTCTGTATGATTTGCCGGGTAATATGCGGCTTTTGGATGACGGTGTCCTGGCTTTTGACAAGTAGGCTGATTTGGTGTTGGTAAATCTGCGGGGCGGAGTTGTTCTCCAAAGTCAATACCAACCGTTTCATGTTTTCCTGTTTGCCGGTCAGCAAGGAAGACAGTGTGTCTAGCCGGGCCTTTTGCAGGGAATCGGTGAATAAAGTGTCCAATGCAGATATGGTCTGTTGTACGTTTGACATGGATTGCACGTATTTGCGGTATGCCTCCCAACGGCCGAAATGGACGGCCTGGCCGATGTTTTCCGTTTCATAAAGTTGGCTGACGAGTTGGTGGGTCACTTTCCGGCGTTCTGCCAACGTCTGTTCATTGCCGGACATCCGGGTCAGTGAGGTGGTCTGGTGGTAAATATAGTAGATGGAACCTAACAGGAGACAAATCAATAAAAAGTATCCGCAGGCGATTTTGAAGGATGTATTTTGTTTCATAAGGCAAGCCTTGGTCGTCAGTTCTGTTTGCAAAGCTAAAAAAAACTCCCGAAACCGACTACGTTTCAGGAGTTTTTCTGTATAAGAGGATATGCGGACAATCCGCTTGGCCTTCTTTTTAATAGACTTCCAGTTCATAAATCCGGGCGGCTCCCCTTGCCTGTACCTTTGTCGGACGGGTGACGAGCAACCTCAGATAACGGTAGGAGACGGTGGGGAACGTATGTGTGAACACGTTCCGGCTGTTGTCGTCCATAATATCTATGGTATGCCATTTTTCGTCCGGGGCATTTCGTCCTTGCAGGAAGCAGGAGCGGGTGATGTAGTCATGGTTTTCATGCCCGGCACTGACCACTTTCCAACCTTTCATCTGTTTGGGGCTGCCCAAGTCGAAATCCACGTAATTGGGGGCGGATTCCGTGTCGCACCACTTGGTTCCGAGGTCGCCGTCGATGGCGCAGGCTGCTTTTTCCGATGCGTTGACTTCTCCGGAACAACCGATGACCTGTGCGCCTTTCAGCAGGTTCTTCGGGGCTGTGTCGGCTGTGGCGTTTTCCGCGAGGGCGGTGCGGAACAGCGGACAGGCCGGTCGGGCAGCCGGTGTGTCCTCCTCCACTAAGGTGGCGGCAAACAAGACGACTTTCCCGTTGTCAGGGAGCTGTATGCTTTGTACCCCCTCCGGCACATCCAGTCCGATTTTAAATAAATAGGTGAATTCGTATGCTTCGTCTCCTTTGTCCGTATGGCGGTGTGTGCCCACATAGGCCACTTCCGCCGGTTTCAGGTAGCCTTCCGTGTGACCGGTGTGCCCCCATTGTCCGATGAATCCGCTGTAATAAGGGATGAAGGCTTTCGTTTCACGGTCGCCTACGCTGAACGTCACGGTGTGGTCCGCATCGGTGGAGGCGGCCAGAAGGTACAGGCGGTTGTAGGGTTTTCCGGACGGGAGCCGGAGGGTGTCCCCCTTGCAAGTCATGCCGTTCTTGACTTCTTTTTCTCCCAAGCGGAAAGGTATGCCGTTGGATACCAAGACGGAATCCGGCAGCAGTTCGGCGGCATAGCTGTAACCCGACTCGAAGTCAGCCTCATGGCCGAAGCCGTTCCAACTGATACATTTACGGTCGTAGTCGAGCGGCAGAAAAGCATATTGCGCTTTCGTTTCCGGATAAACCTTTTTCAGTTTCACCTTGAATGTCTTGAGGCTGTAAGGCGGAATTTCCACCGTCAGGGTGTTGCCTTGGAAAGTCGCGTCGCCGATGCGTTTTTCCGTACCGTCGGCCTCGCAGGCCGATTCGATGTCGCCCGCGAAGGTGAGCGTGGCCTTTTGGGCGGATTTGCCTTCCGTTTCGTAGAGGCGCACCACGTATTCGTCGGACGTTTCGGCTTTTTTCAATGCCTTGATGAGGACTTTGTCGTTGTCGGAACGGAGGAAGGAGAAGGTTTTGCCCAATGTCCCCTTATGTTTCGTGACGGTGAAAGCCTTCAGCGGTTGGTTCAGCGTGGCGGCTTGCATGCAGGTGGCCGCTTTGTCCTGTGCACCGGCGTGTCCTGCCAGGCTGTAGGTAAAGACATGGTGCCCCAAGTCTTGCTGTGCCTGATAGGTAAAACTTCCGCCTACCGACGGGGTGTGGAGCAGGGTCAGCCGCAGGGTATGGTTGTTCGGCTTGTCCCATCCGTATTTGCAGTCATTGAGGATGGATACCCCGTAACTGCCGTTGTCGGCGGTCAGGTCTGCCCATTGGTGGGCGTACACCTCGTAGGCGGTCTGTACGTTGTTGCCGCGTTGGATACTGCCCAGTCCCAAGTCGTATGTGGCTTTTTCATTCTCCACGTCCAGGGGGAACTCGGCTTTCAGCAGTGCATTTTCGGTCTGCCAGTCCACTTCATTGTAGAAGTCGATACGTCCGGCACGGCTGCCTTCGTACAGGTGGACGTACTGCCTGAAGACGGACTGGCCGTGCCGCTTTTCGATGCACACCGTTTTGCGCAGTGCGCCGTCCTCGGCAAGGGATATTTTCACGTCCTCCGTGATGGATTGCGGTGTGCGGTCGAGGGTTCCTTTCAGGATTTCCCATGCCGGCCAACTGTGCGACGGGTTGTCGGTGAACAAGGCCAGGCGGATGGCTTTCCCCTCCTTCACGATTTCCTTTCCGTGGCGTTTGTCTATAAGTGATACGATGTCGCCGTTCGTGTCGAATGTGATACGGTAGATGCTGTTTTCCACGCGGTTGCCGTCGAGGGCTGATACCGGACGGCCTTGTGTGCTTTTGGCGGTCGAGGTTCTCACGTCGTAAACGGCGTATCCGTTGGCCGGGACACGGACTTCTGCCAACAGGACAGCCTTGCCTTGTTGCTCCCCGGCGAGTTGGGATTTCACTTTGTCTCCCTCCGCGTCATATACTTCGTAGCGGTAATGCTTGTCTGTCGCAGGCAGGGGGATGTGGATTTCCGCCAAGTCGTCCGTGTCGAAGGAGTTGGCGTTGTAGAGCACCACCGGCATGCCCTTGGTCCGGGTGTCCAGCATTTCCGACACGCCACTGACACCATGGGTCAGGAGTGACGAGAACTGTTTGAGCGAGAGCAGTTCGTCGTTCCACGAGAATTCATACGCTCTGGGGATGCTTGTGCCCGTCAGGTCGTCGTGGAACTGGTGGTAGACGAAGCGTCGCCATGCCTCGGTCAGTTCCTGCCCCGGATAGTCGGTGCGGCCCAACCATTCGGCGGCCACCGATGCCCGTTCGGCGGCATCGCCGAGCTGTTCGTTCTGCCGGTTGTACAGTTTCATGGCCGCCTGCGAGGTGTAGCATCCCGTGCCGTGTACGTCCATCGTCAGTTCCCCGTCGAACACCGAGAGTTCCGGGTGGTTTTCGTAAGGCAGGTAGTCCTTATAAAGGCGGTCGCTGGTGGCATTGATGATTTCTACCGGTCCTTGCCCTTTCAGTCCTTTCTCTACGGTGCGGACGGATTCTTGTGTGGGGGAACCGCCTATGTCCCCCGTGCCGTAGTAGTGGTAGACCGTACCCAAAGGCGAAGCTTCCGCCAGTTCTTTCAGGTGCGTGTTTGCCGACAAGTCCTCGTCCGGCCACCGTGTGGTATAGTCGTATCCGTGGGCAAACATCACCCGTTTGCCGTCGATGCCCTGCCAAAGCCCGATACTGAAGGGGATTTTCTCATTGCCGTAAAACGGATGGTTGCGCCATCCCAGTTTCTGCGAGGAGAAACCTATCAGCCCGCAATGTGCGGCGAGCGAAGGCAGCGTCCATCCGAAGCCGAAACAGTCGGGCAGGAAGATGTCCGTACTTTCCGTGCCGAACTCCTCGCGATAGAAAGTCTGCCCCAACAGGATGTTGCGGATGACGGATTCGGAAGACGATATCAGTACGTCGTTGGCATCCCAACTGCTGCCACAGACGTTCCAACGTCCTTCACGTACATAGTCCTTCATCTTCTCGTACAGGTCGGGATAGTACTCTTTCATCCACGCGTATTTGATTGCCCCCTCGAAGTTGAAAAGGTAATCGGGATAGCGTTCCAGCAAGGAGAGATTGCGTTCCAAAGTATTTTTCACGTATTCGTTGATGGACGTCTGCACGTCCCAGTTCCATTGCGTGTCGAAATGTGCGTCCGACACGATGTAAGCTTTCAAGGGCTTGGCCACTTCTTGCGCCAGTCCGTTTCCACCGAGTCCGCAAACAAGGGACAAGGCCAAAAGGTATGTCTTTTTCATGTTCTGGTATAGATAATAGTGATGACAATCCAAAGTTAGCGCATTGGCGGCAAATTCCGCTTTACGGTTGGGTCGTTTTTTGGCAAAAGGCGTGATTTTCCCCGTATTTTTCAAGTTTTGCCGCAAAACTGCCAATTTATAAAGGAAATGTGCATGGGAAGGCGGCCTCTTCCTTTATACCTTTGCGTGTATTCACAACTTAACCTTTTAGAACCGATGAATGTATTAAAAGTAAGGTCTCTGGCCTTGGCGATGTTTTGCGCGTGCCTGTCCGTTCCTGTGGCCGGGCAGCTCAGACAGCAAAGTTTTTTGAGTGAGAAATGGGATTTCCGTCTGGATAGGGATGAGGCGGAAGACGTATGGGAGCAAGTGGACGTGCCCCACACATGGAATGCGAAAGACGGCACGTCACCCGATTATTACAGGGGCGACGGCACGTACCGTTACACCTTGTCCGTTTCGCCCGCGATGATGAAAAAACGTATCTTTTTGCGTTTCGAGGCGGCGAGCCAAAAGGCGGAAGTGAAACTCAACGGACAGGAGGTAGGAGAACATGTGGGAGGTTTCAATGCCTTTTGTTTTGAAATCACACCCTACGTGCATGCCGGCGAGAACCTGTTGGAGGTAGCCGTGTCCAACCGTAAGGAGTTGAACATCGCTCCGTTGGAGGGGGACTTCACCGTCTTTGGCGGCATCTACCGGCCTGTCTCGCTCCTGCTGTTGCCCAAGGCTTGCATTACGCCTTTGGATTATGCTTCTTCCGGGGTATATGTCAGTCAACAGGTCAGCGAGCGACGTGCGGACTTGTCGGTAGTCACTAAAGTGGACAACGGACTGAAACGGGTGAAAGAATTGTCCGTGAAGGCGGACGTGTTTGATGCCGCCGGTAAACTGGTGGCGACATCCACAACCTCCCAAGCCGTGGAAGGACAGGCACGGCTCGATTTTACGAATCGGCTGAAAGTGGACAATCCCATGTTGTGGGACGGGCGTAAATCACCTTACCTGTACCGTGTCTTTGTGGAGCTGAGTCGTGGCAAGGAAGTGTTGGACACTTTGTCGCAGTATGTCGGCCTGAGATCTTTCCGTGTGGACGCTGAAAAAGGTTTCATCCTGAACGGGAAGCCTTATAAGATAAAAGGAGTGAACCGCCATCAGGACCGTCCGGACAAGGGGTGGGCCATCTCTTCGGCCGACCACCGGGAGGACATGTCACTCATTAAAGAGATTGGTGCCAATGGCATCCGGCTAGCACATTATCCGCATTCGGATGAGTTTTACACTTTGTGTGACCGCGAGGGCATGTGGGGCTGGGCCGAGATTCCTTTGGTCGGCAAAGCCTTGGACACCCCGGAATTCACGGAGAACATGAAAACGGAGTTGACGGAACTCATCCGGCAGAATTTCAACCACCCTTCCATCTTCTGTTGGAGCTTGTCGAACGAACTGTCCAAGGGCGATGTGAAAGGATTAATTTCGGAACTCAATGACGTGGCGCACCGCGAAGACCCGGGAAGGCTGACCGTATTGGCCTCCAATGTGGAGGGTCGGCCGGAAAACACCGTGCCCGACCTTTTGGCGTTCAACACTTATCCCGGTTGGTATTGGGCGGAACCGTCGGAAATGAAACCCACTTTGGAGCGTTGGAACCGTAAAGGTGGCAGAAAAGGCATCGCCGTGAGCGAGTACGGGGCGGGAGCCAACGTGTGGCACCATTGGCAGACGGGGAAGAAGACCCCGAAAGCCGACGGCGTGTTCCATCCCGAAGAATGGCAGGCCACGGTGCACGAACAGACTTACGATGCCATCAAGCGCAGCGGTTTCGCGTGGGGTTCTTTCGTCTGGAACATGTTCGATTTTGCCAGTGCGTCGCGCAACGAGGGTGATATGCCGGGGATGAATGACAAAGGCTTGGTCTCTTACGACCGTAAGATACGGAAGGACGCTTTCTACTTTTATCAGTCGGAATGGTCGGAAGAGCCGGTGGTTCATATTACCAGTCGGAGGGATGTAGCCCGTCGGGATTCATTGACGGATGTCAAAGTATATACGAATTGCGAAACCGTCCGCCTGAAAGTGAACGGGAAGGATTGCGGCAGTCCGGAGCGCGACGGAAGCGTTTGCATCTGGAGGAAGGTAGGTTTGAAGTACGGGGAGAACCAAGTGGAGGCTTTCGGGCATCGGGGAGGACAGGAGTTCTCAGACCGTTGCAAATGGGTGCTTTTCTGAATGGGATAAGGCTTCCGGCAGGTAAATGTTATTTACGGCAGAAAGCCTGAAACCGTTGTGCTGAGATTTGAAAATCGTTCTCAGCACAACGGAAAATCGTTCTGCGCCAAATGATTTTTTATTTGGCGCAGAACGATTCTTCTGATATAAGTAATTGAAAACCAGTATTAATGTGGAAAATATTATATCTTCCTTGTTTTTTACATTTTATTCCATTAGAACCGTAAGGTTGTGAGTCAGTGCAGCAGGTCCTTGAAAGCATGGCCGAAAATCACGTAGCTTGTGTTGTCGGCGATGGTGCCTTCGTTCTGCCCCCAGAGGAATGGCCAATCGTCGTAATTCTCGAAATGGTCGGGTTGCCGGAACAGTACGCCGGGAGCCATGTTGCCTGGGATGAAGGAGAAATCTGCCCGGTTGTTGCCATAGAAGACGGCTTTGGGGCGAGTGGCTCCGACGGTGGCCACGAAAGAATAATTGTGGTAAGGGTGGCAACCGTAAAGCCAGTTGGTCACTTTGAAAGCATAGCTGTTGTCGATGATGTCGGGGAAGTATTTGTTGGCGAAGCAGGCCGAGATACCGAAATCGACAATTCCCCTGTTTCCGGCCCAGTTCCCCCGGCCGATGGGCACTCCGTAAGGATTCTCCTGGTCTTGGCTGTCGAGGTATTCTTTGTATTTCTTAACATAAGGTCGGAGCTTTTCTTTGTAAGACGCGTCCATGTAGGGGATGGCTTCCAAGGCCGTCATGATGTTGCGGTTGGAGTTGTGTTCCAGTGCCATCCAGATTCCTTGCGTGAAGTTATCCAAGTATTGTTTTTCGCCGGTAGAGGCGTATAATTGCAGGTTTGTGGCCATGTCGCCGCCGACATTCTGCCTTTTGTCCTTTTGTGATCCTTCCGACATGAGTTCCGTGGCTTCTTTCAATAGTCTTTTGGATTGCTTCAAGGTTCTTTCCGACAAGTCGTCGTTGTATCCTTTCAGGGCGCGGCTTGCGGCAGCAAACATGGTGGCCGCCCTGAAGTCCATGCGTGGGTTGCGGCTTGTGAAGGCCCACATGTCGTCCGGTGTGCCACTCGATTTCCCGTCAGCCGATTTTTCGTAGGGAGCCAGGCGGGGGTCGTAGTGCAATCCGTCGGTGATGCTTGCGGCATCTCCTAAATGGTGGTAGTTGTCCAACACGGAGTTGGAGAGTGTCTGCGACATGTGTCCGATGTTCTCGGCCTGTGCCAAAAGGTTCAACACCCCGTGCTCGATGTACTGGATGATGTCTGGTATGCTGTCCGGACGATGGAGGTCCACGTAGCGTTGCTGTTCGCTGACGAACGTTTCGTCACGCAACGGCTTGAAAAGTTCCCATGTCCTGACCAGGTTCTGGACGACGTTGATGTTGGCACCCGTTTCGATGTCAAAGTCACCGGCATCGAAGTACCCCCCTACGTTCAGTCCCGGAATCAGTTCTAATGCCTTATAGCGAGTGTCGGTGGTAGCTCCCTGCCAGTGCATGTCGAAATGGTCGGTGTGGGGCGGTGCCTGCAGGTATCCTTCTTTGAAAGGCTCGCCGTGCCAGACCCGGTAACCTTCGTTGACGGTCATGTGGTTCATGTGTATGGGAATCCACACATCGGTGGTAGCATCCGTGATGTGGTCGTACACGTTTGGGCTTATGGTGAAGTTGTTGGTCTTTTCGTTGCCGTATTGGATGTAATAGATTCCCGGTTCCTGCACTTCGGAGAAGTCGAACTTGACGTAATTGTATTTGTAATAAGGTCCCCATACGGCAGTTTTCCCTTTGAATACTTCGGCTTCCGTCCCGTCTGCTTTCACTTGCCAGATGGATGCCTGGGGGATGACTTTGTCGTTCTTGTCCAATTCGATGACGGCCTCCTTGGGCTGTGAAGGCAAGTAGCCCACTTGGGAGAAACCGATGTTGGGCTTTCTTATCCATCCTTCGACGGCGTTCGGTTCCACTGTCCATGTCAGCACCTTTCCCGTCTTGCCGGCTGGCAGGATGCTACGGACCACGAACCAACCGTTCTGTGCCAACATGCGCCCGTCGTAGAGGTACAGGCAAGAGTCTGATGTGATTTTCACCATGCGTTCGGGGGTATCGGGTGCGAGTATCATGGTGTGGCCGGAAGATAGGGGCAAGGGTTCCACGAATTGGCCAGTCCCACGGTCGTCGTATGTCTTGTATCCCTTGAACTGCTTTACTTTCTCGGCATTGGGGCGGCAGACAGTGTTGCTCACTGCGTAGCGTGGGAAACGGTCGGGATGCCCGTCCATGAGATAAGCCTTGCCCCAATATTGAGACGGGAGGAACTCAAGGTTTAAGCCGGCATCGCCCTCCAGTTCGTGGGGTAGGGGTTTGTCCAGGTAGACGGATATCTCAACTGCTTTTCCTTTTCCCGTGACCACGACACGCGAATCGAAGTCGTAATCCTCGTAGCGCAGGCCTACTTCAATCAAATTGTCCTCTGCGTTTACTTTCCGTGATGTGGTAGTGGGCACCAAATCCCATTGTTCAGGAGTGTTGGAGAGCCTTATGGCACCGCCTTGTGCAGTGCGTACGCCGTGGTGGATGAGTTCGATGCCGGAGTTCTTTTCGTCGTTGAAGCCTCCGGTGAATTGGTTGCTGTAAACGAGGACATTGACACCTTGGGTCTCGAAGTACTCAAGTTCATTCAGCCTCAAATTCGGGCCACTCACGTGGCTGCAAGCCGTAATCCATAGCACATGGAATGCCAATAATGCTTTTCTCATTTTGTTTTTAGGTATTAAGGTGGATTTGTGTTTCTTTATAAAATAGCGGAAACATGCCACGCTATTTGGGATAAAGATAGTATTTAGAACAATCAATGCCTTGTTCTTATGAGAAGATTTATGCTTTTTTTATTCTTTCTGAAGGGAATTTCCGTTTGGAAAGGAGGATGCAAAAAAGTTCCACCCCGGAATGCAGCAAGCATTCCGGGGTGGAACATATTCATATCCGTTCGCTATAAGTGCGTGCAGGAGAGGGTTATTCCAACACCACCAGGTCCTTGCCTTCCATGACTGATTCGCCTGGCGTGACACAGATTTCCGAGACCCGTCCGGCACGGTCGGACGTGATGTTGTTTTCCATCTTCATGGCATCCAGGATAACCACCGTGTCGCCGCGCTTGATTTCGTCGCCCGGTTTCACCTTCACGTCTACTATCACACCCGGAAGCGGGGCTTTCACGCCGTACTTCTTGGGTTTGTCAATTACGGCGGGCACTCCGGCGGGTTTCACTACTACGGGATGATGTGCCGGCTTTTCCGGTTCCGGCATCTTCACCGTGTAGCTTTCGCCGTTCACCGTAACGGTGGCCACATAGTTCTCGATTCCTTCCACGGCCACTTCATAATCGTTGCCGTTGATGTTATATTTGTATGTCTTCATTTGCTATTGTTTGCTTTAAAATTTGTGCTCAGGCAACTGGCGTTGCGTACGAAGTTTGGAGTTCCACTCAGTATCTGCATTTCCCAAAGTCAGGATACCGCTTTCCGGCACATGCATCGTGTAGCCCTGGTATTCGTGCAGGGCCAGTGTGATGGCCGCGTACACTTCATTCTGTTTCTGTTCCATGACAATTTCGTTTTGAAAGGGATTACAGAGGAATATTGCCATGCTTCTTGGCCGGATTGGTCAAGCTCTTGGTTTTCAACTGGGCCAAGGCGCGGATGACACGGAAGCGTGTATTGCGCGGTTCGATGACATCGTCGATATAACCGTATTTGGCAGCCTGGTACGGGTTGGTGAAGAGCTTGTTGTATTCGGCTTCTTTTTCGGCCAGGAAAGCTTTCGGGTCCTCAGCTTCCTTCGCGCCTTTGGCATAAAGCACGGCTACGGCACCTTCTGCTCCCATCACGGCAATCTCGGCCGACGGCCAAGCGTAGTTCAAGTCGCCGCGCAACTGTTTGCAGCTCATGACGATGTGCGAACCGCCGTAGCTCTTGCGCAAGGTTACCGTCACTTTGGGTACGGTGGCTTCGCCGTAAGCATACAGCAGCTTGGCACCATGCAGGATGACGGCATTGTACTCTTGTCCCGTCCCCGGCAAGAAGCCCGGCACGTCTACCAACGTGACCAAAGGTATGTTGAAGGCATCGCAGAAACGTACGAAACGTGCGCCCTTGCGGCTGGCATTGCAGTCGAGCACGCCTGCATAGCAGTTCGGTTGGTTGGCCACGATACCCACGCTTTGGCCGTTGAAGCGGGCAAAGCCTACGATGATGTTGCGGGCATAGTCTTTTTGAACCTCGAAAAACTCGCCATTGTCCACGATAGCCCCGATAACTTCGTACATGTCGTATGCTTTGTTCGGGTTGTCCGGAATGATTTCGTTCAGCGCGTCTTCCATACGGTCGATAGGGTCTGTGCATTCCATGCGCGGAGCTTCCTCCATGTTGTTCTGCGGGATGTAGCTCAACAGCGTGCGGATGGTGGCCAAGCCCTCTTCTTCCGTCTGGGCTGTGAAATGCGTCACTCCGGACTTGGTGGAGTGCACGCTTGCGCCGCCCAAGTCTTCTTGCGACACGTCTTCGCCCGTCACAGTCTTCACCACTTTCGGACCGGTAAGGAACATGTAAGAAGTGCCCTCCATCATCAGCGTGAAGTCCGTCAGGGCGGGAGAATAGACCGCACCGCCGGCACAGGGGCCGAAGATACCCGAAATCTGAGGTATCACGCCCGAAGCCATGATGTTACGTTGGAATATCTCGGCAAATCCGCCCAAAGCGTTGATGCCTTCCTGGATACGTGCGCCGCCGGAATCGTTCAGGCCGATGCAGGGTGCGCCCATTTTCATGGCCTGGTCCATGACCTTACAGATTTTTTCAGCCATCGTTTCCGACAGCGAACCGCCGTTGACGGTGAAGTCCTGTGCGAAAACATAAACCAGGCGGCCGTCTATCGTGCCGCTACCGGTCACCACACCGTCGCCCAAGTACTGTTTCTTTTCCATGCCGAAGTTCGTACAGCGGTGCAGTTTGAACATATCCATTTCCTCGAAGCTGCCCGGGTCGAGCAGCATGTCGATGCGTTCGCGAGCCGTGTACTTGCCTTTGGCATGCTGTTTTTCGATGGCTTTCTCGCCGCCTCCCATGCGTGCTTTGGCGCGCAATTCTACTAATTCCTTGATTTTTTCTGTTTGGACACTCATAATCTGTTTTATTTTCTGTTTCAAAAAGAAGGCTTTGAATTTCCCTATCCCTAAAAAAACAAGCCACCAACGGAAGACTTTCATAGAAAGCGGTTCCGCTGGTGGTATCAGGTTCAAGGACGAGCCTTTATATGAAGTTCAATGATTGGATTGAATTTCACTTGGAGTTGTGTTAATGTTCACAAAGTTCGGTCAATACGCCGCATGTCGTTTTCGGATGCAGAAATGCGATTTGCAGTTTTTCCGCTCCGAGACGCGGTGCCTTGTCAATCAGACGGATGCCTTTTTCCTCACATTCAGCCAAGGCGTTGGCCACACCGTCTTCCACACAGAAAGCCACATGATGCACGCCGCGTCCGCCTTTTTCCAGGAACTTGGCGATGGCGCTGTCCGGGCTTGTAGGTTCGAGGAGTTCGATTTTTACTTCGCCCACTTTCAGGAAGGCTGTCTTTACCTTTTGGTCGGCTACCTCTTCCACAGCGTAGCACTTCAGTCCCAATACGTTTTCATAATAAGGCAGTGCGGCTTCGATGCTTTCCACTGCGATACCCAAATGTTCGATATGTGATATCTTCATGACATATAAATTTTAGTTGTTTGCACGTTATTGTGCGTTTACTGACTTGCAAAAGTACGCATTTTGCGGTGAAACAGGAAATAAATTCATGTTTTTTTGGCAGTAGCCGTTCCGGTGGTTATAATTCAATCAGTATACGTGCGTTGATTTGCCGTCCAGTCAGGTAGTTGGGCACGGCGTATTGTTGGTTGGTCACGTCCGTCACCCAATAGTATGAGCTTACGTTGCTGATGTCGAACAGGTTGAAGCAGTCCACGCCTAACCATACGTTGCGCAGGTAGCGGATGAATTTCTTTTGGTTGCGCCCGTCTTCGTTGTCCAACAACCGGTAGCTCATTCCGATGTCCACGCGTTTGTAGGCCGGGGCGCGGAATACCATGCGTTCCAATCCCGTGTGGGGAGGACCGAAAGGAAGTCCGTCGGCAATGCTGGCTTTCAGTGTCATCTTCCATCGCGTCGTACCGGGGAAGAAGTCGCTGAAGAAGAAGTTCAGGTTATAGCGTTGGTCGGTGGCTTGCGGGAAACTCTTGCCGTCCACTTTCTGCTGGGCTTTCATCAGGCTGAAGCTGATCCAGGAATCCGTACCTTCCACGAACTCCCCGAAGATTTTGAAGTCGATGCCTGTGGTGTATCCCGAAGCGATGTTGCCTCCGTAGTATACGATTTTCACGTTGTCCACATTGTAGGGTATCAGGTTGTTCAATGCCTTGTAATAGACTTCCGTGGTGAATTTGAAAGGACGGTTCATGAGCTTGAACTTGTAGTCTCCCCCTAATACGACTTGGAACGAACGCTGCGACTTGATGTCGCGGTTCAGGTGTACTTTGGTGGAGACACCGGTTGTCACAGTGTCTCGTAGTTCCTTGTAGAAAGGAGCCTGGTAATACAGTCCCGTGGCAATGCGGAATGTGAAATCTTCGTTGAAAGACGGGATGATGCCGAGCGAAACACGCGGACTGAACAGCCATTCCTTGTTCCAGCTCCAATAGCTTAACCGTGCCCCGTAATTAAGGGAAAATATGCCGTGTCTGTTAGTAAACCGCCAAGTGTCCTGACCGAAAAGTTCGAGGCGGTCGCTGCTGATGCGATTGGAGGATTTCAGGTTGTAAATCAGATCCAGACGGTTGCCCGTGTGAGGGATGGAATATCCGGCAGAGTCGCGCATCTCCCATTCGCGTGAGTTCTCTTTGATGATTTCGTGCTTCCATGTGAGTCCGGCTTGTATGTCGTGCCCTTTCGGTTTGTGAGAGAACAGGAGTTTCAGACTCTTCATGTTGGCATCTAAGTAGTTGCGGGCATGCTCCATGTAGGTGCCTACGCCTAATTGTTCGGTCGTGTTGGTCTCGTCGAGCCAGTATTGCCCTTGGATGTCGTATGTTTCCCTTTCCTTGGTGGCGAATGCCGAAGCCAAAAGGGAAAGCTTTGTGCGGTCGGTAAAGCTATGCGACAGGCTCAGTGTGCCGAATAGTGTACGGAAGAGGTCTTCTTCCTTTCCGTCAAAATATACGCGAAACGACTTGACATCCTGCATTGTGCCGAAATTGGTCTGTCGGTTCGTCGGCAGGAAGTCATATTGGTTTTGGGAGATGTTCCCGATGAAGTCCAGGCTCCATTTCCGGTTGGGCGACCAACTGATATAGGTCTGGTAGTCGAGGAAACGCGGGTTGTATTCTCCTTTGGTTTCCAACGACCCCAACATATATTGGTTAGTCTTGTAACGCACGCCGTGTGTCATACTGAAGTTCTTTTTGGCGTAACCTACATAGAGGCCGGCCCCTAAAAGGCTAGCCGAAACTGAAGTCTCGAATTTCTTGGGCTTCTTATAGGTGATGTCCAAAACAGACGACATCTTATCCCCGTATTTGGCATCGAAACCTCCGGCCGAGAAGTTGATGTTTTCCACCATGTCACTGTTGATGACGCTCAGTCCTTCCTGTTGTCCGGAACTGATAAGTAAGGGGCGGTATACTTCCACTCCATTGATATATACACTGTTTTCATCGAAACTCCCGCCTCTTACGTTGTATTGCGAACTCAACTCATTGTGTGTGCTGACTCCCGCTTGTGTGGCCACCAGTTCCTCTACGGCATTTCCGGTGGTGGAGGGCAGCCGTTTCAGGTTTTCGGCATTCAAGTGTTGGGTGGAATTCATTTGTCGCCGTACTTCCTTTACCGTTACTTCACCCATGTCGATACTTTGGGTTTGCATGGTGATGTTGAGCCGTAAACTACCTTTGGGACGGACCAGTGTTTTTTTCTTGGTTACGTAACCTATCATGCTGAACGACACGGTCACGGTGTCGGCAGTAGAGAATTCCAGTTGGTAACGTCCTTGCAGGTCTGTGGTAGTACCTGCCGCCTGGCCGGCCACTTTTACTACGGCAAAAAGTACCGGGTTTTGTTCATCGTCGATGACCCTTCCCGACAGTTTTACTTTGTCTTGGGCGGCCACTTGCAAAGCCATAAGGGTCAGCAGGAAAAGGCCGGATATGGATTTGAAAAGTCTTGTCTTCACTTCGTTGTCTGTCTACTTACACTTTTTAAATAACGCAAAAATACGCTTTTTTGTATAAAGAACCGTCGATTTATTTGGTGAAACTGTCGATTCCGTCTGGATTTCTTTTCTCCGTAATAGGGAAATCATGTATCTTTGCGCAGTGACATGATAATAAATATAGGATAAGGAAATGGAAAAGTTTAGCGAGCTGATTCGCATCCGTCGTAGCATGCGGAAGTTTACGGAAGAAGAGTTGACCCAAGACGAGGTGGTGGCATTGTTGCGTGCGGCGTTGATATCCCCTTCTTCCAAGGGAGTGCGTCCTTGGGAGTTCGTGGTTGTGGACAATAAGGATTTGTTGCAGCAACTGGCGCATTGCAAGGAGCACGGAGCCGAGTTGATAGAAGGTGCTCCCTTGGCGGTGGTCATCTTGGCCGATCCGACGCAGAGCGACGTGTGGGTGGAAGACGCTTCGGTGGCTACGACCATGATGCTGTTGCAGGCTGAAGATTTGGGTCTGGGTGCTTGTTGGGTACAGATCCGGAACCGTACAATGGCGGATGGAAAACCTGCGGAGGAGATGGTGCGGGCCATTTTGCATGTCCCGGAGCATTTAAGGGTGCTTTCCATCGTGGCTGTGGGCCATAAGGGAATGGAACGCAAACCGTTTAATGAAGACCGGTTGCAGTGGGAAAAAGTGCATATCAATACCTTTGACGCGCCGGAAGAATGAAAATTGTCTGGATTGGTGCCGGAAATTTGGCTACGCGGTTGGGACTGGCTCTGCACGGTGCAGGCCATGAAACGTTGCAGGTCTTCAGCCGTACGATGGCTTCCGCTGAAGCTTTGGCCGTACGTTTGGGATGTCCGGCGACGGATGACCTTGATGCCGTGGTGCCGGGTGCGGATGTGTATATCTTCTCCGTGAAAGATGGAGTGTTAGAGGGCTTGGTGTCCCGTATCGCTCCCCGGATAGGAGATGCCTTGTGCCTGCATACGGCCGGGAGCATGCCGATGGATGTTTTCCGTGGACATGTCCGGCGTTATGGCGTGTTATATCCCATGCAGACGTTTTCTAAAGATTGCCCGGTGGATTTCAAGGAGATTCCGGTTTTTGTGGAAGCATCCGCCCCCGACTCGCTTGCACAGACGGAACAGTTGGCGCGTTCTGTTTCGGACAGGGTGGAGGAGATGAGTACGGAAAGACGCCGCTGTCTCCATTTGGCGGCAGTATTTGCTTGCAATTTTGTGAATCATTGTTACGCTTTGGCTGCGGACTTGTTGGGTCGGGACGACATACCGTTCGATGTAATGTGGCCTTTGATAGACGAGACGGCGCGGAAGGTACATCGTCTTCCGCCCGTGGAGGCGCAAACGGGGCCGGCCGTGCGCTATGACCGGAATGTGATAGAACGTCAATGTGCCATGCTCGATGGAGAGCCTGAATGGAAAGCAATCTATGAAATGATGAGCCGGAGCATCCATGCTCTGGCCTTGAGGAATGAAGCGGAAAGGAAGGAAATAAATGATTAATTACGAATTAAAAAAGATAAAGGCGTTGGTTTTCGACGTGGACGGCGTGCTGAGTGCCGAGACCATCACCTTGCATCCCGGAGGGGAGCCGATGCGTTCGGTCAATATCAAAGACGGGTATGCCTTGCAGTTGGCTGTCAAGTCGGGCTTGCATGTGGCCATTATCACCGGCGGGCGTACCGAATCGGTGCGTAAACGGTATGAGGGACTGGGTATTCCGGACGTGCATTTGGGATGTGCCGTGAAGATAAAGACGTACGAAGCCTTTTTGGATCGTTATGGATTGCGGGACGAGGAAGTGCTTTACATGGGTGATGATATCCCCGATTATGAAGTCATGCAGCGTTGCGGCTGTCCTTGTGCGCCGGCCGACGCAGCTCCGGAAATCAAGGCTTTGGCGGTTTATATCTCCCATTTGAAAGGAGGATATGGATGCGGGCGCGACGTGATAGAACAGGTATTGAAGGCGCAAGGATTATGGCTGAAGGATGAAAAGGCTTTTGGTTGGTAGTAAAACAATGGAGAATATGTTGGAGAACTTGAAGAAATACCGTCTGGTCTTGGCCAGCAATTCCCCGCGCCGTAAAGAGCTTTTGGCGGGGTTGGATGTGGATTATGAAGTGAGAGTGTTGCCGGGCATCGACGAGTCTTATCCGGACGGGTTGTCGGGGGAAGAAATCCCGCAGTACATTTCCCGCAAGAAAGCGGAAGCGTATGAAGCTATTATGCAGCCGGACGAGTTGATTATCACGGCTGACACGATAGTCTGGACGGACAGGAAGGTTCTGGGCAAGCCGAAAGACGAGGCCGAAGCCAAGGACATGTTGCGCCGCCTGTCCGGACGTACGCATCAGGTGATAACCGGAGTGACACTGGTAACAGCCGGAAAGAAAAAGACTTTTGCGACGGTCAGTGAAGTGACTTTCGACGAGTTGTCGGATGAAGAGATAGCGTATTATGTGGCGCACTACCGTCCGTTGGATAAAGCCGGGGCATACGGCATTCAGGAGTGGATAGGTTATGTGGGAGTATCTTCCCTCAGCGGTTCTTATTTCAATGTCATGGGATTGCCGGTGCAACGTTTATATAAGGAATTAAAAACATTATAAAAAAGATAAAGAGACGAATGGAAATGAAATCTTTGATGCGTCTGGCATGTCTGGGTGCGGTGGCTATGACTTTTGTAGCTTGTGAAGAAGACAAGCATATTTGTACTTTACCGTCGTTTGCCGGTTTCCGCATTGAACCTACGGTATGGAATGCGGGAGATTCGGTTACGATTACGGCAGTACAGCAAAGTCTGGGGGATTTATTGTATAAGGCTGAATACCATTGGAGTGTGGAATGTACGGATACGACTTTCACTAAAGATTATAATGTGGTGTATGATGCAGATAAATCCAATCCATATATTGGTATCCGGCTTCCGGACGATTTTCGCGGTAGAATGGCCAAAATAAACTTTAGCGTTCAGTATAGTTATTCGGCTACGGCTCCGCAATCGGCACCGAGTGGCTCCAACAGCGGACAATCAGGCCTTTACGGTAGTATTACGACTACGGCTGCCAGTCAACTTTATGGTACGGGGCGTGGCTCATACACTCTTTCTTGGTGATAGCCCGGTGGAAAGGATTTGATTTTAGATAGCGATGGAAAGGATTTTATTCGTTTGCCTCGGAAATATCTGCCGGTCTCCGGCTGCCGAAGAAGTCATGCGGAAGTTGGTGAGTGATGCCGGTTTGGAGCATGAGTTCTTCTTGGATTCCGCCGGTTTGATAGACTATCATGAAGGGGAACCCGCCGATGCCCGTATGCGGGCACACGCTGCCCGCCGGGGGTATCATATCACCCATCTCTCGCGCCCGGTGCGGTATGACGATTTCTTTGATTTCGATTGGATTGTAGGAATGGACGACCGTAATATCAGTAAGTTGAAGTCTTTGGCACCCGGATTGGAAGAAGAAAAGAAAGTCGTGCGCATGACGGACTATTGTCGGCTGAAAGTAGTAGACCATGTGCCCGACCCTTACTATGGAGGCGACAGCGGATTCGAGAATGTGCTCGACATACTGGAAGATGCCTGTGCCGGTTTGTTGGATACGTTGCGTGGTGCCCGTTAGTGGGTATGCAACGTGTCCCACATCCGTTTGTAATCTTCGGCCAGTCCTCCTTCTCCTGTTTCTTTATATAAGGACGGGAGGTCATGGCCGGTTTTTTTCATAACTTCTACCACTTTGTCGAACGACACTTGGTGTGCCCCGTCAGTCAGCATGGCATACGAATTGGCATCCATGGCACGGGCGGCGGCATAGGCATTGCGCTCGATGCAGGGGATTTGCACCAAACCGCAAACGGGGTCGCAGGTCAGTCCCAAATGGTGTTCCAATCCCATTTCGGCTGCATATTCGATTTGTGCCGGTGTGCCTCCGAACAACTGGGCTGCGGCCGCAGCCGCCATGGCACAAGCTACGCCCACTTCGCCCTGACATCCTACTTCGGCACCCGATATGGAAGCATTGTTTTTTACGATGTTGCCAAACAGGCCGGCCGTGGCCAAAGCCTTGAGGATACGTTGGTCGCTGATGTGCCGAGATACAGAGAGGTGGTATAACACAGACGGCAGCACTCCGCACGAGCCGCAGGTGGGGGCTGTGACTATTTTTCCGCCTCCGGCATTCTCTTCGCTCACGGCAAGGGCGTATGCGAAAAGCAGTCCGCGGGTACGCATGGAATGTTGGTAGCCGTCGGCACGGACATAATAAGACGTAGCCTTCCTTCTCAATCCCAATGGGCCGGGCAACACGCCTTCGTGTTCCAGTCCGTTCCGTACGGCCTGTTGCATGGTGTTCCACACTTCTTCCAGATAATTCCAGATGTCTTTTCCCTCGCATTCCTCCACGTATTCCCAATAACTTTTTCCGGTGTGCATGCACCAGGCCAGGATTTCTGTGGCAGAGTTCATCGGGTATATTTCTTCAAACGTCAGGTTTTGTTTTCCCTCTTCACCTAGTGCTCCTCCGCCGATGCTGAACACAGTCCAATCTTCCGTGATGTGCCCTTCTGTGTCGAATCCTTGGAACTTCATGCCGTTCGGATGGTAGGGAAGGAAAGTCTTCGGTTTCCAAATGATTGTGGTGCGTGGTTCGTCCAATACGTCGAGAATCGCTTTGTCCGTCATGTGTCCTTTTCCGGTAGCGGCCAGACTTCCGTAGAGGGTTACTTCAAAACGTACGGCCTTCGGGTTACGTTCCAAAAATAGGGTGGCAGCTTTGCGCGGAGCCATGGTATGACTGCTCGACGGGCCGTAGCCGATACGGTATAGTTCTTTCAGAGTTATCATTGTAAGCGTTGTTTTTGTCTGCAAAGGTAGGGAAAATCCCATATTATTTATTACTTTTGCCTGTATTTTAAAAATGGAATGGATATGTTGACAGCTACACGTAGGGAATGGAATGAATTATATGTGTTTTTCAACCTCTTGGCTCAAGGAGGGATGGTCTTGGGTGACGAAGAGGGGCTGCCTTCCGGTCGCGTGTTGCCTATTTTTCGGGTGACACGGCAGGAGCATGATGGCGAGCGTCGTTACACGGTAGAAGAGACCGACATCCATGTCGAAGGGGAACAGGTGGATGAACGTTTTCCGCGTGAAGACTTCGGCACAGTGGCATCCATGATTCTCGATGCGCTGAAACGGGATCGGAACGAAGAAGTGGAGGCACCCGAAGGAGTGGAGGGCTTTCTCGACGCATTGAAGATTTATGATATGGAAGCCCGGACGGATGACCGTACCGATTTTTACATTACTTTTCACGACGATAGTTTCCCACCCGTGGGATTCCGAATTTACTCCCGTCTTTGCGCCATGATGCCTTTGTTGGACGGCGGGCGGACGGCCAATCTGAAATTCGAGCAGGGAGGTATCCGTTTCTCCCAACCGGCGGTCAACAAAATCAATTATACGGACGACCCGGACAATCCGAACGAGGTGGCGCGCCGCATGCTTTACATCGAGAGCATGGGAGGTGTGTTGAAATACAATGACGTGGCCGACAAAGTGTTCCGCAGTAACCTTTGCATGATAGATCTTAACTTCCCCCGTGTGTTGGCCGAGATGGTACGTTTGATGCATTTGGACAACGTGAGCCGGGTGGACGAACTGACGGAACTCATAGAGGAGCGGAACCCGTTGAAAATAAAAGAAGAATTGATTCGCAAACACGGGTATTACCGCTATAAGATGAAAGAGTTCCTGTTGGCTTTGGCGTTAGGTATGCGTCCGGCCAAGCAGTATGACGGTACGGATTCGGCTGTGGCCGGTTTCGTGATGGTGGATGCGGATGGGCGTATGGTGGCCTATCGTAAGACGGAGCGTCAGGTCTTTGCCGATTTCCTGTTCACGCATACCCGTTTGGAGAAAGGGCATCCGGAAAAGGACAAGTACGGTTATCTGGAGCGTGAAAACCGTGCTTACTATTTGAAGTTGAACTTAAAGATAGGTTTTGTGAAGAAATGAAGAGGAGATACCAAAGAGTTTTGCAAAAAGGTCTTTCATCTTTCAGTATTTGTGCTAAGTGGTTGTCATGTCGAGTGTTACAGGCTGACTGGCAGAAGGCTTATCTTTCAGTCTCCTTTCATTGCGGAAAGCGATGAAAAGTTCTGCGCCAAACGATATTCCGTTCTAAGCCAAATGAATTTTCATTCTGCGCCAAGCGATTTTTCATTCTCAGCCAAATGAAATGAAGCATGGCTGAAAGATACCTGAAACATCATTCAGCTTGTAACAATAATATAATGAGGTGCTTATCGTGTATCCTGAAAGATGAAAGACCTTTTTGCAAAAACTCTGGGGTGGGAGTTGCGCCTAACTTCCATGCCTTCCATTGGGCTTTGTTCCTTTTTTAGTCCTTGAAATCGTTTTTGAAGTGAGTGACATTCTCTAATTTTTGGGGAATGCCGGACAAATCGTACTGGTCAATCTTCCGTCCTCCGATATGCAGTTGCTTTATCGTCAGTTCTTCGATGTCAGAGAAGATGGCAGAGGGTTCCGTTATGGGTTTTGCGAAATAAAGATTCTGCAGCACCACTTTACGTATTGATGTGTGGTTGTCTTTAGAGGTCGGGATTAAAGCCCATGCCTTTGAAGCCGTCCAGAAAGAGCAGTTCTTGATTACCAGTTCGCCTTTCGCCGGCAAATCGGTTTTGTCGTAGAATTGGATTCTGATGTTTCCGCCCGCTTTTCTTCCTGCGATGGAATGGAAATTATCAAAGTAATAACCTTTTATGTTTTTTTCGCTTGAATTGTTCTGAGGTTTGCCGACCAAGACGTTTCCTCCGATACGTATGCAATGGGCTGTGCGTGTCCATCCGATGGCATTGTGGACACGGATATTTTCCGATCCGCCGTCGCGGCTCCATTTCATCCGGTCTTTGTTGTAAACACCTGCTGCAGCAAACGTGTGGCGTATTTCTGCCGGATTCTCGTTTGTGTTCACGAGATTGACGGAAGGGGTTTCCCGATAGGTACGTATTGGAAATTCGTTAGAAGGGTTATAATGGCCGGTTGCGAATGTATCGTCATTTCCCAACGTAATGGAACCGTTGACAGTGATGTTCTTTCCGCTTGACAGGTTGAGTCCGTCTATCCACCCGTGGTTATAAGGCGACAATCCTTTGATGTTGTTCAGCTCGATGTCCGTGGCATCATGTGTTTCCCAATTCCATTGTTGGCTGTCACGTATATATGTATCATTAAATGTGATATGGTTTGATTTCTTTATGACTGCACCTCCTTGGTGGGGAGTGTTCCGTGCATCTTTCCTGTCCATGGCGAAAGTAAAGCAGCCTTGCCCGTCGTGCATGCCACGGCCGGAAATGGTCACATAAGAGGAATTGGCGATGTAAATGGCAGGCTCATTAGATTCCCGGCATTCTTTCAAACGGTTGATCATAAGCGCATTTTCATCAGTGTAAACGAAAAGGGGTTTTCCTCCGTTTTTACGGTCGCCGTTCCAGTTGATGATGCGCAGTCCTGACCATAGGTAAGTTCCGGCCGGAATGTATAGCGTGTTGAGTTCCGGTGTGTTCTTGATTACTTCCAATGCCGCTTGCAGGGCATCCGAAACGTCATTCCGGCTTCTTTTTCTCATATTCGGAAACGCGACAATCCGGTCTGTATAGGGGACGAACACCCCCTTTTCGTAATTCCACGTGAACATTCTCCCGTCATTCAGGCTAGCGTCCGTGATGCTTCCCGCAGGCCGGCATACTTGTCCGGATGTCTCCGTAATAGGGTTTTCCTTTAAATAGTTCTCTGCGAACTTCTTAAAATCAAGAACGTTGGGAGCTGTCGGCAAAGGGTGTTCGGTCAAGTCTTCCAAAGGATCGTTTATCAACGTAAGTTGCGGATTGGAAGTAGAAGCGTCCTGTGGGTCATTACCGTTGATGATGACTATGGCGTAGGGAAGTTCTTTGGCCATTTCGAATGTGACACTCCTTTTGTCAGGGCTGATTTTCAGCTTTTCTTGCGGGTAGAAGCGTACGGGGTGGATGGTTACGCTGTTGATTTCATTGTCTCCTTTCACATTGACTTCGATTTCGGGAGTCCGGCTGTTCGTGGCAAAACGGGCGACATCCATGTTGTGGCCTTGATTGCCAAAACCAGTATTGTCATAGCGGATTGCAGCAACTTTGGTATCTGCCACTTTTACATTAAAGCGTGCAGAGGCTACATCGTTTCTTACATGCGAAGGATAGGCTTCTCCGCCAAGGCCTGTTTCTGGAATGACAAACGGAGCGTATGGATGAACCGTTATGTTTTTGGGCTTTGCACAGATGGTTTGCCCTGTGAGTATGAATACAAACATCATCCACATGATGCTTACCGTTTTCTTTCTAATCATGACTTTCTTCATATTTTTAAATATCTGTTATTCACTGACTCTTTCATGTTTCCGCTGCAAAGGTATGGACTTATTTTGGAAGTGTATGGGACATTTTTTTCCAAATGATGGGACAAATCAACGTGAGTATGTATTATCTGTTTCCGATTTCCACACAACGGGTTTTCCGTCGGTTGTAATGCCTTCGGCCTCCACGGCTATTACCGTCTTCTTACTATTATTATATAGTCGGATGACGGCTTCTCCCTTATCGTTGAATTTCACTTTGGGTGTCCAGTAAAGCGTGCGTCGGTAGTCTTTGACATCGGGCATCGGCTTCTTGCTGTAATCGGGACAATAGAATTCCGTACAGACGGAGTATCCTTTTGCGGCATACCGTCTGTCCCGGTAGGTGGGACGTACCCCGTCGTTGGGCAGAAGCCTGTAGTCTATGACCACCTCCGGTTGGTTGGTCTGGCTGTATTTCCAGCTTCCTTGTTCTCGTGGGACGTAATCGGTATAGATGTACAGCTTGTCCAGATGGCGGAGGCGGCGGTACTTTTTCATTCGTGCGTTGGACATGGACATGCCCGCTTCGGACTCCCTTTTTTGCTCAGGCATAAAATCTAATACCTTTCCATCGTATTGTTCTTGCAGATAGAAATGCCTGTCCATGCCCATGTCTCCGAAAAACACCGTGGCCACTTGCCTCGAGAATGTCCTCCAGTCGTGCATGCCGCAGTTCAGCCCATAGTCGGCTGCAAGGTTGAAGGCTTCGTAAGCATCCACGACCAAGGCCGGCTTGCTGTGGTCTAATTTTCTCAATCCTCCACGTTTGCTTCTTACAGTGACGGCATTCAGTTTCCGTTCGGTGAAGCTTTCCCGGCTTGCGGAATCCTGCAAGGTAAATTTTTCCTCGAAGGTAGCATCCTGATAGTAACTGTATGGTTTGGGAAATACCGGGAAGAACGGGTCGAGTTTGACGTAGAACTCGGGGTAGGCTTGTTCGTCCATGAATCCTTTCCTTTTTCTTCTTCTTTTATATTTCTCGCTTTTTGTACTGTCCGAAGCGCTTAAGAATAAGACGTAGTTGTCGTTGACGACAGCCGAAGGCATGTAGAACTTTCCGTTTTGTGTGGTTTGTGAAACATCCACGATGTCTCGGTCTTGTATGAACGAGGCGGACACGTTCACTTCCTTTTTCATCTTTTTAATGAGCGGACCATAGAGGTCTTGCAGGTTCAGGACTTTGGCGAGGGCGGGGGCTATCCCCCTTTTTTTACTATAGTCTTGTGCCGTGGTATAGATGGATGCCGTGGTGTCAAAAATGGCTATGTACACAGAGTCGTAGTAGTTCGTTTCCTCCAAGAGCGAATAGGTTTGGTGCACGCTTCCGCAGAGTGTCTGAATCTTTTCCGGTAGGAACTCGAACTGCGTTTTTTTCGTTCCGGCCATCATTTTCCAGTCATGTCTTCTCCATCCCTGTACCATCATGAGCAGGTCGAGTGCTTGCCGGTGCAGGCTGTCGTCAGTCTCGAAATACCATCCGGGATTTTCCACGAACCCTTTAATTTCGCTGGCCAACAGCATTTCGGTGAGCATCGTGCCGTTGTCGTAAGTCGTTTCGTCCGTGGCATGGTCTCGTACGGCGAGGGAAACGTCTGCGTCATGGTGCTGGCGCAGTTTCATTCGCAGTTCGATAGGCTCGAACGGGGCATATTCCTGCTTTATGCCTTCTACGTTGATGGGCGGTTGGTCATAGTCGTGATGGTTCACGAAAAAGAGGCGGTCTGCATAAATCCGTCCTTCTGCGTTAAAGAGCGTGATTTGGTTCACACCCGTGGGGAGCGAAGCCCAATATACGTCTACCGTATCTTTCCCGTTGATACCGGATGACAGTTTCCTGACGGCCTTGCTTACGCCATTGCATTGTATCTGTATCCCCAATACCTCCTTGTTTTCGTTAGTACCTTGTATAATCATCCTCAGTACGCTGTCTTTCCTTTCCACATGCAAGGCGTATCCTTCCTTTTCCACTTTCGGTAACTTCACTTCATAGTCGTAACCTTGGTAATGCAGTCTGGCTTTGTATTCTTCGTTCGGTTTCATGTCTGTTAGGGTGAACACGCCTCTTCCCCGGTTCAATGTCCGTGTCCGGGTGATTTCCTTTCCACGGGAATCCATGATGGAGAGTTCGGCTTCCAGATGCTTTCCTTCCTCGTCGTTGATTTCAAAGGCTACCCTCCCGTTTGTCCCTGCAATCAGGTGCCCTCCTTCGGGATAGAATCGTAGGTCTATTTCGGGCTTTCCCTTTCGAGCCTTGTAGTACCTTCTCATGGGGCGCACAGTCATGTCCTTGGTATAGCGCCCGTCTTCCTTGGGCTTGTCGAACACGGGGAACACGCGGGAATACAGTTTGTCATAGTCCCGGAAGAAGTCCCTGGCCATCTGTTCGTTGTAGAACATGTCCTCGGTGTATTTTGAATGGGGGTGCTCATATCGTCCGAAGTTGAGCATCCACCGGGTGTAAGCCCTCAGCTCATAGTATCCGGCATAGAGCGAGTCTGTCAGGGTGAACGCGCCGTGCGCCGTTCCGTCCTCCATCTTCAGCTGTTGCCGTTCCACGAGGTATCCGTCCGGTGTGAGGAGTTCCACGTACATGATTTTGCTCAGGTCGGTAAGCCACCCCTTGTCACTCCGTGTGACGTATGCCTTATACCAGACGGTATCTCCCACGAAGTAACAGGTGTTGTCGATATGGAGGTACACTTTTTCCTGCGGTAGGCCGGTTCCGAAGCGTTCCACGCGGGCGGCTATATTATGAATTTGATTACTATCTTTTTTATTTTGAGCTTGTCCGGCATTGCAAGTTGAAATGATGGCTATCAATAAAAAAAGAAATCTTGGATTTATAAAATTCATATTTATTAAAGGAAAGATGGAAGTCCCATGGAGGTAGGACTTCCGTTTTTTTTAGTGAAATAGCTGAAATCGTTAAATTATCCAAGGTGGAATGATTGCATTGCAGAATGCAAATTGTCGTTCTCCTCGCCCATAGTATGCTCCAATCTTGAATGAAATATCATGAAATCCTCCAGAAGTCGTTGAACCTGTGACTTCTACAGTCTCGTCATATAGCCCTTCATTTAAGGGCGTTTCACGAAATTTGGCTTCGTATTCGTAATATACACTCGAATTGACAGTATCTGTATAGACCGAAAGCAGAATATTATAGGTACCTTGAATCTTTTTCGGATATCCACCTTGATAGAATGTAAATGTTGGTCTAAAATAATAAGCTTCGGTCATAACAGGTTTGTCGCTTGCCAAACTCTTCTTCACGGCCTTTTTGTTCCATTCCATTTGTTCTTCGATTTCCTCGTCTTGCGAGCAACTCCAGAGAACCATTGCGCCAAGCACGGCTACCATGCAAGCGGCTTTTATTAATACATTTTTTTTCATTGTTCTGAATTTTAAATTGATAAATCTTTTGTTCGCAGTGCAGTCGGCCTCGTCCCGGGGCCGGGTCTGCTTGTTGTCTTTGGATTATTGCATGGGTTCAAGTGTTAAAGTTAATAATATTGTCCATTATCTCCATATTTGTCTCTCGTTTTCATACGTGAATATTCGTTCTTCCGTACCTTTATCATGGTTGTGTAGCCAAAATAAAGCATGGAGTGGGGCATTGGAAAAGGCCAATTCCGATTCGAAATTACCTTTTTGTTTTCCCAATGAAAACCAACCGTTATGATTCCAATAGAATAGTTCATAAGTTTCTCCCTCACGGATAAAGTTGTCATCATTGCGAGGGAGGAATATTATACGAGAGATGTTAATCGGGTGGGAGTATTCCCATCCATACCAAATGTTTTCTGCGTTTTCTGCTTCATAATAAGTAAGGACATCCTCGTCTGCCAAGGTTTTCATGTCATGTTCCGGTAATGAGAGACTGTTGCCCATGAAATGGATAGGATGCAGCGTATCCCCTTTTTCATCGAAAGTATATAATTCAGCCATGTTTCCTCTTGAACCATTAGGAGGTAAATAGCGAAAATATTTGAATTTGCCTTTTTCTTGTGGCCTGATGTCTTGAAAACAGTTGTCGTTCAAACGGGGAATGATATATAGTGTAACCGAATCACTGAAATCTTTCCGGTTAGCTACTTGGAACTTTCCTCCGGCTATGTCTCGGAGAAAGTTGTTGGCTTTTATATCTCTGTATTTTCTTTTAACTTTTATCGTGTTGGTTTTCGTGGTATCCGGTTTTAATATTTCTTTTTCTCCTTGTGCGTTTATAAGAAAAGCATCTCCGGCCGGGATGATTTTGTCTTCCATGTAATATACTGGCAGGTAAACAATATCCCGTCCCATGTCGGTAAATAATGCTTTCCCTCTTGAAATCTTAGCCCAATGCACGATTTTCCACGTTTGGTTGTCGAATACGGCCAAATAAGCGTAACCACTGCTTTGGTTCGTTTCCATAGGGTACAGGTCGACTTCTACGTCTGAAGTTTCGATGTACTGATTTGTCACATCAATAAGATAAGGGGTATTGAATATACGAGGTAGAGATTCTTTGCCTTTATCTTGCATGAACAGGGAATTGGTCTGTATCTCGAAAGTTTCCCTGAAAACTTTTGGTAGGCGGTCTTCTTTGCGTTTCATGAAATGGCATCCCACGGGTTGTCCCATTTCGAAAGGAATAGCTGTTTCGTTATTAATAAAAAACACGCACCATTCATGTCCCATGGCGCGGTTCCCCCATTGCGGAGTGAAATCGACAGTGGCAGGAATACCTTGTGCGCGGAATGAGGCAACGTTCAGATGGGCGTATTCCCGGCATATAGCCGCTTTGATATGTTTGAGCTGTCCGAGAGGAAAGTCTGGTAATTCCCTGTTTGCATAATAAATCCAAGGTTGCATCCCGAGGAATGTGGCGTGGGCTACTCCGTAGACAAAATTGGTATTGAAAGTGTTCCGATTATAATCTTCTTCCTCTTCTTGGGGTAAAGGGTATTCTCCCCTCCACAAACTCAACCCTTCATGCCCTATCCGGTAAGGCAGGACATAACGTAGGAACATGTCGAAACTGTATTGCCGGTTCCAGTTCCGGTTCCACACGGCAAAAGCACTGTCTATATGCGCTATCAGGAAATCGGCTTTGATATGTTCAATGTCGAAGAGGGGGACGGACATGCAACTGTCCAAGCCTGTCCCTACTTGTGCGAGGATGGAATCGTACTGGCGGTTCCAATAGGTTCGGTCACCTTTCCCGTGGCGGAATATGCTGTCCATGGCATGGTAGTATTCTTCCACGGCTTCGCCGCCGAAACCATAATGGGCATCCATGTTCTCAATCAAGAAACGGGCGGCCTGAAGTTTTAGTGGGGCGTTCTGGTAATGTCGCAGGACGGCTTCCAGTTCCTTACGGTTGTTTCCGGCCTGTGACAGGGAACGGTCAAGTCCGGATTCTTTGCAGGAGCTTGCAATCCCTGTAGTCATACATAGAAGAATGAAAAAATGCAATAGCTTCTTCATCATTTTTTGTGAAATTCATGTTCCTTTGGGCAAAGAAAGGAAATATTTAGAAGAATGAATGGGATGATTCGTAACCAATCATGGGTCATTTTGAAACATCAGTTCGTTTTTGGGCTTGATTTCCTTCTTTATCCTTTCAACGTCGTATGAGGAGATTTTTACTTTTTTTTGTTGTATGAATTGTGCAATGGAGTCGGCACGGATGGTGTCCCCGATGTTCCGGTAGGCATAATATAAGCCTTCCAACGGAGCAAACCTTACGGGGCACATGTAAGCCGCTTGTCGGTAGTGGCAGACGGCTTCCTCATACTTTCGGAGTTCCCGGCAAATGTCTCCGGTTAGTAGTTCCAAATTGTACTTGCTCCATTGTTTCCGGCAGACTTGTGCTATATGCCATGCTTTCTCCGTTTGTCCGGCTTGAAATAGTTCAGCCGTATAATTATATAGGAATTCCGGATTATGAGAGAAATGTGGGTACAGGCGTGCGTACCGGGGCATCATTTCTTGTCCCTTCCCTTTGAGGGCTTCTCGGGCGACATGTCCCCATTCTTTTTCTTGCGGAAGTGCATGGGCGAGGTATGTTCCTATGCCTATTCCGATGGAAGCAAGACAAAAGGTGGCCAAAGCCCTCAGGCTTTTTCGATGGGCAAAAGCTTTGAAATAGGTCTTTCCGGCTATGCTTATGCACCATCCTACGGCAATCCAGGCCAAAGGATATTTGAACGGGTAGGAAAACAAGGCGAACAACAATAGGGGAATGAGCGTGTAAGAGCCTATTTGTGAGGATATGTCTTTTCTTTTTCGTAGGACATGCCATAACCCTGCCCATGAAAGGAGTAAGACCAAGGGGGCACCGATGCCATGTTCCACCCATAGGTAGGCGAATTCATTCAATGGGTGTCCCGTCTCGTCGGCCAACATCGTTACCGGGCTTTCGGGATGCTGTTTGAAGAACTCCGCTTGCTGATTCATGTATTCTCGGTCGAAGCCTCCTGTGCCATATCCGCTCCAAGGTCTTTTACGGATAAGTTCCCATGTCTGTTCCAAAATAAACATTCGTCCAGAGGTGGATTCCGGTTTGAAAAACAAGATGGAGAAGCCTGTGAGGGCAATGGTCGGGATGATGGTTTTCCATGTCGGGCGTATGGAAATCTTGCCATAATCTTTTAGAGCCATAAGGATATATGCCACGAGGCACAGTATGCCGGTGCGCGAGTGGGTGAGCACGACGGTTGTCCCTGCGAGTAAGGCGACTGTTATGTATATGTTTCTTTTGCCATTATCTTTTAGGAAGCGTAAGGCCATACCTGAGATGAAGGGCAGGAGGGCGCATAAGAAAAATGCCAGTCCGGCGGGGTTGTCAAACGTTCCGGCTATTCCAATCCGCCATGTCGTCGGGTATTTGAATAGGAACATGAGGGCATAAAGGCATTCCAGTGTGACAATCATGGTAGCGGCTTCGCTCCATACAGAGAAATGGGAAAAGTCGCTTGTCTTTTTCCGGTTATGTCCAAGTATGGCGGTGCATACGGCAAGCAATCCTGTCAAGAAGAGGGTGCATAGCCATTTTGGAGTGTTCCACCGGTCGTAGAACATGTTCATGGAGGGGAACGCGCAAGCAAAAATTAACCCTCCATATAGCAGGGTATAAATGTTCTTTATCATTGTACATTTCAAGGGTTTGGTCTTCATGCGTCAAAGTTAGAACTTTATCAGGGGAAAGTATAGGCCATTTTTTACCGAAATCAGGGACATTTTGGTATGAAACGTTGTTTTTCGCTTTCAGAAAGTCTTTTCATGCCTTTTTTTTCTGACATCAGAAAAAGATATTCATGTCAAATCCATGGAAATATTCTGCATAAATATGCAGAACCAAGGTGCTTTCTTGCATAAATACTGCATAACGGCAGACGGATTACAGCACGATGAAAAATCAGTCTCAAGAGATTGATTTTTTTATACGGGCATGTCTTTTCCGTTTTGTCCGCATGTCACGGGAACAGAGGCTCTTTTCCGGTACTGGAACCGGCTTTGAGAGGGCTGAAGGCTGGCTTGGGACGAGGACGGGAGATTTATTTGGAAAGTTTTTATGGTCATGTCGGATGTGGCAGAATGTAAGCCGGAACGGTTTTTCTTGACCTTGAAAGCGAGGAACATACGGAGAAAATGAATGGGCTTGTGCCGGGAAGTAAGGAATAAGCCTCTGTTCCTGACTTTTGGGCTTGGCGGAAATTCGTATGGCTGCGTTATTTCCCGTCCCGACCGGATTCAGGTTGGAATATCCGAATCTCGTGGCTGTGGAAAATACAAAAAGTCAATATGAACTTTGCACTGACATTCTGTCAGTCTGTGTGAAATTTGTAACTTTGCACGAAGTTATAAGAGAGAAGACGCATGAACAACCTGTATGAAGAGCGGTTGGGTACGGACCGCATGTTGCCTTTGGTGTTCCGCATGGCCCTCCCGGCTGTGGCCGCCCAAATCGTAAACCTGTTGTACAGCATCGTAGACCGCATTTATATCGGCCATATTCCCGGCATCGGGACGGATGCGTTGGCCGGTATCGGAGTGACCAGTTCCGTGATTATCCTGATTTCGGCCTTTTCTTCCATTGTCGGGGCCGGAGGCGCACCGTTGGCGGCCATTGCCTTGGGGCAGGGCGACCGCGTGCGTGCCGGTAAAATCCTGGGGAACGGACTGGTATTGTTGCTGCTGTTCACGGTGCTGACTTCTGCCACGGCCTACCTTTTCATGGAACCCATGTTGATGGCCATCGGGGCTTCGGAACATACGATAGGGTATGCGACGGATTATCTCTCGGTGTATCTGCTAGGTACATTGTTCGTCGAGGTCTCGGTGGGGCTGAACACTTTCATCAACACCCAGGGCCGGCCCGGCATTGCCATGTGCTCGGTCATTATCGGTGCGTTGCTGAACATCGGTCTCGACCCGCTGTTTATTTTTGTGTTCGGCATGGGTGTGAAAGGGGCAGCTTTGGCTACTATTATCTCGCAGGCATGCAGTGCCTTGTGGGTGGTGCGTTTCCTGACTTCGCGGAAAGCCACTTTGAGGTTGGAACGCAGGTATATGCGTCCCGACCGTAAGGTGGTCTTGTCCACGCTTGCCTTGGGCGTTTCGCCGTTCATCATGGCCAGTACGGAGAGCCTTGTGGGCTTCGTGCTGAATAGCAGCCTGAAGACCTATGGAGACATCTATATCAGCGCGTTGGCCATCATGCAGAGTGCGATGCTGGCCGTCAGCGTGCCGCTGACAGGTTTCTCGCAAGGCTTCATCCCCATTGTGAGTTACAATTACGGGCATGGGAACGGCCAACGCGTGAAGGACTGTTTCCGGATTGTGCTCCAAGTCATGTTTACGTTCAATTTGTTGTTGGTGCTCTTCATGATACTTTTTCCCGGGTTGGTGGCTTCCGCTTTCACGTCCGACGGGAAGCTTATTGCAGCCGTGGAACAGACGCAGCCCGTGTTTTTGGCCGGAATGACCATTTTCGGGCTGCAACGGGCTTGCCAGAACATGTTCGTGGCACTCGGGCAGGCCAAGGTGTCCGTGTTCATCGCCTTGCTCCGTAAGGTCATCCTCCTGGTGCCTTTGGCTTTGCTTTTGCCACGCGGCATGGGCATGATGGGGGTGTTCGCAGCCGAGGGCATATCCGATGCCACTGCCGCCGTGTGCTGCACGCTGATATTTGCATGGCAGTTCCCGAGGATCCTGCGGAAGATGCCCCGTCGCCTTGCTTAGGGCTTGAAATGTGCTTTTAAATCCTATTATTTGTATGTTTTTGTCCTATAATGATTAAAGGATATGCCTTAACTTTGCGTTGTGGTTAGAAAAACAAACAAATATGGATTTTAAGGAAATAAATCAAGGTAAAAGGAGTAAATTCCGTTATTCCGTTTCCTGCAAGGGAGTCTTTGTGGCCTGCATGGCTTTGATGTGCCATTTCCCGGTAATGGCAGAGGGGGAGGGCTATGCAGTCCAACGCAACGGTGTGCATTTCCAGACTCCGGAAGGGCGCATGAGGGTGGAATTTGTCCGTCCGGACATCGTGCGGGTCCGCTACACGTGCGAGCCTGCCTTTTTGGGCAACGGCACCATCGTGTGTACGGGGCGCGAGGAAGAAAAAGTTCCTTTCCGGCTGCAACGCGAGAGTGGCAGGCTTTCTTTGCGCTCGGACAGCCTTGAAGTATGGGTAGACCTTGGCTCGTATGCCTTGACGTATAAGGATAGGCGTACCGGACGTATTTTGTTGTCGGAAAATCCGCAACGGCCGCGCGAGGCCGAACAGACCTATCGGGAAAATGTTGTGTATGACCCGCAGAGCAAACGTATCGTGAAGACGGCAGACGGGGAAAAGGAAGTGATGGACGTGCTCCGGCGCGACACGGTGGGAAGGAGCTGGAAATTCCGCAACCATTTCCGGTGGGCGCAGGGGGAAGCCCTCTATGGTTTGGGATGCCACATGGAAGACTACTTGGACCTGCGTGGGAAAACGATGTACCTGTGCCAGCACAACCTGAAGGAGATGGTGCCGGTCTTGAATTCCACGGCCGGCTACGGCCTGCTTTTCGATGCGGGATGCGGCATGGTGTACAAGGATGCTCCTGAAGGAAGCTTCGTGGAATTGGAGGCGGCCAATGAGGTGGATTATTATTTCATGAAAGGGTGTACGATGGACAAGGTCGTGGCGCAATACCGTTACCTGACCGGGCAGTCTCCCATGTTTCCCCGTTACATGTTCGGGTATATCCAATCCAAGGAAAGGTACCGGAGTTCGGAGGAACTGGTGGATGTCGCGGAGGAATACCGCAGGCGTCAGGTGCCTATGGATGTCATCGTGCAGGATTGGAACCATTGGCCCGAAGGGTGGGGGTACATGAAGATGGACCGCCGTTATTATCCAGACCCGCGCCTTTTGGCCGATTCGTTGCATGCCTTGGATGCCAAGCTTATGGTTTCCATCTGGCCTAATCCTACGAATTGCCCACAGGCAAAGGATTTCGCGGAACGTGGCTTCATGTTGGGGCATTCCGTGTACGACGCTTTCAACCCTCTGGCACGGGCGCACTATTGGGGGTATGCCAACAGGGAGTATTTCAGCAGCGGTTTCGACGCATGGTGGTGCGATTGCACGGAACCTTTGGATGCGGATTGGACGGCCATGCCCGAAGGATATGGATGGAACAGCCACGAGGAACGTTGGAAAGGCAACCTGGCCTTGTTGGATGCCGTGTTGGGGCCGGAACGCAGTTGCGTTTATTCTTTATATCATTCCAAAGGGTTGTACGAAAACCAACGTGCCACGACGGACCGCAAACGTGTGGTGAACCTGACCCGTTCCAGTTATGCGGGCCAGCAGCGTTATGCCACCATTACATGGAACGGCGACACCCATGCTTCGTGGAAGTCGTTCGCCCAACAGATACCACAGGGACTGAATTTCATGGCCACGGGCTGTCCTTATTGGACGGTGGACATCGGTTCGTTCTTCACGCGAGGTGGACGCGAATGGTTCCGTGCCGGGGATTTCGACCGGGGCGTGGACGATATGGGTTACCGCGAATATTATGTACGCATGCTGCAATACGGGGCGTTCCTGCCTTTGTTCCGCAGCCACGGTACGGACACTCCGCGCGAGATTTGGCGGTTCGGCGAGCCGGGCGAACCCTTTTATGACAGCATCCTGCGCATGATTCGTTTGCGTTACCGCCTGATACCTTATATATATTCTTTGGCCGGAAAGGTCACGCAGGAGGATTATACCATGAGCCGGTTGTTGGCTTTTGATTTTGCGGAAGATGCCCGTGTGCACGACATCAAGGATGAGTTCATGTTCGGTCCGGCTTTTCTGGTTTGTCCCGTGACCCGTCCGATGTATTACGACAAAGGTTCCGTGACGTTGCAGGATGTGGCGAAATCGCGTACCGTTTACTTGCCCGAGGGGGCGGACTGGATGGATTTCTGGACCGGTAAGAAGTATGAAGGAGGGCGTGAAGTCACGGCCGATGCCCCCATCGACAAGATTCCGTTATTCGTGCGCCAAGGTTCCATCGTGCCGATGGGGCCGGTGGTACAGCATACGGGTGAATTGCCGGGGAAAGAACTCACCATCGTGGTTTATCCGGGACGGGATGCCCGTTTTGTGTTGTATGAAGATGAAGGAGACAATTACGATTATGAACAAGGCTGTTTCTCGACCATTGAATTGCAGTGGAATGACAAGCGTCGTGTGTTGACGTTCGGGGAGCGCCGGGGCGGCTTCGAAGGCATGGAAAAGACACGCCGTTTCAGGGTCGTGGTGGCTGACGGTACGGAAGCCCTCGGTGAACGGACGGACGGCAAACTTGTGCGCTACGAAGGGAAAGAGTTGAAATGCCGGTTGTGAAAGGAAATAAAGTATAACGAGTTTCAGGTATCATGAAAAAAAGTATTTTGTCTGTCCTTATCGGCTTCGGGCTGTGCCAGTCCGGAGTGTGGGGAAACGGGAAAGTAGAATCTCCTTCCGTGGTGGAATTGTGTCCTTTTTCCGGTAAAGAGGTGGAACTGGAAGCTTCTTGGATCAAGCAGCGGGAAGACTTGGATGTGGCTTACATTCAGTCTGTCGAGGCTGACAGGCTGTTGCATAATTTCCGGGTCACGGCCGGGCTTCCGTCTTTGGCAAAACCATTGGAGGGATGGGAATCCCCCGGTGTCGGGCTGAGGGGGCATTTCACGGGGCATTACCTGTCGGCATTGTCGGTATTGGCCGAGAGATATGGGGACGGGTGGGCTTCCCAACGGTTGGAGTATATGGTGGATGAGCTGTACAAATGCCAACAAGCGCATGGGAACGGTTATTTGAGTGCCTTTCCGGAAAAAGACTTCGAGACATTGGAAACACGCTTTACGGGGGTATGGGCACCGTATTACACGCTCCATAAGATTTTGCAGGGCTTGCTGGATGCTTACACGAAGACTGGCAACCGGAAGGCTTACGGTATGGTGGAGGCTTTGGCCGGTTATGTGGAAGGCAGGATGTCGAAGCTTTCTCCGGAACGCATCGAGAGGATGATGTACACCGTGGAGGCGAATCCGCAAAATGAGGCAGGAGCCATGAATGAGGTGCTCTATGAACTGTACGGCATTTCGGGCAATCCCAAACATTTGGCCTTGGCTGCTTGTTTCGACCCGGCCTGGTTCCTTGAGCCGTTGGTGCGGAACGAGGACATCCTGGCAGGCTTGCATGCCAATACGCATATCGTGTTGGTCAATGGCTTTGCCCGCCGTTACGAGGTGACGGGCGAAGAAAAATACAAGAAGGCGGCCATGCACTTTTGGGATATCCTCCAACGGGGGCATGCATACGTGAACGGGACGAGCAGCGGTCCGCGACCGGTAGCCGTCACGCCGACCTCGCTGACAGCGGAACATTGGGGGGAACCCGGACATTTGTGTAACACCTTGACGCGCGAAATTGCCGAAAGTTGTGTGACGCACAATACGCAGAAGCTGAGTGCTTACCTGTTCGGATGGACAGGCGCCCCATGTTATGCGGATGCCTATATGAACATGTTCTACAACGGGGTGCTTCCCGTGCAAAGCAGGTCTACCGGAGCGTATGTCTACCATTTGCCTTTGGGGTCGCCGCGCAATAAGAAATATTTGAAGGAGAATGATTTCTTCTGTTGCAGTGGGTCTTGCATAGAGGCTTTTGCGGAATTGAACAGCGGAATTTATTACCATGACGGTTCGGATGTGTACGTGAACCTTTATGTGCCGTCCAAATTGCATTGGGCATCCAAAAAGGTGGCTTTGGAACAGACAGGGGGATTTCCCCTGCAGCCGGTGGTGGATTTTACTGTTTCGGTGCGTCGTCCGGCGGGGTTCGCCCTGAACTTGTTCATACCTGCTTGGGCCGAAGGGACAGAGGTGTATGTAAACGGTGAGAAACAGGGCGTGCCGGTACGGCCTTCTTCTTTCCTGAAGCTTTCCAGACGTTGGGAGGATGGAGACCGGGTGCGTGTGGACTTCCGTTACGCTTTCCGCCTGCAGTCCATGCCGGACAAGGAGAACATGTTTGCCGTGTTCTACGGCCCGATGCTGTTGGCTTTTGAAACCCGCAGCGAAGTGATATTGAAGGGAAGCAAGGACGAGGTGCTTCAAGGGCTTTCGGTCGTGGAAGGTGAACCCAACCGGTTTGTCTTGCGTAACGGAGTAAATGAGTTCCGGCTCCGTCCCTTGTTCGACGTGGACCAAGAGTCTTACGGTGTATATGCCACGATACGGAATTATTGAAAATTGTACGGTGGCGATGGTTGCGAGTATATTAAAATGTGAAATCATAAAAATAGAAGAGAATGAAGACTGGAGTTTTGAAATGGGGATGGTGTTTAGGCCTTGTTGCGGGACTTTGTTCCTGTGCGATAGAGGACATGCAGGAAGTGCGTTCCCCGGACAAGCATGTGTTGGTGGAGTTGACCGGACTCGACAAGGAGCATTATGGCGATGCGGCCCTATCGGTGTTTTATGACGGGACGCGTGCGTTGCCGTTGGTGGATTTGGGGATAGAGACCAACTTGCAAAAGTATGCAGGGAACCTGAAATTCAAAAGCGTGACGGAAGCCAAGCCGGTAGAGGACGATTACCTGATGCCGACAGGAAAACGCAGCCATTGTGTGAACCATGGGACTGAAAAGGTCTATTCTTTCGAGAACGAAGAGGGTAACATCTTGGATGTGACCGTCCGGGCCTACAATGACGGTGTGGCTTTCAAGTATGGGGTAAAGTCCGTATCGCTGGAAGAGTATGTGGTGGACGAATATACGGCATACGATGTGCCTAAGGGCGCGAAACGTTGGATGCAACAATACACTTTGGGGTATGAAGGTTTTTATCCTTTGTCCACGGATGGCCGGGGCGAGAATGGTTCGGCTGACAAATGGGGGTATCCCGGTTTGGTGCAATTAAGGGACACCGTGTTCATGTTGGTGACGGAAGCCAATATCAGGCGCGGCCATTGCGGTTCTTTCTTGTGCAATGCCGACAGTGCCGACCATTATCGCGTGCGTTTGTTTAGTGAAAAGCAGGCCATGGACAAGGAATGGGAATCACCTTGGAGGGTGTTGGTCATAGGGCGGTTGTCGGACGTGGTGGAGTCTACGTTGGTGACCGACGTGTCCGACCCGTCAACGGTGGAGGATACCTCATGGATAAAGCCCGGTTTGGCTTCATGGATTTATTGGGCAGAGAACCACGGGACACAGGATTTCCAAAAACTGAAAGCTTATTTCGACCTTGCTGCCGACATGAAATGGCCTTATAGCCTGATTGATTGGGAATGGGACCAGATGTCGAACGGCGGCGATTTGCAGGCTGCCGTGAAGTATGCGCAGGAACGCGGTGTAAAGCCTTTGTTGTGGTACAATTCCAGTACGCAGTGGTTGGGGCCCACACCCTTGTATCGTCTGAACAAGCCTGAAGACCGCCAAAAGGAATTCGGATGGTTGAACGAATTGGGCGTGTATGGCGTTAAGGTGGATTTTTTTGCCGGCGACAGCGTGTCTTCCATGGATTATTATATCGATTTGTTGGAGGATGCGGCCAAGCATAAGCTGATGGTGAATTTCCATGGGGCTGCCATACCGAGGGGATGGCAGCGGACTTATCCCCACATGATGTCGGTGGAAGCGGTTTATGGTGCGGAATGGTACAACAATAACGGGACATTGACCGGACGGGCTGCAGCCCATAATGCCACGTTGCCCTTTACGCGCAATGTGATAGGTCCGATGGATTACACGCCCGGTACTTTCTCTGATTCCCAAAACCCGCACATCACGACCTATGCCCACGAACTGGCACTTCCTGTCATTTTCGAGTCGGCTTTGCAGCACATGCCCGACCGTCCGGAAGTATATCGTGGCTTGCCGGAAGCGGTGAGGAGTTTGCTATCCGGTTTGCCTGCGGCATGGGACGATACGAAGTTATTGGCCGGTTATCCCGGAGAATATGTGGTGATGGCACGTCGTAAAGGGAATATATGGTATGTAGCCGGAATTAACGGTACGGAAGAAGGCCGGAAGATAGGAGTGCCGTTGGGGCGGCTTGACCTTGGGAAAGGCCGGAACGTGTCTTGCTTTAAGGACAATGCCGACGGCAAGGGCTTTGTGGTGGAAGAGAACGTGCCCGTTCCGGAAGGAAACAAAGCCTTGACGGTGGATTGCCTGCCGCGTGGAGGTTTTGTGGCTGTTATCAAGTAGAGATTATTAAATAGGTGAAAAAAGATATGGTAAATAAAATGTGGGGCAGGGCTTGCATGCTGTTATGTGCCTGCACGTGGGGGAGTTATGCCGAAGGGGACAATTTGCTTCGTTTATGCAGTCCCGGCAAGAATATTGAAGTCTGTGTGGATACGGACGGAGGCCAGTTGGTTTACTCCGTGAAGAAAGGTAAGGTTGAGGTCTTGGAGGCATCGCGCTTGGGGCTTGTCGTGGACGGGAAGGACCTTGGGCAGAATGTGTCGTTGGCGGCAGAACCCGAAGTGGAGAAATTCAAGACGGAATACCCTCTGTTCGGACATCATGCCATGGCGTCGGACAAAGCGGTGGAAGCCATGTTGCCGTTGTCGGCCGATGGGGTGCGTTACGGCCTTGTGGTCCGGGTGTATGACGACGGTGTGGCCGTACGTTACGTCTTGCCTGAAAATGCCCGGCGCATAGAGCGGGAACATACAGCTTGGAATGTGCCCCGGAACGTGAAGAAAGTGGCGTGGGCGGGTTATGACATAGGTTATGAGAAGGAAGCTTATGTCACCCGGATGGATGAGATGCCGGAAAACGAATACGTATGCGGCCCGCTTACGGTTGAATTGCCAGAAGGGTATATGACATTTACGGAGGCAGATTGCGAAGACTTTCCCGACATGGCCTTTTCACGTTCGGGGAATGGTTTCAAGTCATGCTTTCCCTCCTCGGAAAAAGGATGGGACATCAAGCGCCTGCCGGATGAGTCGGAAAAGGTCTTGGCCGGGAAATATAAAGGAAAGGACGTTTCTCCTTGGAGATGTGCCATCATTGCATCCGATTTGACCGGCTTGGTGAATTCCGACTTGTTGACGAACTTGTGCCCGTCGCCGGAAGAGGGGCGTGACTTTTCGTGGGTAAAGCCCGGACGGTGCCTGTGGCAATGGTGGAGCGTGGGTGCCCCGCGCTATGAGGACCAAAAGGCTTGGTTCGATGCGGCTGCAGAACTTTCTTGGGAATATTACCTGATAGATGACGGGTGGAGAAATTGGCATAAGGACGGCAAGGACCAATGGGAATTGCTTAAGGAGGTGATTGACTACGGACGGAGTGTCGGTGTGAAGTCGTTGGTTTGGGTCAATTCCAACGAGATGCGCGATGCAAAGTCGCGGAGGGCTTATCTGGAACGGGTGAAGGCCATCGGGGCCTCCGGTATCAAGATTGATTTTATCCCGACGGCTACGGCGGAAATCATGCAATGGTATATGGGAGGCATGCAGGATTGTGCGGAACTGGGACTGTTGTTGAATTTCCACGGCAGCGTGAAGCCCACGGGGCTTTCGAGGACTTATCCCAATGACATCACGCGTGAGGCGGTGAGAGGAAATGAATACCAAATCCGGCGTTACAGGCGTGTACTCCCGCAGGCGCATTACGTGGCTTTGCCCTTTACGCGCTTGATGGCGGGGCCGGCTGATGTCACGCCGGTGACGTTGAATCCGGAAGAGTTGGCCACAGGCGGATACTCTTGGGCGCACGAGTTTGCCCAAGCCATAGTATTCCTGTCGCCGGTTACTCATTTCTCTGACCATTATTCGTATTATCTGGAAAGTCCTTTCGTGGATTTGCTCAAGGCTGTGCCCACGGTGTGGGACGAGACCCTTGTACTTCCCTGTACGGAAATGGGGGAGGTCGTGGCTTATGCCCGCCGGAAAGGGAAAGAGTGGTGGATAGGCGTGATGAACGGGGACAAGGAACGGGAGATTGAGATACCGTTGGATTTCCTGAAAAAGAAGAAACAAGCGGTTTTCCTGCATGACGGGAAAGAACTTGCTTCCGTGGTACGGGAAGAACGTGAGGTGTCGAAGAAAGAGGTGCTGAAAGTGAAGTTGCGGGCTGGCGGAGGATTCGTCGGACGGTGTTATTGAAATGCCCGCTTTTTGGGGAGGAACCGGAAGGAGGGCATGGCCGGTAACCGGCATGTTTTTCCCTTAAAGGTAGGTTGACATGATAAAAAAGGGCTTAAATTCTCTGAATTGGAGATTTTAAGCCCCTTTTTTGTTTCGATTTGTCCCATCCTGTTTGTTGGGGTTGGGCTATATTTGCAACCGGAAATCAATAATGGAAACGGAATGAAAATAAGACATTGGCTTTTGATGGCCTTTATGGTGATGACGGGAAGTGCTGCATGCTATGCCTCGTCTTCTTTGGTGACTTACGCTGCACCGGAGGGAGCGGAGTTGAATGATGATTTTACGGTTCAAGTGCGTCAAGGAGATGGGGAATGGAGGAACGTACCTTCTTATTTGGTTTGCGTGGATGAAGTGAGGGGGACGCAGCATTGTGTGGAGAAGGCTTCGATGGCGACTTTCGACTTCTCGGGAAAGGTGGAGGTGAAAGTCACTTATAACAAAGGAGCGGTGGACAGTGCAAGGATTCGTCCTTTGTCATACGGTATACCTTTTCAGTTGAAAGGAAAGGAGCTGATGTTCACTTTGGACAGGCCGTGCAACTTGTCGGTGGAAGTGAACGGCGATATTTTTCATAACCTGCACCTGTTCGCCAATCCGGTGGAGGTGGATGTCCCAAGAAAAAAAGACCGTAATGTGGTCTACTTCGGCCCGGGTTACCATACGCCCAAGAATGGTGTGGTGAAGGTGGAATCCGGACAGACCGTTTACTTGGCCGGTGGTGCCGTACTGAACGGGCGTGTGCTCATTGAGGGCGTACAAGATGTGAAATTGATAGGACGTGGTATTATAGATTATAAGGTAAAAGGAGGCATCCGTATAGCAAACTCCCGTAATGTACTGGTGGAAGGCATTGCCACTACCCAGTGCGCTACGGGAGGCTCGGATGCAGTGACCATCCGCAATGTGAAGGCTATCAGCTATTACGGGTGGGGAGACGGGATGAATGTCTTTGCCAGTAATAATGTGTTGTTCGACGGGGTGTTCTGCCGAAATTCGGACGATTGCACGACGGTGTACGGCACACGTTTGGGGTTCAAGGGGGGCTGCAAGCATGTCACGATGCAAAACTCCACGCTTTGGGCAGATGTGGCCCATCCCATATTCATAGGCATCCATGGTGACACGAAGAATCCGGAAGTGCTTGAGGATTTGAATTACGTCAATATCGACATTTTGGACCATCGGGAGAAGCAGTTGAATTACCAGGGGTGCATGTCCATCAATGCCGGAGACAACAATCTGGTCCGCGATGTCCGTTTTGAAAATATCCGCGTGGAGAATTTCCGTGAAGGCTCATTGGTCAATTTGCGTATTTTCTATAATAAGAAGTATTGTACGGCACCGGGACGGGGTATTGAAAATATCACGTTTAAAGATGTCTCTTATGATGGAAACCGGGCTGAGTTGTCTATTATCGAGGGATATGACGAAGAGAGGAAAATCAGGAACGTGCGTTTCGAGAACCTGCGCATCAACGGACAGCTGATTACGGACGACATGCCCGGTAAACCGGCTTGGTATAACACCGGTGACATGGCGGGTATATATGTGGGGCCGCACGTGGAGGATGTGACGTTTGTGTCCACAGAGGGCGCAATGACGAATAATGTAAGGTAGAGATGCCGTATGGTGTTTTTAAATTCGCTATATTTGTCGGCTGTATTTTGAAATGAAAAATTGTAAAACCATGAAAAGTTGGAAGAATGTTATAGGCCGGTTATGGCTGTTCTTGGGATTCCTATTGCTGTCGTGCCCTGTGCTTGCGGCAGCTTTCGTGCACCCCGGTGTGTTGCATACGGAAGAACGGATGCAACAAATCCGTGGTTTGGTGAAAGGGAAAAGCGACGACGCTTATGCCTCCTATCTGTTGTTGGAAAAACATCCGTGTGCACAGTCGGATTATAAAATGGAAGGCCCGTTCGATACCATAGCGCGTGACGGTAAATTCGGTTATACCAAATCGAGAATGGAGCGTGACTTCAGTGCGGCCTATTTGAATGCGCTGATGTGGCGTATCACGGGCGATGAGTCACATGCCCGTAAGGCGGCGGAAGTATTGACGGCCTATGCACGCACCCTGAAACGCATACCCGATACGAACGACGCTCCTTTGTTGGCCGGTTTGGAAGGTTTTAAAATCATTTATGCACTTGAAGCGTTGAAGCATACGTGGCGTAAGATGCCTGCGGAGGATTATGAAGGTGCTTTGCGGATGTTCACGAAAGTGTTCCTCCCCGTATTGGAAACGTTCTATAAGCGTAACCCTTATACGAACGGGAATTGGGGGGCTATCGTGACCAAGACTTATATGGCGGCAGCCATCCATCTGGATGACCGGAAAATGTATGAGAAGGCACGGGCTTTCTACCTTGACGGGTACGACAACGGCACATTGGCCCATTATATCGACGGGGAAACCGGCCAACTACAGGAGAGCGGGCGCGACCAAAGCCATTGCATGCTGGGACTCGGGGCAATGGCCACGGTATGTGAACTGGCTTGGCAACAGGGGGATGATTTATATTCCGCTAAGGATAACCGCTTGTTGAAAGGATATGAATATGTGGCGCGTTACAACTTGGGTTACGATGTTCCTTTCGTGAGATGGACGGACATTACCGGGAAGTACTGCGATTGGGAGGAAGTGTCGCCGAAGGCACGCGGACGCTACATGTACGTGTTCGACATAGCCTACAACCATTATGTGAACCGGATGGGGCTTCCTATGCCTTTCACGGGACAGGTGCTCGGACAAATCAGGCCGGAAGGGTATGACCGTGACCAACCGGGTTTCGGGACGCTTTTGTTTAATGAGAAGGCAGATCATCGTAAGTTTGTGCATCCCGGCGGTTTGCATACCTTGGCCGATTTGGAGCGTATGAAGGCGATGGTGGGCGAAGGGCAGCATCCTTGGGCAGAAGGTTGGGCGGAGTTACAGAAGGATCCTTGGGCGCAATCGACGTTTGCGGCCCGCCCGATGGCCAACATGGGCGACAGCCGCCAGAAGGCTTCAATAGAAGCCCATGCAGCTTATCTGAACGCCATCCGTTGGTACATTTCCGGTGATGAGGCGTATGCCCGTTGTGCCATCAATATTTGTAATGCCTGGGCGAATACCGTGAACCAAGTGCCGAAGGCACGGCAAGACCAAGGGCTTTTGGGCATCCCCATCGGGGAGTTTGCCATGGCTGCGGAAGTGTTGCGTGTGTGCCCGTTATGGGAAAGAACCGACTTTGAACGTTTCAAGGAGATGATGGTGGAATATTTGTATCCCGTGAGCCGGGATTTCCTCCGGACCCATGGCGGCGGCCGTGTGGACTATTGTTGGACAAACTGGGATGCTTGCAACATGGTCGCTTTGTCTGCCATCGGAGTGCTGTGCGACCGTCCGGACATTTACCGGGAAGGGGTTGAATATTTCAAGCACGGCTTGGGGAACGGAAGCATCCGAAATGCCGTGCCTTATCTGCACCGGATGGAAGATGGAACGGTGCTCGGGCAATGGCAGGAAAGCGGGCGAGACCAAGAGCATGCCCAACTGGGAGTAGGTTTCTTGGCTACGTTCTGCCAGATTGCCTGGAACCAAGGAGATGACTTGTTTGCCTACGACAGCAACCGCCTGTTGGCCGGGGCCGAATACGTGGCACGTCACAACCAGATGCGCGGTGTCCCTTTCACTTATTATAATAACAGCCAAGGGCTGAACAACCGTTGGCCTTCCGTAAACGGGTTGGGCCAATTGGAGGACCGTCCGGTTTGGGAGATGATATACAACCATTATGAAGTGTTGAAAGGCGTACCGGCACCTTATTCCAAGAGGATGGCCGAGCTTTTGCGTCCGGAACACGGTAGCAAAGACCATTTCGGATATGGGTCGTTGACCTTTTCATTACGTCCTTCCAACTATCCTATCTTGCCTGTACCGGCAGTGCCCACGGGATTGCGGGCAGAAGCCTCCATCGGGCAAATCCGTCTGGATTGGGAACCCTCTGCGGAGTATTTCGCCAACGGTTATGTGATACAGCGTTCGGAAGCAGGCCGGGATGACTTCAGGGATGTCGGGGTATACAAGGAGAAAGTGACCAATTGGTTTATTGATTCCCGTATCGAAGAAGGCAAGACGTATGAATATCGGGTGGCGGCGGTCAACAAGGCCGGAACGAGCCGTTTTTCGGAGAGTGTGAGGGTGAAAGCCGTATCCGTGACAGGATGCCCGTCCGGATGGACTTATGCAGAGGTAGGCCATGTGGAGGAAGGCAGGGCAGACTATGCCGGCGTGCAGGGAGGTACCTATCGCCTGTCTTGCCGTTCGGCGGCCGTGGACGCGCTGTCGGACAATGCTCCATACCTGTACCGGAAAGTGGCAGGAGACTTTGCCGTGTCGTGCCGTATCAACAGGATGGACGGGAATACGGAAGAATGCGGCTTGATGTTAAGGGCAGCCTTAAAGGGGGATGCCACGGTCGTGACGATGACGCTTGGCCATTGGGGGCGGAGGTTTGCCCGTATGGGATACCGCAAGGAGAGCGGTGGTGAAAGGCGTTTTGCCATAGGCAATACTTATACTTGGATACCTGCCTGGTTCAAGTTGGCACGGGTGGGGAATGTCTTTTATGCGTATGAGTCTACAGATGGGGTGAACTGGTTTTATGTGCATTCCGAGGAGGTGGAAATGCCCCGGGAAATTTATGTCGGGGTGGCAGGTAGCTTCGGCGGCGGCAAGGCCGCAGGCAGCGTGGTTTTTGATGGTTTGTCGATAGAATGAAAGCTGTGGGGCGTAAGGAACAAGGGCACGTGTTTTTTTGATACGTGCTCTTTTTTTCTGTTTTTTTGATAGGGTTTACTTTCTTTTTGAAGTATATTTGCATATATTAATACCAACGAAAAATAACGTCACATAAAGAACGTGGAACGATTATGAAGAACATGTCAAGAATGTTTTGGGCATTTGTGTCTTGTATCTGTCTTGCACTTCCGTGCAGGGCGGTAGAACAGTATAAGTTTCGTTTGATAGATGTGCCGGACGGTTTGTCCGACAATCAGATTCGTGGCCTGAGCATGGTCCCGGACGGGCGTGTCGGGATAAGGACGGCCTCGATATTGAACATTTACGATGGGGCATCGTTTGAGTATTTTCCATACGACAAAGACCGGAAGTACGTGTGGACATATTCCCGTCCGCCGAAAGAGTATTATGACGGGCAGGATCGTGTGTGGATGAAGGAACTGCGTTATTTGCTGCTTCTGGACTTGAAGGCGAACACTTTCAATTATGATATTCAAGGGGAGTTGGCAAGCATGGGAATCGACAAGAGGTTGAAGAACCTTTTCATTGACGATGCTAAAAATTATTGGTTCCTGACAGAGGACAATACGTTCTTTTTTTATGATGTCCGGAAACAAGAGAAAAAAGTGATAGACCGTGGTGACAGCGAGTTCACGCGCCGCTACGGCGTTCCGTTGGAATTGGCCCAATATAAGAATTTCTGTTGGATCGTGTATGATAGCGGCCTGATCCGTTGTTGGGATTATACTTCTTCCGAGTTCCTTTTTCAGGATTCACGCTTCGAGGGGATTATCAATGGATATACAGACCGGCTTTATTTGCATCCCGATTCGGCGGGGAACTTGTGGCTGATGTACAACAATGGCATTTGTTTTTATAACCGTACACTCCGGGAGTGGAAGGATGTGGCCTGCATATCCGGTATATCCAACTTCTTTACTTGCATGGACATGGATCGTGACGGGAATGTTTGGGCCGGGACTTCGCGGAGTGGCCTGCGGCGTATTGACGGGAAGACATTTTCTGTGTCCGAGATGCCGGACATGGCCTTGACGAACGGCGGAAGGCTCCATAATGACATTTATGCCGTGATGGCAGATCCGCGCGGCGGGCTTTGGGTCGGCACGTTATTTCAGGGGCTGTGCTATCATCACCCCGGCATGCAGAAATTCCAGTTGGCACAGACATGCCCCGGAAGTTCTTACATCACCAACGAATCCGTGCGCTGCTTCCTTGAGGAGGAAGATGGCACAATCTTGGTGGGGAGTGGCAAAGGCCTGTTTCGTTTCCATCCGGAAACCCATGAGGTGGAACAGGTTTTTAAAGATGAAATCAATGAATTGGTCTTGTCGCTCTCCCGCGACCGTCAGGGAAATGTGTGGGTGGGAACTTTTTTAAAAGGTTTTTACCAAATTTGCGGGGGGGGGGGGATGTAAGCATTTTTTAAGAAGCCAAGGCGATTCCGAGCAGGACGTGGCGCAGAATGTGTCGCGGGCATTGTATGAAGACTCCCATGGAAATTATTGGGTCAGCGTGAATGGCGGCGTGGGGCTGTTGGACCCGGAGGACGGAACCATTGAGTTTATGCTGCATGAACGGCATCCGGAGTTGAAGAACTTTAAGTTGATTCTTTCTCTTTGTCCCACAGGGAAAGATTGTTTTGCCGCATTGGGGGACAACGGCTTGTTTTATTACGACGCAGGAAAAGACGAAGTTCGGATTCCCGATACACGTAAAGATAAATACTATAAATCCGGCATAAAATATTTTGGCTTGCTGACCGACGCACGCGGTTTGCAATGGTTTGCCACGGAGGACGGCATCCGGATTTGGGATAAAAAGACGGAACGTCTTTATTTGCTCACGATGTCCGAAGGGTTGCCGAACAATACGGTTTCTTCCATTTTGGAGGACTGTGACGGGGTAGTGTGGGCTTCGACCCTGAATGGTATATGTAAGATTATTCCCCGTGAAGAGGGAAAAGGCGGGTATCGTTTTTCCGTAGTGGCATTCGGTGTGCCGGACGGGTTGCAAAGCGGGATGTTTTATGACCATGCCGCACTGAAAGCGAAAAACGGGATGCTTTATTTCGGAGGGGCACACGGGTTTAATTATTTCAATCCCGGTCACATGGTGTGTGAAGAAGCTGCCAACCGCCCCATCCTGACAGGGCTTAGTATTTTCAATACACCCGTCCGGGTGGGAGAAGAATATGAGGGACATGTCGTTTTGTCTGCCCCCATGACCCGTACGGACAAGATAGAACTTCGTTATGATGAGAATTTCATATCCATAGCATTTTCCGGGTTGAATTACGCCAACCCGTCCCACACTTATTATAAATACAGGTTGAAAAATTATGAAGAGGGATGGACGGAGACCCGTGCCGCCAGCCATGGACGTGCCGTGTATACCGGCTTGCGTCCCGGGACGTATGAGTTTGAAGTGTATGCGGCCAATGGCGACAAGGTGTGGAGCAAGGAACCTGCCCGGCTGTCCATTGTCGTGCATCCTCCTTTTTGGGAAACCTATTATGCCATGGCGGTGTATGTCCTTGTAGCTATTGGTATGGTCTATTGGCTTTCACGGATGTACGTGCGCCGGGAAAAGGAAAAGATGATGGAGGAGCGCAGGGAAAACGCCAGGAAGCAGCAGGAGCATCTGGAAGAGATGAAGCTGCGCTTTTTTACGAATGTAAGTCATGAATTCCGTACGCCCCTCACGCTGATCCTGACACCTCTCGGGACACTTATCAAACAGCAGGGCGACGTGGACTTGAAACAGAGGCTGACCGTGATTTACCGTAATGCGGAAAAACTGCTCCAGTTGGTGAACCAGTTGTTGGATTTCCGGAAATTGGAGATGCGGGGGGAGAGATTGTCGGTCAGCATGGGGGATATGGTCGTGTTCGTCCGGGATGCGGTCGAGGCTTTCCGCGGACTTGTGAAAGAAAAAGGTATCACGTTGACTTTTGAAAGTAAGGTGGAGCATTTTTATATGAACTATGACCATGACAAGGTCTATAAGGTGGTGAACAATCTGCTTTCCAATGCGGTGAAGTTTACCCCCTCGGGCGGTTGCATAGGCGTAGGCGTGGAAAGTTCGGTCTGCAACGGGCGTGAATATGTAGCCGTGTCCGTTCGGGATACGGGGTGTGGCATGGAAGAAGGGGACAAGGAGCGTATATTTACTCGTTTCTACCAAGTGGAGGACGGCCACAAGACCCAACCGGGCAGCGGGATAGGTTTGCATCTGGTCAAGGGCTATGTGGATTTGCACGGTGGAGAGATTACGGTGGACAGCCGGCCTGGTGAGGGCAGCACTTTTACGGTTCTTTTGCCGGCAGACTTGCAGCACGACGAAAAAGCCACCGTGCCGCACGGGGAGGACAAGGAGACGGTGGAAGCTTCCGTCCTGTCGGCCGGAGAAGAAGACGAAGAGCCGTCCGGTGGGAAGAAAAAGCTGTTGGTCGTGGAAGACAATGCGGATTTCAGGGCTTATTTGGTTCATGAACTCAGTGCGGATTTCGACGTGGTAGAAGCCGGGGACGGCGTGGAAGGGGAGGAAATGGTACGTGAGGAATGGCCCGACCTTGTCATTTCGGACCTGATGATGCCTCGGTGCGACGGCATAGCCTTTTGCCAACGGATGAAGAATGACATTCATACTTCCCATATCCCTTTCATCTTGTTGACGGCCAAGATGTCGGATGACGCACGTATAGAAAGTTACAAGGCCGGTGCCGATTCGTATATCTCGAAACCTTTCAATTTCGAGCTGTTGCAGGTCCGTGTCCGTAAACTCATCGAGCAACGGGAGGCGAGGAAGGAAACGTTCAGGAAAAACATTGAAATCACTCCGAGCGAGATAACCACCACGTCTTTGGATGAAGAATTCGTGAAGAAGGCTTTGGCTTTCGTGGAGAAAAACATGGGCAATGCGGAGTATTCTTTGGAGGATTTGAGCAAAGACCTCGGTTTGAGCAAGACACACCTGAACCGAAAGCTGACGGTCATCTTGAACATGAAACCGCTTCAGTTCATCCGTTCCGTCCGTTTGAAACGTGCCGCCCAGTTGTTGGCGGGCAGCCAATATAACGTGGCGGAGATTGCGGATAAGGTAGGGTTTAACACCATCAAATACTTCAACCGTTATTTCAAGGAAGAGTTCGGCATGACACCTACGCAGTACCGTGAAGCGAACAAGAGGGAAAACAAAAGTCCTAAAGCCTAAAAATGTCTTGTTTTATTGTCGTGTGAAACCCTTGGTGCATGGAGTGGATTTTCGGTCTCAGCCAAACGGATTTTTAATCTCAGGAGAATGAAAAATCAATCTCAGCCAAATGATTTTTCATTCTCCTGAGATTGATTCAAGGGTTTTATGCTATCTTTTTCGCCATCTTATGTATGTGGTTATGAGTGTCTTATGTGCGGTGTTAGAAATTGTCCAATCATTTGTTATTTTTTGTCCCATATTGTATGGAATGAATCATATAATTTTGGAACGTTGTATTTTTAAAATGAATGCTATGAACAAAAAGAGCGTATTGTCGTTTCTGTTTGCCTGTATGTCTTTGTCCGGAATGGGGCAGGGGTTCATACATCCCGGCATATTGCACACGCAGGCGGATTTCGACAGGGTGAAGGAAAAGTTGGCCACCGGGCAGGAACCTTGGACGGCGGCCTACAACAAGTTGATGACCAGCAAGCATGTGGATTTGAATTGGAAGCCCAATCCCACAGTCAAGATTATCCGTGGAGGATGGAATGTCTGGGAACCGGAAGGTGACAATTATGGAGCCGCCATGAATGATGCAGCTACAGCCTACCAGTGTGCACTGGTTTGGAAGATTACCGGAGATGAGCGTTATGCGGAAAAGTCTGTTGAAGTCATGAACGCATGGGCCAGGACCTGCCAGAAAGTGTCCGGTAATTCCAACGGAAGCCTTGCCTCCGGGCTTTATGGATATGAATTTGCCAATGCAGGAGAATTGATGCGGGACTACGAAGGGTGGAACCGTGAGGATTTCAAACGTTACCAACAGTGGATGCTGAGGGTGTTCAGTGACCAAAGTTTCGGTTTCCTGCAGGAGCGTCATGGTTGTGCCGACGATCATTACTGGTCGAATTGGGGGTTGTGCAACGTGTTGTGCGAAATCAGTGTGGGCATTTTGTGCGACGACATTTATGTGTACAATGCCGGTATGGAGTATTACAAGTACATGGAGGACCACCGCTATGCCGAGACGCTTCGCAATCTGGTATGGAAGCTCCATCCGGACGAGCGTGGACCCTTCGGTTATTTCGGACAAATGCAGGAATCCAACCGAGACCAAGGACATGCTTCCATGGCTGTGGTTTTGGCAGCGGATGTGTGTGGGGCGGGTTTGAACCAGGGAGACGACCTTTATGCCTATATGGACGACCGCATTGCGGCCGGTTTTGAGTATGTGGCGGCTTACAATACTTTTGAGGAAAACCTGCCCAATTCTCCATACACCAATTCGGACGGCACTTTCCCCGAGATGGGGTCTGGCGGGCAAGGCACCAACCGCTGCGGTTGGCCGCGCATCGTGAACTACTACGAAAACATCCGTGGCGTGGACATGCCCTATTCGCATAAGATCATGATGGTCCACGGTGACGGCATAGATGCCGGAGGAGGGTTCTATGGCGGCAACAGCGGCGGATACGACCATTTGGGTTTCACCACGCTGATGTGTTCCTTGGATCCGTTGGAAGACAAGACCCTTGTGCCAACCGTCCTGAAAGGGAGCATCGGGTATGACGGTGAGGCGTTGGACCGTACTTTGTTGAATGCCGTCCCGAGAGGGGCGAAAGTGACGCTGAAGGTGGCTTTGCCGGATGGTGAGACTGATACCGGAAAGTGGTCGTGGGACGATGATGCTTCTTGCACTTCGGCCGAGCGTGAGGTGGAAGCGGATACCTCTTTCGTGTACCGTGTGCGTTATACGAATGCGGCAGGAGTGGTAAGCACGCAGATGTTCTCCATACAGGTGGCTGGTGAGGCATACGTGCGTGACTGTACGCCTTATTGCAAATATGCTTACCGGGAAAGCCAGGACACTTTGATTTACGTGAAGAAGAACGAGAGCGTGATTTTAGGCATGGATTACGGTGGATGGCATGTCAAGTCATGGCGTTGGGAAAAGAGCACGAACGGGGAGAGGTGGTCGAAGCTGAACAACGCGACAACCAACCGTTTTGAATTGGCCAGTGTGGCTTCCAGTGCCTATTACCGTGTGACGATGGAACACAAGTCGGGAGTGCTCAAGTCTCAGGTGTTCCGCGTGGAGGTTTCCGAAATAGATCCTTTCATTATTTATAATGGCGAAGAATATCCCGGTACTTCCATGGTGTTGCCGCGCGGGGCTTCTTTCAGCCTTTATGCCAAGCCTACGTCCATATTGAGCCAGTCGGTGAATTCGACGCGTATTTATAAATGGGTCGTGGGCAACGATACCATCCAGGCCGACACGCTGACTTACCATTTGGATGATTTGGGCGGGCAGGTGGCCGATTTGAACGATACCCTGCATGTATCGGCCATGGACACCAGTTTCAATGTTACCTTGGTGTTCCAACGTTTTTCATCTACAGGGAAAGAGGCTCGCACGGTGTACCATTTCGATGTGCCGGTATATGAGACCAATGTTTTGTCTCCTTCTGATAAGGACAGCTACTATATCCAAGAGGCTATGGGCGGTCGTTACCTGCGGAATACGGACGGTCAGTTCATGACTTATTCAGAAGATACCGATGAAGAGTATCTGTGGCGCATCCGCCGCCTTCCCTCTACATACGGTTCGCGTTACATGTTCATCAGCCGTACCAACAGCGGGCAGCATTTGTCGGAGGACGGGCGTCTGAGTTCGGCGAGCGATTATTCCCGTCATTCTTTCAATTTGTGGCATAAATGCGGGTCGGACGACTTGTATGCCATAGAGCGTTCCTCGTCCGCGTCCGGCGGTTTGTGGGAGATTACTCCGGAGTCATCGGTCATATCGGTGAACCAAGGGCTTTGCACTTCATTCCCGTTCCGTCTGGTGAAGAAGGAAGACGGTTCATCTGTAGAGGATGCCGTTTTGGAGAATGAGGAGGGCATCCCGTTGTTGGAAGTTGTCGGTCGTGGTGAAGGCAGTCTGGAAGTCTCCGTGGACGAAGAGGGCTTGTTGGATGTATATACACTTGAGGGTAGCCTGTTGAGCAGTGTCCGTTGTGTGCCGGGTACAAACCGTGTGGATCTGCTGTCGCGGAAAGGCATGATGATTTTGCGCTATGTGACGGCTTCAGGGCGTTGCAAGAGCCTGAAGGTGATGTAGGGCTATGGGATGGAATGAGTATGGGACGATAGGATAAAGGTGGTTTTTTACATTTTGTATGTATTGAAAATCAGTGGTTTCTGTGCCATGTTATAAAATGTCTAATCATTTGTTATTTTTTGTCCCATACCTTAATTTAAATAGTGCCTACCTTTGAAAACGGTTGGATAAAGAAACGCTTTTGCAGTCAATGGGTTCGGCTGTGATATGCGATAAGAATAATGAACCTTAAAACTTATGAGCATGAAAAGAAGAACGACGAAAATTTTTTCTGTCCGGTTGGGCAAACGCTTGCCAGTGGCTTTGATGACCATGGCATTGACGGCTGCCAACATGGCCTTTGCCCAAGAAGAGAATCCTTGGGTGGGTGAGGCTCTGCCTGCGGAAGGCGGTGAGTTTTACCTTTATAACAAGAGTGGTGACGGTTTCCTTTTGGGTGCCAATACCTGGGGGACGCAAGGTTCCTTGGGACAGCCGGGATTATTGTGCACGGTAGTCGTGTCGAACGGGAAATACAAGATTGTGACCCGTTGCAACGGTGACAACAGGGGCTTGGGTAGCGATGGGTATATCGACAATGGCAATCCGGCTGAATATACCTTCACCGATCCCACGCCGGATGACGGCCTTAATGAGTATGTGATGAACTTGGATGCCAACAAATGGTTTTATTATGGAGGGGAAGGCACAGTGCTGACTTTGGACGGTAACGGAAGTGCCACTGACGCGCAATGGTTGTTCGTTTCGAAAGCGCAGCGTGAGCAAAAGCTTGACCAAGCGACCAAAGACCATGGAGTGGATGCCACGTTCTATATCATGGGAGCCAGTTTTGTCCGCACGGAACCTCATAATTGGAAAGAAGTGCATAATGGGGGAACGGTCAGTTTGAGTTCTCCGGGTGGAGCTTCTGGAAATCATTTTTATTGTGCGGAGGCGTCCAATAATGACAATTTCGATATTTACCAGGAACTTACTGGCATCCGTAACGGGCGTTACCGTTTGACCTGCCAAGGTTTTTATCGAGGTGACGGTTCGGCCCGGAACGCCATGTTGTATGCCGGCTTGGTTGAATCCCCTCTTCTTTTGGCCGAGAGTGAGGAAGATGTTCCCGCAGATGCCAACAAGGCTGCGATTGCCTTTGGCGACGGGCGTTATGCCGGTAATACGGTGGAAGTGATTGTGCAGGACGGTACTTTGCGTCTCGGTGTGAAGAAAAATGCGTATATCAAGAATGATTGGGCCGTTTTCGACAATTTCCGTTTGACATATTTGGGAGAGGCAACGGCAGAAGAAGCCTTTACTGAGTTGATGGGTTCATTCCAGAATCTGATTAATGACTTTAATGACCTTGGAGCTGAAGCTATAAAATCAGAGCTTCAGGCCGTATATGACAAGTATGCCGGAACCACAGGCGATGTCACGGAAGCGTTGCAAGTGGTGTCGGAGACTGTGAAATCGGCTAATGCCGCACGTGCTTTGACCATGGCTTTGAATAATGCCGTGAAGGGGGCTGAGGCATATTGGGCAAAAGTCGAGAACGGGGAGGTCACATTGAACAATGCTTTGAAGACTTCTTTGCAGCAACAGATTGCGGAAGCTAAGAAACAACTTGCGGAGACCAATATGGCTGATATGGTCGTCGGGGCAGAAGAAAGTGCCACGAAATTGAATGCAATGGTGGTTTCGGCCCGGAATTGGGCCGGATTGTCATACGCTTTAGGAAAGGCAAAGGCTTTAGCCGACCGGTTGGGCGGATTGGAGAACACGGATGAGTATAAGAAAGTGTTGGCTGATTTGGATGCCGTGGAATTGACATTTGACGATGCCATCTTGGATGTGGCTGCCTTGAATGCGAAAATCCAAGAGAAACTGACGCCGGAATTCTTGGCTACTGTCACGGAAAAGAACAAATTGGATATGACAAGCTTTATTACCAATCCGAATATCTTTAATAATACCGGTGTACAGAACCAGATGCCTGGTGGATGGATTCTCGGTCGGAACGATGCCCGTGACAACAGTATTTGGTGTACGGTGACTGACGGTGATGGCGAATTGCATGCCGGTAACTGGTCTGGTAATAAAGGCAACGACGTGACAGGAGTGCATTATTATCAGAAAATAGGAATCGGGGATGGTGCGGTCAAATTGCCGGACGGTTTGTATCAGTTGGCGGCTGCCACTTATTCAGACGGTGATCCGAATAAGATTGTACTGTATGCGACATCTGACAGTGTAAATATCGACACGGTGTATTTTAACCGCGACAGGATGCTTTATGATGAGGCTCTTTCTAAGACAGATGTGACCAGTACGGTAGAAGATGTCGTGGTGGTGGATGGCCAGTTGTATATCGGTGTAAGGGGAGCAGATCCGGAGAATAACCATCAAGGAGGTAATGGTAAGAATTGGTATGCTGATAACTTCCGTCTTTATTTTGCCGGTTCTGATGTTCTTGGTGCTTACCGTGGACGTTTACAAGACCGTTTGGATAAGGCTGTCGTATTGCATGATTCTTTGGCTGTTTATGGCATTGATGACAGTGAGTCTTACGGTTTTGCCTTGGATCCGGAAGAGGGTTATTATATATTCTTGACGGAAGGGACTTTGGATGACGTTTCTTATGCCATAGACGACTTGGACAAGATGAACGCAGATGCTGAGAAATTGATTGCGAATTATTTGCTTTTGACTCCGTTGGTGCAGAATGGAAATAATTTCAATAACCAATTGAATGAAGGTGTTTTGTTTGCCCAACCTACAGCAAAGAAAACATTTAGTGCGGCTTTGGAGATGGCTGCGGAAGTGGCTGAGGATATGTCTTGGGACAATTATTTGTCGGACGCAGTGGTTGAACAGGCGGAGGCTCTAAAGGCGGCCACTGCGGAGTTGATGAATTCCGTGGCACTTTGTTACCCGATGGGTACTGCCAAAGTTCTGGCTGACCAGATAGGGGGCTTGGCACAAACAGAGGCTTACCTTAACGTAATGACTTATCTTGCTTCGGATGAGTTGGATCCTTTGGATGTGGATTTGGCGGTACAAGCCTTGCAAGGGGAGTGTGTCAATGCCATGACTCCTGAAGTGTTGTCCCGGGCAACAGCTGATGAACCGTTTGATATGACGACATTTGTTGTCAATCCCAATATCTATCAGGATGCCACGGATGATGAAGGCAATCCGACGGATGTGAGAATCAATGGATGGACATTGGAGACGAATGCCGACCGCGCACCGCGTACAGGAGCCACTTCTGGTGATACTTGGATGTACACGACCAGTCACTCTAGCAATGATGCTCATAATATTTCTTCGGCTACGGATTATCGTCAGGTTATCGGTACGCAACCCGAAGTGTCTGCCGAGGGTAAGTATGGATTACCTACCGGTGCCTATCGTGTGGAAGCTGCTACGTTCTTGAACCATGAATGGGACAAGATGAGGCTTTACGCACAGACGAACAGTGTGGAGGTAAGTACTGTGACCGGAAGTGCCGGACAAGACAGTCTTGTATATGCCTATACTGAAATTGAATATGCCGACAGTGCCTTTAACGGAAAGCAGGATGTATGGGATGCAGCACAGGCTACTTTGGGAACGACCACGGTGGTTCCTGAAATCTATGTGGAGAATGGGGCCGTAACTATCGGAATACGTGGTAATGGACGAGTTGGAGGAAATGATTCTTGGTTCCTGGCCGACAATTTCCGTCTCTATTATATAGGTACGGAAAGAGGAAGCAATATCGGTGGCACCATGATGGATCGCAACGCTAATTCGTCGGAACTTGTAGATGTATACGATATTACCGGCAAGCTTGTGCGCAAGCAAGTGAAACGTGCCGATGCGGTGAATGGCTTGAAGAAAGGCATCTATATTGCAGGCGGCAAGAAATATGTAGTGGCAGGCAATTAATCTAAAACAAAACGGGACGGGACACCGCCGTGTGCCGTCCCGTTTCTCCCATTTAAGGTGAAAGGAAAACAAAATTTAAAATAAAGGTTTTATGCTAATAAAGGTATTACGTGCAAGGACGTATAAGGTGTTGCTCTCCACGGCTATTGGGGTGGGTGCACTTTGCATGATGCCCTCCTGTTCGGATGATTATGAATGGGCACAGGAGAAACCCTCGTGGTTGGGGCAAAGCATTTATGACGAGTTGTCACGTCGAGGTAATTTCAGTATTTACTTGAAGATGGTGGATGACTTGGGGCGCACCGAATTCTTAAGCAAGACCGGTAGCGTGACGGTCTTCGTGCCCGACGATGATACTTATCGCGCTTATTTCAAGGCGCACGGTGTGGACGAGAACCATATTTCTATTCCGATGAAGAAGTTTTTGGTGAACACTTCCATGTTGGAGAATGCCTACGTGCTTGATTTGTTGACCAACCAACCGTCAGGAGACAATATATTGAAAGGGCAGGTGATGCGCCGTACCAATACGCAATGGTCGGTGTATGATTCCATTCCGGCTGTGTCCGTGGCAGAACTGCCTGAGGCTTCAGTGAGTGCGGATTACTGGGGCGGATTGCGTGGAAGGCATCAGCCCGTGTATAACCTGATTGAAGAAGGGACTGTGCCGATGGTGCATTTTATTTGGCGCCAAATGATGTCCAAGGGCATCACTAAAAAAGATTTTTCTTACCTTTTTAATGGAACGGAGTTCCAGGAAGAGGATGTATATATAAATAATGTGAAGGTACGCGAGGGGAATGTGACGTGCCAGAACGGATATATCCATATTATGGGTGGTGTGCCGGAACCTTTGCCCAACATGGCCAGTTATTTGCGTACGAACGGGGCTACCTCTTTGTTCAGCAAATTGATGGACCGTTATTCAGCTCCTTTCGTATCAGCTTCCCTTTCCAATTCTTACAAGGATTTGCACGACCGTTATGCTGACCAGAATCTTTATCCGGCATTGGCCGGAGGTGACTCCATATATGGACGACGTTATTTTTTCTCTTCGGCCGATGGGAATTCACTGACTTCGTACAACGGTGTGGAAGTGGACGGCGTGCTGAAATTTGATCCTTCGCGTAACGATTATGCAGAAGGGAATATCTATACCGCAGGTGGGGAGTATACGGATAATGTCAACTTGGACATGGGTGCTGTCTTCGCTCCTACGGATGAGGCGTTGAATTCGTATTGGAACAGTGAAAACGGCTCTTTCTTGCGTGAACGTTATCCGAGTGACGAGCCTTTCGAAAACGTTCCCAATGATGTGTTGGCAGAGTTCTTGAACAACCATATGCAGTATTCGTTCTTGTCTTCTTTGCCCAGCAAATTCAATTTGGTATTGGATGATGCCAAAGATCCTGTCGGACTTGACGAGGCTGATATTATAAAAGGAAGCACGGCTGTGTGTAACAATGGTGCCGTGTACGTGATGAAAAAAGCCTATGCTCCGGCATCGTTCCGTTCCGTATTGGCTCCGACGTTGGTCAATGAGAATATGAAAATCATGAATTGGGCTATTAGAAGTTTGGAGTTCAGGCCTTACTTGTTATCTATGGTGAGCCATTATGATTTCATGATATTGACGGATGAGGCCCTTTCCCGTTACATTGACCCCGTGTCGTATAGCGGAACGGACCCGCGGTGGTTCAAGTTTTATTATAATGCGGAGAATAACCAGGTGGAAGCGTATTCTTACCGCTATGATAAGAAATTGGGCGGATGGGCCGGCTGCACGGAGGATGACATGCGCATATTGGGCAGCACGTTGCAGGAGGATAGTGAGGGCAATTCATATTATCAAATCAATCCTGTGGTCGAGAACCGTCTGACCGATTTGCTGAACTTCTGTATCGTTCCCCGGGATGTGAACGGGGGCAATTATGTGGGTAATGGTTCTGTATATTACCAGACGAAGGATGACGGACCCATGAAGGTTGAAAAAGTGGGCGGGCAAGTGACCGTGACCGACCAGTATTCCGGGGAAAAAGTAACAACGCAGGATTTCGTAACGATGGACAATGGGGTGTATTACGTGCTTGACCAAATGGTACAGCCTACATTCCATAGTTTGATGCAGGAGTTGGTGGAACATCCGGAGTATTCTGAATTTTACGAATTGCTTTTGGGAAATGAGGAATGGACGACCAACGAGTCTAACCTGTATTCTTTGATTTCTACAAAATCTTTGAATATGAACGATGACAATGCGGCCATACAGACTTTCAGTTCTTATCATTATACGGTATATGTGCCGGATAATGCGGCTATGGAAAAAGCTTACAGCCTCGGGTTGCCGCGTTGGAAGGACATCAACAATCTGGCCAACGTGTATGCCGGGACGGATGTCAATGTGGATTCTTTGAAACAGGCTTACACCCAACGGGTGATGAACTTCTTGAAGTACCATTTCCAAGACAATGCGGTTTATATCGGTGGGGATGCCCGTAATATGTCTTTCGAGACTGCGGCAACCCATTCGGACGGTGCAGACAAGGGGTTGAGCTATACCTTGCGGGTGAATTCTGATGCCACAGGTATTACGGTGGCAGACAATTCGGAGAAGACGGGTGTAGTTCGTATAACGACTGAAAATCCAGAATTCTATAACCGGATGACACGTGAGTACACATTCTCGGAAAAGACGGAAAATGGTAATATCAACGCTTCTTCATACGTGGTGGTTCATCGTGTGAATGAACCTTTGATATACGATGACGAATGTTTCTGCCTGAAAGATAATGAACGTGTTCCGGAGGATTAACAATACCATGAATCATAAAAAAAGAGGTTATGAACAAGATAAAATATTTGATAGTATTCCTATTCTGCTTATGTCCGCTGTGGGCCGTCGGGCAGAACCAAGTGGCAAGCGGTACCGTGTCGGACGATTTGGGTCCTCTGATGGGAGTGTATGTGGGAGAGATAGATGCGGCCAACCGTATTGTATCGGCCGCAGTGACCGATATGAACGGGCATTTCACCCTAAAAGTACAAAACCCTAAGAATAAGTTGCGTTTTACTTATATGGGGTACAAGACGGTTTTGCAGGAAATAGGAAAGCGGGTGGTTTTCGATATCATGATGGAGGAAAACAGTAAGGTGATGAAAGAGGTCGTGGTGGAAGCCCGTCCGAAGATAGCCACCGGAGGATTGGAAATACCGGAACGTGAACAGTCTTTTGCCCAACAGACTATTAAGATGACGGAATTCGAAGGTTTGTCCTTCACTTCTGCCGACGAGGCTTTGCAAGGACGCATTGCCGGTTTGGACATTATCGCTTCATCCGGAAACCTGGGTTCGGGTACGACGATGCGTTTACGCGGTGTGTCAACCATTATGGGAAATGCGGAACCGTTGATTGTCGTGGATGACAACATCTTTGAGACCAATGCCAATGATGACATTGATTATACGAGTATGACGGATGAAAAGTTTGCCGAATTATTGTCTATCAACCCGGAAGACATAGAGAGCATTACGGTGCTGAAAGATGCGGCGGCTACGGCTATTTGGGGATCGCAAGGTGCTAACGGGGTCATCAATATCGTAACCAAGCGTGGAAGGCGTGGCAAGCCCCAGTTTACTTATTCTTTGAGGTTGAAGGGGACTTATCAGCCGGAGGGTTACAAATTATTGAACGGAGATGAGTATACCATGATGATGAAAGAGGAACTTTTCAATGTGAACCAAAATCCCGAAAGTCAGCCGGAACTGAATTATGACCCGACGTTTTCTGAATACGAACAATTCAATAACAATACCGACTGGAGGGATGCCGTGAAGCAGTTCGGGTTGTTCCAAACGCATTATGTTTCTTTGTCGGGAGGCGGGGAAAAAGCGAATTATCGTATTTCTGCCGGTTATGACCATCAGATAGGTTCTATCATCGCTCAGAAACTGGATCGTTTTACAACCCGTATGGCATTGGATTATTTTGTGAACGACCGCATCAAGATTTCGAGTGACTTTGCACTGACTTATACGGACAACCACATGAATAGTGATGATTTGTTGGGGATAGCTTATACGAAGATGCCCAATCTGGCTATTTATGACGAGGATGCGTACGGTAATTCTTTGGGTACGTATTACATGCAACCGAGGTTTGTGGAACGGTACCAAGGGGACAAGGATGAACTTTCGTCACAACGCGGTAAAGTGAATCCGGTGGCTTCGGCATATTTGGCAAAGAAGGAGGAACGTAGTTATAACATCCAACCCCAATTCGATTTCCAATACCGTTTGTTGGGACTTGACGAGACTTCGCACCAATTGACTTATAAGGGGACTGTGGTATTGAGTATTTATAATAAATACAATGATTCTTACTATCCTTGGGAGTTGAGGAATGTGGATTTCAAGGAGAATGAGAAAGGGATAAATTCCGCTTCTTCGGCTTTTGAAAAGAGTTTCGGTTTTAACACACGTCATCAGTTGACATATATCCCTTATATCATGAACCAAGACCACTCGGTACGCTTGTTCTTTAAAGGGGAAATGGTTTCCGGTACGTCCAGTTCCCAGTTCTTGAGTTCATACTTGTTGCCAAGCGGAACCATCACTTCCGGGACAGCCGGTGGCTTTTTGAACGAGACGAAAACGGGGGCAGGTCATTGGCGGAAGGCCAATTGGGTGCTTCAGGGGCATTATGCCTACCAGTCCAAGTATTCGTTGGATTTGGCCTTGCGCGGAGAAGGAAACACCCGTTTTGGCCAAAAGTACCGTTGGGGGTATTTTTATTCAGCTTCCGGCCGTTGGAACATTTCGGATGAAAAATGGATGGAACCTACCAAAAAATGGTTAAGTATGTTTGCGGTTCGTTTCGGATGGGGCGTGACGGGTACGCAACCTCCTAAGGAAGATACTCATTTCAGTGTGTATGGTGTAGACGGAGGGTATATTAATTCCATCGGGATGCGGCCGAACAATGTCCGCTTGACGGATTTGCGTTGGGAAAAACAGTCTGCGTGGAACTTAGGGTGGAATATCGGATTGTTTGATGATTTGGTTACGGCGGATATCAATTTGTATTCCCATAAGAAAACAGACTTGATGACCGAACATGCTTCTATTCCCACAACGACCGGTTTTTCGGAGTTGATTGTGGAGAATGGTGGAGACATGTTGAATAAAGGTTATGAAATCAATTTGAACCTGAACCGTGTAAAATTGGCGGGAGATTTGGCAGCTACTTTCAATCTTACGTTCGCTAATAACCGGAATACCATTACGGCCATGACACCTACGCGTCTGAATGCCATTAATGGAACAGGGGTCAAGTTACCTAAAAACGGGGAGTATATGTCCCGTGTGCAGATAGACAACCCGTTTGGTGCGATTTACGGCTTGCGTTACAAAGGCGTGTATGCTTACAGTTACGACCAGTTCGACAAGGCACAGGCATCCGGCGCGACTTGTCCGGTGGCGCGGGATGAGGCCGGAAGCGTCATTTATGGTGCCAATGGAGAACCGATGCCCATGTATTATGATTATAATGGTACGAAATATGCTTTTACCGGTGGTGATGCTATTTATGAAGATGTGAACCATGACGGAAGCATTGATCAATATGATGTGGTCTATTTAGGCAGCTCATTGCCCAAATTGACTGGTGGTTTTGGGTTTAGGTTGTTCTATAAAGGATGGAGTTTGAATGCGCAGTTCAACTACCGTTATGGTAACAAGATTGCAAATGTGGCACGAATGAGGGCGGAAAACATGCATGGTGCCGACAATCAGAGTACGGCGGTGAACTATCGTTGGCGTAAGGAAGGTGACGGTGCAAATGGGGGACATGTGTTGCCTCGGGCTTTGTATGGCCAAGGATATAACTGGATGGGTAGCGACCGTTTTGTGGAAGACGGCTCATTCTTGCGCCTGAACTATTTGCAATTTTCTTATGGGTTTGACTCCAAGCTTATCAAGCGCATCGGGCTTTCCCGCCTGAACCTCTACGTGAGCGGAGAGAACCTGTTCTGCCTGACCAAATACTCAGGCGTGGATCCCGAAGTGAATTATGGTGATATGGGAGTGACTAAAGACGAGGCGATTACTCCTCGTGCAAAGTCTTTCACATTCGGGTTGACAGCAACGTTCTAATGACATGAATAAACAGAAGGAAATATGAAAAAGATATTGAAAACCGGGACATTGGCCATGGCCGTTTCTCTCGCCGCTTTTACGACTTCCTGTGGCGACTTCTTGGATATCACGCCCCTGAATGCTGTGGTGGTGGAAAACTATTGGGAGAAGAAAAGCGAGGTGGAGAGTGTGATAACTTCTTGCTATTTTCACATGCAGGACAAGGGCTTCTCACAACGTGTGATAGCCTGGGGGGAGTTACGGGGCGACAATTTGACTGAAACTTCCACAATGGCCGCAAAAGAAAAGGAGCTTTATGATTTTTATACGAATAATATCGTTCCGGACAACAGTTGGACTTCGTGGGCGGATTTCTATAATGTAATCAATTTATGCAATACCATCTTACATTATGCACCTGGGGCCCAAGCCAAGGATGGAAATTATTCAGTAGACGAATTACGTACGCATGAAGCCGAAGCCAAGTCGATTCGCGCCTTGTGTTATTTCTATTTAATCCGCACCTTTAAAAAAGTGCCGTTGGTGCTTCAGGCGACTATCGGCGATGATGTGGATTTCAAAGTACGTGCATCCTCCGAGCAGGAAGTGTTGGAACAGATTATTGCAGATTTGGAATGGTCAGAAGATTATATATGGAATAAAAAGTTTTTTGATGATGAACGCGAAAGGAAAGGACGTTTCAATAAGTTATCCGTGAAAGCCCTTTTGGCAGATATTTACTTGTGGAAAGGGGATTATGTCAAGTGCGCGCAATATTGCAAGGAAATCATGGATGAGAAAATGGCAGAGTACAATGTCATCAAAACAGCAGAATTGGAGGGAAATTTTATATCTTCTTCTACGGAAGGCTCTCTGGCCTTGTACAATGGCTATCCGCTTTTGGATGAATCTTATTCATCGCATTATCCTTATACCATGTTGTATGAGCGGGGTAATTCATTTGAAAGTATTTTTGAGCTTCAATACGATTATGATAACCGTAAGGATGGCAATGAAGGTATTTCTTATTTCTACGGAAATCATAAAGACCTTTCAGGCAGGGTCAATGCAGCGGCTTATTTGACCAATCAGACGGCTGATGCCTTGTTTGCAGACGCATCTGATTTACGGTTGGAAGAGAATACCGGATATAAGGGCGAACCCTCGAACAGTTATCCTGTCTATAAGTTTCGTTTCTTGTATTTTGGAAATGATGAAAGAGTGCTTCGCTCCACGGCAGAGAATTGGATTGTTTACCGTTTGACGGATGTGATGTTGATGCGTGCTGAGGCTTTGGCTTATATGGGAGGGGATGAAAACAAGCAGGAAGCTTTTGAGATTGTGAAATCTGTGAACATGCGGTCGTGCAAAGGGCGTAGCTTGTTGGTGTATGATGCCGATAAAATCAAGAACATCGTTTTGGATGAACGGCAGCGTGAATTGATGTTCGAGGGGAAGCGTTGGTATGACTTGATGCGGATGGTACGTCACTCCGACAATCCGGTGAATGCGATGTCCACCTTGCGTAGTACGTATTTGCAACGTAAATATGGAACGGGAGGACGTGATGCCGTGGCTCGGATGGGGTCATTGGACAATTTGTATCTGCCTTTTTATCAGAAAGAGTTAGATGTGAATCCGTTGTTGGTACCGGACCAGAATCAGGCTTACATCATTTATTAATCAAGAGTAAATAGAAGTAATATGAAACGTAACATATATAATAAGGTAATAGGATGTGTGGTTTTGGCAACCATGCTGTCCGGCTGTTATGACGACGGTGTGGAAGGTGACAGTTATTATGTGTTCCAAGGTCAGACGGTTGGTGATTATTTGGATGCGGACGGGAAATATGGTGAGTTTTCCACTATTTTGGAACGTGCCGGCATGAAAGGTTTGATGTATGCTTATGGGGATTACACTTGCTTTGCACCGACCAACGAGGCCATAGACCGTTATGTGGATAGTAATTATCCGGGCTGCACGTTGGAGACCCTGCCGGATTCTGCAGTGGTGGCCTTGGCCAAAAGCCATTTGATAGGCGTTCGCTACTTGACCTCTGATTTTTCAACAGGTTATCTTCAGAAGCCTAATATGTACGACCGTAAGGTGCAAGTGACCATTGAGAAGGAGTTCGATGCTGCAATAAACGATAGTATGACGGTATTTGTCCTGAATGATTATTCACGGATTATCCAAGCTAACGATACGGTGAGTAATGGGGTCGTCCATACCATAGACCGTGTGTTGGAGCAGTCCAGTTATGTATTGCCTGATTACATGCAGTCCAAATGTGAGACATTAGGCTTTACCCTGTTTATGGAGGCATTGAAACAGACTCATTTGACGGATTCCATTTTAAGGGAAAAAGATGAAAGTCCGGAGATGTTGTCCCGGTTGGCCCAATATGCTTCGAACTCAGAGTACACCACGGAGGGGAATAAAGTTCCTCCGGCCCGCAAGTTCGGTTATACGGTATTGGTGGAGAAGGATAATTTGTATAAAACGGTATATGATCCGCAAAATATGGGTAAGCCTGTCTATACTGGAGATCTTCAGGCGGATTTGGTATCCTTGTTCAATTATGCAAAGGACATATACGACAAGGTATATCCGGACGACAAGGGGGTATACGATGATGACTATACGCATCCCAAGAATCCTTTAAACCGTTTTATTGCTTATCACATCTTGGACCGTAATGCAAGCTATGGGGATTTGGTTTGTTCCACTCCGGATTGGTCTGTGCAGGAAGGTGGGGATTTTGTGGAGTACTACGAAACCATGGCCGGTAATTTGTTGCGTGCGCAAAAAGTTTCTCTTTTGGGAGACGGGATATATTTGAATCGCTGTGACGATGTGAATAGGGCTGACAACAGGATGGATGGTGTGGAAGTCCTTCCTTCCGGAGGTTCTTCAACTGTAAATGGCAATTTCCAATTTCTGGGCAGCATCCTTTCTTATAATGAAAATGTCGTGAAAATGCTTCGTAGTGAACGAATCCGTATTGATACGGGCGTCTTGTTTCCTGAATTGGTGAACAATGATGTCCGTCTGGATCCGGACGGAGATATGTTGTGGTGGCATTTCCCGGAAGGGTATTTCGATGATGTGCGTTATGACAGCCAATGCGATTGCAAATATAACCGTTGGCCTCAGGCTCAGGGAACCGGAATGGGGTCGCACTATGATTTGGCTGCATTCCGTACGGATAATATGAATTTTGCGGGGGAATATGATGTGATGTTACGTTTGCCTGCCGTACCGGCCGGCCAATATGAGATCAGGTTGGGGTACGTGGCCAATGGCTTTATGGGAATTGCGCAAATCTATTTTGGACAAAATACCGAATATATGCAACCCACCGGAATTCCTTTGAATTTGGGATGGGGAGGGGGAATGCCCAAAGTGGGAATGATAGCAGACGATGCTTTGTTTGATGATATTCATAATGACGTGTCGAATAATTTCGAAGGAAAGACAACCATCACCGAAAATGATAAGGCTATGCGTAATTTGGGGTATATGAAAGGGCCTGCCTGCGTGTATAGAGTAGACAATGACAGGGTTTCATTACGTGCGAAGTTGGTTAACGATTGGTGGTATATACGTAATATCGTTACCACCCAGACTTTGGAAGAAAAACCTTCTTATTTGCGCTTGCGTAAAGTAGACGAAAGAACCGGGCGCATGTTGAATATCGATTTTATCGAAATTGTGCCGAAAAGTGTGTATAATGGTGCCATACCAGAAGATAGAAATTAAATTAAAAGCAGAAGATTATGAAAGGTTCTAAAAGATATGCCAAGGCAACTGTTTGTTGCATGGCGGTATTGGCTTCCGGATTGGTCTTGTCTTGTTCGGACGATTGGGATGCACATTATGATGGTGTACCCCGTCCTACAAGGACTTTGTGGCAGGAAATTACTGCCCGTCCGGAGTTGTCGGATTTTGCAAAATTGCTTAAAGGATACGGTTATGACAAGTTCTTGGATTCGGGCCAACGCTATACGGTTTGGGCACCATCCGGCAGCATAGACACGACATTGGTGACCGGTGAGGACATGACTCCGGACGAAGTGATGGAGCAAGTGGTTAAAAACCATATCGCCCGTGGGGTTATTGCGGCATCCTCCGTTGTGAACGATACCATAAAGGTGTTGAACGGGAAGCCCATGCCTTTTGTGTCAGAAGGAGGCGTGCCTCATTTCAATGGCTCGCCGGCCAAATCTTTTAATATTGAATGCAGTAATGGAGATTTGCATATATTAGATTGCCAGGCGGTTTACAATAACAATGTTTGGTCTTATTTGAGACAGGATGCTGATTTTTCTAATATTACCGATTATTTGTATAGCTTTAATAAATTGGAGTTTGTGCCTGAATTGAGTACACCGGGCGGTGTGGTGAATGGGGAACAGGTGTATACGGATTCCGTGTTTGTCTTGACAAATGAATTGTGGGGGCAGATTGGCTACTTGAATGACGAGCAGCGGAATTATACGATGTTGGTTCCCGTGAATGATTGTTGGGACCGGTTGGTGGATAAGTTTAAGGGCTTTTATCATTATTCGGAAGACGAAGAACCGGAATTGGCAGACAAGTATGCGTGTCGCAGCATATTGGATGCTTTGGTATTTGAAACCCGTAGTCAGTCTTCGACATCCGATTATTGGGAAAGTACGTCCGGAAAATTGTTTTATCGTCCACAAGATGCCGGGGGCTTGTTTGAAGGGACCGAAGCCATTGGTTGTAGCAATGGACAAATATTGAAAGCGGCCGATGTGAATTTAAGCCCTTATCAGGTCTTAAACAGTGACATTGTTGTTGAAGCCGAAAATATCGGTGAGTATCTGCTTACGGCTAATTATTACGATGAAAATAAGGATCGTCCGGTGTTTGTTGCCGCTGCAAATACCGGTGTGTCATCAAGCTACTACATGAAGTTTACTTCTACGAACATGTTGCGGGGTGCCACCGTCACTTATGCAATCCCGAACGTGCTGTCTTGCGCTTATGACATAGGGATTGTATTTGTTCCGATGAATCTGACGCGTAACGGTTGGTCTTCTTCCATTGATACGAAAAAAGGACGTGTTGATGTAGAATTGAATGATAAATACACGAAGGAAAAGTTGGAAGTGGAAGGGATTGAAATACCAGGCGACAAGGTTGATACGATATGGGTGGCACGAGGGCATCAGTTTGCTTATTGTGATTATTTCCCCAATCGTGCTTCTATGGAAGATGCCAAAATCTCTTTGAAAATCGTCAGCACGCCTAAACGTAGTGAGTCGGATTATACACGTGATTTATATATTGATTGCATATTGTTGAAACCCTCAATTGATGGAGATTTAAGTGATGAAGAATAAGAATCTATATAGTATATGTTTTTGTATGGCCTTGGCAGGCAGCCTGCAAACGACCTATGGACAGGTGGATGCGGAAGGGGTGGCAGATTCCACGTTATCGGCCGCAGGAGGAGAAACTGATTCGCTTCAGATTGTAGTGCAGAGGGAAATGAATAAGATACCCACGGTGGTTTATAAGGGGGCATTGGTCGATGCAGCCACGGGCGGGCCGGTACAGGGCGGCATCATACAAGTGGCCGGAGACGACCGGTTCAGTTCCATTTCCGACGAACAGGGTGCCTTTGAAATAAAAGTGCCGTTGTATGCCAATCAATTGTTGGTGCGTACTCCTACTTATGCTTTGGCCAGGGTACATTTGGCCGGAAAAGGAAAAGAATTGGTAGTGAGGATGTATTCGGAACATTTTTCCAATGGTTATGCCAATGAAGTGAGGGTGACGAATAAGAGCAGTGTCGGGGATTTTTCTGCAAATTCGTCTTTGACCGTTGAAGATGAAATGGCAAAAAAACTTGGTGCTGATTTGCGTGTGTTGCTTCGTTCGGGTAATCCCGCCCAAGGGGCGAACATGTTTATTGGAGGATATAATTCGTTGAATGGAGGCGGGCAACCTCTGTTTGTGGTGGACGGTGTGATTCTTGATACTCAAAACGGACGTTCGTTAATGCATGAAGGTTATGTCAATAACGTGCTTTCGGCTATCAGTGTCAATGACATTGAGAAAGTGACAGTGTTGAAAAACGCCACTGCATTATATGGGGCGAAAGGTGCCAATGGGGTTGTGGTGATAGAGACAAAACGTGCAAAGAGTATGGCTACACGGATTGATGTAGACATCTATGGGGCGGTTGAATTGTTGCCGAAATTGCCTTCGATGATGAATGCCGGGCAATATCGTTTGTATGCAACGGATGTAATGGGGAACGTGACCGAAACTCCGGATTTCTTGGACGATTTTACAACGGACAAGCAAAAGTATGCCATGTACCATAACGATACGGACTGGAAGGATTATGTTTATCATGAGGCTTTCACGCAGAATTACGGTGTAAACGTGCAAGGTGGTGACGATGTGGCTAATTACAATCTTTCCATAGGCTATGCAAATGCGCAAAGCACATTGAAGTATAATGATTTCGCAAGGTTGAACATGCGTTTCAATACAGATGTGAAGTTTATGAAGAATCTGGATTGCAGTTTGGATGTAGCTTATTCCAATACGACCCGGAATTTACGGGATGACGGAATGGGCAGTGGGCAGGCATTGTCTCCGGGAATGTTGGGCCTGATTAAATCCCCCGTATTGGCTGCATACAATCCTGACCAATATGGGCGGTTTACGGCATCCATGGCAGACTACGATTGTTTTAACTTGTCCAATCCCTTGTCCATATTGGAGAATGGCGACGCGAGTAATAAAAACCGGTTGGAGTATACTTTGTTTTCATTGAGTGCCATGCCGAAATGGAAAATCAATCGAAACCTGACACTGTCTGAAAAGGTAAGTTACGTGTTGAACAATGTCACGGAACGTTCGTTTATTCCGGATGAGGGGGTACCGACTTTTACAGAGAGCGGTGACGATATGACAGCCAACAGGTCAAGGGCTTATTCCAGTAAGCAATTGTCCGTGGCGAGCGATACCAGGATTGATTGGTCATACCGTTATGGCGGACATGTGATTCATCTTTTTGGCGGTTTCCGTTATTTAAGCGATTCATTTAATTCGGATGCTATTCGTGCAGACAACAGTGCGGGAGATAAGTTGCCGAACATCACCAATGAAATGAAGAACCGTAAGGTGGACGGCATTATTGAGGAATGGAAATCCACGGCTGTGTATGTGAATGCGGATTGGAATTATGCAGATAAGTATTTTTTGCAGGGAACGTTGACGGCGGAGACATCTACGCGTTTCGGCAGGAATGCCACAGGGGGAGTGAAACTGGGCGATTATGTCTGGGGGATATTCCCGTCCTTGCAGGCGGCTTGGGTGGTTTCCGCCGAACCTTTCTTCCAGAACGTGAAGGGTATTGACTATTTGAAACTGAATGTCGGCATCGACCAGTCGGGCAATGACAATATTGATTGCTTTGCCTCCCGCTCTTACTTTGCTCCAAGTGCATTTTTGAATCATACGTCGGGTTTGTCCTTGGCCAATATCGGCAATGATAAACTGAAATGGGAGACGGTCACGCGGATTTCAGTTGGTTTGGACATGTCCGTTTGGAATGACCGCTTGTCGCTTGGATTCAATTATTATAAGTCTTATGTGAACAACATGTTAGCTTACAAGACATTGGGAGGGGTGAGCGGATTGCGCAATTATTGGAGTAATGAGGGTAAGATGGAAAACCAAGGTTTTGATGTTGCGGCTGTGGCCAAAGTCATGGCATTAAAGGATTTCTCATGGGAAATTTCTGCAAGTGTCGGCCATTACAAGAATGAGGTGACTGCATTGCCGGATAACGATAAGACGGTTTATACTTCTGTTTATGGCGGTGAGGTCATGACTAAGGTAGGAAACCCAATCGGTTTGTTCTATGGTTACAAGACTCAGGGTGTGTTTGCCACCTCGGAAGAAGCTGCTGAAACGGATTTACGTAATGGAAGCAAAAATGGAAGTGCTTTCCGTGCCGGTGATGTACATTTCTCCGATTTGGTAGCTGACGGGGTGATTGATAATAAAGACAAAGATGTAATCGGCGACCCTAATCCGGATATTTTCGGTAATTTCGGGACTAGCCTGCATTACAAAAATTGGACATTGGATGCTTTCTTCAGTTATTCTTTGGGGAATGACATTTACAATTACCAGCGTGCCGTATTGGAAAGCGGAAGTTCTTATAATAACCAAACCACGGCTTTATTGAACCGTTGGACTTCAGAGGGGCAGCAGACATCGATTCCCCGTGTGGAATACGGGGATCGGATGAGAAACGCACGTTTTTCCGACCGTTGGATTGAGGATGGCTCTTATTTGAAGCTCAAGACTTTGAGTTTGAGCTATCGCTTTCCCTTCAACTTGACGTTCCTGCAAGGGATTACAGTTTGGGGAGCTGCCAACAATCTGTTTACGTGTACGAAATATTTAGGTAGTGATCCGGAACTCTCCATTTCAGGCAATCCGATTTACCAGGGGATTGACCGTGGTTTGTTAGGACACGGGCGCAGTTTCGTTTTAGGGGTTAAAATTAATCTTTAACAAGGATATGAAGATGTTAAAAAACATATTAAAGTCGACCGCAATTTGGATGGCGGCTACGGTGTCTTTCACAGCTTGTGAGGTGGATACCACTACGGTGATGTTTGAAGAAGACCATGATTTTTCTCAACCGGGCGATACCGTGTTCTCTGTGTTGGGTATATTGGACAAGGTTCAAGACGTGGTCGAAAAAGGAGTGCTTTTAGGTGAATTGAGGGGAGATTTGGTAAAGCCTGTTCCTTTAGCCGGTGCAAGTAATGCTTGGGTGGATTTGGCTCGTTTTGAGAATTTGGAGGATGCGACTTTCAACCGCTACCGGGATTACTATGCCATTGTGAATAATTGCAATTTCTATTTGGAGCGTGCGGATGCCGAGATGGAGCGTCGCGGGCAGAAAGTGTTCCTGAAGGAATATGCAGCCGTGAGTGCCTACCGGGCGTGGGCTTACTTGCAATTGGCTTTGCTTTATGGCGAAATCCCGTTCTATACTCAGCCTCTGCTGTCTTATTCTGAAATAGAGCAAGTGATGAACGACCCTTCCAGACGGAAGGGACTGGGTGAGATTTGTTCTTATTTCATTGATGATTTGCTTCCTTACGTTGATGTGCCGTTTCCCAATTACGGGAACTTCACTTATGACCAGAATAGCTCGGTAAACAGTAGCGATTTTTTTCTTCCAATCCGTTTGCTGAGAGGCGACCTTTATTTATGGCGTGGTTCATTGGATGGCAATAAATCCGATTTTGCCAAGGCGGCTCAGGAATATCGTGATTATTTATTGTCCGAAGAACGATTTGTAAATCCTGAAATAAAGGTAGCTTATCGGACTGTGGATTTGGACGACGCCCAAATTGTGGACCGTTGGAATTCCGTTTTTGTGGGAGGCAATACTATGGAACGTATCAGCCTCGTTCCATTTGCAGGCAACTCCCAATATGGTAAATTAGGAAGTTTGCAGCAATCGTTCAGGTATTTCATGGGTTCTGACGCGCTTCAGAAATTGGTGGATGAATCTTATTATTGCTACGTGATGTATACAGAAGAATCAGAATCGGATGAAAGTGAGTATATGTCTCGCTTTACGGGGCTGGCAAAGGATACTTTGTATTACGGGACAAAGGAAAATCCCCAGTATTATTCATATATCACGGTGCCGGGCACACCGCAATATTTCATGGGCGATTTGCGTTTCAACCGGGATTATCAGGAAGGATACGGGTTGAGCATCAATAAGTATTCTTCACTATGGCCGCATGTGACCACTTACCGTACGGGGGCGGTTTACCTCCGTCTGGCAGAGGCTATCAACCGTGCGGGTTATCCGTTGACGGCTTTCCATGTGCTGAAGTATGGTTTGAGCCGTGGCAATCTGATACAATACGATGCCAACGGGGAATACCGCCGTTTGATGCAGTCCGGTTATACGTTTTACGACATGTATGACAACAAGGATAATATGGGGTTGCATGCACGCGGTTGCGGGAATGCGGAGATGGACACGTTGCATTATGCGTTGCCGGCCATGGCTTCGCGTGAGGACAGCATAAGGAAAGTAGAGGATATGATTTGCGACGAGATGGCTTTGGAGACGGCCTACGAAGGCAACCGTTTTTACGACTTGATGCGTTTTGCGTTCCGTCGTGGAGAAGATTTCCTGGCTTCCCGTGTGGCTCGCCGTACGAGTCCGGACAATCCCGACCAGGCGCTTTATAATAAATTGAGAGACCGCAATAACTGGTATTTGCCGATGGTGGAGAATTGAGAATGACATATTAAGGAATGGCAGGCATGGAATTGCGCTTATATCGTGGTTTCCATGCCTGTTTTTTTTGAGGAAAGTGTGAAATGGGAAAAAATGACATACGTTTTGTCGAAAATTGCCCTATCCTGTTTTGCCGATGTGGCTTAATTTTGCAAGAAGAAAAACTTGAAAGGAACAAATATCATGGAAATATTCACGGAAAGTCAGTTTTCTGCATGTTATATGCAGTATAGGGAGAAGGTGAACGGGTATATCTTCTCTCGGGTTCGTGACAGGGAAGAGGCGGAAGATTTGACCCAGGATGTCTTTGAACATATATGGAGATGCCGGGAAGGAGTGCGCATGGTAACCCTCCAGAATTTAGTCTTTAGGGTCATGCGGAATACCGTGATAGATTATCTGCGCCGCCGTTATATGAAAAAAAGCCGGATGGACATATACAGCTACGGTGAGGTACAGTGTGGTCGCAATACGGTCGAAGAAGACTATTGTTATAAAGAACTCCGCTTTGTGCATAAGAAGATGGTGAAACGGTTGACCGAAAGACGCCGTCAAGTGTATCTTTTGTATTTTTACAAGGGAATGTCGTATGCTTCCATCGCTGACCGGCTTGGTGTGGCCGAATGCACCGTGGGTGCGCATCTGTTGAGGGCACATAGGATGGTACGTATGGGGGTGGATAGGGCGTACCGGAATAAGGCAGGGTGAATGGAATCGGATATCCCGTTTTTGACAGTATGCACGGCTTTTCCGCTTTCCTGTATGCAAATGGAAAGGGAAAAGGCTTTCCTTTCGATGGCCTGAGGGCGGGAAAAGTACAGAAACAGGTATTGAAATGACTTTTCAAGAATACTTTTTTTAAGGTTTCAGGGCGTTTTTTTTATGTTTATTTACTAAAGACGTGAATCGTTTGGAGCAGAATGGAAAATCGTTCGGCTGAGAAAACATTTTTTTTCTCCGCATGACGGTCGGAAGTCATGCGCTTGTCTGCGGGACAAGCACCTTGAAACCTTGGCATAACTTGCTTCTGGAACCGTTATTTTTTCTATTTGGAAAGGAAAAGCCTGCGGGTCCGGAGTGTCTTTTTGTAAGGCGAAACGCTTTACGGGGTTACGCCATTCTCTTGGGGCTGCGCAGGACGTATCTTATCGGTTTTCATTATGATAACGGAATACGTTTCCGGCTTTCATCTTGCCTTTTCCCGGAGGTGCGAGAATCGCGTATTTACGGCGGACAGCCAAGTGGGGGACGGATAAACGGGCCACGTGCCATCGGAATTGACTTTTTGACATTTTGTAATGGGGGATTTTACAGACGCAGGATTTGCCCTTTGCTTAAAAAATCCAGAAACTCCCGGTAGGCCGTGCATTTCCGGAGCAGCGTTTCGTTTCCGGTCATGAAGAATTGCTTGCGTGCCCGGGTGAGGGCCACGTTGAGCTTGCGGTCTAATTCCCGGCCGTCTGTCATGACGGGTTCGGACAAGATAGGGAGTTGGTACGGGCGGCTGACAGTGGTGCTGAATATGATGATGTCGCGTTGGCTGCCTTGGTAACGTTCCACCGTGTCGATGGTGATGTCGGCCGTGTCGGGAATGTGCCGTTCGGCCAAGGCTTTGCGTATCATGGCGATTTGTGCGCGGAAGGGGACGATGATTCCGATTTGCCTGCAGGGACTGAAGGGGATGCCCGAGCGGCTGTGCAGTTGGCAAAGGGTGTGTACTAAGTGTGCCACGGTCTCGGCTTCCCGCTTGTTGCTTTTTATATAATATTCTGCTTCGTCGGCTTGTACGGAAATGAATGCCATGCGTGTACCGGCTACGAAAGCGGTCCATCGGTCATCGTCCGGCCGGATGCCGAAAGCCAACGGTTCCTGTTGATGGGGGAGGGGAACGGCATCCAGTCCGCCGTTATAATAATTACGGTTGACAAATTCGCAGATGGACGGATGCATGCGTCCTTGGCGGTGAAGCATTTCCACGATGCCTTCCGTGCCTTGCAGGCTGTTTAGCCGATGCAGGCGTTCAAACAGGGAGTTACGGCAGTCGGTCAGCCCGATGGCTTGCAGGCTATCCTCGGTCACCCGTGACATTTCCCGGGGTTGGCTCACCACGGCGGGCAGTTGCTTGTGGTCGCCGATGAGGATGAACTTCCCGATGGCCAGACGGTTCAGGTTATAGTCTCCCCGGTTCACCGGAGTGGTGGCGCATAACAGGGGGAGCAGTTGGGGTTCGAGCACCTGTGAGGCTTCGTCGATGATGGCCACGTCGATGACCTTCAGGCTGAACAGTTCCGTCTGGCTGCATAGGCTGCTGATGGTGCTGGCAAACACCCTGACGGGCGCCAACTTCTCGTAGATTTCTTTTCGGGAGGTGGCATCCCCGATGACGTGCTTCATGAGCCGTGGCCGGAAGTCCGGGGCGCAGTTCAGTTCCTGCCCGATGCGGATATATTCCGGAGCAGGGTTGATGGCAGACAGCGTATGGCAGATTTCATCCACAGCCCGGTTGGTATAAGCCATGAGCAGGAGGGTCTTTTGCGGATGGTCCGACAAGAACTCTTCCACTATGGATTTCAGGGCCACCGACGTTTTTCCTGTCCCCGGCGGCCCGACAAGCAGGAAGTAATCCCGGGCCTGTTTGGCTTTCAGGACGATACGGTCTATTTCTTCATTCAGGTAATGCCGGTGGAGCCTTACGGACGGGTCGGTGGCCGGTGGCCGTATGCCCAACAGCAGCTCTTTCCGTTCCCGTGGGGCGGTGAGCAGGCTGAACAGTCCCGAATAGGCTTGGTTGAATGTGGCATCCATGTAGCCCGGTTCTACGGCATAAAGGCTGTCGGGGCGGAATACTTCGGCATTCCGCTGTTTGTAAGATAGTTTCAGCAGCATGCGTTCAGGATGGATTTCCTCTATGGTGCAACGGAAGAACTGTTTGTTCGTCACGTTGTCCCCTTCGTGGTTCCGTTCGTAGAGCATCACCATGTCACCCTGCCGGAAGTTCGGGAGGAAGTCTTCGCCATATTCCGGAAGTTGCAAGTCCAACCGCACGACGGCACCTTCCTCGTCGGGGACGGGATGCAGTTTCAGTCCGGTCAGGATGTTCCCGTTCTGTTGTTTGGTCTGCGTGTCGCAGCACCATGTTTCGGCGAACCCGCCCGGCGAGTCCGCCCGGTCGTCCCCGACTTTGGCGCGGAATTGTTCGCGGGCGGTAAACGTCAGGAAGCGATGGAAATAATCGGCTTCCATTCCCCTCATGCCATGAAGCGGTGCCAGTATTTCCATCATGCGGGGGCGCAGGTAGCGGCTGTAGAGCCGGTCGGCACGTCCGTCCACGTTGAGCCGTTCTTCCGTCAGCTCCTCTATCAACGTGCGGGATTCCCCCCTTCTCAGGCGATGCTCTATGTGCAGGATGGCATTCCGCAGGGCCATGGCGCGGCGGATATGGCTGCGCGGCACGTCTACGGCATAAAGCCCGGGGTAGCGTGAATAGAAGAGGTAAGACTGTACCTGCTCACGCCTGCGGTCCAGGTTATAATACAGGATTTCTTTGTACAGGGCCATTTGCAGGCTGTGTTCTTCCTTCGGGCTGTGGTAGGGATATTCGTCCGCTTTTCCGCTTTTCAGTTCCACTAATTTGTCGGCGTTCCGGGTGAGCAGGTCCATACGCCCTTGCAACCCGAGGGCTTCGCAAAGGAAAGAAGGCTCCAGTTCCACTTCCGTTTGCCGGATGTCGATGCCTGCGGCGCTGAAACTGTTGCGTACGGTTTGCCGGATGTGGTGGAATTGCATTTCGCACCGGTTGAAGAAATCGCGGTCGATGTCCGGCAAGGTGGACCAGGCAAGAGGGGAGAACCGGAAAGAATTTTGCATGGAACGCAGGTAGAGTTCCGCTTCCGTCGTCCCGTCTGCGTTTTGGATAAATCGCTCATTCACGCAGTCGTCCAGAAACTGGTTGGCCGCATTTCCCAACTGTATGGCCGCAGAGCGTGCCGGAGGGGCGAATTTGTTCAACAAGTGGGTGTATGCCGAATACCCGTATGGCTTGATGCAGGCGCACAAGGCTGTAATGTCAATCAGGAAATCCGGGTCGAGAACTAACATCTCGGGTTTTAGGACGTAAGGATATGCGCCTTCCGCCTTTATGGCCTTGACCGATAAGAGATTGAGCTGTGCCCCTTCGTACAGTTGTCCGTTCAAGTCGGCGAACGTGCGGTCGGTTTCGTCGGCATATTCCACTTTCAACAGTTGTTCCGTGGGATGCGTGTGGTCTTTTCCATAAATGAAATGCTCGTCCCACCGGTGCACCGTTATCCGGATACGTTTGGCCTGCAGTACTTTTTCGGCAGGTGCGGGAGCGGGTCGCCAATGGCGGGGCAGGCGTTTTTGCACGTCCTCCGGGACATGGGTCTGGTAAAAAGCTGCCAATCCTTCGCAGACCGCTTTTAAGTCGTAGGCTTCATCCTCTCCGTTGGGCAGGAAAAGCCCTTTTTGTATTCGTCCTGCCCGTGCACGGAATACTTCCAACGGGTGGGACGGATGGCCGGTTTGTTTGCAGAGCCAGTGCAGGCGTGCGGCCGTGTGGGTGAAATCCACCGGACTGTGGCGGGTCCGGTCTTTCAGCGCACGGAGCAACAGCGTGTCAAGGGCATGGTAACGTGCGGTATGGTCCATGTCCGGCTGCATGATGTTTCTGATTTCATCGAATATGTCCTGAATCTCTTCCGTCATGGGTTATGGCGTATTCTGTTTGGACTTGGCTTCCAGTTCTTCGGCACTCAGTACTTTGCTTTTGAATCCTCCGCGAGAATTCTTGCGCGACGGGGCGGGAGCGGCACCGGTCGTGCCGCCATGGACGGCAGCGCGGTAGCGTTGCCAACGTTCACGGATGGAAGTCACGTAGCCGTAGGTCTCTTCTCCGCGCAGGTAACCGTAACGCACCACGGGGTCGTTGTAATATTGCGGTTGGCTCAGGCGGAGGATGAAAGGAGCCACGTCGTTCCACAGGTGCGGGTTTTTGCCGTGCTTGCGTGCCAAGGCCATGGCGTCGCGGACGTGTCCCGTGCCTCCATTATAGGCCGCCAGGATAAAGTTTATACGTTCCGCCCTGCCGGGTATATCGCTGAATTTACGTTCGAGTTCACGGAGGTACCGGGCTGCCGCACTGATGTTCTTTTCGGGTTGGTGCATTTGGTCGGCGGGCAAGCCGAGATGTACGGCTGTCTCAGGCATAATCTGCATCAGTCCGCGTGCTCCGGCCCACGATACGGCTTCCGGGTCGAAACCGGACTCTTGGTAACATTGTGCGGCCATGAGCCGCCAGTCCCACCCGATGGCTTGGCTATGACGGATAAAATGGGTGTCGTACGGCGAGATAATGCCCTTGGCGCGATTCTGGAAGGGGGCACGGACACGGCGTTTTACATTTCCGCCGGGAGACAGGCGCAACTGTTCCCTTTTTTGCAAGAAAGACCGCGTCTCGGGTTTATACCATCCGTCCAAGGCTTCGGCCAGGAAGGGTGCATCCTTTCGTACAACCCATCCGGTTTTGGCTGCGGCCGTGCTGTCTGACAGGCACGACCGGACACCGGAGAATTGCAGTTCCATGTCTGTCATGTGGTTCTCCGGAATTTCCAACGCGATGAGGTCTGCCTCTCCTTTTTTCAGACGTTGGAAAAGTTCCGCCGTATCGCGTACGGCTTCCATACGGAGCTTGGCACCGATGGAAACGGCAAAGTGTTCGGCCAATTCAAATTGCAGCCCGAATCCTTTTCCCTTATATTCATAATAGGTGTCGGGGCCGGACAGCGTGACGGCTATCAGTTCGCCGGCTTCCTGTATCTGGTCTAAGTCATAAGCTGTTTCCGCACCTTCCTCTTCCGTAATACCCAAAGGGGATATTTTTTTCTCTTCTTTTTCTCCGCAGGATACGGCATTGAAGGACAGCAATAGGGAGGTTATGAGGCTGATTGACAGATAGGGTTTCCATAAGTCCGGTCTCCTTCTTTGTAACAGGGAACGGGTTTCCGTTCTGTTTCCGTTTGCACGGACTCTCATAAGGCTTGTCCGCTTTGTTCCAAACGGAGGCTGAGATGGTGAAGGATGTAGGTACGCATGATTTCGATAGCTTTTTCGTTTTCTCCTCCCTGGGGAATGATAAGGTCGGCATAGCGTTTGGTCGGTTCGATAAACTCCAGATGCATGGGTTTGAGTACGGCCCGATAGCGGTCCACCACCATTTGTACAGTTCTTCCCCGCTCCACGATGTCGCGTTCGATGACACGGATGAGGCGTTCGTCCGAATCTGCATCCACGAAAATCTTCAAGTCCATCAGGTCGCGGAGTTCTTTGTTGGACAAGGCGAGTATGCCCTCAATGAGAATTACCTTTTGCGGTTCCACGTGTATGGTCTCTTTGAGCCGGTTGCACTCCAAATAAGAATAAGTGGGTTGCTCAATGGCTTGTCCTGCCTTCAAGGTCTTGATATGCTGTATCAACAACTTCCAATCGAAAGCACAAGGGTGGTCGAAGTTGATTTTACGTCGCTCTTCCATCGGTATTCCTGTATTGTCGTTGTAATAGGAATCTTGTGGTATGAGGGCTACTTCGTGGGCGGGCAGGCTCTCTATGATTTTGCGTACGACTGTTGTTTTTCCGGAGCCCGTGCCTCCGGCTATTCCGATAATATACATGGGTATTCTGTTTTTGTATTAATATACATCCTCGTTCTTGGTGACTTCTTCCGATGTGAGCGGTTTGCGGTCCATAACCTTCCACACGTATGCGATGTAGGCCACGACAATGGGAAGGAGGAGAGACACGTAGGCCATGGTCTTTAGGGTGAATAGGCTGGAGCAACTGTTTGCCAAGGTCAAAGAGCTTTGTAAATCCGTAGTAGAGGGATAGTAGGCTGTATGGTTATAACCGACACACAGGAGTAAGGATAATACGGTCAGTATGGTTCCTGCGCCTGTAAACCAAAAACCGTTGTGACAGGTGTGGCAGAAGATACCACGAATGAGGCCGAAAAGCACACCTGTCACACCTGAAAGGAACAAGACAAGCAATATCGGTATGTCTGTCAAATTGTGGAAATACTTGTATGGCTCCATGAAAATGATGCCGGTTTCCGGATGGACGGCAAAACCGTCTTTCAATAGCGTGTGGACCACGAAAGCCAGGAAAAAAAGCAAGAATGGGATGCTGTCTCCCAATAACTGGCGGCGGCAACGTGGAATCAGCCCTGTGTCGCGAATGCTGCGGATGAAATAAAGGCAACCCAAAATACGAGCCAGAAAACAGACAGCCAGTCCCAACATGAGATTCCAAGGATTTGCCAAGGCATCCAAACCGTGCCATTCGTTACCCCAATGACTGATGACTGGATTTGTAGTTTCCGTCAGATTGGATTTGCAGACAAGGAAATCAGACCCGTTAAAGAATGTAGCTACGGCCACTCCAAGCAGAACCGGACCCATGACTCCGTTGAATACCAAAAAAGATTGGTAAGTACGTTTGCCTAACAGATTTCCTAATTTCGATTGGAATTCATAAGAAATGGCTTGTAGTACGAAACTGAAAAGTATGAGCATCCACAGCCAATATGCCCCGCCGAAGCTTGTGCTGTAAAACAGAGGGAAAGAGGCAAAAAAAGCCCCTCCGAAAGTGACGAGCGTGGTAAATGTAAACTCCCATTTGCTGCCTGTCGCGTTCACCAATAAGGCGCGTTCCGTTTCATTCTTTCCCAAGCGGAATAACAATGAGTTGCCCCCTTGTACGAACAACAAGAAGACCAATAGCGCCCCTAACAGGGATATGATGAACCACCAATAATGCTGTAGAAAAATATAGGTAGATTCCATAGTTTTGATATTTGACAGTGACTAATCTTTTTATCGGTTACGCCCGGGATTCAGGCCCTTTTTGGATGGCTTTTACCATGATGCCTATCTCGGCAATGAATAAAATAGTGAAAATGGCCAGAAAGATGAAGAATGTCGTTTGTACCGCTCCTGCGGACAGGTTGGATATGGCGGCATTGACCGGTAACAAATCCTGGATGGCCCAAGGTTGTCGCCCGACCTCTGCTACGACCCAACCGGCCTGGCTGGCTACGAAGGCGAAAGGAATGCTCCATAAGGCGATTCGGTGCAGCCATCTTTGCCCGTACAGTTTATTTTTCCATGACAGGAAAAGGACCAAGGCGAAAAAAGCAATGAAGTACATCCCGAAACCTACCATAATCCGGAATGTCCAGAACGAAAGTCCTACATTCGGCACAAGGTCGTCAGGGTTTTGAATATAACCGTAACCGAAGTATGGCATGTTTTCTTCCAATGTGCGGCGGGACGCGTCCATCTTATCTTGTTCGCCGTCCTTTTGAGCCTGCCGGAAATCCGATAAGGCCGCGATTGCCATTTTGCCTTTCGCTATCTTTTCTGTGGCGGACAGAGCCTTGGAGCCGTCCCTTGCCGTATATCCTCCAACTAAGATATTGTGGATTCCCGGTACGTAACCGTCGGGATTCCGTGTGGCCAGAAAAGACAGCATGGTCGGGATTTTCCATTCGCCGACCACTGTTAACGGCTGTCTTGTCCCACCTTCGTAAAGCGCTTCCATGGCAGCCAGTTTCATCGGTTGGTATTGTGCGACCTGATAGGCGGATTTATCTCCGCTATATAGTGTCAACAGTGAGGCGGCCATACCTGTACATGCTGCAATTTTCATACTGGCCAAGGCGAATTCCTTCTCACGCCGTTTCAATAGGAACCAGGCACTAACTCCAATGACGAACACGGCTCCTACAATCCAACTGCTGAGTACCGTATGCAAGAATTTCATTACGGCTACAGGCGAAAAGGCTACGGCGAGGAAATCGACCATTTCATTGCGTACCGTTTCGGGGTTGAATGCCATTCCTACGGGATATTGCATCCATGAATTGGCCACCAGAATCCACCAGGCAGACAAGGTGGCTCCCAGGCCGGTGAGCCATGTCGAAGCCAAATGGAACTTCTTACCGACTTTGTCCCATCCGAAAAACATTACGGCCACGAAAGTGGCCTCCATAAAGAAGGCCACGATACCTTCAATAGCAAGCGGTGCTCCGAAGATATCACCTACGAACCAGGAATAGTTGCTCCAGTTCGTACCGAATTGGAATTCGAGAATCAGTCCGGTAGCTACTCCGATGGCAAAATTGATTCCGAACAGTTTCATCCAGAAACGGGCTGTCCTTTTCCAGAAATTATGACCGGAAATGACGTATCGTGTCTCCATAACTCCCATGATGACAGCCAGTCCCAGCGTGAGCGGAACAAACAGCCAGTGGTACATTGCCGTCAGGGCGAATTGTGCCCTTGACCAGTCTATCATTGTCTCCATATTGTCTAACATAAGCCTTGTTTTTATTTCAAATTAAGGATGGATAGCTCTTTCTATCAGTTCGTTGCCTACATAGTCTTCCTTTTCTTCGGCCGATTTGCCTTTGAGGAAAGGCGGGAAGAAAAAAAGTTTCAGGATAAAGAACATGATGAAAAGTTTGATGAGAATCACGGCCCACAACGTACGTCCTAGCGTCATGCTGCGGAAACCGTCGCGGTAAAATCTCCAAATACCGATGATTCCTTGTCTGATCATAATGGATGCATAAGTGTGATAGGGCAAAGGTAAGCAAAAAACAGTTGGAAGCGGGTGCCATGAACGGATTTTTTGCTAACTTTGGATGAAAATAATATAAAAGACGTTGTATTATTATGGTGAAACATATCGTATTATTTCAGTTGGCTTCTGAGATGGAAGCTGGGCGTAAGAAAAATGTGATGGACGCTTTTAAGAAAGGGATAGAGGCCCTGCCTGCCAAAATCCCGTTTATCCGGAAGATTGAAGTCGGGTTGAATGCCAATCCGGAAGAACAGTTCGACATCGCGCTCTACAGCGAGTTCGACACGATGGATGACGTAAGGGCTTATGCGGTCCATCCGGCTCATTTGGCCGTAGCGGCTTTGCTGAAGGATTGCAAACAGAGCCGTTCGTGCGTGGATTATGTGTGTGAGATGGAATAGTAAGTAAGTTTTTTATGAATTTTCTTGCAAATTTGTTGCTTATTTGCGGATAATAGTTTAACTTTGCCATAAACAAAAGAGAAAATGAAGAATATTGCAACACGCCACCATCATCATCCTAACGGTTAGAAATCGGTAGGCTGTCCCGCGTGTGCCAATGGAAGGATAGAAATGAAGGCTTGCCGATATGAACGGTGAGCCTTTTTTGATAGTTTAAGAATACATTATTGAAAAAACAGATATGCTTAGAATTGCAGTACAGTCGAAAGGACGTCTTTACGAAGACACCATGGCGCTCCTGGCGGAGGCCGACATCAAAGTGAGTTCATCCAAGCGCACCTTGTTGGTGCAGTCTTCCAATTTCCCCGTCGAGGTGCTTTACCTGCGCGACGACGATATTCCGCAGTCCGTGGCAGGAGGAGTGGCCGACTTGGGTATCGTGGGTGAAAATGAATTTGTGGAAAGAGAGGAGGATGCCGTGGTGGTACGCCGTCTGGGCTTCAGCAAGTGCCGCCTTTCGTTGGCCATCCCCAAGGCTGTGGATTATTCCGGCCTTTCTTGGTTCGAAGGCAAGAAGATAGCCACTTCCTATCCCAATATCCTGAAAAAATTCATGAAGGAAAACGGGGTGGAGGCTGACATCCATGTCATTACCGGTTCTGTGGAAATCGCGCCCGGAATCGGGTTGGCCGACGGTATTTTCGATATCGTAAGCTCCGGTTCCACCTTGGTTAGCAATAACTTGCAGGAGGTGGCCGTCGTCATGAAGAGCGAGGCGTTGCTCATCGCCAACCGGAATATGGACGATGCCAAGAAGGCGATTTTGGACGAATTGCTGTTCCGCATTGAGGCGGTAAAGAGTGCGGAAGACAAGAAATACGTCCTGATGAACGTGCCGTCGGACAAGGTGAAAGATGTCGTGTCCGTATTGCCCGGAGCCAAAAGCCCCACGGTGATGCCTTTGGCGCAGGAAGGGTGGAGCAGCGTGCACACCGTCATCGACGAGTCCCGCTTTTGGGAGATTATTTCCAAGCTGAAGGAACTGGGAGCACAGGGCATTCTGGTTGTTCCCGTAGAGAAGATGATTCTTTGAGCCGGACAGGTCGGCATTTTCATATCAAAAAGAGGAGGACAGCAAATGAATGTGATAAGATATCCGCAAAAAGAAGAATGGGACGAACTGTTGAAACGTCCCGTAATGAACGTGGACACGTTGCGTGAAACCGTATGCCGGGTGTTGGACGACGTGAAGACGGGTGGCGACCGCGCCGTCATGGCCTACGAAAAGCAGTTCGACCATGTGGAACTGGAGTGTCTGGCCGTCACGGAAGAAGAAATGGACGAGGCCGAACGCTTGGTGTCGCCCGAACTGAAAGATGCTTTGCGCCTGGCGCACGAAAATATAGGGAAGTTCCACGCTTCCCAACGCTTTGAAACGACGAAAGTAGAAGTCCGTCCCGGGGTGACCTGTTGGCAGAAAGCCGTTCCCATAGAACGGGTGGGGCTTTACATTCCCGGGGGGACGGCACCGCTTTTTTCCACGGTGCTGATGCTGGCCACACCGGCCAAGATTGCCGGATGCCGTGAAATCGTGCTTTGCACGCCGCCGGGACGTGACGGCAAGGTGCATCCCGCCATCCTTTGCGCAGCCCGTGTGGCCGGAGTGAACCGCATTTTCAAGGCTGGCGGCGTGCAGGCCATCGGTGCCATGGCCTACGGTACGGAAAGCGTGCCCAAAGTGTATAAGATATTCGGCCCCGGCAATCAGTACGTCATGGCGGCCAAGCAGCAAGTGTCGCTTCATGATGTGGCCATCGACATGCCCGCCGGACCTTCGGAGGTGGAGGTATTGGCTGACGCCGGTTCCAATCCGGTGTTCGTGGCGGCCGACTTGCTTTCGCAGGCCGAGCACGGCGTGGACAGCCAAGTCTTGTTGGTGACGACCGACGAAGCCTTGGTCGGCAAGGTACAGGACGAAGTGGAACGCCAGTTGGCTGCCCTTCCGCGCAAGGAAATCGCGGAACAGGCATTGGCCCACAGCAAACTCGTCGTGGTGCGCGACATGGACGAGGCACTGGAACTGACCAACCGCTACGCACCCGAACATCTGATTATCGAAACGGCCGATTACATGCAGGCCGCCGAACGGGTGGTCAATGCAGGCAGCGTGTTCCTCGGTTCTTATACGCCGGAGAGTGCGGGGGATTATGCTTCGGGCACAAACCATACGTTGCCTACCAACGGTTATGCCACGGCTTATAGCGGTGTCAACTTGGACAGCTACCACCGTAAGATTACGTTTCAGGAACTTACGCCGCAGGGGGTCCGTGCCATCGGTTCGGCCGTGGAACTCATGGCGGCAGGCGAGCATCTCGATGCACACCGCAATGCCATGACCGTAAGATTGGAATCCATTAAAACCGAAATGAAATGAGCATGAAACCTTTGCAAAAACTGGTGCGCCCGAACATCTGGGCGCTGAAGCCGTACAGCTCGGCCCGTGACGAATACAAGGGTGCGGCGGCTTCCGTCTTTCTCGATGCGAACGAGAATCCTTACAATGCCCCGTACAACCGCTATCCCGACCCTTTGCAACTGGAGGTGAAAGAGATGTTGGCTCCCGTCAAAGGCGTGAAGCCCGGACAAATCTTCCTCGGCAACGGCAGTGACGAAGCCATCGACTTGGCATTCCGGATTTTCTGCGAACCGAAGACGGACAACGTGGTGGCGATAGCTCCTACTTACGGTATGTATAAAGTGTGTGCGGACATCAACGACGTGGCCTATCGCCCCGTATTGTTGGACGACGGTTTCCGGTTGGATGCCGGCAAATTGCTGGCTGCTGCGGACGAACATACGAAACTGATATTCCTTTGTTCGCCGAACAATCCTTCGGGAAACGACTTGGAACGGGAGGAAATCGTCAAGGTGCTTGAGCGTTTTCCGGGGATGGTGGTCATCGACGAAGCCTACGCCGACTTTTCCGGACAGAAACCGTTCCGCGAAGAACTGGAGACATACCCGAACCTCATCGTGCTCAACACGTTTTCCAAGGCATGGGGGAGCGCGGCCATCCGCTTGGGCATGGCCTTTGCCTCCGAAGAGGTCATCTCTTTATTTAATAAGGTGAAGTACCCTTACAACGTGAACCAACTGACCCAGCGTCAGGCCGTGGAGATATTGAAGAAGCGTTTCGATGTGGACAAGTGGGTGAAGACGTTGCTGCGCGAACGCGGGCAGGTCATGGCGGCCTTTGCCGAACTGGATATCTGCGAGAGGATTTATCCGACGAATGCCAATTTCTTTCTGGCGAAAGTCAAAGGAGCCGATGCGATATATGCCTATTTGGTGAAGAACGGCATTATCGTGCGCAACCGTTCGAGAGTGGAACTTTGCGGCGACTGCCTGCGCGTGACCATCGGTACGCCGCAGGAGGACAACAGCCTGTTGGGCGCGTTGCGTTCTTACAAACCGGAGACGATAAAATGAACATCATGAAAAAAGCCTTGTTTATAGACCGCGACGGCACTTTGATAAAAGAGCCGGCGGACGAGCAGATAGACGCGTTCGAAAAACTGGCGTTCGTGCCAGGCGTGATGCGCAATCTGGCATTTATCCGCCAGAAACTGGATTACGAGTTTGTCATGGTGTCCAACCAAGACGGGTTGGGCACGGATGCCTTCCCTGAAGACACTTTTTGGCCGGTGCACAATCTGATGATGCGCACCTTGGAGGGAGAGGGCGTAACGTTCGACGACGTGTTGATAGACCGCAGTTTCCCGGAAGAGAATTTGCCCACGCGCAAGCCGGGTACGGCCATGTTGGGACGTTACACTTCGGGCGGCTACGACATGGAGGCCTGTTGGGTCATCGGCGACCGTGAGACGGACGCGCAGTTGGCCCTGAACCTCGGTTGTCGTGCCCTGATTCTGAAGGAGAAGGACGAGGATTCTTTTTCGGACGAGCGCATCCGCTACGTGGACAGTTGGGATCGCATTGCCGAAATCCTTTTTGCCGGAGAACGCAAAGCTCGTGTGCGTCGCACGACCAAGGAAACCGACATTGAGGTACGCTTGGATTTGGACGGTAGCGGCCGGTGTGATATCCGTACGGGATTGGGATTCTTCGACCACATGTTAGAGCAGATCGGCAAGCATGGCGGAATGGATTTGTATATCCGCACGGAAGGCGACTTGCAGGTGGACGAACACCACACGATAGAGGATACGGCCCTGGCTTTGGGTGAGTGCCTGTTGCGTGCTTTGGGCGACAAGCGCGGCATCGAGCGTTACGGTTATTGTCTGCCCATGGACGACTGCCTGTGCAGCGTGGCCCTCGATTTCGGCGGACGGCCTTGGTTGGTGTGGGATGCCGAATTCCGTCGCGAGAAAGTGGGCGAGATGCCTACCGAGATGTTCTTCCACTTCTTCAAGAGCCTGAGCGACGCGGCGCGGATGAACTTGAATATCAAGGCCGAAGGCGTGAATGAGCACCATAAGATAGAGGGAATTTTCAAGGCTCTGGCCCGGAGCCTCAAGATGGCGGTACGGCGCGACATCTATCATTACGAGCTGCCTTCGAGCAAGGGAGTCCTTTGACGTGAAGTTAGTATCCTTTACAGAAAGGACGGGGTTGCGGAAGGTGTGACGCTGTCCTGCTGAGAACGGAAAATCGTTTGGCGCAGAACGGAAAATCAATCGGCTGAGATTGATTTTCCGTTCTGCGGTTGTTTTTGTAGGATTTTATATGGTTGTAAATCATATATATATGATGCCCTTGTGTGGGTAAGTCAAAAGTTTCTTTCCTGTTGTTTTTGTTTATAGCTTTTGTGGACAGAAATATTTCTGGTCTGCGTAGGTATTTTTCCTTTCCCGTACGTAGTAGGATATAGGAGGGACGGAATTTTGTTTCCCCAGCACTATTAAAAACAGTTTTATATGAGATTGAGAAAATTACTTTGCTTGCCGGCATTGCTTTATGCCGGCAGTACCGTGGCGCAAGTCCATGGTGAGGGCGGCTATTACAACTGGACGTTGGAAAGGATGAAGGCTGCCGTGGAGGAGAAGGACATCTCCATCAACTATTGGGGATGTGGGAACAAAGGAAGCGGCGATTATGCCGACCTCGACCAGTTTTGGTGTTTTACAGACCGTTACCTCAAGTCTTACCTTGGGGTGCAAAGCCAAGATGAGAAATTTGAGGAGTACGGTGGAATGCAGTTCCGCTCAGGTATCTATTTCCAAGGCAAGACCGACAAGGAACCTTTCATGACTCTTACACCGGAATATCCGGTCTTGGCGTTCAAAGTGTCCGTTCCGATGCAGTCGGAGACCATCAAGGATGGGAACACGGTGAATATGGAAGTCTATTGGGACGACCCGTATACGGAAGAGGTGGAAACCACGGAAATTACGGGGATGCCGGGTTTTAACAGTGGGAAAAAGACTTTGGACGTAGTGAGGAACTCAAGACCTTGGGAAGAGAAAGACGAATTCGGGCGCGATCAGGCGCAGTTGAAATACGACATCCTCACAGGACGTAACGATGCGGCTGCCAAGTCGGACACGGTCATCCTGATGAAACGTATGGACAAAGGCTACGACCGTGACAGTTGTGACATTTTCGTGGCCATCAATTTTGCGGCAATGAAGGATAAGGAAGCTGCGGAGGAAGAAGAGGCGGCACGTCTGATAGACCGCTTGCCTATTAAAATCATGAAACTTACGCTCGGTGCTTTTGCCTATGCAAGGGGAACGGTCGGTGACGGGACGGGACAAAGGGTAAAGACCCGTTATGAGATGCCGTACGTGTATGCGAAGGCCATCCGTACTTACCGTAGCATGACAGAGGCTTTGGAAGGGTTCACGGATAAAAACAACTATGGTGACGGCCCGTCTGAGTTTGCATTGGACATACCCAAGACCGGGATGTGCACTTATTATGGAGAACAGGCATTCACCTTGCCGAAGGGCGTGAAGGCCGGTGTGGTCACGATGGCTGATAACGCTACGGCGCAGGTAGATTGGCGTTATGCTGAGGGCGACATGGTACCCCCGTTGACAGGAGTGCTGTTGTCGGCTGCGGATGGCGTTACTTCTTGCAGGTTCTTGACATCGTCGGTCTACCTGCCTTCGCCTGAAGACAATTTGTTGCAAGGTTCGCTGTCCTCGCGGCAAGTCGTAGGAGGCAGATACCGTTATTATAAATTGGCTGAAGGGGCGAACGGCCTGGGCTTTTATTATGATGCCGAGGGCGGCGAGTCTATCCTAAGTGGGGCGCACAAGGCTTATCTTGCTTTGCCGGAGGCCATGGCTGCCAACGCACACTTCATCAGCTTGGACGGAGGAACGACTCATGTGGGCTGTACTTTTGCCGAAGGTGAAGAAATAGTGGATGTGGTGGGCGTGTCCGGCACCTTTTGGAAGAGAAGGGTACGCAAAGCGGATGCTTTGGATGGACTGCCCAAAGGAATTTATATCGTGAAAGGCAAAAAATACGTGGTTAAATGATAAAAATAGGAACGAGATATGAAAAAGACGAAATATGAGAAACCGGAAATACGATTGATGCAGGTGGAGGCGCAGGCCATGATGGCCTGTTCCGATCCACAAAACGTGGGGATATACGATCAGGTGGATGATGCTTCCCAACTAAGCAACAAAAACGTGTGGGGGAGCGGCCTTTGGGATTGAGCAAGGTCTGTCCATGCGTGCAGCAGAGGCTTTACCTTTCGGGGTAAGGCCTTTGTTTTTATTGGAAGGCAGGATGGGGAGATGTGTGCTTCTACATTAGTGTGGGGAGTGAATATCAAAAAACTCAAGTGAAAAGCCCAAAAACATAAGTGCCTATTGGATTTTTTGTGTAATTTTGTACCGTATCATAGATTAACCTAATAAAATAGAACCCATGAAAAAGAAACAGATTTTGTTTTTTGCTTGCTGCTTGGCTTTAGGAGGCAGTACAACGGATTTGTGTGCCCAACGGACGATGGACAAACTGGGACGCGGCCTTGTGGCCACTGTCACCCAAAGCGGAAGTGGAAACTTCGTGAGTTGGCGTGTGCTGGGCGAGGAGTATTATGACGTGACTTACAACCTTTATGCCGATGGTGTGTTGGTGGCCAAAGGGCTGTCTGCGAGTAACTATGTCCATACGGGAGGAACGGCCGAAACCCGATATACGGTGGCTCCCGTGGTGAAAGGCAAGGAGGGGGAACAGTGTGACCCCGTCAAACGTTTCAAGGAATTCAGTTTCTATTCCCTTACAGGACAGAATACCGGTTTCCTCAGAGTGCCGGGTGCGGAAATGAAAGGACGTAACGGCGAGGACCTGACAGAAAACTATATGTTTAACGACGCCGTGTTGGCCGATGTCGATGGCGACGGGATGCCGGAGATTATCGCCAAGCGTCTTTATACGGGTACTCCTGGAGTGGCGGACGTGGCCAACACTTCGGCTTACAACCGCATCGAGGTGTACAACATCAAGGGAGAGCGGCTGTGGTACATCGACATCGGCCCGAACATGCAGTCGGGACCCGATGAACAGTTCGATGCCGTAGCTTTCGACTGGGATGGTGACGGCAAGGCTGAAGTATTGATGCGTGGAGCCGACAACATGATTGTCCATCATCCGGACGGTACGGTCACGGAGGTGGGCAATATGTCCCATGATATCCGTAGGATTAACAATACCGAATATTCCATGCCCGATAATGAATATTTGCTCTACATGGAGGGATCCACGGGCAAGTTGTACGAAATCGGTGAAAACGGCGAGAAATGGATGCCTTACCCTTGCAAACGGCTAGAACCGGGTGAGACGGACTGGACGGCAGCCTGGGGCGACGGTACGGGGCATCGTGCCACCAAGCACTATTTCGGTGCGCCTTATCTGGACGGCCGGCATCCTTCCATTTTCGTCGGACGTGGTTGCTACACGCGTCACAAGTTTTATACTTTCGACGTAGACCCTGCTACGCATAAGCTGACGGAACGTTGGAATTGGGTATGTAGTGTGGGAGGTCCGTGGTTCGGACAAGGTTACCACAACTTCGGCGTGGCCGATGTGGACATGGACGGACGGGATGAAATCGTGTTCGGTTCAATGATAATCGATGATAATGGAAAGGGATTGAGTACTACCGGCCTCGGGCATGGCGACGCCCAACATTGTACCGATTTGGATCCTTACCGCTTCGGACAGGAGATGTTTGCCTGCAACGAAAGTTCCCCGGCCATGAACTACCGGAATGCCACCACGTCGGAACTGTATTACCGTTTGCAAAGTACCAGTGACGACGGGCGTGCGTTGGCCGGCAAGTTCTATAAGGATTATCCGGGTTGCCAAGGGGCAAGCAGCCAGTCGGGTGTCATCAGCCTCACGGCAGACAAGCCGTTGCCCGACGTGGCGGGGTGGGACTTGAATTTCCGTATCTATTGGGATGGTGACCTGTGCAGCGAGGTGCTCAACAGCCCGGGAACGGAACGCCAACCCAAGATTGACAAGCTCGGTGTGGGGCGCATCTTCTTGGGGAATGGTGCGATGAACAACTGGAGCAAAAATAACCCATGTGCCACGGGTGACCTTTTCGGCGACTGGCGTGAGGAACTGCTTGTGCGGGACGGGAAAGACTTGTTGGTTTATACGACCAACTACCCGACGGAATTCCGTATCCCTACCCTTTGGCACGACCATCAATACCGGCAGGGCATGGTGTGGGAAACCATCGGTTACAACCAGCCTCCCCACCTGAGTTATTTCTTGGGCGAACTGGAGGGCATCACCGTGGCTCCGCCGCCGCTCACCACGGAAGGGCGTACACAGATTGCGAATGGGGGCAATATTATTACGGCGCACAATGGTAGCCAGGTGCTTGTGTTCGACAATGCGGACATGGCGGTGTCGGTGGAGCCCGGAGCCGAACCGTGGGTGGCCATGTTCAACGTGCCTTCATGGGTGCAGGGGACGGCACCGAGCGATTGTACCACGAAAGACGTGCCCATCGATTATGACTATTATACTTGTACGGTGACAGGTAGCGGGTTCAGTGGAGCCACACGCGTGGTCAAGCAGGGGGAAGGCACGTTGGTGCTGCCGGACGTGGAGATGACCCATAGCGGCAATACGGATGTATGGAACGGGACACTCGTTTTCAACGGGACGATGAAGAAGTCTTCCCTTTGGCTTAACCGCCATACGTCGCTCCGTTCCTCCGGTACTTTCCGTAGCATCAAGGCGGACTATGGTGCCACGGTCTATCCGGGTGGTGACGGACAGGTCGGAACCCTTACGACAGACTCCGTGACGTTGGGTTTCGGTTCGCGCGTGGTCTTTGATTTGAAGAATGACTTTACTTCCGACCGTCTCGATACCAAGGTGCTTACCGTCGAGACGAAGTCGTGGAAATACGGGCCGAAGTATTTGGCGCCGGTGTTTGAGTTCCGGGGCGAAGAAGTGCAGCCCGGACGGTATCCGATAGGTACGGCAGCTACGGTCAAGGGGGATTTTTCCAGTATCCTCATCGAGGGTATCAGTTCGCAAATGAGTGCCAGGTTGGTGTTGGAGGATGGGATGCTTTACCTTTCCCTAAGCGATGTGCGTGCTGCATCCGATGTGGTTTGGAACGGTTTGAACAGCAATATTTGGGACTTTGGCCAAAGCGAGAATTTCACCTTGGCAGAGGAATCCGATCCCGTATTTTTTGTGACGGGTGACAGGGTTCTGTTCGACGATACGGCTGAACGCAAGAATGTGAGCCTTTCCGGCAGTATAGAAGCCGAAAGCGTCACTGTAGACAATAGTAAGAGCTATGTTTTCAACGGGAACGGTTTCCTGGCAGGGCATACGGCATTGGTGAAACGCGGCAGCGGCGTGCTGACCATCAGCAACGACAATACGTATACGGGCGGTACGCGCATCAGCGGCGGTACGGTGTCGGTGAATATGTTGAGCAACTCCACACGGGCTTACGGAGGTCTGGGCGGTGTGGTGGAATCGGCCGATCTTTTTGTCATGGAGAACGGTGCCACGTTGCAGACGACGGAGACCGTTACCCTAGGCTCTCCCATGAAGATGGAAGGCAAAGACGGGGGATGCGTCGAAAACCTCAAGGATTTCATCATCGAAACCCCGGTGGAGGGTACGTTGCTCACCAAAAAAGGAGACGGATGGATGAAACTGAACATGGCCAATCCCTCGTTGGAACGTCTTGCCATCAACGGTGGAACCGTACAGTGCGTGGCTTGCGACAGGCCTGCACAGACGGTAGAATTCATATCCGGTACGTTGTATGAAAATACAGGTTCAAGTTATGCCATCCATGTGCCGGAAGGCGGTAATGGTACGTGGTCATTGGCCAACCGTTCCACTTATACCAATAAGATTACGGGCGAAGGTACGCTTACGATATATTGTGCAGTGGAACATGGTAACGGTTGGTTTGCCACACGTACGCCGGTGGCCGTCAATTTGGGCCAGTTTACAGGGACAATCAATGCCACGGCCGACATGGCCGACAGCTATCCGCGTTTTACGCTCAATACGTCTTCGGGTATGCCGGACGGAACGCTTAATATCGCCGAAGGAGTAACTGTGCAAAACACGGGGCGGACTTTCCGTATTGGGAAATTGGCCGGAAAGGGCACGTTGGGCGGTTATGCCTCTTTTGCCAATGACGGGGCTACGGGTGTCAACACGTGGCAGGTGGGATGTGACGATGATTTCGCTTGGGCCGGAACCGTGACAGCCAATTCTAAGTTCGAGAAAGTGGGCAGCGGCAAGATGACGGTCAGCGGAGTATGGGACAATACGGGCGAAGTGGCCGTGAAGGAAGGCACGCTTTGCCTGAATGACCGTTCGGCAGAAAATGCCATGTTGGGAAGCGGAGAACTCTCGGTTGAGGACGGTGCGGTTTTGTGTGGCATGGGTAAATTGGGCAATGCTTCGGTCACGGTGGAACGTGGCGGACGCTTGTATTCCGGAACGCGTGAGGGGGCTTCCTCAGGGACGTTGGATTTCTCAGGCAAGAGGCTCACGGTAAGTACCGGTGGGGAGGTGCTGTTCAATGTGGCTTCCAAGGTACGCTGTACGACCTTGGAAGGAATAAGCTCGTTCTCCCTGCGTGGTACGCTGAAAGTGTCGGTACGTGAAGGGCTCGAACTGGAAGCCGGTGATGAGTTCCAACTGTGGGTCGCAAACCGGACGGCACTTTCATCTGCCTGCACGTTGGATTTGGATAGCCCCGGAGAGGGTTTGGAATGGGATACTTCTGCATTGGAGAACGGAATCTTGAAGGTGAAAACTGCGACGGGTATTACGGGGGTGGTTTCTGGTGAACCGGTAGATTGCGTGGTTTATACGTTGGATGGAGCACGTGCGGGGAGTTTTACCTGCATGCCGTCGGAGGTCGGGGAGTATATGGAAAGGAATGGATTCAGGTCTGGTATGTACATGGTTAAGATGACCCAAGGTCAGCGGACGGAGAGCCGTAAGGTGACTATCGACTGACAGGCCATGCCGCACGGCCTTCAGCTGTGCGGCATAGCATTCTTTAACATAGAATTAAGGAAAATATTCTGTAATGATTACAAATATGAACGTTTTTATCCGTATCTTTGAATCGTTAGAAACATTATAGGTTTAAATTCAAAATTTAAAAAAGTTATGGGAAAGAGTATTAAGGGTACACGTACGGAAAAGAACCTGATGGTTTCTTTTGCCGGAGAGTCTCAGGCCAGAATGAGATACACTTACTTTGCCAGTGCGGCAAAGAAAGAGGGTTATGAACAGATTGCAGCTATATTTACGGAAACGGCCGATCAGGAAAAAGAGCATGCAAAACGTATGTTCAAGTGGTTGGAAGGCGGCATGGTAGAGATTACGGCCAGTTATCCGGCCGGTGTCATCGGAACCACCATGGAGAACCTGAAGGCTGCGGCTGCCGGAGAACACGAAGAGTGGTCATTGGATTATCCTAAGTTTGCGGACATTGCAGACGAAGAAGGTTTTCCTGCCATTGCTGCGATGTACCGTATGATTTCTGTGGCGGAAAAAGGCCACGAAGAGCGTTACCTGGCATTGTTGAAGAACCTGGAGGAATTCAAGGTGTTCGTGAAGGACGGAGAGACGGTATGGCAGTGCCGCAACTGCGGTTATATCCATGTGGGTAAAGAAGCTCCGCAGACCTGTCCGGCTTGCTTGCATCCGCAGGCTTACTTCGAAGTGAAGAAGGAGAACTATTGATCGTTTGCCGTATTTTTACGGTGGACGAAGGCGGCTTTCCGGTTCTTTCCTGATAAATGGGTTCAGGGAAGAACCGGATTTTTTATGAAAGGGGATTTTAACATACCTTGCTATTTGGGGTTATTTTTAAGTTTTTAAAAGGGTGTTATTGCTCTTATAATGCAAAGCGGTTTTTGTTCTTCTGAAAAATGGGTAAAAGGAACATCTATTATAAAGAGGTTTGTTGAGGACACGATTTTAATTCGTTTCTTTGCAATCAACAACAAGGAAACATTATGATACCAGACGAGAAAACCATCAAATCACGCAGTATGAGCGTTTACAAGACATTGTCGAATGCATTGCGCTGCACGTTCGACGAGTTACAAAACCAATGTAAGTTAGGAACTACGGAATTATGTCTGAGCATTGCCCGGCTGATGCAGGAGCATAAGATTAGGCAAGAGCGCGAAGGAGATAATGTGTATTACATGTTGGCTTATTGAGTAAGCTTGACCTAATAGGTAAAGAATAAAGGGGATGTTAAGCATCCCCTTTATTCTTTCTATATGGACAGTTCTGATTACTTGTTCAGAGCCAAAGCCACATTTACGGCACAAGCTACCGTACAACCTACCATCGGGTTGTTGCCGATACCCAGGAAGCCCATCATTTCCACGTGGGCGGGAACGGATGAAGAGCCTGCAAACTGAGCGTCTGAGTGCATACGGCCGAGCGTATCCGTCATACCGTAAGAAGCCGGTCCGGCAGCCATGTTGTCCGGATGCAAGGTACGGCCTGTACCGCCACCTGAAGCTACTGAGAAGTAGGGCTTGCCTGCCAATACGCGTTCTTTCTTGTACGTACCGGCTACGGGGTGTTGGAAGCGGGTCGGGTTGGTAGAGTTACCCGTAATGGATACGTCTACGTTTTCCTTCCACAAGATCGCCACACCTTCGCGCACATCGTCTGCACCGTAGCATTTTACTTTAGCACGAGGACCGTCTGAGTATGCGGTTTCCTTCACTACGTTCAGTTCGCCCGTGTAGTAGTCGAACTTCGTCTGTACGTAGGTAAAGCCGTTGATACGTGAGATAATCATGGCGGCATCCTTGCCCAAGCCGTTCAAGATGCAACGCAACGGGTTCTTACGAACTTTGTTGGCCATTTCGGCAATCTTGATGGCACCTTCGGCAGCAGCGAAAGATTCGTGGCCGGCCAAGAAGGCGAAACACTGCGTCTCTTCGCGGAGCAGACGGGCTGCCAAGTTTCCGTGTCCGATACCTACTTTACGGTCGTCGGCCACAGAACCCGGAATACAGAAAGCCTGCAAGCCGATACCGATAGCTTCGGCAGCGTCGGCTGCGTTCTTGCATCCTTTCTTCAATGCGATGGCAGAACCTACCACGTAAGCCCACTTTGCATTTTCGAAACAAATCATTTGGGTTTCTTCGCAAGTCTTGTAAGGATCCAAACCAGCTTCTTCACAGATTTTGTTAGCCTCTTCAATATCTTTGATGCCGTTTTCGTTCAATGCAGCCAAAATCTGCTTGATGCGACGGTCCTGACTTTCAAATTTCACTTCTCTAATCATAATCTGGTTCCTCCTTATTATTCTTTACGTGGGTCAATAGATTTAACGATTCCCTGTTCCGGTTTTGTACGGCCGTATGTACCTGTTACAGACTTCAAAGCTTCGTCTGCGGGTACACCTTTCTTGATGGCCTCCATGAATTTACCCATGTGTACGAATTCGTAACCGCATACCTGATCGTCTTTGTCGAGGAACATTTTGGTGATGTAACCTTCAGTCAATTCCAAGTAACGTGTACCTTTGGCCAAAGTACCATAAAGGGTACCGGTCTGGCTACGCAGCCCCTTACCCAAATCTTCCAATCCGGCACCAATCATCAAACCGCCTTCGGAGAAAGCAGACTGTGTACGGCCGTAAACGATTTGGAGGAACAATTCGCGCATGGCTGTGTTGATGGCATCGCAAACCAAGTCGGTGTTCAATGCTTCCAGAATCGTCTTGCCCGGAAGGATTTCAGAAGCCATGGCAGCCGAATGGGTCATACCCGAACAACCGATAGTTTCCACCAAGCATTCCTGGATGACACCTTCTTTTACGTTCAGTGTCAACTTGCAGGCACCCTGTTGGGGGGCACACCATCCGATACCGTGAGTCAAACCTGAGATGTCTTTAATCTCCTTTGCCTGTACCCATTTGCCTTCTTCTGGAATGGGGGCTGGTCCGTGGTTCGGGCCTTTGGCAACACAACACATGTTTTCTACTTCGTGTGAATAAACCATAATTATACTAATTTATTATAGGTAATATAATGAGTTTCTTATTAAAAATCCTCATCTTTTTGTGCTGCAAAGATAATCAATTTTTAGTATTTCATTAAAAGCCGGTACCAACTTTTTGGGGGCGGTTCATGATTTTTATCACTTATATGAGGTATGGGGTGTTTGGACTGATATTGGGGGAGTATTGCTTTACCGTAAATTTACATGAGAATGAAAAAACTTTTAAAATAGAAATGCCAAATGAATTATTTTTTATACTTTTGTCTCGTGATTTGTCCTCCTCTTGTGGGAACGATTGTTTTGGAGAGTGCTTTTCATTTGATATGTAAACAGCGTCGCATCGGAGGCAATCCATAGGCAAACGGGAGAATACAAATTTTCAGGAATGTCTGTTTGTTTGATGTAAATATCTAAAAACCAGTAAAATATATAGTTTTACCGGTATGGTCATCAAGTATTTATGGGTAAGATAGTTTCATCTCGTAAGGGGATGGGAAGCCATGCTGTACGTTGGTATATTCTGGTACTTCCCGTGAGGCATAGGGGCGATCCGGCCCGTGCATTGCGTATGGAGGCTGACCGGAGTGTGAAGAGGGATGAAGCGATGTTGGAATATTTTGCACCTAAATATATAGAGGTGAAAAGAAAGGGAGGGGAATTCGTGCCTACGGAACGTCCTTTGCTTTACAATTATGTATTCATCCGTTCTACGGAAGCCGAAATTTACCGAAGGCAGCGAAGTGCTTTGCATGCCTATAGTTTTTTACCGCGCGTTCATAGCGGTGGCGAAAGTCATTATCCCTATCTTTCTGACGCTGAAATGAGGAACCTTCGTTGGGTGGCGGAAGCATACCGTGGCGAGCTTCCAGTGTATGTGCCGGAGTCAGGACGCCTGGTGAAAGGCGACCGAGTCCGGATTACGGAAGGGGAGTTTAAAGGAGTGGAAGCCGTGGTGGCAGTCCAACCCGGTGCCGGGCATAAGGAAGTAGTGGTTTGCATAGAAGGATGCTTGTGGGTGCCTTTAATGCGTGTGTCTGCCGGACAATATGAAATCATCGGGCTGAACGAAAGCTGCAAACATGTGTATACGAAGTTGTCCAATGAACGTATTTTCCAGGGGCTTCATAAGGCATTACGGAATTACCATTCCCGTGGCGGTGTGACGGATGCCGACCGGGCTTTGGCAGAAGAGGCCTTGCGTGCCTACGGTAAGTTGCAGATGGATAGCGATGTGATGCGTTGCAAGTTGGCCTCCATCTTGTTGATGGCTCATACGGTATTGGGGAATCGGGAAGAGAGGGGTGAGTTGGAAGCTTTTTCCCGCACCATCCTGCCTTTGCTGAAAGCGGAGCAATCCCGTGCCTTGTTGTTGGCTACGTTGTATGGTTGTACGGATAATAATATGTATTACCATGAGGCACATGCTTTAATCGTCCCATGGCGTAAGGAACCTGATATGAAGAAAAGCAAGCGGCAACTTTTGCAGTGGCTGGATGATTATGACGAATGGTTGGGGCATCGGGGATAAATATTTATAGCCGGAAAGTTTGGAATGTCTGTTTGATTTTTCTACCTTTACGTGGGCGTTATGACAAAGGCTTGGATGAAGTATCCGGTTGGTGTACGGATTCAGAGAAGATGTTATGGATTTCCCGGGAATGTTGAAAGGTACGTGTTGGAACGGAAATGAAATAAAAGGGAGGACTTGGAATGGATTTTTTGAAAAGGCTTTATCCTATTGGTATACAAACGTTTGAAAAGATAAGGAACGGTAATTACTTGTATATAGACAAGACGGAATACGTCTACCGTATGGCGCATTCCGACTCAAATTACATGTTCCTGAGCCGTCCGCGCCGTTTCGGCAAGTCGCTGTTGACAAGTACTTTGGAAGCCTATTTTGAAGGACGTAGAGAACTGTTTAAGGGTTTGGCTTTGGAGAGGTTGGAAACAGAATGGACGGAGTACCCCGTCCTGCATTTCGACATGAGCACGGCCAAGCACGTGGACAAGGAAGACCTGATTTTGGAACTGGAGAAGAAACTGCTGAGATATGAAGCCCTTTACGGGCGTGGTGAAGGGGATGTCAAAGTCAACCAACGCTTGGAGGGACTGATTCAAAGGGCTTACGAGCAGACGGGCCGCCAAGTGGTGGTGCTCATCGACGAGTACGACGCGCCCCTGCTCGACGTGGTGCATGAAGAAAAAGACCTCCCTGTCCTGCGTAACGTCATGCGCAACTTCTACAGTCCGCTCAAAGCCTGCGACCCCTACCTGCGCTTCGTGTTCCTGACGGGCATCACCAAGTTCTCGCAACGGAGCATCTTCAGTGAACTGAACAACATTAAAAACATCAGCATGTTGCCGGAATATGCCGCCATCTGTGGCATCACGGAAGAGGAGATGGCCACACAGATGGACGAGGATTTGGACATTTTGGCCGGACGGTTGAACGTAAATTGCGAAGAGGTCGTAAAGAAGCTAAAAGCCCATTACGACGGTTACCATTTCACCTGGCCCTCGCCCGACATCTACAACCCTTTCAGCCTGCTGAATGCTTTCGCTGACGGGCGGTTGGACTCCTATTGGTTCGGCAGCGGCACGCTCACATACCTCATCGAAATGCTGAACAAATTCGGTGTATTGCCCTCCCGGATAGGAGGTAACGAGGCTGTGGCGGCTGATTTCGACGCACCGACCGAACGAATGGAAAGCATCACGCCCTTGTTGTACCAAAGTGGCTATGTCACCATCAAGGGGTACGATGAAATGTTCCAAATTTATACGTTGGACATCCCGAATGCGGAAGTAAGGATAGGCCTGATGCGCAGCCTCATACCTTATTATGTGACACGTGACACGCAGACGACCAATACCACGGTGGTCAATTTGGCTCGTGCCTTGGTGCGCGGCGACATGGACGGGATGTTGCGCCTGTTGCAGACGTTCCTTTCCACCGTCCCTTATTGCGACCGCACGGACTACGAAGGCCATTACCAACAGATGCTCTACATCATCTTCAGCCTACTCGGCGCGTATGTGGACATGGAAGTACGTACCCCAATGGGACGGGTGGACTTAGTGATGCGCACGGCCACCACGCTCTACGTCGTGGAACTGAAACTGAACCAATCTGCCGAGGCCGCCATGCAGCAGATCGACCTGAAGAATTATCCTGAACGCTTCGCCCTGTGCGGCCTGCCCGTGGTGAAAGTCGGCATCAACTTCGACATGGAACGGCACACCCTGAAAGATTGGGTAATCGCTAACTAAAATACACCCAGGGGAATTTCCAAAAACATCCTTCATCCTTCAGAATGTATGTTAAATATCTATCATACAACACATTAGAAACTGAACGATAAAATTTCATCTTTCAGTTCCCTTTCATGGCAGAAAGCCGTCAAACGTTCTGCGCCAAATGATTTTTCAATCTAAGCCAAACGATTTTTCATTCTCCGCAGATTGATTTTCCGTTCTCTTCCAAAGGAAATGAAACATGGCTGAAAGATGCCTGAAACATCCTTCAGGTTATAACTCCAAAATAATGAACGGGTTAACTCTCATCCTGAAAGATGAAGGATGTTTTTGGAAAACTCCTGTGTAGGTGGAGTGTTATTAATAAGTGTCTAATGCATAAAGTTGCTTAAAATCATATAGTTGTATAAATATAGTGAATGATTTGTTTGAACAATAGAAAGACTGATATTTTCAATACCTTGTCGAACGTATCATCCAAAGTTTACCGCATAGCGTAATAGTTCGCTTCATTATGGCAGTGATGTGAAATTTGAAATGTCTGCTGCTTACCATAATAAAACCTGTTTTTACTTAACTCTGTTTCGGACACTGTAAAGTGCCCTTTCAAGAAGGATTGTCTAAATATGAATGCTTGTCGAAAATATGGGTACCATTAATAAAAATAGAATTGTTAAGAATACCGTTGCTTTATACTTTCGTCAGATACTATCTATTGTCGTTTCGATTTATTCAGTAAGGGTTGTTTTATTGGAATTGGGTGAAGTGGACTATGGCATATACAATGTGGTTGGTGGTATAGTGTTTTTGTTTACATTTATATCTCACTCATTGGCAAGTTCAACCCAGAGGTATTTGTCTATCAGTATTCCAAGTGGGATTGAAAAAGTAAGGAAAACGTTTTCTGACTCGCTTTGGATGTATGTGGCATTGATTCTTGTTGTTTTCATATTGGTTGAAATAGTAGGCATTTATATGCTTAATAATGTCATGCGAATACCTGTTGAACGATTGGCAGCAGCCCATTGGGTGTTGCAATGCACTATCATGTCATTCTTGATGACGCTATTTGCTTCACCATTTTTCGCATTAGTAATAACCTATGAAAAGATGACTCTATTTGCCATAGTGGCTATTGTAGAATCGATACTAAAGTTAATAGCGGCATTGTTGATTTCTTGCTTTAATTCTGACAACTTGATAGTCTATTCTATGTTGATTCTTATAGTAACAATATGTACGCAAGGTTACTATGTGTTGTATTGCAAATGGCAATATAAGGAGGAAACTAATGTGGATTCTATAAGGATTTTTGCTCTTACAAAAGACGTCAGGAGCATGATTGTTTTTGCTTTTTGGAACTTATTCAAGACTTTGGCGGCAGCTTTGAAAGGACAAGGAGTTAACATCATACTGAATATGTTCTTCGGTCCAGTGGTAAATGCTGCACGGGGCATTGCCTATCAAATAGAAAATGCAGTAATTAATTTCACGAATAGCGTATATTTGGCAGTTCGCCCACAGATATTCCAATCGTACAAAAAGAACGAATTTAGTAGTATGTTCTCGCTCGTGTATATGTCTTCAAAAGTTGCGTTTTTTCTCCTGCTGCTTATTTCTTCAATAATCATATTCCGAACAGACTTCATTTTAGCAAAATGGCTTGGAGAGGTACCCCAATACACAGATGTGTTTGTCCGCTTGGTATTGGTGAATTGCATAATTGATGCATTTTCCACCCCAGTGCTTAATGTCATTTATGCATCAGCAAGAATAGGTAAAGTACAATTCTTTACAAGCCTGGTTCTTTTTGCAAACTTGCCGCTTTCATATCTATTGCTGTGGTTCGGCTCATCTCCTCATGTAGTGTATTACATATCAATATTATTGTCGGTTATGGCCTTTGTGATAATAATATATTTTGCCTATAAAACTGTAAAATTACCGATTGGAGAATATTCAACAAGGGTTCTTTTCCCTGTTCTGATTACTACCGTCCTGTCGCAAGTACCTCTTTATTGGGTCAACCAATATATTGGGCAAACTTGGTTAGGAGTGACTGCGTTCTGCTTAATCGCCACCATTTGGACAATATTATCAATATTTTGCTATGGTCTGTCACGCGATGAGAAATCCAAGATATTAATCGTAATAAACAATAAACTTAAAAAAAATGAAATCACCAAAAATCATTGCTGAAATTGGTTGCAACCACAAGGGTGATATGGCAATCGCAAAAGAAATGATCATGACCGCTGCCACGTATTGCAAGGCAGACGTGGTCAAGTTCCAAAAACGTTGCAACAAGGAGCTGCTTACTCCCGAGGAATATAATGCCCCACATCCTCATCCGGAAAATTCATACGGCTCAACTTATGGTGCGCACCGTGAGTTCTTGGAGTTCGACTTGGAGCAGCACCGTCAGTTACAGGCATGGTGCAACGAGTTCGGCATAGAGTATTCCACCTCTGTGTGGGACATCACTTCCGCCAAGGAAATCTGCACGTTGCAGCCCAACCTTATCAAGGTGCCTTCGGCATGCAATCTGAACAAGGGGCTGTTGGAATATCTCTGTAATAACTTCGGCGGCGAAATTCACCTTTCGTTTGGTATGACCACCCGCGAGGAAGAGGAGCAGATAATCAGCTTCTTCGAATCCAAAGGCAGGAACAAGGACTTGGTGGTTTACGACTGCACTTCGGGTTATCCTGTCCCGTTTGAGGACATCTGCCTGTTGGAACTGACTCGCCTGCGCGAACTGTATGCAAGCAGGGTGAAGGCGATAGGCTTCTCCGGGCACCACTTGGGCATTGCTGTGGACTCTGCTGCCGTAGCCCTTGGTGCAGAATGGGTAGAACGTCATTATACGCTTGACAGAACATGGAAAGGCACTGACCATGCAGCTTCCTTGGAACCTGACGGTGTGCGTAAGTTGGTACGCGATTGCCGTGCGGTTGCCAAAGCATTGACCTACAAGCAGGAAGAAATTTTGGATATAGAGAAAGTGCAAGGAAACAAACTGAAAAAGAATCAAGTGAAATGGTAATTGCATTCATACCCGTGAGAGGGGGAAGTAAGTCTATTCCCCTCAAAAACATCAAACCGTTTTGTGGCAAGCCGCTCGTATGTTGGAGTATTGAGGCATTAGAGCAGTGCAACGAAGTGGATGAAATAATCGTGGCTACTGATTCTGACAAGATAGAAGAAGTAGTTAGTAACCAGTTGTATAACAAGACTAAGGTATACCGCCGTTCTGTAGAAAATGCTTGTGATACTGCAAGTACGGAGAGTGTGATGTTGGAGTATGCGAACTATGCCCAACTTCCAAGTGATTGTGTGTTTATATTGGTTCAAGCTACATCGCCATTGACTGGGACACAGCATTTTGCGGAGGCGTTGGCTATGTATCGTAAAGGTGAGTTTGACTCAATTCTTACTTGTGTGCGCAATTACCGTTTCTTTTGGAATGTTGACGGTACAAGCATGAACTACGACTATAACAACCGTCCTCGCAGGCAGGATTTCGATGGGATGCTGATGGAAAATGGGGCTTTCTATATCAACACGGTCGGCAACATCCTTTCGTCGGGCAACCGCCTTAGTGGGCACATCGGCATCTATGAAATGCCTGCGTACACGGCTGCTGAGATAGACGAACCGGATGATTGGATTGTTTTGGAGAACTTGATGCGTAAGCATGTATTAGCAAGGGAGCTTGTACGAAAGAAACCTGTGAGGCTTTTCCTCTGCGATGTAGACGGGACATTGACCGATGGAGGCATGTACTATTCGGAGGCTGGAGATGAGCTAAAAAAGTTCAACACACGTGATGGAATGGGGTTACAGATGTTAAGAGAGGCAGGCATTAAGACTGGTATAATTACTTCAGAGGATACTAAGTTAGTAGCCAACCGAGCCAAGAAACTGCAAGTGGACTTTCTCAGCCAAGGTAAGCATAATGGTGGCAAATTGGAGGCAGCCATTGAAATATGCCATCAACTCGGCATAACACTTGAAGAAGTGGCTTACATTGGCGATGACGTGAACTGCATCGGGTTGCTACAGGCCGTAGGAATAAAAGCCTGTCCGGCTGACGCATGTGAAAATGTCAAGCAAATTAATGGAATCAAGGTGATGACAAAAAGAGGTGGTGAAGGATGTGTAAGAGAATGGATAGAAACATTATTATAAAATAATTTTTATGAATATACTTTTTATTGGAGACTATCGTTCTGCCGCTAATTATGGTAGCATTGCTACCACAGAATGTTTGATTGATTTGATAAATTCAAAGGTTTCAGCCAATGACGATATGAAAATTATCGACAGGAGAAGTTATGATCATTCTACGCCAAAAGCAGGATTCAATCAAACATTAAAATACAGGATTAGAAAAAAGATACCATTGCGCGTTTGGCAAAAAATGCAGCATGTTAGAAATATTTTTAGGCGCACTCCCCCATTACCATACAGCATTGAGAGTTACATGAATTTATACCACGTTCCTTGTTTGTATAAGCAATTTGAAACTTATTTTAATAAAATGGACGGGGGTAATATATTGCAGTATGAGAAAGAGTTGCTGGAGTGGGCCGATATAGTCATTATAAACGGAGAGGGTACAATCGTAAATGGTGTCAACCAACATGGCGTATACAACGGAGGTGGAAGATACACCATTTATATGGCATGGCTTTCTAAGATAAAGTATAATAAGACTACAGCACTAGTTAATTTAACGGTTGATCCTGGCAACAATGATGCATGGGAAATGTTAATTCATACTTTGCCACATCTTGATTACCTGTATTTAAGAGAGCCTCTGTCTATTCCCAAGTTGGCAGACCATGGAATATCCAATGGCAAATACGTTCCTGATGCCTTGTTTTCATACGAAGAGGATGAAAGCGTGGTCTATGATATTAAGCAGGCTTTTAATTTAGCCAACAATTATATGGTACTTGGAGATACAAGTGCATTTAACGAGACTGAATATCAAAGTTCTGTACGTTGGGATGTTGAACAATTTTACGACAAGCTCATACCAAGGCTACAGGCATTGGATGTGCAAGTTGTGCTGTTAGATGGTTTTAATGGTAAGAATAAGCAAATAGACTGTGCATATAAGCGATTGTCAAGAAAACACAATATGCCTATAATTAATCTTTCCAACTGTGACTATCATAGGCTGTACGCTGTATTTAAACATTCCAAGTTATTCATTTCAGGAAGATGGCATGCATCAATACTGGCTAGTTTAAGCTATACACCTTTATTGTTGTTTGGGTCTGACAGCCATAAGACAAAAGCTCTTTATAAAATATTAGATTATCCATATCCTTTTTTTGATGTGAACACTTTGCCTTTACACATAGATGAAATTGTCGAGGCTGCAAAATCAATTTTGGCAGACACATCAATAGTTAATCATTTAAAAGTTTATGTTGGCAAGGCTGCTTTGGTCTCAAAAAACAATGTGGACTTTCTTTAATATTTATAATTATGAACATAGCATTTATCTCAAATTTTCAAAAAACATACCTGTTTTCAATGATAGCCAAAGGTTTGTCAGAAATGGGTTATGGTATATACTGGATATGCTTCCAGAAAAAATATTACGACTTTTTGTTGGAAAATAATTCCAAAAACAATATTCTGTTGTTAAACAGAGACGTGGCTAAAGTTGTAGGAGAGCCAGTAGGAGAATATAAACTTAACGAGCTAGTTTATAACGATCGTGCGTTGGGGAACGAAAGAGACTGGGGGCTGCAGTTTCTACGGAATATCCAATGCCCTTTCGTTGATTTTGTGACGAAAGCCCACATTAGATATGTATTTGGAGAGATGACATATGCCCATGAGATACTTATGAACCGAATATGCCGTGACAGGTTTTCAGGGATATGCGACTATTTGCATCCACAGTCGATTCGGATTCCGAATGGCAGGTTCACATTTATGGATACGGAATTTCAAGATACATTTCATCCAACGTGTATTAACATCAACAAGGGGGATGTAGCCAATTACCGCATTCCTATCATCGCTGTCCGTCCTCAAAGGGTAGCGGAAGTTGATGTGGAGGTGAAAAAATCGATGTCGCTTGCCAGCAAATTTGCCCGGATAAAGCGTATGGTGACAGAGGAAAACATTGACAAAGATTCGCCTTGCCTTATAGTTGATAGGAAACAGCGTTATGTCAAGGCTGTAAGAGAAGAAATCAACAAGCGACAATATGGCAAATGGGTACGTTTGAACATAGATGATGTCAGAGGAAAGAAATTCTTCCTTTACCCCCTGCACATGCAACCTGAAGCTTCCGGTAGACGTAGTGGGTCGTTACTATGAAGACCAACTACAAATCATAAAAAACATTTGGCGAATAATGCCTGATAACTACATCCTGTTGGTCAAGGAACACTCCAATGCCATAGGCAATAGGAGTTATGGGTTCTACAAGCACTGTAAAGAATACCCAAACATATACTTTATTAACGAATATACAGATTCGCATGAATTGATAGACCTGTCAGAGGCAATCTTTACCAACAGTGGAACCATAGGTTTGGAGGCGGCCCTTAAGGGAAAGCCTGCATTTGTGTTCTCCCACATCTTTTACGACAAGTTAAAAGGGGTATACAACACATCAATAGATGATTTAAAATCTTGCGTTAACTATTTTGACCTGTTGGAGAAGAAACAAACTGAAAACGAGATGAAAATGTCGGTAGAGGAATATAGCCATTATATCATCGCGAGTAGTTTCCCCGGGGTGGTTGACCCGCCTGTAAGCTCTCCTTTGTTTACGGATGAGACAAATATTCGAACAGTAGTGAAATCATTCGATTTGTTCCTTAAAAATGCTTAGAATTGAGTTTTTCTTCTTCAAGATGTTCGTGTTGCTCTCCATTTTTCATGATGTCGTGTTTGCGACACCGGTAGGAAAATTCAGACTGTTACACTTTTGCATACCTGTTATGTATGTCATAGTCTTCAGGCATATCAAGGTCGTGGTGCGGATGAAGAAATATCGCAAGTATTTCATTGTTTTGTTTTCTGCCCTGTGCTATGGAGGGCTGACTTATTTCACCTCGAAGTTTCAAAGTGGCACTATCCGTATCTTCTTTTCCATGATACTTAATTTTGCAGTGTTCTATTTCTTTCTTTTCTTTTTGGAAATCCATAAGTCAAGGATAGGACAGATCTTGCTTTTTCTTAAAAAGTTTGTGTTGTTTCTGTGTGTGTTGACGTTGCTTCAATGGGTTGGTGCCCTAATTCACATTGTGCCCATAAGTCAGCCGGGTGAGGGCTTTTTGGCCGTGGGACGTCCGGATTTGTTTTTCAACGATCCAAACTGGCTTGCTTTTTATATCGTGTTTGCCTATATGATGGTTGATGTAATGAGCCAATGGTGTGGTCTTAACGTGTCCTCAAGATATAGGTTAGTAGTATTTATTGCCCTTTTATTTATTCAGTCGCGAATACTTTTGTTGTGTTTTGCCATGCATTATGTATATTGTGTGGCTAAATATCGTAAAGCTTGGAGCTTAATCCCATTTGTTTTGCTTTTACTTGTTTGTTTTACAGATACATCCATATTGATAAATGTTTTGCCCGAAAGGTTCGTTTACGATCTTGTGGATAGTGACAATAATCCAAGATGGTTGGATGTGATGAATATTTCGGGTGAGGTGCAATGGTACCACAGGGAGATGTTCGGCATGGGATGGGGCAGTTTGGGGAGTATTGCCGATGATTTTCCATACAGGAACTATGATATTACAATCAATGTCTGGCCGGGGCAAATATATTTCGACTTTGGCATTGTGGGTGTTTGTGGTTTCGCCCTTGTTTTCCTGTACACTATATTTAAGGTTAAAGGTACTACATTTAAGGTGATATTCGTATTTTTTATCATTAACTGTTGTTTCCATATGCCGGGTTATTTCTTGTTCACATGGGTGTTGTTGGGTCTGTTTGTTTATACATATAAAAATAGTGTAAAGGTAACTGTGAAATGAAAATAGTTCTTTTTGATGTAATAGGACAAAAGTCGGGTATGGATTACTACGATACTGCATTTTATAGCCAATTGCGAAGTAATGGGTTTGATGCAGAAATCCATTCCAACTATTCCATAGGTAAGGGTAAACCTTTTATTACTAATATCTACGAAGGTAACAAGGTGAAAAAGATTTTTAATTTGCTAAAGTTGTTACCTGTGTTTATTAAAGACGTATGTAGGAACAGAAAGTCGGCATATGTGTATATGGCTTTTGGCGAGTGGGTTGACATGGTGTTGATATGTTTGCTGTTGGTATTTCATCCTAAGCCGATTTTAGATGTGCATGAGTTCGTTTCGTTAGATAAAGAAGGTAATAGAAAATACACTAAAGTGTTTGAAATGCTTTATAAACATATTTACGCTTTGATTTATCATTCGGAACGTAGTGAGAGGTATTTAGACAGGATAAGCTTTGGGGGCAAGCGTCTTTACGTTCCGCATTTTAAATACGAGTTTCCAAAAAGTTACAATACGCTTGAGTTGAATGAGAGCGTTATAAACTCAATTTCGTCCCATCATATCAACATTTTATTTTTTGGACATATGAGAAAAAGTAAGGGCATTAACTTTGTGTTTGATTCTATAAAGAAGACGGAAGCTGATGTCCTGAAACGGTTGCATTTCATTTTTGCAGGTAATGATGCACATTTGATTGTCAAGAAAAGGATAGGCGAAATAAAAGAGCTTGTATCGTGTTCTACAATATTGCGTTTCATTGAGGATGAAGAGCTAAACTATCTTTTTGACAATACAGATATCGTGTTGTTGCCATACGAAGAAGTGTCGCAAAGTGGAATTTTGGAAGCTGCGGTGTATTTTAGAAAGAAGATGATATTGACAGACATTCCATATTTTAAGTCGTTTTCGCAGCAATACCCTTCATTTTCGTATATAGTGGAAAAAGGTAACATCACAGCTTTGTCAACTGTTTATAAAGAGATATGCTATAATGGAATAAAGGCATACATGCAGCAAGACATCGAACAGTTTTATGAAACCAATAGCTTTAAAGTTTTTTTTCAACAGTTGAGGCACATTTTATAACGTTTTGATGGTTGCTATGACAAACTGAAACAACCTCAATCATAACCATTTAATTAGGGGTTATGTTCATCGATTTTTAATCCATAAACATATTATATGAAAATAGCATTTATCAGCACCCGTGGCATACCGAACAACTACGGGGGCTTCGAGCAGTTTGCAGAATATATCTCCGTGGGATTGGTCCGGCGGGGGCATGAGGTCGTGGTGTACTCTCCGCATTTCCATCCTTACCGAGAGCCTGATTATAAGGGGGTACGCATAAGGCATATTTATAGTCCGGAGAAGTGGATGGGAAGTTCCGTGGGGAGTTTCTTTTACGATTTCCTGTCTTTGCGTGATGCTTTGAAGAAGGAGAAGTTCGACATTATTTACGAAGCGGGCTATACGAGCATCGTTCCGGCTTATATATGGTTCAATGTGAAGCGTATCAAGTATCCGCTTTTTACGACGAACATGGACGGGTTGGAATACAAGCGTACGAAGTTTAACAGATGGGTGCAGAAGTTCGTATTCTGGGAAGAGCGTATGGCGGTGAAGCATAGCCATTTCCTGATTGCGGACAATATGGGTATACATGATTATTATAAGGAGAAATATGGAAAAGAAAGCAAGTTCTTGGCATACGGGGCTGACATTCATGAGGATTACGATGAGGATATATTAAAGGAGTTCGGTTTGGAAGCGGATGGTTATTTCATCGTGGTGGCCCGTTTGGAACCAGAAAACAACCTTTTCATGGCCATAGAGGGGTATTTGGCTTCAGGCCAGTATGGCAAACGCCCGTTGGTGATTGTAGGCAAGACGAATACGCCCTATGGAAAACATCTAGTGGAACGCTACGGCGATGACCGGAATATCCGCTTTGTGGGTGGTATATATGATTTTCGTAAATTAAACTCCATCCGTCATTATTCCTATGCTTATTTCCATGGGCATAGTGTGGGTGGAACGAACCCTTCTTTGTTGGAAGCCATGGCTTCCGGCTGCTTTATCCTGGCTCATGACAATATCTTCAACCGTGCGGTTTTGGGTGAAAACGCCTTATATTATGGTTCCACGGATGCTGCCATGGAGATGTTGGACGGAGTAGACCAGGCGGTGTCTGCCTATAAAAAGGAATATACGGGACGTAACTTGGAAGTGATACGGCGTGATTATTCATGGGAGAAGTTGGTGGACGAGCATGAGGAATACTTCAAATGGATGTTGGCACAACCGAGGCATGGCTGACGTGCTGTTTATACCAGTGGGCACGGCATAGATAAGCAAATCCCCGTGAAGACCGGATAAAGGTCTTCACGGGGATTTGCTTTTGAGGTAAGGGAAATTTATAATGGTTTCACGCCTTCTGCCGTGGGAGGAATAGGCTTGATGCTGCCGTCGGCATTGTATTCCATGGGTTCGGCCACGATGGAGCGGCTGTAACTGGTGCCGGTGGGCAGGCCGCCATTGTGGCTGATGAAAATCCATTGTCCTTTGAAGTTCACGATGGCCGGATGGGTCGTGTTGCTGTTCCCGGCTATTTCAGAGATTATCCCTTTCGTTTCATACGGGCCTTCAATGTGGTCGGCTACGGCGTAGGCTATTTTTTCCGGCCATTCGCTAGCGTATGTGAGGTAATATTTGCCATTGTATTTGTGAATCCACGGAGCCTCAGTGAAAGGATGGCTTTCGTCGATATGGATGCGTTTCACCTCTCCCTCTGTTTCTATCATGTTGTCTTTCAGTTTTACGATATAGCATTCGCGGTTACCCCATGTCAGGTAGGCTTGGCCGTCATCGTCTATGAATACGGCAGGGTCGATACAAGCCCAACTGTGGCGGGAATCGAAACAGTCTTTGTTGGTGAGCAGCGGCTTGCCTAAGGCATCTTTGTAAGGGCCGGTGATTTTGTCGGATACGGCCACGCCGATACCGCACCAGTTGGTGCTGACATACCAATAGTATTTGCCGTTGCGTTCAACTGCGTGCCCGGCGTATGCCTGTTTGCTTTCTGCCCATTTGAATTCATCGATTTTCAGAGGGGAGGGGTGTTGCGTCCAATGCTTCATGTCGGTGGTGGAGAACAGCTGCCAGTCTTTCATCACGTAGCCGTTTTGGTTGCCGTTCAGGTCGTGTCCGGTGAAGAGCCATAGCGTGTCGCCCTTGACGAGCGCGGCAGGGTCGGCTGTGTGCATGTGGCGGATGATGGGGTTGCCGTGGCTTTCAAACTGGTAGGTCACCACGTAGCCCCATTTCTCTTGTAGGCGTTGCAGTTCGTCGCGGGTCAGCGAAATGACGGAACCATGGCGCGGGAAGAAGTCTTTGGTGAACGCTTTGGGTTCGGAGAAATGGTAAAGGTCGGTACTGGTCTGGTACTCATACCGTCCGCTAGTGTACATGTCGTACATCAACACGTATTCGTCTTTCCCGTTCAGCTTGAAGATGCTCGACCCCTCCACGGGTGTCTTTCCTGCGTAAGCGTCTACATACCTGAAGTCTTCCTTCCATTTGCCTTTCAGGCTTTTCGAAGTGGCTTGTTGGATGCCGTTTTTCACTTCCTTGCCATTTTCGTCCTTGGTGTTGCCTTTATAGAAAAGGTGGTAAGTGCCATCCCGTTCTATGATGTCGTTGTCTATGCTGCCGTATTTGGCCGAAAAGAGCTGTTTGGGTTCGTTTTCAAAGCCTGTGAAGTCCTTGTTGGCGTATGCATAATAGGTGATGAGGCTTTTGCGGTCGTTGCGTTGTAAGGTAAAATAAATCATATATTTTTTGGCCTTGCGGTCGTAAATGGTCTGAGGGGCCCATACCCAATAAGCATCACCGAAATGTTTCGGATAATCCTTGGATAGATTGATCTTGGCATGTTTCCAATGAAGCAGGTCGTCCGAACTCAGGAGTACGATGCCCGGGTTTTCGTTCCAACCGTTTTTGGCGGTATTCATGTCCGTGGCCACGATGTAGAAGCGTCCGTCTTCGCCGCGCAGGATGTGCGGGTCGCGGATACCCCCGCTTTCGCTGATGGTGTCGGAAGCGATGACCGGGCGGTTTCCGTTGAGTGCACGCCAGTTCACTCCGTCATCACTGAGGGCGAAACGCAAATGTTCCTGTTGTTTGGCATCTCCTCTGCCTTCGAAATAAGCGAAAAGATAGCCTTCATAATTAGCAGGTGTTTCGGTTCGATTCGGTGCCGCCTTTCCGTGGCTCATGGTCGTAGCTAATAAGAGAGCGGCAATGATGGTTTGTTTTTTCATGTGACTGTTGTTCTTTTAACTGTAATGTTTTTCTGTCATTTTCGGCGGCAAAACTATGAATAAAATGTTGTACGGGCAAGAAAACGGGCGAAAAAGGTGTTAAATATACACGCGTTATTCCTTTTAGACGTAATTTCGTGGGACGATGTCTTTATGGGGCCTTCCGCTTTTATTCGAAGGCGAAATGGTTCATAATGAAGTTCGGCATCCAAACGCAAAGCCCCAGTCCGATGAGCAAGGCTGCAAAGAGCACTAACGTAGTCTTGTCTTTCCACGACGGGAGAAGCGTGGCACGGTGCATGCGGAGGTAAGTCAACAGGTAGCCCAACAGGACGAGGAAAGCGGGGACACCGAATGTCCAACCGTATACCCATTGTTGTGCGGTATTATGGTAAACGAAATCCGGTCCGATAAAATAAAATACGGTGCAGAAATAGGTGAAATAATATATCAAGGACGTGAGCAGCACGAGGCTCAGCGTTTTTTGGAAAGGTTTCTTCTGCCAATAGGTACCGCCCAGAATGAACAAGGCTTGCAGGCCGTAGGCTTGGAGGATGGCTAAGGGCAGGTACACCTCACATTCGCTACTTGACCATGGGACAGGGAACGACAACGAGACTTCTGGATAGAGGAAATGGATGAAACCGATACGGGTGAAGTCTGCCAATACGGTGGCTAAACAAAAGACGGGGAAAGGTATGATTGCGATTCTGCCCCACCGTATGATAAACTTCTCTGCATTTGAAACCGGGAGTGTCAGGTCGGTGATGTAATCTTTCCGGTATTTTGATGTTTTGAAAAAGGTGCTGCCAACGTAGGCCATGAAGAAATAAAAACAGAAAATGGTCGTTAAGGTAATGAATGACCAACAGTCGTCTTTTCCCGACAACGCATTTTCCATGATTTGTTGATAACTGTTGTTGTCGGTTTCCATGCCTTGTCGCACTTGTTCCAATGCCACGACCACAGAATGCGTTTTGGAAAAGTCCATCCAACTGAATAGCAGGGTCATGATGCCGTAAGGAATGATGAAATAATAGTATAACTGCATGTTGTTCTCACTCCAGTCCTTGCGGAAATATCGGAGGAGGCGTTGGGCGTTCAATGTATTCTTGTTCATGATGAGTGTTTTTAAAGGTTGTACATAGGGTCTGAGGTGTCTGATAAATATTGCCGGTAAAGGGTTTCGAGTTCTTCTGCCGTGATGCCGATGGAACGGGCTTGCCGGAAGAAATCGTAGAGTTCTTCATTCATGAAACTTTCCCTGCGAAACGAACGGATGCGTTCCGATGCGCTCGGTTCTACGAAATAACCTATGCCGCGTTGCATGCGGATGACAGAGCGGGATTGCAGGAAGTCGTAAGAGCGCATGGCCGTATTGGCGTTCACCTCCACCGTGGCGGCGTAATCGCGCACGGAAGGGATACGGTCGTTTTCAGCGTACCGTCCTTGCAGTATTTCATCGCAGATGCGGTCGGCGATTTGCAAGTAAATGGGTTTGCTTTCCTTGAAATTCATACGCTTTTCGGATTGAGGGCATATTGGTACTTGAGGTCGTTCTTTTTCATTCTGCGGTAGGCCGACAGCCAAAAGAGGGAGGTTACGACAAGCCAAAAGGCATGCCATACCACTTCGGCAGTCGCTGCTCCGGGCTGTTGGGGGTAAGTGTAAGGGTCGCCTTCGGCAATGAGCGAGACTCCGATCATCAAAAGGAGGGGCAACAACAGGATTGGGCATTTGCCGAGTGCGCGGCGCAGGGGTGTCCGTCCCGTTTCGCTTCTGGTGGAAATGGCTTGGCCCAACAGACTGGTCGTGAGGAGCATCCTGAGCACAAAGCCGGAGGAGGCCGTATGAAGTCCGGAAGTAAAGAGGAGGGGACGGGCGAAGCTGTAATCCGGGAAGACCATGTTGCAGATGATGACACGGGTGATGTCTGCCGCCAAAATAATAAGAACGCCTGCTAAAATCGAAAGAGGAACGGTATAGAGCCACCATCGGGCGAACTTCTCGAACGTGGAGGCCGGGAGTAACAAGTACCTGATGTGCTGTCCCTTGTTGTATATGGGCGCATTCCATAGCCACGGAGTGAATATAAGGAATAGGAAAAAGAATGCCGTAACGGTGACGAACGCAGCATTTTGGTTAGTGGCTGTGTCAGTGAGGTGGGCGAACTTTTCTTCTAACATGTCCGTTGGGAGGGTCTGTAGCAAGGTGGCGTTTTCCGAATATACTTTGAGGCAAGACACCGTGAGAATGACAGAGAGTAACAAGTAGCCTGCGGTGAGGATGACGAGGCTGCGTGTACATAGGATAGCCCAGTCTGCGTGAAGCAAGGCTGCGAAGCGTTTCCGGTTGAAAAACTGTGATTCCATATCCTTTTATTTTTCAGCATTAAACAAGGGGCAGATGGTTTCCGGGTGTGCCAGGGTACCGTTGAAAAGGAGTTCCAAGTTGATTTCCGAATCCTTGTCTTCCGGATTCGGGAGCATGACGCTGTGCCCGTTGTAAGAAGGGAGGGCGTAATAAGCCTCGGAGGTTTCCGATTCATTGTCGGTCTGCGTGAAATATAATTTATGGCAGATTTCAGTTACCGACGCGTCGAGCAGTACGCGGGCGTTATCTAAGATGACCACGTGGTCGAGAAGTTGTTCCACATCTTGCACCTGATGGGTGGAAATCACGATACCACGCGATTCGTTCATTTCGCGGATGAGGAGTTTGCGGAATTGGCTTTTGCCGGGGATGTCCAGTCCGTTGGTCGGTTCGTCCATGATGAGCCACGAGGTACGGGTGGCCAAGGCAAAGCAGATGAGTGCCTTTTTCTTTTGTCCCATCGAAAGTTCGCCGAGCTTGATGTCTTCCGGTAGTTCGAACATTTCCAGATTGCGGAGCAGGTTGTCATGGTCGAAATGCGGATAGAAAGGAGCGTTGAGGCGGACGTACTTTTTCAGGTTGTAGTCCGGAAGGTCGAATTCTTCGGGGATGAGAAAGAAGTCGCTCAATGTGTCCGGACGGCGCAAGCGTACATCTGTGCCGTTCAGGCAAGCATGTCCTTCTGTCGGTGTAAGGAGTCCGGTCATCAGGTAGAGCAAGGTGGACTTTCCGACCCCGTTTTTCCCTAAAAGCCCATAAATCTTGCCTTCCTCGAGATGGAGGGAGCAGTCGTTTAACACGCGGTTTTTCCGTTTGGAATATCCGAATGAAAGGTGTTCAATGGTCATCATAAGGCAATGTTTTATAAATTAATTAGTGTATTAGTATAATAGTACACTGCAAATATAGGACAACATTGCGGAACGTACAAATAAAAGGCGGAATATTTTTAGGTTTTTCTTTGCCAATGCGAAAATAGGATGCGGCTCGGCAGTCTTTCGTTCAAAAGCAAGCTTTTGGCTTGGAACTGCGCTCGTCTTTCACTATCTTTGCAAATTCAAGACGCAAAGGAATGAAACAAGAAAAAATAACAATCAGCGATGCGCGGTTGCGCGAGGCGGCTGCACAAGGAATGGATGAGTTTTTGCAGGTCTTCATTGAGCGTTATCGGGAGGTTATCGGTGGAGAGTTGAGTGCCGGGAACATGGGGATGCTCAATGGGGAACAAATTTCATTGTTGGCCTATGCCCTGTTTCGTGAGGAGGTGATGGACGGAGGATTTATCCAATTGATACACAACGGCTACGGGCCGTTTATTTTCGACAATCCTTTTGCGAAAGCCATGCGGCTGATGGGGGCGCATGATTTCTCCAAACTGGTATATAAAGGAAAGAGGCTGTATGACAAATACAAGGAAGAACTGACGAAGGACTGTTCGGACGAAGACTTTATGGCTTTGTTCGAGGCGTATCCGCAGTTTGACGACTTGGATGACGAGTTTGTGGAAATGGAAGAAGAAGTCACGGCTGCATTGGCTTGTTATGTGGATGAGCATCTCGAGCTGTTTGCCGAGGTAGTGAAAGAGTAAGGAGGGAAAAAGATGGCAGAAAAGAAAAATAAGACCAAATCAATAAACATCAAGAATAAACGGGCTTCGTTTGATTTCTTGCTGTTGGACAAATATACGGCCGGCATCGTGCTGACCGGTACGGAAATCAAATCCATACGGGCGGGCAAGGCCAGTCTGGTGGATACTTTTTGTTTCATCCATAACGGAGAGGTGTGGGTGAAAAACATGTACGTGGCCGAGTATTCGTACGGTTCTTACAATAACCATGCGGCACGGCGCGACCGGAAGCTTTTGCTCAACCGCAAGGAAATCCGGAAATTGCAGCAGGAAATGAAAAGTCCCGGTTTCACACTGGTGCCGACCTTGTTGTTTATCGACGAGAACGGACGTGCCAAAGTGGATGTGTATTTGTGCCGGGGTAAGAAAGAATACGACAAGCGGCAGACGTTGAAGGAAAAGGAAGACCGGCGCGAGATAGACCGGCAGGTAAAAAGGTATTAGAGTTTGAAATCATGAGGTTGGAAGAGATTGTTAAGGAGAGGATATTGATATTGGATGGTGCCATGGGCACCATGATTCAGCGGTATGGCCTGACAGAGGCTGATTTCCGGGGGGGATGTTTCAGGGATGTTCCGGGACTGATGTCCGGTAACAACGATTTGTTGTCGCTGACCCGTCCTGATGTGATTCGGGATATCCATCGTAAATATCTCACGGTCGGGGCGGACATTATCGAGACGAATACGTTCAGTTCGCAACGAGTATCGATGGCGGATTACCACGTGGAGGACTATTGTCGTGAAATCAATCTGGCGGCTTGCCGGATAGCCCGCGAGCTTGCGGATGAGTTCACGGCCCGCAATCCTGAAAAACCGCGTTTCGTGGCCGGTTCGGTGGGGCCGACCAACAAAACCTGTTCGATGAGTCCCGATGTGAACAATCCGGCATACCGCGCCCTAGCTTTCGACGAATTGGTGGCTGCCTATCGGGAACAGATGGAAGCCTTGCTCGAAGGCGGTGTGGATGCCTTGCTCATCGAAACTATTTTCGACACGCTGAATGCCAAGGCCGCTATTTATGCGGCGGAAGCGTCCATGCAAACCGTTGGACGCAAAGTGCCGCTCATGTTGTCGGTTACGGTGTCGGACAAGAGCGGACGTACGCTTTCCGGCCAGACGATAGAGGCTTTCCTCGCTTCCGTGGCTCATGCCGATATTTTTTCCTTGGGGCTGAACTGTTCTTTCGGGGCACACGACCTTATTCCTTTCCTGCAAGTCTTGGCCCATCGTTCACCTTATTATATATCCGTCTATCCGAACGCGGGACTGCCCAACAGCATGGGAGAGTACGACCAGACCCCGTACCAAATGGCAAAGGAAATGAAATTTTTTGTGGACGAAGGTTGGGTGAATATCATCGGGGGCTGTTGCGGGACGACGGACGAGTATATCGCCCGTTTTCCGGCTTTGGCGGCGCAAGGGCGTCCGCATGTGCCGGCCGGAAGAGCCGAAACCTTGTGCCTGAGTGGTTTGGAGCAGTTTGAACTGACGCCTGAAGTGCGGTTCGTCAATGTGGGCGAACGTTGCAATGTGGCTGGTTCGCGCAAATTCCTGCGGTTGGTCAAAGAGAAAAACTACGAAGAGGCTTTGGAAATCGCCCGCAAGCAAGTGGAGGATGGTGCGTTGGTCGTCGACATCAACATGGACGACGGGCTTCTCGATGCCCGGCAGGAGATGGTGACGTTCCTGAACCTGTTGGCCTCCGAGCCGGAGATTTCCCGCGTGCCCGTCATGATAGATTCTTCCAAATGGGACGTGATTACAGCCGGACTGAAATGCGTGCAGGGCAAGAGCATCGTCAATTCCATCTCGTTGAAAGAAGGAGAGGAAGTTTTCTTGGCCCATGCCCGGGAGGTGAAACGTCTTGGGGCGGCCGTCATCGTGATGGCTTTTGATGAAAAGGGGCAGGCCGATACTTATGAACGCAAGATTGAAGTCTGCGAACGGGCTTACCGTTTGTTGGTGGACGAGGTCGGTTTCAATCCCCATGACATCATATTCGACCCTAACGTGTTGGCCATAGCCACGGGAATGGAGGAACATGACAACTATGCCGTGGACTTTATCCGTGCTACGGGATGGATTCGCCGTAACCTCCCCGGAGCACATGTAAGTGGCGGGGTGAGCAACCTTTCTTTCTCTTTCCGGGGCAACAACTATATCCGCGAGGCGATGCACGCCGTGTTCCTCTACCATGCCTGCCGTGAGGGGATGGACATGGGCATCGTCAATCCCGCCACGTCGGTGATGTATGGCGATATTCCGTCCGACATTCTGACGGTCATAGAAGACGTGGTGCTCAACCGTCGGCCTGACGCGGCGGAGCGGTTGATAGAGTTGGCCGATAAGCTGAAAGCTGAGGCAGAAGCGGCGAAGGCCGGGCTGTCTGGAGCGGGAGGCGGCGGGGTGCCTGTGACAGATGCCTGGCGTGGCGGCAGTGTGGAGGAACGTTTGCAGCATGCTTTGGTGAAAGGTATAGATTCCTATTTGCAGGAAGATTTGGAGGAGGCGGCACAGTCTTATCCGCACGCCGTAGACATCATCGAAGGGCCGCTCATGAAGGGGATGAATACCGTGGGCGAGCTGTTCGGGGCCGGTAAGATGTTCTTGCCGCAGGTCGTGAAGACTGCCCGTACGATGAAGAAAGCCGTGGGCATCCTGCAACCCCGTATCGAGGCCGAGAAAAAAGAGGGGGCAGCACGTGCTGGATTGGTCTTGGTGGCTACGGTGAAGGGAGATGTGCATGACATCGGGAAGAATATCGTATCGGTGGTCATGGCTTGCAACAACTATGAGATAGTGGATTTGGGGGTCATGACACCGGCAGAAGAGATTGTGGCGAAAGCCAAGGAACTGCACCCCGACATCATCGGCCTGAGCGGACTGATTACGCCGAGCCTGGAAGAGATGGTGCATGTGGTGGGCGAATTGAAGCGGGCCGGGCTGTCCATTCCGGTCATGATCGGCGGGGCCACGACGAGTCGTTTGCATACGGCATTGAAGATAGCTCCTGTGTACGACGGGCCGGTCATTTGGATGAAGGATGCCTCGCAGAACGCGCTGACGGCTGCCCGTTTCCTGAATCCCGACACGGAGGGAGAGGCTTTCCGCGAGTTGCGCGAAGAGCAGGAACGTTTGCGTGAAAGTGCCGGAACGCGGCGTGTAGAGACCGTCTCGATAGAGGAAGCCCGGCAAAAGAAACTGAATCTGTTTTAATACTGTTTTTCGTAAGATATGAAACGCTATACTACTTATATTTTTGATTTCGACTATACCTTGGTCGATTCTTCACGGGGCATTGTGACTTGTTTCCGGCATGTGCTCGGCAATCACGGGCACACCGGAGTGACGGATACGGAAATCAAGCGCACCATCGGGAAGACGTTGGAGGAATCTTTTTCCATCCTGACGGGAATTACCGAGGCCGGGACGTTGGCGGATTACAAGCGTGAATATGTAAAGGCCGCTGATGTCCACATGACTGCCAATACTTTCTTTTTCCCGGAGACGATAGAGGTCTTGGAAACTTTGAAAAGCCAAGGAGCCGTGTTGGGTATTGTGTCCACCAAATTCCGTTACCGCATCCTCGACTTGTTTGAAAAAACGGGACATGACGGTCTTGTGGATTTCATCGTGGGCGGAGAGGATGTGACAGCGGCCAAGCCGGACCCAGAAGGATTGTTGTTGGCCATCGGACGTGCTTCCGGTGGCGGGAAATCTGAGGTGCTGTATGTAGGGGATAGCGTAGTGGATGCCGCAACGGCACAGGCCGCCGGTACGGATTTTGCGGGTGTATTGCATGGCATGACCACGTGTGAGGAATTGAAAACTTATCCCCACGTGGCTATCGTGGACGACCTTCGGGGAATCCTGCCCATCCCGGTTTAATATTTTTTGCACAGTATAATGCCCCTTCACCTTAACAGTTTGTGTTTCAAGGATTATAAACATGCACATATTGCGTGACGTGAACGTTAGGTGAGGGCACTTGTCGAAGAGGTTTCACCGCAACAGATTGGTTTACAGTGTGTATGAAGGATGTGAACCCTTTTCCCATTTAAATACTTGTACGTAGGGGAGGGGAGTTTGTATGTTGTCGTTGTCTGCTTAAAAGGCTTCCGTCAACCGGAAAATCGTTTGCCACAGAACGGAAAATCATTCTCAGGAGAATGAAAAATCGTTCGGCTGAGAATGAAAAATCGTTTGGCGCAGAACTGAAACGAACGAAAAAACAGGGTAACTGTTCTCTGTTTTTATATTTTTTGTATCTTTGCCATAGTAGTAACCATGGAAGGAAAGTAACTATGGAAGAAAATACTGAAAAAGCAATGGAACCGACGAAGAAAAAAAGTAAGGTGGAAGAAATCTTGGAAGCGGACGGGAAAAATCCTCCGAAGAGAGTAAATAAGACGTGGGAGGCGGCTATGAGACTGAAAGGTAGTCTGATTGTGAACGACCCTACATTCTTGTTGTAAAGTATGAGGGTGCTTATCGACACCAACATTTTTGTCTATCTGGCACTTGATACGGAGCTGTTGAGCAAAGACGTAGCCGCACTTTTACAAGAGCCGGACACTCTGATTTACATCAGTGCGGAATCGGTGCGTGAACTTGTTGTGGCCTACCGCAACAAGGGATTGTGCTCCAAACGTTGGAAATCGGCGGAAGAAATGGGGGCGGCCATTGAAGATGAGTTTTATGTCAAGATACTACCTTTGAAAAAGGAGCACATGATGACTTATGCCCACTTGGAAACCGACGAGGCGCAAGGGCATAAAGACCCTTCCGACTACGTAATCATCGCCCACGCCATCACCGAACATTTGCCGCTCATATCGAGCGATACACGCTTTTGGTTCTATCGTAGCCAAGGACTTGACTTGATTTTCAACAAGAAGTAGTCCTTTGTTTCATAATGGTGCTCGTAAATATGAACGGCGGCCGTAATCCTAAGAGATTACGGCCGCCGTTCATATAAGTTATGGCTTTTTAGCCCTTGATGCGTTTTTTGTAATCCACCATTTTAATGGCTGTTACGGCACATTCATCGCCTTTGTTTCCCAAAATGCCTCCTGCACGGTCTTGTGCTTGTTGCAAGTTGTTGCAAGTGAGCAGTCCGTAGATGACGGGTACATCGCCATTCGTGTTCAATTCTGCTAATCCTTGGGTCGCTCCCTCGCAGATGTAATCGAAGTGAGGAGTGTCGCCGCGAATCACGCAACCGATGGCTATCACGGCATCCATCTTGCCGCTTTTAGCCATTTGGGCGGCACCGAACACCAATTCAAAACTGCCCGGCACGGTCATGACCAAAATATCTTCTTCACTGACTCCATGTTTGAGCAAGGTGGTTTGCGCACCTTCCAACAACGAGCCGGTGATGTGGTGATTCCATTCGCTGACCACGATGCCGAAGCGCATGCCTTGGGCCGAGGGGACGGACTTGGGGTCATATTCAGACAAGTTATGTAAATTCGTTGCCATGTTCGTTTTCTGCTTTAGGACTTTATTCGCTTACACGTTCGATGTATTTGTCGATTTCGGCATACTGCATGGAGTTCACATATTTGGTCTTGATTTCTTTGTAGCATTCCAAAGCCTTGTCTTTTTTTCCTTGCGATTCGAAAATCTCACCGGCCTGAATCAGATAGAGGGGGCTGAGGCTGTTGTTGTCCGCCTTCTTGGCTGCTTCCAATAAAGTGGAAGTCGCTTTGTCTAATTGGTCCAATTCTGCATAGCAGTTGCCCAATGCACCGATGGCAGCCGGAGACACCATGGCATCGCCGCAATTTTTGAAATCTTCCAGACGGGTAACAGCTTCCTGATATTTACCCAATTTGGCATAACTTAATCCGGCATAGAGTTGTGCCAGATTGCCGGCTTTCGTGCTTCCGTAGTCGTTGGCGATTTTCAAGAAACCGGGAAAGCCTTGTCCGTCACCGTTCAACGCCTTTTCGTAATTGTCCGAAGCAAAATATTGCTGCCCTTTGAACATCAGTTCATTCGCTTTGGCCTCGCGCGGTTCGCTTACGAAACTCCGATAGAGGAAGTATCCGCCTACCAATACGACGATGGCGATGAAAACGTACATAATAGGCTTCTTGTATTTGTCGATGAAAGCCTCGGAAGAAATCAAAGTCTGTTCCACGTTGAGTGAATCATGCTGTGTCTTTTTGTTCGTCATTTTATTTGATGGTTTTATTATTATTTCCTGTTTTTCGTCCCATAGTGCATGGTACGGGAATAAAGCGGAGCAAAAGTAGCGAAATTCTCCCGTTTGATGAAATTTATAGCCTATTATTTTTAGGATTCGGGGGATAAACCTTAATTTTGCAGGGTGATTTAACGGGAAAACCTACGGATGATACTGAAAAAAATTTCTGTCTTGAATTATAAGAACATAGCGCAGGCCGAGTTGGCCTTCTCTCCGAAGATGAATTGTTTCATCGGACATAATGGTGAAGGAAAGACCAATTTGTTGGATGCTGTGTATTTTCTTTCCTTTTGTAAGAGCGCAACCCATTCCGTAGATTCCCAAAATATCCGGCACGGTGAGGACTTCTTCATGTTGCAGGGAGAGTATGAGCATGAGTCGGGAGAGCCGGAAGAGGTATATTGCGGTTTGAAACGCAAACAGAAAAAGCGTTTTAAGCGTAATAAGAAAGAGTATAAAAGATTGTCGGAGCATATCGGATTGGTGCCGGTAGTGCTCGTTTCTCCGGCCGATGCCGATTTGATTTCGGGGGGGAGTGAGGAGCGGCGACGCTTTATGGACATGGTAATCGTGCAATATGACCATGAATATCTCGATGCATTAGTGCGTTACAACAGGGCTTTGCAACAGAGGAACGTGTTGTTGAAACAGGAGGAGGAACCCGATGAAGCCCTTATAGGGCTATGGGAAGAAATGATGGCTCAGGAAGGGGAGAAGATATACGAGAAGCGAAAGGCTTACGTGGAGGAATTCGTTCCGGTCTTTCAGGATTTCTATGCGCGGATTTCCCGTGGAAAAGAACATGTGGGGCTGCGTTACATTTCTCATGGCCAACGTGGGGATTTGTTGGAAGTCATTCGTCGCGACCGTGCCAAGGACCGGATTATGGGGTATTCCCTGCATGGTGTCCATAAGGATGATTTGGAGATGACCTTGGGAGAGTTCCCTATAAAGCGGGAGGGTTCTCAGGGGCAGAACAAAACCTATTTGATTGCTTTGAAGTTGGCGCAGTTTGATTTCTTGCGCCGTACGGGAAGCCGTACTACTCCTTTATTGTTGTTGGACGATATTTTCGACAAGTTGGATGCCGACCGCGTGGAGCAGATTGTCAAATTGGTTTCCGGCGAACAGTTCGGGCAAATCTTCGTGACGGATACCAATCGAGACCATCTGGATCGTATTTTGGAGAAGACGGACGAAGACTACAAGCTCTTTTATGTGGAAAACGGAGAAATCAAGGCATGAGACGGAACAAGGCGGAATGCATAGGCGACATCATCCGGCAATATCTCCGGCAGGAAGGGTTGGAGACACCGTTGAATGAGACCCGGATGGCGGCAGCTTGGTCCGAAGTGATGGGGCAGGCTATTGCCCGGTATACAGGGGATGTTTTCGTGAAAAATCAAGTGTTATACGTCCATCTCAAGTCACCGGCCCTCAGGGCTAACCTAATGATGGGTAGGGAAGCATTGGTACGCAAACTGAATGAGTATGTGGGAGCGCAAGTCATTCAGAATATTGTGTTCCGTTGACAACGATTCAAAGAATCTCGTCCATGGGAATGTCATGGGGTTCGGTAGGAACATGTTCTACCCGTTGGAAATCGAAGCAAACACCTATTTTATATATATCGTAATGTTGCAACCGCGTCAGCAAACGGTCGTAAAAGCCTTGTCCGCGTCCCAAGCGGTTTCCTTTTGCATCAAAAGCCACTCCCGGGATAATGGCTAAATCAATAGAGGCGTAGTCGGTAAAGACCTCGCCGGTGGATTCTTGGATGCCGAAAGGCCCCTCTTCGAGCCGGTCTTCAGCAGCATAACGGTGCAACTCGATTTCTTTACCTTTTACGGTGGGAAGCAGGATGCATTTGCGCAAGCTCCAATAACGTACGAAGTCTTGTGTATCCACTTCGTCCGGCAATGAATGGTAGAGTAAAACCGTTCGTGCAGCGATGAATCGCGGATGTACAGCCAAACGTCTCAAAATCGGGCCGGAAAGGTCGAGTATGGCCGCCCGGGAAGTTTCTTTCTTATTTCGGGTCATTGATGCCCTTAATTCTTTTTTATCCATAAGCATAATTAATTTTGGAAAAACTACGGCATCATCAAATGCCATAGTTTTTCCAATAAGTCTCTATATTATTGGGAGGTTACAGTTTTCTGTGGGGCTTCCGGAAAAGCTTTTCCTTCTTCCAGAACCTTGATGGCACGTTCAACTGCCGGGTCATCACTGTTGACGAATTCGTAGAATTGTTCTGTTTCCTTCACGTTGTTGATGATGGAAGCATAAAGGCTTCTTCTGAAAAGTTTGCGTGACTTGTAAAGCATCAGGTTTCTTTTGCGAAGTCCCCGTTGTTGTGCAAAATCGGCAAACTTGCGGACTACGTTTTGTTGGTCTAAGTAGCGGACGAGTTCCTCATTAGTATCTATTTCATTCAATTCCGGACGATGGCAGTCGGCAAAGTTAAATGCATATTGATGTATTAGTCCGCTTATCCACGCTTCCTTATAGTATGAGGTTATGTCTGCTGTATCTTCCGGAACAAAGATGTCCGGCATGATGCCTCCACTGCCGTAAACGGTGCGTCCCAAGCGAGTCTTGAACTGCGGGCCTTTTTGTTTGATGCTGTCTTGAGAGAAAAATTCCCCTCGTTCGTAACGTTCCATAAGGTCATTCTCGTATTCTTCTCCGTGTCCTTTTACGTAAGGCTTTTGGATGCACCGTCCAGAAGGTGTATAATACCGTGCGATGGTCAGGCGTATCATGCTTCCGTCCCGGAATTCGATGGGTTGTTGTACCAATCCTTTGCCATACGTACGGCGGCCTATGATGGTTCCCCGGTCATTGTCTTGTATGGCTCCTGCAAAAATTTCGCTGGCCGATGCCGATCCCTCGTTGACCAATACTGTCAGAGGCAGATTGGGGAAAGCTCCGCGCCCGTCGCTTTTGTATTCTTCACGTGGGAATTTGCGTCCTTCCGTGTAGAGAATCAAACGGTTCTTGGGCAGGAATATGTTGGCCATTTGTATGGCGGTCTGCATAATGCCCCCGGTGTTGTCCCGCAAGTCGATGACCAGGTTCTTAAACCCTTTCTGGTTTAATTCAGCCAAGGATACCAAGAGTTCGGGGTAGGTCGTTTCGCTGAAACTTTTGATTTTGACATATCCGGTTTCGGGGGTGAGCATGTAAGTGGCTTCTATGCTGTGTACCGGGATGTCGCCTCGTGTGATGGTATAGTAAAGTGTCTCCTTTTCACCCGTACGCCGGATGCCTAATTTGACTTTGGAGGCTTTCTTGCCTTTCATGAGTTTCATGCAGTCTTCGGCTGTGATGTCTTTTCCTGTAATGTCTTTTCCGTCCACATTGACAATACGGTCTCCTGCCAGCAATCCTACCTTTTCAGATGGGCCGCCTTTGATGACACTGATGATGCGCGCTGTGTCGTTTTGTTTGGTGAAAGACACGCCGATGCCGGAAAAACTGCCTTTCAGGCTTTCCATTGCCGCTTCTGTTTCCTTGGCTGTGGTGTAAGCCGAGTGCGGGTCCAGTTCCGCCAATATGCGGGGCATGGCTTTTTCCACGAGGTCGGTCATATTGACCGTGTCTACATATTGGTCGTCGATGATACGCAGCAGGTCGTTCACCTTGTTACTGTTCGTATTGATGATGTTCAGCCGGTTTCCCGAGAAATGGTTGGCATAGAACGTTCCTATCAATATTCCTGCCACAAGGCATAACGCCAATAGGATAGGTGTAAATCGCGATGAACTATTCTGATTCATAAATACATGTTTTTTAAAGTTCTTCAGTCTGAGTCTCCAATGGTAGGTAGTGTACTTCTATACCGGCTCTTTGAAGCAGGTCGATGCCGTCTGTCAGCCGGTATTGCCGGGCATAGAAGACCTTCTTGATGCCGGACTGTATGATAAGCTTGGAGCATTCGATGCAGGGAGCGTCTGTGACGTACAGGGTAGCTCCTTCGCTGTTGTTCCCAGACCGTGCGATCTTGGTGATGGCGTTGGCTTCTGCATGCAGCACGTAAGGTTTGGTCAGGTGGTTTTCATCTTCGCACACGTTTTCGAATCCGGCCGGTGTGCCATTGTAGCCATCGGAAATAATCATTTTGTCTTTCACGATGAGGGCTCCTACTTTGCGTCGTTCACAATAGCTGTTTTCTGCCCATATCCGAGCCATACGCAAATAGCGCAGGTCCAGTTCATGCTTTTTTTCTTCCGGAGTTTTCATTTTTTCTCTCAAGCTTTGTTTATGGGGTTGATACCGTTTCGTTTTAACAGAGCATCTATGGTGGGAGCTTGTCCGCGGAATCGTTTATATAATGCCATAGGAGGTTCCGTGCCTCCCTTCGACAAGATATTGTCGCGGAAACTTTGTGCCACTTCCCGGTTGAATATACCTTTTTCCTTGAACAGGGAGAATGCGTCAGCGTCCAGGACTTCCGCCCATTTATAACTGTAATATCCGGCTGCATAGCCTCCGGACATGATATGTCCGAACTGTACGCTCATACAGGCCTCTTCAGGTTGCGGCAACAACTGTGCCGCTTCCCACGCGCGTTTCTCAAACGAAAGCACGTCTTCCTCGAAAGGTTTGTCCTGCGTGTAATAAGCCATGTCCAACAGAGCGAAACTGACCTGTCGGATACAAGCGTAAGCCGTGTTGAAATTGCGGCTTTTGATAATCCGGTCGATAAGTTCTTCCGGAAGCGGTTCACCCGTCAGGTAGTGTTGGGCAAAGGTATTTAAAAAATCGCGTTCTACGGCAAAATTTTCCATAATTTGTGACGGAAGTTCCACAAAATCCCAATAGACACTCGTACCGCTGAGACTTTCGAAGCGCGTATTGGCGAATATGCCGTGTAGGGCATGTCCGAATTCATGCAGGAATGTTTCTACTTCTCCTAAAGTGAGTAAGGCCGGTTTGCTCTCTGTCGGTTTGGTCAAATTCATGGTGACGGACACATGGGGACGATGGTTGGTGCCGTCTTCATCTATCCATTGGTCTTTGTAGGAGGTCATCCAGGCACCGCTCTGTTTACCTTTCCGGGGATGGAAATCCGTGTACAATACGGCCAGGAAAGTTCCGTCTTTGTCGAACACTTCGTATGCCGTCACGTCCGGATGGTATACCGGAATGTCGGCATTTTCCTTGAATGTGATGCCGTACAGGCGGGAAGCCAGTCCGAAGATACCTTGTTTGACGCGTGACAGTTCGAAGTACGGGCGTAGCATTTCCGCATCCAGATTGTACTTCTCTAATTGCAGTTTATGGGCATAATAACCGAAATCCCAAGGTTGCAGCACGAAGTCTTCTCCTTCTTTTTCGCGGCCCTTTCTCTCCACTTCTTTCACTTCTTCCCGTGCCGTGGGCAGGTAAGCTTCCAACAAGTCGTTCAACAGTTGGTAAACATTCCGGCTGTTTTCCGCCATACGTTTTTTCAATACGAAGTCGGCGTAGGTGGGGTAGCCCAACAGTTGTGCCCGTTCGCGTCGCAGGTTGACGATACGCTTGACGATTTCAAGGTTGTTGTATTCGTTGTCGTGCGTGCAGATGGTATTCCGTGCCATATACATTTTCCGGCGGAGTTCCCGATTGTCGGCGTAGGTCATGAACGGATTGTAGCTCGGGGCGTGCAGGGTGAAGACCCATCCCTCCAAATCCTTTTCCTTGGCAGCCAATGCGGCAGCTTCGACAGCAGATTCCGGAAGGCCGGCCAAATCCTTTTCGTCTGTCAGGTGGAGTTGGAATTTATTGGTTTCTTTCAGATTATTCTGTGAGAATTGCAAAGTCAACTGGCTCAGTTCCTTGCTGAGTGCACGGAACTTTTCTTTGTCCTCGGCCGGAAGGTTAGCCCCGTTGCGTATGAAGCCGTCGTAACTCTTGTCTAAAAGCATTTGTTCTTCAGGCGTCAATTCACGGTGGTTTTCGTACACGGCCTTTATCCGGGCGAACAGTTTCTCGTTCAGCAGGATGTTGTTGGCATGTTCCGTCAATATCGGTGACATTTTCTGTGCCAACTCGTCCATCTCGTCGTTGGTCTCCGCACTCAACAGGTTGAAGAACACATTGCTCACCCGGCTCAGCAGGTTATCGGGGACGCTGAATGATATGGTATTGTCGAACGTGGGAGGTTCCGGATTTTGGATGATGGTGTCCGTCAGTTCGTCATCTTGCCGTATGCCTTCCATGAAAGCCGGTTCGTAATCTTCGAGGTGTATCCGGTCGAAAGGTGCCGTGTTGTGAGGCGTTCCGTAGGAAGAACAGAAGAATGGATTTTTTCTTTCTTCGGTTTTGTTTTCTTGTATGGTGTCCATGTCGATACTTGTATTTTTAGAAGGCCTGGATCAATTTCTCCAAGGCTGGTATGATAATTTTCCTTCTTTTTAATAAGACTAAGTTTTCTTTCTGTAAACGGTTCAGGGCACGTGACACATTCATGCGTGGCTCATTGATTTGTAATCCGAGGTCTTCCATGCTGATTTCCAAAATTTTCTCCCCGGCAGGGTATACGCTGCGGGAGTGAATGAAATTGACGATACGTTTCTCAGTATTCCCTGAAAGGTTATGCCACAGCCATCTTCCCTGACGGTAAATATAGGAGGACAAGAGGTTGATCATGTTAAGCCGGAATACCTCGAAACGACTGAATAACAAGGTCACTCCGTCTTTGGGAATGATCAGGGCGCGTATGTCTGTCTGTGCTGTATAAGTATGCGTGTAGTGTGGAGTAATGCCGTACAGGGCTTCCGGTTGTAGGGCTACTGGCGATTGTAGCCGTTCGTAGAATGCGAAGCGGTTGTTGTCTGACCGGGTACGCATTTCGATGGTGCCCCGGAATGCCAGTATCAACTGTCGGCAAGGGTGGTCTTGTTCAGCCAGGTTCTCTCCTTCGGCATATTGGACGATCCGGTGAGGGACAGACGTGGAAAATTGTGCCAATTCACTTTTTCCGATGCCTTGAAACAATGGCAGGGCGGTCAAAGTGTCCAATGTAAAGTTTTCCATATATGTCTGTTTTATCGGTCCATCATCGTTTGGAGGGCCGGAGTTGTGTACACTTGGTTCTTCCCTTTCTCGTCCGCATAGATAAGGTAAGCTTGTATGTCGGGAGTGGACTGCAATATCTTTTTAGCCTGTTCCAATCCCATGACCATAAATGCCGTAGCGTATGCGTCGGCGGTGGCGCAGTCTTTGGCCACTACGGTGGACGACAGGATGGAGTGCTGCACAGGATAACCTGTGTGCGGGTCTATGGTATGTGCATACTTTTTTCCATTTTTGTAATAGAAGTTACGGTAATTTCCCGAAGTCGCGATACCGAGGTCCGTGACGTTCAGTATGGTTTGGATTTCATTGTTGACATTCAATGAATCGTCTATGGGCTTATTGATGCCCACTTTCCATTTTTGCTCTTTGGGACTGAGTCCTTTCACCACGATTTCCCCTCCGATTTCAATCATGTAGTTCCGGATGCCTTTACGGTCGAACAGGCGGGCTACCGCATCACTGCCGTATCCTTTGGCAATGGCACTGCAATCCAGTATTACCCGAGAATCCTGTTTCACGACCTTTCCGTTTTCCAAAGCCACTTTTTCAAATCCGACGAACGAAAGGATACTGTCGATTTGTGACGGAGTGAGATTCTGTCCGTTTTTGAAGCCGAATCCCCAGGCATTGACTAGCGGGGCGACGGTGATGTCGAATGCACCGTCGGTATGTTTGCTGATGGTTTTGGCCAGTTGGAATACGTGGACGAACATGCTGTCCGGGGTAACCTCCTCATTCCGGTTGATTCGGCTGATGACCGATTCTTTATTAAAAGGAGAGAGGGAAACATCCACTTTTCGTAATTCGGCTTCAATTTCCTTTTGCAGACTGGAATCGCATTGGTAGGTTACGTGGTAAAACGTGCCGAAAACTGCTCCTTCTTCCCGTTGGAAAGGAATATTGGAGTGTGGGCTGCGTATGGCATATATCGTGCCGATAACCAACAGGATGAGAAATGGCAGTTGCCAACGTAGTTTTTTTCTTTTATCGTTCATGAGCATAAACCTAAATGTTCTACAATGATTTTAATACCGATACCTATCAGGATAAGACCTCCGGCGGGTGCCATGGAGCATGGTATCTTGCGTCCGATGAATATGCCTGTTCCCAATCCGGCTATGGTAAGGGCAGACGAAATGGCGGCAATGAGGACGGTTGGCATTGCGATGGTGTCCCAACTGCTACCTATTGGCATAAAAGCCATGGAAACTCCTACGGCCATGGCATCTATGCTTGTGGCTACGGCCAGTGTAAGGATGACTTTATAGCTTAGCGGGTCGAACTTGGTTTCCTTTTTTTTCCCGAAGCCTTCCCGAACCATCTGGATACCGACGGCAGAGAGCAATCCGAAAGCAATCCAATGGTCTATGGGAGCCAGAAAACGGCTGAAGAGTGTGCTGACATACCAACCGGCCAATACCATTGCTCCCTGAAAGAGGCCGAACGAAAGGATCATGGCCAACATTGGGCGCAAGACGATGTGCTTGACAATAGCACCTGAAGTGATGCTTACGGCAAAGCAATCCATGGCGAGTGCCAATCCTATTAGTATAGCTTCTGTGATGTACATGTTTGCATGTTTTTGCCAGGGTTTAAATGTCGAATATGATATTGAATGTTCCACCGATACATGAATTGCCGTATTTGCCGAAACCAGGCACATACCACGGAGAACCTTGCGGGGCCTCGCTGTGGCTCATGCGGATTTTATAGCGTACGTTCCATCCTAAGTGGAAAATTTTCCATATCCGTGTTTCTATGCCGAACACGATTTCTCCCCAATGGGAATTGGCCGAAAGCCCGTTGAACACGAACGGGACTTCGTTTCCCCACACCGGATCGGTGAATCCCGGGGAGCTTATATCGTATTTGAAAGACGTGAAAGCATAACGTAAGCCTAAATACAACCGGTTGCCAGTGTACCACTTTTTAGTAAAGTTGTAGTCCATACCGATGCGGAAATAAGGTGCCTTGGTTTTGTAGGTATTGCCTGTTTCCTCACCCTCACAGTTACTTTCCCCATATCCCAATTCAAAAACCGGAAAATATTTCTCCTTGAAATTCAAGTGTGCGGCCACTTCCATTTGCGAATAATCCGAATTGAGGGATTTCATAATGACACCTACAAGGTCGCCTGACAGGGCCACTCCTCCGAATATGGGTGCTTCCTTTTTCGTCAGGTCTTCTACGGTTTCCTGAGGCTCCTTGTTGTCGGTTTGTTGAGCGTAGGAAGCGAAAGGGAGAAGTAGGCTAATTACCGCTACGGAAATATATTTTAAAATTCTCGGATACATTATAATTGATATTCGGATTTACAATTGAAACGGAGTCTACAAGCAGTCGGGTCCAACGGACGGCGGTCACATGGTGGAACATCGAAGCCGGACAAGTAGGGGATTCGTAATGCGGAATGTTTTCTTTGTCAATCCAAATGGTGTCCCTCCGCGTACGGCCCACCGTATCGGTGAAGTGGAAGATGAGCGTGTCGGTTGCGGCACTGTAACTTACCGGAAGTTCCACTTCGCTTCCTCGTACCAGGCGGTTAATCAAAATGGAATCCGTTCCGGCAGCCGTGACCGTCAGTGTGTCCAACACTTGGATTTTGCTTTCCCCTTCATCCGTGGCGGCATAGAATCCATACGTACTGTAAACGACATTGTTTATCGGGCAGTCGGTAGATTCGCAGGAAACGGCAGCAATGAAAATGCTGATGCAAACCAACGTGAGGGTTATACCTTTTAGTTTCTTCATCTTCAAAAGATGTAATCTTTATATTTCTTTTTCAATCAAGTAATTGTTGCGCTCCGGCGAATTGCGGCTGATGAGTTCTCCCAAGAAGCCGGTCAGGAAAAGTTGCGTACCCAGTATCATCGTAGTGAGCGCGATGTAGAAGTAGGGTGAGTCGGTAATCAAACGGTAGTCGTTGCCGCAATACATGTCATACAGCTTGTTCACGCCGATAACCCCTGTGGCAATGAAACCCAAAATGAACATGATAGAACCTAAAAAGCCGAAGATGTGCATCGGTTTGACCCCGAATTTGGATAGGAACCAAAGGGAAATCAGATCCAGATAACCGTTGAAGAAGCGGTTCAGGCCGCCGAATTTGGTCTTGCCGTACTTGCGTGCCTGATGGTGCACCACCTTTTCCCCGATTTTGTCGAAACCGGCGTTCTTGGCCAGATAAGGGATATAACGGTGCATTTCCCCATAGACCTCAATGCTTTTCACGACTTCCTTGCGGTAAGCTTTCAATCCGCAGTTGAAATCGTGCAGGTTTTTGATGCCGCTGACCTTGCGGGCGGTGGCGTTGAACAGTTTGGTAGGGATGGTTTTGGACAACGGGTCATATCGTTTTTGCTTGTACCCCGACACCAAGTCGAATCCGTCCGTCACGATCATGCGGTAAAGCTCCGGAATCTCGTCGGGGGAGTCCTGAAGGTCGGCATCCATGGTGATGACCACGTCACCCTCCGCTTTCTTGAAGCCGCAATACAAGGCCGGGCTTTTTCCGTAGTTACGGCGGAATTTGATGCCTTTCACGCAACTGTGCTTTTCCTGCAAATCTTCAATCAGTTGCCAAGAACGGTCGGTGCTGCCGTCATTGACGAAAATGACTTCGTATGTGAAGCCGTGTGCGTTCATTACGCGTTCAATCCATGAATATAATTCCGGGATGGATTCTTCTTCATTGAAGAGGGGTATTACGACTGAAATATCCATATTTATCGGTTTTGACTGTGAGTCGTACGGCTCTTTCCGCTTAATCCGATCCATGCGGTGGGGATGGCTAGCAGGAAGCCGAACATGAGATTATATACTAAGAATTCGAAAGTCAGTTGTATGGGAGAGATACTTTTAAGCAGGTCTATGACTTGGCGGCTGACTTCGGCCACGTCCTCTCCCGGCATCATGCTTTGCATCATAGCTACAGCCTCGGGCTGTTGCATGATGGTGGAATAAGTCTGGAGGAGCAATCCGTTGTCGATGTAGCGGAAATAAACAAATTGGGCCACCGCCATGAGCAAGGAGGCATACATGAAAATCAGCGTCGCCATCCACCACGACTGGCCGAAACGAAGGGGAAACACTTCACCTCTGAATTTCCGTATCAGGAAACCGGCTGTCACCACGGACAACAATCCGATGATGAGCCCCACGTTGCCTACGAGCGGACGGGTCAACCCGATAATATAAAAAGCAAAACTGACAATCCACATCAGGCCCACTACGGCACCGTATTGGGCGGCAAAAGCACGGAGTTGCTTGTAGCTTATTGCATTCATTATGACATATATTACATTTAGCGTGCAAAAATACGAAAAATTAGCGGAATACGGCGAACTAAACTTCTTTATTTTTGTAAAATCTAAGCGGTTGAAAATGAGTTTTATTTCAGGAATGCATTAAAAAAGTATATACCAATGTTTGGAACGGAAAGAAAAAGTTCCTACCTTTGCAACCGCAAACGGGAAAGTCCTGTACGGCTAGCTCCCTTCGAATCCCCCAGGGCTTGATCGCAGCAAGGGTAGTTGGTTGTAGCGGCGCGATGCAGTAAGCTTTCCCACCCGCCTCTTTAGCTCAGTTGGCCAGAGCACGTGATTTGTAATCTCGGGGTCGTTGGTTCGAATCCGACAAGAGGCTCAAAAAGCACAAAGGCGAAACCGGAAAAGTTTCGCCTTTTTATTTTATCGGGCTTATGGCGTATGGAAAATATTATAATCCGTTGATTTTAGCACGTCTTGAATCCTGTTTCGAGTCGGGCGATTGGGACGGATTGGCTGTGTATCTGGACGGCTTGTCCCATCGCGAGTTCCGTATGGCCGGTGAAATCATCAGCATGCAAATCATGCCTCGTGTCTCGGATACGGTGTTTTGGGAAGCGTTTCGTTTCCTGTTGGTGCGTAATTCCAAAGCTTTTCTGGTGACTTTGCTCAAGTCCGTTCCCCTTCGGAAGCAAAAATCCGGTTTTACATTGCGGCAAGACGGCTATGTGCCGGTAGCGAAGTTCCTGAACGATGCCGGGACGGAATTGGACCGTGCCAAATTCATCCGGTTTATGGTGGAGGTCTTCGGGGAAGATACGGAGGAATTGTCTTATTTATTCGGAAGCCTTCATGTAGATACGTCGCACGAACGTGTGCAATATTTGTTGCAGGGCAGAGGAATGGCCTGTTATTATTTATTATTCCAGTGTATGCGTCAGTTGGAGCATGAACGCGATCTTCTGGTGCGTTGTTGCCAATTCCTGATGAAAAAAGGCGATGCCTTGTCGTTCAATCTGGCCAGCGTGGCCAAGCTGTATTTCGACTTGACGCCGGTGAAGGGTACCTTCTCCTTGCATCTTGCTCCTTATCAATTGGGATGCCTCGATGCTTCGTTCGAGAGTTTCTGTAGGGTCATGAAGAGCATATCGTGAAAAAATAAAGACATCCACCCAAGGGATGTCTTTTATTATGTAATTTATGAATGATAACCTCACGGATATTCTTTTCTGTTAGAAACAATTATTAAAATGTGTAGCTTGTGCCGAGACTAACCTTGGCCACTATGTCATTGAACGGTGACAATACTTCACCACCGATGAAACCGTTTTTCAAGTAATAATGGACTTCCGGTTCGAGTAGCAGGCTCCATTGGTCGTTGATACGGTATTGCGCCACGGCACCGAGCAACAATGCAGGTGCTCCGCCAGGGTTCGCGGCGGACAGAGGACGGGGGGAGGAACCCACTTCGAGTTCGCCGCTGTATATCCGGGCATTGTCCGACATGCACTTGCTGTACAAGGCACCGCCTTCCACGAAGAGGTTGAACTTCCGGTTTAAGTCATATTTCTGGTAGACGTTGGATAAATTAAGCATATAGGCCAGTTTGATGTTCAGCAGGTTGTAGCGGTATTGCCATAGTGCGGTGAATTGTTTCTCCACGCCCATGAAATCCACCACATAACTCCCATACTTGTTTTCGTTGAGGGTTTCATACTCTATGGCAGCCTTGAGTGAGACGTAAGGCCCGAGGTGGTAGCCCACGTAGAACTGTCCCGAGTAGTTCAGGGCGAAGTCGCCCACGGTGTTCACCGAACGCATGTGTTTTAGCCCTCCTACTTGCACGCCGGAGAACAGGCGTGGCTCGAAGATGTAAGGGGGCCACGAGGCGCGTTCTTTCCGGTTGGCTGCACAGACGCGCACGCCGAGCGATATGGAGGCCGAAGTTTCGGTGAAGGATGCTTCGCGATCCACATTCACGTATGGTTCGCGGAAGTTGGCCACCACCACACGGGGCTCCACGAAAAAAGAAGTTTCTTTGTCCATGCTGTACAGGAAAGTGGCGGCACCTGTGAAACCGGCGTAGTTGCATTTCAGGCCGTTATCCGTTCCCGGGATGTATTTGGTCAGCCAACCGTATTCGCCTCCCACGGCGATGTTCATCTCAAACGGATGGCGTACTTGCCGCCAATAGGGGAAGAAGTTGAGAGGATTGACCAATCCTTCGAGCCGTCCGGCAAACATGCTGCCCTTGTAACGTGTCTCGTAGGAGGGGCGGGCTTCGGTGGATGCCGTGGTGTTGTAGCTCCAATAATATTCGGAAGCCGTGGCCGAGAGGCGGAGTCCCACGATGGGGTCGAACCACCGGCCCACGGAAATCTTGTAGCCCGTGCCGGTCGTTTTGAAGAAGCCCAAATCGTCACTGTCATAAAAAGTCACACCTTGTGCCAGTTCGTAGAAAAATCCACGTGTATAGACCACCTCGCTGTTATAAAAGTCATTGGTATTATCCATATTGACCGTCAGGCCGGTTTTCACACCGTATTGTATGTCATACTTTGACACGTTCGTATGGCCGGAATGGTCGGCTTGGTCGGTCAGTGCGGAAAAGAACGGTTCTATGAAGAACTTGGCGTTGCGTCCGAGACCTATACCGACGTTTATGCCTGCCTGTCCTTTAAAAATGGAAGCGCGCTCCCCTTGGAAAACGGAATGTATATAGCCCACGCCGAGAGTCGGAGAGATGCGGAATATGCGTCGTTTGTCGTAGCCATAAAGGTAATCGGACAGATGAAATACATAGTCTATATCGGCTTCCCATTGTTTCACGGTACCATTGCCGTCCTTCATGTCGTAGTTCGTATGCAATAGCGTGGCGCGTAGGCCATGTAGCCGGTTGAAGTCATACCCAACCACGCCACCGAAAGGTATCCCGTTCTTCATGGCCCGCTGGCCTTTTGGGGCTACTTGCGAGAAGCCTGTCGTGAATCCTACGTACAGGTGGTCAAGGAAACGGTTGCGGAAAGTATCGCCTTTTTCCACGTAACGGTCTGAGTACAGGTAGTCTAAGGGGTTGAAGTCCACGGTGTGGTCCAATTTGGGTTTGGAGGAGGTGGATACTGCCGTGGAAACCGGTGTTTCCGTGGTTGGCCGTATCGCAGTGGTGTCGGCTGTTTCCGGTGTGGAGGATGTCGCCGTGCTGTCGGGTGTTTCCACAACAGGCCGTACCGCTGTCACCATCGTGTGCGCCTGTCCCGGTGATATGTACCACAGGCATAGGCATGTGCATATTATTGTATATTTTTCGTACATCATCATGTTTTGTATTCGTTATATTGTTTTGCCTTTGTTTTATGCCATTTTATTCTTTACCAACCGTTTATGTCATCTTGAACCTATAATGCCTTTTTCATATTCATTTCATTCCTCCATGGGTGTTGCGGCGGGTTGTTGTACCGGTATGGCAGGCGGACTGGCCGTGTCGGCACTGTTGGTCTGGATTTCCGTTCCGGATGCCGCTTCGGCAGACGAGGTGGTTGTGGGTGCGTCTCCTGTCCCTATGTCCTGTTCCCCCGTAGTTGCGCCGCCATTTTCGGCATCTCCGGGGATTGCCGGCTGCGCTGCTTGTTGGGGGGCTGCGGACTTCTCCAAATCGGTCAATATCTTGCGGCATTGTTCCGGATCGGCTTTGAGTTTTTTCCAGTATTTTTTGAACGCTTTGCGGTATTCCTTGTTGAATGTACCGTCGTTGAGCATGTATTTCAGGTTGCGCTCATCCTTCAGGCAGCATTGTACCATAGGTAATCCCCAGTCTATACGTTTGTCCCCGAAACTGTTCACCGTGGGGTCATCGGCCGATGGTTCGAAAAACTCATCGAACATGAAATTGTCGTCCATGTATCCCGTCGTGGTGCGTTTAGGAGCATCCAAGTTGAAGCGTAGCTGTGCCTTGAGGTAAAGGGCTCTCGGGTCGGCGGGGGATACTTGTGTAGCATCTTCCAACATGTAGAGCGCAGTGCCCCAGCATCCGGGGTCTTCCTGCGCCGCCAATACGACGATTTTGTTCCAATATGAGGAGTTTGATACGGTATCCATGACCTCCGGGTCGTTCCATTCGCAGTTCAGGCAGCGAAGGAACATTTTCAGTCTGCGATATTCCGGTTTGCCGTCAGGCAGGAGCATTTCCGCTACGCGGTAGGCCGAAGCGAAGGCACCGGCATTGGCCAACATCTTAATGTGAGATGTGACGATGGCTTCGTCGTTGTACCATCCCTGCCAACTTGCGTTGCCGAAGTCGTCCATTTTTTGTTTGTGGTATTCCAGATTTAGTTGCACGTCGATGTAAGGTTTGAGCAGATTGGTGTCTGCCACGCCGCGTTGGGCGTAACACCGGGCCAGTTCGTAGGCTGCCAATGGCCATTGGCGCAGGCCGTCCTCGTCTTTGACCGACGTGTAGGCGGCCCGGGCTATAGTTTCCTTTTCCTTCGGGTCTTTAATCATGCCGAGTAGTTCGTAGAACTCGTAAGGTACTTGTTTTTGCCCGGCGCGGTATCCGGGGTCGGTCTGGTAGAGTTCCCATATCTCTTCACGTGTCTTCACGCGGTTGGTGTAGTATTGGTATTCGATGTCCACGATGCGCAGTTGGGGCAGGATCTGTTGTTCAATGATGCTCCAACACGGCAGTTTGCGGATGGCGGCTTCCTGCCGCCCCATGTCTTTCGTCGTGGAGAGTACGGCTCGCACGCTGGCAGCCTCTTCTTTTAGCGAGTCGGCTTCCAAAAGGTTCGCCACATCAGTCCATGTGGCCACCTTGTGGGTGGTTTTGATTTCGCCCGTGCGGCGGGCATCCTGCAAGGCAGGGAAACGGCTCAATTCGCCGCGCAGGTATTCCGCACGTTCGCGGCAGAGGCGGGCATTGATGGCGTTGCCGCCTTCGGGCGAGGCCGACCCGTGGATGACCGCACTGGTGATGCCCGCATCGGCACCCATATAGCGCGACATGTTGTCTTTGAGTTGGTTCATTTGTTTGAAGCTCAACGTGTCTGTCGGGTCGAGGCGTGCTTCTCCTACCACGAATTTCAAATCGAGCTTTTCGTGGTCTTTGCTGAATTCTGCCCGTCCTCTTCGTGCATAGCGCTCGCGGTTGATGGGAAGCTCGATGAGGCTGTAATCCAAGAAGCGCATGGGATCTTTTACATAGCCTTCGCTCAGGCAGACACTGTCTTGCCGATAGGGGATGTTGGAGTTCATGCCGTATGCCTGAAGGGCATCCACCCGGTAACGCGTATTGCGGTCTACGGGTTCCAATACGAAGTGGATGAGCATGGAATCTTCCACATGGGAATGCATGAACGTTCCTTCACGGTATTTGAATAAGGGGTCGCGGGTTTCGTCGAAGCCCATACGGCGCAAGTTGCCTTTTTGAAACTGTTCGCCGTCTTTCACGAAAGGAACCAGATGGCCCACTACCTCGCCGTTGCTTTCTTCCTCATTCTCGTCCAGGTTCACTTCTTCGCTGATGGGAATCGCCTTGATCACGGGGCTGACGATGATGCGTGATTTGTCATCCGTGTCATCGGCCGACAGGTAATAGTAGAAAGGGCCGACCACCATGCGGTTACCGCACATGTTGGGGATTTGCGGTTCATTCTTCCGCTTGCGTTTGGCGGTTTTGGTCACCGTGCCTATCTGCTTGGCAGCCAAGCAGGTCACTTTGATGTCCATCATGCCTCGCAATTCCCGCTTTACGGGGTCAGAACCCGATGGTTTCACGACGATGTAACCTGTCAGTGGAAGCTGCATCAGGCAGTAGCCGTCTTGGTCGGTTTCAGCCAAAGCGTCGTACTCCGATTCTGATTGTGGGGCATAGGTCATGCCCTTGGCTTCCTCCTCTTGGCATTTCTTCATGAAGGCGTTGGCTTTGCTCGCATTGAAGAAGCCATATACGATGACACCCGGCCAAGGGGCGGCATCCTTGCTGTTCAGGTCTTCTGCGCGTCGGACCGTGATATTGATGTTCTTCACCTGGGCTTCTGCGGGGATATGGACCGCTACGATGAACAGCAGGAACAGCAGGAACAGCAGGTAGCGTGTAATCATATAGAAATTCGTTTTATACATGGTGATATGCAAGTTGCGGGTTTACTTGATGATATAGGCGAAGGAAACGCCGAGTTTAAACGGGATGAAGGCATAGCCGTGCGCTGTGCGGCGGTTTTCGGAATAATGGTCGTCGCGGTAGTAATGCTTGTGGTCGTAGTAGACGGCACCCACACTCCCGTAACATTCTATGTTCCAATGGGGCGAGAGGAAGAAAGCGTAGCCGAAAGTCAGTCCGCCACCCCAGGCGTCGCCCTTATAGGTCTCGCTGCCCCACGTGATGTCGTAAGACGTGCCAAGGGCTGCCACTCCGATGAATTCGCGCATCATGGGGCGTCCGCCGAACCAATAGCGGAACTCGAGGATGGCATCCGCCATTTTCATGTCCATGCCCCACGGTTTGTAGTTGCCGAACACGGACAGGCCGAAAGTGGTCTTGTTGCCCGTAACGATTTCCATGCTTAAGTTGGGGGTCATCAGTCCATCCCATAGTGCGTCGGTCTTCAGGGCCAATAGCTGCGCTTTCAGTCCGGCTGTTACAGCTACTGTTATGATTGTTGATAAAAGGCGTTTCATTCGTTCTTTTCGATTGGTTTGTTCTTTTTTATTCAAAACATCTTCCGGCGCACACGGTTGCAAGGCATGCGGCCGGAAGATGTGCCGTCGGGCTTTTATGCCAGAAGGGAGGGCATGTCATAACTCGACGGAGGGGCCGTTGACGGAATCCTGCCAATCGGTGAGGCTAGCATTCGCTTTCACTTCTTCTATGTCATTCACCGTGATGGTCACCATGTAAGAGATTCCTTGTCGGAACAGGTTGGTCTCGCTGTCGGAAGCACCGTAAGGAGGCCCTACGGTAAGCCATTCTTCCGTAGTGATGTCGAAGCCTTCTTCTGGGGCTTCCCCCTCTTTGTGCAGCGTGATTTCAAGACGGTATTTCTTTTCCGGATAGAGCATCAGGCTGCCGCCCACTCTCGTGGCCTGTCCCAAGGTAGTGCCGATGGCTACAGGCTGCAAGTCTCCGTCTTGTGCATCCTTGAGCGTGAAATCTGTCCTTGCGCTGTCGTCCGATGGCTTGATCCTTTCAGCTAGCGTGAGCCTCTTGTCCGGATCTTCTCCCCATGGTTCACGTTTTTCCAAGTCGGCCACGATGAGGTCAACTTTGGAATGCGTATCGAGGATTCTGATGGACTTCACGGAAATCTTGTCGGCATCCTCAAACACGGATTCTTCTTTTAGCGGATCCGCTCCGGGTTTCACCTGGAACTGTAAACGTGTCAGCATGTGCTGCAAGCCGATTAAGGGCATGGCTGCGTCCGCGTTCTCCCGGAAGTAGCGTGCGCTGTAAGCATACTTGTCTTGGAGAGTGGCTCTCCCCCAGATAATGTCCTGCGTGCCGTCTATCGTATAATGCACTGTGGCGCGATGGCGCGGGCCGTCGGAACCGTCTCCGTCTGCCGACGCTTCATACGTGATATGGGTATCCTCTGCATACGGATAGTAGCCGTAGAATTCATACATGTAGAATTGGCTGATGGGGTAGAAGTAGTGCCCGTCCCACGACACGTTGCTGCCTTCCTTCTTCGCTTTCACGTTTTTCATCAGGCAGGAAGCGTAGTTGTCTTCAGGGGCGAACCACGAGATATCGGGTGCGCCGTCGTTTTTCTCCTGTTTTCCACGTGCGAGACAGAACACTCCCATTTTGTCCAGATTGCCGTCATCGTCCACTGTGGCCCGCTTGTCCACAGAAGTGGACACGTCATCCGAATGGGCGGCGAAGCGGATTTCCACTTCGCTGTTGCCGGGTATGAATACGGGGGCGGCCGCATAATCCGACAGGTTTTCGTTGGAACAGCCGGGCAGCAGCGTGCAAGCTGCTGCCACGGCCCAAAGATAATGATGTAACTTCATCTGTCTCTGTAGGGTTTATTAGTTGACGTTTGTATCCACTTCGAGGTCACCACCGTTCTTCCAACCGGTAAGCGTGGCGTCGACTTCAACCTTGGCCATGCCATAGACCTTCACATTGACTGCATAAGAAGAACCAGCGTCGGCTTTTGCGCCTGATGCTGTTCCACCTTTGGTCAAATCGATGGACTTTTCCAAGGTGACTTCACCTACGGCTTCGTGTTCAGGATCATTTTCCTCGAATGTCTGTTCTATGGTAATATACATCGTATATTCTGATTCTCCCGGAGCTACCATCAACGCATGGCCTATCGGTTGTTTTTCATACGTCTTGTCAGGGTCTTCACCGGAACCTTCATTGATTGTGACTGGTTCGAGGTCTGTTACAGCTGAGTTGGCTGTAGTACGGCTTTTCAAATATAGTTTTACAGGTTCTTCTATGGCAGGTTCGCTACCGGTAGGAAGCGTCCATTCCAACATGTTCTCCGGTTTGAATGTTCCGTCGGCCAAGTCGTAAGCCACAATCATTTTACCCGTGGTCTTGGATTTTACCGCAATGTTCGTAACTTTGAGGCCTACGGCTGATTCTGCTGCGGCTTGTACGGTGAAAGTGAAACGGGTGAGCAAGTGTTGCATGTTGATAGCAGGCTTGATACCGGCACGAGCCGTTTGGGCGGAGAAGCCTAAGTTCTTGCCCTCGTCATCATCATCCCCTGCATTTGTGGCTACACCTGTCATCAAATCTTGTGAACCGTCAATCTTGAACCATACATATTTCATCTTAGCTTCGCCATCCACTAATGAGTCACGTACCATGAAATCTGTATTCACGCTTACGTCCGTTTTATTCGCTTTCCAAACAGGATTAGTGTAAATCGTTGCGGCATCGTCGATGTTATAAGCGAAGAAATCATGTATGCCTCCGTCGGGATAATACTTGGGAGACATCTCGTCTGCCCATGACAGTGCCCCGGATGTTGCACCAGTAGGAGCCGTGACTTTTACGTTGGGGAAATTGACGATTGTGGCTGTCGGATCCTTATGCTCTTCTGTTACCCCGTCATAGTCAGGGTCGTCGATGTTTGGGTCGTCAGTACCTGATTCGGCAGCACTCAAATAAGTCCAAGTGGTGAATCCCCACGGATTAGTCTGGTTTTTGTCAGACTTGGAGCGTTGCATCATCAGAAGGTATAGCTTTTCTCCCATCCATTTATTGGCTTCTTGTCCTTCAATGTCGCCGACGGTACCAATCCCACGCTTTTCAACCGACACAGAGGGGCCGTTCAGGGCCAGTTCTACCGGCACCAGTCCGTTGCCAATCCCTATACCGGACGTGCCGTTGGTTACGGCAACGTCGTCGTTGGAACAACTTCCCAACATACCCATGCCTGCTACTAAAGCAGATGCAAAAAATAATTTTTTCATAAAATAAAAATTTTAGTAAAACAATATGTTAATTACACGCATTGTGTCAGCATTGCGTCAGTTTGTATCTTCCTCTTCTTCTCCGACGGTGATGTCGCCTCCCGAAATCCATCCCAGTCCCTTGCCGTCCACGGCCAGTTCTATTTTGCGCGGGCCGTAGACTTTCAACAGCACATCATGCTCTTTACCGGCCTGGAATCCGCTTTCAAGCCGCAAGTTGCTGTAATTGGCAATAAAAATGGACCCCGAAGGAATCTTATCCTCCGGATTAGCCGTGAGGAAGCGGTAGTAGATGATTACCCCTAATCGGTCTATGGGAGGAACCAACAGTGGCTTGCCGATTTTGACAGGCTCTTCTTCCGGGTCGCTCACGCCGGGTTCCGGGTCGAACGTGGCATTTTCCCTTTTCAGTGTCGCCCCGAATTCGGTCGGTGTGTTTTCGTTGGGTACGTAGACCGTGTCGCACTCCGCTTCCCATGAAATGCCCGTCCGGGGCGCATTGGTCTCGTCCGTCCAGTCGTGCGAAACGCCGGCCCAGTCGGCGGCTACCGTGAATTGCGCCCTCGTGGGGATGACCAAGGCGACGGACTGTATGCGTATTTCCCGTCCTTGTTGCTTCAGGGTATCGTAAGCTTGTACCAGGAAGTTGAGCCGTGCCAGTTCGTGCTTCACGCGAAGATGAGGTTCGACATGCAGGCGGGCACTTTTCGTGCTGTATACCAAATCCCCGGCATGATTCATGAGATATTTGGTTTCATCATTGTCCGGCAGCCTTTCGGCATCTTCCGTGCCGGGACGGGCGTATGCCGACATCAGGTCTTGTGTGCCGTCAATCCGGAAGAACTTGGTGATGCTGCCTTGTGTCCGTTGTTCCGGGGCATATTCTTCTGCATCTCCTTTATAATAAAGGAAGAAATTGTATTTATGCTCCGGGTAAACCGCGCTGTAATACGGCGGCTCGCCATCGGCCCATATCAGTTCGCAGGCGGCTGAAATCCGTGCTTTGCGGTCGTTTACCAGGCAAAGGGGCGCACCGCCCCCAGTGGAAGTTTCGTCGGCTGTGAGGTCTGAGGGGCCGTCGTACACATGGTTGCGCGTCAGGAATGCGTAGACGCCGAACTCCGCTGCCATCCATTTGGCACGTTCCTCTTCGTCGTCCCAAAAGCCGAAAGACCCTTGGCCCCGTTTTCCCGTCACTAAAGCGTAGGCCGGGTCGGTGAGCGACAGGGTGACGGGGATGCTGTCCGCTGTCATTTCCGGGTTCGGGTTGTCTGCGTCGTAGACGGGCGCATACAGTCCGGGGTAGGACTCGTTGCAGGCTGCGAGTGCGCAGCACAAACCTATTCCTGCGATGTATCTTTTCATTTCAGTATGTTTGCTTTTCCTCTTCATACGTTTCACACTTCAATTTCAAACGTTTCGCCGGGTATCCACTGGTCCAGTCCGGTCGAGGTGCTGCCACTGTTCAGGATACCGTCTTTGTCGATTTCCAGTGGTGTGCCGATTTCCACTGTGATGCTTCGGCTGGCTTGCCGGTAACCGCCTGCCTCTTCGTCCCATTGCAGTGACTTGCACTCTTTCAAGGTATGGTAGAGGTTGATGCCTGCATGGAACACTTTGGCAGCTTTCCTTTGTGTTCCTTCCTCTTCGTAGTCATAGTGGGTGTAGATGGCAATCTGCAGGATGCCCGGTCCGGTGACCATGTCTTCAGTATGGCTTCGCACGATGCCGGGAATGTTGACGGCGGCTTCACAACGCAACGCTTCCGTCGAGGTGCTATCGGCCGCTGAAGGCAGGGCGGCGTATGCCGGCCTGAACAACAGCTTGTAGGTCTTTTGGGCCAGAATCAGCCCCGTGGTCAGTTCCATGGTGGAAGGTACGCCGGAGATTTCGGCCGTAAGGCTGTCCACTACCACGCCTGCCGTCTTTTCGATGTGGAATGCGAACGACACGTCCTGCGTGAGTGGTTCGGGCGTGAAGTCCACTACCACCTGGCCTGTCCCTTCTTTGTCCAAAGGGACGGACACATGGTCCACCCGGGCATAGAACACGGGGGCACCCTCACTGGAGATGAAGTCGGAGTAAGCGTTGTAATCCTTCCATTCACCATACGCCCCCGCCACTTTCGGATCGTCTACAGGGTAGTGGCGGTAGGTAAGGTAGAGTGGGGTCAGGCCGCTTCCCAATGTGGCTGCGTCGCCTTGCGCGTCCACGATGTCGGTGGCATCTACCAGTTCACCTTCGTCCCATCCGAATGTGGCGAAGTTATATTCACCGCTGCGAACCCATAGGTTGTGCGTTCCGATTGGATCCAACGTGTCGGCCGAAGGCTGCCTTTCCGTCTCGGGCTGCATGAGGATGCCGTTGTTGCCGTTTTCTTCGGCGGTTATCCGGAATTCATACCGCAAGATGTTGACCGGACGCACGGCTATTACTCCCATGCTGTCGGGGCGGTTTCCTTGGTATTCCTCTTTCCAATGAAAACGGAAATCCATGAAAGAACGGTGAGGGTGTTCTGCCTGGCATAAGTCCACTTCTGTACATGAAGCCATGGCGCAGAGGAGCGGGAGTGCGGCAATCAGGCTGCTATACGGTTTCATACGCGTCCCTCCTTTCTTGTTTTCTCGGGGATGCTGTGTCGTAGCCTTCCTCTGTCGGCCCAATATCCGTCGGATAGTTTGCCTTTTATGTGAAAATAGGTTTCCACGGGATCTTCTTCTTTGGATTCTTTATTTTTCTTCTTACGTCTTTTTTCTTTCCGGCTTGCTTTCTTCTTGTCGCCAGTGTCTTCGGGCGTGTCGGCTTTGGCGCTTCCGGATGGTGTTTCGGAGGTGCCGTTGCCCGTTGTGGCTTGGGGGGCAGCCGTCACTTGCTCTTCCCCTTCCGTTTTCTTTCCTTTCCTCTTACGGCGGGACTTGCCCTTCTCCCCGGCCTCTGCTTTGGCCTTCTCCTTAGTCACATCTTTTAGTGAGTCGTTCAGCTCCAGTGTGCGGCGGAGCGAGTCGCGTGAGAGTTTCTCAGCTTCTGCTTCCTTGCGGCGCACCTTGTACATGGAGTCACGGATTTCCCAGTTGCGTTGCCGTACGCGTACACGTTCGTTGAATTTTTCTTTTTGCCGGGTATCCCATTCGTCGTAACGTTCGGCTCCCCCCTGTACTTTCTTTCCGATAGAGCGGAAGCGAAAGACGAATGAAAGATGTACGTCCTGTACCACCGGAAAAGGTACGATATGCCGTCCTTTCGAGCCTTGGTAAGTGTAGCATCCGTATTCTTCGTCATAGCCGAACTTGTCGTATGCCGTCATCTTGGCACCGACGGCCAAACCCAGATCCAAGTCTACGCTTCGACCATCCTTGAAAGGATAAAGGGGAACGCTCCACCCTCCGGTGAAGCCGAAGTTATAACTGTCGCCCTGTTTTCCCTTCCTTCCTAAGCTGAAAGTGTATTTTTCATACCCGACGTATAGACCTACATAATAGGCGCGCCAATTTCGGGGATTTGTGAATGTACGTCCGGAGAGCACATTGCGTCTGAAGCGTCTGAAGCCCCAGAGAGGTAAGGAAATGGTGGTGTCTCGGTTTTCTTTCGTGTAGCGTTCCATAGCCCCTCTGATCGAGCCACCCGTACGCCAATACTTCCGGAATTCCACATTTCCTGCTGCTACGTTGTACACGATGCGCGGCTGTATGGAATGGTGGGTATTCCAATTATATTTGCCGTTCATAAGTATGGAGAAACGGGTCTTTTCATTGCCTGCCAAGTCAAACTCCACCCCGAGGTTCGGAGTGGCTACTACCCAATCCACGGCGTTGGTCATGATGGACCAACGTTTAAGGAAGGGCACGGTATCGTGTTTTACGTCCTTTGTTCCGGATAAGGATTGCCCGTAAAGAATAGCGGGTGTCAAGCAAACCCACATCAAGAGTGTCCTAATGATCAACTTTTGCATTCAAACAATATCGTACAATTCGGTTTTCAATACTTTTTTAGCATTTTACAAGTCTATCTCTTACTAAGAGATCGTACAGGCCGCGTAACTCATTATGTTACAGCTATTATTATGGAAAATATTTCGCAAAAGGTTTGCGTATTTTGTTATTTGTTTTAGGGGGGGGTAAATTTTAACAAAATAAATTTCTTCATTTGCTTTCTTTTACCTACTTTAGCGGTCGATTAGTCGCTCTCTTAGTAAGAGATAAACCGGATACATATATTTTTAACCGGTGTTGTCATGACAACTTGTGGAAGGGGAATATCAGACTTCTGTTGTCAGCAAAGTTATATCGGAATTACGTTAATTTAAATCAAACGTTTTTTGCAGTGTTTTGATAGGGGCGTAAAAATTTTGTGGGAACATCCCCTACACAGGGATTTCACAAAAATATCCTTCATCTTTCAGGTTGTATGGTAATTCTCTCATAATATTGATGTTACAATCTGAGGAATGTTTCAGATATCTTTCAGCCATGATTCATTTCAACCGGCTCAGATTGATGAACCGTTTGGCGCAGACTGAAAAATCGTTCGGCTGATACTGAAAAATCGTTCGGCGCAGAACTTTTTATTGCTCTCTGCCATGAAATGGAACTGAAAGATGGCCTATCTCTCCTTCATTTCATAATACATTTCGTGACAAGTAGTTGGTGTACGGCCTGAAGGATGAAGGGGTTTTTCTGAAAAACTCTTGGAAGGGGAAACATGTAATCAGTAAAATGGGAGGAAACGTGTTCCGTTTTCCTCCCATTCTTGTTTATTTCTGCTGCGGTGAGAATATCAGGTCAATGATATCTGCTTCCTTGAAGAACTTCTTGGCAAACTTCTGCACGTCCTTCGGTTGGATGGAAGCCACGAGGGTTTCCATGTTTTTCGGGTCGTTCAGGTTCACTCCTGTCTTATAATATGTAACCAAGGTGGTCAGCCAATAAGCATTGTGCTGTTTGCTTTGTTCAGCCTCTTTCAGCGTGTTCTTGACCACTTTGCTGAGTTCTTCTTCCGTAACCCCCTCACGGATGATATTGTCCACTTCCTTATAAAGCAAGGGTTTCAATTCATTCGCCTTTTCAGGGTCACATTCGAAGGTCATATACATATTATAATTGTTGTATGGTTCGCGTGAGGCTGATCCGCTTACCCCTACGCCGTAGGTTCCGCCTTGTTCTTCGCGGATAGTCTTGGTATAGCGGTTGGTGAGGATATTACCCAGTATGTTGATGGTATAAGCCTCTTTCAAGGTGTACTTCATTTCCCTGTTGAACAGGACTATGACTGTGGACTTCGGAACCTCCAACGGAATTTCTATGTTCTTTTCCACTTTGCCTTTCGGTGCCCTGACCTGACGGTCCACCCACTTCTCATTCCGGTAGAGGGAAGGGAGGGAACCTATGTATTTCTGGGCCATGACCCGCGCCGTGTCTTTGTCCACGTTCCCGACGATGAAGAAAGTAAAATCGCTAGCGTCGCAGATACGGTCACGGTAAGCCTTTTCAATACGGTCGAGCGTCAACCGGTCTACGTATGCGTCGTTGAACAATTGTACGCGCGGATTGTAGTTGGCAGAAATCAATGAGAGAGAATCACGCATGATGGTCTGCGGTTGCCCGGCAATCTGCTTGGCATAGATATGGTTGCGTTCGATGATGACTTTATGTGCCAGAGTATCGAAGCGAGGTTCCATGAAACGGAGGTACATCAGTTGCATCATCGTTTCGAAGTCTTTGGGCGTAGAGCTTCCGTTGACGTTCTCATACAATCCGCTGATAGAGACCTCACACCCGGCCTTTTTACCAGTCAGCAACTTGCCCAATGCGATTTCGTCGTAGGTTCCCAAACCGTAGTTCGAAGCGAATTGTCCGGCATTGGATGCCGCAGGGAGGAAATTGATATCCGTATATAAAGAAGAACCACCGGGACTGTAAGCAGCCAGTGCCACTTCGTCTTTTTCATAATCGGCCTTGCGGTAGATTACTTTTGCCCCGTTGCTTAAAGTCCATTCTTCGGCTTGGAATTGTGGCAGTTCCTTCACTTTTGTGATTGTTCCGGCTGTGGGCTCTTTTTCGATGAGGTTGCCTTTTACGCTATTGTCTTCGTATGCAGTTACTTCCTTTCCTTCCATTTCGGCAAGGATGTCCCGGGCCTCTTGTTCCGTCAGGTGTGTGACGCCTTCGCTCGGGCCGCTGATGACGATGGTACGGTTATTCGCTTTCCACCATCTGCGGGCTTGTTGGGATACCTCCTCAGCCGTGATGGTCGGAAGGATTTCCTTGACAGCTTCGGCGTAGTCCCCAATATCAATAATGGCTTCGTTGGTCAAGAAGTGGGATTGCATTTCCTCAGCATAAGCATCGTTGGAAGTTTTGTCCTTGTCTTTCACCATAGATTCAAGGCTTGTCAGCATATTGGCTTTTGCGCGGTTCAGTTCGTCTTCGGTAAAGCCATGTTGGAATATCCGTTCGTGTTCCTCTAAGGCCCCGATGAGGGCTTCTTTTTCCTGGTTCGGTTTAGCTGTCGCACTCACGGAGTAACCATAATATCCCCTTGCCATGCCGAAAAAGCCGACCGAAGCTTTTACGTAAGGGGCTTGTCCGCGTTGAATAATCTCTCCGATACGTTCACCCACCATACTGTTGTAAAAGCCGATCATCAAACCGTTTTTCACGTCCTGATACGTGGCATATCCCTTGCCGTCGTATTCTTTGTCGCGGAAGATGCGGATAACTTGTACGTTGGATGAAGTAGCTTCCTTGTCGGTGGCCAGGCAGAAATAAGTTTCGTCATGGGACGGGATTTCAAAAAATGGGCGCGGTTCCGGATTAGGGATAACGGGGATGGACGAAAGGACTTTCTTTATCTTTCCCTCCATATTCTTGATGTCGAAATCTCCTACAATGGCAATGGCTTCCAAGTCCGTGCGGTACCATTTGTGGTAAAAGTCGCGCAGGGTTTCGGGCTTGAATGTCCGGATGACATCCAAATTGCCGATGACATCACGCTCGGCATATTTCGAGCCTTTGTAGAGTATAGGTCTTTTCTGGTTATAGATGCGGGTTGCGCTGGTATTGCGTGTACGCCACTCCTCTGTGATGACCCCGCGTTCCTCGTCGATGTCTTTCGGGTCGAGGGTCAGGTAATAAGACCAATCGTGAAGGATGAGCAGGCACGTGTCCGTCAGGCTTTCGTCTGCCATCGGCACATCACTGATGTTGTACACCGTTTCGTTCTGTGTGGTGTAGGCATTCAGGTTTCCACCGAAAGAGATACCGTGGCGTTCGAGTGTGGAAATCATGCTGTTGCCCGGGAAGTTCTTACTGCCGTTAAAGGCCATGTGTTCCAAGAAGTGGGCTAAGCCGTCTTGATCGTCATTCTCCAGTAAGGCGCCTGCATTGCGGATGATGAAGAAACTGGCCCGGTCTTTAGGTTCTTCGTTATGCCGGAGATAATAAGTGATACCGTTCGGTAGCTTTCCGATTAAGACATTCGGGTCTGCCGGAAGTTTCTTGTTCCAGTCTATGGGTTGTGCATGCCCTATCAGGCTGAGAAACAGGAATGACAGCAATAGAATTTTTTGTTTCATAATTTAAAAGTATAAAATCAGACTGTATGAGCAATCTGTGATTAAGATTTATGATTGTCTTTGTTGCGGATTTCCACTCTTCGGATTTTTCCGCTGATGGTTTTGGGCAGTTCGTCTACAAACTCGATGACTCTCGGGTATTTATAAGGTGCAGTGACTTGTTTGACATGGTTTTGCAGAGTCTTGACCAAATGCTCTTTATCTACATCTTTGTAGTCTTTTGCCAGTACGATGGTAGCTTTTACGATTTGTCCGCGAATCTCGTCGGGTACGCCTGTGATGGCGCATTCCACTACGGCAGGATGTGTCATCAATGCGCTCTCCACTTCGAAGGGACCGATGCGGTAGCCGGAACTTTTGATGACGTCGTCCACCCGTCCTACAAACCAGAAATAACCGTCTTCATCTTTCCAGGCCACATCGCCTGTATAATATATGCCGTCATGCCAGACTTCACGGGTGAGGCCTGGGTTACGGTAGTATTCCTTGAACAATCCCAATGGTTTGCCATGGGTGGTGCGGATGACTATTTGTCCCTGTTCGCCCGGTGCAGCCGATGTTCCGTCTGTTTTGAGTAAATCTACTACGTATTCCGGATTAGGTACTCCCATGGAACCGGGTTTGGGAGCCATCCATGGGAATGTGGCGATAGTCAAAGTCGTCTCTGTCTGTCCGAAGCCTTCCATCAGTTTGATACCGGTCAGTTTGCGGAATGTTTCGTACACGGCCGGGTTCAGCGCCTCGCCTGCAATCGTGCAGTATTGCAGGGAAGAAAGGTCGTAATGCGTCAGGTCCTCCCGAATCAGGAAGCGGAAGACCGTGGGGGGGGCACAGAGCGATGTGATATGGTAATCTTGTATCATTTGCAGGATGTCGGCCGGATGGAACTTTTCATGGTCGTATACAAAAACCGTGGCTCCGGCAATCCATTGGCCGTACAGTTTTCCCCATACGGCTTTTCCCCATCCCGTGTCGGCCACGGTCAGATGCAGGCTGTTTTCGTGCAGGTTATGCCAATAACATCCGGTTGCGATATGCCCGAGCGGATAAGTGAAATCATGAGCCACCATCTTCGGTTCGCCGGTAGTTCCCGAAGTGAAATACATCAGGGATATGTCATCGTTCCGGTTGGGATGTTCCGGTTTGACAAACGGTGCGGCTCCTAAAACGCCTTTTTGAAAGTCTTCAAAACCATGGGGCACGATTGGTCCGGCTGAAACGAGATGTTTGACGGAAGGTGAATAGGGGAGAGCGTCTTTGACGTGGTTCAAGATGACCTCTTCGCCGGCACAGACAATCATTTTGATGTCGGCGGCATTGTTACGGTAGATAATGTCTTTTCCGGTCAGCAGATGGGTGGCCGGAATGGCTACGGCTCCGATCTTGTGCAAGGCGATGATGGAGAACCAAAATTCATACCGGCGTTTCAATATAAGCATGACCATGTCCCCGTGTCCGATGCCTAACGATTGGAAATAAGAAGCCGTACGGTCTGTGTAGTCTTTCAGTTCGGAGAAAGTGAAGTCATGGTGTACACCATGGTCGTTCGTCCAACATAAGGCTATCTTGTCCGGGGCTTCTGCGGCCCATGCATCTACTACATCGTATCCGAAATTGAAGTTCTCCGGTACCTTTACATGGAAATTTTGGATGAAGTCGTCTTGCGACGTGAACGTCGTTTGACTTAAAAATCTCTCCAGCATAATCTTTTTCTTAAAGTCTAAAAAGTCGCAATATGTACTTAATTGGGTACAAAGGTAATAAATAATGGCCTATTTAGTCCTTGTCCCGTTGGAAAAATAATATGCGAATCCGCTTTGCAGTGCATATTTGCCGCCCTGAAGTCAGGCCAAGTCTACTACGGTGATGCCGGCTCCTCCAAACTGTACATGTTCGTCTTTGAAATCTTTTACGCCGGGCACCGTGTGCAGGTATTGGCGAATCAGGGTTCGCAAGATGCCGGATCCCGTCCCGTGCAGGATGCGTACTCTGGATATACCTAATATTATGGCATCGTCTATAAAATAGGTAACGGCTTGGATGGCTTCGTCCCCCCTCATGCCCCGTACGTCTATGTCTTGTTTGAAATTCAGTTTCTTTTCGTATATGTTGTCTTGCGTCTGTTTGCTGACGAAGGTGGCAGCCTGTGTCCGTGCCGGGGCATCGGGGGCTGTGGCCCGTTCCAACCGTTCCGGTTTCACGTTGGTGCGCATCATGCCGAAAGTGACGATGGCGTTCTTTCCGTCTATCTCCTCTATCGTGCCTACGGTGGTTTGCCCTTTGATGCGTACGGTCTCGCCGGGTTGCAGGGGACGGTTGCGCTCTTCCGTTTCCCGTGCGGTTTGCAGCAAGGCATCGGGCTGTGCTTTCCGCATGGCGGCTTCGGATGCTTTTTTCTCTTTCCGTTCGGCCTGTCTTTTTTTCCGTTCCTGCAGTTGTTGCATTTTGCGGGCTATCTTGTCCGCTTCATGTCGTTTTTCGATGTCGTCCAAGGTCTTTTTAAAATCATCCAATTCCTGGCGTACGTTGCGGGTCTTTTCTTTTTCAGCCTGAGCCTCCCTGATGGTTTTAATGGTGTTCTCTATCTTGGCATTCGATTCCCGGAGCAGTTGTTCGGCATCTTCTTTGGCTTTGCGCAAGATTTCTTTCCGGCTGCGTTGCAACTCTGCGATTTCCGTTTCGTAACGGGCTATGGTCTTCTCCATTTCCTTTTCCCGGAGATGGATGTTCTGCCGTTTGTTTTCCCAATACCGCTTGTCTCTTACGATGTCTTGCAGGTACTTGTCCGCGTTGATGTATTCTTTGCCCACCAACTCGGACGCATCGGCTATTACTTCCTCAGGAATGCCTATCTTGCGGGCGATTTCCACGGCAAAAGAACTGCCAGGATTGCCGATTTGCAGTTGGAACAGGGCCTGCATGTGTTGGCGGTCGTAGAGCATGGCCCCGTTCACTACTCCCTCATGGTCCTCGGCGAAGTGTTTCAGGTTTTGGTAGTGTGTCGTGATGATGCCGAAGGTCTTTTTTTGGTTGAACCGTTTCAGGACGGCTTCGGCTATGGCGCCGCCGATTTGCGGTTCCGTGCCGCCTCCGAATTCGTCGATGAGCAGAAGACTGGTGCCACAGCAAGCTTTCATCATGTTTTTCATGTTGAGCAAATGGCTAGAATAGGTGCTCAAGTCGTCCTCTATGCTCTGCTCGTCCCCGATATCGATAAAGATACTGCCGAAAATGCCGGTGCGTGAGTTTTCCCCGATAGGAACGGGAAGTCCGCATTGCAACATGTATTGGATGAGGCCTACGGTCTTCAGGCATACGGATTTTCCGCCCGCGTTGGGACCGGAGATGATGAGAATACGCTGATGTCCGTTCAGTTCGATGTCGAGCGGTACGATTTTTTTCCCGTGACGGGTCAGGGACAGGTATAGCAAGGGATGGCGGGCCATGGTCCAGTCTATCAGCGGTGCCCCTTTGATGTCCGGTGTCGTGGCATCGAACTGGTGGGCTAATTCGGCCTTGGCATGGATGAAGTCTATTTCGGCCAAAAACTCGTAGGATTGCAGTATTTCCTGATAATGAGGCCGGACCTCAGCCGTGAATTCTTGCAATATGCGTATGATTTCACGCCGTTCTTCTCCTTCCAGTTCGCGGATACGGTTGTTTGCCTCCACCACTTCAGCCGGTTCGATGAAGACCGTACGTCCTGTGGAGGATTCATCGTGGACGATTCCTTTTATTTTACGCTTTAAAGCCGGTGCCACAGGAATGACCAGACGTCCGTCGCGCATGGTGGGAGTGACATCCTTGTCCACCACGCCGTCTTGTTGCGCGTTCCGCAAGATGGCGTGCAGTGTGCGCGAGATTCCGCTTTCGGCAGCGACAAGTTCGCGGCGGATGCGCAACAGTTCGGCGGATGCCGAGTCTTTGATTTTGCCGTATTTGTCGAGTATGTTTTCAATGCGGTGTACCAATTGAGGGTAGACGGAGACCCCTTGCGTCAGGCGGCGTAAAGCCGGATAGGGGACGGAGGCATCGTCGGCGGGGCGTCTTTCTTCTGTGTCGTTATCTTCTTCGGTTTCCTTATTAAGAAACCGTACGATGTTGATAATCGTGCAAAGCGAGCGTTTCAGGTCGAACAGTTCTGTTTCGTCGAGATAAGTACCTTCTATCCGGATGCGTTTGATGGCCGGGCGTACATCATAGAAGTCCTGCTCCGGAAAGTCCTCTTCTCCTTCCTGAATGCGCAGGAATTCCCGTGTCTGCTCTTGCAATTCGCGCAATAGATGCAAATCCGTCAGGAATTTCATCTGTACGACGCGCTCTATGCCAAGCGTACTCAGGCAGTGTCCCGTCAATAAAGTACGTATCTCGTCAAATCCTATTTTCTGTTCAAAATTCTGTGGATAAATCATATTTCATTTGGGTTAGCGGGTGCAAAGTTAAGAAAAAGCGGCATAAGATATTCTTTACTCGGTTCTTTTCTGGCTTGGCTGTCCGTATAAGGATAGGATGTTTTTAGTACGGAGGAATACTGGCGTGGAGGTTAGCCATACCCCTCTACATAGAGGAATATAAGTCTGTTTTAGGATAGTTTTAATGTTATTCAGAACACTCTTTGCGAAGAATCAGGTCAGTTTATAAACACGAAGATATTTATTTTGCAATTTGAAAATAAAAAGAAAATGGAAGAAGGATTATTGTTGGTGAATGATGATTTTGTGATATTGCGAAAAAATGATGTATTCTCGTATGATGGTCTAACAGCAGTGAAGAGTTTTTCCCATTCGGTCTCTGATAAAATAAAAGTGGAATGGGTGATTATTACTATTATTATTTCAGGGGAAGCGGAATGTACCATCAATGGAAAAAATTACAGGGTACAGGCACGCGATATAATTATGTCTTTACCTAATTACGTCTTGGAGCGACGGGGGGAAACGAAGGATTTGTCTGTAAATTGCCTGTGCATTTCTCGTTCTTTATTTCAAAAGAGCATTTCATTCTCTTCTTATAATTGGGATGTAGTCTCATTTTTGATGGCCCATCCGGTGTTGTCGCTTACGGATATGGAGTATACATGTTTATCTTTGTATTACTCTTTAGTATCAGTTAAAATTGGAGATAAAGACAAAATGGGGTATAAGGAATCCATGCGTTGTTTGTTAAAGTCGTTTATGTGTGAGTTGTACGGTGTGATAGGACGTTATATTTCGGTCGGCCCGGCGAATTATTCTCAGGGGCATAATCTCTTCAAGGGGTTCTTGGATTTACTTGCGTCGGTCTATCCCAAACCCCGTTCTGTATCTTTTTATGCGGAGACATTGAATGTGACATCCAAGTATCTGTCTTCAGTCTGTAAAGCTACTTGTGGCAAAACGGCTTCGGTTCTGATTCATAAGGCGGTGACGAAAGACATTGCGGATTTGTTGTCTTATTCAAATAAAAGCATTAAAGAGATTATGGTGGAATTGGATTTTCCCTCCCTTTCTTTCTTCGGCAAATATGTGAAAAAGCACTTTGGTGTCGGGCCTAAAGAATATCGCTCCAAACATTTATCCTAATACGACATCCAGAATCATCATTAATACGAAGCCCAAAGCAAAGCCGATTGTCCCTACATTGGAATGTTTTCCTTGGGAAGCCTCCGGAATCAATTCCTCTACGACCACGTAAATCATTGCGCCAGCGGCAAACGACAGCAAATAGGGCAATATGGGGGTAATGTAGGCCGCCAACAGAATCGTCAGGATAGCTCCGATTGGTTCTACGACGCCGCTCAATGTGCCGATGCCGAAAGCGCGCAATCTGCTGTTTCCCTCACTACGCAGGGGCATGGAGACGATGGCACCTTCCGGAAAATTCTGTATGGCGATTCCCAAAGATAAAGCCAATGCACCGGCCATGGGAAGATAAGTGCTGTGTTCCATGGCGGCGGCCAATGCTACTCCTACGGCCATTCCCTCCGGAATATTGTGTAATGTGACGGCCAATACCAACATGCTTGTCCGTGACAATTTGCTGTGCGGTCCTTCGGGTGAGGGGCTGCCTAAATGGAGGTGCGGGGTGATCCGGTCCATCAGCAAGAGAAATGCAATACCTGCTATGAAACCGCTTACGGCCGGGACGACCCGGGTAGCATCTTCCGTGCCGCTCATTTCTATGGAAGGTATCAGCAGCGACCATACGGAAGCCGCCACCATGACACCGGAAGCGAATCCCAATAAGGTTTTCTGTACTAAATCCGGCATTTGCTTCTTCATCAGAAAAACACAGGCGGCACCTAAGGTTGTACCGGCAAAAGGTAATAATAATCCTATGATTAGTCCTTCCATGATTGTATATTTGTCATATTATTCCAATGTAATTTCACCGGCCAGACTGGTATTCATGAGGTGCCTGACTTTTTCGGAGGGCAGGTCATGTCCCAAAAGGAACATCAATTTGGTCAATGCACATTCCGGGGTGCTGTCATATCCGCTGATAACCCCGGCTTCCAGTAACTGGCGTCCTGTTTCATAACGTTCCATCTCCACACTTCCCGACTGGCATTGGGTTATGTTGATAATGATGATGTTACGTGCTGCGGCTTCCTTGATGAGTTTGATAAACCACGGCTTCTGTGGGGCGTTGCCCGAACCGAAGGTCTTCATGACTACGGCTTTCAATCCTTTGATGTTGAAGACTGAAGTAATGATGCTTTCTTGTATTCCGGGAAAAAGTGTGAGAACCACTACATTGGTATCGAACAAGTAGTGTGCTTTCAGGGGACGGGACGGGTCAGGCCGGCGTATGCGTTCCGGTTTGATTTTGATGTCGATGGCACTATGCCCCAGGCACGGATAATTATACGACTTGAAAGCATTGAATTTTTCTGCATTGATTTTCGTGGTACGGTTGCCCCTCATCAGGTCTCTTTCGAAATAGATACAGACTTCCGGCACCATGGCCGTACCGTCCGGATGTTTGGCCGCAGCAATCTCGATGGCGGTAATCAGGTTTTCTTTGCCGTCTGTCCGCAACATGCCCATCGGAAGTTGTGAACCGGTCAAGACAACCGGTTTAGACAGGTTTTCCAACATGAAACTCAATGCAGAAGCTGTATAAGCCATAGTGTCGGTTCCATGCAGGATGACAAAACCATCGTATTGTCCGTAATTCCGTTCTACAATTCGTGCCAATCTAGCCCAATGGTAAGGTTCCATGTCGGAAGAGTCAATGGGGGGATCGAAAGAATAGGTGTTGATATGATAATTAAAACGTTTCAACTCCGGAACAAAGTTCAGCAAGTGGTCGAAGTTGAAGCTTTCCAATGCTCCTGTTTCCGGGTTTTCTATCATTCCGATAGTTCCACCTGTATAAATCAGCAATACGGAGGGGGCAAAGTCTGTCATATATCCATGGTTTTGCGGTTCATTTGCAAATATAGTGATAATTTCTGGATTTTGAGGTGGAGTGAATCGCTTTTGTTTGTGTTTTCTAAAAATGCTTAAACTTGGAAAGTTTTCCGTTGGAAATTTGTTTCATTGTAAATTAAAGGCGTTCTTTGCAAAAGTTTCTATTGGAAAATAATGATAATACAAAATAATAAGAAAGAATATGAAGTATGTAATTATAGGAGGAGTGGCTGGTGGTGCGACTGCGGCTGCCCGGATTCGTAGGAATACGGAGAAAGCGGAAATCATTTTGTTTGAAAAAGGAGAATATATATCGTATGCCAATTGCGGTTTACCTTATTACATAGGTGGGGTGATTAGTGACAGGGAACGGCTTTTCGTACAAACTCCGGAGGCTTTTGCCCGTCGTTTCCGTGTGGATGTCCGTACAGCGTCCGAGGTGACGGCAATAGACGTGTCCCGGAAAGAAGTTACGGTAAGGACATCGGCCGGTCGGGAATATGTGGAAGCTTACGACAAACTCTTGCTTTCTCCTGGAGCGTCTCCGGTACGTCCTCCTTTACCTGGTATCGACAGCCGTGGAATCTTTACATTGCGTAATGTACAAGACACCGACCGTATCAAGGACTACGTGCGGCAACATCAGGTCAGGCGTGCACTTGTCGTAGGTGGCGGTTTTATCGGTTTGGAAATGGCTGAAAATTTGCAACATGTTGGGGTTGAAGTGGCCGTGGTGGAAATGGCGGCCCAGGTCATGGGACCTATAGATTTTTCTATGGCGGCTTTAGTACATGAACAGCTGTTGCAGAAAGGGGTGAAGCTTTATTTGGAACAGGCGGTGGAATCTTTTGAGGAAACCGTTTCCGGAGTGACGGTAAAGTTCAAGTCCGGTATCACGATAGAGACGGATTTGGTGATTCTTTCCATTGGGGTACGTGCTGAGACCTCGTTAGCCTCCGCTGCAGGTTTGGAACTGGGAGAGATGAAAGGAATCCGTGTGAATGACTATCTGCAGACATCGGACGAGTCGGTGTATGCGGTCGGTGATGCGATAGAATTTCCTCACCCTTTGACCGGTAAGCCTTGGCTGAATTTCTTGGCGGGGCCTGCCAACCGGCAGGCACGTATCGTGGCCGACAACATGGTGTTCGGCAATAAAACAAGATACGAGGGAGCCATCGGGACTGCCATTGCCAAGGTGTTCGACCAGACCGTGGCTTCAACAGGTCTTCCGGCCAAACGTTTATTGCAGTTGGGGATACCTTATCTTTCGGCTACGATACATTCCGGTTCTCATGCCGGATATTATCCCGGAGCCTTGCAGATGGCCATAAAGATTACGTTTTCTCCCGATGGAGGCAAACTTTACGGAGCACAAATCGTGGGGTATGACGGTGTGGATAAACGGATAGATGAATACGCTATGGTCATTAAGCGCGGAGGTACAGTGTACGATTTGATGGAGTTGGAGCACGCTTACGCTCCACCTTTTTCATCAGCCAAGGATCCGGTGGCGGTATCAGGCTATGTGGCCGGGAACATATTGAACGGGAAAATGAATCCGCTTTATTGGAGGGATTTAAAAACGGCTGATTTGAACCGCGTGACATTGGTGGACGTGCGTACGCCCGACGAATATGCACTGGGAGGGATAGACGGTGCGGTGAATGTGCCGTTGGATGAGCTGCGGGAACGTTTGGCAGAGTTACCTCTCGATAAACCTGTGTGGGTGTATTGTGGTGTGGGGTTGCGCGGTTATCTGGCTTCTAATATCCTGAGAGAAAACGGCTATGACGTGAGGAATCTGATAGGAGGGCTTAAGACCTATAAAGCGGCTGTGAATCCGGTTCTTCTTCCCGATGCGTCTGAAGGCGTTTGCGTTCAGAAGTCAAGTGGCACATGTTGTGCAAGTCAGGAGGAAAAGGTGCCGGTTGCCCGCATTGTCCGGGTAGATGCTTGTGGTATTCAATGTCCCGGTCCTATTCTGAAATTGAAGAAGAGCATGGAACAACTACGACCAGGAGAATGTTTGGAGATACGTGCCACGGATGCCGGTTTTCCCCGTGATGCCGAAGCCTGGTGCCGGGTGACAGGAAACCGTTTTGTTTCTGCCCAAACCGAAAATGGTACATACATAGTCAGAGTAGAGAAAGCGACACCTTGTGCGATGGAGGTTTCACTTCCGGACTCGACGGCAAAAGGCAAGACCTTTATCTTGTTCAGCGATGATTTGGATAAGGCGTTAGCCACTTTTGTTTTGGCTAATGGTGCTGCGGCTACTGGAGAGAAAGTGACCATTTTCTTCACTTTTTGGGGATTGAATGCCATTAAGAAGACAGAAAAGCCAAAAGTGGAGAAAGACTGGTTGGGAAAGATGTTCGGCATGATGTTGCCGTCCGATTCCATGAAACTGAAACTTTCAAAAATGAATATGGGAGGCATGGGAGCACGGATGATGCGCCATATCATGAAACGTAAAGGCATTGACTCGTTAGAATCATTACGCCGCCAGGCCATTGAAAACGGAGTGGAGTTTATAGCCTGCCAAATGTCCATGGATGTGATGGGGGTGAAAAAGGAAGAGTTGTTGGACCATGTGACGATTGGCGGAGTGGCTACGTATATGGGGCGTGCCGAAGAGGCTAATGTAAACTTGTTTATCTAACGGCGCGATGGAAAAAATCAAATGTATTTGTGTCATGAGGGACCTTTACCGTTCTCTTGCTTTGTTGGAAACCCGTTTGTCGGAAACATACGGTTTATCATTGAATGAAGCGATGGTCCTGTGTAGCGTTGGGGAAGAAACCGTGATGGCAGGGGCGGTCGTGGAACGTACGGGGCTGACGGCCTCGCATGCTTCCAAAGTGATACGTTCGGTAGAAGAAAAGGGCTTGTTAGTTCGATCCTTGGGAGAGAAAGACAAACGCCAGATGTTTTTTACCCTGACTGATAAAGCCAAGGAAAGGTTGGAAGACATCAGAAAGCATGGGATAGAGATCCCCGATTTACTGTTTCCTTTCTTCCAATAAGAGACGGAACATATCTGAAAATCCCCATGGCCGGTGAAGTGCCCCCAAAAAGTTGGACGGGTTAAATATTATCCGTATTGAGAAAGGGTTCGGTATTGTACCGGACTCTTTCCTTTTAAGCGGGATTTGATTCT